>Ga0307514_10000005_pt1 | contig 656784 bp, 706 predicted proteins | sample 16_EM_MG_FD_203088 | JGI IMG/M metagenome (GOLD analysis project Ga0307514, IMG submission 203088) | Populus trichocarpa ectomycorrhiza microbial communities from riparian zone in the Pacific Northwest, United States - 16_EM | ecosystem: Host-associated > Plants > Roots > Unclassified...
AAACAATTGATATTGTTGCAAATTCCGAAATACCCCACAAGTTCAGCCAATGTATACATTTATAAAGAATTCAACATTAATACAGCATTAACTTGGCATCAATAAACGGGGCTTTTTTGGTACAGTAGGTATGGACCGTATGGGATTTTGACCATTCACAAGCTCCTTCGTCGGCATTTGGCGAAGACTCGGGTTCACATTGACAAACTGTTGCAAGGAATCTCTGTGAATGTTCGCCCGCACGGCACACTTCGGTTTAGTACGCCTTAGATTTTGTTGGAATTTTGACAGCAGCTCATGTACAATTTGAGCGTCCGTCGGTCGCTGTCTAGTGAGATCAAAAGTGACATCAATGTGCACAAAGCCGTATTCCAAAAACGCAGTGCCGGCTTGCTGGATGGTGCTTAGGATTGTGGCCTTGTTGCATGTAAGGGCTGAATTGTTAATTGCTACGTCCACTGCGGCGGCCGTTATGACAGGCTGGTTGCCTTGGCTTGCGGTCATTGGAAAGGCTTTGCGAGCCATTCTTCGGCCATGTCCTCCTTTCGCCAATGTAGCGACAATTCGACTAGTGCAATCGCTCTCCCCAAGCCAATTTCGCTGCGCCATTATGGGCTTTTCCACGATCTCGATCCTCCTGTTCCAAGCTTGAATTTTATCGGTATATGTCATTCCGATCTTCACTGACAAAATTCCGACTCGTCCTGGCGGTTGCGTTTCAGACAGCATGGGGTTCTTGAAACGACTGTACTGGGTCTTGACCAGGCTCATGATGTGAGTCCGTTTGGCCTTGTTAAGCGTCCATGTTCTGGCTTGCTCGTGAGAGGAGATGAGGAAAATAGAGACAGACCGGCAATCCCCACAACTTATCGCGCACTTGAATTCCGGAAGTGTCCAGCTTGTTTGGGTGCCATTCTCAGGTTTGGGTGCGGTACCGAGCGCGGGAAGGATATGTCTCCAGATAATGGTCTGAAAGAAGTGCGAAATTGCGAGATGAGAATTCGATGGGTTCTTCGCGAACGCTACTCGTCAGATCAGAAAGTAATCGGTTGCGTGTTTACCCCTAACCCTAGCGGAGCTTATGCTTAGTGCTGTAGCGGCCGGTTTGACCATGTCAAAAGGCACTGTATCTACTTCAATTCTATTCGCAACAAGACAAGCATACAGTCAAATGAAAGCAGAAGAGCCAGAGATTAAAATAGTGAGAGATAGGGTGACCGATGGGCACGGAAACCACAGGAAATCTAAGCGCCCAATATGGGTTAGGGTTAAACACGTGACCGATTACTTTCTGATCCGACGAGTAGTTCTTCGCCAGTTTGAGCCATGATGGCGGCAAAAAATTGGAATTTAGCATTCTGATTTGGAAACTCTGGTATCTTTATACCGAGAATCTTCTTTAGCATGATCGCCATAAGGTCGAGCTCTTTCGCTTCAATCACTCGGCGAAGGAGAAGGAAGGTATTCCCAGATCTCCGAAGTGATTGAAGCGAAATACTTCTAGTAACCTGCGACAGCCTGTAGTGGTGATAATGAGAAGATGCTGTTGGGACAGGAGCTGCTTTGAAACTGGCCTGATGGTATTCAACCACCTGTGAGAGATATGTCCTTAAACCATCGGGATCGCTCTCCAAGGATGCGAACAACCGAAGCCAATAGTCGGTCTTCTCGTAGGTTCCGACTTTCGAGAGTACCCTGGAGTACCACCATTGTTAGTGAGTCCCCAAGCGAAAGAATTGGCAATTCATACTCATTGCGGAACAAATTATCACCAACTTCTTGAGATAGACTGCCTAGTGCCTCCGGAGAAAACGAAGCGCTAATTGGAGCGTCCGCGAAAGACTGCCGAATGAATTTGGTAATTTCTTGCGCTTCCTTGCCAAAAAAATAAACCAGAATCCTCATCTTATTTAACATGGCTGGCTTAGCATCTACACACATACTTACGACACGATCTGCAAAGTCCAAGTCGTCAGAAAACGTCCCGAGCGCCCTTTTGATGACTTCCAGGTCCTCCAGATTCTCGGGCACTCTGAACTTATCCAATGTGGAGATGAACAGATCCTGACGGTGTATATCCTGCGTGAAAGCCAAAAAGTCAAGTCTACAATTCTTCGGCTTAATTGAATTAACAAGTCCCATTTGTTCCCTAGAACGGCCCAAGAAATTTTCAGCGATTTTAATTCTCTCAGCAAGGCCATTCTCTCCCGGAAAATGGACGACGTCCTGTACCAGTCGCGCGACTTTCCAGCCAAACAGATCAACAACTACTTCGCAATGCTTCTCTTCTGGCCACATGACAAGGGCTGAGCGTTTCCACTCCCATATCAGGGAGTCAGAATCTGGGTCGTATTTTTCCACAAAAGTTGCCCCAGGTTTACCCTTAGTTTCCACCCAGTCTCGTTCAGGAAGGATAGTGTGCCTGGGGGGATCGTCATATCCACTCTTCCAACTAATGACAATGTTCAGGCACTGACTATTCCGTAGGTCCTTCCAGTATTCGAGCGTATATTTTTCCTCATTATCAATCATCCAATGAGTGCCATCCGGATTAACCTCCGCACGGTATTTGAGGGTCTTATCGAACATGTGCCGGATAATAGTCGTCTTCGTCACTGTCATCATAATCTTCATGACTGTCTGCATACCCAATCTCTTCTACCGTCAAAGTCACATAGTAACATTTGAATCCGTGGTCCTTTGCAGCCTGGAGCAACATGTTCGCACGTTCTCTGTCGGTGCCATGGATATTGTCAAATGTGTCATAGTCGTCTTCCAAAACCCAAGTCACCAAGGCGGGATATCTGTTGTTTGAGTTCCCAATGGGTGTTGCTGTGAGCCATCTGTTGAAACATTTCCTTAGCTCTATAGCCCCTAAGGACTTGTCAGGTAGTTTCAATTGACTCGGTATACCTGTCTGGCTGCACCACAGAAATAGAGTACAAGACTTAAACAGCCTAGCGATATAAGTTTTGGTTCTGCTCCGTTATACCATACAGCAAGTGTTAAATCGCTTGTTGTCCCAGGATTCTGATCGGATATGCAAACTTTGTCGGATTTCGATGTCGATATCGTAAGCTTGGATTCTTTGAAGGATGGTAGAATGACAAGTAGTTTTCCGAAGTTATTGGGATACTTCGCTTCAGAGAAGCTGTAAGCTCGTCAGTCTTATCCCACAGACATTGCGAAAAAGCATACTCATTTGCGAAACCTTGAGCCTCCTTCTCATTGTGACCACTAAAGCACCTTCGAAATGTATAGTAGTCCCATGAATCACGAACTTTTCTCGGATCAGCTGCTCTGCTGCATTCTGGATCCATATATTCCATCTAGGATTGAGTATATTTAAGTCCTTAGATTGAATTGTCACCACGCCTAGTCGTTGGTCGTGCACCAACAGCCTCATATTCCGCAACTCTTCGATCTGACATTGTTGCAGTGGCAGACCAAGATCAATCTTTTCATATAGAGTGCCTTCCTTGAATCCTTTGGCAGCCTGAAGAAGTGTATTCGGTGCTTCTGAGAGCTTGGTGGTTGCGGCGAAGACGCGTGGGGAAACGGCTTCGAGGGCTACTTCGATGTTATCTTCGAAGTCCCTAGAATCATATTTAAGTAGTCATAGAGTTGACGATAATGGTGACCGAGTAAATGGTTTGTCTTTAACGGAAGCCATTGTGAGGTTTTAGCACTGGGTCTTAGGGTAGTCCCGAGTGGCGATAATATCTTAGGCAGGTGGTAGGGTTTGACCATGTCCGTGAGGGGAACGCGACACATTAACGCGTTACGTCAGAGCAGCAGCACACAACGCGAAAAAAAAGGTGGGACTGGTATCAATGAATATCGTCTCATCGCAAAGTAGAAGTAGAAATGGCCTCAATTGTTCACTGAGATCGTGGAATATATTATATATTTGGTCAATTGGGTCATGATAACTCACCCGTGCTGTTTAACTGGAAGTTCTCCAGTATATTTTTCTCCTATGATAGTCCTATCGAGAGCCACAGAGAGAATGTGAATTGAGAATGAAGCGCAGGCCAAAGGACATTGGAGACATGATCGTTACACCTTCAAAGCCAGCGTCCTTTTTGCTGTGATGTGGAGATTCGCTAGTTCCTGAAGCCCTGCCGATTCGTTGCATGTTTACGGACGTCGTGTCAACACAACACCGGGTGGACGTGTGTAGAGTAGGCGCTGGTTCCCATGACTTCGAGTATAGCCTGGGCTCGTATATACCCCGCAGGGAGAAGCTGGAGAAACGAGATTACAGTATGTCATGCACTCTGCGCTTTGCTCCTGGTAATCATTGATGATGTTGTACAATTAATTATTTAGCAACCAAGTGAACCACACAAAACTGGTGCTCACGAGCAGAAAAAGGCCGTCATATTACGCTTCTTTTTAGTTATTGTTTCTTATCGTAGCTCAGAGAAAGCTAACTAGAGCTGTCACCACCCCTCAACACTTTACCACCGACCACACCACCACCGACTTCAACCTCCCCGACTCTCCTTCTCTGTCAACCCTCCATATCCTCCACCATGTCGACCCGCCGGAAGATCCTCAAAGTCAGTCTTCACACTCCCTACGGAGACTAGCTATCACAAATAACACGGGCTGACGACAGCCTCTAGATTATAATCCTCGGCGATAGCGGGGTCGGAAAAACCTCCTTGATGAACCAATACGTCCGATTTCCCTCCTCCCTTCTCCCATTACTCTCTCTAAACGTTCCCTGGCGCACAGGTCAACAAAAAGTTCTCCCCCTCCTACAAAGCCACGATCGGTGCCGACTTCCTCACCAAAGAAGTGATCCTCGACGACCGCACCGCCACCCTAACCGTTCATTCCCTCCTCCTCCCTTCTTCCCCATCCAGTCTGACGGTGTGTAGATCTGGGACACCGCTGGGCAGGAGCGTTTCCAAAGCCTAGGCGTAGCCTTCTACCGGGGTGCCGACTGCTGCGTGCTCGTCTACGACGTCAACAACTTAAAATCCTTCGAGAACATCAACAGCTGGCGCGAAGAATTCCTGATCCAAGCCAGTCCCCGCGACCCCGCAAGTTTTCCCTTCGTCTGCGTCGCGAACAAGACAGATCTCGGTGAGGCCCGACGACAGGTACCACGGAAACGCGCACTGCAGTTTTGTCATAATAAGGGACAGTTGCCGTATTTTGAGTGTTCTGCGAAGGAGGGGGAAGGGGTTGAGGGGGCTTTTGAAGGTATGTGTTCACGGAGAAAGGGGAGAAGGGGGAGAAGGAGGCTGATAGAGGGGGAAACAGCGATTGCAAGGAATGCGTTAGCGCAGCAGGAAAGTGAGATGGGGGATATACTCGATGATCCGTTCCTGCCGGCGATTATCGAGGACCGGTCTGGGTGTGCGTGTTGATATCTGAGCGTTTACCTTGCGTTTACTCGCTTGCTTTTGCATGGGTGCGGGAGTTTTTATCTTTTGTCGTTTGTTGGGAACATGTTTGTCGATTTTTTATGCCTAACGGACCTTTTTTAGTGTATGCAAATACCTGAGATATTTTGTCTGCTATTTACGTTGGTTTAGTTTTGGGGGGGGTTCGGAATACAATGACTTTTCAAGATTGGGCTCCGTCTACAATCTCGCCTCCTCAACCAAAATTCTCTCCAACCCCTCCCTCATCCTCTCCTCAAGTGCCTTAACCGGCTTCCGTCCTTCCCCCTCCACAAAAACATGCACAAACCCTCCCACTGCCCTCACTTTCTCCTCCCCCTCCTTAAAGAATCCTACCTCATAGACAACACTACTAGTCCCCAACTTCCTCACACACAATCCCAACTCCAGCACCTCCGGAAACGTAACGCTCTCAAAGTACGCGCACTGGCTCGAGACAACGAGGCCAATATGTGGTGAGTCACTGCTGGTGGGCTGAAGTCCGCAGTGCGTGATCAGGTAATCGTTCACGACGCTATCGATGAGGAAGTTGTAGATGCTATTGTTTAAGTGGCCATATTGGTCATTGTCGCTCCACCGTGTGCGGTAGGTTTGGAAGTGGCGGTAGTGTGAGCGTGTGCGGGATTTGAGGGACATTGTGGGTTGTGAGGGGGAGCTACATTGTAAGATGTTGTGATTTGGAGGGGATTGAGATGCCGAGGTTTCGGGAGGTGCGCGTCTGCGCGTTTGCACGCTAATCGAGTGACACTTCTAGAAAGAGTGGTTTCCGGAGAACCCTGCAGGTTTACCTAGCAGTTTGTCTGGAATACAGATTTCCAGCCCTTCTTTTCTCTAATCTTTAATGCGCACGCAGAACAAGACCCAATGCCACCCAGCCCAATTTGTGTATCCAGAAGTAACAAACACAATATTACAACCCATGTAAAAACATTCATTTTTGGGTATATGAATAGGAAGTATGCACCAGTACGAGAAGATCTACAACAAACCCCCAACCTCTTATCAGTTAGCAGAGGCTTACGCTGCGTTCCTCCACGCATCTCTAAGCCCAATAACGCCGGCAATGCTCCCAAGCAGACCTATAGTTGTATCCGAAATGAACCCTTCCTCCATGCTCCAATGGAACTACAATCCAATTAGCCACGACTCCCGACGAACCGCCGCAAAGGAAGAACATACCGCCAACGGTGCATTAGACATATTACAAACCCAAGCCTTCCTCCAATTCTCCCAGGCCTTCCTCTCCTCCTCCATCTTAGTAGCGAGAGATAACTCAGTCGCCTCCTTACTTTTCCGCTTATTCAAAACCCTGACCCTTTCCAGCCGGAAGAACTCGAGCACAATGTGTGCAGCCCAGCACCTAGTGCTCCAAATCCACATCCAGCCCTCCGTCTTCTTGCTAAACGCAAGGATGGCATACTTATTCAGATACGCCATATTCTCGAGGACCTGGAACCCGGTATTGACCGCAACCTGTGCCAGCACTAACCCCTTCACCACTGGATCTTCAGGCGGATTCCGCAACGTGTCAACACCCCATCTGTACATACCCAGCAACCCCCAGAGACGCATAAACTTGCGGACATCAGAAACCTTCCCTGCAAGGATGCGAAGACGGGCAGCGGCGGCGGTGAGGGCGGAGGAGGAGGGAGTGAGGACTATGAGTGGGATTGGCGTGGGGAGCTTGATGGTGAGTAGGCGGGCGAGGCGGGAGAGCTGTGGCGCGAGGAAGGTGGAGAGGTAGAAGATGAGGTTGAGGAGGCGGTCGATGCCGGAGGGAGTGGAGAGGAGGCTGGAAGGTAAGTTGGCGCTGATTTACAGAGGATGTGAAAGAGAGGGAGAGTACCGATTGATGTGTGCAATGTCGCTGTCGGTCTTCTGGAGACGGGCCTTGACGAAGCTGCGGAGCCGGGCGAGGTCTATCTGGGCAGCGGGTTTTCCGACGGACGATGACATAATGCAGAGTGGTGATTTTCCGACCCCCGGAGTTGCTGTGTTACTGCTATTATGAGAGGAGGAGGAAGAGGACGGAGGAGGAAGAGGACGGAGGAGGAAGCTGGAGGATATGAAGGCAAGGGTCGTTGCGGGGAAGAAAGATAAGCAATTCTGCACTTAAGGCATCAGGTATCCCGAAATGCCCACACTCATGATTAGATTGTTAGATGCGCAGCCACGACCATAGGAAGGCGAACGTGGACGTGGACCAGAAAGGTGTGCGTTTGTGATTGTGAATCGAACAAGTAACCTACGTATCCGGGCCGAGGTCGGCCTCTCCCTTTCGGTGCACAGGCCAGTCCGCACACGTGACATGCTGGGTCCCTGCATAATGTGGTTGGCTTGGCACGAATGTCATGTTGAGGAATAAGCCCGTGCACAAGAAAAGCCGCACTGAAGAATAAGCCGCACCTGACTGTCTGGTGATCTCCTCCAGAAACCTGTAGCTCAGGCTTCCGGCAGATAATATTGTTTAGTTGGGTGACTTAGAGTTGATTTTGCCAGTTACTGCCCGCTAGCGCGCGCCTTGGAAGCTTGTTCCTGAAATTATACCTCTACTCATGCCTCCATGCTATCAATAAACTAGATGTCGAACCTAAGACATAGCACATGCATAAGTATATGCCAGCAAATAATACTGTTAACCCAGTTGGGCATTAAATTTGAGAGATGTCAACTTCTTCCCTTTTGATTTCCATCAAAGCAAGTGCTTGGGCATTGGCATGACATTGCATTCTCTAACGCCCCAGTTCACATTCCATGCCTCCCTCCCCGCTACCAGTGTTGATACACAAAGGGGGAGTCGTCAATGCAAAGCCTGAACGGCGAGAGCATCGATCCACACTTCTCATTCTTATTTACCCTATAACACATACTCTATCAAAGGTCTGAAAAGTCGAGTGCCAACCCCATGAATTGATAGGCCACAATGCTAGTTACATTACCATATACATGTACACTCCCTGAATTCGCTATAGACCTGTCCCAAAACCGTAAACAAATCTAAACTAACCGTTTCCCATCCATACATACAGCCTCTAAATTCGTCCGATCCGTAGATTACAACATACAGCATATCTAAAAACAATATCATGACCTCGCTTCGATCCTCAAATCCAAAACCTTAGACTCGATCCTAGGGCTATCCGAGAGAAACTCCGCCGGCGAACCAGGATGCTGTCGAAACTCCACTGGTGTCGGCGGCGTAGTACCACTTCCTCTCCGGCCAAAACCGTTACCACCTGACCTTGCTGCGCGGTCTGCTTGTTGGCTAACCCAAGAGTTAACAGTTCTGAATCTGGGTGCGCTTTCCAAAGACGACCGCGGCAGACTCTGCGCATCTTGCGGCGGCGTAACCCACGAGTACCGCGAACTGGCCTTTGCTGCCTCAGGCGAATCAGGAACGGCAGGAGTAACAAAGGTTGCATTACCAAACACATCGATAGTCAAGCTGAGATTTTCCCGTTTCGTCTTTCGCGGTGCCGGACTGTTGTTGTTGTTGTTGTTGTTGTTGTTGTTGTTGTTGTTGTTGTTGTTGTTGTTGTTGTTGTCGTTGTTGTTGTTGTCGTTGTTGTTGTTGTCGGTTTCGTCATCTATAAAGAAGGTCTGGCTGCGCGCTGTGCTTGGTTCCCTTTGAGCTTCGAGGGTATGCCGAACTCGCTGGCGACGTTCCTGCATATCGATTCCTCCGATAGTTGAAGGTGCCAGTGCTGGTGGTGGTGGATGAGGCATATTGTAAGTAGTATGCTCGCCGCCGCCCGTAACTGTGGTGGTAGTTCCAAATAAACTCCGGCGTTCCGACCTTCGTGCTTTGGCGCTCTTCTTAAACCATCTACCGGCTGATGCGGTGCCCTTCTCGGAATCCTTCTGTTCTCTTCCCCGTGAAAAAATTGCAACGAGCGCTACTCTCCATTTCCACAGTGCAAAGCAGATAGCACAAATAACCACAAAAGCAACTAAATTCTCATCAGTACTGACAATTACATGAAACATTTTGCAGGGAGAACTCACCAACAGATCCAATTGCAATCGTCCAGTGTTCCCTTGTTTCCTCCGCAGGTGTCTGGTGCGCTACCGGCAAGGTTGTCACTTTTGTTTCTGCGATTGCCGAAGGTGTAGAGCTAGCAGTGGGTGTGGGAGTTGGTGTCGTCTTCACTTCCTCATCTTCCTCATCGTCGCTCTCGTCTCCCTCCACTGGTTCGTCGCCTTCAGTGCCCGGCATATATCGTTTCTTTAACTCCCATTCAAACATATCGTTCCCTTTCGGTAGTGCCAAAATCATTGTAGGTGCCATTGCCAACCCCAAGTACTTCCACGACGTAGAAGACATGTTATATTGCTAGTAGAAGCTGATCAATTCTCAAAGCGCTGTAACAGTTCAAGTTTTGGTTTTGGGGCGATATGAAACGGCGATGAGGCGGCGAAATAGTGAAGCTGTCGCAGCTGTGGAATGTAATTCTGATTATGTTGTTGGGGTATAGCAACAACCTTCAACGGGCCCGCCGTAAAAAACTAAAGGTGTAGATGAATGAAGTAAAAGGATTGTAATGAGAGCTCAGCTCTTTGTTCGTGCGTAGTCGGGCCTGCCGCAGGTAAAGAAGTGCCACTTGTAACTAGCAGTAAACGGCTGGAATAGAAGAATAGAAGGATGTTAGTAGAGGGAGAGCAAAGAAACAGAAACGATAAAGAGAGGAATGAGCAGAGAAGGGAGGACTGGGGTGGGAGCGGGGTTGCAGGGCAGTAATGAATGGGGCCTGCGCATAAATAAAGTGCCATTCAGGGAATATGCTCGCCCCCGGCTTTGAGTAACACCACAAAGTGGACCTGAAAGTATAACCCCTCGTCTCGTCCCACCAAAAGATACGTGATCAATGGCGCCTGCATTGTACTGTCAAGTTGCATGAGTGCCCAACCGGAGCGTCTACCATTGCTATAACGTGGAGATTGCCTCCGCGCCATCAAAATACCAAGGAGAAGTGACAACCACAGCAACCCTCATACCAAGAAACCCGCCGCCCACTCGGCTTCTATTCATAGGCCCAGGTTGCGGCGCCTACGCAGATCTGCCTCGCCTCGGCCTGTTGCGATCTCTCTCTTTAGCCGATATCGCTAGCGTGGCCAGTGCGAGTTCCCAAAACAGCACTGAAACGCCCAACGTCGGATTGTTCTTGGTGCTTACGTCGGCGTTTGAAGGAACATTCGCGGTTAAGCCATGTAGATGTACATGCACTGACTATTCTTGTACCAAGTTGCTGCTGTTTTTGCTAGAGTTATTGAGGGTTCGATGCACGCACCCACGGGAAAGGGAATAGAACCGCTTCTTGGGCGTCAAGGCTGCTCTTACAAATACCGATAGATTACTCGCTGTAGAATTCTAGCCAGCCATCTTGTAACAATAGCCTCCAGGTTGTTCCCCAAACCCATTTGCATTTGGACTGAACAAAGGCACCCTCATAATAACTTGGAATTATCGACAAAATCAGCCATACTAATGATATGAACGCGCCGGCGATCAAGTTACTGAACGATATACGCAATCCCTCGGCGCCCAGAAATCATTCTGCCTTAGAAAAGAGACATAGACACGGAAGATTGGCACTGGGCAAATAACAGTTACGTTGATCCTGGTGGGCCAAGAAGGGAAGATGTTAGAAGTTGCAACATATCGAACCCCCTTCAACGCGACTACAGACCTAGAAACTCACCGGGCTATGTCACGGCCCAACCACCAAGTACCCTTAGCATTCTCCTCCGCTGCTCTCGCTCTCTTAGTAGAGTGCTTATACCTCCGAGTACCAACATATACATGTCTCTTACTACTCCCGGTATGGTGGCTCGGAGAATAAACATGTGCAGCCTTCTGCAGCATTACCAATCAAAGATACATGATGGCAGCTTACGCAGTTTATTCTCCGAGTACATGGGGACCTAGTAGCCACGTTTTGACGTTACGTATTACTGTACATACGTGTAGTTCTGCGAGAAGGGTTAGGTTATATAAGTTACAAACATGATCCATCTCTTCACAAGATACACTCATGATCAACAGGTGCTTTGCTCTCCTTCAGCTCATCATCCAAATGTTACGCGCTTGGGAGTGGTGGACAACAGCCCCACTTGCCCCCCCCTCATCCCGCTCGTCCTCTCCCTTCTCCTGATTGTCTTACTTTCTTCTCCTACCCCTTCTCTACGTGTGGCGAAACCGTCTGGTAGGTTTTGTTAATACCCAGTACAAGCCTATGCAATCATCATGGCCTTGCCGGCGGATATACCTTAAAGCGTTTTTCCTGGTCGCCAGTCCCAACGTCAACAACTTGTCGAGTGTTCATTACTGGCACTTTCCTACAAACACTCTGTACTATTTAATATAGAACCCACAGCCGGATGATCAATATAGCTCGCCGATTCGAAAACCTCCACAACTTACACTGAACTTGTCTGGCTGCTCTGAGAAAACATCGTCACCAAGAACACATAAGACGTCACATCATGGCTTGCCAGGGACTTAAGGTGAGCCTGGCCACTAGATGGGTCGCCTTTGAACCCAGTGTACTTGCTCTCGATTTTGTTTTGAGGCTTCGCGTGAAGCTCATTATGGTTGATAACCCATGATTGTAGGGTGCCCAAGGGTCAGCGTCTAATCACCTAAGATATCTAGATACCACTTCACTACCACAACTCTGGTTACCCCTCTAGCGGCTTTCTTGCGTTCCTTGTTTCTTCTCGTACTAAACTCTTCTTCTCTGCCTAGATGAGGGTAGATTGATGTCACGTGAATCTCAACGAAAGGGACAAGGCAGGTCAAAACTACTTATGTACTAGCGAGTGAGACGAAACGAGACTAGAGATGAAAACTATATCAAGATAAAGCCTAGTTAGCTAAGCTTCAGCTAAGTCCACGGAGTCCAACGGCTTCATGATTATATTTTCCCTCCGCTATACGCCAATGACATGCGATTCTGGAACGCATGAACTTTCCGAATCAGCTATTTCTTTAAGTTTATGGGACTAACAAGTTGATTTTTGCTTGCAGACAAATGGTGAGTGTTCCAGAGAGCTCAAATCCATCATGAGTTCAGTATTGAGGGAACATAACTACTGATACTAGGTCGAATAAGTAAAAAAAGTCCGAGAAGTATTGTATAGGAACTACCTTTTATTCCTGGAGGACGCCGACCACTTCTTCCTTGCCCTCTTTGCACCAAGAGTTTTCTCCACTCAGACTATTAGGAGAAAGCCATTCGGCTCTTCAGGATAGCGGTTCTTGGAGAATGAGGCGACTTTGCAGCTTCCTTCCACCGCGTGATGGATTCTGCGCCTCGTTTATCCACATTTAGGTTTACTTGAATTGATGATGATGGTCTGTGGTCTGTTTAAGTCTTATTTCATTGGGGTCTCACTGCATTCGCCTACTTGCGGTCATGGTTCCACGTCTCCAGCCCGAGGACTAGCTCCAATCGATGCTTTCACATCTACCACCCTCCCCCGGGTGCACGCACATGCGTACATGCCCATACGGGCCCCTTCGTTCCGCTTTGTATATCGTACATACCCGAACAAATGGAACACTGCTCCCATTGTTTCGGACAGAGTTCCGGCCCACCCATCTGACCACCAATGCCCTTCTCCCGAAAACCCCCCACAGCCAACTTCGTTGTCTCATGCCTAGACTCCAGTGGTAGCCTTTCGTACCTCATGACGACAACGAGAGGCTGGAACAAGACAAATTAAGCTGGGCGTGTGCTCGTATCAACGGGGGCAAGCCAATTCCACACGTTACTGTCTGGGGCGGAGCACCTCTACTCTCATCGGCCAATTGTACCCGCGGGTCGCACGGCCCCTGCTCCGAAAAACCTTCATCTCCCGCCGCCGCTGCCAATCAAGATAACCAACTTCCTCCGCGGCGATCCGGCCTCCGTCGGCCATCGAAATATCCGTTTGGGGCTGAGCATTCCCCTTCGCATCGCAGACCAACCACCAATTGAAACACTTCCTCACCGACCCCATTCCTGTGCCCGTAACTGGTCAGTACCTTTTTGCCCAAAACTTCGCACACATCCCCTTTCGGACTTCTCCGCCTTGTTCTCCGTTCGACCACCCCTTGACACCGAAAAGTTTGCGTGCGCACGTGGGTTCAGGTTTAGGGGTATACTGAAAAACAAATCAATAGTAGTATCAACTATAATGAGAGGATTAGTAGTAGTTTTCTTCAACTCTTTATGTTTCCTAGAGAGGTGCAAAGATCCCACTTTGCTCCCCAGCCCCCAAATACCCCTAACCTTGAAGCCCTGTCTCCCAAGAACTTTGCGGCGAGTACTCTACCTGCCCATGGATCATCAACTAAGAGGTTAAGTAAGATGATGAGAGCGAGAACACTGAAACCTACTCTAGGGTACGTTGATCGACCGTAGATTGTCGATGCAGAACATTTCTCAGTGACGACATTGCTGGGTAATGTTCTTGGCAGTTGTTGTTGTTTATTCATACTGTATGCACTCTTGCTAGAGTATGACAGGACCTGATATCCCCTCCGCCTCCGGGCTAGCCGGCTAGATGGCGGAGCTCCCCTCCGCTACCCTTCGTCCCTTGTTCTTGGCAGTGGTACTATACAGTGACGAATACCTGCAAAGAAAAAAAGCGCCCTCGATCCAAGGGAAAGCGGTATTCGCCACATGGACCCTGGCATTAAGTAGAAGGACAAGCTTTACCTAGAGTGACTTCTAAATTCGAAGTACCAGTACCTCTAGATGACATGATGCGTATCAGTAGCCGGTAACTGCCGGTAAATCTGTATACCCGGTCGAGGGCGGTGTCTCGGCATCTGGAGGGAAAGAAATAAGGCGCGACAGTATTTTACTTGTCACCTAGCCGATTAGATGGTTGATTCCTCATCATGCTCAAGTCCAGGCTGCGAAAGATTTCAATGCGCTTTAGTTTATGTAATACCGACCAACCAACGCACTCATATATATGTAACCCATAAGATGAAAAGGATAGATGGATACAGTAGCAATTACTAATATCAATACCAGGGAGGAGGAGGAGAGACCGGATAGCCGCCCCCAAAATAACCAAACATAAGCCAGCGGTAACTCCAGCAACGCCATCCAACGACCTTTTTCTCTCCCATAAAATACATACATAATTCAAAAATAAAAACACCGATGAAATGCAGCCCCAAAAACTATTCCCAAGAACGAAGGTATTAGACATACATCAAAAGAACGAGCATCTTGGAAATGCATCGCAGACCCGATGAACACCGTTAAAGAAAACATTTCAACTGTGAGATTGAAGACACAAGGCCAAAGGTACTCTAGACCTGGCCGAATGCTTCCCAAGTCCGTCTCTCATCAAGACTCCTGGCAACTCTGCCTCCCGGAGTTAGCGGCAGCATTAGGCCTCCGGATCGGCGTATCCCCCCTCCAGAGCTGTCATCATCCGTATCCTCGTCTTCCATTGCGGCATTATTATGATCTGCCAACCTTGAAAAATACCCCGCCAGCCCCCCGGAGCTATCGACTACTGTCTCATATCTAGGGGGTGGCGTGATAAGTGGCGGTGACTCCTCAGCATCGAAGGGAGGAGGATTTGTGGATGGGTATCGGATAAGATGGGTTGGTCTTTCGATCCCATTAGTCGGTATTGAGTACGTGGATCCGTTAGGTGTATAGTTGCTCGGTCCTCCGCGTGGTAGATCACGTTTTGTGGAGTGAGTGCATGGGCATAGACATGATCCATGTGTAGCCGGTCGACCGGACTGAGGAGCGCCGTATGCTGGGAGAGTAGTATTTGCATTCGTGGCCTGACATGATAGAATGTGAAAGGGCGAGTCGATCGAAATTTCGAAATGACGCCGTTTACTGGGATCGATGGGATCTTGCTTGCTGAGACGCATAACAATCTGCAAATGTCATAAGTTTCCTGCGATAGTAAAGAGAGAGCGAGAGTGGGAGCATACCTTTATCCAATGATGCACCTGTATGTTTCCATAGGTAGTATCAAAGTGTATGCGATCTCTTTCTTTCGCTGTGCATCCAGGTAACTGAACATTGAACTCCATCTCCGTCGAACCAACGTTTGGAGAGCCGGTAAGATCCCCAAGCAAGTTGTCTGACCCATTCACAAGGTCTTCAGCACCGCTATTTGATTGTGACTCCTTGAGACCTCCTCCAGCAACTACTCTGACCGAAGAGCCCGAGAACATAGATGTGGCTGGTGCTTCCGCCCGCTTCTCAAACAATTGGACTTTCTTGACCGGATCCAGACGATGTACTTTCTTATTCTTACATGAATATTCAATGTTCTCAGTGAGGTAAATCTTGATACGATGGCAACGAACTTTTGCCAAAGGCGTCAATTTGAACGCAATTGGTATCGATGATCCAAGCGGGAACGCTTTCCCTGAAATCACTATGTCATAATGTAGCTGGTCTTCCCACGTCCTACTTATTGCAATCGGCTCCGTTTGCTCCAGATTCGACTCCGAGGGTACTCGCACCAATAGCACCTCCTTTTTACCAGTCAGATTGGGGCGGAATGCGCCCGGCCTTTCAATGCAGCCATCCAACTCGTACTTTACAGATCCGAGGTCCACACCAATAGTCTCTGGCAAACAACTGTCCAGAGGCAGCTCAAAGTTGTAGACGTATTCACCGGGCTGAAAGACCCGATATCCCCGCTGCGCAATGGATAGCTGCTTGGGGAGCTCATCCCCTCTCGAAAAGCTCCGTGTCTGCGATATCTGTATGCCGCCCTTGTACTCTATCGTACTAGGTCGTGCCAGACGGCTCACTGCAGACCCAAGAATCGTACTACCATCGGAACTGGACGTAAACATTTTCCGCGGGTGGAAGGAATCTGCACAATGCCCTAGTTCCGCAGTAGTGAACTGAGCGTTGAAAAAGGGCCATGTGTGCTGCATAATTTCTTTTTCTTCGAAATACTCGGTCTTTTTCGGAGGAATACCTAATTGCACGTTAGCAACTCTTCATCTCGACGATGATATTATTTGGTTTACCTTCTGGCCATTCTGTCCTCGCTCTCCCTCGGAATGCTAGCGTCACTGCCCTAATCTTTGTCGGTTTCATAACCCTTAGAACCAGGCTTCCACGCAACATGGCCGGTCTCCTAGAGTTATCACTCCCATCCAATCCCTGGAGATATAATATTGGTTCCGCAAGCTGAATTGTCATAGTCACTGCTCCTCCATTTGACGATGCTTGCGGTTTCTCGGATGTTGTAGTGGGCATTGGTATTGGACAGCCCGAGGTGGTGCTGGATCGCCGCCTTGTCATCGGCCTGGGATTAACGGATGTTGTGAAACCGGCGGCGGTGGTGGTTGTGGTAGAAGACAATGGCGACGACGACGATATTGATGAACGTAATCGGGAAGTAGGAAATTGGTGGGAAGGAATTCCGGAAATTCCACCTCCCATAACTCTCCGAGTGGCTGGCGGCTGCATACTGGACGGGACTGAGGAGCTGCCGGACTTTTTCCGTGAGGCACGGGTCGATATGGCTTGGTCAAACAACCTTTTTACAACGTCTCTTGGAGTTCTCGATTTTTTTGTGAAGGATTCTGAAGGTGTTGGATTGAAGGTGCGGATTGTTGATGTTGATGTTGATATTGTGGAAACGGAGTTTGGCAAGTGGAAGTGGCGCTGCCGCTGAGAAAGTCTTCGAGCGGTGGTGACGGAGTGTCTGCACGGATATGTACTCGCCGAGGGACCTGGAACGTAACGCTGGTCCAAGAGTGCCGCACCAGATGTCATCATCGATCAGTTGTTTAAAAATACCTAGCTCGGCAAGATCCAAGTTCCACACCACTGCGCAACGCCTCAGAATCTGGTCTGGCGCAACTAGTCGTACAACTCCGAAACGTGAGATCTTAAGGCACAACGGCGGAACACGGGTAGCTGCAATATGACGGTCGCACCTCGTATAGGTATACCAAAGTATCCAGCAGAGATTCCAGAGGAAGAAAGGATGGAAGGATGGAATTAAGAGCGAATGCGCGTAGTGAACCGAACGAACGGATTGGTAATGAGCTTTGGGGTAAGCAATATGGATAGTGCGAATTAGAGCTGCCGGAACAAGAAGGGCACTCTAAACTAGGAGGACCGTCTTCTCATTATATCTCTGTCTGTCCAGACGTCTGTTTATCGTTTGAGGTATTCTCGCTGCCAGGGTCAGTCAGCTAGCGATTTTGTATCATACGCCGTTTTACAGGACTGACATGCGCCGACACATGTCTCGTCTCCAATTATCAATACAATGGGTACTCAATTATCACGGACTGGTACCCATAAGAATTTTGGTCGTCTCACGTCACTGGCGCGGTTGCTGTCTGCCAATTCTTGCTCGTACGAAACCTGCCCAGGTGGGCAGCACACTACGCACTCTACCCACTACAGACTAGGTACAACCCGATCGTGCGGCATAGCAAAAATCCAGATTTACACTAACAAGACTACTGAAGTTCTTCTCTGCATCAACAGCTAGGCTTTCGATTTTTTACTAATGCACTTGGACGCCCGCTGACAACTCGCAGGGCAAGGTTACAGTAGGTACGCAGTCAGACTCGGGTATTCTTTTGAAGAAAGTCCATGAGCTTTTTTATTGGGCTGGCACACTCGGTTCTAGATTCAAGGATGATTGCTTATCCGGAGATCCGAGAAACTGCCCGAGACCAAGGATTTCATTCGACTCCCATGCTCTGCAGTCTTACACTCGGCCCCGGGGTTTGGAGAAACAACTCACTAATGCAGTGCCTCTTTAGTGCGTATACGCCGAGGAGATAGATCGGTGGCGCCTACTGGTTTTTTTTTTCAAAACCCAGCCAATGTACTCAGTACACTTGACCAGCAATCTGAGCCTATAAAGTGGTTCTCCCGCAATCATACTTACCGAGTACCACCACACATCTTCACGCGCATGACGTCGGAACCTGGAAAATCTTTGTGCAACAACGCGCCGTTTCTCATTTATCTTGATTTCAACTGCTCGATGATTGCACATTTGGTATTATGCTTTCTTTTTCTCGTACGTCCAACCACGACGAACGAATGTGCACCGTTACCAACCATAAAAGCGTACCTACGTCAAGTGCCTGATATATCAACGAGGAAACAGGACCGTTCCATCAGTGTTCATGACGAGTATCTAATCTATTCTTCAAATCATCACAAGAGGTAGCTTTGTTTTTGCTAATCGTTCATATGTTCATAATTTCACATGTGGCCAGTAGAGATCCATGGGGAATGCCCCAGATGATCACCTTTGGCGTCATGGGATGCAGATAAACTCGCAATGTGAAGTACGCACCATCATAGAAGAATCAGACAAGAAACTTTTTAATGGGGGCTTTGTAGGAGTCTATATGGTGCGTGCGGTCTTGGGTTTTGGGATGGTGGAGTGAGGGTGGGGTGAGGATGGGGTGAGTGTGGGGTGATAGCGTATAAGAAGACCTTTAATTGCCCATGCAAGTCACTCCACCTCAAATTTCCTCACTGGCAACTGGCCACAAAATAAGGGGAGAAACTGGTTCTATTCCTTTGCTGGAAGATCGAGAAATCGTATTCTATCTCGGAGCTAGGAAGGTTGAGACCGCACACACCATAGGTTTAACATCGAATGATTGTGTATTCAACAAATTGCAAAAAGAAACATACTGGTATTAAAAGCCTACAAACCTATTCCACCTAAGCATTCCACCTGATCCAGCTTCCAACCCATGATCGAAAAATTTCTTTTGGTGTTTAGGAGGTCAGGAGTACTGTCAATTTGGTGCAGTTGCACACAAAATTCGCCAGTATCCTGACCTCCTAAACACCAGTACCATTACCCTCTATCAACCCAACAACACATCTAACAACCTCCGCATCTCCACCTTTCAACGCCGCTGTTGGATCTGGATTATCAATCATTTTATCCAAAGCATTGTCCAGCATAGCCCTCAGCCTCTGCACCAGAATCCCAATTCTTCCCCATCCTCTCAGCCGAATCCATCCATCGACCGTGATACCTCTCCCCAATGTGTCAACCTCCACTTTCCCGCCAAATAGCAGGAGGGAGTACGCATTCACCGCTATCGCAAACCATCAGCAGTGCACACACTTGTCACCAAAGGGAAAAGATGGAAACCTACGAGTACAGTCCCTCAAAAACACCTTACTAGTCGCCATTTTATGAAAGAAAGTCAAAAACCCTGCGTTCCCAGGAAATGACTGCGCTTTGAAAACCGTTGAAGATGGGTGAATAAACACGCGCCCATTGTCATTAGTGAAAAACTTGATCGTTTTCGCTTCCGGGTCAATTGCCAATGCGCCTGTAGACGAGGACGCAAACTTCTGTTCTGGTAACTGGATACGAGCCACCTGTGGCGTAAAGGCGCCGGCAATTAGGGCGCGGATTAGGATGTCATTACCTTTGTTTCTGGAGAGCTCAGAGGCGAGAGATGGAGCGTTGCCTCTCGATGGTGAATACGGGAGGAAACCGGTGTCATGAAGCGAATCCATGTATTGCGATCTGTTCGATGCGATATCCATCATGATTTGGTGGTTTAGGAAGTTGTCGTCACACCAAGATCTCAACTCTTTGAAAGAGGTAGTTTTTCGCATCTCAGCCCACTGTTCCCACGCACGACAGTCGGCGAGCAAGTCACCCTGGTTTTTTGAGAACTTTTCACGTGCCGCCTTCGATTCCTCGCGTTTATCCATCGGAGAATTGAATGGAGACCTCGCGGTCAGGATGCTGGCGATGGTAACGGCAGGATCGAGGCAGCCAAAGAGTACACCATAGACCATAAGCTTTGAACATCGCAGGTCCGCAGGTATCAACCCCATGTGTCGTCCCAACGCTGATAGCTCGTCGTCCACTACCGCACCCATCTTTTCCAGCAGCACCAGGGCTCCTTCAACCGCAATAGTATCCGGGGGACTGATGGCAGCGGCCAAAAATGCTCGCACGTCCTTGATACCCATCGCCTTGACCCCTAGGCATGTTTGCTCCAGCGGAACACGCTTCAGCTCGGGTTCCGGTCGCTCAGGCATCTTCTTGGCCTCTGTCGTTCTCGTATAGAGCTTGTAGCATTCACCGGCGCGAACACGACCTGCTCGCCCGCGGCGCTGTTTTGCTGCGGCACGAGAAACCCATACTTCTTCGAGCTTGACGACGTTATCTTGAGCATTATACGATGTTTCCTTAACTCTCCCGGTGTCGATGACGCAAACGACGTCTTCAATTGTGATGGAGGTTTCTGCAACATTAGTAGCAGCAATGACTTTGCGAAGACCGTTTGGAGCCGGTGGAAAGACTTTCCGTTGATCTGTTGGGTGCAGTGATGCGTGCAGAGGGAGTGCATGGTAACGACTCGATCCGCTAGGAAGAGTCCGAATGGCATCGATGCAGCGTGAAATCTCCATAGTTCCTAATACGTTTAGTGATTAACTGAGTGGCAATTATGGGGATGGCCTACCAGGAAGAAATATCAAAATAGCTCCACTGGCATCCCCAAGCTGTTTATCGATATGCATCACCGTTGCGACGATCAGGTTGTAGTTTATTCTGTCACCTAGGCCTCTAATTATCATATCAATCGAAGGATCAACTCCATCCAGATCGTCATCATCCTTCCGCCTTCCCTCTCCACCTCCGCCTCCTGCAATCCTTCCGCCACCGGTGAATCCTGTACGGTCGAGCACAGCGTCTAGATAGTAGTCTGTGACGGGGAATGTCCGGCCTTCGATGTTGATTCTCTGAACATGCTTGTCTACTCCAAAGTATCCTGCAAAAACATCCGCATCCAAAGTAGCACTCATAAGAATAATCTTGAGGTCGTTCCGTCTCGTAATGATTCTCTTGATGAGAATAAGTAGGAAATCTGTATCTAAACTCCGTTCATGAACCTCATCCACAACAATATGCGATACGTCCTCTAGCGTATCTCCCGTCTGCAGCCGTCTAAGTAACACGCCCGTCGTAACAAAGGTAACCTTTGTAACACCTTGTGTCTGCCTTGATTCTCCGCGGATGGCGTAGCCTATTTCTTGTCCCACAGTTTGATTTCTTTCCTCGCTGACACGATCCGCGAGACCAAGGGCAGAGATACGGCGAGGTTGGGTGCATACAATGTTTGCGACCGCCCCCAGCTTACGTTGGATGAGATCGTCAAGCACAAATTGCACGGATTGGGTACTCTTGCCACTACCAGTTTCTCCGCTGATTAATCCCGTCAATACCATAACATTCAACGACGAAATGCAGGGCACTTTACCTGATAATTACTACTTGTGCTGTGTTAACTGCCTTGGTGATATCTTCCTTTACTTGCCACGCAGGGAGTCTCTGACGTGCCTCCAGCATTTTCTTTTGAGCCGGAGATTTTAGTCGTTCTTCTGTAGATCGTAAGATATTTAAGCTCTCTGGTGTACCAGGTGTCCAGTCAATTGCCCTCTTTTTACCGCGATGCTTCCGTTGTCTTTGCTGCTTTTCGGTGCGGTTGTCATTCCTTTTGTCACTTCCAGTAACTGCACTCGCAACATCCATCAATCTTCCCGGATTCTCCACTACGCGAGGGATTTCATTTTCCAGCCAGTCCACAACGGTGAAAATCATCTGGTCGCCTTTGAGGTCTTCCGCATACTCCGCTACCTGTCGGATGATGCTCAGTCGCACATAAGCAGGAAGCTTGCGTTCGCCTTCCGTGATGACCACAAAGGTTGGTATGACGTCTGGATATTGCGCAGATCCTGCATACACAGTGGGCTTCCTGACTTCTAGAATAATCTTGGGAAGGCTCTTGGGGCCTTGTTGGTGTAGATCCAAACTTACCCTGGACACTGTTGGGGATACGCATGTAAACCGCTCCGGTGCGTAGATAGCTTCGAGTGATATCTGCTCCTGATCCCATGGGTCATCCTCCTTATCTGTAAGGACGATTAAATCCTCATCTCTTGGGCCCACCGGAGATTTTTGGACCCCATATACAAGCATCTGCATCAAGGCTTCTGCAGCACGGTCTTCATCGAAACAATTCCGGGACAGAACCTCCCGACAAAGATCCAAGGAGTAACCAGCCACAGAGAGCCTCTTTGCCGCATACTCGACGCCTAGTTCCCCTGTCGACACTGTAATGCCGGCAGCATAGTTCTCGGGGATAAATCTTGAAGGGAGGTCGTCCTCAGGGACATGAATCAACAACCACTCTAGTGCCTCCTTTCTATCCTTCACACTCTCACACGCCTCCTCGACATGGGCTTTTCTAAAGCCTAACTCGACCATTTCCTTCACAATCCTTTCTTGCGCTGGTTTCTTCATCTCGATTCCATAGGGATTCCACACGTGGTAACGGCGGATTATATCTTCCGCCTCTTTTCGCCGTTCATGGCTCATATCCACCACTGGTACATTCATCCATCCCTTCATCTTCCCGCCCGGCGCTAGGCTGGGGTTATTCGACTTCCCTGAATTCTTCGCCGCTTCAGCAGCAGCCTCACGCAGCCTCTCTTGCTTTGCGCGCGCAGCTTCATGTTCTCGCTTCACTGCAAAAGGGTCTGCCTCGTATCTCCATGCCTTCCCTGCCTCCTTCTCCTGCTTCCGGATCTCTTCTAGGGCGCTCCAGAAGCGTCTATGTGTCGGCGGCAACATGTGGTGGACATTCTTCATGGAGCTCACTCTGTGGAGAGCATAGGTTGCACAAAGATGGCGTGATTCCAATGGAGTCGGTTGCGGAACCCATTGTAGATCTACAGGGGGCCGGAACGAGACTCGCTCTATTTCTGCAGTTCGAGGGTTCTTGAGGTTTATATGGACTGTCGATACAAAGCCGTCGCTTTCTTTTCTTGGATTGTCGTATTGGGGTTTTTCCCATCCCTATCTAAATCAGTTTTGCTTCCGTGGAGAGGAGGAAGAAGCTACTTAGTAGCTGTACTAACCTGTCGAATGCAGTGCTCGTAAAACAAGCTTTGCGGAAGCTTCCCGGTCCATGACTTCCCACCGATAATTTCCTGGACAGTAGGGGGCTTGTTCTCTTCTGGAGGGGGTGTGCCTTTCTTTGCTGATTGCGGCGGAGTTTCCTTGGATGCTCCACTGCCTGCGTTGGGCTTTTTGGGTGGCATCCTTCAACAGCGCGTGGGGGTTGGTATTGATCTTGTTTGTGGCTTTGCCAAGAATGCGGCTGATGCCCAAAGATAAACGCAGTCATACAATCGCATTCGAGTACTACGAAGGAGACCTTCAGGAATTGTAGTAGAGTACAGAGCAATCGCCTCAAAAGACCAGCATTGAATATATTGGTGACAGCAAATGGAATCTAATATCAATAACGAACCAATCAATGCTAAGTTTTCCCTGAACTCCAGACCCATGTGCGCCCAGCAGTCAACAGCCAGTATCGACCACCACCATACATAAGTACATTCTTTGAGCAAGACAATAACAGCAGCTAAAGTAATCTCAAACTCTACGAGTACTTTGGATATTCTGAAAGGATATGAGCTAAATGACCAAGAAACCAAGGGACTTAAAATCCGGAAATCTGAAAAATTGGCACGAGAGCTAGATAGATATATGTAAAAGCACACAATTTGAAAGAAACGAAACACCCGTTTTTGTAATTCCGAAAATGAGTAATACTGGAGCAGGAGTAGGTAAGAAAAAAAAACCAAGACCGATCGAGAATACAAACACCCCATAACACTTTTTGTGGTTCCTCCATGCTAACTCTACTCCCATCGTTCTTTTCTTAACCTCTTACTGTGCTGACACAGGCTTGCTTCCAGACTCTCGACCTTTACGCTTGCCAGCTACAGTCCATCCGTCAGCCTCACCCTCCTGCTTGGGTGGCTGCTTGGACTGCTCCTTTCTAGACCTCCAATTGTCGGAACCCTTCGTCGGAGTAGCCTTCTTTCTCTCTGCGGGCTTCTCCTTCTCGGTGTCGGCAGGTGCACCACTGTCGTTAGTCGACCCGGATCCTCGTCTTGGCATATCAAAGTTCTTTCTAACAGGCGTCCCGGCTTCAGAAGCCTTTTCTTCGGCTTCATGAGCTGCTTTCTTCTCTCTGGCCTTCTCCTCGAGAGCTTTCCGCTCAGCGGCAGCAGCGACACGCCTTTCCTCGACCTCCCTTTCTCTTTGAGTCGTATCAATCGGCCGAGCACCACCAAATGGATTGGGCCTGTCACTACCCGTGGCAGGGGTTTCGGTTTCAATCGGCTGCTCAGATCTTTTCTTGAGTTCGAGTTTGGGACGAGTATGAGCCAGAACTGGCGATGCTGGGGCGGAGCGTTGTGGAGGAACATCGGGACGAGCACCTCTACGCCACTCGTTGTCCTTTTCAGCAGCACTTGGTTGTCTTTCAACAGCTGGGCGCTCACGGAATCCATGGCCACGTTCCGATCGATCACCATCCGCACTGGGGACTGGAGAACGTCGGCGAAACTCGCGATCTCCAACACGTGGGCGATCACCGGTTGGCGACGTTGGCGCGAGCGGAGACAAAGGTCCCTTGCGTTCCCAGTTACCAAAATCGCGGACCTTACCATCTCCCTCGTTAAAGGAAGACTGACGACGTCCGCCCTCCTCGCGATCACCGTGACGTTCATAACCACTACGACGGGCGGGTTCAATGGCAGGAAGAGGACCAGTTCGACGCCATTCACCAGTAGTACGGTCGTCTGCGCGCTCCTTGGCTGGTATCACACCATCAGCAACACCAACATCAAACGTACAACCGTTAGCAACTTACGTGGATCCGCAACATTAATTCTGACAGGTCTGCCGGCAAGTTGAGTACCGTTCAAGTCCAAAGCAGCCACAAGGCCATCCTTAGTGTTAAACTCAACATAGCCAAAGCCCTTAGGGCGATCCTCCACTCTGTCGCGGACGAGTCTCACGCTGGAGACATTACAACTTGCGAAAAATTCGGAAATTTCTCCCTCCGTGACTTCGAATGACAGATTGGCAACATGGGCCGTGTAAGGGGGTTTATCGGGTACTGGAAGCTGTGCGCGGGCAGGGTAACGCTCAGAATCATCGGCTAGATAGACGGAATCAGTATCGCAGTACATCCCACATATGTGTCTACACACCCCTGGAATAACCACTATAACGATCTCCACCTGAAGAAGTATTGCTATAATCCCGGCGAGAACCATATCCACTACTAGCACCACCGCCGCCACCACCTAGTAATTGGTGTCAGTGGGCTTCCTTAGAGAGTTGCCGAGAACGAAGACTGGCAAGGGTATCACCAACCGGAAGCTACAAAAATATTAGTGACAATTCGATTCAAAAAGAGATACGGGACACATACAGGTAGGAGTGAAGTCCTCCATCTCATCAGCCCAGGAACCGAGACCTGATCATGAGTAAGCAAGGTTAACAACAGACATCAAAGTCGAATACTCGGTACGATGCTGGAGGTGTGGACTGTAGCGACATACTTTCATCCGCAAGGAACTCTCCCGCCGACATCGTCACCTTCTTAGCCTTAGGTGGCGCTGCATAAAAGTTGTCAGCAACGTAACCGTGATTGTGATTATTTGTGCAGGTCGCAAAGGGCGTGAGTGTTGTGTAAAGAAAGCAACATGTAGATGTGGATATGAAATGTGGATGGATGCGGGTGGAGATCCGAGTTGAGAATTAAAACTAACCCATAATTGTGGAAACAGCGAACGCGCTTTAGTGGAGGCGCGTTTGCTGGCAAGACGGTTGATGAGCTGGAGACTGCGGCTTCAGCTGTCGAGAGGCGAGTGATGGGGTTATGTGTGTGTATGAATTGAATTGAACAATGGGTAGTTGAAATGAAGTAGCGGGGGAGCGAGTGGGGCGATGGGATGGGATGGCCTTGTCTCGTAGTAAGGAAATGGTCAGTGGTGGGTGAAAATGATAAAGTCAGCTGCGGCTGGCGTCTAAGGAAACTTCTCAATGCCAGGGCGCTAGCCCCACCCGCAAAGACACCAAAATGCTCACACTAAAGTCAGCAAATACTCCCCTTTGGGCAACGGCCAGGTCTCTCAGCAGCAGCACCTCTCCTCTGCCATCACACAATTGTATCCCTCTAACACTATGCAACAACCTCCCTCCTCCTCCTCCTCCTCCTCCGTTCGTCCATACGCTCCCGAGCCGATAATTATCCCCGCCCTGAAGGTTGGCGCAATAATTGGTCCGTTCTCTGCTCACTCGGGTCATCCCATCGACCCTCGCAGCAACCACCACCACTTCTACCACCGACATGACGCTCACAGCATGTCTAAAGTGCAGGATGCTCAGGATTTCTACTCGGCGGCTTGGTTGCTGTAGTGCGGTCGACGCCTACCGTCGGATTGTTTGCCGCCGGCACTGGTCTCAATTGCTTCACCTTGGGTTCTACTTACACTGGTATGGAGACGAACCGCACCGCACCGCACTTTAGGAATGTTTGTGTTGACATAGAGGAACAGCCATCAGATCGACAATGTTCCGTGCTTTACATGATCCACATAAAGGAGACGAGGTTAGCTTTACGCCGAAAGAGAAGGCCTACGTCAGCGGTGCCTCGGGAGCATTGACTGGATTGACTCTCGGTTTAGTACTACGTGAGTTTCATCCTTTCTGCATTGCAGCGGTAGTTAAATAATCTAATCTAAACGGAATCTCTGTAGGGGGACGATCCAATGCGATTCCTGGTGCGATTATATGGGGTCTTCTGGGATTTGGGGGACAGTACGCCTACAACATGGCCGACGAGCGACATACCCAAGAGGTCCTTGAATCTTCTCATAGACCAGAAGAGAATGGGGTCAGCTTTACGGATCGGGCATTCCGGTCAAAATGGAATCCCATCAAGAAGCTAACAGATGAGGAGTATGAGGCGATGCTCAACGGCAAACTACTTGCCGTGGAGGCCGAGCTTGCAATTACAAATGAAGAGATTGAGAAACTCGAAAGACGGCAGCGGGGTTCGGAAGCTGAGAAATGAAGAGAATTAGGTATGCTTTGACATCTGTGCATTGTATAGCCGATTCTTAGCAGATATAAGGGAAAGGGGAAATCCTAGTCACCACCGTAGCTTAACATCTTCCAGCATGCAAGTATCGGTAGGTAGCTAGCATTCCTACTTTTGAAGTAGGAGAATAGATTTGTCTGTATCTACCATGTATATATTGTTATGGTTCTGCACATGTTTGGCAGTAAAGACCTATCCTAGACGTTAGTTTTAAGTACAATACCAAAAGACAGACCACGATACTATCAGATATCTGTTGCTTTTGAAGAAAGATGCTGGTAACGTACCCCACGGGCGATCATTGGAGTTGTGGATCTTCAGAAGAGAGTTCCTCAACAATTACCACTTAGTGACCACCGGAATGATGTAACCGAGCTTCTTCTTTTTCCCTCATGTTTTATACCACATTATATTGACCTTCTGGAGGTAGTTGTTGCGAATATTTCTTAAATACCGGTGGTGGACTCCATGTGGGAGCTAGTTTCATAATTCCCACATAGTGCATTATAAAGTCGCATAGTTTTGAACAATTGCTTGGACTTAAAAATGCGCAGTGGAACAAGCCTTAGACTGCTGTAGAGTGAGTGTCGACACTGTTGCACAGTAGGTAGATATTGAAAAATTTACAAAATGAGGATAATTATTCGGCACGGACGTTACGGAATCAATCTCTAGAGTAAAAAGTACTGGAACCCGTCAAATTTAGCCGATAAATTTGGTTACGGGCTGAAAACTGTTTTGTAAGTGGATCTCTGATTAAAATAGCTGGGATTTATTCGTATGGAACAAATTAACGGGTAGTATTATGAGCGACGACAAAGTCCGAAAGAGGGGATTTTGGCCCGATTTTGCAGCCCTCACCAGGGCTTGCACCATTCCGTTTGTATACCGACGGAAATTCCATCGGTTACACGGCAACACCCCGTGTACGTAAAGCACAAGTACAATGATAAAGACGTCCTTGTCTTGTATATATATACTGTACCGGCCACTGCGGTTCGGACGTCAGCAATCAGCACGGGGTGTCTGTCCAGCTGTTTTTACGCCTCTGTCAGCGTCAGCAGGCCAGTGTCCAAGCAGCAAAAGTTGTCAGCACCATCAATTTCAATTCTGCAATTTACAATTATGATACCCTGTGCCTTATGCTATATTATGATGCCCGGTGCCTTATGCACTACCATCATTACCATAACCTTGTCCATCTCTTCTACAGGTGTCAGCACGGGGTGTCTAAGTTCAAATTACCTGTCAGCAACAGACAGTGGCCGGTACAGTACTCGGAGGGTGCGGTAAATCCGGCGCGCCCCATGGAATGCGGAAAACCTACACACCAATTCTAATAAAGATTGGGTATAGAGTAGGCCATGCTCTCGTAAACCATCCGTTCTTTTTTTGTGCTTCCTGTAGCGAACCGAGCTTGCGAGCGACGAGAAAATTTGGTAAACGAGAGCAAGTAGGCCATCAGAAACCTAACTACGAAGTTTTCTCCTGTAAGTATTCACTGGGTCGTAAAAGACGATGATCTTTGCTTTGCACGAGTACAGGAAACCCACAGCAGATCAACTCTTCGGAAAAACCCCCTAAGGTAAGGTCGGTAAAGCAATCATAAAAACAAAACAAAACAAAACATGATCGTGAACACAAGCCGATCGACGCCATTTCCAACTCCTTTGCGCAGTCGCTAACACAATCATACGAAACAACCAAATCAGCGTACAGTTGCATCCAGATGTCGTGGCCGCGATCCAAAAAGCAGTATCTTCACAACAACCAGATAAGATAGGGAAGCGAGGCCAATAGATATGAAAGAGACCGTGTTAAGGAATGTACTACTACTGTGTATGACTGCTCTATGTATCATATATCCACACTCTTCTCGCAATCGTCGGTTTTCTGAGCCGTCATGCCACTTGCCCCATCTGCCACCAGATAGAGATTGTCTTACAAGTCTTCAAAGCCTTCTATGAAAGGGATAACGAAAGGTCTGTTGATTTCGGCTGCGAACTGAGCTGCATTTGTGACGATACCTCGAAGTACATGTTCGATGGAAAGGTTATACCCGTAGGGAAGATACGTATGTGGGTCGAATGCTCGAAGACACCATTCGACAAAGCACGAACCACCGACGAGTTAAATAAGTGAGCGAACGCGCCGGTCTTGACACGCTCGCCCGAACGCAACACAGCCCTCGAGTGTAATTACTCCACACACAACAGATACATTAAAGAGAACTTGCATATAGAAAGTTTACATAGTAAAGGTTATCTACCAGCGAGTAGGGCCGTAGTTCACACGATACAAAGTGCGAACCCTATTTGGCATTCTATTCACCCATCTATAGATTCTCTTCTATGGTAAATCCTCCCACAGCTCCTGTGCAACCTTGATGACCTCCTCCCGTCCATGGGGACGCTTATTAGGGTCTCTCATTACCCTCTTAAAGCGCGCTTTCCAAATAGACCACATATTCTCAATTGGGTTCATATCTGGTGAGTGGGCAGGCCAGTCTGGCTTTAGCATGTAGTTCATCAGGCGGAATTTGCGAGTATAGGCTGAAGTATGGTAACTTGCTCCATCCTCAATAGTGTGGGCTTGTTCCTCAGCGCCTCTCACGCTCTCGTGGAGTGGTAGAAGGTGCGGGACAATAATCTCGTTGACATATTGAGTGGAATTGAGGCCGAGTTTACTAGTGCGTTCTTTTTCGGTGCGTTTCGAACAGGAACAAATTTCGTGTGTCCCGTAGCTGAGAATCCGGTAAAGAATTGGATAGACATTGGCTCGCCAACGAAGGTAGGTGGTTGACGCGTCGTTAGGCGTTGGTAGCCTGACCCAATTTGGACGAAACTTCGTCTGTGTAAACATACTTTCTCCACATCGGCTTGTCTTTATGCACACGCGCCCATTGCTTCCTTCGCAGCCTCGAATCCTTATCTAGCCATGGTTTTCGTCTGCAAACGCGTACATATAGGTGGTGCTTTCGCAAGGTATCTCCCACAAGACGTTCGGACACATTGAGCTGGGAATCTCCGGTAATATCGCGTAACGTTGCACGGGGATTTCGCGTCGATAGCTGGCATAGGTACCGCTCATCGTTCCCCGTGAGTTTTTTTGGGGCACCGGGGTGTGGAGCGTTGTAAATTTTGTTCTGTCTTCCAATTCTGCACGATCCTGAAGCCCCGCTCTTGGTCATCCCAAGGTCCTTCGCTATTTTCCCATAGGATTGCCTTGCAGCGCGCCTCTCAATGACATCGACCCTTTCTTCAAAAGCAGCCTCGCGTCTTCGCCCATTCTTGTCCTTTGGCATTGCTTTGTTGTGGTGTGGTAGGCGAACACTCGTGTCGCTCGGTATTTTGACGAAGCCGGTTGCGTTCGCTCACTTGTCTGCTCGGCAGAAATCTGCCCTCCCGGAAAATCTCTCAAGAGACAGTAAGATGGACGGATTATGGCCGGTTACAAGGCATTTTCGGGTACAGTCCATCCAGAAAGCCTTAGGATATCCTCGCGTCACCGTACTGTGTCTTGGGAGCATTCACTGCCATAGCAGCCCTACGTCCATCTCTGCACTGTGCAGTAGGAGCAGGGGTATGTTGAACGCGGAGTGTTGCATTCTTATAAGATGGAGCGTCAGGAAATGCCCTCGAGTGAAAGGAGCTTTGCAATGCTGGTGTTTTTGATTGATTTGCCTGGTGAGTATTTCTAGCTCCATGAATGGCGATGCGAAACATTGGAGAATGCTCTTCTTCGTTGACTTTCTGCCCACCTGTATCGGCTGCTGTATCGTGTGAGGAGTATTCCATAAAGTCGATTCGAACTCGAAGTTCTCTATTCGCCGAAACGACGGCGGTTAGGGTCAGTGAAATTACTGGGGAGGGGAAGAGAAATACCTTTGGATTAGATATATAATGGCAACAAGTGCATGGCCCCACCCCTCCCAATGCCCCTGGCAACTGCCAATTGGCACCAGGTCCCAATGAAGAAAACAGAAAACCACACCAGCGACGGCAAGGGTCTCGGAGATGATGAAAAGAGGAAGCTTCCACTTCTCAGCAGCGTTGATGGTCAGCCTTCCAGCCTTCTTAGCAAAAGCTAGAGGAACCCGGAGAAGAATCAATGTCATCCATAGCATCACGTCTATAGTCAATTCAGTTTGAGGTAGGTTTCTGTCGAGTTATGCATCCTTTGTATGCAAGATAAGCTGCTTTGCCGACTTCTTCTGTCTGTGCCGTGCTATTGTAGAAGAGCGACTTTACGAAAATCATCTCGAACCCAACTTTGTCGAACTCCGTACGAGCAGCTTCGACGGACATAGTTGGTGAGTAAGTCAACTGATTTGAAACAGTCTGCCGTGAACTTTGAGGCGGTGCAAAGAGGGAGACCTTGGTAGAGCACTACTATGGTTGTTGTCGTGCTCATATACATTGGAGCAAGACATAGTGCAGATCAAAGGAAGGAGGTTTATGGAGGGGATATGGCTGTTGCTGGCAATACAAGAAGAGAAAGGAAGTTTAAGGAGGGGATACGGCCGATTCTGGCAGCACAAGAAGAGAAAGGGGAGATGCTGTAATGCTGGCAGTATAAGAAGAGAAAGGAAGTTTAGGGAGGGGATATGTTGCAATAATGGGTGGAGAAAGGTCCACAGGAAGTATGATGATTTGAGGAAACCTGGGTGACAGGTCATGACCGTGGGACACATACTTCCAACCTTAGAATCATCCCCGTCCAACCCCACTTACACTGCACACTTCGCCATATTCTCGCCACCGTCATGCGGTCACCGGCGCTCTCCAGTTCTTCGAACCGTCCCTTCCATCTGAACCCTAGTCATACTCGCCGTCGCCATTGAGTTTATGTGTTGCGGCCATGTTTGCAAACGGTGTTGAATACGCGGCCGAAGCCATAATCCACCACTTGAAGAAGCAGAAGCAAGAGCGCGAAATCGAGATCGTGTCCAACTTTATTACTGCGCTCATGGAAGACCATGGTGAAACCAAGCCATCTCGCATCTTCACTGATTGGGCGAAGAAGATATTGAAAGGTGAAGACTATCCGGAAGAAGTCGTTGAGATGTACCTTCGTCTGTATTCAAAGTGGGACATGCCGGATTAGGTTCTCAATGAATTTGGTATCCTTACCAACAAACATGGCTCTCGCTTTGGCCATTTCCTCGTTCCATCTGCACACGAACTGGAAATGACTCTGAAGATGATGCAAGGTTGGCTGTTGCGACGGAAGATGGCTGGGATTTAGTGATGGCAGTCCTGGTGGAAGGAAGCCCAGCTGTAATGTGTGACACGGAAATCGGATTCGACGGGAAGGGGGAATGGCCCGAGCGCCGTCTGTGCACTGGTATACTGTATCGTTAAAACCAGGAATCCGATTACTACCAAACTTGAAAGCAGAGTTCATCACATCATAAAGAAAAAGTAAGAACCTAAATGAAGGCCGGTTCATCATCATTCCTCTCACTCAAAGTCCCCATCACCCCCCAAAAGCTTCCGGTCATCCTCCTCCTCCCTTTCTCTCCACTGAGACCCTTTTGATGCTTGGGGTCGCATGGCTATTAATGTGGTCTTACTCTAAGTCCTCAAGATCATATTCTAACCCTTCCCTTCCCCCTCTCCATCAGAAACAACAATGGTGATATGCTGTGCGAGGAGTCCTAACTCTTCACCGCGTAACAGAGTCAGTCTGTAGCGCCCATTTCTCCGGAGCATCTTCCGTCGCTAGGATAGCAGTCGATATAAATCGGGTGCAAGTAGATGATACACAGGGCGCGAAGGGGGGGAGGCTAGTACAAGATTCGTCGGATTGGTGAATGGTAAAGTTGTCACCCGGGGGAGAAGTATCAGATCGGATTGGCTGATTGCGGTGCTCCAATCCGCGTGCAATCTTCTTATCCATGGGTCAAGTTCGCCGATGGACCTTCGACGACGAACTTTACGCAATTTTGAGGGAAGGATATCCTGCGAGATTATATCAAAGTGAGCCCAGAATGGCGTCTATTCGAGCATCTACTGCCACGAGGCTTGGTGGAACCGAAGGCGAGGAAGAAGAGAGCGAAAAGCTAGAGTTGAAAATTCGGCGTCGACGACGAATTGTTGAAGCAGCCAATTAGAGGGTAGCAATCAGGGACGAAGTATTTACGGTGGTTTCACCGCTATTCTTTGTCAAAAGCGATTTTTCCTTTGTTTTATATCGGGCGGAGCTTTTGAGCAGGAAGTGGATGTACGTAAGAGGTTGACAGCTGTATGATTAAGATGCGGCTCTGCGGGAGTGGCGTTGTTAGTTGGGGGGATCCGGAACGAGTCCCCGTCTAAATAGACTGCTTCTGTGCCCACAATACCCTAAGAACCCTCTTAAAAATATATAAAGTCGCTTTTTTAAGGGATGTTCTCTTTATAACTAGCAGAGCTAGATTCCTGGCGCGCAGTTATTCCCTTTTTATATGGTAGTTAGGTGGTGGGTGGTAGGAGCACAGGTAGGGTGAAAGGGAAGCGTCAGCTAAAGTGGTTTCCGCTGATGCTGAAGACGATCACCGCGATACCGCCAACTGTGCAACTGTGCAGAACTGTTGTTTCCGCTTCTGACTAGAAATCACTTGGTGGTGGTCGATCCCATTTTTCACGTCTACTTAGACGGGGGACTCGTTCCAGATCCACCATCTAACAAGTCACTGGGAAAATTTGACCGTCACTACCTCTCGTCGTTTCTACATCCAATTCATTCAAAGTGCTCTCTTTTTGAAATATGCGAGTTGCGGGTTCCACTCGATCGAGAGCGTCCGCTGAAGTTTGTTTATAGCGCTTGCTCGGTACTTCCTTGTTATATCTTTGGGAGTCAGCAAACGTGCTCCCATAAAGAGAGGGAGGAGTGTATCGGAGTGCTTCCCAGCGTTCGAGAGTAGACATCCGGATCAACTGTACTAAGCTATGAGGTAAAGAACCGTCACCTGGCCATTAGTACCTCCGGATTGTTATTTGTCACTGTTGTCCGAGCATCTCTGAGTCAAAGCACCAATGTTCAGGCGGTTCTGCAAAAAAATAAATGTATGAGAGCCTTCGAAACTGATATTAAAGAGAATGTGATTCATACTTCTGCTTAGTACTTAGGCACAGTATCTCCTCCCAGCACACATCACCATGTACTCTTAACGCGATGAGAGCCCTAACTTAAATTATTGCATGATAGGTCTCTGCCATCTTATGGCCGGAGATGACTCTCGTATGGCCGGAGGCGAGTCTCGTATGACCGGAGATTGCTGTCGGGCTGATGGCATTCAGCCCGATCTATACATAGATATGTACGCACGCATTTACACTTGTATGCCATATATATATGGCCTTGTGGCCCTCTTAGATAATTCACAATCAAGCTTCTCTAGCATCACTATTTCAACATAAATATTCAATTAGTAGATTGTCATCAGGTCTATCAAAACCAAAGCGATAGATGATGAATAGTAGGACGAGATGGTTTCACACCTAGGCACTTACCATCTGCGCGAGGTCCTGGCGAGCTGTGGATCAAGGACATGAGCGCCAATTCTTAGGACTTGAAGATTTGAGCCTCTAAGTTCTGATGATACTCAAAAAGGCACATGAGTAGTGTAGTGGAGACCTTGGTTTCGAAAACGCAATATGAAGCTGTGGAGTATCTTAGGTAGTTCTGGATGCGATTGCTACTGTTCTAGTTACATAATCCGATAATAATCACGTTATAGCTTGTTTGATACGATGATCAATAATCTGTTTCAATAGCTACTCAAGATCACTCGAAGCCTTAGGACCTGCATTTTCTTCATCCGGTAGATAAAAAGCCCCCTCGACATAGAATACTATTAATACACCATCCTAGTAAAGAAAAGATGAAATTGTGATATTGCATCATTTGATATCACTCACAGCCCGTAGACACACTATTCGTATTGGGGGCCGAGCAACTTTCCTTAGTTTTTGGTAGTACTCTGGCTGTTCATAAAATGTGATTTTTGTTCTAACAGTTTTTGTGTCATTACTTCGATGTTCCCATTTAGTGTCTTCATCCACTCACTCGTACCTGGAGGTCATTCAAAACCAATGGTCAGCACGATGGTTGGACCTGGTAAACAATAGAGTGTGAAGAGTTTATGAGATGACTCGGTAATTAAAGATAAAGTAGCAAATTTGACCGGCTGTCCTGTCGGTGCGGATCCTAATTTGGTCTCCCGGGTGATACTCAGTGATCCAGGAACAGGGTGCTGTAAGCTGACAACTCGTAATTCAGGAAAACCACCATTTAGAAGCATCAGCTATTAGAGTAGAATCAAATTATATACGGAGGTAGAGTGTGCTCTCATTCCCAGATTTTGTCGTCGCTCGCAAGCTCGCGCCTCGAAACGGCTGGGTTTCGAGCGCAGGAACGGAGCGCGTGTCTCAAACATTGGAGTACCATTTCCACCAATCGCTCTCGTTCCCTCAAGCTGGTATTGTTCTGAGTGCTCCATGCCCAAGTATCTCCATCAGAAGTAGCGAACCACTGTGCCAGGAAATCTGACCACCTGGCTCTCTCTCGTTTATCGCCCAACAGATAGCAGCAAACACTCAGGCACGCCACGTCACATCTCCTTTTTCTCAGGGGTCGCGCAGAATCAACATCACTATCACCATCGCCATCGTTAGTCGGGTGATTCGGTCTGTCTCTTTGGCTGCGACTCGAGACTCGAGACTTGTGATTTGAGAAACGGACCGCTTACGAACCCTATCGACTGCATCCCTTCCCTGCAACCTAACCCCTGCACTACAGAGCTGCACAACCTAACCCAACCTGACCTAACCTTCCCAGCAGAAACGCGATCTTGGTCTTGTCCAGAATGAAACTACGTCCTCCGTTGTACAATTCCTGACGTTGTTCCTTCTTCCCAGAGCTCTCCTTCACCCTTCGACACGTTGAGCTGGCTGGACTCCTCTCTGTAACCACAGCTGCAGGCACTTATTTCTTAGCTGACTAGCTGTTAATCATCTTTGTGGCCAACTCTGTTGTGCCTTTGTTTCCCTTTCTCGTCTCTCCTTCGCCCTTTTGCTGTTTCGGTTGACTGTAGGGGAGAGCTTTGTGTGTCCGAGGGCACCATGTCGTCGTCGCTGGCTATCCATCCTCCACCTCCGATTACAACGACCACGTACAATATACCAACATTTCTCTTAAGCGCTACTGTCCTCCTCTACCTCTCCACGTTCGTCGTCTTTGCCGTTCTTCGTGTCATCACCGGCATCTCCATCCAGCGCGTGGGATACCTATCACTAAAGCGAATCTCGCTCGACCCAAGGGATGATGTCAAATTGGAGATTCGGAAGCTAGGGTTGCTATTACATAGGCCAACGTTCGCTCAGCCTACATGGGTATCGTTGGTTGTGCAAGATTCACATGTAACACTAGACCTGCGGAAGAAGGATGTGGTGACGGATAACAGTGACGTCAACAAGACAGGTGGGAGAGGGGAGGGAGGGATTAGAAGAGGATCTTGGATGAAACCAACGAGTACGGAGAGTAGTGGTGGGAGTGACGGCGACGGCGATGGTAACAGCGGGAGGAAGGGGAACAAAGTTGTGGAAGGCGTACGGCGACTGAAGGAGAATCTGAAGAAGGTGCACAAATGGATTAAGTGGATTTGTCTAGTCGACATTGTGGTAACCAATACCACCGTAACCATCACCGATGTTGGTAGTATTCAGATCGGGTCTCTCACCATGATGGTTGATACAAGACGGGGTACGGCGAATCGAAATCCAATGTTCGATCACTGTACAGATGTAAGGGAAGGGCAGTGGCCCATTGAGTGGATTTTTGCGATCAAAAGCGTTCTGATCCTCACAGACAAAAAGGAACCTACGGAGCTGTTGGATCATGGAATGTGCAATGTCTATGGGGTAGTGGAGGAAGGGATGGCAGGGATAAGGGATCTGGCTATCGCATTCAAGTTTGGACGAGTTACATTGCCTTGTGATGAGCTTTTGAATTATGCCGAAAGGCTGAAAGGTATCCGGAAGAAGGCTAATAAGAGAGCACCGAAGCGTGGTGGTATGGGAATATCGTTGGGTTCCGTGATGGAAGAAATGGCAATACCGGGAAGCCGGGCACAGAGGATGACCGAAGTCATAATGGAGAGCAAAGAGCTTCTACATAGCATATTGAGAGGTGTTAAAGAGATCCAGTATGCCATCGGCTATCTTGTGATTTCGAAGGAATTATCCGACATCCAACCGGCGGGGCGCCCTTTGCAAATTTCACTAGGAATGAAGGAGTTTGGGATGGATGTACACCAATTGGATCAGAAGAGTCCCGCACATCGAATGTATAGCCATCCCAACTATACTCTAGTCAGCTGCTGATTTGTAAAGGTATTTCTCGCCGAATGATATTGCACACCAGGCTCTTCTCGCTACTACATCAATAACTGTCAGTCTCAATGATGGGGTGAGGCAAGATAAGATTCTATATATACCGATGGTTACGATGACCTCCAGAACAACACTCTTCTCCAAAACAATACAGATAATGGAAAGTTTGGAGTCCAATCGCAATGCCAACATCTTGTCTGCGAATATAGTTGTCACATCGCCGTCAATTGATCTTAAACCCAGACATCTGCCTCTCATTGCGGCATTCCTCCAGTCCAGGCCCAAACGTGGGCCATCGCCATCAGGCAAGCAGACGCACTTGATTTCAAGACTGTTACCCAAGGCCAATGTCAAGCTTTCAATTCAAGAGCCAGTCATGAGGATCGTGCTGCCACCAACCGAATCAGAACCTCAGGATCTGGATATGCTCATCTCTAGCCTTTCAGCAATATCAGTTGACCTGGAAGCTTCACACGAGGCAGAAGGTCAATCTCGCTATTCACTCGATGCGGCATTCCGTATAACATCACACAGCTTGTATTATCGAGCGTCTTCCGGAATGCGACATGATCTCCTGCAAACCGAAACTTTCGATCTGAAGGTACAACTTAATGCTTCACCAGAAGTTCAGGTCATTGTCAGCGCTTACTTGTCGTCTTTCTCGTTAAGGCTTGCCCGCCCGGAGATTGTACGGGGTATTGACCAAATGGTATCACAGCTTGACTATGACTACAAACTAGAAAAGCTCCGTCATAAGGAATCTTCTGGAGAGCCGAATTTCCTGCGGAAGATGCCGCTATGGCTCGAACAGTTCAAGCTAGAATGCAATGACTTCAGTATTGAAGTCGCAGGTGTTGACGAAGAAATTTCGGAACTCACCAGAGGGGCAGCACTGCAAGTGGACAGCTGGACTATTGACTACAAGTGCAAAAGAGGTGAAAGCAACTACTGCCCAGCCCCTCGGCGCAGGGCTACCTCCAGGACCTTGTCGAAGGACGACGCTAAGAAGCCTGGCTCTTCTGGAGTAGCTTCATCGTCCAAGAATGCTACCGATGGACGCAAGCTAAGCTTTCATGTGCGAGGTTTGGGCGGATATATCGTTGATAGTCCCGATTCTTGGGATCAGGATCCCTTTCTACAGATTCCTCACTTTGATCTTGCGTTCGCTACCAATAATGACCCCGAAGGTCCAATCCTGCAAATCAGTTCTGTTTCAAAATCCGTATACTTCAACTATTCTCTGTATCGACATTATAGTGTGATTGTCGCAGCCCAGGTTCTACGAGACGCATTTGGTGGGATGTCAAAGACCGCCGTAAACGATGGTTCTTTGTTACAAACGCCTCCCGACAGTTCACTCCAGCCGGGGAAATGGGGTGAGATGGACCTATTGGAAAGCCCTTCGTGTGAGGCAGCAGAATTCGTCAGCATTGACGTCAAGGTACACCATGTTCAAATTAAGGCCAGCATGCCGGAAGATCCTCCAATTATGATTGAAATTTATCAATTGGATATGGGTCGGCACAGGTGGGGGTTCCCTTTCCTGAAGGCGAAACATTTTCGGCTGTACGCGGAATCTCCAAAAGTTAAGAAATGCTGGGCGAGATTGATCAGTTTAAGACACTTTCGACTCGATCTCCGGGAAGCAAGGAGACGATCCGAAGGGAGGGTCATGGATGAGAAATCGATCGACTTGTCTGCAGATGCTATCCGAATTGCCATTCCTCACCAATTGACATTATACAAAATTACCGACAATATCATCAACACCACGAAAGCATGCCAGCAAATGCACCATCGGTTCAAGACAGGTACCAATGAATATATCTTAGAGAAGATTCCGGAGGGACCAAAATCTGTTCCTAAAGTCTCCCTGAAGACCAAAGCTCTGCTGTTGGAATTAGAAGATGATCCTTTCGAAACCCAATTAGGTATGATTTATCGGGTTGGTTTGTCGGAGCAAAAGAAGAGACTTGCTAGGGAAGCCGCCTTTGATGTGAAGGTTCAAAAAATGGAAGAGCGTGACCGGAGAAAGTCATGGGAGACAAGTCGAACGAATAGTGAATACAAGTTTCGTGATCGCAGTCGAACATTGAGACAGGACCTTATTCGCCCCGACGGCCTGCACCCTGAAATAAAAGTCAGGTCCAAGTCCACGCAACCAAGTAAAAGAAGCATGCGTTATGACCCGGAGAGCGCGGCAGGCCCTTCTGAGAGTGCTTCGGTGTGTGTGGAGGAGGCTTGGGAAAGGCTTCAAGAGCATAATTCTGTGGCGTGGATCAAGAGAATCAGATGGGCTAAAGAACAGCATCGAACGCGGATGAGCGAAGCGAGGGAGATGTTTTGGGGGCATGACGATATGCCTACAGATACGACGGAGAATGAAACTATTCTTGGCTTGCCCATGCGGCCAGCCTTGATGGCAGCTTTCTTCAACGATGTTTCCATCGCAATAGATAAGCCATCATTCCCTCTGAGCGAGCTGCCGAAGTTCCTCCATAGAGTCGGGAAGGGTCTACCAGAAAATACTGTATTTGCATTGCTAGTTCCGCTCAGTATAAAACTATCTTTCAGTGAGGGAAGGGTGCTACTCAGGGACTACCCACTTCCATTCATTCACGTTCCACATACGAGAATGGGCCAGCGAGGACATTCATGGTCATTACAAGCAGACTTTGTATTGGCCGAAGAATTTCGAGGGTCAGAATCCATGCGGCATGCAAAGGTTAATATAATTCCGCCGACAACAACGCAATGGATTCAACATGCTGGGTTTGCTATTGATGTACGACGAACAGTGTCTCCTGTGAAGTCATATTCCGATATAAGGGTTTCAATAAACACCTCATATGCTACTCGAATATGTTGGTGTACGGCGTATCAGCCTGCCATTCAGGATATGATGATGGTATTCGAAACATTTACAAAACCGCACGTTGATCCGAGCGAAAGAGCAGGCTTTTGGGATAAGATCCGATTGATACTACACTCGCAAATCACTTTAGCATGGGAGGGCGATGGCGACGTCCATTTGGCATTGAAAGGTAATATAACACTGACATCTGGGCCGCATGTATGCGTACTGACATAGTTCACAGGCTCTCGAGATCCGTACAAGTTGACTGGTGACGGCGCAGGTTTTGTCATGTGCTGGAGGGGTGATGTCCAGTGGGACCTAGGCAGGGATGAAGACCCACGAAAATTCATCAAGGTGGATAGCGAAGAGTACCTACTTGCGGTACCAGACTTTACCAATTGTGTCACTGAAGATGTCGATATTGGCGGACTTCCTGACACAAAGAGCATCAACAGCACAAATAGCTACGAAAATATTGCTCAGTTTAAGAAGGTTATTATGAAACTTTCGGGCCGTGTTCGGTGGTTGGTTGGGTTGATGTTTGAGCAAGAGATCTCATCGGAGGAGGATTGGAAGCAAAGGAAACGATCGTTCGAGTTTATACCCCACTATAAAGTCACTCTCAAGAGTCCTCAATATGCGAAGGCTCCGCCTGGACAGGTCCGTACCATTGATGCTCGCTCAATTGTTGGATTAATTGACTAATGAATTCCCTTAGGTATATGATGCTTTCAGAGGCTTCCGGAGTCACCATCTTCACCTTTCGTTGTCTATAGTAGCACCTATAGCAAGAGATTGGTCTCCCACCAATGCTTCACCATCGACAAGCTACAACACCATTCATCTCACTCCTAAGTTCTTCACTCATTTCTTTGCATGGTTGGCCTTATTTTCTGGGACCATGTCGCTACCTATTCGGCAAGGTGCTTTGTGGCCCGGGCCCGAGAAATCGAATAAGAAGTTCGGCCGGCATCTTGCTACAATCAAATACAAACTCTGCCTGTCCCCACTGTTCATAAGTCATATCTACAAATACCACGACAAAGATGAAGCAGGCAATGACATAGCCGCCGCGACGGGACTGAAGGCTAAACTGGATACATTTTTACTTGACATTCACCAGCGTCGAGAGGAATCTATACTTACTCCCAAAAGCACTACTATGAAAATCAATCAAGCAGAGCTAGACTTCCATTCCGCTGACATCAGAGCAGTCCATGCAGTTACTCCCAGCGATACCGTAGCGGAACTCGTGGACCAGGCTTCTAGTGAACTGCAGTATCTGTCAGAGACTATTAGATATACCGGAGACATGTCGCAATTTACAATCGTCGACGGTGATTACTCTTGGATTGATATGGATGATTTTGTGGAGTTGGACTGGGCGCAGAGATACAAAACACCAAAGACCAGTATTATGCCTCTGGCTTATGCGCCCAGATTTACGTACTTCCGGCAAACCGATCATTCCGGTGCTTTTTCGGCAATGTCTCCTTTTGGCAACGAAGCTTCGCATGACTGTATCATGTCATTAAACAATGATCCCAGAGAGATACAGTGTGCCCTTGTCCAGTCAAGGCTGGAACGAGTAAACTACCAGATGAGTAAAAACAAAGAGGCCATTGAGAATCTGGCCCAGCTTACAAAACAGAATCCGACAGTGATGGATCTCCAGGCTGAGTCAGAGAAGCTCATCGAGGAAAGCTCTATTCTTCATAATATGCGAGAGTTTTTGCAAACTATGTTGCGGAGAATATCGAGTAAGCTCGATGATGGAGAAAGAAATAAAGAACAAGGACATCATGATCACGACAACGACTCTGACGGTGAATCAGAACTGCTTGGAATCGACGCATCGCCGTTTGCCGACTATGCCAGCGACTTTAATAACCGTTTCATTGTACACAATATGCAGGCCAAATGGAGTAACCCATTGAGGAATATCATCCTGAAGTATATTCACCAGGTTGGGCAGAGGCGTGGTTTTATTTACTACATGTCGCGAAGGGCTATCAAGTTCATTCTGGATATCATCGAAGAGCAAAAGATTTTCAGCCAACCCACGACTTCTAAACGCACAGAGTTCTCTTCATCGGGTCCTTTCAATACGGACGAGCTCAACGATAGCGCTACGCTGCTGAGTCGTATTGAGCAACTTCTGAATGATGACGTTAAGGTAGTAATGGCGGATGAAAAACCGTTCGGTGCTACCAATCTCGACGAAGTCGCGACAAAACTTGCTCGAGACGATCTGAAGGCCGACGTCGCGGAGGAGTACGTCCCGCAGAACAGCTACCATGTTCGTCTTATTGCTCCACAGATCCAAATGCAGAGCGAGAAGAATAAAGGAGCTGCTGTGCTTGTGGCTGCCCAAGGGATGCAGTTGAAGATCGTATCGATCATGGACCGTGATAGGATTGGAGACGAAGTCAGTGGATTAGTACAACAACGATTCGCCCTGAATCTGGACAACACACAATTCTTTGTATCACACCACCCAGATTTTGTTCCGCAGTCTATGTCGCTACATTCGGAAAATCGCTATGGTGCTCCTAGCGGCTCGTCCTGGCCTCCTTGGGTACCACTGGAAAGCATGTTCGATTTCCGCCAAACTCCTGTTGGCTTCTCCCGCGTGGTGGAGAGGACATCTGCAACATTACGATATGACAAGCATAACTCTCTTCGTTTGAAATACAGCGACCAAGTCAGCGGATTGGAAGCCGGACAATCAGCCACTAAAAATGGGCCTCTGGAAACAGAGAGACGGGTTGACCACGTTTGGGTGGATTTCCCGCGTGTCGAGGCAACGTGCGACTCCAGTCAGTATTTTGCTATGTATATCATTGTTTTGGACTTGTTATTGTATTCCGAGCCAGCAGAGAAGGTGCGAAGTGAGAAGCTGGAGAAGATCATGTTGGCATCTGATTTCAGCGACCTGACCGGAGCTCCGGAGATGGTCGAGCGTCTTCAGAGTAGGATTCACCAGCTCACTGAGATCAAGTCTTATTTCATGCTCAACGCACAGAATTTAGATATCGAAGGATGGAAAGGAAAACTTTCCGTGGAGGAGGACTTGGCAAACTGTGAAGAAGAGCTGTTCTTCTTAATGAAAGCTATTACGACGGCACAGCGAAAGCACGAGGATCGGACTACCAATGCGAGTGGTGGTGTTTTGAGGTGGTACATCACAGCTTCCGAAATCATTTGGCATATGCTCCGCGAAAAGTCGGATCCTCTGATGGACATGTGCTTGCAAAAAGCGGCTTACGAGCGAATGGATAATGCCGACGGATCGAACTTGAATACCTTCGAAGTGGAGATGTTGAGAGGATACAACCTGTTACCGAATGCTATCTATCCAGAAATGATCGCGCCGTTTTTTGGTCACTCTCGAGCCGTGCCAGAGGTCCGACATTCCAAAGTATTGCGAGTATATTGGAATATGCTCGAGGCAATTGCTGGTATCCCGGTCATGGATCACTTTGAAGTTAATCTGTTTCCACTCAAAATTCAGCTCGAGCGAGAAATCGGAGAAAAGGTCTTCGAATATATCTTCCCTGGGGCTGGTAAGAGTGCTTTCGAAAGCGGGTTCTCGCCATTCCTGGTCCATTCAATGAAACCATTGCCAGATAAAGCCGAGGAATCCGAGAGCGATAATGATGTTGCTTTTACTACCGAAACTCAGTTAGTTGACGATAGCTCTTCTACCAGGAGTGATATATCTGCTGGAATAGAACTCCGTTTGCGACCAACGATGTCTCTGACCCAAGAACACCGGCCGAAGACCTCCCAATCGGAACTGGTGCGGCCGAAGACATCAAGTGCTGCTTCGTTCTTGACTTACAAGTCAAGTAAAACCCTGGCTGCCAAGTCATCCGCTGATTCATTGTCTTTAATGACAAGACGGTCGACAGAGGGACCTGGGTCTAGCCTTCCAGTCCCTGACAGAGGAAAGAAGATGCAGCTTTTCAGCAGGTCCGCGAGTAACGAAAAGACTGAACCACGATCGGATGAATTATCGCAAATGATGTCCAGAGCTTCAAACTACATGACGCTTGCATATGTCAAGATACCCAGTGTGGTGCTGTGCTTGAGTTACAAGGTAAGTTCAATAATCCGATCTAAAGTTACTGTATATTGACTCCCCACCATCTAGGGACGGGGCGATAAAAACATTGAGGATATCCATGAGTTGGTCTTCAAGATGCCAATGCTTGAGTATCGCAACAGGACATGGTCCAATCTGGATCTCGCCATGCAACTGAAGAAAGGTATGCCACTATCCCCGATTTCTAATTGCTACATTGAATCTAACTGTCCTTGTAGACATCATACGGGCCCTCATCTCTCATACTGGTGCGATTATCCAAAATAAGTTTACGCATCACCGTCCCGAAAAGCCACAAGGCAATCTGCTTCGCATGATGGCCAATAACGGTTCTCTCGGCACTTCTGCAAACGGTCGACCGGGAACTGCTTTTGATGGATCCCAGCTTACCAACACACCGCGAGAATCTTTCAATATTCCCAGACCTGCTACTGCGATCCCAAACAGCAGAAGCACACCATCAATCTTTCGAAGCGATGCCTCGAGCGCTTCGGGCGTAACAATATCCTCGGCTAGTAGTATTAGCCGCATTGAAAGATCGGTATCGCAGCCCCCTGAAGACGCCGATGTACGTGTAGGATTAAACCTACGGTTTTTTTTTTAACCACACGAGTGCTGACAGTAGCATAGGCTAGTGGGAGTTTTGCCAATACTCTAGGGAGACGCTTCACAAACCTTGCGGGTGGGAATAGAAACAGGGATGGAAGTCAAGAGGACTCTGAAGAGAGGTGGCTCCCCCTCCCTGCCAGTTGAAAGATATCACACTGACACCATTGGCAAACTAGCGCTAAGAAAAAGAGTAAACTGCTACTTGGAAAGAAAGTTTTTGGCGGCTTCTAGAATACCAAACGTTGTATACAACCACAGGACCGCTCTTTAGTCGACTAATTGCTTGTTTTTTTTTTCGTTCTTTCCCTTCATTGTAAAACTTTTGATATCTATTTTTTCTCCTTTCCTTTTCCTTTTGTTTTGGTACCCTTACCGCATCATCCCCGGGCGTTATGCAAACATACAGAGCATTCACTACTAGAGGCGTTCTCTCGTTTTTGTCCCCCCCCCCCTATTTCCTTTTGTGTTTGTGTTTTATGTAGGCAGCCTTCGCTACATGTAGAGTTTTTCTTTTGCATTTCAATTCCCCTTTCATTGTTATCATTCAATCTATATGTAATTTGAGTATCCTTGTGTTGGGGGTGAGGAGGAAGAGAAGGAAGCGGAAGGAAGGAGTCTCTTCGGTTTTGGCAGTATATATATCTGTAATTTTGGCGGGAACAACACGAAGTCGTATCTCAAATTCATATTTATTACCTCGTTGGGTTCATGTTTATTGTCGCCGCCGAGTATGAAGGTCCACTAATTGAATCAACCCTAACCTGAATGGAATCTGGGGAACGTGGCTTCTTCATTCTTCACCAGATCAATGATGGTCTCCAAAAATCTGAGGGGCAATAAGTATTTCGCATTCTCTGAAACTCCGGCAAACCTCAGGACGAACTCCAGTATTCCAGTATAGTAATAATACAAAAAAACGAAAAGCGGTGCAGTCGCGTGAGCATCATCATCGTGCACCAATTTTCTTCCCCGCACACCAAACATCACCGCCATCAGCCGTGATATGTATATCGAAATAGATTCCAACAATCATGCAATAAAAACCTCCATCGCCACTTCATCCCTGCGTCACCTTTTCACCTAGAAGGTTAGTTTACTCTGCCCCCTTCTTTCCCCTAGCTTTAGTCGACGAGCTCCTCGCTTTCGTTCCGGGACGCTTCAGGTGGTGCTCCGGGATCCAGGACTCCTCATACTTAACGCCGGTGGACGAGCTGAGAGTGATTGGCGCCGGCTTGGGGGTGTCGAACTTACGCCGAGGCCTAGGCGCTACCGATGCGAACCAGGTCGTGTAGACAAAGTAGGCGGCTAAAGTGCAACCGGCCAGGAGAATAAGGTAAAGGAATATCCTAGATAATGTGTTACGAAGGAGCGGACCGAAAGACAGGCGCATACTTACATCTGCGGGTCAAAGATAGAGGCTTCTGGTTCCACGATTGAAACGGGACCGCTGTATGACTGGACAGTCACGATCTAGGCAGGTCATCATCGTCAGTATTATGTCCCTACCATTATTTCAGAACGTGTGTTCAAACCTCGTTATTGCCGATGAAGATCACCAGCGAGATCTGGAGCGTGAGGATTTGCTCCTTTAGGTCGGTGGTGAATTGCCATGGTTGGTTCAGCTTCTTGGTATTAGCTCTACAGTCGCGCAATACGAGAGAAAGAGTAATACCTGACGATCACGCCCAACAGTAGCGCCGACTTTCAACGATGTGAAGTTCTTGACCGCGACCCCCTTGACCGGATCAATAAGCGATCCGCCGACATACCGAACGATGATTGGCTTCTCTTCGAAGTTGTGGATGTGCACATTGACCTTCGTCGGAACGCCATTGACAAGACGGACCCCGAGCTGCTGCGAGTCGTCGTTGACAAACTTGACAGAGGTGGTGACGTTCAGGTTCTTGGGCTTTCCATCGGGGATGACGTTGTTGCTGCTCCCAAAGAATTGGGCGGATGTGGCAGCGGCGATGAGGAGCAGAAGGAGCGGAGATAGCAGGAACTTCATGATTGATGGAGATTGACCGGATGCGAGGGAGATTCGGTGATGCGATGTGATGTGAGACGGAGGGAGATGAGACTGTAGATGATATTTTTGACGTTTGTGAGCATGGGGGCCAAGACGAGGCCTGTCTCGATTGGGTTCCATGTCCATGGACCCCCTTTGCCCGTCATTGCCACGCTCCCGAAGCACTAAGCTAAGGCTGTTCGATATGCGTTCGATATGCGCTCGATTATGCACTCAACAGAACTACCCATCGATCTTTCCATCTGTCTGGGTCGAATAGAATGTTCCACCGATAATTGGATATGTGAGCTACACGGTCAGCCTGCGTTCTGGAGCCACGATATCCAAGGAGACACGTTGCTTCCATCCGATTCCATAAAGACACTTCAGATGATGCGCCAGGTGGCTACGGAAAGATACGCCAATGAATCAGGTGAATAAGGATACTCCGGAGTTAATATCTTGATTACTGAGTCTTTGTACAAACCACGCAAGTAGCATCTCGCTCCTAGTGTGGCTGTCAACCATTCGCGCCGTATATCAGAAAACCAAACAGGGAAGTATATACAGAAAGGCAACCCAGTCCAATTAATCCTCCCCTGGAACACTCAGAAGCCAAATACAAAGAAATCCCCGAAACGTATTAGAAAAGATAGACAGAAAAACCCAAATTATTACAACCGTGAAAGGAGGATGGGATTGGCGGTGCAAGTGGGTACTAATTGAGCAGGATATATGCGCTACCAGTATAAACATTCCGACTTCAACCCCAAAACACCACAGACTGAAGGGCGCAGTAGCTAAACAACATCACAAGAAAAACCATATACAGCCCAAAATTCCAAATAATTACTGGTAACAAGAGTCGTATGACACATAATCATCGCGCTCCATTCAAAGAATCACAACAGGAACGTACCAAGACAGAAACGGAAGGTTCATTGTAAAGTATGTAACGCCAGTCCCTTCTAAAAGATAAAAGAAGGAAAGAGAAGGCCAGCAATACACTCACATACCCCAAACCAACCAGACACCAGCCAAGGTAGCAGTCAAAAGTACTGTTCCCCATCCCGGCGCCGATGCAGTCGAAGAACTTTGCTCCAGATGGAGCGCATATATGGACTGGTTGTTCGTCTTATTCCCGCCAGGGTCCTGGGAAAAGAAATAGATATCTCCAGCCTTTGGTTGAGCTGTCTGATCCGGTATCTTGCACACCATATTCGCTGCTGCTGGATTGGAACATCTTGTTGCGTGGTCTTTCAGACGTGCTTCGTTCGAAGAGTTGAAGTATGCTTTAACATACGACACAAGCATTTTCGCATCTTCTGTTGGAGGCCCGCCGGACCATAAAGGCTGACCATTCGACCAATGGGAGAGAACAATTTTGCCAGGTACTTTAGGTATGTACTTTTCTTCGACCATGTCAATAAGCCATTCGCCATCTCCGTAGAAACTGACAGCGCTCGGTTGCCAGTCTATGGTATTATTAGTATCGATTTATTCATTGAAAATTTCTAACTAATCAACATACCAAAGCGATACTCATGAACGCCATCAGCAGGGTGAAAGGGTAGCGGAAAGATCTTGTACGTTGGAGTAAGCGATGCATCACCACCGTCTTTCATGCTGAGTACAGAATGAAGCACAAGATTGACCGGGGAGTATGTCTCGTTCATTTGTGCAGATAGAAACTCCATGTCGATCTCTTGGGTGTCGTTGAGATACCTGGACTCTTATCAGAATGCTATCAGAGATATCGCAACTAAAGCCCAACCCTACCAGAAGAAGGCGGCACATGTGCCATTGATAGCCGTGGTTTGAATTCCGGCTCTGAAGGTGCCATATAGCATGTCTGTTCTTGTAGAGTCCACTTCTGCAACACTGACATATTCGTCATTTTCCGCAGTTGTTCGAACCCACAGCTCAAGCCCTGGTTCGCCTCCCAAGATGCCAGTCGACGCGCTTCCTTCCTTGGAGGGATTGGATACAACATTCTTCAGCTCAGTTTGGCGGCCATATGGGCCCTTAGACTCCTTCTTTTCGACTTTCCACTTTTGAACAACCCAATCCGTATCGTCGGTAATGTTTTTCAAAGTTGTGAAGTCCGACTCTAGAACGTCAGTGAATACTGCGAATGCACCATCCGATGTGTTGTTAACTGAATAACCGCACTCGCAGTCGGCTGTATTTCATTGTCAGTACGCCCATAACGGCCCAACCAGCATTGGTATAGACATAGGTAACCACTAGCTAGCGGGAAACAACTCAAGGTCAACACATACCAAACGTTCCGAACGGTCCAAGCAACAATACAATTGCTGGCACGAGAATGCTAATAACTCGAGCAGCTAGCATGATGCGTATTACCTTGTTGCGATTTGTCTAGATTCGGGTTGCCCGCAACAACTTTTTGAACTCTATGCAGTTTCTTGAAGGAGTAAAAGGAACGACGGGAAATGAGCGAAATTCGGGTGTGAGAAGAAAGAAGTGTTGAAACGATCGAGGTTGGTCTGGTAGTTCTACCCACAAATTCAAAAGGAATGACTGAGGTGAGGTGGAGTGGGTAAGAAGCAATCCGACGTTGCCTGCTCGCCTGCTCTCGAAGCTTCAGAAGGACTGAAAGAAGGTGGGAAATGAGGACGATTCCTCAACAAAGGTTTCGCCGTATCCACACACGCACGATACTATGTCGAGAACCTGATACTAGTGCGACGTCCTTTTGACTTGGGAAAAGAGTATCTGTCCTTTCCCAATCCCTCTACCCCATCCCCCGTGGTCCGTTCCTGTGGAAAGCCGTTGAGAGAGTGCCAGTGTGGGTTCCGGAAGACGAGCGAATGTTTTTGTATCGTGAAACAAGACAAGCGAACGCAGGTATCCAATGTGGTAAGCAGCAAGAACACAGCTAAACGGAAATTTCGGCCATTTCACGACCAACTTAAGTAGTGAAAAACAATTGCGCGAGCGTAAGATGGAGGTGTACGAGAGGAGTGTAGCAGATGAACTGTGCACTACATGATGGAAGGAGAAGACAATCACGGATGTTTTGTTATGTTGTTATTGACGAGGATAATTTTATGGACTTGCAAAGGCTTTTTGCTTCTACACAGCTACAACGAATAGCTGGGTAAATGTAAAAGGCATGGAAGAGTGGTGTGAAGCGAAGCGGTTCTGCCATGACAACACTGGCTGTGCCGCCAGGCGAGGTCATACACAACGGTCGAGATATTGCACCCATCACAACTAATGAATACTGCGGAAGCACGCAGAGTGGAGTCCGAACTTAATACATCAGTAGTGGAACCCCGACCGTTTCTTATTCACAGCTTCGAGGTCCCCTGCCTATAAGCAATGTATCAGACCCGAACTCCATACCTCCCACACAGGCATTAATTATAATATTCGGTTCATTATGATCCCTTCATCATTCTGGAAGACCCCTCAGTTGAGTGCTCGATCATATCTACCCGCAGAGCGTCTGCCTCTACTTGATCTAGAGATGCATGTGCTCCAATGCTATTTCCGAATGTTACCATAGATTCGCTCTCGACTAATAACAGGAGTATGCTACCTTACTTAAGTACTTAAGTACCCGAGTAACTATGGTATAAAACCGTATAAACTATGTCTACCTGCATCTCCTTTCTAGTATAAATCCAATCTAAGTGCAACCAAAATAACGCCCATGAGCCCCGCCGATGTCAAATATGCTTTCCGTACACATCATAACACGGGAGTCAACTAGAAATGTAGGCGAATTGAATATTGCCCCCTACTATAACTTCCGCAAATTCCTTCCGATGTGTAGGGACTCGGTGGGACTGTGAAGCCCTTCCAGACTCAAAGTCATTGGGAGGAGAGATGACGGATCGACGTTTAGCATCCCGCCTAAGCCCTTGTGGACTGCACCATTACCTGACTCTTCTGCTAATCCTAAACTCACATCCACTTTAGTAATTCAAATGCTTGAGGCTAGATCTGTGAAGCTTTGTTGTTTTTGCCCTCTGTCACGCCCGTGGACTCTGCATCAATCATTAAGTTAGGAGCAATCGTCACGGCAAACGGAGGGACTCCTGGCGTCCTGGGGCGGACAAAGCGGCGTAGCTTTCTTCCTCTGCAATTTCACCTTCAAACAGCGGTGTACTGCTCTCACTTGAGGATCATTGCACTTGCTTTGGGACTGCTTTGGGCGTTTTATTACGCCTGTTGTTTGTAGTGATGATATCTACGTGAAATTGTGTAACTTTCAGCATTTCACGTGATGAGGCTCGTTTTGAGTTTACTTTCGCGTTTGAAGCTACTCCCACGTTCCATATTCACCTTCCATATACTCTAAACTTCACCATGAGCATGTTGTGCGCGAGTAAGTCACTATTCATCTCATGTCCATTGTTGTGATAAGTATCTTACGAGTATTTCTAGTATCTGGCGAGGCACCGACTAATCCTGTCGCATCAACGAAGTCTGGTACGGTGTTCGAGAAACGATTAATTGAGGCCTATATTTCAGAGCATGGAAAAGATCCGGTCACCGGAGAGGAGCTCTCTACGGCCGATTTGATTGAGCTCAAGTGTAAGTAAATTCTACTTTGAGCAAGGCTTCTCTAATCCTCAGCAGCCGCGACCACTGTTCGGCCGCGACCACCGACTCTTACCTCTATCCCAGCGCTCCTCGCAACGTTCCAAAATGAGTGGGATGCCCTCGCTCTTGAAACACATACTCTCCGCCAGCAGCTGGCGCAAGTGCGACAAGAGTTGTCGACCGCGCTGTATCAGCACGATGCGGCTACGAGAGTCATCGCAAGACTACTGGTGGAGAGGGATGAAGCCCGAGATGCACTAAGCCATGTTACTGTGGGGGCTGGCACTTCTTCGGCGGCAAACGGTGAACAGATGGAAGTGGACGCGCCGCAGGTTCCTGAATACATTCAGGAGAAGGTGGCAGCCACCAAGGCTGAGTGCGTCGTTAAGGGTTTAAATATTATTGGGCGAGCTGTGCTGACTGATTCTTTAGGCTTTCTGCGGATCGAAAGAACCGTCCGATACCGGCGGACTGGGCGATAGGAGATACTGTTTCTTCATTCAAGACTACTTTGACTTCTGAGCCTCTTTATCCTGGCACCAAAGCACTTGCTCTAGATGCCACTGGAGATCTCGCACTTGTGGGGGGTGCAGAAGGCATTGCGGGCGTCTATTCAATTTCCCAACAACAACTTCTGACCCCCCTGAAGTCACAGGATGGTGCCTTGAATGATGTGGCGTGGGCTGGGAAGCATGCGCTTACAGCATCGAGCTCTGGAATTGTAAGGGTGTGGAACGAACAAGGCAACGACAGCACAGCGATTGCTGCTCATGCCGGAGAGGTTGTTGCATTGGCAATGCACCCTAGCAAGAGCATGGTGGCTTCAGCTGGAGCGGATAAGAGCTGGGTTCTGCACGATATTGATGCTGCCAAATCTGTTGTGCAGGTTTATGACTCAAGTAGTATGTCATCCCGCGCCTCGTTTGATTCTAACTGCCATTCTGACGCGGTTCTCAGAGCTTAACTCAGCCCAATTCCACCCCGACGGACATCTCTTTGCTGTCGGTACATCATCAGAAGTCAAAGTTTTCGATGTTCGTTCCGCCAGCATTGGAGCCACCCTAGGACCGCTCTCTGCCTCAGTGTCTTCTTTAAGTTTCTCCGAGAATGGTTACTGGCTTGCACTCTCTCTGCAAGGCCAAAGTACCGTGGAGATATGGGATTTGCGCAAGATGAAGGCAACAAAGAGCTTGGATATTAGCAGCAGAGTAGATCATGTTATATGGGACTATTCTGGTCAGTTCTTAGCTGCAGCAGGTCCAAGTGGTATCAGCGTGCAGCAATACATAAAAGAGGGGAAGAAATGGGTTGAGCCATTTAGGACTGCGGTGGCGGCTGTGGCGACGGCCTGGGGCCCTAGAGGAAGCAGATTGGTGTCGGTTAATAGTGAGGGTAACATCTCAGTTTTGGGGGCAACTGAGTGAAGCATTTCTTTTGACGAGCGATGTCTTTGGGTTTGTCCCATCTATTGTAGTTCTAGCCAGAAATAAGTAGTTACGCATTTTAGTTATCGTATGTTATCCCTTTCCTTTTGTCTTAATTTCTTCGGCCTCGTAATTACATGTATAGAATACGGTTGTTCTGTTCTGAGTTTGCGAGGCAGTTCTATACATGATCGAGAGGTGCAGTGTGTCAGTTCTTTTTCCGGCGCTCAATCGAGTTCATCAACTCCCAAATATCGATCTGGCTTGGGTGGTCCAAAGTCCAGACTTTCAAACATGTCGCCTCATCCCATGACACCTGCCGCTCTCTCCTCGCTCACCCCATTTGTTTACCCTCTGCATTACCTATCCTTTTGCTGCGCGTACGTACTGGGTGCTCGTATGTGTGCTTAAGTATTTAATAGCCAAAGCTGGATGGTTCTTTTGCTTTAGACTTGTATTGGCGTTGTTATTGTTGTCGTTCCCTGAATCGTGAAGGGTGAGGAGCACAGCAGCCAACCCTCCCTGATACCCATACTCGTTCTATATACTCTGTTGCTGGCTGTTGCTTGTCTGTTCTGCTCTTACCCACCAAAAGCTAGTCGCCTCAGCGAAAGCCCAAAGCTTCCTCCATCATCCGCCTCACCTCACTTACCTTATCTACGTTGCCTTAGACTGCTCTTCCCTCCTCTTCCCTCCTCTACTCTCCCCTCTCCCCTCTCCCCTCTCTCCCCTCTCTCCCCTCTCCCCTCTCGGATCTCTTCTTACTTATTCGTGTCCATTCACGTCCTTTTTCGATCGTTTTTTTTACAGTCATACCGAAGCGCGATCACTTCGCCCGAGGTTTGCAGCAACTGCAGCAGTACAACGAGCGACAATGTCGCAAGACCGACGGCCAATACAGCAACAGCGGATGATCCACCCTGTGTTTGAGGGCAACGGACCAGCTCGCAGAGTTAAAATTCAGGTTCGTTGCTGACTGACTACAGTCATTAAGTGTTGCTACCTATCTCTATCAATCCGGTGCTGAGGGGAGTTGCAAACCCGAGGGCGGGGAGGTGGTTGCTTATGTTGGGTCGTGGTTTCCTTGTCGCGATTAACTCACCTTCACCTTAACCTTCCCTCTTAACTTTTCTTCTACATACCCTACCTAGTTTGACGGCTAACGCTAGATAACTAACTTTACAATTAGAGGCCTCAAAGCCAGGCACCCGATGCCGTTCTCTCCTCCTCTTCCTCCCTCCCAGCCCGCTTCTCAACATCGTCATCCCCCAACCGCCTCAACTTCTCCTCAACCCTCCCAAACTCTTCTAGAACCTTGCCACATCACCACCAGTTCCACCAACATCACCACTACCAGCAGCACCACCACGCCCTGCATCACCACCACCACCACCACCCTCCCCCGCCTCCTCCGCCTCCTCCTCCCCCACCACCACCACCACCTCCAGCTCTCCCTGTATTCCATCTACCACTGCCACCGCAACTGGTGGTCCCCGGACATCCCTTCTTCAGGCAAAACGTGGTGATATCACCACCAATACATCACCATCACCACCACCACTTATTCTCACCTCAAGATCAGCAGCACAGAGGGATGCCTTCACCAGTTCAAGTGATAGATTTAACGGGATCCTCTCCACCAACAGGACCTCCCTCTCGGCAACCCTCCCGGCAACCCCCTCGGCAACCTTCCCGCCAGGGTGGTTCTTCCGTGTCGAGGCCCTCCCGTCCCAGAGAAGTTATAGATGTCGATGCTTTGCCAGACTCTCCGCCTGTCAGAAATCAAAATGAGGATGAAGTCCAGATGTTATACACAAGGCCAGGACTCCCCAGACCACCTCCAAGGGGCCGATTTCAAGGACGGGAGATGCCGCGTCCAGTTGAACCACAAGCATTTCGAGCTCCGAACTATATCCCCAGGGTTTTCCAGGATGGTGCTCAGGAAGATCCCATACTAGGGCATGGGGGAAGAATAGGGCAAAGAAGTCCTGATATGGGAGCCAATGTGGGCTTTTTTTACCCTCAGCCGCTAAGGGGATCAGTTGGTGGGAGCAGAGCAGGGGCTGGGAATCCCAATAACATGCTGAACCTTATGGTAGCATCACGAGCCCGTCGCTTTCACCACCAACCCAGTTTCCAGCCTCCAAACTTAGATTATTCTATACAGGCACCAGGCATATTGAGACCAGATACCCCTCCTATCGATGCCGCTGCACTTAGGAATGTGGATTACAAGACGCCGCCACCACCAAGACAAGGCTTTACCAGGAGCCCCAAAGAAACAGACGTATTGGTGTGTGTACAATGTGATCAGGAGCTAGGGGTTGAATCAGAGGCACCAAAAGCCAGCGAAGTTTGGACTGGCAAATGTGGTCATGTGGGTGTCCTCTTATATTCCGTTTCTATAAATTCTTAACTAATCTCACTCAAGTGCTATTGTGGAGGCTGCGCAATGACTTTCCGTGCACCACCCGGTGGTGGGTCAACCTCGAAACGACCACGCAAAGCAAAAAAAGCCTGTGTGATTGAGGGGTGCACAACAAACCTGTCCGCCAAGACAGGAATGTTCAAGATTCACTTGTAATCACAACACGGACAGTATCCCAATGGCTATATTGTGCCAAAAACGAATCAATTCCAAATGATTTCTGTTGTCTTACAAATGTCGAGCTTTTCTAGATCTAGTTGGCAATCTTGCTGTTAACAGAAAGCCGCTGGTGCATCAATCCAGCTCTTTGTTGGACCGTCTCGTGTCTGATTTGTCTTTATCTTTTCGGTGTATACTTACTGTCAGGGACTATATCTGAGCTGTTTCTCTTTGAGACTATATCGGCTGCTTTAATTTTTAGTCAGGCTTCTAGCATACAACTTTGGCGAGATTGCTCGTATATTTTCCCTCTTGACTTCATTCTTAGGCGTTTTTTTCTCTTCTTTTCAGCGGCTTGTGTCATGTGAAATCATCGGGCAAAATACGGGGGGCGTTCGGGGTAGTACCAGTTGGGGTTCTTTTTCCTCGCAGTCAATAGAAGAAGGGATAGGGTGGGCTCGTCAGTTTATGTGTTCTGTTGATAACTTTCTTTGGCGTAAGTTCGTCCCTGTTGTATAAACTGGAGGACGGCTACTTGTATTTTTTTGTTTGTTTCTGTCCAATGTGAGGGTTCTTTAGCTGATGTCTTTGTCTCGTTGTATAGTCTCGTTGACGCATTCTTGGGACTACTGTTTCTGTTCTACGTTTTATGGCGTTTGGAGGAGGCAAGGAATGGGGGCTGGCTAGCATATTTTTTTTAATCATGGTTGTTAAACACCCTCCGGTACCAAGGAACGAACGTATACGGCTTGGTGCCGAGTACCTATACTGTTGGCAATTATCGTTGTCCGATGGAAAAGCGTGATTTGCTGACTGGACAAGTGAGATTTCATGATACAGATTTTGGCGGACTTTCCCTCTGGCAAACTGGTGTTGCAAGACAAAAGCATGACAAGGCACAGGGAAACAGGCGGTCGTCTACAACTGTGGATGATATACTGGTGGTGGTCGTCTGTCCATCGTAAATTGCTGAACTCAATGCTTTCTTTCTCGGACACTCTCTCCGCTGGTTATATCAATCGAAATAATCACCAGGTTGAGTGTCGCTCGATCCCAGTGGCTGAATTCACAAGTTAGCTGCAGGCGCAGGTTTCCTTACATCCTGTCACTCGGTGCAGTATCCTTTGGGCAAAAGGTCTTGCTTTGTACCATTTAGCGAGAGGGGGTGAGCCATTTTTGCTTGCCAGTATTCAGCTCCTAATCTTACCGGGAGAGCTTAGGATGTATGCTCCCCTCATCGGCAGCCTGATGCCTACATAGGCCGTCAGCCGGTTCAAGGCAATCAATCGTGAGTCTCTAGCCATAGTGAAGTGTGTATGCCGCATGTAAAGTGCTTTGCATCCGTTTTGGAAGCCCGGGCCGGTGTCTACTTGACAAAACTTGAGGCGTTTCGATTCATCGATAACTACTACACATAGTCCATCTACCCATCACACCCACCTCTGTCCAACACCCCTCCACGGAATCTTTCGTACCACTACCACACGAGAAGTTAGATCAGTCAATCAGGGCTTCAATAGACGTACCTGTCGCAACTATCAAGGATGAGCACTGGGCTACCATCTGTCGGGATGGTTCCTGGAGGTTTGGCACAGATTGTCGTGCAAGCTGACACGTCCGAGAAATTCGTGACAAAAAAGGGCCTAAATAATGGGAACAGAGGCCCGATTAACGGCGCCAATCACCTTAAAATGGGGTCATTTCCGTCAGGACACCATTAGGTAGAGCAAAAAGGGAGAGCACCTTAGCGAAGTAAAGTGAGTGTCGACAAAGCCCGGAAGAGGGGATTGTGCCCCGATTTTCGGATCCTCGTTTTCACCAGACGCATAATTCGAACACCAGCACCATTCCAGTACTCCAATGATGTCCCGAGCGTTAAGAGTGCGTCCAATAATATCCAACAAGTGTTGGGCGTTAGATCAGCTAGTCGAGTGATATTTTGTTATGGGCCGCAAGCAAGACTCACAGCGAGGTCATGTGGCGGCTTAAGGTCAAGATGTCTTACAATCTTGGCGGTGGCCGATCACCTCATCTCTGCGATTGTTATTGCTTCTTCTCCTTGTTCTACCATACCCCATCTCTCACTGTCTTTTACACCACTTGGTACTACTTGCTGCTTTTGCTTGACACCTTCAACCTCCTTACCGATTCTGTTTGAGGGATCCACTGTTCCTGAGAGTAGTGGCATCTGAGTGTCCAACTCCCACGTACCATGACATTCCTCATCCTCACTCGACACCTACCTCCACTATACTACCTTCTTCTCAATTCTCCTACTACCTCTCTCACCACCGGAATGTGAGTCACAAACCCTTTCAACCCCATCTCACAGCGTATTCTGATTCGATTTTACAGTGCGCTGTCCTGTGCAACATATTCAAGAACACATTGTGCAGCATACTATATAGACTTTCAGACATGGCTGCCACTTGCACGAGCAAAACTCCTGCCAGATTCCAATTTAACAATCCTGCTCTCCCGCACCGGGAAAAATGACCATGCGCGACGCGCAGCTCATAGAGAAGCTGTTTTTCGGACGGTATTGCTCCCAGGTACACTCTCAAGTACGCTCTCAAGTACACTCCCATATACACTCCGAGTACACTCCCGTGTGCACTCGATTGCACACTCCCAGCCTGCTTGACTGTACGCTATCAAGTACACTCCCAAGTACGCTCCTGATTGCACTCAATTGCAGACTCCCAGCCTGCTTGACTGTATGCTCCCAAGTACACTCCGAAGAAGTGCTCTTGAGTGCAGATTATCAAGCGCGCTTGGATGCAGAGACTCGCTGAGTAGCAGCTGCCAGGGTATGGCGGGCGCTATATGGCAGGCGGATGTGGCGGGCAGGTGTGGCGGACAGGTGTGATGGGTGGCGTGTGGAGGGCGGAGTATGGTGGCCGAAATCATGACGTCGGTCGATTTCATGGTCTGAACATTATCTTTAGCGCGCCCACCACGACAGGATCTCACGATGTCTCATGAACATGGTATTGACAATTGCAGCCTTAGATTCTGCAGCAAGGTAGACAATTGAATATTGGGGAGAGCAGATCTCCGACTCAGTATTTCCAGCGGAATCTGCAGCCCGAATCCCATCGATTTTGGACGTATGCATATGCATATGCACCTGGGGCTGCTCATACTGTACGATAGTGATGGTGGCGGTGACGGTGATAGTCACGGTACCGGAAGCCTTAGACAAGTAAGTTAGCTATGCACATCAAGCTTCCACAAACTTAGAGTTTTCCATCGGCCCAAAGCTTCCCGTGGAAAACGCTACTCCTCCCGAAGCGCGGCTCTCTCAAGCGCGGCTCTCTCAAGCAGGTTCTCAAGCAGGCTCTCAAGCGGGCTCAAGCGGGCTCTCAATAATAGTGTGAACGTGTACAGTAACAGCGAAGACTGCCGGCAGTAAAGACTGGCTGAGGTCAATCAACTGCCAGCCGTATATAGTTCCATAGGCCCACGTACATATGTCTATGGACAGACTATAGACTACTATAGGCTGTGCGTAGCGCAGGGGTCCACGGGAAGCTTGTTATGAGCTGCGCGTGTGCGCGTAGCGCAGTCTATAGTCGATTTGCACTTTCGCTAATGCACTTCCAAAAGAGGCGATGGAGACCATTTGGGTAGGACCGAAGTGGTATTAGGAATGCTTGTTCAGCTACCTTTTAATGAATCCACCGTTGCCGCGTCTGACGCTTTCACTCCTCGAAGCCATGCTACCTAGAGGCGATATACTTCACCAGACACTTCGTCAAGATGCCACTGTCAACGGCCTGTACCTAGCCATACTCAGCCTATTCCAAGTCTGCATCTCAAACATGCCGCATCAGTCAACCATTCTGCTCAGACCGTCTTGAGTTTTCTACAGCCAGGCGTCCAGGCCATGCATATGACAGCACCCGATCCGGTTATGATGCCTGCGGCCATTTGCTACCAGATAATTTTCTTGGAAAAGATCAAATGCGGAGGTATCAGAAAGTTGGAGGCAATTTCCGTTGGTTGCAGCCTAATGGGTACGACAACGAAGGAAAGGCAGGATGCAGAAGCAACATGGCTGAGATATCTGGTGGCGAAATTAATTTTTTTCAGGGGACAGCACTTCAAGCCAAGGATTTGCTGCGAGGAAGTCGCAGAAACGACTATATTAAGTTGGTTGAGAAATGATCTACATAACCGAAAGTTAGATTAGATAAGTTATACCTTCCAACCTCGTTGTTTGACTCTACCGGAAGCCGTGACGATACCACCTTGCCCTCCTTGCAGGGACCGAGTGGTAATGATGCTGAAAGCCCATCGGAAAATTTCCCAGCTGGTGAGGCAGGGCAATACAATACAATACTTAACCTTATCAGAAGGCAGTCTAGGTACCCTCAGGACTGCCTCCTCCTCCTACCATCCTGCCAATGATTTCACCTGTCCAGCAATGGATTAGTCCGGACCGGGACCGCCCAGTACAGTTCAGTCCAGTTCGAGCACTTTTCTGGACCGGGATGGGATCAGTTTGAGGTTCTGCCGAACCAGGATGGGCTTGGTCTAGACCAGTCCTATGGCTATATCCAGGGCTAGGTTTATATTTGCTGTTTTTGGCTTTGAAATTGGAGAAATATACCCGATTGCACCGAATATCTAGATAGAACTGCTATAGTACACCTCAGACTGTGGGTTTGGGTGCGGGTGTTCAAAAAAAGTGGGGATGAAACTTGGTTTTAGTAGTCTCTCGCGAGGGAGTTACCCAATCTAGACAAAAATTCTGAGTTAATATGGACTGGTCCACGACCGGATCGTCCAGTGTAGGACTGCCAGTCTGTGGCTTGGTCTGGTCTGCCCTCGCCGCTGGACCAGATCGTACTGAGCTCTACCTCAGACTGAGATTGTCTGGACTGGGGAATTATTGCATCCCGCCGAGCTGCATACGCTGAGCTTATGGGGATTTTGCTAATCCGAGGATTGGTGGTACACAATATTGCTATATGGACAAGTAGCCTTGATGTGTATGCAAGAGAGGTGGTTGGTTCTCCTATAAATTTTATATATCTTAGAGTAAATGATTTCTGGCTATCCCAGGAGCGAGAGCTAATCCCGCTCGTCTTTGTGTCTGAGCCGGTGAAAGGATCTACGAACTTATATTTGCCATACGCCGTTCTCCTACATGACTCGAAAGGACTTTTACATGTTTTTGATCCAGTCGGTAACGGCATTTGCATTGGAATATGGAGCTTAAAATTAACAGAAGGGTTGGTGGATATTTTATGCGAAAGTTTTGATTTGTATTCATGAGTATTGCTGTTCATGAGTTCATGGATTATTCAAGTTATACTTTAGATGCCAGAGGTTGTGGAATTGTGCTAGTTATGGTGTTGGATCAATGTTGAGAACTGGAAGTTGGTCCTTATTTTAGGGTGTCTTGTATTCTAGGAATTTATCATGTTGACTGCTCGAAGCGGTCCTCAAAACCGGACTCCCAAGTTGTTGCGGCTCCAACTGCCATCGTGATCGTGCAAGCCAATACCATACCACGCCACGACCAAAAAAGAGAGGTCCAGAAAATAGGTACCAGGGCCCACTTTTTAATCCGAATTCCTAAAAACGGGTTTGTTTTGTCAGAACATCGTTTGGTCGAGTAATTATCGGAAGTCCTAGGCACAACTTGCACTCTCAAATAGTGAGTATTTCCTACACACGATAGAGTCCGATAGTTGGCGCCCTCCGTGCTCATACGGTACATAAACTCGGACGGTAAATAAACCTATGTGGGTCCTTTATCTGTATAGCACTAAACTATGGAAATATTGACCACCCCTGTGGTGGATGCGGCTGCAAGGGTTTCATGTCCCTAAGGAAATATCCTCTCGGGAGCATACTTGATGTCTCAGCGCTTAACCTGGGTCCCAAAACCGGTTAGTGATGCCTGACACATCTTCTGGGGGTAATAGTCCGTGCGGGTGTCCGCTTTGCCGGATCTGTGGTACGAGATCTTAACCCCAGGATATCTTTTATTGGGAGCTTTACTTATTCTATTACTTCACAACCCATTTCCGATCGAGCGCGGTTTGGCATCGCCGCCAGACACTGACTCAGTGCAATGCTATATCTTCGACTGCCCTGATTTCAGTTCATACATGCACTACAATTAAATTATATTTCTACAGACTAAAAAGGATTTCAAACAGCTATCTATTCCACCCACCCTGCGTCATTATCAAAACTGGTTCATCCCCTTCCCCATACCTATGCCCAAGGAGTCGGGTTCCCGTAACTCAAACGCCGCACGATCATCGTGTTGTCTCCAGAACCGCCTTTCCCCGCGGATCGCGCGTATAAACCACGATGGGTTATGGTTGAACTCTGTCTTATCTATTTCCCCTCTTGCGTCAGTAACCACTTTTTGTTTCTTGGGGGACAGGGAGTAATATTACAAGACCAGTATTCCTTCGAATCCTCATCGATGGGGATTATTTTCCCATTACTGAGTTTCTTCAGGATCCAGGCCAGACTGTTTAGGACGACGTAGGTTATCACGCCTCTTTTTTGTGTCAGTCTGCGTTCGGGTTCGGGGATGAGAGAAGACCCACGCAATAAGCCCATATGCAATGCTGTATGAAAATGGGATAAAGGATAGCGTGATAAAGGCTGGTATCGAGTCCCCGGGATATCGCCAGTTTATAGCCAGCGTTGCCCGCATCATCATACATCCAACCATGATCAGTGCACCCCCAGTTGCCCATGGCGGGATGGAAGCAAACACCGGCGCGAAGAAGATGGAGACGAAGAAGCATAGTGCTGTCGTCATCGAGGTGAGACCAGTTCTCCCTCCCTCCATAATACCAGCTCCACTCTCGATGTATGCCACCGAAGGTGAGACGCCAAACAACGCTCCAACCGATATTGCGGCGGCGTCGGTACAGTATGCCAACGTCGATCTATCGAAATCACCCGTTTCAGGGTTGACGGCGCCAGAGAAGCGGGCCATGCTGTATAGAGTCCCCGTGCAATCCAAGATATCAACGTAGAGAAGGGTGAGGATTATCAGTGCGAACCGGCTGCCCACGCCGGAAAGATCCCACTGCAGCACTCCGAGTGTTTTCTCGAGTGGGTGGAAGGCGGCGATGGTTTTGAAGTACTCGAAGCGCTCGTTTCCTTGGGGGTTGTACGGGAAATAGGTGAAGTCTGTGCCTCGGGGCCAGGAAATGGCGGATACCACGATGATGCCGACTACCATTGCGCTTTTGACTCGGTACATCATGAGGAATGCAGTGAGGATGACGCCACACATGAAGCCCATCCATGCCTACGTTCTCCATCAGTGAGTGAGACTTGGGAGAAGCAGGAAATACATACGGTGGGGTTCTGCATTTCGTGGCTTCTGCACACACCGAACTCATCTTTGTATTCGTCCTTACAGCCAGCAAGAGTCAGCGGGATTGCGGGCGAGCCGGTGATTAGGCCAATGCCCGATTGATACCCCAGGCCGACGAGAGTCAGGAACATGCCGATTCCCGCTCCACAGGCAATCTTGATGGAAGAGGGAATGACCTGGGCCAGCCATTGTCGGAGTCCAAGGATGGAGAGAACGATGAAGATCAAGCCTTCGACGAACACGGCTGTCAAAGCCAGCTGGTATGAAACCGAGCCGCTGCCATTGATGCCGACGACCTGGTAGGCAAAGTAAGCATTTAAGCCCATTCCGGGGCTGCAAGGGTCAGTATTGTGAAGATGTAGAGATGGTATGGTATACAAACGCTATGGCAACGGGGAGATTCGTCAATAATCCCATGAAAAACGAACCAAGTGCTGCTACTACTGCTGTGGCTGTTACCATATCCTTTTTTACAACTGCACCACGGGTGTCAGCGACAATCTGTAGAAACCCTCTGAATAGCGTACCAAATACACAGGATTGATATTCTTCCGTCTGAAAGTAATCCATATCGCCGAGATGGCCGTCAACACATGGCCCCCCGGTCTCGGACAATATCGCTGCCTACGCCAAACCGTTAGACCATCGAGCCATTCACTTCGTAATGGAGAACCCAGAACCCACGTTGGCAGCAATAACATAACACTACCCGGACACCCTACGTCAGCCTGCAACACTCTAGACCGAAGCATCCATTGAAAGTAGCAGACCATCGTCATAAATGTACTAAGCCCCGCTCTGATCTCCACCGAAAACCGTGTATCCGGCCAAGATTTGTACTGTTTTGTTTCGGTCAGCAACCCTCCCCTCCGGAAGCTCATCGAGTGCACTTACATGACCCGAACCCTCCAGCCTAAAGAACCAGCCCACCGGCGAGGCCGCAACAGCATTATCAAAACTCCTCAAAAACCCCATACCAAAGCTAAATCAACAATCACAGCACCACGGGTGGGCGAGGGAGAACCACATGAGATATATGGATGGCCCGGCCCCATAGAATGGTAAAAAAAAAAGGGTGAATATCGGATGAGTGGAGAGTGCATTCGGCCTTGATACTCGGTATGTACAACATGTAGAAGTTGAACATCTGCAAGATAATCTCCGTACCAAGCACGTTTCAGCCACTCAGAAGCCTTGGGACGTTCCCGGGACTTGGTGTACTCCAGATAGGCAGGTTATATCACTACGGATGGTATGGAGATACCTAGGTTGAGCGAAAACCCAAGTGGCGATCTTCTGTCATTGTGTTTCGCGTATGGCCGAGGCATGCCATACCTTAGATGCCGTTGCATATGTACCACGCGGAGACACCGAGAGAACATTCTGTGTGTATACCCGTTTTGTAGGATAACCCTGTAATGGGTACCTTGCAGCTGAGCTTCAGCATGGATTGTCTGATGCAACACTCGGGGCAGGGAAAAAGAACTCGGGCACCCCATTTCTGGCAGAATTATTCACATAATTACCAAAACACCTAGCGCAAAATTGAATACAGGCAATTGCTATTAGTGTCTCCTCCCCAGTCATTTCTCGGTTTGAGGTGTTCGAGTTCTTTCTCCCTGCCCCAGATACTTCTTCGGGAGGTCAGCAGGGGTACTCGGGAGCAGGCAATAAAGATCCGGACGCACCTGTTCTCACAGTAACCACACGGATCTGGCAATAGTTGAGAGCGCCACATGCAACTTTGGGTAAGGCATGGTTTGAATCTCACCAGAAACAGCATAGTAGGTGCGCACTCACAACAAGGTCCATTACCCAAAAAGGTGTGTCCGAATCTTTATTGCCTGCCCCAAGTGCTTAAGTAGTTTTGATCTTAGCAGCTAGAAGACCTATCCCCTAACCCATTAATTATTAAATGCCAATAAAAGAGGGGAGGTTTTGAGATGATTGTGATACCAGGACTTTGTCTCCGTTTGGTACCGTCGTTTGACCGCTCTGCTTCACCGATCATACTGTTCAGCTTAAAGAATTACCCCCTTACCGAGGCAGTACTTACCGTATAGGGGGTACGATAAAAGTGCTAATCCTTATGAAACTAAAATCTGGCTATCATCCTTAGAGAAGCATCCTAAACGCCATACAGAATCATTCCCTAAGGCTTCCATAAGCCATATACAGAAATTTTAGTTTTATGAGGGTTTTAACATTTATCGAACCTCCTATAGGGTAAGTACTTTCTGCGACAGTAGCTTCCTGTCCTGGCAAGAGTACTGTAGAAATATCTGGACTCGAAAACGGCACCTGGGACCCCAAGCCGATTATCTATAAGAAGGTGCATTCTCACAGGATTTGCAGCATGAGCTCTCCAACGAATCCAGATTCCTTTTAATTTCTCGGAATTTGTCATCGTCTCTACCATTCTTATAGCCCTTCAAAGAATTCGTCGCTGATGCCCACGCAAAGGATCTCAGCAGATCACTATATAACGGCAGCTATGGCACTCGCCGATCATAAAATGACCCCAACTTGAATACGTACGTAGGTGCTACTAAAGATGATATCAAGAGTGCTATGAAGAAACGTGACAAGTAGGACAGCTCCAATCTTCGTTTCCACCTCTAAGTTAACAAATGGAGGTATTGTCGGAAGGTCAAACAGGATCCAAAAATCCTCCTGCCAGTGGCAAGAGGGGACCCAGACTAGTTTGAGAGTTTCTTGCTGTAGCTCTTAGATAATAGTCGGATGAACCGATAGAGCTCTCTGATAACGAGGTGGAAATACGTGAGATTGGCCTACAAAGATCAAACCTGTATGACGCTGGATGCAAAGTTGCTGCTCGAGATTACAAATTTTGGTATCTATGAGCACGGCGTTTACTATTAGTTAGTTGTGAAGTGAATAGAGGCTAGATATAAGTAGAGATGTTTAGCAATGTTTTAACTATTAGATATGGCCCTTGTTCCCTGCGCCAGCGAAACACCAATGTTACCTACACCTATCAAGATAACTCTGAGAGTGTGACTCTAGTATTTCTTCTCTGAATTCGGATGCCTCTTTGTCTCCTCCAACCCAGAAATGAAATAATGCTTCATCAAAGTGTATCACAAAAAATCACCCGCCACCCTTCTCCGCCTTCACCTCGTTTTGCTCCAATCCTGCACCGATGGGCTTTACACAAAGCATGGAACTGAATTCACAAAGCTCTCAAGAGCTCGTACATACAGCAGCTGTGATCTTTAGCTTGTTTTTCACAGGTGAACTGTTTCAGACCATATGGATAATACTAACCGATATGTTGCAAAGTAGCGGGGTGATAACAGAGCGGAGGATGAAGACCGTGACAGCGCAACAGATGGAGAGGATGCTCAGGACGCTGCTGAAGGACGCTGCGGTTGGATAGAGGTGATGTAGAAGAGTTGAAGTGCTGGATAGGAATTGTTCGTCTGCCTGCGATACGGGATTACTGGGCTTCTGATGAGCGCATGCCTCGCCGCTACCACCAGATACGGATGACCCTTGAGCAGATCAAGAGATGCTTTCATATACCAGACCCAGATATGGAACCGGAGGATTCAGAACCTTTCACGTGGCATCATAAGGCCGAATCGCTCTTCACTCAACTCCGCTACGCGAGCCACCGCTACTGTATGCCGTCGTCCAACATATATCGACGAAGCCATGGTCCGGTTACAGGTCGTTCTCGGAACATTGTAAAGATGCCTATTCAGCTGGGGTACAGCCCGTGAATGGCACATCCAACGCACGAATGAACGGTCTCAATCCCACCCGTAGCCTTCTCGATAAAATCTAAACCTGCGGAATGAATCTCGAGCCCCTTCTCTAGGTCCATTTTCCGATTCTCCCGGGTAAAACAGGATGCCTCTTTTGAAATATCGATTGCCGTCTTCGCAGTTAAGACTTCAGGAGCTACTACCCCTCTAACGACATTCTTTAAGAACTTAGCTCTGAATCTTTTGCTTCCTTAGCGTGTATTACTAGAAGCTATCCCATTATCACACAAAATTAGGTAAGTAGATAAGCAGTAAGACACATCCGAGGCTTGACGGGGAGTTCCTCTAGCCAAATAGTGTCACTTTGAAATACACCACGCGCCGGCCCGCAGAACCACCTGTGATTACAATATTGAATTTCTCATCCGTTCATCAAATATCACCCAACGCGTTCTATGTATAGTACTGTGAGTCAAATACCCATCAACCCTTACAACACCCAACAACGCCATCTTCAAATCATTAACAAATAAACAAAACTCCATAAGAAAAACCAGAAACTCTGTCCCACAAAATCCAAACCCGATGCAAAAGAGTAATGCGGCTGAAAGTCGAATACTTGGGTATGGATGCCACTGAAAAGATGCGTCGTTTCGTCCATAGGAAGATTCGAGTCTGTCTGGGTGGCTCCAGGGGATTCTCGTCGAAATTGCGCTTTCCTGCAAAGAAATGCTTCACCACTCCCTCTCCGTAGCCCCCTTTAGATCATCAACTCCTAGCAAATCTACCCCTAGCTTTACCAGCTGTCCCCAAACATCGTTCCTCACACTGATAGGCCAGTTTGGTGTACCCCAATACCTAACTCCGATTCCCCTCTCATGTGCTTCCCTCACATGTACCATCACTGTCTCCTTCATCTCTTTAGTCATCCCCCCACTTCCCCAAAACACTCTCCCGACATCCTTCTTGAAGTCTGCCGTCGCCATTAGGGAGTTGCTAGTGTTGTACTTTCCGCTTCTCAAGCCCTTCAACGGAGCATCATAAAAATAATCACGATACTTTTGTTTCAGCATGAGGTCGAACGGCGCATTCCCCGTCAGATGCACCGTCACTACTCCGCGGACCAAATCAGTGCTGTTCCAATGTGTCAGGTAGTTCCGGGGCGTTCGGAGAGGCTTGAGTTGGTCTATTATAACCGGGAGCGTAGATGCCCCAGGTGTCTTTAAATCGATATAGAGATTCAACGTTTGCTTTCGATCCATGTCGAAGACACCCCGTAACTCGCGGTCCCCCGGCTTCTTGAACCCGGGAATCTCGACCTCTTGGTTCATGCTGCCTAGCACCTCCAGGATCGGCCCGATATAGAGATTCTTCAGAGTTCGATTCCGTGTCAGGCTCGCTGTATCGTGTCCCACATAGAGTTCCCCGGAGTATTCCCACACATCAGCTTCAACAGAGACGGCGCCGGCGGCCAGCGCTGAGTAGAACGGTATTCGCCGCCAATAATCATTATGTGAGTGAACGGGTACCGGGCGAATGTCGCGCGTCTTGGCGGTGGGGTAGATTTTGCCCCAGTATGTAGAGGCAGGAAAGTTCCATGTGCGAAGGATATCGGGAGAATGGAAGGCTAATTGAAGGCCTTTGGTGATGCATCTGGCACGGCTGTTAGCGGCGGGGACATGGCTATATCTAGGGCGAGGCGACGGACGTCAGTGTGAGCACAAAAAGGAAAACACGGATAGCTATTCGGCCTAGGTATCGATGCTGTACATTTCGGAAAGGCTTTGAAGCAGACATCGGAGGGATGGTTGATACTGAAGGTTGGGTGAGATGCTCTGCCGCTTTAACGGAATTGAGGTTCCATGCGAGAAAGAAATAATAAACGCAGCTACGCAGGAGGGAGAGAGGGGGAGAGGAGAAAACAAACAGAAGCAGGATCAGGCGGTCGAGGTGGGTTATCTATTATCCCCACCCCAGCGAGTGTTGCGTGGTTCAAGGTTGGGGTGTGCCAAGAAGGGACTAGGTATGACATTTCTCTGCACCTAGAATCTCGTTCTGCATCTCGAACAAAGCAAAGAGCGAACGAGCCCGCCAATCAGCTTCGGCGGCTCTGCACGACCTGGCTTTGGAGCTAAACGACGTCTTCACCAGTGGTAGAGCTTTTTCAAGCCAAAACGGCGTCGACCTGATGCGGTATGTGGATCCATGGGAGCGTACCATACGAAATGAGAGATCCATTTGTTTCTGAGCGCAATTAGGCGGTTGTAGTTTTGGTAGCGATGAAAGGTAGATGTCGGGGCGCTATTTTGGCTACGTGTAACCACCGCTTAAATCAGCCGCGCCTCCGGGGCACAATTGGTCGAGCAGACCACACCCCAGGTTGTGTACCACCGTCCCGAGGCAATGGGCCGTATTGCAGGGCCTTACGAGGACTACTATGCTACAAGCAATTAGGATTGAATCACCTGTGTTTGGGGAGTTTAGCTCCCCCGCCGGTAAAGGTCGGGCGGCCGCGGGGAATTGGTGAGAAAACTACCGCCAAATCGAGCGCTTAAGGCATTCTGAGCAATATTCTGGAAAATATATCTCAAGCAGGGTGTTTTTTCAGAATCGTGACTCTGCCTTGCAAAATGAAGGCGAACCGAATCGCGTGCATGAAGCAAACGCCGACAACTAGCATGAGTGAAACCACACGACGGATACCCCGGGAGTTACGTAGATGTATGAGGTCTTCTAGCCTACTATACTTAGCCCAGCCCCTTCCAATATACGTACAACGATGTACACTTTCGCCTTGTAGAGAATTCACCGGGCATGTCTCAGTTTTTTCCCACAGACTGGGACTACAACTAAGCTTTGTTAGTCTTTGTTAGCTTGCAGTAGCGTAGGTGGCGTCTCTAGACTGAAGCTGCCAGGGAGTCGGCGAGTGAGACGTGATGTGTCGGACGCGACGCTGAATTGGCTCTCTTCTATGGGCTCTTTGAGGTGTGCCTTGCTCATTCACCTCGAGTATCGTATAATCTCTGGAATAAGCTGCACCTGGGAATAAGCCGTAAGCAGAGTTCAGCCGTCGCTTTCCTCTCTCTGACAGACAGCATTGTCTTGAAGTGAATTTACGGCTGAATTCATCAATTAATGCTTGGTTGACTGATGAATACGCTGCGTGGCTTGTTAACGAGGTTATACAGTACTTCTAGTGAAGCAGTTACCGCCTTATGCAGTTGATAGACACAAAGAACCGAGGCTGTCCCTCAATCCTAAACAATATTCGAACGTTTGAGCTCTTGCTAATTACAGAAAGGAAAGACGAGAGCTCGCAATCAACCAATTGGATGGAAGTTTTTTGACTTGAGAGTTGGGCATCTCAACACCTGAACTCGTATTTTGAAACTGGAAGCTTGTGATCACCGGTGAACTACCATACGCAGATTCACTCTGCCTCATGTTTTTATATGGCGTAGTGCAATACTTCCCGTCGCACCACAGGGCGAGTTCTATGAGAGTAGAAGTCGGTTAGAAAAGGTTTGCTTCTCATGGCTTAGGTACTTGGGGAAATGTTTCTAGTGGCTGTTGCGGTTTGGGTTCCATCAACAGTATTCAGCTAGAGGTGAGAAGTTGTCGCAGAGCTGAACTAAATGGTACTTAGCTGGGTATGTTTTGCTCTAAAGCCCCGCGAAGTTAAACCACAAGTTCATTTAGTACCTTCAACGCGAAGTTTACCAAGCAAAAGATCTGTTCTATTGTAGTTCTAACACTTCTCAATAGAAGATTTTCCATAGAAAGGGGGTGCCGATCCCCGACCCAAACCGTTAGAATCTAACGTCATTTTCATAAACCGCACTGTCTTCTTTATGACTGTATTGCATGATACCAAACTGACAAGGAGAACTTAGAACGATGGATTAGATCTAATTCGGACTGAAAACTCATGACGGGAGATGGATACCTAGATCTACGGTCTGTACTCTTGCTATCCTGCACACTGAGATCACTGGAATGCCTAGTACGTACACCGGAATAAGGCTGTTTTGATGTATTCATGCCATGAGGCGCAGAATCATAGGGTACTCCACCTGCTTCAGCGTTACAGCCTACTCAGTCCAATGGGCTATGATCATCCAGTCAACAGTCACTTTTTCCTGCCAGAGAGGGTTTTTCAAACGCCCCCAATCTGTGTAGTACCCCTCAAAGGACAAACGGAAAGCCAACAACAGCAGCGTCCCGCCAGCAAACTATTGGTCAGATATTAGCAAACCCCACTTTAAAAAGTATACTCTACTCGCATGGCAACCAGATAAGTGCCTTTGTAAACTATTGTTTCGTCAGTTGCAAACCCCCGCGTAAGCGAGCATGCTCTCAACACCTTATCCTAGCCATTCGCTGTATTGGCCTCTATCGGTATGGACAGACACCACCACCACCTAGGCCTACACACAATTGCTGTTGATTCGTCCTAAAACGAGCAGAGTCTTTCACATGACAGCAATTGAGCCTTGCACACCCTACACTCCAGAGTATCTCATGCAAAGCCCACCCACCGGTGAGTTCACCCACCCCAACATTCATTAACTCGGGTTAGGGTTTCCCCACCTGGGCGAAGCTTAGCACGAACAAGCTTCTTACACGCTTGCCGCAGCCGCAGGTACTAGTCTCCGTTGAAGCTTAGCTCTCCCATGTTTTTCTTCTTCGTCCCATGCATACTAATCACATAAAACCCTGCCACCCAATCGCAAATTCACTCCTAATTAACAGCTAACTACTATGTTTATCTCACAGGACTCGTCATCGAGACGCGTACGCAACAAACCCACTCGTGACCGGAGATCACCCCGATGCAGATCCCAACTACCAGTCCAGACCACCAACTTCTACGCCTTGTGGAACGATGGAGTGGTAGGCGGGGAAACCATGGACTTAGGCGGCCTTCGGGTACGGAGACGGGAAGCTTGTTATCTGTCATGGCCGCAAGCGGCCTAATTGGTACAGTACATATATTGCAAACAATAAACCCTCCCATGTCAAGGTGCAGAGAGTTGCATTGCGGAGTAATCCTCAGAGTTCCCGAATACTGATCCTTCAAAACAATAGATGTGTTGGGGATTCGCCAGTTGGTGTCCTGGTCTTGCGTGAGAATTGACGCAATGATATGCAAAGTTAGCACAAGCTATGGAAGAGGTTGTGGCACACAGATATTAATCATTTTATCAAGGGCGGAGCTCGCTTCTTCTATCCAATTTTCGAATTCAATAACACCCATTTCTGCTTTGTATTTAGGAGCTGTATACAAACCCAAACTGGAATCCGTGCTAAAACCTCAAAGGAAACAACAGGAATGACCATCCGGAAAAGACACAAACCCTTTCAAACAACAAGCCTCCCACAAACCCCGTTTGCCGCATACGTATGATCAAGTAAGAAATAGCAAATGCAAGTAAAGAACGGGAATAGCAATATCCGTTTCGCCCGTTTTGGTCCCCAAAGAAAAAATGACCACAAAGTACTGGATAATGTATGAAAGCCAAATGGGGAAAAGACAAGAAACAAATCGAGAAAAATTGGAAAGCAAAAGAAAACACTTAATGTTACACCTACCTCATCCGAACGAAGCTGGTCACACCTACACGTCTAGCCTTAGACGAACAATCTCCATGAAACTTCCGGCAGTCAATTTTCCATCTGTCGATTCGTTAAGCCATCTGTGCGGTTTGAGCGGTTTGAACGGTCTGAACGGTCTGAGTGGTTTGCGCGATCTGCGCCTCAACGCGTTGCCTCTTCTCTTCCGAACCTCCGGAGCCTTGTGCTTCTGCGATCCTTTTCCTGGGAGCACTGGCAGCTGTCAACTTGGGAGATGTGTTAGCATTCAAAGTGACTGCAGGTTTTAATGCATCGCCGCTACCAGTCCTCGAGGGCATCGTAAATGACGTCTCAACCTCGAAGATAGGATGAGCAGACATGTCCTCCCAGCGAACCATATCGCCATTGCGCTGAGAATCCTTGTCAGGAGTGGCAGCAAGAAGCTCGCTCGTAAGCTGTTCGAGGGCAGAACCCTCGAAGCCTGCATTGAGGGCTGGATCCAACGCCAAACTACCGGGAGCTGGTGCCTGATCTGAGGGTGCAGAAATCTCGGAGTCAACGTGTCCGACCCAATTTGCAGCGAGGTGCTCATTTAAGAGACTCTGCACAATGAATGCAGTAGAGTCAGCTTTCGTAGTCTCCTCCATCGCTGGGTCAACTTGTGGTTGCGGTTCCACGTCATCATCTCCGTCCTCATCGCCATCCTTACCGGACGCCTCAGCATCTGGTGTCCGAGAAGGCCTAGGTTTAGGGTGGCGTGGACGGGCCTTGAAACCGGCAGACTCATACCTATCGGGAAAGGCATTTCGAAACCTAACCCACGTTGATTAGGGTAAAACTCCAACGTCGTCAAAAAGAAATTTCCAACATACCGATCGCGGAGATCTGTGCTTCGACGATGATTGAGGTGAAGCGCGGGGTCGTTTTGAATCCTGCTCCAAGACGCACCATACTGCGAACTGAATCAGCTTCTCGCCACCAGAGTTTTTTCAGCCTTGCAATAATTGAACACATACAATAGTAAATCCTTGCAAGAGCCGCGTGTCCTCTTCCGCCGTAAACTCACGTCTCTCACGTCGCTGAACCTTAGGAAATTGGCCCTCAATGCCAAGCTTCTCCAGAACTTCGGCATGATGTAACTCGGTCTTGGTAACTCTCCTTTTGGGACCACGATCCCGGGACGGGGTTGCCGCCAGAGATTTTGGGGTTGCACCAGTTTCGGGATCTTGGGCATCGGCTTCCGAAACTTCTTCCTCGGACGCTCTCATAACATCTTTCCTGTATTCCTTGGGAAAGCAAGTACGGAAACTGCCACGGTATCAGCCGCTGCACTGGCCACACTGAAAAACAAATGAGGGGGCGAGGAAGAACGGGGAAGAACACCATAGAGACATACCGATCCTTCAGGTCAACGGATGATCTGCCATTGAAGTTAAACCTAGGGTCGTCCAAAACCTTCTTCCAGTTCCCAACACCATGCTCGTGGCAACCCATGATGAGATCATTGGTCTCCTGTTCGGTCCACTTTCTTCGTTGGCGGCGATTTGAAGACTGCTGTTTCTTGGGTGGTGGACGCCTGGTCGGCGTACTATTTGAATTGGGCGTTTCTGGCATTGTCTGTTGCATCTGTGGCACCGGTGCGTGTGGCATGGGTTGATCGGTTGCTTGTGGAGGTGTAATGATGGGAGGATATGCCGTGGTGACGGTGGCGGGAATGTCATCTCCATTTCCGCCGTTCTGGCGCGAGTCTTCGTGCTGTTGATGTTGATCATTTTGTTGTTGAGGCGGGGGCATAGGTCTTCTGGCAGCATAAGCGTCTTGCGACGCAGATGGTTCCAGGGGAAGAGGGCGATCAGAGTCTGGGTACGGAGCTACATCGCGCAAAGGGGGAAGATTGAGAGCTGCGAGCAGATGGGATGTGATTTGAGTCTCCATGGTATCTATCTATCCCTAAACCTGAACCCGAGATAGGGCTGGCTGGGTGCTCGAACGCATTATCAGTACGGCGAGGCTGGATGGTAGAGAAGCGGTCATGGAAGGATATAAATACCTCTATTCCTCGTTGAAGCGAAGTAAGGCGAGAAAGAAGAGAAGGCACAGCTGTGCCAATGTATGTTATTCGCGTGTTGTGGTTTAGGACTGCCGAGTTGAAGGGTTGGGGTTATTTCAGTGTTCAAGTTCGCGATGGGAGAGTAGTTGGTGTTGGATTGGTATGGCTTGGCACATTAGGCAACGCGGGGCTGTACTGTACCCCCGTGTGTAGAGTCCTTGCCGTGTGGTGTGGAAGTTCACTCGAGTCTTGCGTCTTGCGAAGAAGCACGCCCATAAAGTCTATCGGGATATGGAGCACAGCTTCTTCTTTTCGTTCGGAACGGCTCAACTCCAGGATCGATATCAGGATGGCCAAAACACCAGCATACCATGCAGCCACTTCGTTTCGTCCGGAGAGATACCAGTACTGACACTTAAGGACGCATTGAGCATCGGTTCAGTGAACTCTACTGGTACTTTAACGCCACAAAGAGCTGTGACGTAGCAGTTGTAGGTATGTGTCTTCCTCTTTGACCACGAAAACATCCACCATCTCAGTAGCTAAACTACCAACAGACCCCTGTAGACTCACATAACAGCATTGAAAAGCAATTGGCAGTCTGACGAAATATCCCATTTGCGAATGAGCAATGTCGGCGGGTGAGATTTGATGAAGCGTAATTACCCGGGACTTCAGATAGGTGGCCTCATTCATCATCTTGAGTCGCACAACCCTCAACCGATCCTCAACCACCAGCTCGAGCTCACCATGGACCAATTCAACGACGACGACTACGTCGCCAGGCTCCTCAAGAAAGAAGCCAAAACCACTACTAGCACCTATCAAATTCAAGGTCTCTCCGGTCTCCTACCCAACAGGTAACTACCTCCTCCACCATTACCTCGGCACAGCTCCACCGAACACCACCAATGACAGTGCAGATCGACAGGAGCAGCTCCAAAACCCAACACGCGCTTCCTCCGTAACATTGTCCGCGATGTCGATTCCCACAATGCTGCGCTCCTTGCCAAAGAAGCCACCGAAGCACAAGCACGATTACGACGTCTACAACGCGAGAGGGATGGCCGATTGTCGCGATCCCCGTCGCTCGGGAGAATACGGAGGCGGCGGCGCGATGATGATAATTCCCGATCAAGATCACCTGATCCGGAGCGCTATTCGCATCATCGCCACAGAAGAAGAAGCAGGCGCTCACGTTCGCGTTCGAAATCTCATGGTCGGCATGGCTCATCGCGAACAGAACGCCATGATTCAGATAGGAGGAAGAGACGGCGCTCAAGATCCGGGTCGTCGGAACGGATTAGGCACTCCCGTCATCGGCGGCATAGAGACAATAATGAAAGGGGGCGACGGAAGAGGAGCCGCTCTGGCTCTAGGAATGAACGAGACAGTGGTCGATACAAAGACTATGAGGAGCGGAAGCACCGGAAGAGGAAGAGTAGTAGATCAAAGGCTAGGGATGACGGTAGCACAACTAGAAAGCCAGAGCGCAGAGAAAGAGAGCACAATAGGCAAAAGCAACCAGAAGAAAATGGTGGGAGTCACAGCGAGAAGCTTGATTCGCCTGGCAGTCCGGGTTCTGCATTTTCGGACCCTCTTGATGAGATAATTGGCCCTGCGCCGCCTCCCAAAACCCGTACAAGAGGTCGTGGTGTAACAGGTCAAGCAGCCATGGATTCACGTTTCCTTTCTGATTATGACCCTACGGTGGATGTGCGACCCGATTTTGACGACCAGTGCGACTTTGACGACTTTGACGACGCCCTGGAGGCCTACAGAGATCGACTAAAGTGGAAGCAACAAGGGGCCGAGCGGCTCCGCAAAGCTGGGCTGGGTGAGGATTTTATAGAAGCCTGGAAAAACAACGACACCAAGAATGAATCAAACTTGAAGTGGGCCAAGAAGGGAAGTACACGGGAATGGGATAGGGGCAAAACATTAGATGACGATGACGTTGATGGAGGAGGGGTTGATTTGAGAGCGGATTGGATCAAGAAAGGAAGTACACGGGAATGGGATAGGGGTAAAATATTGGATTACGACGACACTGATAGAAGATTGATTTAAGAGCAGATTGGATCAAGAAGTAGTAGGGTCTTATTTAATGGACGATACATTGGTTGTACCTTTTGTCAAGATAAACTTGCTCATAACCCCTTAATAGAATTTCATCTGTAAATCATTGCTAGTATTCAGCCATAAACTGCATTGCTACTCCATCCTAAATAGTGACCTATCAAGCTCCATATTCAAAACCAATGATATTAAACAGCTCTGAGAACCTTAAGAATTTCACTTCCCTCTATCTTTGATTGCTGGAACTTAGCCGTCTCGCGAACTCGGGAGTAATACACTGGACAATCGAGCGAATCGCATGCTATTTCTTCCGGCCGGGACGCTCCAGTACAAGATCGACAAATGGACTGCAAGGCATGGGTTCGTTTCTCGACAGCTGCCAGACGACGTTTCATTTCATATATCGATTCATCGCGGTTTTTTAGGCAGTCATTGCAGAGTCCTTCAACTACCATTAGCGGTTGACTATTAATGATGGCAAGACGAGAACTCACTTTCATCCTTGGAAGTCTTTCCACGGCATATGGCGCAGGCAAATGCATCTGCAGTTAACCAACCATCCAACGTAACCCCTCTCTTACTTGCCTCTGGGCCACCTTGAGTGATTCTCCGCATCTGTCGATACTTTGGCATTTCACTGTACCATTGCCTTAAGTCGGCACCGACGAGCTTGAAGATTCGTTCAAGTGGACGGATTATCTTCTTTTCGATATAGTAGTCGGCGTCAAGGACTAGATGGCTGGAGTGTAAAAGAGTTGGAACTTCGACACTTCTGGCGGCAATGCTCTTCTTCTCGATTTCCCCTGCGTGTACAACAAACCTACGACATCGTCAACAACACTGCCGGTAACAACCTCAGAGAAACATACGGAATACGCTCGCCATATTGCGGTTCGTCCCGGGCATCAAGTTCCATGCGTTCCAAGGCTACCTTTGCGCCAGGTTGGAGGGGTGCTCCTTCACTACAAGATGTTAAAATCAAAGGCCTTGCTATTTGTAGAATGTGTCACATACGCATAACTTCCAAGCTTCACTTCTCTGGAGAAGCAGAAATCCTGAATTGAGACTTTATCTTGCTGAATCTTAGTCCACTGACGCAAACAATACTCTTTTACCTGCGAAAGGTCTGAAGAGCGAAACAAGATCCTATTCATCATGAGCAAATCAAGTCAAGCGTGGCTAACGTGAGGTCGTGACATACTTTAGAGCAGTTTCCTGCATTTTTTGTGTTGCTGGGGTGCCATCTCTTCTCACGGTCTCGATCCCCTTTGCGTCAAACTCTGGTTCTTTCTGGTTGCGATATTCGTACTTGAAGCCAACGTAACGTTTCATAGCCATGAGAACGCAAGGAAGATAGACCTTTTCGAATTTCAGCTTGATTGGCCTCGGGTTCATAGCTGTCACTCGTTCGGCGATTTCTTCTCCAATATTAAATGCCTCATCCTTGGTTTTCCCCTTTAAATGGACAAACAAACTATCCGTGTCACCATAAACCACCTCTGCCCCCCACCGTTCTTCTGTATGAATGAGGGATATTGCCTAAAAGGATTAGTCCTTGAAGACATGATAGCTTTGGACCAACATGCCTTTTCCAGTGTCTCTTTCCCAGACTGCACGATGCTGTCTGCAATTTCTACGCATGGCATTCTTCCAGAAAACGATGCTGAAGTATATCCATAAGTGACATTTGCGGTGAGCTTCAGTGCCAATTGCCAGCTATTGAGCTTTTGTTGCAAGATTTTATCATCCTTATCTGACTTCATTCGATTCTTGACCATTACTCTTGTGTCAAGTATCTCAGACAACATCTTAGCTAGTAAGGATTTCCTGAATTCCGGTTTGACATAGATGATTCCATTTGGCGAAACTAATTGAATCACTTAGCATTAAAACACTTGGGAAATTGTTTGGAGTACCATTGATGTTATCCGCGCACAGCCCGAGCAAACCATGTGGACGACGATAGTCAATCATACCGAGTTTGTTGGTGCCTCGCCACCCAACAGCCCTACCTAGGCATGTTGAGTAGCAGTAATTGTACGCGATCATGATAGAAGGGTAAAGCGACTGAAAATCAAGAACGACAACAGGGCTTGTGTAGAAGTTTGATTGAGGTTCCAAAATCAGTGGTTTGCACTCAATAGCATTTTGGCTTGCTACCTGATTGATGTTAGATCGATCAGTTTGCTAATTTGCTCCTCCAGTGTCCTCACCTGCGCTTTTGTAGGTGATATCAAAAGATATGATTCTGGTTTGGCTATGCGGAACATTAAGGATTCCACTTTTATCTGCGAACCCCGGCTAAACACGGTGTAGAAGTCGACACCAATCAGTCGGGCTTGTTCGCTGTATTTCCTTACCGTCAGTATTTCGCTGTAGACGACTCCATGATGAAGGGAATGCTAGACCTGATCCGAGTAATAAACTCCTGCTTTTCAAGAATCTCCAAATCGAGTTTGACTTTCAAGAGATGATACTTCACCACTCTACTGACGAGGCCTGGGTTTTCGCTTTGGTACCATGCTGTCAGGTCTTTGTGAGAATAATGAGGTATCCTAAAATCATGTGTTAACGATATTGTCTATCTTGGGCATAAAGTTCCTCTGACCGTCTGTTTAATAAGTGATACACAACATTCTCCATCTTGTATCCTAGAAGATTGAGTTCACCTCTCATTGCTCTCCAGATATTTATGATATGTCGGCCGGTGATACGGATTGCTGATGCTTTGTTAAATCCCCATCGATCCACATCCTTTCCGGCTTGACCAAAGGCGTGGAGTTTAACTCGCGCAAGATCCTTATATAATACCAATCCTAAACGATTTCGTTTGTCAGACTAGTATGTGCCATTTGGTATTGAGTAATTCTCACCATTTAGATGCATAGCTCGTTCAATAACATATCCCCAAGAACTGGAATGTACTTCGTACCCAGTCAAGATATCTGGATCAAGGTCTCGCACAATATCTACCAAAGTGTTTATCATATACATCTCATCTGGTTCGGCATAAACGTCCACCTCTGCAAAACGGCGGAATATCTCCTCGGTAAATCCATCATTAGTAACAATAATACCTGTTTGTGATTCACCGCTGCTTCCTGATTGAATGCACCAAAAAATGCAAGTTATGGGGTCATGCTCCGGGTTGGGTACTAAAGTTCCCCTGGTATTAACTGAACGGGACTGATAAGCCAAAAGAACCTCGTTATGGGAAGAATTGCCGTACCATGGATTTCTAGGCTCATGATGATCATGTCACTCGACTTCTGCTTGCTCTTCGAGGTACTTTTTCTGGAAGAATATTTAAAGCCGTATTTGTTCTTCTGAGTTGGGCCCTCGATCTTCAGGAGAGTCAAGATGGCGTATTACTAGTTTGAGATTGCGAGTAGACAAACCTGAGAAAACACTCGAGTCTTTGGCTGACGATAAATAATGTTACTCTTGTTTTCGCCCAATATGCCGTGTTCTTCAGCCCACTTGCAAACTTCAGATCGAGTGGGTGGCTCCAAAGCAATAGTCCATACTTTGGAATTAACAATCGTTGTGTCATCGACATGGCTACCAATTCCTGTAGGATCAAAAATTGGTAGGTGAATAGGGTCATGGGAACGCAATTTGTGTCTGACACCACCGTATTCGTGAGCCTGCTGTGGAACATCTTTTATGTTTCCAAAGAAAGGTTCCGTATAAACAACCCTATCAATGCCTTCATCCTGCAAAGATTCTAATACTTCCGAGGCTAGTGGTGGCGGCTGAGCATAGCAGAGAACTAGATGTGATCGTTTTATCTCAAAGGCGGAATGAAAATCTACCTCACTAAGCTCTGGAATTTGGGCTAGAATCATCAGGTTATTTACTTTAGGCGCAGATAATAACAATGGGAACTCACACAAGTCGTTTGGAGGACTAGAGGGACATATATCCTGTCCAACCGCTGCACTCAAAGCTGGACGTGCAGGCGGGATACCCGAAATACGAGGCGAGGCCTCACTAAACCCATCTGGTGTCTCTTTGGTATACGAACTGGATTTTGGGGGTTCTGAAGGTGACCGAATGCTCATTGATATGGATGGCGACTTATCTAGATCTAGGAAATATAACACGTCAATTTGCGGTATTATACCGAATCTCAAAGAGTGTTGACTCGCCTATCTCATCATACTTGCGTTTCCTACTCTCCATAGGGGTCTGGACGTTATCTCCTAGATCCGAGTCTTTCTTCGCTCTTGGCCAAGACGAAGGACATCCTCCGTTACCGCTCTCTGTGATGTGAGGTTCCTCCTCTTCATTCTGACCTACCTGTTCCAGGTTTTCGATGCCCTCTTCATCCAACTCATTCATTATTTCGCAGTCAGAGTCGGTCGCATCCTCATCGTTTAAGCCATATTCTTCTTGATCCACGTCTAGATGGTGAATTGCATCCATATCAACATCAACATCTTCGTTATTGTTTCTAAGTGGGTTAGAAGTTGCCTTTCCTGCGGCTGCGCCGTACGACGATATATAGTCAACGCTTTGAAAAGCAGTTGGAATATATTTCTCATTGGGGATTTTGCGCAGAATACTTTCAAAGCTTGGTGCGTGCCCAAATCGCTTTTCCTGCTGTAATAATTGATCAATATGTTCCCTGAATTCTCGCTCCTGGATCCATTCAGGTTGTGTCCCCCCTCTTGCAGTAGATGGCATGGTCCATGCGTCTTCAGTGGCATCCTCTGGGTTGGCGTGGCTGCCATGTGCTTTCCAAAGCTCGTCAAGACTATGAAGATGTTTGAAGTCTGGATCATAAGACTTATTGCGTTCTTCAAAATCCTGGTGAATGTTCCTTTCCTTAACCTCATGCCGATTGAGAATGTTATGGGCGCGTATATCGATCTCCCAGCCAGCGTAAGAGTGCTTTGGAAATTTATCTTCCGGCAATGTATCGTAGTTCAAGTCCGGCATCTCAACATCTGAATTATCCGAGCCGTTTGAACCCTCATCTTCACCATAAACTCTCCTATATTTCAATTTCCCTTCGTCGCAATCCATGAAGCCACAGCCATACAAATTGAAATCTATCATGAACTGTATGGTAAAGTTGATATGTGCTTCATATGGCTGGAACTTTCGCTTCATGATTGCACCACTAGAAAGAAGCTTGACGAGACTGGTTATGTGGCGGGGATTGTAGAGGTATATTTTGCAGTACAACTGCCATCCGGCATTGTATCCGTAGAATGGAACGCCTTTGACTAGAGCTATAGAGGCCACATGTTGTTTAATCTTTCCATCCGAGACTTTGTTTTTCTTTCGGAAAGTAGAGGCATGGAGTCCAAAATCGATGCTTTGTCGTAGAGTGCGAATTACTTTCCGGACTGACTCGGCTACATCCAACGTTATCAGACCTCCGTTCTTCAACACATAGCTGAGGCGTTACCATTAAAATTCCCATCATCTTTGAAGTATGCTCCCGGGTATTCCACGTAGAGATATGGAAAGACCCCGTGGATATGTGCACACACACGCTGTCCCGATTCTGTAGCTCCAAAAATTCGAAGTATCGGAACCGGCGGTGTTCCTTCAGCTGCTGAAACTATAGGAAGTGTAGGGTCCAAATCAGTAGGCAACGAGCGGTACCAATCGATATTGTTCAATTTAACGCGAAATACCATTGTTAAGAGAATTTAATTGTGTAGGTATCCCGAGTTTTGCGTTGGGGTAAAGATGTTACTGCCCCACCACTTACTGGAGGGGAGACGTGAAAAAAACGCGCACGTGGGGGGAGACGTGATGTGGTGACACATCGAAGTTTATAGGCGAATTTCAGTGACTGGGTATGAAGCCGAGAGTACTTTCTGTATCAAAATGATTTAAAGCCTAATTGCTATAACCAATGGAAACTAGTAGCTTCATGCGGCTCACGACAAGCAACAGTCCTCCGACATACAAAATTAAGACGAAGATTTCACATTTCAGTTATTGGGAGCTTGAACTTTTCGTTGATTCGTAACGAGACCTTTTGTGGGAAAATGCAACCATGATACACGCCAATTGTGAAAACTCCCATAGCTAGATTCCCCCGGAACCACAGCTAAACCCAACTAGCCAATGCCTCACATTCTGTCTTCGATTCAGTTCTTCTGGGCATTGAAAAGAAGCGTCGAGTCTAAGAAGGATCGTCAGTTCCGATCATCGACAACGAACCTTCTAAAGCCAGGAGCACGAACGAAGCATTGACTATATACAAACAATCCACCAGATGTCTTTAGATAGTTGTCTCATAGGCGATTGGAGTGATGGTTTCGGGGAGGTTTCTGGCTGCGGAAACTGTGTGTGCCTCTCGGGGCTTGACTGCCTCTCTCTTCAAGTGAACGTGGATACCCTCATCCTTTGCCTGCCGCCTCTTGGCCGCATTGTCCTTCACACGGTCGACGAACTCCTTGCGACATTTGGAGTGCTTGACGTGCTCAATGCGGACGTTGACACGCTTCTCCAAGTAGCGGTTGCCGACACGCTTGTAGATGATGACACCGAGGGCGGACTTGGTGACGTTGTAGACAACACCGGTCTTTCCGTGGTAGACTTTGTGTGGCATACTATAGAGCTGTCAGAGAGCTATTTTACCATATTGTACAACTCCGTGCGCATGTCGTCTCGCAGTGCGGTTCGATGGGTAACAGTATTAGACGTTCGGGTGGATATTAACTAACCCCTTCTGGACGGCTCCGTTTGCCTTGATATCGACAATATCACCGACGCTGAATTTCCGTCAGTTTTTGGAAACTATGATATTTGGTCGACCGCACAAACGGGTAACATACCGGTATTGTGTCAAGTAAACAGACATGGGAATCATGCCCTTCTCGCGGAAGTTACGCGAGAAGGCATATCTGGTTCCAGATCGAATACCGCCGGAGTGACCCCTTCAAACGCAAGTTCGTCAGAATCCCAAATTCGGGCAGAGTAGCGGCACGTAGGTATCACATACATTGTTGATTATATCGGTGGGGTGCTGAAGTCGTCGGTGGGCGGTGGTTACTGTTTGGTGTTGCTGCTAGTTCGAGCAAGATGATGTTCGCATTTCGCCTGGGAAACTTGAGTTGTGCGAGTTTCCAGCTAGGGTGTGCAGCCCTAGCAGTCCACATTGCCCCACAATGCCAAGACTGGCTGAATGTTCGTAGTGCGTGAGCCTGGACAACCCAAACAGCAAGTAACATCTCGACGACCCACGACAATTCGATCGCCCGACGCCCCCTTTCGAAGGAAACGACCAAATCTCGCACTCCTTCGTCATTAGAACACTATGGCGCCTCGTTCCTACTCCAAGACCTACAATACGTTTCCCGATCTCCCCCCATTGTGGGTCGCTACAAAAAGTACTGACGATCTGTGTACAGGTCCCTAGACGTCCCTTCGAGTCCGCGCGTCTGTGAGTACCACTGTTGTTGAGCTTGTCTCATCACACGTCTCCTTTCAAAAGCGCTAGCCGAGCATTCCGACTGACAGCCCCGCGATAAAGTGATGCCGAGTTGAAGACCGTCGGTGAATATGGTCTCCGCAACAAGCGGGAGGTGTGGAGAGTCCAGCTTACTCTCTCCAAGATTCGGTTGGTCACGAATGCTCTGCGCTCTACTTTCAGACGACGGTTGGATATTGATTGATTTGGGGTAGTCGTGCTGCCCGTCAGCTTTTGACCTTGGACGAGAAGGACCCCAAGCGTCTCTTCGAGGGTAACGCCTTGATTCGTCGTCTCGTGCGTGTTGGTGTCTTGGATGACCAGCGCATGAAGCTCGATTACGTCTTAGCTCTCCGTGTTGAGGACTTCTTGGAGCGTCGTCTCCAGGTGCGTTCAATCCACGACCCCATCTCAGTACGACGCCTCTGACAATAATCGCGAACGAACAGACCCAGGTTTACAAGCTCGGTCTCGCCAAGTCCGTCCACCACGCCCGCGTCCTGATCCGCCAGCGTCATATCCGTGTTGGAAAGCAGATCGTCAACGTTCCCTCTTTCGTTGTCCGTCTCGACTCCCAGAAGCACATCGACTTCGCCCTCAGCTCGCCGTTCGGTGGTGGACGTCCTGGCCGTAACCGCAGAAAGAAGGCTAAGGCGGCCGAGTCCAAGGGTGACGATGGTGAAGAGGAGGATGACGAGTAAATGTATCATTAGTTACAAGATACTTTGGCTGGTCCTCGCAATCCACGCTACAAACTTCAGCGACATGTAGCATAAGTTGATGTTGAGGGGTGGGGGGCAAAAAATGGCGCATGGGTTCATGATTTTCACAACATTTCACAGAGTGGTGCTTCCAAACAGATATGTTTCATACTGTAGTCCGCGTATCAATTAGCAGCCCTCCATTATCACTTCTCTCAAAAAGTGGCCAAAACCGTGTTAACACCAGCAACGTGAAAAAAACATAATGAGAGGTTGATGTTTTGTGGACGGTAATCAGTTATAAAGTTACGCCATCCATCTTCGTACCAGAATACAGTGATCTCATAACTCCATCGCCGCGGTCTCCCAGACCACATTCCCCAAAGACGCTGCTCATTTTGCACCTATCATGTATGTTCGTATGCTATCCGGGTGTAAGACACAGAAGCTCACTCGACGTATGAAATTATTTATCGTCCCGGATTGGTTTAGCCCCGAAGCATCGATGTCAATAATTTTTTTGTATTTTGGAACAAACATGCTTCCTACGCACAGCTCCTCCAACCCACAACCCTACCACAATCAAACACACGCCACTCCTTCTCACAACACGACAATTCCACTCTACCAACTTTCAAAATCCCACGGCATCCAGCACAGAGGACTTTAAATGGCCACGGTACGATCGGGGTCGCCCCAGAAGAGGCCCGAGTTGGTTCCGTCCGCCGCCGACCACATACCAATATCTCGAGAAGTTGGTGTGGTCGAGCCGCCGCACCAGCTCCGAGCTGGTGACCCAAAGCCATGGGCTCACTTTGTTGCTGGAGCGTAAGTTTGTTCCGTCTCCTCGCTTTGCCCCACCTCTGGGAGTGTAGGGTACATAGCTAACTTCTACTCTTCTGTCTGCAGTGCTGGAGGCATGACGTCCACCTTCCTTACCTCGCCACTCGATGTGGTCAAAACACGGCTACAGAGTGATTTCTACAAACACCAGCTCGCCGCACGACGGACGGAGGCTATGAAAAACGCCGGCCTTGTCCGGCAGGGCATGCGACATTTCCAGGAAACGTTTCAGATCCTCGGGTACCCATCCATCCAGCCCAACCCCCAGCGCACGGAAATACCTAAAGACTAGGAGCTGATTGCTGGCGCTACAGTGATGTCCACCGAATTGAAGGGTGGCGGGGCCTCTTCAAAGGCCTGGGTCCAAACCTGAGTGGCGTGGTCCCCGCTCGAGCCATAAACTTCTACACCTACGGTAACGGCAAACGCATCATTGCCGAACGGTTCAACGGCGGACAGGAATCCCCGCTGGTACATCTTTGTGCGGCGGCGTGCGCGGGGCTCGTCACGAGCACGGCAACAAACCCAATCTGGCTTGTCAAGACACGGCTGCAGCTTGACAAGCAGACTGCTGGAGCTAAAGGCAAGACGCGTCAATACAAGAATAGCTTCGACTGTGTAAGGCAGGTTGTGCGTCAGGAAGGTGTCAAGGGACTATACCACGGCCTGTCGGCGAGTTATCTAGGAGTCACGGAGAGCACCCTTCAGTGGGTTTTGTACGAAAGGATGAAGACGTATCTTGCTCTGCGAAAGGTGAAGATTATGGCCAGCGGGAGGGAAATGTCGCGCTGGGATGAGTTTATTGATACCGCAGGGAAGCTGGGCGCCGCCGGTTGCGCAAAGCTTTTTGCAGCTGCTTTGACCTACCCCCACGAGGTTATGCGGACACGCATGCGGCAGCGCCCTGTAGGTGGCGGGCGTGCAAAGTATACGGGATTGATCCAATGCTTCCGGACAATCTGGAAGGAAGAAGGAATTGTCTCGATGTACGGTGGATTAAGTCCTCACTTGGTAAGCAATACTTCTTACGACACCTATATGGAATTAGAATTACTAACAGTTTAAATAGCTGCGAGTGGTACCATCTGCCGCTATCATGTTCGGCATGTACGAGGCAATTCTTAGGTTGTTGGGTGAAAAGTCATAAATGGGAGTCCCGGGTTTAATGATGGCAGCACTGCGTAATCTACTCACCTCATGTGTACGATATTATGTTTTCCTTGCGGTAATTTAGAGGGTGTGGAGTCTGTATTCTTTTTGGGGCCAACTTCTATACAAAATGATGTTGGGAAACTTGCTTGGTCGGTGTAGGCCAAATGTAACAATAAGAAAAATATGCTGAGCACACACTTCCTAGTTAGCAAAAGTAAAAGATGTGCTAATACTAGAATTTAGCTACAATTGATGGCCATGATCTATCTCGGAACCCACGTGCTTTCAACCATCGCCCAAAAGGCAAACCTTCAATTGACAACCTCTTTAACCGGATTGCGAGGGAAGGAATTGAGCTCAACTGTCTCTCCCAGCATGCACATTTCTTTTCTTTCTCTATTGTGACTGTATCAAAGACGAAATGGAGAAGGACCAGGATTGACACCCTCGCGAGGTCCTTGTTCCACCTGCCGATACATCTTGACAGCATTATCTCGCAAGGCCTTATCGCCCAGATAGTCTTGAATCCTAATCTTCCGACTCATCATTAACTTCTGTGAGTAGACGTCTTGGACATGAGAGTATTCTATTCTTCAGTTAGTATGCTATGCCTAGAACTAAATACCATGCGTCACTTACCAGTGAATGCTCGATCGATGAAACCCAAGGCCCTGCCTAGACATTCAACTCTAGAAACGCCCTTCCTCATACCGGCCAGTCCAACCTGGCCATCAGCCAGGCAGGCAAAGCACTGGGCGGTAAGATAGGCATCCTCGCACTCCAAGACTTGCGGCATAATGCTATCTAGCATTTGGTACGCCGCAGTGTATTCCTCTAGCTGGATTAAGATGGTGGCTATTACGCTGAATGCATAGAAGAGCACTGGCAAAAAGCGCGCTTTCCACGCCATTGAAGCTGCACTTATGGCGGTAGAGAGGCCTTTCATAGCCCGTCCAGACCTCTATGGAATGTCAGTCCATTTTCTCAGGGTTTATCATAACGCTGCACTTACCGCAAAAACCTCTGCTTTCAGAATCATCAGTCTGACTCGGTGATATGAATCTGCCCGATCACGAACGAGTTCTGTGGAAACTTGGTTGCAATGAACCATAGCCTGTCCATCACGTAAGAATTTTGCAGAAATGGTCTCTGTTGGAGATCTTTCACATACAGACACAAAGTTGCCAGTTCGCATTTGGAGCTCAATTTTAGCAATCGATATCTCGAGAGCACAGTCAGGCTCAACTTGCTCTGAGGAAGTCAATTGTTGAAGTAACAGTTCTGCAGCAGCAAATTCGTTCCTAGAGTGATGGTATTATTAGTCGATAATCATTCATATATTTAGTCTGATTGAAAGCACACCTGTATACTGCACGCCTCAACTTAATAAGGCCAATGTATGATGCCCAGTATTGGTAGATCTTAAGGGATCTGAGTGCTTCTTGATCCACTTGATCCAGTTGATCCAGTGCCTCATCGAAACGGCCGCGCATTGATATAATGTATGCGCTTCGGCAGAGTGCGACTACCAAGTCCTCTGATGGAGATCCTTTGTCGTATTTCGAAAGAAAGAGCTCGCAGTTCAACCATGCCAGATGGGACACGCCTAAACGACTCCATAGAGTTGATTGTAAAAGAATTTGAGACCCCATGGCATTGTAAATTTGCTGAGTTACGTTGATATGGGAGCTACGAAGTAGACTCTCAAAGGCGGCAGGAATTGAATCACCCCCCAACAATATCTGCCTCGTTTCTGAAAGATAAGCCATGGATAGCAGATGATCCATGCCCCATTCTTTAGCCTTTGCCTTCAAGAATTGAAGAGACTCTCGCTCCATCCGCGAAGCTATTACATCTGGGCAATCTTGGGGGTGAGCTCTGTGAAAATGATATAACCAGGAAAGCGCAAAGTTGAGACATGCCATGTCTTTGTTCTCCCGTGCTGTGTTGATGGTCTCTTGCATGGCCAAAACCGATTCCCGGTGGCAACCAAAGTCTGCCTGTAGAATGGCAAGATTCAACAAAGCATATTGATAGAAGGTCCTGTCCCGGCTATGCATCGTGTAGTCGAAATAACGATGAAGGCTGTCAAATGAGGAGGGGTAATCACCCGACCTCCACGAATTGAGGAAATTGACATAATGGCGCAAATGAGAGATGGGGACATCTGTGCTGAGCATTTTCCGTAGCTGAAGCTGAGTTTCATCCGGCACACGAGTACCCAATCCTGACCAATCGTAAGTAAATACGGATGCCAATGCGCGCAAAACGATTACCTACGCTGCATAGTCTCTACTTGATATTCGAGCAGCCTTTCAACATCGTCGGTGGATACAGTCCCTAAATCTGTCGTTAAAACCTGAAGTATAACCCCACGTATAAACTTACAGTCCTTGCTCCCGTCCAATTTACCGTACACCTTCTGCACGAGAGGGTCATTCATAGACATTCCTTTCAGATTCCCATCAAAGCTCATTGACCCGGCCCCGATTTTCCGTTTCTTCCATAGTGACAATGTTGGCTCACGAAACCGCACAAATGCGCACCACAACGAATTCGTCTCGTGGAATTGAAGTTTTGAAAACTCCAGGCCCGCTCTTCGAACAAAGCAACCCAGGATAGACGTTGGGCTTATGAACCGCCTTTTGTTGTGCTTGACACTCCCTGGTGTGTGTTCTTGCTTCTCCGGATCCCGGAGGTAGAGCTGCGCGTCCGAAAAGAACGTGTGCAGGTTATCAAACGAATTGATATACCACAACTCCATAAGCAAAAGGTCGAATATTGTCCGACCCACAACAGTGCTTGGCTCATTGACGGTTACATCCTTTATCTGATCTAGACCTAGGATAAAGGTAGTTGTGTCTTTCGGTCGAACGAGTTGCTTGATCACAAACGATATGACAGGTAGCACCGCTTTGTTTGGGAAACGAGATTCGGCGTAGAGCTCGACGAGCACGAGAAGGGCAATCTTGCCAGGCGCTGCGGGGCATCTCAATTAGTTAAGGTGTCCACCCTGATTGGGCTGGTTGGAAGAGCTCACTGAGATACCTTGACATTGTGCAAGTGCGAGAAGGCGCAATGGATCAAGGCAAGCCAGAAGTTTGGGAGACGTAGCAGCGGTGGGGGGGGCAGAACCGGGCAGAATCCGAGCCAAACAGCGCGCGTCTGTCGGACGCGGGTCCAGTGTCGCGTGGACAAGGATGGGTATGCGAGCAGCAATTTGAGGCGATGACGTCTGGTGCTAGCTGAGACAATCGACAACAGTCCGCAGGGAATTCATTCCGCTTGTTTGTTTGTGTGTCTGTTTCTGGGTGCTCGGTGCTGCTTGACGTTGAACAACCAGCCCATCATTGCTCACTCGACCCTCTGTGATATTCGGCAACACCGTTGCTTTGTGTGCACGTGCTGATTAGAGCTGTGCAGCCAGCCTTGAGAGCGACGCCCTTCCTCCAGTCTCACAACCCCAATCAATCAACCACCACGTTCCACTCACCTCCAAATTACTAGTGTAGCTCCCGAAACTCACCCCTCCAACTAACCAAACTCCCTACGCCAACGCCCACCAACCGCACCGGAAGAATGCAAGCTCCAATCCAGTCCACCCGTCCTCAGAGTTTCGACGAGATCTATGGTCCTCCAGAAAACTTCCTGGAGGTCGAGGTATGCTACTAAACCCCAAAAGCAACTGCTGATCGCTGATCACTACCACCACCCCAGGTCAAAAACCCCCAGACTCATGGATTTGGTCGCAAAATGTACACAGACTACGAGGTAGTCTGTCGGGTAAGATGATCATACTACTGCAACCTTCTTCGCGACAGACCTCTAACTTGAGACGCTGTAGACAAACATTCCCGCCTTCAAGGTTTGACCCTACCGCGCCCGCCCCTCGGAGCTCTGTTGTGCCGTGCGCTAACAAGCCGCGTACTCTCTACAGCTCAAGTTCTCCAGTGTCCGCAGACGGTACAGCGACTTCGAGCACTTTCGCGATATCCTCGAGCGAGAGTCATCACGTGTCACAATCCCTCCGCTTCCTGGGAAGGTCTTTACGAACCGTTTCTCCGACGACGTCATCGAACACAGGAGAGAGGGGCTTCAGAGGTTTTTGCAGATAGTTGTCGGACACCCACTACTGCAGACTGGGAGCAAAGTACTTGCGAGCTTTGTACAGGACCCCAACTGGGACCGTACTTCATGGTCAATGTAGGCGTTGTTGTCGGGGTCACGCCCGAATATCGCCTTACGACCCGTCTGCTGGGCAAGTTTCATGAACTATGAATCTACGATATGGATTGTTTCGTGCTTTATTTCATTTCTTTTGTAATATTCTCTTATTGCGCTCACAATTTGTACGACCGACGGAGTCTTGGGTGTTATCGGTCGGGGTTTCAGTTCTACTTTTTTGTTGCCCTTAACATATCGGGTCTTCACACAGTAAGTACGAAGTGGCTTCTTTGGTATTTCAAGAGCCAAAGTATTTCCATGTTGCATATTTGTGAATATCAAGTTCTCATTTGGCCTCTATTGAACACCTCCACAGAACCGTCTTTCACGAAATACAGAACCTCCTTTTCGTTCCAATCCTGACCATTCTGACGATCAGGGCTACTTGTATCAAAAGCCATTGTAACTCTCAAAACACCACTAACATCCTTCGCCAGACCTGTGTCCAGCATCCGCAAACTTGTCACACTAGACGCTTGGTGGGCTAAAGTGGTGACAAACGATGATTCCTCCATCTCAAGCCTGGTCCGGGACCGTGATACGAGCGCGGAGTCGGCGTTGACCATTACTGTTGTGGACGAGACAAGCTATGATAATGACACCTTAGCACCAGAAAACCCGCTGCTCCCTCTAAACCCACCTCATGCCAGTCCATAAGCTCATTGATAACCTCAATCGACGACAACCCCCCCGCCAAAAGTAACACATCTAAATTCTCGACGATCAAGCATGTCTTGCCCCCATCTAGCACAGCCTTCTTTATCCTCACCTTAACATCAGCCGACAACTGCTGCAAGTTTAGTCCGGAGAACGTCAAGCATCCCCCCTTCTGCGCGCCAGATTGCTGGTAGAATAATCCAGACAGCCCATCGATAAACACGTACTTCCCCTTGCGCCCAAACTGTGCAAGATCAATCCCCCACTTCCGGACGCAATCGCTGTGGAAGGTGGCGTCGTGGATGAATGAGAGGTGGATCACTGTGTCGCCCGCAGTGAGGATTTTGGCAAGAAGTGAGTGGCCATACCAGCTTGCGGAGGCGCCGAGGACGGATGTTACGAGTGAGAGAGAGGAATAGGAGAGCTGGCACTGGAGGATGTCGTCGAGAAGCGTCATGGTTGGAACCCGTTGGTGGCGTGAAATGAACTACCCCGCCATCTGCGGCTCGATGCGATAAGATAAACGAGCCGAGTGATGCGGTGTGTGAAAATATGGAAAAGGTCTGTATAAAATTTGTCATGTCTGTTAACGCTTTTAGACAGCTTCTTATGGTATCTTTCGCCCTCTTTTCTCTACTTGGAACCACACAATCTCGCATGCTATCGTCTCCAGCCAAGAGCATTTGGAATGAACGACAGATATAAGTCTAGCTGAAGAGCCAGGATTCTGTTCAGTAACTATGTGCTCGGGGAGTATGCTATCTTTGGCTAGAATTAGAATGTGTTCAGGTGGTTCGGGCTCCATTTGAGAAAAGGCAGATTGACTACTGGGGTACGACTCGGCTGGAATGTATCTATTAGCTTTGGGCCTGGCTCTAACCATGGATCACTCACTCCTTCAAAGGACATTTTTGTTGGATTAATTAAGATAGGATGCGTCCAAAGGCATGCCACGGTTCCGAGACTATGTCCAAGGATGATCCAAACCCGGCGTAATTGGTGAAGACAGTGTTCAGTGCTCGGAGAGGAGAGTATTTGTATAGGTAATGTAGCTTGATAAAACTCTAGCTCACCATACCGTTTAAGAGAAGTTGGTTATCGCTTGGGATGCAAAAGCGCATGAACATGCCGGTTTACAAAGTCCCAGGGGTCCGTTTTGGGAACCCTCATGTGCTGTCACTCGCGGGAAACAAAGCATTTTGAACATGTACACTCTTCTCTTTGTTTCGTTTCGCGGGGTAAACACAAGCGAATACTATCCTATGTTTGTTCTATCGAATCTCAGAGGGTGCAATTGATCTCTGCTGTCTTCCAACAGTACTCAGGTTCCATGCCGTTTCTCCCCCTTTGGAGAAGACGGACCTCCCACAACCACATCAAACATAACCTGCCCTAAGTCACACATCACTCAAATTCCGTGACGTTCACGTCTGTCCTTGCCTCGATCCCACCTTTACTCCCACTTGATCTTCTACTTTTCCATCCCCTTCCTTCTATCCCTCCCTCCTTCACTCACGCTCGTTTCATCCCAGCAACTTTTCATCTTACTATTATCAAATCTCCCTCAGCCACTCTCCACTTAAACAATAGATCAAAAATGGCTGATACGGCTGTCGACAACGTTCCCGAACTGAAGCCTGCCGATGCTGATGGCAAGGACACCGTTGGCAATTGGATTCCTCGTCAAGCATACGATTACGAGGCCTATACTGCTACTCGCGATCCGGAACTTCCTCGTGGTGAGCCGTATGGCCAATGGGCTGCTTCCGGTGCTCGCTATGAGTGGAAGGATGAGTATGGTGATGTTGCTCCCCGAGATGAACGGCTCGAGAGGATGTTGTTCGGCGACGAAGACGACGAGCCAAGTGGTGCTGGTATCGACTTTTCCAAGTAAGTTCCTTTCTCGCTGGTTTTTCCTTTCGTCATTATCAATCATCATCCGTGTCGTCGAAACATTGGTTATCATCAATTGCCAATATATATCCATCTTCAGACCCGTGATCTAATGATTTTTAGGTTATTCCAGCTCAAGGTTGACATCGAGGGAGTCAAGAGGCCTGAGCCTATCTCCGAGGTGTGTGAATTTCCCATAAAACTGTTGTTCCATACTAATTCCGCTGTTCTATTACAGTTCAAGGATGCTGGCCTCCATCCTATCATGCTTGAGAACATCCGCTTCTGCAAGTACGATAAGCCAACCCCGATTCAACGTTATTGTATCCCTTCTATCTTGCAAGGGTATGATCTTCTGTCTTGTGCACAGACAGGTAAGAAACCAAGACATCTCGTGTGAATAACTTTGGAAGCTAACCCCCTACTCCTTCAGGTTCGGGCAAGACTGCCGCCTTTCTTATTCCCATTTTATCAAAGCTGATGGGGAAGGCTAAGCGTTTGGCCGCACCTCGCCCAACCGCTCTCCAGGGTCGAAGCCCTGGTGGTTATGTCGCTGAACCACTGGTTCTCGTGGTTGCCCCAACGCGTGAATTGGCTACCCAAATCTTCGATGAATGTCGTCGCTTCTGCTACCGGTCTATGCTCCGTCCTTGCGTGGTCTACGGTGGTGCAGATACCATGACCCAGCGTTTGGAACTTGGCAAGGGGTGCGATGTTCTCGTTGGTACCCCTGGCCGCCTTATCGACTTCCTCGAGAGGGGTCGTATCCTCAGCCTGAAGCGTATCAAGTTCGTCGTTGTTGATGAAGCCGACGAGATGCTGGATATGGGCTTTGAACCCCAGCTTCGCAAGATCCTCGAGGCAAGCGATTGCAACCAGGACGATGACAAGCAGGTCATGATGTTCTCAGCGACTTTCCAGAAGCCGATCCGAAAGCTTGCCACCGACTTCCTGGCAGATGACTATGTTCAGATCAAGGTTGGTCGTATCGGCTCGACCCACAGCAACATCATCCAGAGTGTTATCTGGGTTGATGAGTACAAGAAGAAGCAGGCTTTATATGACCTTCTATGCACTGCCCCGCCGGCTCGTACGCTTATTTTCGTCAATCACAAGCGTACCGCAGACGCACTTGATGATTACCTGTACAATCTCAAACTGCCTACCACCTCCATTCATGGCGATAGGACTCAGCGTGAACGTGAAGACGCTCTCATTGCCTTTCGCTCTGGCAAATGCCCTATCATGATTGCTACTGGCGTTGCTGCCCGTGGACTGGACATCAAGAATGTGATGCACATTGTGAATTACGATTTGGTAACTAACATCGACGAGTACATTCATCGCATTGGTAAATCAACTTCATTGGTCTAATATAGGCAAGTAACTAACCAAATGTTATCAGGACGTACTGCTCGTATTGGCAATCATGGTCTCGCTACATCATTCTTCAACGATACAAATACCGATATTGCCACAGACTTGGTCAAGATTCTCCTTGAGAATAACCAGGATATTCCCGAGTTCCTCGAGTCATACAAGCCTGAAGGAGAACTCAATTTTGATGAGGCTGATTCTGATGAAGAAGCACTGGCAGCCGCTGAAGCCACCGAGGATACTATTGGTGAATTTAACACTGGTGATGCATGGGGCGCCGAGGGTACTGCTGGTGGTGAAGGTAGTGGTTGGTAGGTGGTGATTACTGGTAGTCTGCATTTCTGCTCAAATGTCGTGGGTATATTTGGTGGATCTGGTTCGCTTTCTACACTTTTTTGTCTGAGGCCCATAGAACAAGGAGCTCGAGCAACTGGGGTTGGTTCAAAATAAAAATAAGGTGTGAAGCTCAATAATCAAGTTATCTATATGCTAGTGTGGTCGCGGAGGTTTGCAAATGTTTGCCAATTCGTGATATGAACTGTGAATGTTGCGAATTAGCGACCGCAGTTCGCGAACTGTAAGGGTCGCAAGTGAGGGCATATCTTTTGTCGATGATGTGGCATGGGTGGTAGAAGGCGAAGATGTGGGGGAATGCACAAAACGACTGGAGGGGTGCGCTAAAGAAGCACAGATTTGGGCGAAGGAAAACGCTTGTCAGTTTGATGTCGAAAAAACGGAAGCGATTTTGTTCACCCGCAAGAGAAAGAATAAAGAACCAAAGATGAAGGCCAAGATAAGGGTCGGAAGTCATGAGGTTTCATACAACAAAGAAGCGACAAAGTGGCTGGGGGTATGGCTGGATAGCATGCTTACTCTGAATGACCACATGAAAAAGACCTTTGCGAAAGCAAGAAGGGCGCAAAGCAGGGTGCGATCCTTGATGGTAAAGAAAGGATTAAGCCTGGAAGGATGCCAGAGAATTCAGATCGCTGCAGTACAGGCCGTTGCTTTATACGGGGCTGAGTTGTGGTGGAAGGGACAGAAAAATAGAGTGCAAGAGGTACAACAAATTTTGAACGAACAGGGCAGAAGGGTAACCGGATGCTTTCGAACAACACCTCAAGGGGCTCTGATGAATGACGCTGGACTTAGACCGGCGAAGTCGATTCTTAATAACCGAGTTAGACGGTACAAGATGAGACAAATGATGATGCCCGATGCCTCAGGCGGAGGGAGAATGATAGAAATGGAAGGAAATGTGGTTAGGAGGGTGGAGGGGATCGATGAGTTGATCCCGGAGGATTACCCCTTGGAGAGAAGGTTTTACGAGGGGACCACGTTACCGGAAGTTAAAAAGAGGCTGAAAGGCCAAGTGATAATTCAGGATGAGGAACAGGCGTTGGAAGAAGCGAAAAGAGAAAGAGATGGCCTGGTTCTTTGGACTGATGGATCGAGAAAAGAGGATGAGTGGGTAGGGTGTGCAGTGGTATGGAAAGAGGAAAGATGGAATAAGAGGAGGGTACACCTGGGCTGACAGAAGGAAGCGTTTGACGCAGAAATGTACGCGATGTCGGAAGCAGTAAAAATTGCGGACGAGATTTGCGAAAGAAAAGAAGTAAGGAGAGTGACGATTTTTACGGACTCCCAAGCGACTTTACGAAGAATACAATCGGACGAGCCGGGATCAGGACAAGTACTGGCCCTACGAACGATGAATTGGGAAAGCGAGTTGACCGATAAAAATATCCAGGTGGAGTACCGGTGGGTACCTGCTCATAAGGGTGTGGAAGGCAACGAAGAAGCGGACCTACAAGCAACGAAAGCGGCGTATAAGCATTGCGGAAGTTATACCGAAACGCAAAATCCGCTACCTGGGTTAAATTATATATCTTTCGCTCACATTGGTCGACGATTAACGGAGACGAAATGGGAAGAAAGTAAGAAAGAAATAAAAGAGATGGAAAAGAAATTGAGGCACAGTTACCGGTATGATTTGGTGAAGAGGGGGGGTAACAGTGCGGTAATGAAATCCCAAAAATCGATTGCGGCGAGGTTTTATCAACTTAAGACAGGGCATGCTCTTATGGGGAAATACTTAATGCGCATCGGAAAAAGAAGAGATATGAAGTGCTGGTGGTGTGGGCACGAATATCAGACAAGAGACCACTTGTTTAAGTGGTGCAAAAGATGGAAACGAGAGCAGAAGAGACTTTGGGTTGACGGGCAAGAGGGGGAAGAGGGATATGAAGGGGTTCAGAAAGTGATGAAGAAGCCGAAGATTAGTTTGCCGATGTCTCTTGTTTTTGCGGAGGAAAAATGTTCGCGCGCACTGTTAGATTTTCTTTGTCATACAGATGTGGGCAGAATTAGCGGAGTGGTGGAGGAGGCGGAGAACTCAGATCACGAGGAGTCGAGTGATGGGGGGGTGTAAAAGTTGATGTTGTTTTTTGGCGGTTTTCTTTTGTTTTTGGGGAAGAGGACTCGCGACTTTGCTTTTGTTTCTTTATGTTACGGAAGAAGCGGGGAGGAAATGTGTACGGGTTATGCCATGGCCGCTAGCGGCCGAATGCAATATGATTACAAACAAACAAACTGTAAGGGTCGCTCGTGATACGGAAACAATGCAAAATCTTCCTGTTCGAAGACCGCACCGCATCTCGAAAACGCGTGGAGCTGCTGCCATCACTCGGTCATCTGGTAAACCATATGTATCGATCAATGGATAGTATTATAGATATCCAAATTACAACAGATGGGGTATCAATATAAATAGAGCACCTCAATCAATCTCCATTCTCCAACTTTTGCTAGATCAACCAAATCCAACAGACAAAAAGAAAAAACCCCATCACATCCTATCCTAGTATTTAAATCGCCTATCACCCGCTGAATTCAAGAATGACGATAAGAAGCAAATCGCGGCCACAAGACTTTGGAAGCCAAAAATATCGAAAGAAAAGAAGGAAAAAGAAAAGGCAGATTAACGTGGATCATCATGAACATAAACCCCACCCAACGTAGCCCTATTCCATTGTAGAAAGAAAAAATCCTTGTCTGAGAGACATAAATGAAAATGCTTTAATGGATTTATAACTCCTAGCGCGAAATCCCGGGCGTATAGAATTAAAAGAGCATCGCCATCATCCTAGCTCTCAAATCCAAAGTTATGCCCCTGGAAGTCGCCTGACGTTCTGATATCCACGATAAATGTAAATGTAAATCCCCGCCCCTACCCCCAATCCCAAACCCCACCCTGATAATATATCTCCCTCCTACTCGTAACCCTCTGTTGCACGTTTCCTCGTTTTGTCCAGGCTAGAATCAGGTGAGAGAGGGTCTGCATTGTTTAAGTTTACCGTTGCTGTCGCCGCACGTAAGTCTGACAACCCACGTTCAATCCCAGATTCGCAGGAGGGTGCCGTGTGGTTCATACCAAACCCATCCGCCGTCGACCACTGAGGAAATTTCAGTGGCGGTGGCATGCTGATGTTGGAGACTCCCCTCGATAGCCGCTTTTGTAACCGTTCACCCATACGATTGTTATCCCCAGTCTGGATTTCAGGCGGTGTTGGAGAAAATGGCATTGAGTTTGTATCGCTGAACGCTGATGCTGAAGCGGGGAACGATGACTCGGCTGATCCAGCCGTGGCTGGGTGGTACGGTGTCGGCCCCATGCTCATCAAATTGTCAAAAGGGCTGTGTATCGGTATATTCCCGAAGGGAAATGGGTCTCCAAGAAGCCCACGGAAGATGTCCTGGACATCCTCTATATGCTCTGAATTTGTGCCGAAGACTGTAGGAGCGTAAGCGCGTTCACTAAGAGCGCCATAGATTTCGGGCATAGGCCCACCGTCTTGCATCGCAAAATTACGATGTTTGTCCGCCGATGTGAGACTCGCATCATCAAGATCTCTCTCAACATCAGACGTATCACCCCCTATCTTTGGTGCCGATACGATCAAGAGCTTACTGAGAACAGCCCACGAACGCTCTGCGGCTATATTGTCTTTGGACATGGCTCGAAGCCACCGCACTATCTTTTTAGCATCACTGAGCAACCCCTCCGCTTGCTGAGGAATATGCTCTGCCCGCATGGAAATCTCTACCATGAGGATCGCACCAGCAGAAACGAGGTAGTGCAACAGACACCACCATGGGGATACTGTAATCAGTCCAATTGGGTCTGGCTCATCGGGCAATAAAGCAACAGTTTCCCTAGCACCTCCAACACACGTGGCTGCGGCTGAACGATTGAATTTACGAGATCTGCTGGATTCATTTGGTATACGAGTGTCCAAGCGGCAGAGACATGGTCTATTGATGAGTATACGTGCGTTGTGGTATTGAAAGGCTAATGCCATCCTCTGGGAGATAAGAATTAGCGTCTGTCAAATATCGTTACGTATGTTATTACTTACCTCACGAGCAAATGATTGATCCAGATGTCTAGTGCCAAAGTCCCAAATTGCAGGTAAGTCTGCCCTCCATTTTACAACACTCAACTCTAGAGCCGATATGATCCCTTGAATGTCACTCCAACTTCTGTTAATTGTATCGGGGCTATATAGACTTGTTAAAACGGTAGCCGTAATTTTATTGAGCTTGGTGTGTTCTAAGAAATAGCTTGACAAAGGCTGGAAACCCGGTCGGTTTATGGGTGATTGCGAGTGAGAGAACGGTGAACGAGAAGAATTGGATGTATGAGATGAAGGGTGTCCCGGTCCCACAGATAAAAGTGCCGGGTCAGGGGTAGGATGAATTGGTGTGCGTGGATTGGATCCACCACCGCCTTGGGATGGCGTGCAGGAATTCGAGGGCGGAGTAATAAATGCAGTCGAATTTGAATTCGAGTTGGTAGACAGAGGACTCATTAGAACATCCTCTGCATACTGTCTAAGGCTGGCATCAAAGTTTTCGCTGCCCACTACCTCCTCGTCGATTGGTCGAGGCAAAGGTACACTGCAATCCTTGTTTCGTATGGAGGCAGGACGGCCAGTCATGAAACAAATTATGTGCTCAATCGAATACAATGCATACCACATTCGTATTCGTAATTCCTTTTCCACCTCATCGAACTCTGGCACATCATTTCGAAGGTTTAGTCCAAGAGTTTGGGCAAATCGAATCGCTAATCCGATAACATGCCATGCCCTGGTGTTCATCGGCAGTTTGTTAGTATATAGGATAGTCTAAAGAAACATTCCGAACCCCAACGGTTCTAGTCTAGAATCCTCGAAAGGGCAGTGCCAGCCAAGTAAGGAGTAAGCCTGCGACTCAAACAAAGTATACACCCCGTTTGGGAAATGCCGCAACGATACAGGCACTGCAATGGGATCTTGTTAAACCAAAGAAGCGAGGTAGTTCACCTATTAGTCTGGTTACTAGCCAGCAAGTACATTCCCGCCAATCCAATAACCTGGACCTGTTGCAAATCGGCCATCTCCAACATGCTTCCTTCATCAAGGCACAACAACCTAGCCCTTGCAAAGTACTTCAAATGCTCCGTATCGCCTCCTTTCCACTCGGCATTGATGAGTTTGGCGTATAAAGCACCGATTGCAAACTTTAGATTGAGCATGGCAAGCCATCTCTTTGAGCTGCCCGGAGGGAAAAACGTCTCAAACAAAGTGGTGTATTGTGTCATGAAAAGCTGCTGGGAAACAACCGGAAATGATGGGTGAAAGGTCGAGAAATAAGTGTGAATAAGCTGGTCAGCGACCTTTTTGTCTGGAAGAAGATATGGGTCGATTTGAGGTCCAGAAGGGAGCGATACACTTAAGTCGTCCAGATGGTATGCAGGCGTTTGGAACTGATACTCTTCATCCACTACGACCGAATCAAAGCTCTTCCCCCTAGCAGTTGGGTGTGAGAAGGACGATTTCCTTGACAGATTTTTTGGTGAGCGGTCGGCCTCTTCAGCCAGTTGTTGGGCCACCCGTTGGATCCAAGCTACTTCGCTGCTTTTGCCCATGTATCCTGTTGGATATGGGAAATTTTCGGCGTTGAAGTCTTCTTTGATATGGTCTATCGATCCTGTAGAGCCAACATCTGCAGACACCAGAGATTCACCATCACGAATTTGGTCTGGAAATGGTGAATCACTTTCTTGGACACGAAACTATGAGCATGTCAGAATTCCATGTTATCAGTTTGTCATGGATAGAACATTAATATTTACACCCTGCAAGGCTTTTGTTATGGCCAGTTGGCCTGCGCTATCCACTTGTGCTTTCAGCTGTTCTAAGAGATTTTCGTAGATATCAATCCTTGTTTTGAGGTTTATCATCTCACTGTCCGTCATTAGTTCAACGGCCCAGGTCCGGGCCCTTTTGGATAGCCAAGGAGGACATGGAGTTGAGTAGCAGGGCAGGGGAGGCGTTCTCGAAATCTTTGACCGTCAGCGGCCGGGGTTAACCCCTCCTCCTCTTGGTGAACACCAATCCGTCCTCCATTGGCATCCAAAAGGGTGTTCTGTGTAAGGGAAATCGATACCGGTGTAACGTACTTTTTGACGCGATCTCGTTTTCCGTCAGCGTAGTAGCAGTTGATTTTGAAGTCCTGGCAATGTTTGCATATTGGTCTAAGCAATACGAACAAAGCGTTAGTAAACCATAATCATTTGAAACAAAAGAATATTGCGCTTGCAGGTTCGCACCTTTCACCGCTGCACTGAAGATTGAAGCGAAAGCCAAATGCGGAAGTGATCAGCGTTCAATGTCTCTGTTCATCGTTTCGGTGGGATATGGGGAAGTAGATTTTCCAGACTGGCTTACGGGCAGTGTTGAGTGAATATATACATACCTTCGTTTTCCTCTGCCTGCATGGCTCACAGGCATGGGACACTCTGTGCTTGCTATCGGCAAGACTGCCGCCTGAACTTCCTCCGGGTACTTCGTTACGGGGCTTGCTGGCTCTGCGTAATCGGGGGATTGGGACTTTGGGGACAACTGGAGCGCCATCTAGCGTACCAGCCGAGTCCCTTCGGCCGGATGGAGTGGCCATTATCTCTCGCTCCGGATGTTGAAACGACGCACGATAAGTGTGGTGATAGCGTTTCGAAGCCCCACTACCCTCAACTGTACTGTTCAGGTGGTGGGGGAACAAGGTGGGGAAGCGGAGCACCGCGAAACAGATTCTAGGAGACGAATAACCTGCGAGATTCAGGGAAGATTTATGGAATAACCGGCGCGGCTTGGGAGATTTAATTATCAGCGCTCTGGGCTTTATATTTAATTTCTGCGCTATCACTATCGCGACGGCACACCCCACCACTACCACCACCACACCTGGGCAGCCCACAGCCACAACCATCGCTACCACCACCTCCACCGGTAAACCAGGAATGGGACTTGCCGTTTACATGAATATACGTTATCTTTTTCGTAGGGTTATTATTATAGGGCAATACTTAGCATGTGCTGTGCCTAGCATGTACTGTACCCAGCATGTACTGTACCAAGCATGTACTGTACCTAGCATGTACCTTTGTCCTCACTGGCAGTTCTGGACACCCATTTCAAGACACTAGAGTACCTATCGCCACCACGATTGGCGACTTGCGCCTCAAACTCACAACAAAGCTTGACGCTGTGCAGCGCGATGAACGCATCAAGCACATATCAAGAAGAAGGTTCCAGTAAGGAGTGGAAGGATCTGTCCCTGGCGATCGAATCCGGGGAAGCAGAATGACATCACCACCCGAAGGGCATCGGAAATTCTGCGCTTGTCGAACATGTTTGTCTACCTTGCTATGCAATGTGACAGCCACTAGTGCTGCATGCAGGCCAAAGCTCGCATGCCAGCCCCTGCCTGGTGCGGGAATGAATACCCGCCCCAGGGAGGGCTGGACGACTTAGTCGTCGGTGTTACTCCGGGGGGGAAGTTGTCATCGTTGGTGAAATCCCCAGCGGCTCTAGATTAGACTACCGGTAGAGTGTTGGAGTACAAGCCCTGTACTTAAGTGCCCCAAGTGGATATATTAGCCCGGTGCCGTGAAGAATAAATAATTGGTTTAAACAAGTGTTGTAGTCTCTCCTGTGGCTGTTCACGGTCATTTTGAACCCTTGTTTTAATTGCCCAGTGATATTAGCGTTTTTGCAACTGGCCAGAGAGCTGGCCATAACCTGGTTTCAGCCGACCGGCGAATCGTTTTACTCCGTTTGGGGCCAAATCGAAATCTCTGTTTCTGCTAAGTATAGAGTACTTAAGCGGACAGAGGTGTCGATCTCACGCATGGATAAGTATTGGGGACTGATCAACATGGGTTTTCACTTTGGCATATAATTTGGTTATCGGGCTTTCGGTGGCTAGGTTTGGGATGCGTTGGGTGAGATTTAACACAATTGTTGCACGAACAAAAAAGAAGCCATAGATGTTGGGTAGAAATGCAGGTCTCGATGTAACTACTTAAGCTACATACTTTGTCATCATCTACAACATATCGCTCCAAAGATTCCCCATATCTCCCCAAAACAAAGGAACTCCTAAACCTCAAAAGCAAGGAAGGCCCAAGAGATTACACTGTGAAACCCTTACTTTCGCTCCTATTTCTCTTCGTAGACGTGGACAGATTTTCCTTGGGCCATTGCCTCAGCCTTCCACTTTTCGATAATAACCTCTTGCTCATCCACCTTCTTTTTGAGCTCTTCGACCACCTCGGCACCAGGAACCGTCCATCCGGGCGCTTCCTCTGACAGGTTCAGCTTGTGCAGCGCCGCCATCCACTCTTGATGCGCGCTTCCAAACTCGTTGCCCATCATGATGGGAATGGTAGGGTTCAATTCTTCCTCGTCTTCTTCCTCTTCGTCAACATTCTCTTTGCCCTTGTTCGCTTCAGCCGTTGCTTTCGCTTTCTCATCCAACTCCCACGCCTTGGCGAAGTATCCAAATATCTGCTTATTTATGGCTGGAACAACCTCGGCGGCACTGGTAGACTGTCCGCTCGAGAAAGTAGCAACAGCAGTCTGCAGATTTGGCTCTAGATATGTTCCGAGCAGATCGGCGTGGAGGATGTAATTCCTGCACCTCTTCCTCACGAATTCCCTCAGACCCGGATCCGTAAAATCATCGATCGAGTGACCGGACTCCGCGAGGACTCCGGCGTGCATATGTTTTTGCCATACGGCATAGTTCTGGTTCAAGCACTGTAGCAGCGCGTAGGCGGTGTATCCGGTCGCCACGAAATCGATCTTTGCCATCTCAACGATCTGGGTCTTGAGGTACCCGAGCACGCTCTCAATGTGTGCTTCGGGGCTCTCGTGGCCCGGGATAACGTACTCGTGGGAGTCCAGGATCGCGCCGGTAAAGACGCTCTTTGCTGAGAGGTCACGGGCTTTCCAGGAGGCGTTGGTGATGGCCCTGGAGGTGCTCGCGTCCCAGTATATAGTGGCGGGATTTGCGAGAACTACTGCGTCGTATCCTGAGGCGAGGGCGTCACGTGTAATGGTTTCCATAGATCCGTTGCCGACATGAGTGTTAGTAATGTGGCGTTTTGAATGGGTTCCCAGGGCGCTGCTCTCAGAGTCGGGGGCGATGAAGAGGATGCGGTGAGCGGTAGTGAGGCTGGACGAGGTGAGGATTTGGACATGTTTGATTGTGACGTCCTGATCTGCTTCAACGGGGAGACGGACAGTGTGGACATTCAGAGCCTTCAAACGCTCAACTGCGATGAGCATCAAGCATTCTGTAATAAGGCTACTGTCAGTCAAAATAAAGAGCTCCCCAACGTATTTTTAGGCCAACAAACCATCGACAGCGTCACCACGACGGCGATTCAGTCGCTCGTTCGTACGATGCATATCCATGGAGGAACCTCTGCCGTGAATATGGTAATTATAGCCTTCCTCCGGTTTTTCAATCTGACGGAGCTGGTCCGCCTCAGGATGAATAAAGAGTCTGTCATATCACAAAGTTAATATTCGCCTCGAATGTAATGATGATTATTGTAGTCGTGATAAAAGCGTGGGCTCGGAGGGGCAGATGACAGAGCCGCTGATATCATGATTACATACCCCAGAGCCTTCAAATCAACGGGGAACACCACCTCCTTAGCGGCAGCTTTGGACTGGAGCTTGCGGCGATACATAACGTCTTGCTATTGGCTGCAGTTGTCGCTGAGGAGATGGATGGATGAATGGATGGGGATAGGGATGGGGATGGCAAGAAGATGAACGAGAATGGAGAAGGAGGAGGAGAGATATTGTTTTATGGATACCACTTTGTTTGAGGTGTGCTGTCTGCTGCAAACACCCTCGCATAACTTTGCGATGACTCTCTCCTACCCTAAAGTTCGCCGGTTTCATCTACTATCCACATATATCACTCGTCACTATAGGAATCCGTCCAATTCATCATTTGCACAAATTGTGTCTATTCTCTATGTACATCAATTGCTCGAAGCTGTACCCGTCTTCCACTCACACACAATAATTGCGCCAATTGATATGTAACCCAAAATGACACCTAACGCCATCTGATTATTACCAAAAGAAAAACCCAAAACCCAAAACAGAAGTAAATGCTTTTACGCCCAATTATTTAGTGTTGAGTTATACCTGTAATCGCATTAGAGGGAGCCTGCTCCTGCTCAACTTTCTTTAGAGCCTCGGTCAATGCTTGCTCCTGCTTTTGCATATCGAGTTGGCGCAAATATTCGGCGTATTTAGAGCGTTTATTGTGGATGCCGCATTCGGTCTTTGCCTGACCCTTCCATCTGCCAGCACGCTCGTCTTCACCCTCTTTGACAGGCCTAAAGTAACACTTTGTTAATATTCATCTTCCTCGCCAAATACAGGGGAGAAGTAACATACTGTGTGCTATGCCAATCACCAACACTCTTATAACCTTGGTCCAACAGAACATTGTAGGGAACCTCATGCTTATCAATGTACTCCTTGACCTGCTTAAAGGACCAGTTTGCCAGAGGGTTGATCTTGATCAGCCCCGCATCATCAACTTCCATAATATCAAGGTCTCCTCGCTTTCCACCTTGACTTCGGCGACGACCGGTCAAAACAGCCTTGACTTCCAACTCGCGGTATGCCCGCTCGGCAGGTTCGACCTTAGCCAGGTAGTCGTAGTAGTTGTCGTTGCTTTCCCATAGACGCTCGCCATACATCTGCTCAAATTCTTCGGCGGACTCAGAGTCCTTAGGTTTGAATACGTGGATATCGACAGTGTTGTAGCGTTTCTTTACACGGTCGACAAGCTCCAGGGTTTCTTTGAAATGGTAGAGGGTATCCAAGAAAATAAGGTCGACAGGTTTCTTGGGCGAGATCTTGGAGAGTATATCGACCGTAACCAGACCACTTAGCCCAAATGCAGTGGTTTGGTAGAGGCCAGGGAGAGTGAGCAAACACCACTCGAGAATGGCTACATAAAAGAATCAGCTTAAATCCAGGGAAGTGGTGGTGTCTCGCCTTACCTTCAGGCTCGAGCTCTTGCAGCTGAGAGTTGATATATTTCAAATGAGGAGGAGTGAAATAAATGGTTTGCAAACTGGACACGCTGTTTGTGCAGGCAGATTCGTACCCAGACTCGAGAGACTCTTGTTCGTGTGAGAGGGATCGTTCTAACTGAACGGACATGATTGCTAATGTCTATGAAGTGTGTTGAACAACCTTAAAATATATCAGGAGATGGATGATGCTTCGTAGATGAGGATGACGTATAAGGCAGATGAATAGATGGATGAGTTGAAAGGGATTGATGGTGGCTGGCGGAGGGAAGGGGACTGGGGGTATATGAATGGAATATCCGGTTACCAGTGTGGACTGGGAGTGAGTGATAATTGTAAGCAATGCGCTGGATCTCGGTAATCGAGTGCCACTAGGGCATATCCGCCAAATCATTCCGGGCGAACGTATCACATACAAAATGTTGTTTTGTCTCCATGGTCGTGTGTGCAGGGCGTATGGCTGCATCGAAGTTCAAAATTGCGTGCTCGAGGGAGATCCAAACAGGGTTTAGCTCCACGTTAGTTTAGTGGATCGTTGCGAAGAAACTGTTCGTCCACCCCAACGTCAACAGAGTGACCCCAAGCCATATACTCATAAACTAATTTCAAACAACACCGATTTCAAAGAATGTCGACAGAAAAGGAGGGAAAGAAATGGGAAGGAAAAGATATAGAATTGCGGAAAGGCACAATGATCTGACGCTACAAGGTTTGAAACGTACTCTCATTCACAGAGTTAAACAGCTCTTCTCTCAATACCACACAGCGGATATCGCGCTCAGAATACGGGAAAGTCTCATTGCATAAAACGGCTGCACAGACTCTAGCAATTGAAAGATAGATGTGATTACTCGCAGCACAAACAACGCAACCCCTCGCATGAAGAGAACTAGGTGCTAAGAGCAGGAATTAAGGGGAAATACGCACCAAGCCAATCATTAAGCATGACTTTCCGTAGCTTGCCCTGCGGGATATCTTATGGCGCTGACCCCCACACATCGCGTTCCAATACTCCTCAATTGTGCCATCTCATCGCCAGATAGGTCGCATTTCCCCAGTGCCGCGGTTTTCACCCTGTCCATGAGAGCAAACTGCTTATCGGATACGATTCCCGCACCTTGTATCTCTTTGAGGAGTTTCGGGACGTATTTTCTATTTGTATCTGATTAGATGTAACGCTCCCATGGAAAACTGATGTGTCATACCCAGTAGCCTTCAGTACACCTTCTGACTTTGTCGCGAGTATCAGCAGGAGAGTTGAGAGCAAAGCCAAGGAAAGATCCTTGGAGTTTTGAAGCTGAGTATTTATCTCTTCCATCATGTTTGCCTTTTTCTTTGTAAGTGCATCCTTGATAGGAAAGTCCGATTCCAGATTGCGGAGGGCGCGTTGTATATCTTTCAGGCAGTTTTCTGGCCTCCCAGCGCCTGTCTGCTGAAGAACAACCCGAAGGTCGTTGAGTAGTTGAAGATTCACATTTGGGTCTTCTACTATCAACACAGTCTCCAACTTCTCCACTGCGGTGACTCCACTGTCCCTGGCATACTGCAGGAGATCGCCTGCCAGTCTAGACTTCAAAGATATGTCTTTAATACTCTCCACACCTTTAAGGTAGATATAGAACCGTGCGTGATATTTGTCGACAAATATAGCCTTCGCCGAAGCTAAAACAGCCTGCCGCATCTGCTCGTATCTGTCGTTGAACTGAGAAACGGCATAAGGAAGCAAACTATTTGTAAAATGTGACAATACGGCTGGCGAGATAAGAAATTGACCAGATCCAAGTAATTGCGTGAGCTGTAGGAACCAAGATCAGACTATCACTTGACGATTGAGCACACAAGATAGAACTCACCTCCTGTCGTTTGATGGCTGCAGGCTTCTCTTTGGATCTTCTTCTCCAAGCACTTTCAGCCTTTTCACGGGCAAAAGAACGGCATCTGGTTTGTAATCCCGCCTCAAGGTCGCTCGATACGACTACCCCCGCAACCTCACATAACTCAGGCAAATCTTTCAGCACAATCTGTCGTAAACGCATTTCATCCTCCATCTCCAACCTCTTTTCAGAATCTTTGGTGTCGCTCCATCCATTATTTCTCACAGAATCCAAAATTGAGCCTTCCATCTTTAAGACAAAAGCCGGCGTCACAAAATGACTGGCAAGCAAAAAGGCCTCCGGAACATGCTCCTTCACAAAGGCTTCCGGATCGACGACTCTCTCCTTAAGCAAGGTTTTCACGCTTATCAGGCCATCGATCTGTAGCTCGTCCACGAGTGCCCTATGTCGTACTCGAACATACGCATCCGGCACAAACTTCTCCCCTTCTAAGACACCCTTGACGATACCCTCCTTTAGGATATCTGCTACAACCTTCCTCAAGAATAACATAGGCGCGACTGAGTTAAATGATACCATTTCAACAGGCATCTGTGCATCTCCCAGCCGTGTGGAAGCTAAAGCTTTCACGTGCTCGTAATATCCCTTCCCATAAACGCTCTCCGCACCCAACCACCCCTCGTGGTCAGCGGGCAAGAGCCTCCTCAAGAGATCTGCATCGATCCGAAACTTCCGACAAAAGTCTGCAGTAGATACCACGCCCTTGGATAATTCATCCTTAAGCTGTAGCCTCAGGCTTTCGAATTCTCCGGTTTTGATAATGGTCGACGCACCGACCCTTCCCCAGCCCGTAAGCTCGGCACCTGTCGGTAGAAGCCTATTCACAACAAGAGGGTCTATCGATAAATCGCTCGCTATCGCAAAAGTTGATGTACGACCAGAGGGTGCGGTTATTAACTGTGCGATTTCGATGCGCGCGCGGGACTCGGTTAATATACCGGTGCCGGAAAGAAGCTCAAAGTATGGACATAGAGGAGGCGACGAGGCGTTGGAAAGGAGACGAAATAGCTGTTTGGTATCGGTAGTTGTGAGCATTGTGAGTTTTGTAGGTTGAAACTGTCTGATGAAGTTGAAACCAAAGTAAGACCATAAAGCTTGTTAGGCTTGGCACAGTCGTGTCTCACGTTCCTTTATACTAGGTTACCCCTCTAGTTCCTACGCAGCTTGAAATAGAACCTGTGCACTTGATCCACCGGACAGTGGAATGTCCTAAGACTCCTCCAGTCTCAAACTAAACCGCAAGGGCTACGAGGGCTACGAGGAGATACTCGCGAAGATACCTGAAGAAAAAGATCTGGGCTCAGCTGGAAACTTGAGGACCCGTAAATCGGCCGCAAAATTTCTCATGGAGCTCTCTAAAAGCGAGAAATTACTGCAATTATTCAAGTTTAAGCTTAGTTCGATTGTATATTTGGAAATTCTTGATGAAAAGCATGAGAAACAAAGTGGTTCGTTTGGTCTAGCCGCGAGGGTTACACTACTGAATAAAAGTCCACGGCTCCTAGCGCTTAAGCAACACCCCGACATATCCTACACGTTATTGAATCTGCAAAATGCCCGTGCTACATTCTTGTACTCAAGCACTGCATGAATAGGTTAATCTAAGTATAGTGTAAAAGTAGCGTATTAATTAATCCTCCTTTGCAACGTAGATACGTTAAACTTGCTAACTAGGAAATCTTCTAGTAATCCCCGTCTCGCTTCTGAACCAGATCATTCCATGGACCAAGTACTGGTAGTATTGTACTAATTGAACAACATTAACCTTTGTGGGGTAGTAAAAGCATGCCTCTATCTTCGAGTACATTACTACCATTCCAATAAGTCTGGAACGGAATTCCTCTCCTTTTCCATCTCGGCAGCAGCCCCCCATTTGCACCTGGAATTCTGGAGCGTAGTAGTTGAAGTAGAGGTGTATTCAGTCCATCTTGGTTAGCAGCACTATCCCCAGAAGAAGGAACCACCAATTGTTTTCTGCCGGAGTCCTAACCCCCCCCCCCAACCTCCAGCCCCCTATATTCCTATTTATTTCATCAAACCATTGAGATAGTTACACAACAGTATGTGTGCAGTACATCCACTCCTTGAGCTTTGTTACCATAGGTAGCCTTGTTTTTGTTCTTTTGTTGTAGAAGGCTCGGGGGTGCCCGAAAGGTGAGATCTGATGCGCCTTCCTTCCTTCCTTTGTGCCTAGCAGGTAGCTGCAAACCTGCTCGCCGTTCTTTCTTTACCTTCGGCTGCCAGATCCGGTGACTAGCGACGTGGTTTTAGCTTCGAATCCGAGCAGGGGAGGTCCACATCAAGCTTGTATCACACTCTTCAAGACTAAATCTCGATCTTGTGTGTCGGAACTTCGCCACTTAGACGAGGAATATAAGTGATTCAATGAGCGTATAACATGTATAGAGCAACACCACGCTCTGAAATTTCATTTAAGGTGGATGTAGTTTCTAATGCTATTTTAATAGAGTACAGCTCGGGCGCCCCGAGCCCGATTTTTGTGGGATTTATTATATTACCATAAGCGGAAATGATTCCATAGGGCTAGGGCAAAGCTGGAACCCCAGCATTATACCTCACACGATGCCGCACTTGATACTACGAATCGTATACTGTGCTGGCAATCGAGGATGATATACACTCCATCCATCCTATATGCGGGCAATAACTGAGCGTTTTGAATATAATATATCTCATATAACTCCGATTTTTGAGAGATTTTCTATGTTCGCAGCCCGAATCTGCCGTGACGTCGACTTTAGGAACCAATCCTCATTTGTGCGCCTTAATTTGGGTTCTGACAATATTACAGCCTTCTTTCGGACGGAAATCTCCATGTAGCCCTACTCGCAAATCGGCCGAAAGCTTACTTATTTCTATATAGTCTCGTGACGGCTTACTGGGCTACGCAGTAACCGTCACGTTTCTATACGCTGCAGCCCTGGAATGGCACATATGTACAGCCACCTGCGCTGACAGATATCGAGATACGAACCCCGCTTATGACGCTACATGTATCATGCCGGAACAGCACGGCCAGAAAATCCCAAATAGGATTTGTATTTGCCGGGGAGTGGCTCGGAGCATTAGCTTCAACGGTATTCGGTATTATTGGGTGCTGAATCGGCGTCTTCTTAGTCCAAACGCAGTACTTTTGTACCTCCTGCTGTCAGTGTAATGTCAAGGCTGATATCAGAGCTTCGGAGATCGGATGTTACTAGGCGCTGAACATATGGCCTTTTGATCTTTGATATCCACCACGTATACCACGTACAGCAGTCTACAAGTGATGTATGATCCTATCCAATCAACCTCCTACCACATCAACGGCAAAAGACATTTAATCGGTGGAGCCTACGTTGCTTTTCCAACCCCAACTCCAGCGAGCCTCACAAATGCAAGATTTAGTTGCGCGGGGCAGGAAGGCTGCTGGGCCGGGGTTCGGTGTATGGTTGTAGTGGGGCTCATGGCGGCCATGTGGTGCACGTTCTCGGGTGGCCAGGCGTCCTGCCGTGTTTATGCGTCTGCTCGTAATACCTCCTCAAGGCTGAATCTACCCAAACATAGGCGGGACTATTGGTCTTTCAAGGCGAGACTCTAACCCATTTCTTATATAAACCCGATAAAGTTCTGTGTATGCGGTGCAGTTTGTTGAGTGTTTGTTATTGTTAGCAATTCGGTGTTATTATTTGCAGTGCCATTTATCCATCCAGAACCACATCAAAAAATTCCTATATATCGTTGTCCATACTGCAGGCTGAGATGATAACTACGACTATGGCGGCACCTCCTCTCACTGGAATTTTGTTGGCTCAAACAACGCTGCAAATTATTGGGAATCTTACCTCCGCTATTGGTGCGATATTTATTGCATCGTGCTACATCTGGATCGTCCCGTTGCGCGCCCATTTCCGGCATAGATTAATATTAAATCTTGCAATTGCAGGTGCGTAAGATGTATTCCAGAGTCCAAGGCAGCATCTATTCGGGTTAAGCCTGTAACTTCGTTTGTCGGGCGAGTGAGAGTTACAAAGTCCACGTTTACTGACATGGCGCAGATGCTATTAATGGTTTCACGGGGACCTTTTCGCAGGTTTATAAAATTGCAACCAGAGGTAAAGGCCTCCAGCCAAGTGTTATCTGCAGAGTCGACGGAGTGATAGTTCAACTCTCCATCCAGGCAGTCGATGTATCAATCCTTGCTATCGCCATTACCACTTTCCTAGCAGTCATAAAACCCCGGCTCTTCGATGACTGGTCAAGTCGAAAGAGCACCTTCATTACCCTCGCAACATGGGGGTTTCCGGTCACAACATCTCTCGTTGTTCTTGGGTTGGACAAGTACGAACCGGCAAGCGGAGGGTGGTGTTGGATTAGCCGAAAGCCCGTGTACCTTAGATATGGTAATTTCCCGCTTTCAGCTCTCCGAGAATGTTTTGCTAATTGGGACAAAGTTATGACCCATGGTTGGAGGTACCTAATAATCCTGATCATCTTGGTACTCTACACCTATCTCTACTTCTTTTTGAGGAAAGATTTCAGAGCCCTTGCCGCAGCAAGTGGTGGATCCCCCTCCCGCAGGGGTGGGGGGTTTTTCAAGCGAAAGAAGTTGAATACCTTTAATACCTCTCACTCAGAACCCAGACCGACCCAGGACGAAGGCGACTCGGTTAAATTGTCGACCTACACATCTTCCCGACCAATCGGCGGACCTGCACTATTTGTAGATACCTCGAATGCACACGGAGACCGATACAACAAAATCAAGAAGGTCCTGCTGATGAAAGCCTATCCAACTTGGTTCGTTATACTCTGGATTCCAGGTCTTGTGAACCGGGCGATGGAGGCGACTGGCCACAAGTCAAAAGTAGTGGCTTTGCTTCAGACAAGTACCGCTTTCATCGGGTTGGCGAATACGGTGACTTATGGGTGGAATGAGGGACTCATAAGGGAGTATAAGAGGCGGGATGCAAGACATAAAGACAAGAATATTGGTCCGTTGGATGCCAGTGGGTTTTCATAGTGTCAGGGCCCATCGTTGGAATGATCTACCCTAAGTGTCGTCATGTTTGGCAGACATGTGGTGGTCGGTGCTTCAAACACGTGCAGCGGGGTATGGGTTCGCTAGCATCGCACATGGCGGGGAGTGTTTGGTTGGCCATGGTTCATGGTCCGTGCTAACATGCAGGAACAAACAACACCTGTCATCAATTGCAATCGAGAGTCTCCACGTCACCATCTTGAGGGGGCTGCCTGAGGTTATAAAGAGCTGGAGGGCTTTGTATATACTCTAGTACTTTTATATTTCATATTATTTATATTTATTTTGTATAATTATTGCGGAGAGTAATCACGTGAGATACCTATGATGCGCTTCCAGTTCCCGCCCCACTACCTCCGGCCGGTGCTGCTGGTGCTCCTCTCCCTTCTCGCCTGCACCAACGCAAACGAAATGTCGGTTATCACCACCTCAATTCGCCCCTGCATCCGCTCCCTTGCTCGGACATCCAGCCTTTCTTCCACAGTTCGGCATCTGCAACAATCCGCCGTCCCACAACGCCAGCAAGCTCCCCCTGCAGTTCCTGACTTCGCATTCGCATTCGAGTAGTTACTCCTCTTCCAACCTCTACCGTTTACTCTAACCCCTCTTCCTAGTATCGATGGCGTCCTCCTCCACGGTCCTCACCCCATACCCAACGCTCCGCGCACCCTTGAGTACCTAAACTCCCAATCGATCGAATTCCTACTCCTTACCAACGGTGGAGGGCTTTCGGAGTCATCTCGAGTCTCCGAGCTTTCCAGGCTGCTCGCCACGCCCCTCAGTACCCACCAATTTGTCCAATCGCATACTCCCTTCCGCATTCACGCTTCCTCCCCCGAGATATCCACCGTTCTCGTTGTCGGCGGAACAGGCGACAACTGTCGACGGGTTGCGGAAGAGTACGGTTTCAGCGATGTTCTCATCCCGGCCGACGTGATTGCAAGCTACCCAGGCGTTTCACCGTTCAGTGATGTTTCACGCCACCAAAGCTATGCAAAGGTTCTTAAGAAGCCGAAGAAAGTGGATGCGGTAATGGTTTTCAACGACCCCCGAGATTGGGTGCGTCTCTATTTCCTAGAGTTTAGTCCCTGCGCTAGGTACTGATTGATTCTCTGTAGGCTCTAGATATACAGCTCATCATAGACCCACTGCTCGCTAGAGATGGACGGCTTGGAACTCGACGGCCTGTGGAGGAGGTGCTCAAGGATGGCCATATTCCAATTTATTTTTCAAATCCGGATTTGTGGTGGGCAAATGAGTATTCACTCCCAAGGCTTGGACAAGGTGGATTCAGGGCGGCGCTGGAAGGGGTGTGGAGAGCTATTACAGCTGGAAAAGGGGAATTGAAGGCTACAACTATTGGAAAGCCCCATCAGCACACTTACAAGTACGCCGAGGACGTATTGACTGCCTGGCGAGCTAAGAAGTTGACTAAGTTGGTTGGGAATACAAAGCATCCTGAGTTGAGAAGGGTGTATATGGTCGGAGACAATCCAGCCAGCGATATAACTGGTGCAAATAGGTACAAGAGTTCTAGGGGCACTGAATGGGTCAGTGTACTAGTAAGGACTGGCGTGTATAGAGATGGAGACTACGACGGCGGCGCGAAAAAGATTGCAGATAATGTTGAAGAGGCGGTCAGGTGGGCTGTGGAACGGGAAGAGTGGGAAGCGCAGGCACAGAAGAATTCCTGATCGTTTTTGGCGCTCATGTAAATATCTACGTTTTGTCGGGAACACCACGCACATCACCTAGAGCGAAGAACGGAATTGGCCTCGTCAGTCACCCAATTTGGCATTAGCCATTCCTTCTCAGTTGGAGACTCTTCCCAAATGGAGGCGCCTGTACGCAGGATATACGATATGGATATGGCTATCATTTGCTGGCGATATACTGCTTCTAGATTTCTTTATTACCGCTTACCGGGCTGAGAAGATTGAATAGAGATGGATGTATTTCTACTGTTGTTGATATTGCATAAAAATGGATGTCCAAGCAAAGTGTGATAACAGCTGCGTCTGTCTAAAGATGGGACTGGACGTATGTAATGCCACTGAAACTTGTTATACATGGCTTTCGTCAGTCCAGTATTTGACTTAATTCTTTGCCCTCCCAACTATCATGGCTTTGTAGACTAATCACCGGCCATGGGCTAGAGCCTGAATACGGTATTTACATCTAATGTACAACAAAAAGCTCATAAGAGGAATTCCAACTCCACCCAGAAAGGAGATCATCCATCCAATACCCAAAACCCAAGGAAACATTCTTATGTACCTTCTAACCTAATTCTTCCGCAACCTTTCTAATAGCATCTCGTTCAATTTGGCGACTCTTCTGCGCCTCCCGTCTTGCTTGTCTCCTTTCTCTCTCCCTCTTTCCAGGATTCCTCTTTTTGCCTCCAGGCTTATCAACATCCGTCTCAACCTCTTTTACCTCTCCGCGGTCAAAGTTAACAACATTCTTCACCTCTTTCCTCCCCTTCGGTGTCTTATCTCCCAACTTTAGATTTCTGGGGATCTGCGTTTTTGCGCCCAGTGCCCACAAGTCTCCCCACCGGCTCTTCCTCGCATCACGGTACGGAACCTTCCCGTATGACTTGGGGACGGTCCACCGCTCGATCTTGCCCATGGCTGTGCAGAGGTCGAGGATAATGTGGCCCTGCCGCTTTATTGGCGGAAAGACGACACGCGGGAGAGTATAAGCATAAGAGCGCAGCTGGGGCATCGAGTAAGGGCTCTTGGGAGGGACAACAGAGGTATCAAAGTCCTCGATTTTTGGATTAATAGCCGGTGTTTCCTGCTTTGTGACATCAATGCCACGGCGTACAGCAACATACGAGTACTGTACGTCTTCGTGGTTCCTCGCCTTCGCCTTCAGCACACGTTGCATATAACCCGGTCTCTCGTAACGCTGCATAAAGCTACAGTAGTCACGGCGCGCAGATTTTCCGGGTCCGTTGATGAACATGGGACATTCCTGGTGGTTTGTGCATGGTGCGACTATGGATGCAATCTCCTTCGGAGTCCTGGGGCTGGAAATTTCGTCGGCTTCGGTGAGAGGGACAAATTCGGATCCTGGTGTGGAGATGTTGTGTTTTAAGATGTTTTGGCGGGCGCTGGCTATGGCTTCGAAGCTGTGAGGGGTACCTCTCTCGATGAGGAGGAGGACTCCGCCCTTGGGGTTGAGCAGAGACCACAGGTTCTGGACGTGGGATTTGCGCTTGTGGTCTTCGTGGATGGGATGGATGGTGTTGGTTGATATTATAAGGTCGTAGAGCTTTCGCGGTTGCTTTTGTGGTGCTGGTTCTGGGAATTGTTCATCGTTAAACATTGGGGGCTTAGAGTCATTGAGGGCATCGGGGAGACGGGAGATAAAGGTGGTGTTTTCAAGGAATTTGGACATGCGGAAGCGGAGAGAATTTGAGCCTACTACCACTACAGCCTTGAGACCGGCGGGTGCGGCTGCTTCCTCCGCTTCCTCCACAGGTTTTGCATCTGTAGGTGTGGGTTCGACATTCTCGCGCTCGGCTGCCTCCTCATCTCGGAGCTCTTGCTCAGCTTTAATCATGGCGCGCCATGCAAGAATTCCAGCGCCGCCTGTCCCAACATCGAGAACTTGCTTCACACCTGATTCGGATCCGCCTTCGCGACCAAGGATCCAATCACCTCCTAGTCGGCGCCGGAGCTCCGTTAGGGCGCTCAGAGTCTGTGCATAGTATCCCGGGAGAACGGTGGCCAGAAGGACGTTGGATTCCATATCGCTCATGCCGTCGGATGTGTCCAGTGGCATACCGTTGGAACGCTTATCTGACTTCCCCGTCACGATTGGGGAATTTGGGAGTGCCGGGCCTCCAAAGACCTTATACGCTGCTTCATCCAGATGTTTATTACTAACATCTGATAGGAACTCAGATGTAGGTAGTGTTACAGAGTTAGGTGTGATGATGGTCGCAGGATGTGTACCGAATTGTCCGAGTTGGGTGAGAGGATGAATTCGTGAATAAGGTTCCTCGGCGTCTTCGTCGAATTCGTCAATAGTATCTACCTCACCAACTCGGTTTTCGCCCTCCTTAGCGAGCGCAAGAGATCTCTGGATGTCTTCTGCAATCTTTGCATACATTGCCGCTTCCGCTTCAGTCCTTGCCCTATACTCGTTATCTTCAGTCTCTTCCAATTCCTCCTCGGCTGGCTCCGGCTCCAGCTCCGGCTCCGGCTCCGCCCCCGCCTCTGCCACCTCATGCTCGATCTCCACTCCGTCGATATCTTCTAAAGTAACTGTGCGTCCCTCCAATTCTAGCGCCTCTTCCTCCTCTCTAAGCTCCTTCTCCATCTCCTCAATTTCCTCAGGCTTGAGGATTCGTATAGGAGGTCCATAGTAGCGTTCGTAGGCCTCATACTCTTCTTGTGACAACAAGCCTTCCGGAAGATTATTTCCCCACTCGTCCCTGACCGTTCGAATGTAGCTCTCGATGGATTCTTCTGCGGCGCGGGGTCTTACCCGGTCGCTATAGTGGTTAATGTTGTCTGTAGGTGTGATCCCATTCCAGCGGGTAGTGGACGATACAAAGTTTCGAAAGGCAACCGTCTCCGAGTTGACAGGTGGTGTGAAAAATTTTGATCGTACGAAGACGCGAGCATAGCGTAACGAACCCCGAGCGGCGAGCATTTGAAGGTTTCGCGAATGATAGTGATATTGAATCGGGTTTCAAGCAATACGAAAATCTTTTTCTGCGACTTGTTTTTTATCTTATCGATTACGGGTGGTCCGCATGTGCCACCTATTTTTGAGCAAGCGAATCTGAACCCTACATAACTCAATTGGTCCCTGACGTCCAACTTCAGCCTACCACACTACGAGACTAACTTCAGCCTACGCATTCATCCCTAACTCTGTGCCAAGTTCAGGCACAACTCAAGCCCTCGTCATGGCTGTCACCAAACACTCCTCCAGTCCTAGTCTTGACACACCCGCCAAACTCCATAATGCCAAAGGAAATACTGTTCTCATTACAGGCGGAGCAAGTGGCTTGGGAGAGGCCATGTTCCAGCGTTTCGCCAGACACGGGTTTGTTTACTATCAACCCCTGAGCTTCTCAGGCTAATACAGTTCAATTCAATGGCAGAGCCAATGTTATAATTGCAGACCTGAACACTGCCAAAGGCGAAGCACTTGTTGAGAGGATGCGAAAGGAGACCGAGAATGAGAAGTAAGATCCGAATGCAGCGAAGAAAGCTGAGGGTAAGGGTATGCATTTTGTGGGTCATCAGCTCACCAAAACATCCTTCAGCCATCACTTCATTCAGTGCGATGTAACATCCTACGACGCTCAACGCTACCTCTTCACAACTGCGCTATCGCTCTCTTCTACGCACACCATCCATACGGTTATCGCCAATGCGGGTGTCGGCATGGTTGGCGACTTTACGGCTCTCCCTTCAGACTTGGACATTGATCCACCAGAACCCGACCTTACCACCCTCGATGTAAACCTCACAGGCGTCGTGTACACTACCAAACTCGCATTCCACCATTTCCGTCGCAATGCGCCAGGGGAGGATCGACATCTTCTCTTGGTTGGCTCCATGGCCTCCCTAGCAAGCTCACCAGGAATATTAGGTCTCTACACCGCCTCCAAACACGCCATCCTTGGCTGGTTCCGCTGTTTGTACATGTACCCCGGCTCTGACTCGCTGGATGTGAGAATCAACCTTATTTGTCCATACTTTGTTGCCACGCCCATACTCTCACCCACAGCGCGGATTTTGCTTTCTGGGTTGCCAATGGCATTAGCCGAAGATGTGGTGGAGGCAGCAGCGAGGCTGGTGTGCGAGAAGGGGGCGAACGGAAGGTGTTTGGGTATTATGCCCTCGACGGCAGGTGGGGTGATGGAGATACATACGGAGAATATGCATGCCATCGAGCCGTTCTCGAGGCGTCTTATGGATGCGTTAAATGCGCAAGCACGCGCGTCGGGGTTCGTGAAGTGGGTAGCTGGTGTGGCCAGTCTGCTTGGGGTAGCTAGAGCGCTGGGGCTGGTGAGCGGGGTTTTAGCTGTCTTGTGGCTGGCGTTTAGATAGGGTGCTGGAGTCGAACTTAAATTGATACCCTTAATAGAGGATGTGGGCCCCGGGCAAATCTAAGTGAGAATTCTCACTCTTTACCGTATAGCTGCTTGTAGATCTAAAGTTGATCGCACTGTTAATTGGCTAAATGGGTGAGAATTCTTGAACGTGAATTTTGGATTTTGTCCGGGGCCCATGTTCTTTAATTCTATCGCATTCAACTTTTTGTCAACATTCGTATGATATCATGGTTATTTTAGGTGCTAATATATTTTGATTATATACCAGTCTGCACTGAGGCCCCACAATATCGGCGCCGCTGGACCGACAGTCTTCAACTTCAACCCCACAAACAACCAACAAACCCGACAAGCAACACAATGGCAACTACAACCACAGCCCGAACTCGAGAAACCCCGATATCACAACCTGATGATGAGCTCCAGTTCTTCGAAACTCATTCACCACCCGCCAATATCGGCGCTCTCTCCGCCGAAATCCAGGCCTTCATAAACCGCCACCACTCTGAAGGCCGCAATGTTGTCTTGGTCTCCTCTGGGGGTACCACCGTCCCCCTCGAAAACCAAACAGTACGATTTATCGACAACTTCTCCGCTGGAACCCGCGGCGCTACTTCCGCAGAATACTTTCTCGAGGCGGGATATGCCGTTGTCTTTCTCCACCGCCAGTTCTCGCTCCTTCCGTACTCTAGGCACTACTCGCACTCCACCAACTGCTTCCTTGACTACCTGTCCGAATGGGGGCGAATCGGCGAAGACGGAAGTGAAGGTGGAGATGTCGTAGTACGCCAAAAATACCGCGCACAAATGTTAGATGTGTTGAGGAAATACCGCCACGCAAAGGAAGGAAAAGCACTGTTACTTCTACCGTTTACGACGGTCACGAGCTACTTGTTTCTGCTTAAGGAGGTGGCGATGCAGATGCAGGTGCTGGGAAATGGAGGCTTGTTTTACCTGGCGGCGGCGGTGAGTGATTTCTTTGTGCCACCGGACAGGATGGCAGAGCACAAGATTCAGAGTGGTGATATTCCAGGCGCTCTGGATGAGGACGGGACTGCAACCCCGACGACAGCGGCAGCGGCAACAAGGAATACCAAAGGAAGCAGAGGGAAGAAGCTGGTGATTGATCTCGATCCTGTGCCAAAGTTTCTTAATCGTTTGGTGGAAGGATGGGCGCCTAATGCTATGATAATATCCTTCAAGGTTTGTACAGCTTTGCTCTGTCCATGGGTTATAGGCCTGTACTGATTGTAGGCAGCTCGAGACTGATTCCAAGATCCTCCTCTACAAATGCCGACAAGCTCTCGACCGTTACAGCCACCAACTGGTAATCGGAAACCTCCTCTCCACACGGAAATTCGAGGTTGTTTTTGTCGACAAGAAGGGAGAACAATGGATCCGCGTTCCCGAAGCGGGGGATGGGGAGGAACAGATCGAGATCGAGAGTTTGATTGTGCCGGAGGTTGTGAAAAGGCATAAACTCTCTATCGCTAACGCGGCGGTGAGGGGGAAGTCCGCTGAAGGTGTGGACAAGGTGTTGTCGAGGTAAGAGGGAGTTGTCTATATAGTTGGAGGGACTGGGGATTTTCTTGTATATCTATACCTGTGAACGGAGGTGAACTTTTGGGATTTTTGCATTTAGTATATATGGTAGTCTAAATCTAGCTAGATTTTGCTACACAAGACTATGTGATGAGATGATAATCGCTCAGTATTTATGAAATCGTCACATAGTGGTCCAAGTTCGCGAATGTATAATAATTGAAAAAAAACAAGATTCAATTATCCTTTCCCCTCTCCTTCCCGGGCTCTCCCAGGCCCCTCCACCGAATCTTCAACTCTCACCCCCCTCTCACCATCCCGATTACTCCTCCACACACTTCCATCCTCGAAAACCTCCCTCTTCCAGATCTCAGCCCTCTTCTTTACCTCCTCCAAAGCTTCCTCTCCAGCCGCCCATGCACTCTTTCTGTGCGGGCTCGAAACAGCAATATGTATACTCTCCTCGCCGATGCCGACATCTCCGAGTCGGTGCGTTATTCCAATCCCGACGAGACCATGCTTCTCCTTGATTGCCTGGGCGATTGTGTGTAGCGTCCGTAGCGCGAGCGGGGTGTATGTGGTGTAGCTGAGAGTCGTGACAGGGATGGAAGCGAAGGAGTCGCGAGTTGTGCCTGGAGGTTGTCAGGATGAGTGGGGGAATGAATGGGAGAAATACCGGCGAAGAGGATAATTGCGCCGGCTTTGGGAGAGCGGACTAGGTCCACGATGGTATTGAGGTTTAATGGTGCGTGTGTGAGGCAGACGTGGATATTGGTTTCGGGGGAGGAAATTGTGGCTGGAGGGGAAGGTGCGGCGGTCGATTGGGCAGATTCTGGTGGTTCGGAGGCCATGGCTGTGGTGGTGTTATTTGGTGGTAGTGACGTTTTGATGTCGAGATGGGCGGGCAGTGGGGGCGGGGGATGGGGTATAACTTGACCGACAACTCTCCCTCGGACAGCGAACCATACTGTCACTCGACAGCAATTACTTAGGATGCGATGGGCATCCCCGATTTAGGCTCATAAACGTTAAACGTTAGTGGGAGGATCTAGAGAACAGTATTGCACCGAGTGATGTATTATGTACTGGCTCGTAGGTTTACTTTTAGAGCTCATGTGCGACAGTAAAGTGCTGGTATTTAGTGCGCTGGACCAGCTGTATTTCCGAGGAGAGAGCTTGCGAGCGAGAAAATCTGGGAACGAGATTCGTTATTCGAATACCACCGTGTTGTCTTGTGCCCATCAAGGAGCCGTAGTAGTAAATACATTTGAAAGGAAATTGGGTTAGCAATTTTTCGAGAGTAGAATGAATTCGCTGCTCAATCGTTTACGTTTGAGTTGGACTCTGTGCAGAAACTGTGCTGCTTGTTCCACAACATCGGGCTGGTTCTTCAGCATTTCAGGCGCAAATCCCCCGGATCTGTACTTAACCCAGTGGGTGGGTACTTCCTGGCACATGTCACTGTACCAACTAAAAGTATGCAGGAACAACCAATCGACCTCGTCTCCTCGAGAGGTATCATCATACCTGCAAGTGGTTTTGATAACTCAATTATGATGCTCTCCCACACACTGAAAGATGTTGTTGTGCTCATCGAATGAAAGCATAAGTGGTGTGCTGTGCCTTAACTTAGACTTAATTTTAGACTTAATTATTCTTTAACGAGTTGCGATGGAGCTGGTCGCAGCTATCACCTACGGTAACACCCGGTCTGGTATTCTAGGAAGCTGAAAGGCAGCACCGCCTCGATCACTCCAACGTTCATCGTCACTCATCGCCATTTATCTGCCCTCGATCAACTCCAACGTGCATCGTCACTCATCGCCATTTATCTGCCCCATACATTTCCATTCTACCTACTTATGCGGCGCCAAAGATAATGTCTAAATCATACCAAACCTCCTTCGACTCCACGCGCTCTCCAATGTATGCTTTTCACTCTAGCGCATGCTTGCTGTGCTGCTTCTCTGCTTCTTGGTACACATGCTAACGCGTCAACCTGGTTCGCAGGAGCACCAAATCTCCTTCGTCGGCGCTTTCGCCCGATGCCTTCAAAACCAATATACACCGAAGCAAGACCAAACGCTGGGTAGAGGCGCCAACGGTCGACTATGGGGGAGGCTGGGGTGATGATGATGATGAATACGACGACTACGACGACCCTGCGCCGCCGTCGAATGTACCTTTAGGCCGTTCGAATACTGGTACTACTGCTTCCGGTGCTACAGCGACGAGACCTTTGCAGAGGCAGAATTCCTTTGACCGCGGCGATGACGATGTAATTATATCCCCAATCGGGCGCGCTGCAACTTGGCAGCTTCCGCCCACGCCTTCGGAGCTGGAGCAGCGCGAGCGCATGGGGTCGGTGCCACAGATCCGGTTACAGCAATCACAGCCGCCTCCGCCGCCAACTGCATACCCGCCTCAGATACATGGAGAAGCGCCACAGACGAGGGGACAGGGTGTACCGATTATTCAGGTACCCACTACGGGGCAACCTGCAGCGGGTACTCTCACAGGCAAGGCCGCAACATCAACAACAACAGATCAACGGTCACAAATTCAGTCGGATTTGAGACGCGATGAAACCCCTTCACCAATTCAGGCTCGTGTGTCAGTCCCAGCCACACCGGCTAATGAAAGCACCCCACAGTTGTATGGATCTAGGGAACATGTGCCTGCTCCAGTCCCGCCGACTAATGAAAGCACCTCGCAGTCGTATGGATCTAGGGAACGTGTACCTCCTCCATTTGGGGTTGGACCAACTACTCAGCCGCCAGCCGCCCCGATCAGTGCGGAGGACAAGCATTTACCACAAGTATTGAACGAAGTACGCTCTCAAGAGGGAGAAGGATCACCTGGGCCAACCACTCCGGCCCTTAGCCAACCACAGGAAGTTGAAGGCACCGCACCGCCGCCGCATGAACAGACGCCTGATGTGCATAAGCCTACGCCTCCACTACCGCTCCTCGAAGATACATGTTTGGAGACAATTTCGGAACACGATAGTGTCGTCTCGGGACCTTCATCTCCTACAAATGTCATGGCACCGACGAGGAATATACCAACCTATGATGATTATGCAAGTAATTACTCTAGCGAGGGTTATGAAATATCTCAGAACTCTCCACACTATAAAGAGTCCACAGTGCCGTTGTATATCCCATCACTGCCCTCCGCGAAGCAGCAACCGGTCTCTTCGTCACCACCACCTCCTGCTAGCACTGCTGCAAAATCGAGAATCACTCGGCCAGCGGATATCTACAAGCGCCATCAAGAAAATCTAAAACAACAACATACCGGTGATTCATCTAGAACCAGCTCAGATTCGACCGCTCGACCGTCCATCGATGTACAAAACTCACCTCCGTCCATTGATGCAGCAAGGCCACCTACCAGGGAATTGATGCATAATCAGAGTCAAGTGTCTGATCCAACAACACTGCTCCAACAACATTCGCGTGCATCGTCCGAAGATCTTCGTGAGCCGTCCAGGGACAGCAGTAGACCGTCTTCGAGGCAGGAAAGAGGACAAATTGCTAGTCAAATATCCCAAGATGATCCATCCAGACCGGACTCCAGATCAGGAGGTATAACCATCACTACTGAACAGAGTTCACATCTACCTGAGGGACACCCGCCTGCTGCGCCAGCCAGCCCGTTTGTTCCTGAAGACCCCCCCAACGCTAAGACGTCAGAAACACCATCATGGGGCGAAGACATAATCTCTGGTTATACTACTTCCGCAATGGATACAACTACTAGCAATAAGTCCGACTATTTCACTCCCCCGACCGGTCAGTCACGGTTTGCCTCATCTACCAGCGTTCCTCAGATTTCTGCTAGCCCCCAGCAAGAAACTGCCGTTGGTCGTGGGTTTCAGACTATGGTGGATACAGCCTTTATACGTCAAGATACTCTCTTGCCAACACCACTCGGTGATTCCTCAACACCTAAGGAAGCTCTATCTCCAATCCTCCCCCCACCACCAGTACCACCCAAGGAAGAGGGCGGGAAATGGAGAGCATCCTATCAGAGAAACACGCTTACGCCAACCCAAGACGATCCAAGTAGAGAATTACAGCAACTTTCTCCCACGCCTGACAATAAACGAGCTCCATCTCCGGATGCTTGGCGCGAAGGTGCGAGGAGATCTTCTACACCGGTCGTTCTGCCGCCCGTCTTGACAGAAAGTGTTTCGGGGATTATGGATGAGGCCACTCCAATTGATACCAGAGAGAAGGATGACTTGGACACTTTGATTGTTCAGTTGGAAAGAGCTCAAACTCCGGTTCCACCTTCACCAGATATTCCGAAGCAAACCTCCGAAGCGCATCTGCAGACCGGATGCGACCATCTAGACGCATTTCAAAATTCCAGTAACCCGAGAGAGAGTATGGGTGTGTTTTCGATATATGGTGAGTATTGGGAAGATGGTGATGAAGCACCTGCATCTCTAGCACCTGCATCTCCAACACCACCTCCGATTCAACCCAAATCACCTTTACGTGGTGTGCGTTCAATCGAAGGCCCAATAAGCACTCAACAAATCCCTTCAGCTCAACCTGGAGCCCCGAAGGGGAGATCACCGTCACCACCGCCAGCAGTGTCAATTCCCGTAGCCCCAAAAAATGCGGAGGAGCCTGCAACACCTGCTAGTAGTGTGGATGAAGAACTTATTGAAATGGCATCTGCCGGCAATCGGTTCTTGGATAGGCGGGGCACTGGGTTCTCTGTGTCGTCTTCGAAGGTCAGGGCTGAAAGCAGACCACAGCTCTCCTCCGTCACGGAGTCCGAGAATAAAACACCTCTTCAGCCGCCTGTTATTAAACCAGATTCTAAAGGCATTCAAGTTATCCCACCCGTCAAACAACTTGGCCCTGAATCCGAAGGGATTGAGGCTATTACTGGACCTACAGTTGAGAAGAGACCGAAGTCTAAAGAGGATGAAAACACGCCTGTCGAAAGCGAATATGCCAAAGAGCTTGTTAGTCAGTTTAGTAGACCCCAGACATTGATGCTCAAAGATACGATGCCAATGCCAACGGGAATGCTGGTAATGCCTTCTATGCCACCGTTGCCAGGAAAAGAAGCTGGTGAGGTGGCACCAGAGGTTGTCAATTTTGATAAGGATGATGCCGAAGGCTTGGAAGCGACAGAACCGGATGGTCCAGGGCTGGAAGCAGCCCACCATCATGAGGACGGACTTCAGGTGTCACTGCTGGCGCCGTCTCTAGGTGACAACCAACCTCGCTCAGAGCCTGCCGGAACAAACAACAGAACCGTAAATCAGAGAGCAGTACTTCAAGATACAAAAACGATTGCTGCTCTAATAACTCCTGTGGAACGTACAAAGGCGTATGATGCTTTGCGTTGGCAAGTCGCGGAATCTCCCGACCCACTCTCCGAATGGATCGCCCATCAAATGGAGCATAACAATGGGGAGCAGCTTCTGAAGGCAGAGGTGGTTACTATCAAGTCAGAACTTTCTGTGAAGAAGAGTAGGAGCAAGATAGGATTGGGGCACTTCCCGAGCCGTTCCGGGGATCATCATCACTATGAAGACGGTTCTGCACTTCGGGCAGAGGAGAAGCTTTCACAAATGGGGAGAGGTGCACGGAAGTTAGGGGAAAAGGCAGGCGAAAAGGTTGGAGGGTGGATGAAGAGGGTGGGGAAGAAGGTATAATGTAGTTTCAAGTTGCACTCTCTGCACACACCAATAGACATACTGATGTTTGAAGTAGGGGCATTCCAGCAAGGAGAGCGTGGATGAGATGGATAGTGGAATATATAAAAGCATCGATGAACCGGAAGGAGCACCGGTTGAATCTACTGTGAGCTTGACGGGCTCCTATGCGACTTCTGAACATATGAGTGCTGCGTCCAGTTCCACAGCAACAATGCGAGAGAGAGTGGACACCACTGGGGCTCCGAATATCCAATCCACTGCATCTCTTCCTTCACAACAATCCATGCCACAGAAACTGCCCCAGTCTCAGCCATACTCTTCGGCCTCTGCTCCTCAGCTTCCGAATATTCAAACCCAGTTTCAACCGAAATTTCAACCTTCGCAACCAACGCCTTCTCCTATTCAGAGGATGTCTGGAGAAGAGACCAGACAACATACCCCAACTCAATATTACCGCACTGCTCCCGTTGATCAAGCAATCGAGACTGGGCCAAGATCCGCATCATCTCCACGTTCTGCTTTGATCGTAACATCACCGCCTCCATCTTCACAGCCAACCTTTCCTGCGCGGACAGATAGCTTGCTTTCTAAGGCCGCTACACCATCAGGAACAAGCAACACAGCTCTCCCAGCCCCAGCCCCAGCAGCATTCCCACGGAGAGGTGACTCATTGCAACATGCAAGAGAGACCAGTTTGTCTGGTCCTCCTCCTTCCCAACCTCCCGAAAAATTGCTGCCGCCAAAGGAGGATAGTGATGATGAAGATCTTTACTCAGAGCCGACAAAGGCTAAGCCTATGCCGCCAAAAGGACAGAATCCCACACCTCAGCAGGGTCAATATAAGGGACAAATTCTGCAACAAATGGGTTCGCCGCAACAAATAGGTCCGCCTCAACAAATGGGTCCGCCGCAGCATGTGCCTAATATTGGAACTCAGCATCCCCTGAAACCGCAGCTAAATCAACATGGCCCTTATAGACCCGAACAGACGCAGCAAATCTTGCCTCCTGGGCTAATTCAAGGTTACGCTCCATCGCCAGGGCAGATGTATCCACCACCTCCTTCTCAAGCTTCGCATGGACCACTGCTGGCTGGATATACCGCCCAGTTTCCTGGCCCACGACACCATCAACAGCCTCAATTCCAGCCACAACAGCCACCACCAAGTCGCGGCTCGAGTCTAGTAAAGACGCTTTCTGGCCTCAGTTCACCCCATAAGCGTTCAATGGATCAGCCACCTGGATCCTCATCTTCCAGTGAGAAGAAGGAAAAGGTCAAGAGATCAAGTTTTCTTGGGAACCTGGGCAACAAGCTAGATGGTGTGGGACGTAGTGGATCGGTTAGCAGTTCTCAATGGACTGGAGACTCCAATGCCCCTCCGCCGAAGATGGTGAAACATGGGAGTCTGTTAACAAAGTTGGGACAAAGGCAAAAGAAGACAGAGGATGGCAAGGCACAAAAGGGGCATAAAAAGGGGTTTTCTGACATTTTCACACGCTCTGGGTCAAATGCAGAGACACCTGGTAGTCAAACGAACAAAAAACCCGGGAAACTTGCAATGGCAGGATTGATTGGTGGTAGAAGCGGTGGCGCCGCAGCTCTCGTACGCGACCAACCAAAGATCTATAACGCTCAGACAGGACAATATGTCACTTATGAGCAAACGATCCAAAGAAGTGCGAGTGCACCCTATGGGCCACCTCAGCAAGTCCGCGCACCTCCACAGCACAGTGAACAGCAGCCGATGGCGCAACAACCAGCCGGATTTCGAAATCCTCTCCATCCCATGGTAGCACAGCAAACGGGGGGTTTCCAGCTAGTATATGGGCCTCCACCTTCTCAATCGGGCCACACCTATCCTCCAGGAGTACCTCCACAACAGTTCAGTCAACAGCATCAGCCCATGCACCACAGTCAAACTACCAGCGTCCATAGTCGTCATAGCCCACACATGGCGAGACATCATAGTGTGGCTGCGGCGTATCCGGCCCCTCCACAGCAGCAACATATACATAGTGGGCCAGGACAACATAACCCACCACATCCTCCACAGCCGCAACAGAGTGTCTATGGGCCTAATTCGGGAAGTCCGGAAATGCTTACTCGCCAGCCTACACACCCCCTTCACGAGAGGCAAGGTCAGAGGCAAGGGATGCCGCCTCCACCAAATTTCTTGCACCAACAAGACCAAGGGGCTCCCCCGCCACAGCCTCATCTCCGTGATTATCAGCATCAGCAGTATCCGGGATACCAGCAATATGGTGCTCCCCCGCCCGTACTTGAGCCTACTCAACATCCACAGAGTGCTTCCCCTCAGCATCAATTGCAATACACACAACCCGCCCCGCTACCAGACCATACAGGTTATCAATCGCCATCATCTCAGTCACAGTCACAGCAGCCCTCGCAACCGCCGCAGCTTCCTCCTCTCCCGCGCTTTGATACAGCCTTGAGCAGACAACCCACCCAGAGCTCTGTGGGTGATAGCGTGTATGGTACCATCTCACATAGAGGTTCTGTTGCAGAGAGTGGAGGCAGGTCTGAGTCTATTCCATCGCCTCCCCAACAATATAGAGTTACCTCACAAGGAATTTCAGTCGCCGATATGGGGGTAGGAACTGGGTCGGCATCACCTCCACCGCCGCACCAGCACCACCACGCACAACACTCGCAGCAACCCCAATCAAGTCCTCAACTTAGTAGAGCTGATACAGTAGCCAGTAATGTTTCTAGTGTTTCGGCTCAGGCACCGCCACCGCTGCCAGCATCAACGAAGGATGCGGCGCAAAGTCCAACCCAAGCCCCGGGATACCATCCCAACCCCTCCCCCGCTCCACCAACAAGGGGTAGTGAAAACCTGGCAGTTGAAGGCTGGTATAATGTTCCCCAGCCTCCGCGTTCTGGTACTCCACATGAACCGTACACGAAGTCTGTCGCTACGAGCACTAGCAACCTACGCACCCTGAGTATGGGATCTGAGAACAGGTTTGCTAGTCCGTTTGGGTCGGGAGAGCATGAAGGCGGCGTTAGCCTCAACCCAGGAAGTACCGACACCGTTCCTTCTCCTCCGCCACCATCGGTAAGCAATGGGCTAAATACTCCCTCGTCTAACACCCTGTCTACGGTCACTAAGGCAAATCCGCAATTCCATGGAGAGGAGGTTAAAATGACTTTTTTTAATGATCAAAGCGAGAGTTCCAAGGATGTTAGTGTTTCTGTTACTCCTCCCCCGAAGAGTAAGGAGGAAGTCAAAGATATGGAAGTGGAGGAGAAGATTGCAGTTAGGCATGAGGGAGATGGAGAGAAAGAGGTTTTTTATGAGGAAAAGAAGGGCAATGAGAAGGATGAGGATGATGAGGACGAGGTAGGATATTCGATGAGTAGTACTGCATACCCTGGGCAGTGGGAGCCGGAGTATTTTACCGGGTAGAGTTAGGATATGGATGCGGTTAGTTATGGACTTCAGGAGTTTTTGCTTTTTCATTTTTCGATTTTGCTTTTGCCTCTCTCTGGTTCGACGTTCTGGTTTTTGATACCATCATTTTGCGAATTCTTGTGTGCTTTTATTTGTTTGGTCGGTCAGACAAGTATTATCTGTTGTAATTCTCAAGTTTTAACCGCAAAGAAATAGTAATATCAAAAATTTTGTGATAATTCAGAATAAATATATCAGTCAGAAAGCGTAGGTATACTGGACAGGGGTTGGGAAAGCCACGCTGTGTCTCAGCAGTTCTGATCATACCAGGACCGAATCATCCATTTGGTTACTCGAATGCTCCTAACATCTCAATCAGTACTCGCAGCAATGACGTCGATCGACCATTCCCAAGAAGCTACTATTCACAATACTGATACAACATCTAGTAGCTATGAAAACGGACGATTTGGTGCCAGACCTGGAGCTAGTGATGCGGATATAAATGGAATCTTACAATCGGAGGTGATTCGTGTACTATTCATAATATAGGGCACCTGTTAACGCAGACCTTCAGATCGGTGTCACTGCCCTTCTCACGCGCTTGAAACTTGCCATCACATCATGTAGGGTACGCTCTCCCCCCTCGCCCTCGCCCACTGCTGTCCTAACTGCTCTGGCAGGATTTCGCAGCTTTCCTGAAGAAGCGCGCCTCGCTAGAAGATGATCAAGCCCAAGGCACGAACCCCCACCGGTCTCGCAAACACGCGAGCATATCCACCCGACTTAACAACTAACTTATCCCAGGCATGCGGAAGCTATGCAAATCTACCCATGAATCTTTGAGAAGGCCAGATAGTCGCCAGGAATCATACGCGCAACAACTGGAAGAGATGACTGGTTTGCACGATCGCCTTGCGGAAAATGGAATCGAATTTGCACGGGCGCTTCACCAGATGTACGACGATCTGACTGAGATGGCAAATAATATGGAGCGAGGCCGGAAACAGTGGAAACAGTTTGGGCTTAGCTCGGAAAGGAAAGCCCATGATGCAGAGCAAATGGTGGAGAAGGTTGGTGTTATGTCGCAGTTTGGGTTGCCAATGGCTTATAGGTTCACATTTGGCAGGCAAAAACTAGATACGATAGCTGCGCCGAGGAATTCGATCGGGTAAGATCTGGCGATCGACGACCAGGCAAGTCGTTTGGCTTCAAAGCAGCAAGGACCGGTGTTCAACATGAAGAAGAACTTCATCGCAGAGTTACCGCGGCGAGCTCCGACTATGAAAGCAAAGTGCAGATTGCCAAAGCGCAACGGCAAGAACTCATTACATCTCTTCGTCCCCAGGCGGTGCATGCGTTGCGAGAGATGGTCCACGAGTGTGATTCTGGGCTGACCGTACAGCTCCAAAAATATGGTATGTGACCTGCCGACACTTTTCATGGAGGGGCAGACTCTAACGCAGAGGGTAGTACAATTGAATGAGAAGCTTGTTCTCAGTAATGGCTTGACTATCAGTCCTTTCAAGGACGCTCGCTTCACCCGTAAGTTCACAATATCTAAATTGTTGGGGTATTTCTGATATCCGTTGAAGAACAAAGTAGTCTACGTGATATTGTTAGTCTCATCGATAATGAAAAAGACTTCAAATCATTCTTAACAGACTTCTCTTCCAAACTGCCGGTCAGCCCAAAAGAGCCCGAGATTAAATTCGAGCAACACCCTGTATGTTTATCAAGCACCGGTCCTTATCGATTTAGTAGGCTTATCTATTGGGTTACAGAGTCTTACGCCACAACAGCAGACCCCCGTCTTCAGATATACTCAACACACTGTGCCTCCTACAACTGGGAACGATGTTCACCCCCATACCGGACATAGCTTACCTATTTCTCGAGACATCACTCGGCCCCAGCAAGAGTTTCCACCCCAGTCACAAGGTTTTGGTGCCATAGTACAGCAGCCAGCCACGTTCCCAATCGTTATGCAGCGTGGTCAGGCACCCGTCCAGCGCCCAGTTTCGCAACATAGCATGTCTGATCTCCCCCGTCTGAAGCCTGTTTTCGGGGTACCTTTAGATGAATTATTGGCACGCGAGGATTCTTCAATTCCAGCCATAGTGTACCAGTGCATCCAAGCTGTAGATCTCTATGGGTTGGACGTTGAGGGTATTTATCGAGTTTCGGGCGAGAAAAAACATATTGATCGGTTAAATGCCGTGTTTGATAATGATGCCTCATGCCTGGACTTTCGACGCCCGGAGGACTTCTTTCAGGACGTAAATAGTGTTGCAAGTATATTGAAACAGTTTTTGAGAGATCTGCCGGAACCACTATTAACGAACGAGCTCTACCCCGAAATTATCGCCGCTTCGAGTAAGCCGACAATGCTTTCCCGGAGAGCGTACATGCTAATAATGGCTATAGCAATCGACGACGATATCAGCAGGCGTGATTCTTTGCATGGCCTGATCAATCGGTTGCCAGATTCTAACTATGCAACGCTGCGTCTTCTAATTTTGCATCTTAATCGCGTCCAAGAACACTCAAATATGAACCGCATGAATTCCGGGAACCTCGCAATTTGCTTTGGGTATTATGCAACTCAGATATATTATTCCTGGTGCCTAACTAACGCGCGCGCGAATTAGGCCTACCCTTATGGGAACCAGTGCAAAGCCCAACATTGCTGATGCCAGTTGGCAAGTGCGAGCCATTGATACCATTTTGCAAAATTGTTTTTCCATATTTGTGAGTTTGTTGAACCTATTTTGATCTCAATTGATGCTAACTAAACCTCAGCATGACGACTAATATATCAAATATGAGAGCGAATACTTGTTTGAAATTGCCGCATTCTAGTTCCTCTTCTATCATCATTGCTTTTACGCCCATTATTTGAATTTGTGAACCATCATTTCTAGTCTGGAAACAATGCTGTATGTACCTACTTAGGTATCGTGTACCCCCGCATGCACTTTGCCCGTGATCATCGAAGCATGCGGGTTTTGCTTCTCGAATGCTACCCGGCAATGCAGCCTTTAACAACATGCTTTTGAGCTTCCATCATTCGCACACATATGGCTCATCCAGCAACTCTCCGTGAAGCACTAGTGGAATTGCTTACCTCCTATCACGAACTGAATGTTAACTTCGTCGAAGAAAGGAAGGGGGCACCCACAACACTGGAGTTCCTGCGATGCGTGCAAAAAAATAGACCCGTTGTGTTCAAAGCCGCTGCGTCGCACTGGAAAGCAGTAAGTGCTTGGAATACCGAGTATCTACGGGCCAAAATGGGATCCAGTTCAATAGTAGTTGCAGAAACACCGCTTGGGTAAGTTAATTATCAACTGATACCCTGTACTCTACGCAAACTTCAGTAACTGAACTAGATGTATTTAGGAATGCAGATTCAGCTGTTTTCAATGAAGATGGCTGCACGTACTTTGTGAAACCCCACCAGTCAAAAACGCCTTTCTCCGTTTTTCTTGATGATCTACGATTTCAAAAAGCCAACTTAAAATCCACAGTCGTGAGATATGCTCAGTCCCGTCCGTAATATCCGGCAAAAAATGATTTCATTGGTGACATTATAGCAGGTAGCCAGTTCTAACATGGTCTCTAGAGGATGATAACATGCAAAGGGAATTCGGCCCTATTGCCTCTGATGTAGAAAGTCATATATCATGGGCTTCAGAAGCGCTAGAAAAACTCCCTGACGCTACGAATGTGTGGATGGGTAATGAGCGCAGTGTATCTGCGCTCCACAAAGACCCCTACGAAAATCTTTATGTCCAAATCACAGGTCGTAAGCAATTCGTTCTGATATCTCCGTTCGAAGCTGTATGCCTGAAAGAGAAGACGCTGCGGAGCTCAAAATACCAACCATCAGAACGTAAGGGCCAATTCAACATTGTACTAGAGGAGCCACCCGAAGACGTTCCTTTCTGGCCAACAGTAGACCCGGATCACCCTTGCGGCGATAACCCTTGGTGGGAGTACTGTCACCCTTTGCGCGTCGAGCTGGAGCCTGGTGATGTCTCTACCCTTGGACTCTTTGTGACGAGCTCGTTGGGTTAACGACATATACAGATCTTGTACCTACCAGCAATGTGGTAGATAGTCCCGCCAAGGCCTTGATTTCCGACCAAAAGTTGAGTTGGTGATAGGTATCATAAGGTTTCCCAGCGTACCTGTTCTGAGGAGGGCTTGTGTTGTGCTGTGAATTACTGGTATATATCAATCACAGGGCCTCGTCGTTGCAATAGCGAAGCTGAGTCGTATTATGAATGAATTGCTAGGTACGATATAGAGTTTGGCGGACCGTTCTTTTCCGCCGTCAACTTTGCGAGGCATGTTGGTCTCGTGGCATCACGGAGGGGAGAGAGTGAGGAGAACGAAGAGAACGAAGAGAGGGTGGAGAAGGGGAAGGTGTGTAGATAAAAGCAGTTACTTGTTCAAGCTCATTTCCCCGCTTATCTTTTGGTAAGGGCTACTTCTTTACTACCTAGAAAAAGCATGTAGTCTATACACCAACGAAGCTGGTGGTTTACGTAGTGTCTTTATGCTGTTGACAACATCTCCGAGAAATTGTTCCACTCCAATGGCCGTAATAGGGTTTATTTGTTGTATAGTTCTCAGAGGTAGCGTTTGGAGTTGTAACATAGCATGTGTGACGCCTGCAGATGCATCGTAGACAGCGTCTATATACCGTCGAGAAGCACGCAAGGAGCGGCGGTCCCTTTCAGGAGTTAGCCGATTTCTGGGTGGTTTGGGTGGTTAGGTCTGAGATATGAAGCCAATCGAATGTCTCATTCCCGCCCCTTCCTGCTCTTCCTGCCAACTCGGACCAAGCGCTAAAACTGGAGTCTCAGAATACAGCCGTACATCCTGATCCCGCCCATTTCTTTCATTCATTCACTTATTGATACAACAAGACTCCCTGCTTCTGCCTGCCGATTCCGCCAAAGTTCAGGCTGTTCTCCTACCCTGAACAGCGCACCTACCCGGACCGAACGCAACGCAACCCCCCTGAAAGAAGTTCCCGCGTTGGTACTCACCTCACACAACTACACCTACCAACCTGCCAACATACCCACCTACCACCCACAACTGCCTACGTACACGCCGACCGACAAACCGACCGACCCAACCGACCGACCGACCGAGCTCATCTCCTCAGTACTCGTCCGTAACGAGGAACTTGTCCCGCGCCGTTTGCCTCCCCGCGTATCCTCCCCCTGAAAGACCCAATCCCCATCCCATCAGTCAGGACACGAAATGGCAGCAACACGATCGTTGAAGGTTCGACCCTACTTCATTCCGCGTCTCTGGGAAACCTCGACTATGCGCTAGCTAACACGATCCTGTCACTTGCAGTGTGTTGTTACCGGTGATGGTGCTGTGGGGAAGGTAAGCTCTTGACTCCTATTTCATATAGAGCTCTAGACAGGAAACTGAAGTCTGATTCTTGCTCAGACTTGTCTTCTTATCAGTTACACAACAAACGCCTTCCCTGGGGAATATATTCCTACTGTGTATGTTCGAATTGTACCTTTTCGCATACATATACCGTCTAGCTCACAAGTCTTAACAGCTTCGATAATTACTCCGCAAATGTCATGGTCGATAACAAACCGATAAGCTTGGGTCTGTGGGATACTGCAGGACAAGAGGATTACGACCGTCTTCGTCCTTTGTCCTACCCTCAAACGGACGTATTCCTTGTCTGTTTTTCAATTGTCAGCCCACCATCGTTTGACAATGTTCTGTCAAAGGTACACCATGAGCTTTCAACCATGACCCGTATATGAGCTGACAGCCATACATAGTGGTATCCAGAAATTTCGCATCACGCACCGAACATCCCTATCATACTTGTGGGAACGAAGCTCGATCTCCGTGATGATCCCAAAACTGTTGGAGGTTTGCGCGAGAAGCGGATGTCGCCTATAACTTACCCGCAGGGTATCCAGCGGTCCAAGGAGATTAACGCTGTCAGGTTGTTACCCTCATACCAATTTCTGTCGGCAGTTCTAACTTGGCTAGATACCTCGAGTGCTCGGCTCTGACCCAGAAGGGACTGAAGAATGTCTTTGATGAAGCTATCAGGTGGGTCGCTTAACTATCCTAGGTGGTTGTTCATCTATCTAATTCTAACCAACGTGATAGGGCGGTTTTGATGCCTGCACAAAAGCCTCCCAGAGCCAAGAAGGCTTGCGTTATTGTATAGATAGTGAGTGCGATGCTGGTCGACAGTATATGTGGTTTTTATTCGGTTTTTGCTTCTGCTCCTTTGGTCGTTCACGCATGAAATATGTGTCATGATATCTCTCTTATAGCTACACTCACAATTTCATACCCCTTTGGATTTTTCATCATTGAGATGTTTATGTAAAATTGCCTACTTATTGAGCGAGTCTTTGTTTTATGCTCATTGAAAGCACGCGAATAGTTATTAGTTGGAAGGGCAAATGTGAGAATCCTAAGCATTAGGCGGAAGCAATTACTGTATACGACGCCTTCGACTGGGATGCATTCCATTCTCTCCATCTTCGGCTTGTGCACGGCGCTCAGCCTTCTCCTTTACTCTGTCGGTTGCGATACGCTGTCGCTCTTCGTTGAGTTTCTCATTTTTCATCAATAATTTCTCCCTCCGCACTTTACTCTTCCCACCACCTCCAGCACTAGACATCATGTCAATTTAGACCTACAAAGTAGACATTCATTGGAACTCTTACGTTAGCTCAACATTAATCTTGCGTGCTTCCGACTTCCCATCATTAAACATGCTATGATGAAATTTTGTGAGGCAGAGCTCCATTTTGTCGTATCGAGCGAATTCCAAGAATGCAAATCCTTTACACTTAGAGGGGTTGTCCTTCACCGTCATGAGACGCACCGATGTCGGCTCTACAGCGCTGAAATGTTTCTCGACGGCAGCTTTAGTAGCAGAATATGGTAGATTTCCTGCATTCGAGAATGATTAGTCGATGAAGCGCGGGGAGACAAGCAGAGGTGGATTATGCGCACCGATAAAGACTATAAACCTCGATTTTTTATCCTGCGCTGTTGCCGCGGCAGCTGTTTCGTCGTTGGGCTTGGGTACTGGAGCATCGCCGTCGTTCCGTGGCTTCCAAGTGCGCTGCTTCTTCTTTTTCTTCTGCTCATTCTTCCCTGTCACATCGTCTACGGTTTTTGTGGGGGCATTGTTGCCGTCTCGTAGCTTCCGAGAACGCTGTTTCTTCTTCTTCTCCTCTCCTATCGCATCACCTATGGTTTCTGCGCGGACATCGTCTGTCTCTTCTTTGCTGTCTCTCTTCCGTTTCTTTGAAGGCGCCTGTGGTGTGGTTGTTGTTGAAGCCATGATTTCTGTTGCGAGATGTTGGGAATTGTATGTATAAACTTTTTTTGATTTGCGACCAAATCTCAAGGTCCCAAATCAGCCTAACAGCTGCCAAGTGTTTGTACTTGCCGCACGCGCCCAATTATACTTCTAAGTTTTACTGTGGTTTGAGTTTTTTTTTCCTCCGCTAGAGGTGGTTTAGACTCATAATTACTTGGTTTTTGGCTGAATATCGACAGTTTAAACGGCAATCAAGCGCCCCAAGCGGAGATTAAAAATGGCGTACGAAGTTGATTGGATTGAAGGAATTAAGCGTCCGACCCTGACCCAGGTACTACCCTAAATAAACTTCATTGAAATAATTCTAAACGTTTGCTAGCTACATGGGAGTATAAACTTTTGATAGCCCCAGGCTTGAGCTCGAGATTACAGATATCAAAAGACTGTGTAGACATATGTGTGCATATGGTGGAGTATGCCAATATACGCAAGCTATTTTTTACAATGCTAACTTTTATCCTCATAGGCCCACCCCTTGTTGTTGTTTAATCATACTGTATTCACTCTAACTAGAGTATGACAGGACCTTAATAATAACCCCCTCCGCCTCCGGGCGAGCCGGCTAGATGGTGGAGCTCCCCCCCCGCTACCCTTCGTCCCCGTAGGCGCACCCCTTTGAACAGTGGAACTTAAATTTACAAAAGGTTCCTTGCCATGAGCTGCATCGTCAATGGGTATACATGTACGGCTACCAGTGCATTACAGACTACAAAAACCCTATTTCCACCAAGGAAACCCCAATATATACACTCCCCGTATTAGTAACCTCTCTAGTTTTTCCCAGTTTCTGAATCCTACAAGCAACAGCGTTTGAATAGCCACCGAGTGATACACTGTGCACATATGTCTTCTATCGTAAGGTGTATATATAAACAATAGTTTAGTGGACAACCTGCAAATACGAGAAGCTAGGGGGGATGGTCAAGGTATGTGCGGTTTGGCATGTATAGACCCTTCCCATTGTAATACGAACACCATATATACGAAGAAAGCTGTTTACGCTTGAACATAGTCTGGTCGTCGCCCACTTCACTTTGCTGATACACACCCCAATCCCATACACCAGATATCGATGCTGCTAAGCGATACTGGCCCCTTAAGGTTTCCTGTAAGCCTGCTTTGACGGGAGGATCTTGTCTCGCACAGCGTTCTCCAAAGCACGGTTTAAAAAACCCGTGTTCAATGTGTGTTGCCACACTTTGTGACTGGAATCCGCCGCTGGTTTGTTGCCAATCTTGCGGAAGCATGTGTTTTGGATGCTTCAGTTCTGGTAATGTGCTTTCAACCTTTGATTTTCACAACGGTAGGTACCAAGAAAGCCTCGGAGGATTGCTGATGCCGTCCGATATGCACCACCGCGGAAGAAGCACGGCCAACATGCCCCATCTCCGTGACCGCAGCTTTGATAGAGACCTAGTCTGTTGAGGAGGATACTGTTTGACAAGAGGCCGAGGTGGCGTGTTAGTAGTTACCAGGGATCTCTGAGGAGGTGGAGAGCACAGCAACATTAGCAATTGCTCGCTCGGCCTGCCATAAGAGAATACCATAGTCAGCTTAGGATACCACATCCACTGCATAATTCGTTCATTTACCTACCGCACAGTATTTACAACATATTTATAGCAAAGAGGGCCGTGTTATTATACTAGATGCAGACCACATTAGAAGATGGGGTTGATTTGGCATTGTGAAAGGTTCTTCCAGTTGTATGTTAAACAGGGTAGAAGAAAATGTGCAATGTCATCCATATATTGTCGTTCTCTCCCTTCTCATCACTTCTCATGTCAACATATGCATCTCCCAAACCTCTTTTTGCTCCATCGAAGAACACCTAACCCCTGGTGCACAGGTTACATCAAACCAAATTCTGCAGTACCCCAGAATTGAGCTAAATCGGTATTCTTTAAACATTTGATTTCCATATCAAGGGCAAGCTAGCTTTTATTTGGTATAGTACCTATCACAAAAGTTTGATAAGATGTAGGATCAATATTTACAAACGTTACTTATCCCCTACACGCTTTTACAAGATTTAGGTAGATGTATTAGTAAACTAGGAGTTTTATTTGGTCTCCTAAACGAGACTTTATGACAGATTCGTTCAATAGATCGAGTGTATCCTTGTGGGTCTCGCGGATATCAAAGATTCCTTGCTGTTTTTCATTTATCGCGCTCATATCCAGAACCATCGCAGTAACGTCATCGAATTTTAGGGCACCTGCATCTGAGTTAGTCTCAGAACTAGCTGTATAGTTTAGACCAACAATACCTTCGCGTATCAGAGCTAGCAGCCTGCCTGGTGTACCCACACCTATTCCTATCCTAATCAATAGTTAGCACCCGTTCTCTCGATGTAAAAAAACCCCGCAGGGACAGTGTCGTGTACATACTTAGTATTGTTGCACAACTCGACAGATTCTTTCAGTTTGATATGCTTGGCAAACAGCTTTGCAACCATGCACTCCTTCGTCTGGAATTTTTTCACCGCACGGGCAAGGTCTGTTGCACGCAATGCAGCTGCAGTTACAATAAGTGTGTGAGGTGCCCCAGGGGTCTCTGAGGCTTTATTCAATCCCTTTCCATTACCATGAGCTCCCGAAACTATAATATCTTGTTAGTCTTAAGCCCTTTCCCGAGGGTTCAGAGCGCAGTTACATGTTTCTAAAAACTCGGAGAGATTTTCCAGAGTCCGATTATTGCTATAGGACGTAGTATCCAGAAATGCTCTTGTTGGGATGAATCTATCTTCCAACTCCACTGCACTCAAATCTTTCTCAAATTTCCGCAACCGTCGATTGATATAGTCAGCAGTCAAATTTGGGTCCATTTGGGCGATAGAATCATTGATTTTCTCGGGCTTAGCTGGTTTCTTGGGCTCCGGCTGCTTGAAAGGTTTGGGTTTGCGTTCATGGTCGTTGTCTAGCTTCGGTACTTTGGCCGTTTCTGACAATTGTTTATTTGCCTTTTCTTTTTCTCGTTTCCGTTTGCGCTTGTTCTGGGCTGCGGTTACCGGAGTACTGCCATCGAGGGGCAGCAATGGTTGGGTTTTGACATCGTCGGTCATTGTATCAATGTGGTTGTATGTGGCGTGAAGAAGGTTTTAATTAGTGGATTTCTGGAATTCTAATATTAAAGGGTAATATTTATTCTTGTTTACCCGGAATCAAAATGTCACTTCAAGGCAATATAATATGATATTTACAAGTAACGCCATCACGCGAATCTCGCTGAAAATCTACTAAAGCTGGTGTTTACTGGGTGCTTTTCATTCTAATTCCTTTGCTACGTTATACGTGTGTCAGACGCGTTGAGGCGTGTCTCTTGAGCAAGGAGCTTTCTTTATAGCTATAGTTAGCTGCAACCGATCTCATTATCTGCCACCTGTGTCAAAATATGGCGCTGAGAATCACCACTTGGAATGGTCGGTTTGTCCTGATCTTTCTGTAATGATTGACTAAAATTATCTGCAGTAAACGGCATCAGGTATGGCACTGAACACGATATATGATGTACTCTAATTTCCCGAAGGAATCCCTTCGGATTCCACCCTTGGAGCGCACAAAAGTCATTTCAATACATGTTCGACACTCTCGAGGCCGATATTGTATGTTTCCAGGAAACCAAGGTCCAGAAAAAGGATCTCACGGATGACATGGTGCTCGTCCCTGGATGGGATTCATATTTTACCTTCCCAAAACATAAGAAAGGTTCTATACATCAATATTTGTCAACTTTTTACCGTTTAGAACTGATTGTCTTTAGGTTACAGCGGAGTGGCTGTTTACACGCGCAATTCAAAATGCCTTCCCATCAAAGCAGAGGAAGGCATAACTGGGGTTCTCGAGCCCCCATCTCATCCTGGCCAGAAGTATAAATCGTTGTCTGCATCGGAATGCATTGGAGGATATCCTGATCTATCAGAAGAAGAAGCGCTCTTGCTTGACAGCGAAGGACGCGCTCTAGTTTTAGATTTCGGTGCTTTTGTGTTGATTGGCACTTACTGTCCCGCTTCGACGGATCCTACAAGAGATTCCTTCAGAATTGCGTTTGTTGAAGCACTATGCAACCGAATAAGGAAGCTCGTCATGGAATGCAAAAGGCGTGTCGTCATTGTGGGCGACCTCAACATTGCTAGAGAAGAGACCGATGTTGCTGGGGTAAAAGATATGATGAGAGACCTGGGAATAAGCGATTGGAAGGACACCCCCACCAGACGGGCTCTGGATCGATTATTAGAACCCCATCCCGACGGAATAGTGATAGACCTCTGTCGAGAGCATTTCCCTGACCGACTCGGGATGTATACATGTTTGTTTCCTCCACCAACCGTACAACCTCTTGGATACTGATATGGATTCTAGGTTGGGATGTTAAGAAGAACAAAAGACCTGGAAATGCAGGTAGAACGATTTTTAGGCCTGTTGAAACCATTTGATATATGATGCTAACCTAGGGTTCAAGGCTCTCGTATAGACTATGTCTTGTGTTCTTCTGATATGAAAGATTGGTTTTCTGAGGCAAATATACAGGAAGGATTGATGGTCAATTTCTTACCTTTGCAAAATAGCTTCCACAGATAGCGTTACTAACGTAAATGCAGGGTTCTGACCATTGTCCCGTCTTTGCTACTCTCAAAACGACCATTGATTACGGTGGCGTCCAGAAGAATATTCTTGACATTGTTAATCCTGAAGGCATGTATCAAGGAGGTGAACGGCAGACATCAGTTTTAACACCACTTGCGCCCCGGCTGTGCATGAAACGGTTCCCTGAATTTAGTCAGCGCCGAAATATCAAGGACATGTTTAGCAAGATGTCATACAACAAAACGCTCGCAAAAACAACACAAGGTAACGCTCAAACGTTGTCCACCCAAAAAGTGGATTCGCCTACGGGACCACCTGCCAAAAGGCAGAAGACGTCATATCCTGTTATTGTATCAAAGAACCCGAAGAATTCGAAGTCCCAGAGTCAGCAAACCCTACGTGGATTTTTTCAACCGACTGTAAATAATATGGGGACTGGCTCACTCTCGAGTATATCATATTCACAGCCGTTCTCGCCAGGAAGAAGCCCAACCCCGGTTGATCCCAAACCAGACGACCACTCTGAAGCTGTATCTCTAGTGATTCCAGAATCCATGTCCCCACCTAAAGACGAGAGCGCCGGCTTCATAGACCAAATCGAATCAAAAGAGAAATGGTCTCAACTTTTCTCTAAACGACGCCCACCAGTTTGTGACGCTCATGGCGAAGAGTGCATTCAGCTTACCACCAAAAAGCCAGGTCCAAATTGTGGAAGAGCCTTTTGGATGTGTCAAAGGTATTTATTAACGCCTTGTTTAGCCTTCCCTCAGTTTATCTGTTTTCTCTTAGGGAGATTGATCATTCTGACGGTGACTGCTAGACCGATAGGTCCCGAAGGGGAGTCCATGGTGAAATCGGGTCTGAAGACGGAATGGAAGTGCAACTTCTTCAAGTGGGCAAGCGATTTGTAGTTAATATTAATGGGATATGCATAAACCAAGCCAAATTGGTCGTAAATTTTATGTACTAATTTCATACGGTACAGTCCTAATACTATGAGCCTACGAAGGAGTAAACACTGGTCTACGAGCGCACTTGCTTAAGTATCCATATCTAGAGGAAAAGTCCCCATCCTCGGGGATGTTCGCCGGTTCTCCTACCAGCCTAAAGTTTCTAGCTCATCATACTGAGACAAACCTTCGCCCCGGATCTACAACAAAGCCAAGCAAACACAATCTACAACTGATATTCAATAACCATGTCTAGGGTCACAGGTTCGACCAATATTCTCCTCATCTGCCACTATCTTCACTGACATTACCTACTTAAGTAGGTACTCAAGATCTCGTGAAATTTCAACTCTGTGGCGTGCTCTTTGATCTGATGGAGCAAACGGTTGTCCGCAACATTAAGTTCGCTGATGCCGACAACAAGGTAAATCTGCTATTCGCCATGTATTCCACCATCTTGAGTCTATGCCCGAGCCTGAGGGTGATGGGGATCCGGCCAACAAGCTCGTTCTGTCAACCATGGGCTTGCTTTTGGATCAATGCATGATGCTTGAGATGGCCAACAGCTTCTATCAGAAGCAGATAATCGAATGGCGCATGACTTCCCGCCAACTCGATCAATCTGCTTGGGGACTTGTCAAAGCGATTCACAATTTTATCGTCTTTGCAATTCATCTCAACTTCATTTATCCACACAACACCCTCACTACACAAGGCGTGGAATTTGCAATCACTCAAGCCATTGCTGTTGAAACACCACAGGCTGAGAATGCTGCCAAGCGCATGGTGTCCGCCCTGGTAACTTCCAAGGCGTTATGGCAAATTGAGCACCATGGTGTCTGTAATCTTGATGTTGGTCCTGCCGAGCAACTTCCTACAGAGGTCATAAACTACCTTCAGACTTTTTACAGCAAGTTTATGCCCTTGAAAACTCAGGTAACTCTATCACATACCAACTCAATCCTACAAGATATCTGCTTAATTGTCCAGTAGTCAAATTCTCACAGGGAATATATTGGGCTTGTGCTGTTTGATACAGCCCTCGATTGGTACTGTGCGTTCCCACTTATAAGTTTCTCCCATACGATGCTAATAGTCACAGTGAAATCCACTCGGGTTGTCAAACCCAAGCATCTTCCTCCGCCTCAGCAAATTGTGAAGGATATCGTCCAAGAATTCTTTCCAATGGCCAGGACCTCTCAATAAGCATGCCGTACCTCGGGGGCATGATGTCGGTGTAACACTTCAGCCTTGTCTCAACGCTGATTATAGAAATCTGATTTAGAGGGGCCTCGTTGAGATATTGTGCTGTATGGGTAGGATTCTGAGGCAAGTCGAGTCAACGGGGTAACGACACTTGAAATTGTTGTTAAAGTAAAGGTTGAGAGTGAAATTTTAATAGCAGTGCATTTGATCCAGTGACTTCCACATCAGCATCAATAGATAACTAGACCAGACCCAAAGGCATAAGAGTCAACTGTGCGCTCGCGGCCGAATACATCATGATTACAAGCAAAAAAAAAAGAGCCAACTGTGCCTGTACTGTAGCGAGCATCAAGGTACGAACGGCCACCGTCATCCGGCAATTTGTTTGCTATTTGTCGTGTTATTTGGAGACTAGTTCGGATACAGAGGGATTTGTTAACTATATGCCACCTAGCCATATCATACTACACTAGACGCTTGCACTCATCGGTCATCGAAAGGTCTCTTTTCAACGCCAGAACGCGTTATCCCATAGATTCAGCAACACCGAGAGCTCTGGCACAGTCTAGCATGCCTCTTCCTCCTCCTTCAGCTTCGCAGTGGGCTTCACTTTTTCCTCTTCGGCCGAACGTGCTTTGATCATTAAGTCCTCTTATGGCTTTGTATGATTCTGAGCAACTTTTTGTTTTTCGGAAGTGATTGTCATCGAGAGTGTCTGATGTGAAACAAATGTATTCATAAAATTCCTACGAAATGCGGCCATTCTTCTTTGAGATTTTTTTGTAATCCCTCACTCAAGTCATCCTCATCATCTATTATCAAGTCTACCTTAGGGCTATGTTAGATCGAACGTTGAAACTACCTCGAGATCCGATAATTGGAACCACAGCCGTCGATTTAAATCTTAGGAAATCATAGACTTATAGCCGTACAGTATTAATCTATAGCCATACACCTCCATATCATAGCCATGCACCAAAGTCTTCCGACGTCCAAGTTTGAGACCATGGGAACCATACAAGCGAAACCAAATATTACTTCGAACAGCCACCGTTTACTAGCCAAATAGGGCCTAAACTAATGGAATAATTAGAATAGTCTGAAGGAGGAATAAAGATTCTGAGAACATGTGTACCTTCGCGAGTTTGATTGCTTTGGCATTCTTCAATCCAGTGAGGCGAAAGGTCTCAGTTGTCTTGCGTGGTTGATACTTGTAAGTTGGGTTGTTTTGGAGAAGCTCCGCAATTTGCTTGCGTATGTCATCAGTTAAGATCCGCTTAAAGGAAAAGGAGGAATCACCTTGAATCCGTTCTTGCCTCAGCATGCCAGAGTTTTTCGATAACCTTGGCTAAAACGAACTTAGTTTAACAGAATTCACATCACATACATATATAAACATAGGCTCGAAATGAACTTACCAATGTCAAGCCCTAGGTAGAGAGGCTTGACATAACACAACTTGCCACCCTTCTCTCTAGAGAGAATCTCATGAGGTAGCAGTCGTGCTATAGTTGGTAACTGCAGTTAGAAACTACGAGGATTTTAACTTTTCGTTGGAGCTAGCTGTTGTATTATTCCAACCCGAGGTCCTAAAGTGGTCGGTTTCTAAACCCCCAGCCCAGGGAATTGGGGGCAGCAGACTGCGTTAGCCGCTTGCTCAAATCCGTAGAGCCATCCGGGGAATGCTTGTGCTTTGTGTGGTGATTGGTGTGAGAATGGCTGTGCTGGTGCACTTTGTTTGGGTAGTGATTGGAGGTGGTTATGTGTGATTGTTAGCTATATGTCCATATTTCTGTCAGCTTGAGAGGTGAGACCCTTACTCTACAGGTTGCAGGCCTTGCTTTAAGCGCGTCCTACTTTGGAGTGAGTAGCCAGAACCACGTATTACGCACGCGATAACAGCGCCAACAAACTACCTTGCCTTTCATCCAGCTTTTGTCGCTAGGGCTATTACCTACTAGAACAGAGCATCGGTAGTGGCTACTTGCTCTATAAGTATAACCTGCCTTAGAGCGTGTGGAAGGTTACTCGTATTGTGCAAATTAATCAGAACCGTTTAGTGATGAGTTTATGGCTTTGTACTACATGTTCGGACAATCCAAGCAATCCCTTGCTGTTGTTTAACCATACTGCATTCACTCTATCAAGTAGAGTATGTCAGTTCCCGCTTCCCCCTCCGGATGGCCCCGGTAGTGGGGGAGATCCCCATCCTCTACCAATTGTTTCTAAGGTTCTGTTAATCTGTAGACGGTCCTTGGTGGCGCTAGTCACCAGTGATAAAGCTGGATGACAGACTAAGATTTTGCTTGCGCAAAATAGCGAGAACAGGGAAACATTAACTAAGCTAGTTATTTGCTCCAAAACCAATACCTTGGGCCCTGTGGTTGCCTTGTTACCGGGATTGTAGGGTTCTACTCTATGAGGGAAAAACTCTTCAAGGGTTATCATTTATGAATTGAGATAGTCTCGGAGTTACACGCCAAAACTTAACCCCATCGCGGCGTAGCTTTCACCCTCATAAATAGGACCCGCTACTTACAAACTTACTTTCTCTTCACATCTATTGTACCTTCTCACCCCACAATATTCTCGGGATCACTTTCATCGACTGGCTGAAAATGAGTTCACTACCTGGCATAGCATCTAATGCCTTGATATATGTGACATATGCAATCTTCTTGTAGGTACCCTTCAAATGCAAATATTTCCTGTGAGCATGATTGTTCACACACTTCAGCTTTGTACCACACTAATTACGGACGCTGATGAAATCAGGATAGTAGGCTGTTACATTGCATGGGTGTTCCGAGGCCAGTCGAAATCCGAGTTTATACATTCGAACCGCACACAAACGGGTTTGTATTTGCAATCCCGAGACTGATCTTCACGAATATGCAGTAAAGTTATACTGACACAAAGTCCACACATAGCAATTCCATTGGCACTCAACTTTGTCGCATCTGGTGAGTGCTACAACTATTGTAAAGCGATAGCGGCAATACCACACGTTAAATACCGACGATGACAAGTCAATAAGGGTTCAAAGAGGTTCGTATAAAATTCAAGTCTATCTCTTCCGAGATATCTCGGGAGAGATGGTCGTGGTCTCGCTACGGGCGCTTGGGATGAAGCAAATTCTGTTGGGTCTACTCTCTTTCTCCTTGAAAGAGAAGACCTTTTGAAATGTGGAAAAACGTAGGCTGAGATAGTACCGTCTGTACCCGAACAAGTTAAAACTTGCGTGGGAAACGTGTTGCCGCTTCTGCAATCTTGTGAAATGCCCTAGTTGTTTTGCTAATAATTGACGGGATGACAGCAATGGGCTCTGGAATTCTGTTTTCATACCCTGAACTTGGAACTATAGCTGGTGTTCAAGGATCTATCACTTATGCCGCATGCTCGGCGCTTCCATTGATGGTTTTCCCGCTTCTTGCGCCCATCATAAGAAGGAGATTACCAGAAGGCTTTATCTTAACCATGTGGGTGTGTGAGCGCTACGGCCTGGTTGCAAGTCTTTATCTTAGTTTCTTGTCGTAAGTTCTGCATATACACATTTTCTGCGCTCAAATTAACATTAGGTAGGTTAGCAACAATGTTTCTTTACATGGTTGCAGAGCTGTCATCTCTGAAACAAGTGATTGAAGCACTGACTGGTCTCGATGGGTTACCAGTGATCATAGTGGAGGTGGTGGTAACGTCTATATATACAGGTATAGCCGATTTACCTAAGTACGGTTTGACTTCCATTGACATACTCTTCAGCTTTGGGTGGTTTCCGGGTGTCCTTCATTACCGATAACATCCAGGGAGCCTTGATTGGTCTTCTCATCGTCATCTGTACTATTGCTGTGGGGACGTCTGTGTCAATCGATACTTCCAAAATCGGACCCTCGGGACTGGCTGAACCAAGTCTTTTGGGATACCAGCTCATATATATTCTTTTGGTCGGTATTGTGTTCAGCAATCTGTTTCTATCGGGGTTTTGGATGCGGGCATTTGCGTCAAAGACCGATAAGGACCTGTGGATCGGGTGCAGCATTGCCTCAATTTGCGTTTTTGTCATACTACTGCTTGTCAGCTCCACTGGTTTCGTCGCTGCATGGGCCGGTGTTTGGACACCGGAACAATATGGTGGCCTTGCATTTTTCCTCTTATTGGAACAGCTACCAGCTTGGGTTGTTGGCTTTGTGGTAACCATGGTAGTAGTACTTAGTTGCGCTGGTTCGTTTACCTTCTCTCCCACTAAGCTAAAGCTGAAGCTGTCTAGTATTCGACAGTTTGCAGTCGGCGATGGTTTCCACTGCATCTAACGACATATTCCGCAACAAACTGCCTCTCATCTACATACGAGGTATGGTTGTATTGGTTATCGTCCCGATCATTGCTATAGCCGTCAAAAGGCCCAGTATTCTTCAAATCTACTTGATTTCGAATATCTTTGCAACAGCTGCCTTACCATCTATTCTTTTGGGCTTGAGCAACAATTTCTATTTCCTAAGCGGTTCCGACGTTGTCTGCGCAGGCTTAGGTGGAATGCTCAGCGTCTTTATCTTTGGAGCTGTGTATTATGGAGACGCACATAGGGGCGCCGGACTTATGATCTTAAAGACTGGATTGTATACAAATGACTGGAGTGTCTTTGGTAAGGTCCCCAGAAATGATACCAATTGCGAACATTGTTGACAAAATTCAATGTTAGGTGTTTTTGTTGCCGCACCTGTAGGGTCTCTAATTTTCCTGGCTGCAGCTTGCATTGTTAGGCTGTCGGCTACTTGGATCTTCTGCAAGGCGTTGGGTCGGTCTTTTAACGCTCTGGATAAATCTATTACAACTCCACATGTCCCAACTATACCACGGTTCTAGGGATCCCGTCTACACCAACGACGATCATAAGAGTGTGTGATAGTACACTATTGTCAATGTAAGGTGAAAATTGAGTGAAGTGTTTTAAGGTATTGGGATTAAATTTATGGATGTATTAGTTCCTTGATAGTGCTAAGAGTTTAGACGCATAAAGCGAACGAAGTAAGGTCGTTTGTGAGGCCGTGCACAACATGTGTCGGAATAGTTGAAGTGAAGTGAACCAGTTTCAACTTTCATAATGAAATTGATGATATTATAAAAAGAAACCTGAACTATACTTTTGGTAAACGATACCATTCCACGCAAAAAAGATAAAGCCTCCATTACGAATATAAAATATATCACATTTTCAATCCTTCAATCCTGATCTTGGGCGTAAGAGTGCTTCCGCATTTCTCCAAGCCTATGCCGAGATTGCTGTAATTTATTCTCCAACTGGAGAATTTTGACCTATAGCACATCAACCTCATGAAAAAGAAGGGTAATAAGAGCACAACCTGCTGCTCCATCTCCTGCACCTTGAACTCGTGGCCATTAAGGTCAGACCAATTCATTTCTTCCCCTTCATCGCGGTTTTTTGCTGTGATTATGTTCTGAACCTGTCGTACAAGCGATTTGCAGGCAGCTGTAACAGCCCTAGATGCGCTTTCCAGCCGATCCTGTGATTTCGACATAAAGTCCGCTTTAACACGGGATGCCGCAACCAGCTGTGCCGTCGATGCAGCGACGTCATTCGAAGCCACAATCCTGTAACACATTTAGCTTCAGTACTAACGAGCCATAAATGTCGCAGAAGGTATTACATTTGTTCCAGTTTATTGCGTCCACTGATAACACCGTCGGCAGTCTCAATCAACATGTTTGTTGAAGATGCAACAGCCTTTGCGGCAGAAATCAATCCTTCAGTCCACCGATTGTTGCGTTTGTAAAAGGCTGTGCGAGAACTGCCTCCTTTACCTTTGGCAACAATCTGAATCAAGAATTAGCACGATGATCATCAACCCTAGATATTTAATTTACCTCTTGTTGAGATATCGTTGCGGCCTTGATTAGTTGTGCGATTGCATTGGTGACAGCAATCGCTGCGTCTAGGATTGATCTTCCACGGCAATTAATTCCTGCCTTGGAAAAGCCGGTGTGATTTGCGACTTACTCATGAATCTTCAGCTCATACGTCGAATATCCGGGGTCTTTAGACTTCTGCTGAAGCTGGGCGAGCCTAGCCGTCGCCGCCTCGATTGCGGCCGCAGCTTTGCTAAGTTCATTATCCACATGCTCCCCTAGATCTTTCTTGACGTCGGTGAGCTTGGTTCCCTTTCCAATATACTGTTCTACTAGCTTTGTCAATTTCTGGAGATTGGCTTGAACTTCCAAATTATTCGTAATCACCACATCCGCCTTCTGATCGCTACTCAAAGAATCAAGCCGGAAAGACTGCAGGTTCTGGAAGAACTTGATTGCAGAGTCAGCGGATTGACGTGCAGCAGAGATCACTGACTCGGCCTTTCTCTCGTCTGGAATAAATCGAGTCACTCCCTTGGAGTTGATTAAAACATCAGAGATGGCGCTTGAAAAAGTAGTAACGGTTTTGATAATGAGATTCTGGTGGCTGCTGGGTCCATCTGCAATGAAATTATTGAATGACGTCGCAAATTCGGTGGCACTGAACGCAGCCTTCTCAATCTGAGAGAGAAGATAGCCAGCAGTTGCATTCTGATTGCCCGCATTCATAGGGGATTCCAGTTCATAGAGGGCATCATCGATTCGCTGCACTCCGCTTTGTAGAACTGAATCTGTCAATCTCATCAGCCAAAGTAATACTCAATAGTAGAGATTAGGATCCCACCAATAATCTCATTTAGCCGTTTCAGGTGCTCGAGTAGCAATGAGTCCACCAGATCAACCTCATCGCGCGGCTCCTAACCGTAATCAGTGTTTTCGAACTATTGACAGATAACTGTGGGTGGACCCACAGGCGCTTTGGGTGCATTGAATTCCAACAGGACCTCATCCATCCCTGCTTTGAAAATTTCCAGCTCTTCTTCTTTCTCCCGCAACTGCCTTTTGAGGTCGTCGGTTTTTTCGCCAGATTGTGACGCTAGTTCGTCAATTTGTCGCTGTTTTGACCGCAGCAGTTCCTCTAAATCAGCCATTTCGCGGTTATGCCGCGAGAGCATCGCTGATAGCTCTCTTCCCTTGGAGTTATCATTATTCTCAGCCTTCTCTTCAGCAACCCGAAGTTCGCGCTTGAGCTTTTCAACCTCGTCTTTTTGTGACTATGCTATTGTCAGTTATCGGGGAATGGATGCACGTGATAACAAGACATACTCCCTTCACACGATCCAGATCGTACAGTGCCCTATCCCTCTCTCGAATCATATCAGCTAATTCGAGGTTCTTTGTTTTCATTTCCCGCTCGAGCTTCTCGCGTTTATCGATTGCCTCCTGTGCAGAGGCTGCTTTAAGTTGCATTTGCTTATATTTCCCGAGAAGCTCCAAGTGTTCATGGCGAAGTTGAGAATAGAGCTTGGCGAGTGCATCATACTTGCTCTTCCACATGTTGACCTGCTCTATGCACAGATGAGCATCCTGTACCCATGAGAATCATACTTTTGTACTGACCTTGAAGCGACTTGATTAGGTCATCCTTCGACTGTTGCTGCTGTTGAGAATTAAGGGTAAGATTAGATAGTTCGTTCTCTAGTGCTTTCACTTTCTGAGAAAATGTTAGTTCATGTATTATCAAGGTTTAGCATGTCCCACATTATCATATGATTCGAGCAAGAGAAGATGATTATTTTGCTGGCCCTTCAATTCTAATAACTCTCTTTCCAATTCCACAACATGGCCTTGGGCTTGTCGTGCTACATGATCTCTCAGCAACTGTTCTTCGGCTAATCTTTGTTGCTCGGCCTGCATCCGTTGTCGTTCCTCAAACTCCCGCTGCTGCTGCATTACCATCATGTTCTGTCGCTGCAACTCTGCCTCCCTTTGATCACGTAGTCGTTGCTGTTCCTCCTCATACGCCCTTTGTTTTTGAATTTCATCGTTCGTCCAAAAATCAGATATCGGTTCGGGTTCTAGTGCTGTTGGTATTGGTGGAGTAGGAGTAGGCTCTAGGCTCTCGTTCACGGGTCGCTGCGGCAGCGCCGGAGGCGCATCATCCTCGCTCATGAGGTTTGGAGGATCCTAGGGGAGTCAGTCAGGTGCTACCGCAAGCCAATAAAGGTATTTACTTGGGGCAATTTTGGTATGGTAATGAGGCTGGTCAGGTATCGCAGGTTCGAGCATTCGTAATAAAAGCGAACTAGACGGTGGTGTTGACCTTCATATCGATCCCGAAGGGGCGCCAATGCTTCGTCGTCACCAGTTGCTGAGAATCGTCAATCCTTACACCGTGCCCATTGATTGTTGCACGTACTTGTATGCATTGCTCTCAACATGCTGGTGATGAACTTGTAAATACCGTAGCTTTCTTGTACTAACGGCACTAAGGCCGAGATCCGACACTCATTGTTCAGTCCATGGCGAAAGTGAGAAAACACCAATTTTTGAAACGAGTCTATTTGATCCTGCAATGTCATGAGATCCGAGATTGTCTCATACCTAGATTACTGGTTAGTAATTACTATCAAATTGAAAGAGTGACAGAACCCTTCGTTCGGATCATTGATTGTCTTCAGGCTGATATACTCCTCATACTCGAATAGACCTGTCAATTACTTCAGTATCGTTTAGTGCATATATAGGTTGGTGCCAAACCGTTGAATTCCGGATGGTGGCGGTGAAATTGCAGCTTGGCTCGAAGGAAGTAGATATACTCGCGTATCAATGGGCCATAGCCTAATAAGATTAGCAAGTAAACACAGCTTCGCCGAGGCGTCTCGTACCGCGTATGCCTTCTCCAATCACTCCTCTATTCAGAGATTCAATCCACCCTGCATGCACCTGGGCCTCTTTGATTGTTATGGGGTGCCCTTCTTGCAAGACCTTGTGTATAGTAATTAGTGCTTTGAAGGTTTGAACTTCATCGGCCATTATTGGCTGCCTGCAGCAACTCAGCATCACGCAGTGTCATAACTAAGGAACACCCCATACACTTTCATGCCTGCCCAAAATGATTGGGATGATTTGTGGTCCCAAGTGTACACAATACATGATCGTACATGTTTACCTGCGGGTACATCTTAATGCCAACCACCAGTGGTAGAGGGCGATACAAATTCATACGTTTAGGCGCCGTTTCTTCTAAACCGTACCTATCTGCATTAGCCAATCTTAATAACTGTAAGCAGGGTTATTCAAGCTATTCGAACCTATATTCGTAGCTTTTTTGATGTTGATGGAGAGGTCCGATTCGGATCTGCAACCAGATGCAGGTCGAGTTAGCTGCATTCCGTGATTCTGCCATGATGCAAACTGGAAAGGGATTGAACCGGCTCATGTCGACATTTCTAGAGGCGCCGCTATAGGCCATGATGGGCAGTAAGTTGGTGATATAACTCGAGTACGGCAGCGATAACGGATTGCACCGTCGATGTGTCTGAACGAACGTCGTAAGCTCAGAGATGTGCCTAGCCCTCTAGCTCTTGGTTTAAGTGGACTTGGCACACGTGCTTAAGCCAAACAAAGTATGGCGAGTGTGGCGGGTGTGGCGGAATTGTTGCTCGGGTAACGGTGTGCTGTTTTGGTTTTTGATCTGGTACGACAGTAATCATATAATACATTAGGTAAAGCATGTGTTTATCCCCGTGTACCAAACTTCTAGAGCTTATGTTTCCTGTGGTGTTGCCGTTGGGAAGGTATTTGCCAATTGACAAACACGCCGTTCCAATGTAGGATCTCGCCCGCGAGAGCACCATTCTCACCCCCGTGTCCAGCATTAATGGCGTACGAATTGGAGCACCGGATCAGACAGCGTATCCCTTGAATTTATATTGAACCCCAAACAAAAGAGGGCAGTGTCATAGGCCCTGAACCCAGATGAGCCGGTTGAAAAGACAAAGCGCAGCTTCCAGTCACGTGGGACGGGGCGGGATAGGATCGAGCACTGTCCTATCTCATACCATCGATCAGAGATGTTCTGAGATTTAAGGAAAGTCCCGCTGGGACTTCATACCTTACTATGGCAGTCAACATGCCATATCATGTGCCGAATGTTGATGGGTTATTAGCGGTGCAATCCTTTTGACAGCACCTAGTCATGCCCTAAGTACTTCTCGAAGTTTCACATGCTTAGTGATAATTGTCAGTTCTAATACCAGCAAGCAGTTCGCAATCTACACTCTGCACACGATACAAGCCAACCTATGAAGGTACGCACACCGTCGCGACTTACGTTACGTCATACCGTAGCCTATGGGGTACGGTTGAACCGTCGACAATCAGCTGACGCCGAGCCGCATCAGCCTTTGTCAATACAATAGAGAAAAAGTACAAGTATATATTGAACAACCCACAAAAAGTCATTCAAGCACTTATCCAAATAAATTAAATCCATGCAAAAATATGTGAAATGTTTAGTATTTTTCTCATATTTAAATTAATTTACCAAGTATTTTGCAGTAGAGGTTGTGATTTAGTTCTATCACAAAAAAAAGATAGAAAAGAACAAAAATACTCGTATTTAGTGCAATACTTTGCACAAAAACTCTCTAAAAACCTATTTCAATTTAAATAACCAACCCAAATTACCAGCAACTTTCCCTTTGGCCTTATACTTAATTTATTTTATTGCATTTTTCTATTTTTTTTTAATGTGCAGACAACGAACAAGGCCGAAGCAGCTCGGCGTCAGCCGATTGTCGACGGTTCAACCGTACCCAGCCTATGAACTGTGCAAACTTGCCAGATCCTCCCTTCTCCAGATCAGTGGCTACAGCAAGCACCAGTGCAAACGATTACTCCAGCTGCGCCGGCTACAATTACTCAGACACTACTTCTGGCTTGAAAATCACCTGGTCTAGTCTCCGCCGCCTCCTCACCGTGGCTCCCACGTTCTAGTGAACTATACTACAACCCGTCTAACCTCTTAATAGAGTCTTGAAAGTGCTCTCGCTATATACAGAAGCCACGAGAGTCCTCAGCTCTTGGAAAGCTCTAGAAGCAGCGGTAGATCATCTCCATAGGCACTGTACACTGCAAGGCACTGCAAGGAGTTCATTAGATCTTATAGAGGGTTACTTAAGTGCTTAAGTTAAATACTTCAGATAGCATGCTTTCTGCCAAATCGTGTTGCTAAGCTTCCTTGGAGACTGGTAAGCGCGCCGTTATATGTTGCTTGGAACCTAGCATGATGCCGGCCCTTAAGGATATCGGCCCTTAAGGATACCGGCAGCAACACAATAACCACGATCAAGGACACGGAAAGATGATCCAGGTTATGTCTTTCCTCCCACCCTCGGAGGATGCTGACTAGCTGTGCTTTGGCGGTTCGGTGGACATCTTCCAAGTAGTCACCGCCCAAAGGCCACTATTGGGATACCTAGTCGAGGAGAAGGTTTAAACTGGCTTGACCTCTAAGCATTGTGTAAGTATGTTCCGGACTTGGAATGGGTGAGAATAGCGAGACTAGTGAGGGCGTGTATTTAGCAAAAGGGAATTGTTTTCGACAAGACTGACAGGGTTTGTTATAGCGCACTGAATGCACACCGGATGACTCCAATATTTCATACAGTAAGTGTCGATAACACTAAAATAAAATGCAAAAGGCAAGTCCAGATAAACAATGGCACTCATTCAGGGAACACAGGAACACACATGATTCTCAAACAATAACACACACATACTGCAAAAGCTTGCTATACACAGAAGGTACATAGCGAAAACGAATTCACAGGGTGCTTGCAGTTTTCGAAGGGTCGCATGGTAGCTTACTGTCAATACCTTTCCTCATATCATGTGTCAGCTGTTAACGGCGAGCTGTGGAGGAGAGCAAGCATAGCCTACAGAAGCAACAAATATCCACGCCGGTAACAGCATTCGAGAATCATTTTCCCCAATTAAAGTAAGAGCCCACGAAGTTAGATAGGCATTGATTGCATTGATAGAGAAGAGGCGCACAATCGTTGCTGAGGTCAGTTACCGATATTAGTTGAGAACAAGGGATAAATGTAGAAGCTTAAGTCTTAAGCTAAAGGAAAAGCAACATCACCCACGGACCTGTTGGTGTGTAGAATATCAACCTGATGGCTGTTAGTGCATACTAAAATACCAACACTCCGCCATTATCTCGAGAAATACCATCGAGCCATGAGGTTGTTGATAAAAAGATAAGATAGAACCGCCGAAACTCCACACTTGCAATTAGTGAGAAGTTAGCAATTATAAATCATAGTACCTGGGAAAGAGTAGGCAAGAAGGCGAGGAAGGTCACATACCCACAGTACTGCAAGCCATAATTCAATCTCTAAACATCCAAATCCTTGCCTTGTTGCAGCTTCCCAGATGGCATACACACATCTCGACAAGCCCAACAAGCTTGGACATATCGACAAGCCACGGCACAGAATCAATGGAAAATGATATCGCTGATGAACGCCAAGGATCGATGCCACCCTTGGGTGCTGGAGGTTCCCAGCAGCAGCAATAGCAGCAGCAGAATCGTGAACGGATGCCAGTGTCAGTCACAGGAGCGACACTTTGCTGTCGCTGGCACGTCGTGGAAGTACGAATTGGGGCAAGCAAAGTCACCAGCGTTTACTTTGATCGACGGCGACGAGGAAACACTTAACAACTGAACTGTGTCGTTGCTGTAGCTGCTGTTGCTTGTGCTTTGAGAGTGAGAGATCCGGAGATCGTAGGTCGAAGATCGTAGACCCTAGTATGGAAGAATGTGGAGTATATAATTGCGCCCTCTTCTCTTGCCATGCCACCTGTTGCCCTGCGACGTTGTGCTCCCACTTGCAGACATACTAAAGCAGGTTGCAGGGATGCGTTATCGCAGAGCCGCAGCTCTCCAATTTTCCGAGTTTGTATTTGACAACAAGACATCCCAGCCTTCGTCATGATTCAGCTACGAATCGCCACCGCCCGCACGACTCTCCCGGCCAATGTCATCCGGAATGTTCGCTATAAGAGCACCCGAGGAGGACTCCCAACCATGGAGATGCCTGCGATCAAACCACAGCAAAGTCACCGGATAGCTGCGAAAGAACTCGGCGAGCTCCCACCAGATATGGGTCTGCTCTCAGGTTCGTTTGTACCCACCGATCTAGCCTCACCGTGTATCACTGACTGACCACCCAATTAGATACATTTATCATGCCTACCGGCAGGAACCTTCCCTCGTTGTTCATGTCTCCAGCCTCACGATTGCAACTAGAATTACGGAGAGTAGGGCAGCGGATATATGATTGGCGCGAGTACGTTTGATCTGTCATATGTGCAAGAAGCCAAGGACTAAGCCCGTCAAGCAAGTTAGTATACAGGTATCTTGCAGGGAAGTTACGTCTTTGGGAGCCCAAAACCGTGGCCGTATCTCTACATAAGGACATGTACACGGCGTTTTCTCAGTAAGTGAGAGTTCTCCACCCTTTGGATTCTAGTACCTGAACTAATTATTTCAAGGGGTGATGTAGAAACATTGCGCCTCATCTGCGGAGACGGGCTACTCGAATCGTTTAAAAAACGTCTCATGACTCGTGGAAGAACCCGCGCGGAATGGAAACTACACAAATATGTCAGACCGGCGAGAATTGTCTCAAATAAGGCCCACCATTATGCTGGGATGAATCTAAGCCGTCGACAGGCAGTTGTCCGAATACATTCTTTGCAGGTTCGTTGGGAATCGCACTGGCTTTGGCTATCACAGACTAATTATCTGTCATCAGAGCTTAACAAAATTTAACCCTCAAGGTCAAATCGTAGAAGGAACAAACATCCCTAAAGAAGTGGTCGAGTATCTAGTAGTTGAAAAGAAGAAGGTTGGTGGGGTTGAATCGCCGTGGCATATCTGGGGTACCACAGCCGAAACAACTGGTACGTTCACTTCTGTCTGAAACCGCTTTCTGGCCTTTAGTGTATGGCACTCGCTGAATTATCCAATATAGTCAGTACTCCAAAATAAGCCTTGTTTGGTTCTAAATTCGAGCACAAGTTGCTGTTGTCAAGAGTCAAGACACCAAGGCCGGGATATGGTGGCTGTACATGCTGGGCGTCTGTATATTATTGGTGTCATTGAAGTCACCGTCATAGACCAACATATGTTCATATCATGATGGATTCAAGTATTCCCATGCCATGTGCACCGCACAACGATAAAAGCTGTAGTCGAAGTTCATGGTACCATTGCGTTTACATTGTTCGATCCGCCCGACCCTGGGCCCATCAATAGTTCGCTCGAATCACTACACTGTGAAGACCCAGTCTTTCTAGTCGGAAACCGGTAACATGTGAGGAGGTGGTTGCTTAGGTGTTTTGTAGTCGAGGGTGTGCGAATTCAGCGGACAAAAAGAGTGGTTACATGAACCGTGAAATCAAGGCTAGAATAAATTGTAAATTCTCGCTATCGGTGAAGCACTTTAGTCAAGCTGCAACACGAGCAATCTCACTGAACCAAGACAACATCTTGTCCAAGACAGGGCAACGCAGTAACGCCAACAATTAGACGACCATTTTCAAGAGCTTCCTGGCGCTCAAACAACTGCCCCCTCTCACAGCCCCTGAAGATGCAATGCTTAGTACAGCGCACCCAGCATATAGGTTGGGGTAGCTTACACCATCCACGGATAGCTTGAGCAGATAATCCGCACGCATTAGACATATACTCAATGTCGGATTCGGTAGGAAGCTGGCAGTTGATAAATACCTTCTCCAGCATATGCTCGACCCTATCGCCAATGTTTCTTCCGTACCTGTCGTACTCGGAAATAACTTTTCGAGGAGGAGCGACAAATTCTCCCGTTTCGGGATCCATATGAGCATGTTCTTCTGAGTCTTCTGGAACAATCTCATAATTTCCCGGTTGAGCATCTTCCATTGGCAGCAGCTCCACTTGTTCTTTCAGAATACTATTTGACAGTGTCAGGATCTATAGACTTGAATAAATAGAGTTAGGAACAATGTGCACTCACCGCAGATAAGTCACTCCAGTCTTTTTGAGGAGCTTGTTAAGATATTTTATGTCCTTTTTCTCCTCCCCCCAGTGGTTTTTGTAGAGAATCGAGGCAGTAGTGGCTGCTGCACGGGCATTCGCTGCATACAACTTTCCAAGGCAGCCGAAGGCAGGGTGAGTTTCTTTTCCAGCCTTGGTGAAAGCCGCCATCTGAGGAGTCACCAAAAAGTTGGACTCGATAGCTTCGGTTGAAAGTTCGGGAAGGACTTCACCATCATGGTTTCCGGTGCGTCTTCTGATCTCGTCGACCATCTTGCCGATGTCCCTGGTCCTCGAAAGGGGCGACCGGAATATACGATCTCGGAGTGTGTTGGGCATTATGGAGAGCTGACAAGATATGGATTTTGAGGGGATTAGATTTTTGAAGACATAAATTTCTACCAAAACAACTTAGAACCCGAGGCCCCAGGCTCCATTCCAATTATGGATGTTGTCTCGCACCAGCCGGATATATAAAGCGATCCTACCAAGGTCACGTGGCTATCACTCGTCCCTCGTTTCGCCACTTAAACCCTGGCCTCGGCCCAGGCTCTTGGAGTGGTGATTGGCTGTGAACCATTATTAAGCATGTCATGTGATACGCGTTTGAAATTTTGAATTTTCATAAAGGGCCTGGAAAACAGGTCGAGTGCATATGAAGTAGATTTCGAGTTTTAACAACAACCCCCGCTTCATGCACACAGTACAGACTTTGGCTTCTCAACTGCGCGCTTCTCGCTGTAGTACTCATTTTCCTGTATCTTGCCTGCATGTTGCATGCGCAACAAGATAGAAAGAGCCATCTAGCACTCAAAGAGAATGCTACAGCAAAGCATCCCAACTGACACATTTGCGCTTTTTGGTGAGGTGCAGCGCCCAATTGAAACAGCCCACTGGCAGCGCGTACCTAAAGCGCACTATGTAATTGTGTGGATCTTGGAACTATGCAAAGGCTCTATTTTGGTGAGAACCTCTCTACAATCGCAGCTTACCAGGAGACTAGCATACTAGTGCACTTTAGGTATGTGCTGGGCTGCCTCAATTGGGTGCTGCGGCTCACCAAAAGCGCAGCTGTGTAGGTTAGAACACTCTTGCTGTAGTATGAACAAACGACTAACTTCTTAAGTACTTAGTAAGCATTTACTTCTGAATTAAGTAGTCTCGAACGCTGTGAAGCACTCCGAGACTATAGCTCTTACGCTGATAGATACAAACCGCGAATTGTTAATTTCGTGAGACCTGCTGAGTATCTCTATATCAAGTCGGAAATGCTGCTTTATACTCATCTTGAAAAGCAGCTAAGTACTTTGTACTATTGAGAGACGTTGAGATAAAGTTGCTGACGCGGACGCTAAAGATCCGCCCTACTAGTAGGTCAGTTTTGCTGTGTGACTAGGGTATTAACTGGGGGGTAGGAGGATCGATTTGCTGCTAATCTACACTTTCTTCATTCGTTTTACCTAATTCAGTGCATGGCACACTGATAATTCTCAACTTCCTGGAGGTTTCTTCCTAGTCTCGGACGCTGGTGTTTCTTCCAGAAATGGGGTGTCCGAATTGACCTTGCCTGACCCGAGTACTCTAGTTCAGTGTTTTGCGCTAAGTTACCAGCTCCGCTCCTCAAGGTTGTAGCAAACGTCAAAACCCCCAGAGAAATAGACACCAATATCCAAGACGCCCCATACCCCACGTTCCCGCTATGGTTGCAACCTTAGAAAAAAGGCCCGCTAAATATAGCATAAGCGTCAGCTGTTCTCCAACCGCAGTTACACGCTGACCAGTAATCTACGCCGTTTAAACCTGACGAATCAGACGTCTTGGTTTAACCGCCGTATGAACTAGTTTAACTTATTTTGGGGCAGTCGATAGTTTTCCTCGTCCACTTGGACTCACCCCGCATCACATGACTATAACTACCGCCCATATCTACAATTATTTGGTCTCGAACGCTGGTAAGAGATTTACTTTTCACAGCTTACTTATTTAAGTAAGTATTTAAGTACTTAAGTACTCAAGTAGAATCAGGATGGTTAAACTTTAACATTGGTACTAGCTAGCGGTAGCCAATCATAAGCTAGCGGCTAAAATAACACACCCGTTGTGAGCGCTAAAGACTATAATTAAGGTTTAGCGCATTTCGTCTAAAAGCTTGGCGCTCCCCTCCACTACTTTATATATCTTTCGCTCCCACTCCTCCAATTCTTCTATCTACCTGACAGCAACACACCCGGACGGACTACAAAACACTACAACAAAACCGCAACAATAACAACAACAACAATAACAACAACAATGTCGGTATCATCTCGTCCAAACACCCAGCCCGCCAACCTTACGTTGGTTGTCCGAGCCAATCCCCCGCCTAACCTCACGAGTATTACCGACTCTTTCGAGTACACAGTTGCCTTGCGACAGGTCATCTTTGGAGCTGCTCGTTATCTTAGCGAGGAGCTCCAGTACGCAGTTCTCCAGGACAGATCGGGCAACGTTTGGGTCCAGAAGGCTGACCATATGGTCGTTCCTGTCGGTGGACGAAGGGTCCTCGTTAACTCCCTTGAATACGAGCAACCTTTGGATTGGTTGCAATCCATTCACAACCTGATCAGGATTCAATGTCGGGGCACCATTCCGCCTAACGTTCCATATACTATCGGCGTACTTGCAATCTACGAGGGTGTTAACCCAGCCAGTCTCCTTCCCAACATGATCCCAATTTATCTCCAGACTGGTCCTCAGAATGCGAACTTGCGTTTGAAACCAGTTAACGCGTGGATGGTTTACCGCAGTAGGTACTCTTTCAGGGAGTACACAAGTTACATTCTAATTGTTATTTCAGGCTGGTTCGTTGATGGATTGAAGTACACCTACATCATCGGACAATCCGACATTTCTCGTCTAGCCAGAGTCTGCTACGGAAATGGAAAAAACAAGGACTGGGTCAATATCGCCCATATGTATACTCATGCCCGTAACAACTCTCTCCTTGGTGGCCTCACGTTGCCCGAGTTTGTCAAGCGAGAACTCAAGAATTATGGTTTCCTGAAGAAGCCTATTCATCTCCTTCGCGCCCATGGCATCGATATGTCGATGTTTCCTCGTCGCCCCGGCGCCCCAGTCGATGAGGAAGAGGGCCTGAAGAGCATCTCTTGTGTTCCCAAAGACACTTCCAGTTCAACCGCTGTTGTCTAAAGGTAAACATCTGCACTCTATTATTGAATACATACCTAACTGTCTTTCATAGTTTCAAAAAATTATCAGTACCAGTTAGCATTTAGCTTTCTTGCATCTGGGTTCTTTCATAATACGTTTTGTTGTACTTTCAGTACCGTGGTGGATGGTATCACCAAAAGGAGTTGTCGGCGTCAATCTTGAAGGGTGTCAGGCTTTGTCGGGAATAAGAACGGATACCTATGATGTACCATTACAAAAAGAATACTACGATTTCACGTTACTACTACTATATGAAAAAGGGGGTTTTCAACGACGGCTCTAAGTAGGATTTGATTGTATAACCGTTGGTACAGCGTTTTTGACCGTACCCAAATGGTATCCAAACGGTTTCGCCACGGTTATAAGGACAATTTACTTAGGACCGTCGTTAAAAACCTCCCTTTTTCATACTGTATCTATGTCTCCTAAATTTCATTGAAATTTTCAAATCGATAAATCTGGTGCTGTCCACACAAGGGGCACCTACATAAGTGCTTAAATACATGTAGTAGGCGCCTACTTGACCAGTGCCGAACCGCCAAGCGCGAACTATTTCCAAAACTGACAATACTTTTTTGGCTGGATACGGGGCTGACATATTAACTTCTTGACAACCATACAAGGCTATTAGTACTTTCTCAATACTTCTCGTTTCACTGCTTCTTAATTCCAAACTCTCCAAGAGCCTCCATCCATCCCTTTCCAACCACTGACCCGGCAAAAAAATCTTCTGTTTCTGCAAGATGTCTATCTCTGGCTCCCCAAACTTGCCAATCACACCAATCAGGAAGAGAGCGACTGCTCCACCGGATGTTGGTCTGGACTACGATGCGTCCCCTCCCTCAGCTATGAGCAGTCCGGGGAATACTGTAAATGATGGTTCATTTCCGACGACCCCATCGTCTCCAGGGAAATTTCCGACGAGTAAGTTCGAATACCACTAAAAAATTTGTTTCAATGTACTCTTTATTGGAGCATTTGGCTAAAATCCGATAGACAAATCCCAGGCAAGGCGTCGTGGAAACACCATTTCAACCATTACCGATGCTTCCTTGATGAAACATGCTATCTTCTCGTTCTCTTCGAATGCATCTGAGTCCAAGAAGGATGGCTTCGACATGGTCCACGACAGTGAAGATAAGAGAGACATATATACTGCAGAACTGGAGAACCGTATGAACCTGGCCTCAATCCAAGACGACGAGAAGATATATGTGGACCGGCTGCAAGAACGGGGAGAAACCTACTCTCCAATGACAACCGAGGTCAGAAACATCGGCAACTCAGAAGATCCTTTGCCCACTGGCTTGTGTGATGACAGCTCGGACTCCAAGGATCTGGCTAGAAATGGGCTGCCATCTGCTTGTGTTTTTGTTGCAAAGTTCGAATGCTACTTTCCCACCCTTTTATGATGTCTATGGCTAATAGATTTCTTTCGTAGTCTTGCTGCAAGCCAAGCTGATGAGCAGCTCATGAAAAACCTCAAAGCACATTTCTCCCGTTTTGGAAGGGTTCATGTCAAGATTCGCCGAGACGGCAAAGGAAACCCATACAGTTTTTGTCAATTTGAGGTGAGTACTTCCATCCATAAACACCATAGTAAATCTAATAAATAAGACCGATGAAGCGGCAAAGACTGCCGTCAGGGAAGGCAGAAATGCAATCGTCGATGAAACAGGTCGTCGTATTCGCTGTGAGCCTGCGAAGGTCAATAGGACACTTGTCGTATCTAAATATGACGGTTCAGTCTTCAATGAGACCGAGGCGCAAAAGATGCTATATGGATTTGGGGGCACGGAAGCCTTGGAGTTTGCGATTAGCATGAACTCATTACCCGTACGAGGATTGAAGGAAGGCAAGCGGTGTTTTGTGCGATTTATCTATAGACAAGACGCAGTTGATTGTTACCAAGCAAGAAATACCCAAAAATACTTCCGGTTATCGTTAATGCTAATGCGTTGATATAGTATTTCCATTTTCATGGTAATTGGGTTGCAGAGTGGACAAGCAATTTTTCAACTTCCAACAATATCCCTCGTATTCGAACAGTTGAAATCGATGCCCTATCCATATTTATAGGAAAACTAAACCCTAACCGCATCTCCGAACCAGAGCTCTTGCAGAGATTTGGAAAATATGGGGATATCCAAGAATGCAATCTTTTCAACAAAGCAGGTAATGAGATGTGCCAACTATGGTTTTCCTTGATTACTAACTTTACTAGGAGTTGGCCGCACGGCATTCGCATTCATAAAATATAACTCTGGAGAGGAAGCTACAGCGGCAATTGCAAACGAGGTAAACTAGTATTTGGGCTGCATATGGATTTGAATGCTAAGTTTCTGCTTCAGGATGGTTCAAACTTCCTTGGAAGTATCATTCACGTTCAAAAACGAGAGATTCATAAGAAACACATTAGGGGGCCTTTTACGTCTCATCGGCAGCATCAGGGACCTAGTAGAAACGAAGAGCAGACTTATCCCGGAGGTCCGGACAATAATATGACTGTCCCATCTTTCTCATTTTCCCTTAAAGATGTAGCAGATCTCGCAGCACGTCTAAGCGTTCAAATTGCTAGCCAACACGGCCTGAATCGGCATCAGTCAATGGCTTCAATATTGTCAGATGCTGGAATACCAGCAACGTCCAATCCTCTTTCCTTTTCAGTGAGTGGCCGAAACATTTATGCAGCGTCATAGGACTCACGACTTTAGTTTCCGTCGGAACCAATCTCGTCACGTCGGACGAGCTTCCTGAGCAACGCATCCGGTGCCCCTAGCTTCATGTTTCATCATCCATTTCAGGCCAGTCGAGGCTTGTCTGGCAGTTTGCCGGCAACTTCTATGACACCAGAAACCCCGCTCTCACCCCGGGCAGCACATGCAACATTTCTAAGGGCAGCAGACCTTCAACATGATGAGGGTGGGGGGGAAGGGACAATCTCGACTTCTTACGTTGTGGGATCCGGCTCGGGTTATCATAGTTCGCAGTTTGGAAACGGTCCAGGCGACTCATACTGGGGTGCCTTTCCTCCGAACCAGCAGGGCACCCATCTGTTACCCCACATCTCGATGTCCGAACCATATCGAAGAGATAGTACTACATCGATGGGATATGAGGTCCCCATATTGTACGGTGATCACGGCGATGGTCTACCCCACCCCAACATGCACGTCGAATACCACAGCTCTCAATGATACAGAAAGGGATTAGAAGCATTCTCTAGAAATTTGCTTTTCAGGATCGCCATGCTACTTGGTTGAAGGAGATGGAAGTATGATTCATAATGCATGTTAGGAATTGTTCTGCACCACTTAAAAGTATATTCCGGAAGGTTGAAAAGTGTTTCATTTTATGATAGCCTGTTAATTGAGCTGAGCTAGCTAGGAATGTTAGATATTTTGCTTTTCTTTTCTTATTTTGCGACAGCAATGGACCTGTAATTACTGAATGTAAATTTGGTTCATTTCTGTGTAATGCGAGTTACATTTCATCGACTTTAGTCAGTGATCTCTCATGAGCAAATGGCGGGGTTTCTTTTGCCCCACATCTCTCCCGCACTCGACACGACAATACTTCGATACGACAACTAAAGAAAATGGCGGCACTCACATCAACAGATCTTCAGGGTTCACTCTCTCTCATCGCACAAGGAAAAGTCCGCGATATCTATGCTCTTCCGGACAACTCCTCTCTCCTCTTCGTCGCAACAGACCGCATCTCCGCTTACGATGTCGTGATGAAAAACGTTCCGCCCCCGCTTCCACCCCTCATATCCTCCTTGGCACTCACATACAAAACAGGGGATCAAAGACAAAGGAAAGCTTCTCACCGCGCTCTCAAGCTTCTGGTTCGAGTTCCTGGGCGATAAATGTCCCAACCACCTCTTGTCCACATCGGCCCTTCCCAAGGAAGCTGTAAAGTACCGCGACCAACTCGACGGCCGCAGCATGCTCGTCAAGAAACACCACATCTTTCCCGTCGAGGCAATTGTGAGAGGTTACATCACTGGCAGCGCGTGGGCTGAGTATAAAAAGTCTGGCACTGTGCATGGGATCAAGGTCCCCGAGGGAATGAAGGAGAGTCAGGCATTTGAGACGCCGTTGTTTACGCCCAGCACTAAGGCCGAGCAGGGAGAGCATGGTGCGTATGTGTCTGTGATGTGGGGGAGGGGACTATGCTGACTGCAGGGTAGATCAGAATATTCATCCCGATGAAGGTGTGCGCGCGCAGTGGAGGACGACGGTGGTTGAGGCTGCTGGCTGATTACTTTGGCGGCAGTTGTTAAGTTGGTAAGTGAGAAGTATGCCAAGCGCATTGAGAAGCTTGCGATCGAGCTTTATACGGCGGTTTGTGTCCACTTCTTTTTGGCTGCTGTGGATTGGGGGCTGATGGGCGTTCATAGGCTAGGGACTGTGCTGCGGAGAGGGGAATTATCATTGCTGATACAAAGTTTGAGTTTGGATTGAATCAGAATGATGAGGTGGTTCTTGTGGATGAAGTGCTCACGCCTGGTAAGACTGAGCTACCTATATTGTCTCTGGAATGTGGTTACTGATGCATATTCTTCACACAAGACTCTTCTCGCTTCTGGCTGGCGTCTGCATACGAAGTTGGAAGGGCTCAGGACAACTACGACAAGCAGTTTTTGAGGGATTGGTTGACCGCTAACGGCCTCAAGGGCAAGGATGGGGTTGAGATACCGGAGGACATCGCGAAGAAGACGGGTGAGAGATACATCGAGGTGTATGAGCTGTTGACCGGAAAGAAATGGGAGTCGTAGTTAACCCCGTAATCTCAAAAAGAAACAATGCATAGTTATAAAAAGACAATATAGCGAAGTGAATTATATGACACAAAATCTATCGATAAATTTACATTAGGTTTGTCCTGCGATTGCACTTTTACTCCACAGGCTCCTCCTGGGCATCGATTGAATCCAGATCGCGCTTGTTGGTTGCCTATAGATCCGTGAGCTCTTCTGCGACTTGAGCCCAGATTGAAAGCGCGAGCTCACCCATATCCGGTCAATGCAGAGTTCGAAAGGTCCAGGAATGCGATCAATCAACCCCAGCCCGACTGTCGTGAAATTGCTCTTGGGTATATACCCCTGTGTCTTAAGAACCTTCCCCATATGCGTCTTCACAAAGTCCGTGAATGGGATCTACACACCGCATTAGTCCCCACCCTCCTCTCCCTTCATCCGGCGTACGCACATAAACCGTCTCCCACTCCCCGGGGGTCTTCGCAAACAGCCGATGCTGGTATAAATCTGTCACAACCATTGAGTCCGCCTGAATATTCACAAAGTACCTAGAATTATCCGCCTTGACCCTGAGCGCCAGATATGCGAGCGCCTCGCAGTTATACGTAGCCCGTCCGAACAGCGTCCATCCCGGATCTGCCGTCCTCCACGCCGCGAACCCCGATCGCTCCACGTCTGGCCGGTTGGGGGGTAGCTCGATCGAGATGTTGCCATGGAACCGCGCGTAGTAGGGTGCTGGGGCGGTGCGTGGGTGGTCTGGTGGTGTCTCAGACTCTAGGAAGGGGACGGCGTCGAGGGCAGCTGCAGAGAAGCCGCCGAGGCCTTGGTCGGTGAAAACTTTTGTACTGGAGGCGAGAGAGGTGGGGTCGCGGAAGGAGTGGAGTGTAACGTCTGGGACGGGCCCGGCGAGGCCGGAGACGGCGAAGACTAAAGGGTATTAGCCGGGCGGACGTGAATGGTTTACGGGCCTACCGCGGCCAGTGGCATTGGCGAGCTGGTCGAGGTTGCGCTTGAGAAAGCCGAAGCGGGGGAGGGTTGCTCTCATTGTTGCGTGGGTTTGGTGAATGTGGAGATTTCGATGTGGGGGGTGGGGGGAGAAATTGCAATGTCGTAATTGAGCTGCGGCTCTGAATATTGAGTTTGTTTGCGGCAGAAACGGCGCAACGGGTCGGTCACTTCAGCTGTTTTGATGGCATTATAGAGTTTGTAGAATCCACAGAGCTCGGCGCTCGAAATCTTCTTTGGGTTCTTTTTTTGTGAGTCCAGAGTGGAGTACCACAACACAGCAGGCCATGAACACTAAGGGCCAAGAGCACCCGAGACGTCATTCGGATTTACACGGAGATAGCCGCCAGCTTATCGATTAGGATTTTACAAGAGCTACAGCTCTTTGCCCCTCCAAGCTCCAGGATACATTCTAGGGAGAACAATCCTCCATTCCATCACTCCACCCACCACTCCAGCTTATATTCATTCCGTCAAATAAAAAACACCAATGGCGTCGATTCGTGCAGCGCTTGCACAGAATGAAGACGCCATGGAAGTGATATATGAGGACTCGGATATGGGTGCGCCCACTCGTCGTCGGTGGAAGCAACTACTGACCGCAAGCCCCAGACGACCCAGACGACGCCCCATTCGAAGATTATGAGAACGAGCCTTTTTCGGAAGCTGACGATGACTATGACGACGGTGACGACGATGATGGCGAGTCTGATGAAGAAGGACCAGCGCCAGAAGATGAAGAAGGCGACCGTAACATTGACCAGGAGGCGAGCCTACGGGCAGCGGCAACCATTCGCGCCTTAAGAACTGGACATCTGATTGACAGTATTTACTATGGAATGGATAGAAGAAGCCCTAACCCTTCTAGAGGTGATCGCCCAAGGGTTCCCATACACCCTATACCCAATCCGAAAGGGGAGAAGTTGATGTTGAGCAGCGATTTTGGGTCGGTAAGTTTCTTCCTTAACCATTGGAAGAGTGGGAATGATTGCTGAGGTTTCAGGCGGTGTCACGTATACCAAACGAACGACGGAAGAGATCGAGGCAGGAATATCTTTTGAGGCGGGAAATGGGCGTGTACAGCTCGGCGGGGCAGATGAAAGCATGTCACCAGGGTGCCGTGCGAGTTTGTCGCCGCGTATTATTCCTGAATAGATTTGAGACTGATATTTACAGACATACGTACCAGAAAGTGAGGCAGACTTCGTCGTCGAGAATGACTACAATTGCTACATCGGCCAGTTCTCTGAAGACGGCAACTTCTTCTACAGCGGTGCGCAAGATATGTACGTGCGTTTATACGACACGTCCGATCCCTTGGATTGGAAGCATTACAAAACTGTGCACTATTTGGGTGGTCAATGGACGATTACAGACGGTACGTTTTTTTTATCCGTGCCTTACATAGACCTCAGCTTATTTGAAGCAGCTTCATTATCGCCAGATAACCGTCTCTTGGCCTATACCAGTATCACCAGCGTTGTCTACCTCGCGGATACTACCCCAGGGAGGAATGATACACAACGAATTGAGCTTGCAATGGGATCGGCTCCGCATTCAATGCACCCTCGTTCTGGAGTACGATCCACAATACCGAGTGACTATGCATGAGACTTCTGAACTAACTTCTTTTCTTTCTGTAGATCATGTCCGTGAGATTCTCCGGCGATGGAAACGAATTGCTTGTCGGAGCTAAAGACAGATGCGTATATATCTATGATATCACGGCGGGGTGTCCGATTCTGAGGTTGAGAGGCCACTACGATGAAGTCAACGCTGTCTGTTACGGTGACAGCAGTTCTCCACATATAATATATTCGGGATCGGATGATACCACAATCAAAGTCTGGGACCGACGGTCAATATCAGATGGCAGACCCGTAGGCGTGTTTACTGGGCATACAGAAGGTATCACCTATGTGCACTCCAAGGGCGACGGAAGATATGTCTTATCGAATGGAAAGGATCAACAAATGAAACTCTGGGACTTGCGGTTTGTGTTCCCCTCATTTCTTTGCGTTCATATCTGACAGACCTCTGTATAGAAGCATGATGGATCCCGACGAGTTCGAGCAAATGCCTCGAAATAATTTCACCACAAAATTCGACTACCGCAGCGAGCGCTACAACGGCCACGGCCGCCGCCACCCATCCGATAAATCCGTCGTCTCCTACGAAGGCCATAGCGTGCACCGAACTCTCATCCGCTGCTACTTCTCCCCGCCACTCTCAACCGGGTCTCGATACGTGTACACCGGCTCCGCGGATGGGATCGTAAAGATCTTCAACATCGATGCCACACAGGCTGCCTCAATCGATGTCCACGCCGCCACCAAGGTTGTTCGGTCGGATTACCCCGGCGAGCGCTCAAGTTACCACAGCTGGTTCCATGGATACCAGAGGGAGCGGACTTGCGTGAGAGATGTTAGCTGGCATCCTTCTGCGCCTGTGTTTGCAGCCACTAGCTTCCAGGGCGATGCGGTGGGCAAGGGAACGGTTAGTGTCCATAGCTGGAGAGGCGCGGAGAATTCGGGCGAGTATAGCCCGAGTGTATACGACACTCAAATGGGTAACAGCTGAGAGGATGAAAGGGCATATTAGGAAGGCGGGTTTGGGAGTACCTGTCGAATCTTTCTGTAAAAGTACTTGGATACACATGTACGTAGCTGACTCTGGGCCAGCGGTAGATCCTACCCAGCAAAAAAATACTACCCCCTGGATCGTAGCAGATCATGGTTGTATGGGACACTACATATCTACCATCACTCGACAACCGCTGGTCAAATGAAAGTCCCAATTTATTCCAAGGAAGGGAATCACCCAAGTATTTATCTTGTAGGATTCTAACTGTCACCGCTCTTCACAGTAGAATAGTGTTAGTCTAAGTGCTTGCTAGTTGCTGTATAACTATAATCGAATATCTGCTCAAAACTCACTGTAAGAACTAGGCGAGCCATGTTTGGAAGCCTACTCTCATGGTACTAGGTACACGAGACGTCCGTGAAGCTTGAGACCGTTGGGGCAACTTTTCTACCTATATTAAAGATCGTTGCAAAGGTCTCGATATTATTTAATGTATCATCTAGTGCGAAAAAGATTCCATAATTACCTACAATAGTCTTTCCTTCCTAGAAGTAACCAACCATTTCCTGCTCCACAAACTACTTAATCCAGCAAGTCATAACACTCAAAATACATCCCCACTATCAACTACCCTGCTGAAATCTAGGTGAGTGCAATCAATATGGGGAGGTCCAAGTCATTTGTCTACCAGGCAGACCCAGGGTGTTCTTTCCATATTGTGGACCATTTCAATAGTCCATGCATGAGGATCAGACAAAAAAGTCCAAATTGGGACTGGTTTAAGTTCTGCAGGGGGTTCTTGAGAATTCTAGTGCCGTTGCATGTGATATACAAAATGGCAACATTCGTTGTGCCGGAATAGTGAGGATGGGTACTGACCAAGCTGACATGTATGTGATCTTGCTCGGAAACTGGTGAGAACTGCATCATCTAGTGCACTATTATCAGTCCAGCCTCACTGTCACTCAATGCGTTCAATACACCATCTGAGTTATCTGCAATCGATACAGAATCGTCCGTTTCGGTCATCCTATCCTTCCACCCTTGCCATAACCGAGCGTCATCACGATATTGTGGGCTATATACATTTGGTAATCGCCGAATTTCGCACTATTGAAGGTAGTGCTTGACAGATGTGATATAGAAGATCCGCTTGCCTTTACGACATGCCGACTTAATCGTATAGTAGTTCCCCTGTTCGTGGCCATGCAAACCCACAAGGCGGGGGGGTACTGATGCAGCTAGAGCTTCCATTCGGTAACATGTAAACCCGGACTTCGGAGTTTGGCAGATATCCTTTCTCTGGATGTTTCTGCATCAGGATTTTCAGGATCAAACGTCACCGGTAACCCCACACATTCCCACGACCAAATAACCTAGAGTACCGGTACCTATTTTTCTAACAGGCACATAGCTAGAGTTGAAGAGCCCTGTAGAACAGGAAAACAGCATTCCATTCAATCCCTTCATCGAATAAGTAATACATGAGAGAAAACCGTGGTTCAAATAACGCCAGTTTATACACACATACAAAGAGACTATCCTAGCAAACACAAAGGAAATAAACAACAAAACTGGCTCATAATCACACCCTCCTTAACCGTTCCTGCGGGGTCCTTCCTTCCGGCACCGGCCATGCGGTAACAATCTCATCGATCTCCTATCCACTCGTCAGCAAGTTTCCCCTTTTCTTCTCCCTTTTCTTCTCCCTTCCCAGATGCCTCACCTTCAGAAATCCACTACTATTCAGCACTGTCGTCCCACCGAGCACGACTCTAACACCGGGGGTACTAGCATTAATCTGCGCCACGGTCTTCGCCTCCTCATAAGTAGCGCCGCCAACTACAAACACAATGATATCCTGCGGTTTTTCCTTCGTCGTCCCGCTTCCTTCCATGAACGGGTGCGTCTGCTCGCGGAGCCGGCCCTTGACCAGGTTGTTGAGGGTTTGCTCGAGCCGCGGTGAGTGCTGCGTGTACACGTTTTCGACGCCTTTGAGACCCTTGAAGCCGCTGCGGGCGCGGGAGAAGATGGATTCGGATTCGAAGAGGTCTTCTTGTCGTTGCACTGACGAGGAGTATCGGAGGAGGCTTTTGATGGTGTTTATGCTGTTTTGGGGGACGCCGCCGACGCTTAGGAGGCCTAGGAGTGCGGGGAGTGAGTTTTGAGGGTGACGATCGTAGCGGAGACTATAGAGAGCCACGAGGCGGACTTTGTTATTGATAGGGATTGGGGATTGTAGCATTCGTTGAAGGGTCTAGGCTAGTTGTAAGCACGATGAGCTCTCCCAGTAAATGAGAGAAAGAACCTTCATATCCGCTGAATGTGAATCGTTACATGCGAGGCTTTGCTCGAGCTCACTAACTTCAAGCAAGTTATCCTTGTCCACCCTTCTGCTCAACTCACCGACCAATGTGACATGTTTGCTGACATTGCTAGAAAGGCGGCGGAATTCAGGATACTCTTCAACAAAACGCTTCATGTCTGCGATACTCTCGATGTTCATGTTGGACTTTGTCTTGCCTTGGTATTGATCGACGTAGTCTTTGATGTTTCCGCCGAGATCACCAAAGTTGAGGTACATGTTCTTTTTGAAGAACGAGTCCTGATCCTGGGAAAGAACTATTTCCTGTAACAATACTTAGTGCCGACTAATTGGGGCCAACATGCCTGACATTGACCGTACCTTTAACTCTGGCCGTACATCGGGAACCTCGGACAGATCCACGCGTCCATTATGGATCCCCAAGAGTTCATGAACCATAGCCTGATACGTCCACTGACTTAGCAGCGGTGTAACTGGATCATTCCTTCTATCTAAAACCAACAGTACCGGTGGAGTATCCGCCATCCTACCAAAATCGAAGAGCTGTTCTTCCTTCCCGAGCTGATACTTGACCTCTGTCGCCAGCTTTTTGGCGATAAGACTATTCTTCTCGTAGCGTATCAGTGGCTTCTTCTTCAAGCTCAAAAGAACTGCTAATATCCCCTCACAAGACCGTGTGAGCGCATCCGTATCCCACATATCCGGGGACGAAGACCATAACCGCCGCTGCAGACCGAGTGAGAAGAGATCCGGGTTGATGACGAGGTAATCCGCAAAGTATTCCTGTACTATACGCACAATCTCATGGTCGTCTGCCTCAGCGAGCCGTTCCAGCGATGACTTCTTGACGATATTGCTAAAGTCTGCCCACCCCCCACCACACATCTCCAATCAGTACACCAGCGTCGGATGCGGAGAAACCAAACGTACAGATATTGTACTCTCCGTATTTCGGGTCCCGGAACTCATCAATAAGTAGTTGAATAGTATCCGATGAAGGGCGCACAAAACATAGACATCTCAGATGCCTCATCTTCTCCCTATCGACATTGTCTAGGCGACTATAGAGTCAGACCACCCCCAGCATGCAAATAGCCCACCCGTATCCTCCCCCTGCGCGCAAACGTACTCGATAAGATAGACCTCGTGGCTAAGGAGGGTAGATTGTGTGATTGCGGTAGATATAATGGACACCTGTGTATAACAATTGTGAGCTATGGTGGTCACTCCAGCTTTGCGTGGATAAGATCGAACCGTTTCGCTGTCCAGAAGGAGAATTTTCATCTTCCCAGATGGCCCGGCTGAACCGTCGGATGATACCATCTTGGTGACATAGTTCGAAATCGCGGCGACAATATCCATGGCTTTGGTTGTGGTGCGGTGGTGTTTGAGTATCTGGCATGAGGGTGACGTTAGCTTAAGCTATCGTAGTAGCACGGCGCTTGGGTTGACTGGGATGCCACATGCAGCTGTCATTTATTTGAGATGCATTGTCTGTCAGACTAAGAGGAAAGTTGATATTTGCAGTACAGCAAACCATTCGAAAGAAAGAAGACCAGAACGCCGTACTTAGTACTTTGACAATTTTCACACTACTGCAAAGCACCTCCAAACCCACTTGTCATCTACACCATTCATCCACTGAGGCCGATAGAGGGCAAATTTCGGCAATAGTATTCTGACTCAACCCACGTTGGAAGCACCAAGGGCCAGGAAGTAGAGAAAACGCAACAAGTACATATGACAGTCAAGGAAACTGAACTACAATCAAAACAAAACACAAACTCAACTCCAAATACAAAGAAAAGACAATCAATAAAAGCCCCCGATATGGCCCCATTATTTTCTTGTGCTGGTATCACTCTAGCACCGAACGGATCAAGCAAAAGCCACCCAAGTAAATGAAGCAAGAAAATTCAACAAAGCCCAGTTATTCAGTACAAGCCCTCAAGCACTGCAGTCATCGTCTAGAAAAACGAAGAGAGGGCAATCCTTATGTTGCTGCTGTCGCTCTCTTTTCAGAAGCTCTTCTACGACTTTCCATTTTGTGATCCGGATGAGCCAAATGGTTCCTACTCATTTGGGCGTGGGCGCTTCGCGGGGTGCGGGTTGTTATCGCCCCATCCCTGTACACCGCCCTGAGGTCCTCCGGGGAAGAATGCCGGATTGAAGTGAGGAGTAGGAAAACCACCTGGTCCTATGATTGTTAGACTGTAAAAAATATCGATGACTGGATGTGGAATTCCTCTACATACCTCCCATAGCACCCATTCCAAACCCACCCATTCCCATCGGATTAAACCCTCCACCTTCCATGTTACCACCTCCCATGGAATTCATACCACTCATGCCGCCTGCCATACCCATACCACCCATCATTCCATTCGGACCCATGCCTCCACGTCCTCTCATTCCAGGACCACCGCGCATCGGCATCATACCACCACGGCCTTGAAAGTTACCGCCCTGGAAATTACCACCGCCAAATTGTTGCATAGGCACATTGGGGCCTCCAAATCCTGCACCCATTGGAGTCTGGAAACCTGGCTGTGGAGAAGCTTGCGGTCCACCAACCGGTCCACCGAAACCTCCACGGTTGCCCATAAATGGTGTGCCCATGTTGCCACGGCCGGCACCGAAACCACCACCACGGTTGCCACGGAAAGCACCTCCTACGTTCATTCCTCCACCTGCACCCACACCTACTGCGCCACTACTGCCAACGCTAGCTACTGGTCCAGGTGCATGAGGCATGCGATCGGGACCTCTACCAGGCTGGAAATCACGAGGGTTTCGGTCACCACGCTGGGGTGCTTCCTTGGGCAGGGTGCGGAAGGGGTTGGAATTGGGGTTTGTGTAGCTAACACTGTGCCTTTTTCCCATGTACATAGGCTGACTCGATCCGGATTCAATCTTGGCTTTAACCGCAGCTGCGGCCTGGGGTGAAGTGAACTCGACAAAAGCCACTCTGGAAACGATCGTTAGCATGGAACTTGCTCATCTCCGTCGAAACTTCTTCCAATGTATATACTTACCCCTTAGATTTGCCATTCACCTTGTGCTCGCTGAAAGTGATATCTTTCAGCTCATCCTCACAACCACACTCGTTCATCCATCCTCGGATGTCATCGTCAGTAGTCCACCAGTGAAGATCAGCAATATAGAGAGCACTGGTGGCGTTCGGATCGTATGGTCGATCATCAAGTTTTCTCTTCTGCTTGGTCATGCTAGAGGGCACTTCTTCCTTTACGTTTGCGTTACCCGAAGAATTATCGCCATCAGGTGCAGTAGATCCCATGTGGATATCTTCCCCAGAGGCAGTCTCTGTCTTGATGTTTTGGTCTCCGGCATTGTCATTGGCAAGATATTCATCATCGTCCTCCTCCTTCTTGAAGGTAGGCGTGCCATTTGTGGGTTCGTCCGGATTGAGATCTCCGTAAATGTCGATATCGAATTCGTCAGCCATGATGTTGGATTTCACGAAAATTGCTTGGTGCTTAGTGACGTCTGTCTGTATGTTTTTCTTAGGTGACTTTTTCCTCCCAAAAAAACCTTCACACAGCTTCTTTCACGACCTATTACAAGAATCTGTACATCCATCATTGCAAATCAGCGTCCAAGAAGACGGAAAAAAGGGAAGGAAACAGAACTTCGATCCCTGGCTGCAAAACGGAATAAGAGTGAAGGAAGCAAGCAAGTAAGCAAGCTGCCCTAAAGCATTAAACATGGTAGAACGATTGAAGAAACTCAAAATGAATGGAGATATTGCCCAAAGCTTGCCAACCCAAACAATACAAGTACAGGATTTTCAAAAGGGTGGTGATACGTACACTGCCGAAATCTAAGATGATTTCTCGTTCCACAGGATTGACAGGATTGATCTCTCTGATCTTGTTTGATACACACCAAGAAATAAGGTACTGTCCTTTGTCTTCAACTCTCAATCACCAAGTAGAAAAACAGCTCCTTTCCTTCCGTACAGGACGACTGGTCGGGTCTTCCCCTTGATGGACAAGCGAACGTAAAGTGACAGGAACAGATATCCAGGAAAGAAAAAGAGAACAAAGAGTATGAAGTGGAGTCAGTAATCAGCGCTGTCCGGACTTCGGGTGTCGTTGAGATGGCTGTCGGCAGTTACTGTAGTCTTCTATCCGGTCCGGTCTGTATGTACGGGTCGGTCGATTAGGTCGAATGCTCACGGACTTCAAGGCAATGCCAAACGATAAAGCGAACAGAGAGAGAGAGAGAAATACAGGTAAGGCAGTAGTAGGGGTGTTAGTCACGATACCTAAGAAGAGAACGCGACGGGGCAAGGTTAGTTCTAGGTCCGAGGGATACAGGTGAACTGCAGCAGGCGAAGGTAAGTGAGAAGGACTCGGGCATGTCAGACGAGACGGAGCTTGTTTGAGCGAGGACAGGGGCTCGGTGCGGGATGGTGGGTACTGCTGTACGAGAATATGCTAGAACGACCGCAAGAAAGACACACGTCGCCTCAACCAAAGGCTCCACTCCAGTATCGCCCCCTACTTGGAACTTTGAAAGCGCCTCGACCACTTCAACTACAACCACAACCAACAACTCAAAACTCTATTACCCACCACTGTCGCCGCCACCTCGTTTGTCTATACTCCATATTTCATCATTTCCGTAACATCCACGACTCAACTATGTCCGACCAATTCGCTCAAATGGCTGAGATCCCCAAGGAGTTCATGAGGGACGGTACTCAATTCATCAACCGATGCACAAAGCGTACGTTGTTATTACGACCCTACTGCTTGTCAAGCTAGCGTGGTTTACGATTACAATAGCGGACAAGAGAGAGTTCATAAAGATCTCGCAAGCCGTTGGAATAGGCTTTATCGTGATGGGTGTCATTGGATATATTGTTAAGATCATCCATATCCCTATTAATAACATCCTCGTGTATGTCTCCTTCAGCCACTTATTGAGAGTCCTCAGGTCCCCATGATCAATGCTAACATCTCTATAGTGGTGCAGCATAATCTATCAGTTTTTACGGGTGTGGTTGGGAGCGGTGGTGGCTTTTGCGAACGGAAGCATAAGGCCTTCGATTTAGGCGTTTTAGATATGATCATACGGTTATCAAAATCATATTGCTTTGGATGGGGATTTGGTTTGCTTTAAGGAAGTGGGAGACGCATTGTACGATATACAAAAAGGGGCGGCAACTGCATGATAATGGTAGCGATTGCTTTCTCATGCTTGTGATGGTGCTGCGCAAGCTCTTCGAAAGTCAGACTGGCAGTCGAGTGACCCGTTGTGATATTTGCAGGAGTAGAGCTTCAGCCTCCTCTTGTGCGCTTTCGTCGCACAAGGCTACAATTTACTCGTTAATATACTTGTTGGTGGCGCTGGGTCCTGACCGCTTGAGCTCCACAAAGCTCCAAACCGTAACAGGCTACCATCTAACCTTAGCTCGAATCTCTTGGCAGTCAGTATGGTATATACGCAATGTGGGGTATATGCAGGAACAAAACACATCCTCTCAACCAAGCTGTTGCACTTTACTGTTCCCAAGCATCAACTATGTCCAACGTCAAAACTCCGCCATTGGACACTCCCGAAAATGCGCGAACACGGTCGCTGGTGGTTCTCTCGTTCTGGAGCGTCGTTCTCCTGTTGGGATTGCCACTATGGTGGATCACAACCTCGATATACCGCGCCCCGTTGCCGTTGAAGGAGATGCAGAGCTGGGCTAATGGAAGGGTGCGCTGCATATTCCAAAAGCAAACCCATTGACTGATTCGTACAGGCCTGCAGAGCGGAATTCCCGTTACTCGTCGACGTCGAAGCTCCGCTGCTACCAGATCCGGAGCATCTATTAAAGACGGTTCAGCATGCGTTAGATGATGCCAACGATTTCTCAGCTCATCATCTACGGCTCCGGTTGTCTAGAAGTCAGTCGGAATACTACGGGAAGGATGGACGGAATGAATTAAATTCAGCACCATCTACCAATCCATCGGATAGCCAGCATGAAGAAGATGAGAACGTTGCTGCAATTCTCAGGCTGACTCCTGGAGCAAGCGGCTCTACGCATTCGTATGCTCCTCTGTGCATCTTCTCGCCGAGTATAATAATAACGGTAGACTTAGTTATCAGTTGGGCAATTCTTCAAGAGTTATAGACCTCTACTATTCGCCGTCGTATAATCCATCGTCGACTGCTTCTTCCACTAGTCTTTCAATATTTATCTCTAATACCCTTCAAGAAATTTTCGCAGAGGAGCAGCAAATGATCTCACATCTGCTTTCATCCTCAGCACCAACTCCTTCTCCATCGTCTATATCTTCCAGTTCCACCAACAGCAGCAATGGGTCGAATAATATCAATACAGTAGAAATCCAGCGCAAGATGAGTCGTATCTTGCAGTACTCACCAACATATCACTTGACATTCTCCATGTTTACCGCCTCCGGGACACCAATCAGCTGGGAAATTGAGAAGTCTATCGACGACTATCTTCAGCCATTGCTCGATGCCTTGAGTGGCATCAGCAACTTCACCGTTGATTCGCAGATCCAATTTTATGCTTCTTTGTCTCCGAATGTGGTTCCATTGTGGGTACCGGACAACCCTGACCAACAGCAGTTGGAGGGTCAGCAAGTGGTCGAGCAACCCGGAAAATGGGTTCTAAAGAAAGAGGATTTGAGCAGCTTTATCAATAGCGCGGAATGGCCATTGGTCAGCATAACAAGTTATCCAACAATCAACTTCATTATTTATATCCCACCCAAAGAAGAGACACCTCTTGCCATTTCTGAGAGCGCTACAAACGCATTCCTTCTGCCACAATGGGGCGGTGTCATGGTTCTTAATCCAAAGCCAGATGGACCATCAGATCACCTTAGCAAAGAAGACCTAAAGCCAGCATTGGATATATTTGCTGCGCAACTACTTTCTCTTCTTGGTGCACCGTCACATCCGCCTTCTTTGCCGATTCGCCTCGACTCATTGACGCGACAGCGTTCCGCAGAACTATTGACTTCGGCCTCTTCTACCCTAGGATCTCTGTATCGCCTTACTAAGGCACTTCCTTCGATCTCGATTCCAACCTCAGTTTCTACCTCTGTTGGGTCAACGTTGTCTTCGCTGAGCAATGCATGCCGAGAGCTCAAGAGAGGGAGATTTAGTGGCACCGGCGGCGCATTAGAAGAAGGGAGAAATGCGGCTTCGCAAGCTGAGAAGGCATTTTTCGAAAAGAGCATGGTTGGCCAGGTTTATTTTCCGGAGGAGCACAAAGTGGCGGTATATTTGCCATTGATGGGCCCTGTGGGCGTGCCATTAATAATGAGTGCGGTCAAGGAATTGATGGGGTTATTTAAGGATTGGAAACTTAGAAGGGCCGGTATTGTTACATAAGGTGGGTTGATTATTACTACGGAGTTTTTTGGATGGTTCATATTTGAGTTTAACAATAGGGTACTGGTATGGAGGGTCGATTTTTGCTTATGGGTATTGTTAAATAGCTGTACGAGTAATATTGGCGAGTAGAGTAGACGGCCTTTAAGAAATATCCCAGCCAAGTTAATTGAATATCCTGTCTACGATTGAGTCTAGGTGATATGTGTGACATAAATAAATCTATACCCTATGGTACACAGACCAAATACGAGGGGTCATATTCACAGCAAGTCATCCAGCTTTTATCGCTGGAACGCCAGCGACAAAAAGTTGTCTATGATGAAGATTAATCTGGAAGAAGGGCAAAAGGAAAAATCGATTCGGTATAACTACAGCTAGCTTTGACGATTACTTCTATTCCCCTCCCCTCGCCCACAAGAAACTCAGAAACCTGATGGATCCGAACGAATTGTACATTCCCAGCCGTCTCATGCTCCTCAGCAATCTGCACTTCTGTATTGTCACCCAGACTTCTAACAATAAGCGCAACGAAGTCTAACTCCGACTTAGTCAGTCTTGTGGTAGTTGACGTTGTCGTTCCAGCTATCCAATCCTATTAGTCCTCACCTCCTTTGGGTAAGAAGTGGGACTTACAAAATAGTTTTGTCACCGTCGCCCCAGAAGAAATTCTTGACCCTGATGTTCTGGTACGGGTACTCGGGGCGTTCCTCGAGCGGCGGCATGTGGGACCAGTGCTCCCAGTGCTCGTTCCAGAGGTTATAGGCGTTGATACTAGCAATAATCAGGAAGGGGATGGTTCCACTGCGGGTTTTCATGTAAGAATGACGTATGGTCCTGGAGATGGAGGAGGAAAGTACTAGATGGAGAGCTTGCGCCAGAGTTCTGTTTCCAATGAGCATTTGAAGGGGGGGAGAGAGGAAGGGATGGAGTGTACCGCTCGACTCGGCAGCGTGCTTCTTGACCGCCTCACGCTCCTTGATGAAGGCGTTACCCTCGGCCTTTACCGACTGGATCGTTGACGAGGAGTTCAGGCGGCGCTGGATGAGGGAGCGGGTGGCGGCGGTGGACTGCTGGTGGGCCAGAGCGCGGGAAAAGATGCGGGCGGTGAACATTGTTGTGGGCAATGGCAGTTGCACGGTTGAGTGGAGATCGGGGTTGTTTCAAGATTGCAGATTCCGGAAAGCGGGTGAGCGCAGTCTTGCCCGCCCGGCTTGGCACGGGTGCGTATCACGATTCACGATTGCAACGGACTTCATCCTAGATTTTCTCCTCTCCTATCCTCTGGGCCAATTTACTATTCGTTACTGATTGATCAAATCACTCGACCTCAAGATTCTCGGTGTTGGGAGTGTTTGTATTTTTAACTTAAATAGTACAACTCGGACTTTCTTTTTGTTAAAAAGTCTTCTTGCGGTCTTGAAACGTTTTTTTGATTTACATAGAATTCATGTTATAAAATCAACATCAAGACTGTTAGTCGTAGCCAGCTGCCCATCTTCAGCCGTTATAAACATTAACACGTTTAAGAAAACTTACTACACCCCGCAAACTCCAAAAAAAACCAAAACAATGCCATAATACACCAAAAACGCCATCTTGACCAAAAAGACCAAACCCTTCATGTATTATCATAGAGTAGTCTCATCCCATTGCTGTGGCACGTCTCTCAGCGCCTCCTCTTCTTCGACATCATCTTCTTCTTCCTCATGGGCTTGAACAGGTATTTTAAAAACTGGCGCCGTCTTCTTCCTACTCCTCCTCCTCTCGGCAGCGGGAGGCTCCCACGCAAATTGCGAGCTGATATCAAAGCCCTTCGGCGTGCTGGTAAGCACTGGAGCAGTCCCATAATCCGTTTCCGCCGGACTTGCAGGGGTCTCCTTTACCATATCTTCAGACTGCTCTATTATCACGCTCTTCCTCCTCTTCACCGTATCTGCTACAACTACAGGTCCATCGCTCCTCCAGTGAGGGGTTTTGGCGGCCTTGAATTTCAGATGGGTTTGTTGGTTGCTAGGTGTGATGGAAGAACAGTAGGTAGTTTTTGAGCGTTTCGAGTTTCCGTTTTCGCTTTCATCAGTGAACTGATCGGATTTGCGGCGTGTAGGAACGGCGCTGGGAGATATTGGAGCAAAGCCGTTGCTGTTATTGCGGGGGGGGTTTACAAGTGAAGGCGAGTTAGCAGCTATAGGCTCTGAGAGTGAGTCAAGTGAAGTACTGGCATTCTTGGAGCTGAGGAGGTTGGCGAGGTCGGGCTTTGAACTCGACATCAGCCCTAAAAGCTGACGGCCGAGATTTTGGGCTTCTTTTTCGCGCTCTTCATGGATAGTGCGGAATTTATTGAGCTACACATGAACTTTTAGCATTATTATGGATGAAATGGAAAAAGGAGAAGGGACCTTCTCATTGAGTGATTTGATCTCGGTTCGTTGTGCATCACGTTCCTTGGTCCAATCTTTGCGCGTTTGATCCAGCCTGGTCCTGAGTTGACCTATTGCAGTTTCATGATCGACTACGAGCTTTTCAATCTCTTGTTCATGGTCGCATTTGACTTTGGAAAGCTATTGAATTGTTAGAAACGTACAGCGGTTCCGAGTGATGTGATGATGACATACCTGTTGATCATACCTAGATTTCAATTCTGTGGATAAGCTTTCACACTTCTGTTCGCCATCTATTATGACCTTTTCCATTGCAGTTTGAAGCTCCAAAATTCTCGTTTCTAACTCATCTCGGGCTTGCGTCAACAAGCACAGCTGTTCCTTCTGTCGCCTCTTTTCGTACACAAATTCATCAATCATCATATCTTGTCGATCTAATTCTAAAATCTTTTGTCCTAATGACGTCTTATAACCATCCGACGCCTGCCGGACATCTGCGAGTGTTGTTTCGAGTGTTGCAACATTCTCTTGGAGGCGATCCCTCTCTGCACTCAGGATATCATTCTCTCCACTCAGCGTATCGATCTGCGCCTTGCAATCATTGCGCATCTCCGCGAGTAGCTTTCTGAGACTTTCAGAGCTATCTTCAAGCCGACATTTCTCTTCCCGCAAGAAAAGAAGCCCATCTTTGATTTCATCCACCTCTTTCTGCAGCTCTTTTTTACGACCCTGAAGCTCGTCAATCATATCCTGTCGAGCATTAAGTACAGCAATATGTTCCATGGCCGCCTGATCCGCATTAACTTTCACAATCCTGAGCTCCTCAATATGCGCCGACCTTGCCTCCACTACATCCCGTTCCAAACCCATGATGGTCCGTCTCGACTCTTCTCTTTCTGTTTCCAACATATCTTCTAGCTCTTTGACACGGTCCAAGGCCTCCTGGGACTTTTCAATAGTACCATCCAGTTTGTTCTCGAGCCTTTCATTCTCCTCAGCTGTATGATCTAGGTTGTGAAGACACCTCCCTAGCTGCCCCTCAACATCGTCGTATTTGACCTTGAATTCATCAAGTTCGGCCTGAAGTTGCCGAGAGTGTTCCTCTTCCGCGCGAAGCGGCTTTTCAACGTTCTCGCAACGTCTCTCAAGGTCTCGACATATCTCATTGACGGCGGAGATAATAAACCCATGCTGGCGATCCGTATCCCTAAAGAGTCCCTCGGCCAGCGTCTGCCGCCAATTGCGCGATGATATCCGAGTCTCGGGAGAAGCGAATTCCTCAATCAGAGACAGTGTTTCATGGGTCGTCCTAGCATTGAGTGTATGCTCAAATGGGCACTTTTGTTGGACACCAGATATATTCGTAATTTTCTCCATTAACGAAGTGGCCGTTTCTGGAGATAGTTGCGCCTCGTCTCCTTGCGAGTACAGAGCACAGCGCAATATGAACGTGCAAAGCGCCAGTTGTAGCTGATTCGTAAGACTTGATATGGCCCAGGGACATGCTTCACCCTCTCCGCACTTATCATTCTTGACAGTTGTATTGATTGATTTTCGAACCAAATTATTAATGAGAGTAACAAACTCTGCCGTTGACAGTTCACCAAGGACACCCCGCCGTAGACTCGAAGATTGAGGCACAACTTCATTCAGCTGCTGAATGAACTGTACACGGTCCCGAAGGAGCCGATATGATAAGTGAATAGCATCGCTGTTTGATAAAGCGCCCTTAAACACAGATCGCAACATATCACCAATAAGACCCTGGGATGCAGACTGCGCAAAAAATTCCATAGATATCAAAGGTAAAAACATGCTCGTTGTTTCCTCTTTTCTTCCTCGGCGTACAAGCTCTTGTATAGTAGCATTAAGAGGTGGCTGTGGGGTGATAAGAGACAAAGCTGATACGAAATGCAGCACTTCCGATACCATATGAGTATCTTCCTGCGTCTTTGTCTTTTCCAACAACCTCCGTAAATTGGTAGTATCCGTGTTAGAAGCTCCATTGGCCTTCACTGAGTCACTTATAGCATTGGCAATCACTGTTGCCATCCGGATGATTTGCACCTTCTCTTGCCAATCAATCTGTGTCTCCGACGAAGCAAAGTGATTAACAATGTTGATGACGAGATTAAGGACCGTTAGGCCTTTTCTCCCCTGAAAGATATCCGCAATTGGCTTTCGTTTGTCGCCGGGCTTGCTCTCACTGTGGTTGCTGGAAGCCAAGTGCATATGTGCCAGGGTAGCCAAGCAACACGAGAGGAAGATGTTCCTATCTGAGTCCCCTTTTTCCGTCAAGAGCCCTGTCATACGCTTTGCAAAGTTGTAGCTCTGGCTTTCGGTCATCTGTAGCGCAAGGTGCCTGTATCCGTTCGCAACCAAGACATAGAGCGGCCGGACAGTGTTGATTGTAGGGACTTTCGTCGCCTTGTCGAGACACTTCAAGAAGAATGCAACCAATTTGGCGGGAGGACAGAATGCCGATGGGAGAGGATTGCAGAGCAGCGCTACCACCACCGGCGAGAACTGGGAACCGTAGTCAGTTTGGTTTCGCCCCAGGCACAGGTTTCCTGCAAGAACTCACTTTCTCAAAGTTCATGTCGTCCTGGAGAGCATTCCGTATTAGGGTATCAAGTATGATAGGCTTTTGCTGTAGCATAGAATCCCTAAGTTGTGCGACGATACCTGAGAACCATCAACCATGATGTCGCAAGCTGGTGAGGTTCACCAAGACCAACCTAGCTTCTCGATTACAGTAAGGGCATATGGGCAATATTGTAGAGCATCAACCGCCGCCTTCGCAAGAGCCTTGATCGCACATGGGTGCGAATCTGCCCATGATTGTATCTCGTGTGGTTCAGTGACCTTTAGTGTGGAATCGAGGTTCTGCGTTGCGTGTCAGAAAAACCTTTCAAAGATCTCGAATAAACTATATTGACAATCAAAGACACAGCGTATGGGGAGGTAATGATGCGCAAGATCTCTGGCGCAAGATCCAAAACCATAGTGCGTAATCGATAAGATTTATTGACAGCAGCTCTGAAACTTAATATTCGACGGCAATGATGAGATGAATACACTCTTTGCTGGAGTTCTCAAGCCCATGAAGTTTGTCGTTTTTCTCTTGCGAAATGCGGTGGGATTGGTTAGCTGCAAGGTTAATGGGCGTAGCTGACATGTAGTGCGAGACGAGTTGTTTTGGTTCGCACGCGCAGGCGTCGGTTGTTGCTCATGGCAACCGATAAAATGTTTCAGCTGCGTTCACATCGAAAATCCTTGTCTCCAGTCGGCGTTTGGGCATGGATACTCCAATCATTAAATTCCACGTCTTCACAACTAGCAACCATAATCCTTCGTCAAAAAAACAAGAACATCTCCTGTTAGAAAGCTTCATTCATTGACAGTCATTCGATATACGTTCTGTGGACATTGGTCCCAGCATCATGAGATATCAAACCCTCACACCCTCAGACCCATATCACTGACATTCTCAGTTTCCATCCGGCTTAGGTTCAAAATTAAGCTGTCTAGTGTGTAAATACCTACACTATTGCAGCCTACAAGAGGGAGGGATGGGGGTACACATACCTGGTTTCCGTTATAATACTTTCTATCATCTCCATCCTCACTATGATCTCTCAGCGTTCTAACATGGCCACTTCCAGAGATCTGGGCTCTCCTCTCATCCTCCCCTTCACTCTGTCTTGCCGGTGGTGGTGGTCTCTCTTCTGCCCGGGGCGCAAACGCGGTATAGCTCCAAACAGCATTCAACACACCCGAGACCATCCCATAAGCCTGCGAAAGAAGACCGGTACCAGTTGTTGTTGCGCTTGCGTATGCTGCCGACGTAAATGTCTGAGTTGGTACGAGGACGAGAGTTGCTGAGCGCTTGAAGAGGGATGACAATGGGAGATTTTCGTCAGAGATGCTTAGAGGCCTATTACGAGATGGACCAAGGATCTCCTTGAAGTTGAAGGGGTGATCACCGTCCTTACGATTCTGCTCTATCCACGCCCTCACATCCGTGCCCAACACCATAGAAGAAGGGAAGCGCGACTTGATATTCGATCCATCGGTAAGCCGGAACGATAACGCCACCTCTGTAGGGTTCGGTGGTTCAAAACTGCGGGACCCCGAGCTTGTTTCGGTTGGTGTAGCTAGCGAACCCCTTCGTTCTCGGTCTCGTGCCCTCCGCTCAGCTTTGTCGTTTTCGAGGCGCTGCAATATCCTCTCTCGCTCCGCCTGCTCGGCTTGTTTCTTCTGTCGCTGTTGTTCGAGATAGCTCTGGCCCTGGGGACGAACGTTCGTGCGACTGTATTCGACTGTATCGGCCGCAGGTGTGAGTGTCCGTGGTGTACCAAAGCTAGGAGAAGGTGTAATTGGGCTCGTCGCTGCTGGTTCTGTTGCTTGTACTGGAACCGGAGGGATTATCTCTGGGCGTTGCGGTTGCGGCGCAACTAGACTTGTTTGTGGTATAGGTGCGGGCATCGACGAGGGATTGGTTGGGGAGGGTCTAGACAGCGCGCTCTTCATGCTGGAGGTAAACTCTTGACGTGATACCCCCGCAGTCAACCTCGCGAGTACCGCGCCATCTCTATGGACATGTCAACACGGCGTTTGAGCGACTAAGGGGATAAATACCGTATGATAAGAAGGTGTGGAATCTCCTGCACTGGACAGACCGCTGCCAGCATGCCTGCTTCCTGGGATCCTGCCTCAAGCCGTAGTAGAATCACACCCGATTTTAGGAGTTCAAACACCTGCACAGATTTCAGTATATGTATTTTACTCCACCCGAACACAGAGAAATCACCTCGGCATCGAGAAGATACTCCGATTCCCACACCAAGCTCTCTTCGCCGCCGTCTGTTACAAAGCAGACTAAAGCAGAGTGCTGCTGAACAGATGTAGTTATGGCCTCGTGAACCGTGCCTGTAAAGAAGATGTTGGCCCGTGTAGAGCTTGTAGACATTGCGCTTTTTGATGACGGGGGTTCGGCGGGAAGATGTAATTTATTTGCCGTGGCTCTAGGTACTGTGGGCAAGAGAGACGGCTTCGAACAATAATGGTTCTTGTATTTGTGCTATTTGGAATGCTGGGGTAGAGTGATAGCAGTGATACGAATGGCGCCAGATATGATGATGCTAGTCGTGTAACAACTCGCCCCACACTCCCCACAAACACAAGATTAGACGCGGTCAGCATCCAAGACTCCAATTTTACGGGAACCTCACTCAGCCGAACGAAGTACTCGAGTAACTGCATCTGATATGCAAACATGGCAACTCCACGCCTTTTCTCTCGCATTGTATCCTTTACCTCTCGCCAGCCGTCCCGAGTCTCGTCACCACTCACCAAGAACTTCTTTCAACAGCGATCTGCCAGCAATCCGGCAGATCAACCCAACTTCGAATCAATACTCGACCAGCCTCCCGTACTCGTACGTGCCGGGCAGAAACGACATGGTCCCGGCCTCCTCATCCTTAGTTCTGACACCCGCCTCCCCATATATCCAATCCATTACTGACATGTAACAGTCGCAATCCCTGTCACTGCCTTTGCACTCGGAACCTGGCAAGTCAAACGGCTAGAATGGAAAACTGCTTTGATGGCTAAGCTCGAAGACCGCATTCTCAAGCCTCCTCTCCCTCTCCCACCGCAAGTCGACCCGACCGCAATCGAAGAATTTGATTATCGCCGGGTTCTAGCCACCGGAAAGTTCCGTCATGATCAAGAGATGCTTGTAGGCCCGCGAACTCGAGAAGGCGAGAACGGATATCAAGTTGTCACTCCCCTTGAGCGCACGAATGGAACCAAGATTCTCGTGAACAGGGGCTGGATCAACAAGGCTAAGAAAGCTCACCGAGACCGTGGGCCTGATGCATTACCCGAGGATGAGGTTACGGTGGAGGGGCTATTAAGAGCACCGTGGAAGAAAAATATGTTTACGCCCGAAAATCGACCAGAAATAAACGAATTCTACTTCCCAGACATCAATCAGATGGCAAAGCTTGTTCAAGCCCAACCAGTATGGATTGAGGAGACCATGGGTTTGCAACATCCGACCCAACGAGAACGGAGGATTTATTAACCGTATGTAGAGCCCGACTTGATTGTCGCCATGAATGCCTCAGCCTCTGGAAAGCCCATTGGAAGGCCTGCTGAAGTAAACATTCGAAATAACCATTTACAATACATTGTCACCTGGTTTGTTTCACCCAGTTGCACCTAAGACGGAATTGGCTATGCTTTCAGTCCGCAAGAACTACACTGACAAGTTCATTCAAACTTTGAGGTACGGTCTGTCTTTTGCCACATCCGTGATGCTCTATCTGCTCGTACGAAAAACCCCCGGAAACGTTTCGAGGATAGTACGCCAAAGCAAAGACTGGTCGTAGCCAGGAGTCCTCTAGCTATTGTACATATAGAGGCTCTATTTCATCCTAGAAGGCCTCTTTGCACGTGCTTTACCGCTGGGTGCGGGCATTCGAACTTCCTGAGACAGTTCACGCGGCAAATGCTTCTGTGCCAATGAAAAGGTCGTTGTTTGTAAATTAATCAGCCGTTGTCTGTTCCGATTGTTAGAAATTTGTACAATAAAAGTGATGACGAAATAAAAATACGTATAAAAGTGTACCTTCTTAGTAGCTGAACTGCATCCGCTTCATCAATAGTCCTCCGACCGGCATGTCGAGCAAACGCTTCTAGATCTTCAGCTGCTTGCGCAAAAAAGTCTTCAGTGTACCCCACAAGTGCGTTCAACGTTTCGTTGCTGATCTTCCCATGGGCTGTTGCTAGCTTCTTAATGACTTTCCGTGGGAACGGTGGATATTCAACTCCTGTCGCTGATACGGACATTGGCTTCTTTCTCTTCTTAGTTGGTGGTACCCTTGCATTCGGTCTCGCAGATGCCGAGGTAGTACCCTCCAGATCCTCCTCGTCCATCTCATCCATCTGAAATCCCTCTGGCCCCATATCGTCAACTTCCTCGTACTCATATTCCGCTCCCAATTGGTTACCTGGATTTATATTTTCCATGGGCATATCAAATTGGAAGTTGTCGCTATCGTCACTGGGCGGAAGCATGGCTGAAGTCCCCGCCTCGTCAAATGAGCCATCATGATCACTAATAACCGACATCCGCGCAACAGGTGGTGTGCGTTGATCACCAGCCTCAGACATCATCCACTGGGAATCATCGCCCCTATTCGTGGTTAGTATCACTCACTACACGATAGTCTGGAGGTGGATCATACCCTAAATGACGAGTGGAGCTATCTATACCCATTGAGGCATCCATTTGGCCCGGGCCAAACGATATATCGCCAAGGTCCCCCCTAAGAACGTCGTCTGGGTAAAAACCCCAGCTTGGTCTCGGTGGCTTCGCTCTGAGACCTTGTTCCATTGAATCACGTCTTGTATCGACTGAAGAATGCCTTCTAGGGTCCCTTGTGTATTCATCGTACAAGCCCTCTGGTGGATCGGAGTTGAACTGTGGAGGGATTATTGCATCTTCGCTATCGTCTCCGTAGTTATTATAGTCCAATTTTATTCGTGGCGGAGCTATCTGGTGATCATCATCATCGTCATCATCCGCAGGTCGGTTTGGGTAGAAAACCACATCCGATGGATGGCGGTGTCGGCGTGCCGATTTTGGCGCAGGTTTCGGAGTGGCTTCGGGAAGTTGGGATACCGGCGCAAGTTCTAGAAGATGTAAGTATAGCTACCATTACATCCCTAAACCGATACAGGTGGAACTCACGTCTGCTCAATTGCCTCAGATAGTCTCTATCCGATTCACGATGCTGTGCGACATTACTCCTCCGTCTGCTAGGAGTAGCTCGTATTTGCATTGCCCGTATTGTATGAGGCGACTTGGGATCAAGCCGCCTTGCTCCTGGTGTTCGTCTCACAGATCGCTTCGCAGATTGCGATGGTACTTGCGTTTGTTCTGGGGTTTTAGGTCTGCTTGCGTTCTCGACCTGCGCCAGATGCTGCAGCTTTAGAAATTGTCAGTAATGCTCTGGATGGTTGGAAGGGAACAAACGGACCATAGCATGCGGCGTCTGTCCATCTCTAATAGATTCGCCCTGAAGCAATGAAGCCCGCGGGGTGATGCGCTGCTCCTCCGTCTTCACTGTTGCTGCGAAACTTGTTGCTGCCGCTGCAGTACCGGTGGCTTCTTCGGACGACATTATTTCGATTAAAAGGTTATCGAAGTCGCGATGTCGTTGGGACTCGATGTAGGAGGAGTGTTCGTGTGAGACGCGTTGTTTTTAATTAAATGCCGTTGAGTTGCTATGTTACACAAATATCACATCACGTGCATCTGGAAGTGAGGCTGGCGAGGCTGGCGAGACAGGCAAGGCTGGAGGGACAGGGGGGACAGGAAAATAGGGGAGGGGAAGAATAAGAGAGAAAAGGACAAGATATTTCAACGCCTTTCGTGGATGTTCCTGTCAATGTAATGCAGTAAAGATACTTGAACATCTGGCTCCGATACCAAGCGTGATACTTATGACAACGGGTTCATAACAGCTCAATCCCGAAGCAAGAAGTGACTTGAAGAGATCCTTCCAGCCCAAAAAATAAGAATGCTTCCCCCTTCTCTCATAATACAACCTAAATGAACGAATAGAATACCAATTCCTCACAGATTCTGGCGGTAAATAATGTTAGTTGCTGAATTTAGTTAGCACATAGCTCATCTCAAATGCGGAAGAGCCTCACAGCTACTAGAGTACATGAGTAGCTTCCCCCGTCACCCAGCCTTATCAACAACACACCACCCAACCAAATGCCAAATCCCCTAGAAACTCGTCAGCCTTCATCAAGAGGAGCCCCAGCTACTAGTAATGGAAGTGCTCCTCAACACCGCCCTAATCCTCTCAAAGAACGTGAGGGAAGCCGAAGGTCGGCACAAGGCTCTGGAGCCACTAGACAGCTTCCCGAACCTCAGTATACTGTATATATTCGACTACCTTACAGTAGAAATGGCTTCGTTGATCCTCCGAGGGTGATTGGCGCCTGAATCCCCATCGTCCCCAAATATAAAATCATTAATATCCTTCTAGGTGGACTGGGATGCATCCAAAGAACGATACTTATGGAAGCTACTCTCGAGAGGTAATCGCAATACAGATCTAGACTGTAAGTTAGCCTTTACAGCCTTAAGGAATCTGATCTGAATTTCCTACAGGGGATGCTCAGTAAGTTCAGTCAAGTTTCATAGGATTTTTGCGGATATATCCGAACATTCCTCTCCGTTCGCCATGGATTAACACTCTCAACCAACTTAGAGCTGCACATCTGCAAGTCTCCCGGGCATTTCTACTCCAACAAGCTGCTTGGCTGTATGAGCGCGAACTCTCTCAAATCCAAGCGCAGATGAGGAAAGTTGGAGCTGCTAGTTTGAATACCAATCTTCCGCCGCCGCCACCTTCATCTATACCACAGTCTCCTGCAACGCCGGTGCTTCTTTCTGCCAGGCCTGCAGTATCCGGATTTGGTAAATCACACCCCGTCACTTACAACAACTTAAATTTATGGATTATGCTACAGAGCCGAGAATAACGTCAGCGCTATCTATACGCTCCGGTACAACATCCGGGGGTGCGCCGACGCCGCGCGCCTCCCCAGCACCGCAGTTACTTTCCAATAGGCGTATGACCCATGGAATATCCAGCCAGAGGTGGTTCTGACGCTCACTAACATTCAGCAGCTCCTCGACCAGTCTCTCGGCACACCTCAGATACAACCATAGGGCGACAAACGCAGCTACAGCCCGCTGCCCACCGATTTTCCAATCCCCTTTTAGATAATGACGATGAAGATAATACACCCACTCTCCAAATCCCACCTGCACCCTCCTCTGTTTCTGAGGAGTCAATGGTAGAATCTACTAGCTCATCGAGCGAAGATGAGGGTGACAATCAACTTATCAGAAGGCTCCCCCTGTTTCTCAAGAAACAACACAGCTTGGGCTCCGAAGACGAAGGCGGGGATGAAGAACCATTCCTTCCTTTCTCTGCAGGTGATGCTAACTTCAGCCCGAGGGACGCTGCTATGGGAGGTACCGTGACATTGCAACCCAGACCAAGCACCGATAACTCTGGGCGTAACGGGTTGGACTCATCGAGACCAGGGGTAGATGGGTATGGATTGAGAAATAATAGTACTACGAGGAGACGAAGTAGTATCCTAGACAGTCCGCGACGGCGAGCGGTGGCGGATAGCGCGGGACCTAGCTCACCAAGTATGGGTAGCAGCTTCAGTGATCTATCAGGTATTGCATCCTTGATTGATGTATCAGAATTGAGTGCGAATCATCAACTAATATGCCCACATAGATGCAAGTGTCTCGCAATCTGCCATGGAAGAGGCATATCTGAGCACCATGAATGCTGGCGGGCTTGGAAGTCGGATATCAACCATCGGGCGGGCGGTAGGAAGTCGCTATTTTCAACAACCCTGAACGGATCAAACGGATCAGCGTAGGGGTATGTAGATGGTGGGTATGTTAGTATGAAGATCTGCCCTGTAGTATAAACAGCTATCGGAGCTTTTGCGCAGTTTTTCATGATTGTGTAATATATTCTATTCGTTAAGCGCACTTTTGGGGGTCATCTGGATATCTAGTAGTCTACCAGTTTGTTTCGTCTATTTACGACAAAGTGAAAGCATAAAAACCAAAGTAACCCCAAAGTACTCCAACACCACGGAATTAATACGGTGGCGCAACCCAAATATCAAAAGCATTGGTGAATCAGGGACCCGTTGAACCGTGGACCTTGGTGAAGTACTCCTTGGAGGCCTTGGGGTCGGCCTTGATAGTGGCGGCTCCCTGGTTCCAGTTGGCGGGGCAAACCTCGCCGTACTAAAATGTTGTTAGCTTCTATGGTGGCGTCACAGAGATTGAGAGAGACACAAACCTTCTCGGTGAACTGGAATGCATCAACAAGGCGAAGGGTCTCATCGACAGAACGTCCAACGGGAAGATCGTTGATGGTGATCTAAAACCAGCAGTTAGATGTAGGAACTTAAAGCACGTACGAAGGAAGAGTAATAACCTGGCGAACAACTCCCTTAGGGTCAATGATGAAGAGACCCCTCAATGCAACACCTTCATCCTCCAACAGAACACCGTAGGCCGTGGAGATCTTGTGGTTCTTGTCGCTGAGGAGGGGGATGTTGACGCTTCCGAGACCTCCATCCTTGCGGGGGGTAGAGGCCCACGAAAGCAAACTGTACTCGGAGTCGACGGAGGCGAAGACGACGGAGGCACCACGTTGCTCGAACTGTTTGGCAGCTTCGGAGTACGCAATGATTTCGGTGGGACTGAAGAGCTAAGATTAGCAACTGGTTGGAGGTGTGGAAAGAACGGAGAAAAGAACGGAAACATACCAGACGAAAGTCCAGGCCATGGGGATGAAGGCCAGAATGAGCCACTTGCCCTTGTAATCCGAGAGAGAGATATCTGCAAAGCCAATTGTCAGCCCGAGACATGGGGAAATTGTTAGACGGGGAGGGGTGAATGTACCCTCGAAAGCACCGTCAACTACGGCGGTTCCCTCGAAGTTGGGAGCAGGGTGCTGAACACGAGCGGTCATTGTGGCTGTAATGATGTAAAGTGCGGTGTGTAGATGAAGATAGAGTTGAGCTGGGGATGAGGATGAGATGAGGGAGTTGGGCTTGCTGATATAGGAGTTTCACACGGCGCTAGACACGATGCATAGCGAGAGATGAACTCGGGAAAAAGAAAATAAATTCTTCTTAGGCCTTCCACTCACTCCCTCACTCTACTCTACCTACGTACTCTCTACTCACTCGCTCACTGCCTATGATAGTGCTACGAACAGGTTCGCAGTAGATAGAATAGCAATTCTAGGCTCTCACGGTCTGATAATCAACAAGAATATTTACTAGCTATCCCGTTCTTGATTTCGAGAAGAAAAGTCCAGAAGGTATCTTAACGTCAATAGCGTTGCCGCGAACTCTTTCGAAGAAACGAAGCGGCTTTCTTAGGTTCCGGGAAAAAGAGCTACCTTCCAATGACACTCACCACCTCCCACGGATTTCCACCAGCTCTCAATCAATATCAATTTATGGGGATATAGTACGTCGCCTGGCAGCAGCTGGAGAAGTACCGCCAGCAGGCAACGCCGGGAAAGTACTCTAGATCTAACTTTATACCACCACGACAAGCACAATGGCACCAATCCCTACTCCAAGCATACAGTACCGCCCACTCCAAGGCCAATCCGCACCCAGACCCAAAGCTACATAAGTACTCAGTGAAGTGGGTGTCCATTGTTTATGCAAATAGCACCCTTGAAAGCGGTTACGCGGCCGTCTTTCCAATCGGTTTGCAGCTCTCTCCAACAACCAACCTATTTCAAGGCGTTTAAAATTCAACTGCCTTGATAGCACCCTATGCTTCCCCACTGTTCTCAGCCCCAAGTAAAGTAGGTAGATCGCTGCAGGCGTATGTGCTCAGGAGTGTCAGTGCAACTCTGGGGGGTCAGCCCCACGTCCGCCCTAACAAACTCGAAACTTGTATGTACCCCAAGTTAAAAGCGTGAAGGATTTGTTCATCCAAATTAGACATCGTAGCCAAGATGAGCACAGTGATGTGCAGGTACGAGAAGTAGGTACATGAGGTTACTGCATATTGTGTTGGCAATGGGCACGAAGATATGCGATCGAATTACCGTATCCAGGGCGAACAAGCAGAGCGCAGTCGATTGGCGATTTCCCGAGGCCGTTTGCGATACATATGAGAAATCTTGCTAATCTGTACCCTAATGTGGCTTGCATGTGTGGCACGAAACTGCGGCAAGCGCTTGCTTATTTAAATAATAATCTCACTATTTCGATTAGTTCCTTTCTTTAAAGTTTCTTTCCACTCTTGGACTTCAACCGCAACGTTTCAACTTCATACCTTCTTCCTCTATACCCTCAGTACGACCATTATCTTCATCCAGTGCTGCTGGGATGAAGGGCAATAATCACTCTCATCCTTGGGCACGGGGATGAGAACTAGCAGCACATCGAGTGCGGGGTAGCAGGCAGTTCGGAAGAACCATCTGTCTATCCCTTTAACCAACAACGGAGCCCCCATAAGAATTATCTCCGGATGTACCTCGGTCGCTTCATGTTCCTTCTCGCTTGGGATATTCCCATGAAACATCAGTCACTGCAGACGACACGCAGCTCTCTAAGAGAAGGACTTTGAAGCAAGGCTTTCCTGGGCCCTCGGCTTAGCGACATGATCCTAGTCTCGGACGCTGGTGCGCCCGAGACTACCATGACCCACAACCCACCAGGGTACTGACGCGGAGATCGCTTCTCGTCTTCTCTAAAAGGGCTACGTGTTCTGAAGTTTAACTCCTATTGCTTCAGCAACATTGCAGCACATATCCGGCTACGCGGGGAAGTTAGGCACTAGAGATCTTGCCACGAAGAATTCGCTCTGACCCATGTTGCACACATACCAAAGTTATCTGGAAACGATGGTGAAGAACCCATTGTTTCCACATGATTTTTGTTTTGTTAACCAAACAGGGTCAGAGCGGATCCATTGTGTGTAAGTTCGTCTATGTTGTCTACAGCTGGGAATAGAATGGGGAATGATGTTTACACGCGGGGCGCGTTTGTTGGACTTCTTAGAAGTCCATTCCGGCACTTCCTATGGGAAGTATGCTATGCCACGCAAATTGTTGGTCCTCACGGCCTTGATTTTGTACCAACTGTGCTGGTGTTATGTTCGTTATGTTATTGTGGGAATCAAAACGATGATATGTCCAGATCTTGAAAATGAGTCATGCAGCCTAGTCGTCGCATAGTCTAAGGATGAGTGAGTATTTATGAACCACTGGCAATACTGTCACGGGCAGGGCGAATACAACATCAGAGGTCAGACCGAGTGTTTGTATCTACAAATATGATACATGTGTCAGAGTCAGCGGATATGTATCAAAAATTAGCGGTCAGTAGAAGGGTGTATGAGCCAAAAAATCTGTCAGTGGGCTTGTATTAAGGTGGAAATCTGTCAGATTCGGCTCGACTACAGTACTTTTAAAGGTGGTGGTGGTACACCACTGGAAGTATGCTGCTTATGGGCACGCTTTTGGAGCTTGCTCACCTTTCCTTCACAACCCAAGTTCGCACCTCGACCTTCTTGCCTTGTTCATTGTGGGAATAACAGTTAATCTATACTTGTATCTGTGGTACTACATGTCATCATCTATCTGTATAACAAAAAATAGGTCATTTCGACCGCGTATCTTCGAAATTTTCTGTCAGATCCGAGGACCGTTGTCTCCGCCCTGCCCGTGACAGTGCTCAGTACTCATACCCATCACATTCATCACTTGCCCCAGTGGCATTGGGAGTTTCATATTGTAATATTAATGAGGAGGGCAGAGAAGGTAGGACAGGGCTATATCTCGATTTTCATCTCTAGCATCCCCAGATCCTCGAGGTGCTCTCCACTGGCTTCCTTACCGAACACTGGAGCACTTCTGTCTTTACCATCGAGATCTCGTACCTGATGGTTTCATTCTCAACAGGGGCAGACCCAGCGCTCATTCACATTGGTGCGCGCAAATCATGCAATCGTCTGTAAAGATCGGAATTGCAATGCCATCTACCAGGTGTGGGAGGGCAGTGACTGATGAGCTCCGTGGGGATAATTCTGTCGATGATTAGGCAGAGATATCGAGATAGGTCTCCCCAAACATTTCTGTGATTCAAACACGGGTATAGACGGGGATCCGGATCGGACTATCTCAATCAAATACGCCCTGGACAACTCTACTCTTAATCCACACGTGCATTCAAATGGGCAGATCAGCACTTGATTTTGTCAACATTCTATACGCAAACCACAATTCTCAGGCAGTAGCTAAATTTGCAAAAGTTTGACTTGACATGCCCTGGTCGTCCGAAATCCGACCTAATGGTGTCCATAGCCGCAATTTGTACGTATATGAGACTACTCAGCTCCATAGATATCTGGGCATAGATACCATATCCTGAGGAGACGGTGGTACTCGTAAAGTCTTCCTTCAAGGTGACGAACATATCCTCAACATCGGTTTTCCAAGTCGCTGTCCTCACAGAGGGCCGCAGAACGCCTCCCGAGTACATTATGGCAGGCAAAGGATCTTCTCACTAGAACATACAGAGTCGGTGTTCCTAGGTTCTTAGGCAGCCCAATTCATGAGAAATCACTTGGTCTGGTCCATCTGGAAAAAGCGTCGTATCTAGACCCTTCTGGATAGAAGTTTGAATTCTTGGAAACTGTTGCACATGGTTCGAAACGGGATAAGCTCACGGCATCTCGTCTTGAGGCCGTGGAAGCTGAGAGTAGTAATCGTGATGACCTCTACAACGGTAGCACTGGGTAGTGAATCGGTTCTTCCGTCTTGTCGAACAATAGAATAGCTAGGTAGTTATAGATCATATGCCCCGCTGGTCACCACAGCTTCCTCAATCGAACTATTCTTTACTCGGTAGATGTTAGTGGTGGCGGTGAAGCTCGAAACATATCTGGAACCTTTGCCCTTGACTACCAAATGAGGTTTCTTTGTTGTTGCAGACCGAATTGACCACGCTCTCTCTCTGTATCCACCGAATACCGAGCGCGGGGTCGAGGATATTTCAACAAAAGAATGAGCATTACGGGTTTCAAACTTTGGTATTTTTAATACCTGGTATTTATAGCATCTGGTGTTTATAGCATCTGGCACTTATAGCACCTTGGCTTTTATTGCACTATACATTACTAGCTAAGCTAGACATCTGCTCTTGTCTGTCGAGAGATTTAGTCCCTAGTCATGCAAACTAAAGATTTCCAACAATCCGTCTAGAAGAGTAGGACTCCCATAATACTAACGTAAGTAACCCGAAGACAATGATAATGAGAGAAAGGTGCGCGTACTGCATGTCCAATGAGAGAGAGATCGATAGAACATGGTAATGAGCCGCATGCCACCAGCGTTGAATTCTGGGCCCCATAATTGTGGTTCATAATGGGTCTGATCATGCGGTTAATGTATGGGCTATTCGAGGATTGGTGTTTTTGAGTCTGGTGGTGCCGAAGCTGGAAAACCAAAGGTTATTAGAATACTACGTTGCTTTTAGATATATTTAACCTGCATGATCTGTGAGTCCAACACCACGGGGAGGTTTTAGACCTTTCTTCACCCGTAAGGCTGCCCATCCTCATTTGCCGATGATTTTAATTTAAGAGAAATAATAGGTAGATTGGTGTATGAAGACATGGAAATTTTGACAAGGCCGAAACAATGAAACCTAATTTCTGAAGATCTAGATCTTAACCCCCGCGGCCGTTAATTCCTCGGCCGGTGGACAAGGGCAAATGGACAGTCCATTATGTATACGAGTGCTACTTCATGCCCCATGTTATAGATACTTTCATCGCCCTAATCTCTCTCCTCTTCCTTGCTCCAACAGCACGGAGACGCTTAAGATTAGCTCTCATAATACCCTCCTCGAAGATATCCACCAATCTCATCCGGCGGAATGCTTTGTAGTGGTCTGTTGCCATCTCTGCGGTCCTGATTTCTACGCGGCAAATGGGGCAGTGCATTCGCGCGAACACTTGGTCTATTAGACAGTCCATATGAAATACATGGTTGCAGGTGGCAGGCGCTAGAAAGTGTACCATAGGACAGTCGTCTATGTGGCCGTTGCAGGCATCGCAAGAAGTAGCGGCCCGGTTTGTGGAAATAACAGGGGCCATTGATAAGAGCGGTTAGTTGGTAAGTCGGTGGTTATAGTATGGAATTTGAATGTGCTGTTTGTTGTTGGAACTTCTAGAGAAATTTAGAGGAAGAGCAAATGGCTTTTATACTGAGGATCAGAAGTTTGTTATTCGTGTTGGCGGCATCTTCAAGTTCGATTTGAAAACAGATACAATAGACAGCCTCCAGCCCCTCGTATTCTCTAACAGATGAGAGCATATAAGATCGTGGATACCTTTGTCTAGCGTCAAATTGCGCCAAATTGGAGATCGTCGAGACCTTCAAGAGTTTCGTAACGAATCAGAAGCGGTGTCTCAGCCAACACCACAGTACCACACAGCCACAATTTTTAAATGACCCGAAGTTTCGTTCTTTCTTCATTTTTATACTGCGGAATAGTGGCCGCTCAGCCCCTTTGATCCTTCGTTTGTCAATCCTTGGGTGCGTATGTCACGCATTGGCCCTGCGAAATTCTTTCAATAGATATGCTACCCACCACCACTATAGTCATGGAAAATTCATCCCGATTCTTCATCTCACCGGGTTTGCGGCTTTGGTGGATCCCCCAATCCCTGGGCAGAAATTCCTCATAACCCGAGGTCCGCAGCGCGTGAATTAACCCCCCGATCCAGCGAATTTGCGTATGCATCGGCTACTAACACCGTTTTGTATATATCTTCGCCGCCTGTCAAGCTTATCTTTGTGACTAGATACCGGGTTTAGCATTGCATTGACGGACCGGGAAGCTGACAGGACATGGATATATTGGCTTGCTGCTATATGACATTGGATTACCGCAATCGAACGAAGGCGTCGCGACCGTCGATCATTGTATGTAGGCATCCTTAGAAAAGATGGGTCCACTTCCATGTAGTGCGTTCCGAAATCTTTCGATTGGTGAAGTAGTTGGAATGTCTACAAGAGAATATGAGAATATCGAGTACATGAGCTAAGGGTGCTCATTGCTTCCATGGTTTGCTCCTCGAATGATAGCACGGGGTGACAGTCATGGTCCTTTGGTTATGGGACCTAGATTCTATGGAAGGTAGCTCAAAATGAAGAGCACAAACCATATATCTTGGCTGGTCTTATTGCAGCGGGAGGAAGGACGGGTTGCGAGGCTTATTGCATATGCCCAAGAACCCGTCGGATATGATCAGTCCGCGGACCGCCGGTCAGGAGCAAAGGCTCTCCTATTCACGACTCTTGGGAAACTTGAGCAGAAAACACTGCAACATTGACTCTGCTACAGCTCCGTTTCTATTTGAGACGCAAACTCCACCGTATCCGCAGAATTCGGAAAAGAGTGTTGATGCACTGAATCTGATACAATCTCATTCCGAATCCATGATCCATCCCCACAAATGTTTACCGTAAACTTAGTATACGTAACCTATATCCGATGCGGCGTAGAAACATTCTGCGCTTGTCCATCAGTGGAAATAGATCCCAGCCCGTAAGTATAAGCCACGTGCACCACGTTTGTGTGCTATATTGGGTACTTAGTACTTAAGCGGAGAAAAGCTTTTATTCTCGCGATAGGACTTAGTACCGAATGGTGGAGCGTGGCTGAAACTTTGCCTAGACGGTATATAGAAGATCCGTTGTAGTCATTACCACCGAATAACGTTATACAAGGCGTTCGTGGCGTTAAATTTCCGGCGGTCATTCGTGCAGTAGTAGATGCGCCGGTACCTCTCAGTGCCGAAGGGATCCGCGGAGGCCACCAATATGTGTGGAGTTACGCAAACAGATGGGGTATAAACATCGAGCTGTGGCATGCCTCATGGACCCTTATAGAGAGAGAGGGTACCTGCTGTGCTACCGATCCGCCTGAGCTTAAGCTTGGTGTAACGGGCTTTAATTGGATGTAGTAACGGCTGTCATTCCATCGGAGCTTGTTCAGTTAGAAATCCGCACAGAGCACGACTGTTGTGGATATTAGCTGGCGGAACTCGGGAACTTCAGCTGTTGTCCAATCTCCAGACTTTGTGTGTAGATACCCCGCCTGCCCGCCCCCGCCACCATCTAGGGGCAATCTCAGGTACTACCTTCTAGAAGCACTTTGGGAAACTTGTCAGTATCCACCGGCGGAGATCGCCAATGGAAAACTCTTTATAACTGCCCTGCCACTGCCCAACCAACTTATGTACTCAGTGGGATGTTGCGCATGCATTCGGATTCAATCCCCACTCTCGGTTTCTGGGTCGGATGGATGTCTGATGTTTCTCGATGATATTTCAAGAAAGTTGTCCCGCGTGTTTCTCTGCATAGAGCTAGAGTAGAGGCGTTCGTTGTTGGCTCGCAAGGTCAAACCTTTATTGTCTCGGACTCATCTCGAGTAACTGGTGATGGCATGGCGTAACCCAACCCCCACCGTGATCATATGGAAGGCGTCCTTCCCCCTGTAAATGCCTATTCCCATTCGATACTGGGGAATATTCATGGGGAAGGGGTTGTTAGTGCCAGCAGTTGACCGCAACCAATCAGTCGCCTGAATACAGAACTACTGGTAGGTTTTCAAGCACAGTTGCATTGCATGATGGTCCCGAAGAACTCTGCCTGCGGGTTCGGTCAACCGTCCGCATTTTGCACCACTAGAGAGGAAATACCTGGATTAACTGCGACACATGCTCTATCTCCTGTACTTTTAATCAGTTCTCCGCGCTTCCTAGGAGATAATCCTCAACTGACAACTGCTTTCGCCTCACTACTACCTACTTACTACTAACTACTTGGTGCTTCGTCTTTTTTTTTATATCCGAATCGTGACTCCAGACTGGTATAAACAAAAAGTCTACGAGTTCCTTTCGCGTCCTGGATCACCGCTGATCCCCACTTGTTCACCTGGATCGTGTGTGCTCTTGCGCAACTCCAATTCACTGTTCTCTTTGCCAGCATCCCAGAAGATTGGGCGTCTTATATACAGCTTGTGGGTTTATATCTACAGCTTGGGAGGGTGCCATATTATATTATGCCCAATCTCAACGCGTCTCCTCAATATGCAACTCGTCCCAACCCGCGACAAGTATCTCCAATCACTCCAGACTCGCCGACATATACATCATTCCCCATTTCCAGAAAGAGCTCGCGTTCGCGCTCGAGGACGCCAGAGCCACTACTGCTCTCAATTCCAAGGACACCCCCTCCGCCCCCGCCTCAACCTCTTCCGCCGATTCCAACGTCAACAACATCAACGCCAATAACAAAGCGTTCCCGCAGTACCTCAACAGCAACAAGAACAACCTCTTCAACACATCGAAGAGAAAATAATGCAAAGACTCCAGAACAGATCCTGCATGCAGTTCGGGATCGCTCAAACGAACAACGATCTCAAAGCCGCCTTCGAGAGCGGCCCTCTGCACCACTTCTAACTACCACTGCCATCACCACAGATGAAAATAAAACATCGCTCAGGTCACGCTCAAGCTCGACCAAGTCCGCACCGGTGGGGCCCTGCATATCAGTAATCAATGGAAAAGGGAGCAACCTGCATTCGATGACTGCTGCCAGCGCTCCAGATGTACCAACACTACCAACAAGATATGGAAGAATCCCCAGTCCTGTGGGATGTTTACCGGGAATGAAGTTGGAGGATTGGGCAATATTTTCGGAAAGCAACAATGGCACTATCATTGGTGGCAGGGGTGGGAGAGCGGAACATGAGAGGCCGCGGTGGGATATACCGGATTTGGGCCCTGGCGACGACAACGAAGATGTTGGGTATGGGCGGAGGAAAGTGATGCATAACAACGGACGCCTGGGGGAGATGAGGCAGAAATTCAAGCACATGTGGAGGGGGCTTCATGTTTCAGTTTCCATCTCGTTCAAGGAGCGGGATCAAGAGGTGGAGGAGGTTTTGGCGCGGCCACGACAGACGAAAAGACATATGACGTTACGCATCAAGAACAACAAAACCGGGAGCTGTGTCTTTGAGATGTTCGTATTTTTTTCTTCCCCACTCTCACCTCCGGCTTGACGTTGACACGGGGCACACTAGAATAAAACATGAAGACACCGGCGACGAAATCCTTACACCAATAGACGACCTCAAAAGCCTCTTCCCGTACAGCAAACACATCCAGCGATGTCTTACAGAGTGGAATAGACATTATCAGAACCCACCACAACATTGGGTCATGAATTTCATCCCCAGAGCGTATCTGAAGCGCGGATACACCCTGAGTGAGGACGTGTGCGAATATTTCTCAGCGCATTCGGACGGATGTTCTTACCGGATAGAGTACGAGCCGATTGGCCACCATTTCTGCCACGTGGGGACAACGACACCACGGTCACAAAGGAGGAAGTCGAGGAGGGGAGGCGATATGTGGTGAGAGGATGGGAAAGAGAAATATATTAACTTTTCGAAATGAAAATAAGGGATTGATGGGCGTTTTCGTTCATATCTCTCTTTCCCCGAGATCACTGGCCTAGCAAGGAGTTATGTGGAGTTAGTCGGAAGGGTAGTGCATAATGGGGAGGATGGCTGGTGTTGTGTATGAGAGATGAGTTGATGACAATGGTACATGGGTATTGGTATTGGTTTTGAATTTTTATCTTCTTTAAAACAACTTCAAGTTTATATCTCGGACACGGCTACGGTGGTCACAGGTATTGGGCATATTTTCCATTTATATTCATTTGCTGCCATTGCCGTTGTCAGATCTATTTAATCTATCTAGGTTTTTGTAGGGTGTTTGGTCTGTCAATTCATCAAAGGAAGTTTCGTGTATAGTTTTAGAGTAACCTTCTTATGAGGGACACAATGGATGAGCGAGCAACTTCAAACTACCGCGGGTTCACTTGCAGTCTTTTCCTCTAGGGAATGAAGGAGAGGTTGGTGGTATTCCAGACGTCCATACAAGCCTTCAAGCTTTGATCTAGTAACCAAAGGCGTAAATGATATCCACACCGGCATTGAGCGCCTCCATCATCATCCACTCATCGCCCTCATTTCCTTCCCAATCAGCTCATTTTCAATCATAGATTCTCCCCTTCAGAACCTGGCGACTGCCGAGCCAAACAATCAACACATTCTCTTTCATCCTGTCCCCCTTCAACGTTGAGGGGTATTGACAATACATCCCGATTCACCTCCCCAGTCGCAATCCTCAAGTCTATCCAAAACCACCGCCTCCCAAAGGCTTGTAAGCGTAGACATGAATGGCTCCGGAAAACCAAGTGCAGAAGGGCGTCGAGATACTGCCCCACTAGCTCCCGGTACTGTGTTTGCGAGAAGGGGCCGGGAGTTGCTAGAGGCGGAGGAGGCTTCGAATCGGTTGGGTGTGGTGCTAAAGGACAGTATGGGATGGTGGTGACGGTTTGCAGGGAACGGAGAAGGCTGATTTAACGAAGATAGGTTTGAGGGTGGAGGCGGACGGATAGCTAGGAGACGGAGAGGAAAGATGATGGAATGAGATTGGAGAGTCTCTGGGTAATTGCAAGGCATTGAATGCCGCGCTGGAGATGTGACCTTGGGACTGGGCAACATATTGAATAGTTGCACCGGTTGTTCAACGCAGGTGCTTGTTACCACCCCTTAATGCCTTCCAGCGTTTGTATCGTCGTTATGAAGGTTCGAGGGTCAAATCGAGGTCACGATTCCAAGATGGATACCAGCGATTTGGAGGACGTTGTGATCGGGTTGAACTTATCATTCAACTCATCACGATTCGACCTACAATACGTTAATATGTGGTAAGCTCCACACATCTATCCATTCCTGCGGTTTTCAAATAAAACTTTCGAGGTCGTTAAAACGCCCCAAACAAACGCAACCCAAGCAAATGCCTCTTGTCCGTGGCTCAAATGATGATTCTGACTCAAATCCACCAGCCAAGCACAGCACCGCCCGCCGAGTGAGACCGAGTCCAGAACTCATTGCTCTTGGCCATGGAGTATTTCCAGGCTTGCGCCAACCAGTGGGTCAAACACGCCAGGAAGTTATAGAAACATTACCGGACGGTCAGCTTGCTCCACCCGGAACGGTCTGGATCAACGGGGAGATCGTACCACTCTCTCCGGGAATGGAACCTGGTCCAACGGAATTGATAGGTACTGTGAGAGAAGTATCAGGGCATGGCCTGCCGTCTTCCCCCCAAAATCAGGGTAAGTATTATCACCCCACGTTGGAGTGCTGGATGCCATTCCCTGCAGAGAAACCTATTGGAGAGTGGATGGAGCCTGCCCTGAAAGCGGAACGACCAGTTGTAAGGAAGCGGGATAAGGTACGAAGGGTGATGTCGAGGTGTGCGAGCCTGATTCGAAAGAAGAAGAAGCCATTAGCTGAAAAGATTGTCATTTCTCCTCCTCATGACTTCAGAAAACTTGGGTAAGATGTAGGTCATTTTGGCTGCAGCACGCCAACGTCGATGCTCCAGGACGTGGAGACATGCAGCTGGCGGGGCTGGCAGAGGTTGACAGGTTTTGTTTATTTTTTGGTTGCGCTGCAGATCAAATACGACAATTTGATAAGGCTGCATTGACTAATAATAACTAAACACCTTTACTGCTTCTATAACATACCTGGACAAACATATGAATTAGAATTGGATGTCCCAGGGGCTTCCTGGAAAAACTGACTTGAAAGAGATTTAACGTGTAGTAATGTTGGGTGTCTAGAATAGATCGTGATATTCAGGGGTGCTGTTAATGGGTACTCAGTTTCATGTTGGGGCCATTTAATTCTCACCACTTCCACCCACTGTAAGGCTCTCTTCACCGCCTAAAGAACTGCCAACCGTTAAGAAGCAGCCGGGCAAGAAGGGCCAGTGGATTTTTCGATTGCACAGTACTCTTAAGTCGACATTTTGAAGTTCCTCGGAGATTGTTATTTGTCGGCTGCCCCCCTCATCCCTATCACCGGCGAACATAAAAACAAACTCTCGAGGCATTGTGCCCATCCAATGTTATGGACTCCCGCTACACACCTCGCGGCTCTGATGCAACCCCCAACAGAGAGGATGCCCGTATTCGAAGACCTGCTCCTGGGAGAAATGACCTTCACAGTTCCCGCGACAGATTCGATATGGCGCTCTCAAGTGCGCCGCAACAGCCACCTCCGCACTCAGGTTCTAGGTTCACTTCCGATCTTGCAGGCTTCCTTCAAACCGTCTCTCAGGTCCGAGCTAGAGAGAAAGAACATAAAAAGGAGCACTACCAGATGGAGTTGAAGGCTCGAGAGTTGAACAAAAGACTTGAACTCTCCAGAGGAGGCGTGGAACCTCTCACAGAGGGGCAGAGGCGGACGCTTAAAACCCAGCTGGAAGATCATCAATCCGCTATGCGGAAGAAGAATCGGAGATTTGAAGAGTGGATGAGAGGGCAGTGCGATGATATTGAGCGGTTCGTGGCCGGATTGAATCCTGAGGAACTGAAGTGGGTGAATGAAGAGCGCCGCAAGATGTTTGGCCTTGACGATGTATGAGTACGGAGTGGTATTAGCCACTCCACAGAGTTGGTACTGCATTTTTTCGAGTTCTGTTTCAGGCGTTATCTCGGGGTTTGGTCTTTCGGTGTCGTGGTTTGTTGGTTGGGGTTGAGCGGAGTATTAGGTTGCATGATGCATCACTCGCATATTTCTCATTCTGAAGGAGATTGTTGTATTCTGTTGTTTGCGATTGTTGTTTTGTCCCCTTGCAATAAACTAGCGAAGTGGATTGTTATTTATAATTTATTTGGAGGATATAAGATGTGATGTCGGATGGAGATAGTTGGCTTTCCATCTCGACCTTTAGATGCATGCTTTTCGGGAAAATGTGATTCCGGTCCCTCTTGGCACCGCTTTCTTTCTCTCGTTCCCAGAAATTCGCTGCAGGTTCTAGACCTTTTTATGAGGCCACCGGAATTTTTGTAGGAATTTTGGAGCTGGTCCTATAGCACAAACTCTAATTCCCTAAGTACTATTTTACCATTACTCGGCATAGGGTTAGGTGTCCGAATTATCAAGTAGCTTTGTTACCCGGAGATGTTGCTTAAAACCCCAAAGTCCCATCCATCATCCACTCCATTCCTCGAAAAATGGCCTACCACAGCAATCGAACGTCACCTGGAGGAGGAGGAGGTCCGCACGACGACTACCGAGATTACGAACGAGACCGCGAGCGTGAGGGCTTCGAACCATATCAACTGCACGACCGTGCCAACCGGACCGTGCAAGCCGATTCCAAGAGCCGGAATCCTAGCCACCATCACCATCATCAGAGCCACCGAGCCCCAAATACGCGTCCTAGATCACGATCAAGATCACCAGGCCCCCCGCGAGGCGCGCCACGAGGTCCAAAAACTTACAGTTCGGATTCCCGTGGACGTACTAGCGGGGGCTACTACGACAGGGATGCACCTCCGGACCGAAGTCGCAGCCGGACGCCGCCCGAGAGATTTGTATCGAGAGATGTGATCATCGAAGGATTTGGAGGAGAGCTGCAAGATGATGACGTTGTTACCCCTACGTACCCACCTGCACACACCGTTTGAGAGCGCACTGTGATATCCATGTGGTTCACCCTGCGTTTCTGTCACCTTTCTCCACCCATGTTTGTTTGCTGGGATAGTTATGCTGAAAGGGGTTTGCGAGGACCTGCGGCGGGAAGTCCGCCGGGGTTGCGTGGCTTGCAATGTATACAGATCATGAGAGAACTTGTTGAGGGACTTCGCTTGACTGGAATTGAGAAGGTCACGTTGATACGAGATCGGAAAACTGGTACCATTCACTCCCCCTTGGCTTCTCCTTACGTCAAGCGCAGATCTGATTTGGAACGTGCTTTTGGTAGGAGCTTCGAGGGGATTCGCGTTTGTCCATTTCAGTAGCACCATCGATTCTTCCGCCTTCGTAGATACCTTCGGACCTACCATTAGGATTGGAGACGACAGATGCCGGGTTGCATTCTCGAGGGAACGGGAAGAGAGCGACAGACGCCGGAGGAGGGATGACGAGGGGGAAGAATGGAGGTGTAGAGTCGTGCGTATAGTATCCGACCCAGTCTTCACATTGGAGCTGACACCAGATACTGTAGTGTCTTTTAGTAAATTATCCTCGACGCCAGGAATGTTTTCGCTGTTCGACTCCACGATCAGGTTCGTTCGCCAATCTTTTTGTGGTCTTCCACTCACCTCCCACACAGAAGTTACGCTCACCGGAACTTTGACCCATCCCACACCCACGTATTTCACGAACGATGGTCAAAGGGACATGGCAACGTCACCACCCTCGCAGTTTCTTCTCTTCAGAAATCTCGAAGCTGGTGTCAATGAGGAAATTTTAGCTAAAGGCGTCCTCAAACTAGCTATTCCAGCCTCTGCGGGTGGAGCTTCGGAAGCATCTATCAAACGAGTTTTGCTGGTTCGTGACCGAAGGACAAACGAGTCCTGGCGTTTCGGTTTTGCGGAATTCTCCACCCCACAGGAAGCCCAGAAAGCTTTCAAAGCATACGAGACGATGGAGAAATTCACCATCAGTTCGAAGCCTGTTACAATATCTTATATTCATCCGGGTGTATTCGTGCCGGTTTATAATGCGCCCGAAGAGGCGGAGAGATTTACGTTTTTGCCACTCATGCCCGTGGGTGGTGGAATGAGATTGGCATATTGGGATGAAGAAGGATACGTAAGTGAGATGGTGCTTAGCACGGCGGAAGAAACTCCATCTAGTGGAAGTGAAGACCGGAACATGGCCGCCAAAGACACTGAGAAGAAGGGCAAGAAACGGAAAGCCGAAGGTGCACCGGGTAGCTTGGCGGCCGAAAAGCTAGCAGCCAAAAAGGCGACCCTCCCAGCGCATCTGCAATTTTGGCAGAACCGCCATTCCGAGCTTCACGGAGGAAAACCAAAGCCTGTTAACCAACTGGACACTAGTCCTGAAGGGGACACTGGCGAGGGCAGCTCATCATCAGCGGCAGCGGCAGCAATAGGAGCGAAAGCAATTCAAACTACAGAAGAAAACGGCGGAACGCAGGAGTCGTTTGCGGACATGAACAAACTAGCATGTCTCCTCTGCTCGCGCGTCTTCAAAGCTGCTGAGAAACTCCACCAGCACGAACGTGTTTCTACCCTGCACGCAACAAACCTCAAGAATCCAGCATTATGTGAGGCCGCCCGCAAAAAGCTTCCCAAGAACTCCGAGTATCGCGATCGCGCCAAAGAACGGCGCGAGGCTTTCGGACCTTCAACTGTCCCTACGGCTAGCAACCAGAGGAAGAAACAGAAACCGAAAACGCCACCTGCTGAGGAACCTGAGGAACCAAAGCAGAACAAGGGTGCTGCGCTGTTGGGGAAGATGGGATGGAGCCAAGGACAAGGACTTGGTGCAACCGGCGAGGGGAGGACGGAGCATGTGGTTGCAGATATGTATACGGCTGGCGTTGGACTGGGGATGAAAGGCGCAAAGGTAGGGGACGTTGAAGAGGCGGTGAAAGGAAACGCTGGCGGATATCAGGAATTCGTCAGAAAGACGAAAGAGAGGGCTAAGGAGAGGTATGAGGAGATGGGATAAGCAGTCCTTGGAATGAGTTGCAGATTGTGGATGCGTTTGAGTTCGTTTGCGAATTATGATATTACGATGTTTCAATTGCTCAATCAATCGTTTGCTGCTGGTTGCTACTTTTCTTTCCCTTGTTTGAATGTCTTTGCTCGTGTTTCCTGTACAGATTAATTGTCAAGTCTCCACCCGAACGAAATACACGAGAAGTCGTCTGATACACTAGAGAAGAGGGTTGATCGATGCATGCCTCTACTCGAAATAAAGTTAAGCGAGTACTGAGACATGATGCAACTACCCTACCTAGTAAGCTGTGACCTCACCACTTGCCCGAACACCCCACCACCACCCACCAGCACCGCCCTTCCCCCTCCACACCTCCTCGCAACCCCCACAACACCACAAACTACAATGGCAACCCGCGAAACCTCTTCCACCGCCAAACCCTCCGGCCCCTCCCCACAACCCTCCATGTCCGAGCTCCTCGTACGCCAAAATGAGTACATGGAATTCCAGCACAAGGTCGCCCTCGGCGTCCTCTTCGTCGTACCAATACTCATCGCCCTGCCTCCCCGAAAAATCGACCCCTACACCTTCGGCCTCGGTATAGCATGGGTATTCTGTCTCAATGAGGTTACGAAATACCACGGCACGACTTTGCTAGACTCTCTTCGGCAGGAGCAGAAGGCGTCGTTGTCGGATAAGGAGGCAGTGGCAGAGCTTGCGAAGGGGTGGAAGGGAGAGTGTGTTTATGGGCAGCACCGTGAGCGGGAGGAGGAGGGGAAGGGGATTGGAGAGATGATTATGGAGAGTTGTTGGGATGTGTGGCAGCAACGGGATAAGCGTCGGTTGACGCCGGAGCAGGAGGCGGAGGAAGATCTGCCGCTTGCTGAGAGGGTTAAGAAGTTTGAGCGCGAAGCTAGGGAGAGGAAGGAACGGGAGGCGGTGGAGGAGCTGGCGAGACATATTTGATGGGATTATGAAACAAAATGGGGGATGTGTATTATAGATAGATTGGGGGGAAGGATGTATTTTACGGCTTGATAACGGTGTAAATACAATTTATTTAAAATGTTTTTTGATGCAGGTTTCATCAAACTCCAATGAAGCACGGACGCCTGTGGTGACGTGAGGTTGATGATAACTTAGAGTAGAGAGTACCATAGAAAGTCCGTTTACTTGTCTGATGATCACTTTGTGTCACTCGGCATCAAAATTCTATCACCGTTATTCTAGGTAATGCAGTGTACAAACAATTCTATTCTCATCAAACCCCGCGCTACACTACAAACCCCTTCTCCCTTTACTTGCACTACTGATCCCAATGCATCCTAAACGTAGTATCAGGTGGGAGATATCTTAGGATCATATCATAGTCCACACCACCTACAACGAGCGGTTCAACACTAACAACCCCATCCTTCGTATGATAACTCCCAAACGGGTCCCTACACAGCGGACAAGCGCGCGAGGTCGCGGCATTGGAGGCGACCATAGCCTTGACACACCGGACGCAGAAGTCGTCGTGGTGGCAGGGCAACAAACGCGCGCACTGGGAAGCTGGAAAGTCATCCTGGCAGATGGAGCATGTCTTTTGGGGCCCGCTTGAGCTTGTGATGGTAGGAGCTGATGGACGAGAGGTGGGGGTGAAGGTAGGAATTGAGGGTGCTGGAGGGCGGAAGGGTCTGTCGAGTTCAAAATCGGTTTTGTATTCGCCCGTGTAGTATGAAGCTCCACTCCGGATATGGCTCTGTATATCTCGAGGCCGGACTGCAATGCGGGCGGGGAGAGGGCTGGTGGATGGAGGGAGACGGATACTCATACCTGAACGGGCTGGGGGAACGCCATATGGAGGGGCTGGGGGAGCGCCGTATGGAGGGGCCGCAGGAACGCCGTACGGAGGAGTCCAGTGGTGTGAGGACATTGCAGCAACTGCTTGGTCCAAGGTCAGAGGGATCATACCAGGCGGTAGCGCCCGGGGGTGGCTGCAGTGGGGGATGCCGCAGGGACAAATAGATCCGAAGTTCATGATGAAGGCTTGAATTTCGTCTGAGTGGTAAAAGTTGTGGGTTGCTTGGAGCTGTTGCTGATGATGAGAGAATAGAGGGTTATTTAAGGAAGTTGGACTCATATATAAGGGAGTAGAATGTTCACGATGATACATTGAACGTTAAGATGTTGTTCACCCCTCTAAGTCTATAGGTTCATCTTGACAGACATCCTCCATAGTAAGGCTTTTGACCGTTCAAGACGTTGGCTGGGTGTTCAATAAGGGTTAAGCTTGATCAGCGGGGACGTAGGCACTCGAAATATTCGTTTGCGTGGGAGAATTTGAAGGGGAAGCATTCTTGGTGGGTATCTTCCTCGAACCCTTCGAGTCGAGGAATGCACGGTGAAAGTGGTGAAATTGACGGGATGCGTCGGGTTCACAAAGCTCTCAACGTTTCAACGAGTGGGCAGAACGAGATAGAAAAACGTGAGCGTCCGAATCTCGAGTCGAAACGATGGATATGCTTTAACTTTTATAAGCGAAGACAAAGATATAACCTGGAGCAAAAGGTGAAAACAAAGTCTAAACACACCTGCTTTTGCAATATCACCCAGAGAGACAACAGAATTAAACCATCCCGACCAACCCGTACACAAGTACACATACATCCAATCGTATAAAGCAAACCCCATCAAAAGAATTAACAGGTAGACCAGATGCCGAGAAGCAAGCAAACACACCACAAACAGGCGATAGGAAATATGGACAATTAAGCAGAAGACCTGCCCGTACAAAAACCCAAAACAAAGCACGCTACACCAAGAAAGAAACAATAAGTTGAAGGGTAAAAACCTATAGAAAAATACAAAGGGGTCTACACATCCAACATTACTTCATCCTGGTCCGCATCGGCTGCTGCTGGTACTTCAGCTTCTGGATCCGGTTCGGAACCATGCTCGGACCCTGGGTGCTCCTCCTCTTCATGTTCCTCTTCATGCTCCTCTTCATGCTCTGGTATTTCTTCCTCCTCGTCATGATGTTCTTCCTCATGCTCCTCCTCTTCTCCCCCCTCCCCCTCGTTGTCTGAATCCACCACCTTTTGATTACTCTTATACTTCTTCTGCGCGGGTGGCGCTGGAGCTTTCTTTTGAGCCCCCCGCCTAGTCCCAGGTCGTCCTACACTCGCCCTATCGAGATAGTTGACGACCTCTTTGTAATTGGACCCCATGCGGGTTTGGTTCCTTGCAAGGCGTTTCCTCCAATGCTTTTGATCCACTGCCTTCGCTAGGACAGCAAGGATGATCTTGCTCGTATATTCACACAACCGTTGTTCCAGCATAAGCTGGGTACTCTCGTCTGCCTCCTCATCCTCACTTGGGTCCGATTCCTCGTCGTCTTCTGGTTCCGCATTCTCATCCGGCTCTAGCTTTCTCCCGCATCCTTTGGCAAATGTTTTCTCGATCATGTCAAAGACTGACATCAGCTGTGCTTGGGCATCTTTACCAAGAGGTTGGCTAACAGAGGCGAGGCGCTGGACAGAGGCGGAAACAAAGAGGGTAGCTAGATCTAGCAGCGTACTTGCGGCGGCGATCTTGACAGCGTCAACTTCTTCGCGTTTTTCGAGAATTGTGGTGATTCGGACGAGTGCCTTTTTCCTTCGCGTGACAACTTCCTCGAGTGCTTGGTCATCAATATCATCGCCTGCTCCGTTGAGACCGGCGACCTTCCACATGAAGTAGTAATCAACGGCCTTCAAGACGTGGAGAGTGAGCTCTTCTACTAGTTCATCAGTAGCTACGCCGCGGCCTAAGAGGTCTAGTAGGATATCTATCGGTTCTGAGGATGGAGCAATGGCGAGAGGAGTCTCCAGTATCTCGACGCAATCCGTGATACCAGAAAGATGCTCCAATCTTCGAACAGTGTTGATAAGTTCAGTCAAACTTGCATCCGAGAACTTTGCGGTTGCTAAGTCCTTTCCATAGACGGCATTTCCAAGTGAGGTTACAGTTTCGTCTTTCAACTGGCCGAGCTTCAACTCCGTAACTTCTTCCAAATCCTCAAAGGTTTTAGCATGCCTTAGGGCGGCCGATGCTTCTTTTAGAACACCCTCGTCTGCATGTGTAAGGAACTGTCGGTTTATTTCATCCAATAGAGATGAGTATGCAGCACTCTGGCGGAGTTCTTGGAAGACATCTAAATTCATAAGCTGTTCGAGGCGGAGAACCGACGAGGCGGCATCTGGAACCGGTCCAAACTTCTTCAAAAGAAGTGGAATGAACGTCATCAAACTTCGCGAGACATTCTCCTTGTGTTTCTCCATCTCCTTGACAGTGCGCTAAAAAAACAGGTTTGTCAGTTTTGCCTGGTTTGGGCTGCATGGGGTCTATGGACTTACTGGTTGGGGTTTCTTCTTGTTTGGTGGGTCAGGACCTTTGAAAATGCTTCCCGTAACACTTGCATTGAGCACCTGTAACAATATTACATCCTCCTTTGCATCTAGTGCAACCACCTTCTTGACCTGTTTGTCCACCTCATCGCCGTCACTTGCATCTTCACTTTCACTTCTACTGGCAGAGTGATCATACAGAAGGTATCGCGCTAATCCTTCCCAATCTCTAACCTCATCAAGAGCATCCCATAACACTGCACCAGCGAGCGAGAACCTACTGACAATCTCGTCGACCTTCATTACAATACCCCAGTTCTTCTCAGCTAGTAGATTCTGGGATGGACCATCATTATCCTCGCCAGCCTCGGCTTGATCATACGAAGCAAGGGCCTCGACCAAGCATTTGAGTTTGATCCACGATAGTGTTGGGCCTTCATACTCCTCATCGTCTTCATCGCCCAAAGCTTCTTGTACGACTTCATCTCCACCGAGTTCCTCCAGCTTCTCTTGGTATAGGTCATTGATGTTTTCCACAAAGAATGGAACGACGGCCCTTCGGACTTTCTGCTCCGAGTCGAATAACAAACGGCCGACAGTCTCAATGTCTTCGGGTTCCAAGTACCCGACCTCCCGAATTACGTCAAGGAGTTCAACAGTGGCGGCTCGAACGGCAGTATCCGCGTCGCGGGTCCCCATCTCCACAAGCCGCTCTCTAAAGCGTTCTGTGAAATGTCGTAAGCCTGCAACATGATCTTTCTTCCTGAAGAGCTTTATCAAGGCCCTCACGACTTCCAGCCGCGTTGCAGGTACGGTATCGGACAGAACCCAACCCAGATATCGGATGTATGAACCATCAAAGAACACTTCAGGAAGGATAGAGAGCCAGTTGCTGAGCTCTTGAATGCAGTCGATCCGAATCTTGGAATCAATGTCGCGATATCGGTGAACAAAGACTGTATCGAATATATCCTTGATGACGTTTTCGATTGCTTCGCGTTTCTCTTCAGATTCTTTCAGCTTTTCAGATAATGCCTCAATTCGCGCGTCGTTCTGGGGAGTTTTCTTTTGTTCAGACTCCAATTGTCGGTTCGTGCTGCCGACTGTCCTACGGAGGTCTCTAGCGCTCTTGGAAAGATGCGAAACCATATCAAGTGCCAAAACAGTAGAGGTGTGCCGGAACTGTCGAAGAGTGCTTGAAGACATGGCGGTAATCCATACCTGCATGTTCTCCAGTAATGCGGGATCAGTAATAACCAAGTTTTGAGATACGACCGTAGCAATGAGGGCTTCGATGAAGGAAGAGAGATTTGGGCGAAATTTCCGAAAGGCTGGCTTCTTGGATGTAAGAGGGTATTCGGCGATTTGCTGGTTTGAGAATGCATCCTGAATCTGCGACAAGGTTGTTGAAGCTGAGTCTTGATCCTCAATATCGTAATTCGTTACTTCATTATCGCAACCGCAACACTAGCTTCATGTTAGTCCAGGTCTTTCGGGCTCTGGAATTGGTAAGCATGCCTTCAGTATAAAGTTAATCATCTCTTTCATTCCATCTGCATTATCCTTTTGATACTTTGCGATCCAGCCACTCGCAACATCGTCATGGGAGTCATTGTTTCCAAAAACCGCGCCTGTAAATACCCCAAGTCAGTATCCGTACTGAAATATATTGTACCTCTAGGAGTAGCATCATACCGTAGAGGTTGTTCACCATAGGCGTCACAGTTGGGTCTCCATTTGTAGCCCTCCCCTTCCCTTTTTTTCTTGGCTTCGGAGCAGCCTTCTTTCGTTCCTGAGCAAGCGCCGCCGGAGCTGCTTCACCAGTCACAGTTTTGACCTTCTTTGCTGCAGGTTTCCTTGCGGCCCCTCCGGCAGATCTTCCTCCGCGTCCTCGCCTAGCCCCGCCCCCGCGCGCAGCCCTCTTATTCTGTCTCCGGCGCTCCTTAAGCTCTTCCTCATCTGGCTCGCCATCACTCTCTTCTAGTTCCTCCTCACTCGCACTTTCCTCATCCTCCTCGTCCTCATCTTCATCCTGCTCGTCATCATCTCCCTGTATTGTACCAGGCGACGTGCTTCCGCCCTTGTCAGCGTTATCTCCATCCCCATCGGCGGTATCGTCCTCCTCATTTGCGGCGCGCTTGCGTTTTGTTTTCCGTGTGCTTGCGGGCGGTGGAGAGTAAGTCTGGACCTTTTTTACGACTCGCGTTGAGCGGCGCCGGTTTCCGCCGGACGCGTCGGCGGCGGGTGTGGGGGACAAGGTCGCGTGCCGTGAGGGCGCATCGCCGTTTTCGTGGTCCGAGAGCGAGGATAAGGAGGATGTGTCGTCTATATCCATCGTTTTCGGGTGATGGTGGTTTGTTGCGCGTCGGTGGGTGGTGGTGTTAATGGGTGGTGTTTGGTGGGTTGTGGGTGTTGATTTTGTTCGAGGTTGGAAGGGCGACGTGACATTGTGGGTTACAGCGATGATTCATAGCGGGCGTGTGTATCGCTACCTGACAACAGTTCGACTGGGCACGCAACATTATTAAGCATAGATGCTATTTGGATTCTTGAGAGTTTACGTGGTGCCATCTGGAGGCGAATTGAAGCCCATTGAAGCATGCCTATGCATTTTTTAATCGATACCATATCAAGTGTCACTGGCAATTTGGAGGATTTTTATTTTTAGTTTGTGCGGACCCTAGCTCAGATCACATCCGCAATTTGCAGAGTGTGAAAAGACGTTGGAAGCTCGTCTCTCGGGTGGTTTTCTGGCCAATTTGGAGAATTCAGTACGGTTTGTCTTTCGGGGTAGAAGGGAAAGTAGATTGTGCAATTGCACGTAGTCTACAGCAAGACTTAGGTACCTATGCTGTGTGGACGGTGAATGGATGTGAAGGCGCAGCAAGAATTCAGTTACATACCAACCCTCTCTCTTCCGATTATCGTCTCGAGATGTTGTCGTATATCACAGCGGAATCTGACGGGCTTATTCTGGGTTGATGTTTCAAGCTTGACAATCAGAAATCTGGATCGAGTGCTCGTAAGTGACTCCGCGCCTCAATATCCGCTCTCCGGCATTAATCTATACATCTACGGTATTTACGCCCCATCTTCCCCACCACTCCTAAGTACTTATCGAAACCATCTCCCTATTTAGGAACATATTTGATCCCTGTCTGCGGACAATCCGACTTCGCCGTAGAAGCTGTTGGCTCGTACTTCCCGCCAATCGCCCTCCCTCTGACCCAATGGTAATACCATATCTCGTTCAGATTCTTCTTATTACACCCCACATACGGAACAGCCCCAAACGCACTCTGCAGGCACGACTTGATATCATCCAGCTTGTACGTTTTAGTGAGCGAGGGAGTAATGCCACACGCACTCAACCACTATTCCACCATTAGATCTTACTCATTACACGGAAATCTCATGAAACTTACAGCATAGGAGTCCCGCTTCTTATGCAGATCGACTGCCTGCTGCATATAATCCACCAATTCCTTCCCGTGCGTGTACTCCGCACCATAGCACGAAGGCTCCAGCGTCGACAGACAAGTCCCATGCTTTGCAAACTCATGTTGCCACAGATTCTCGTCGCCGTGATCGCCTTTCCAGTAGGTACGCATGTAATTGAGGAGGGCCGTCTGATTATAGTCCTCGAGGATCTGTGCGGGGTTCGGGTATTCGCGTGCTCGATCACAAGCGGACGAGAACGAGCCGTCACAGTTGTCTGGCCACAGGCCGTGGATCGTCCAGCTGTTGGCTGGCCCGCGAGCTGGGGAGTAGTCCCAGAACTGTGTTAGCACCACAAGACCGCCGGGGTGCTCGGTGCAGCAGGTGTCGACATTCGTGGGGACATGACAGGAGAGGGTGTTAGGACAGCTATGGTCCTGGGCGGCGGTGAGGGCGGAGACGGTAAACAGAGCAAGAATGTGAAGGGGCGTCATGGCTTGATGCTAGAGGGAGAGGGAGAGGGAGAGGAGAAAGAGTTTTGTTTTATATTCACGATGCGTTATGCATTGCAGCTCAACTTGAGGGTCGAACGAAGCTGACAGGCTGAGCTTCGTTCAGCTTATGTGCCTTATTGCTATCCGCCATAATCTTGGATGGAACCGGGCATCTCCATCCGCAATCGAGCACGTTTCAAGGCGGTAGTGATCCCATTGGCCGTACATGGGAATCATCGTATGCGGATCGGGAGGAGGTCACAGGATGTTCTGTGTAGTCACTCAGTATACTGGTTGGTGGTGGCGTTGAGATTTGAGGGAACGGAGAATTCCATCAGCCCTGTTTTGTCTCATTGTTCCACCGAAATTAAAGTGCCTGACCGCGTTCCACTGGTGAGATGAAAAAACGGCCGCATTTGCTGGGGAGCTGCGATTGGTTATCGCTCATCGACAAATGAAAATGGATTCCGCCCCCGTTCCAGACTTGTGATTTCGGCGTGGAGATCGTTCGGTTCACGAACCAAAGGAACTTCTATAACTCATTCAGTTATTGCTTCATCTATTTCCGTGGGCACAAGGCTTAGAAAATACAAGGCATAAGTGCGCGCAACGATGACGTCTCTTGAGACATATATTATGACTCACGTACACGTAAATATCAGCAGGTACCAATGCGAGCAGGCGGGTGTAAGTTCTCGGTGGCAAATCCAAACGCTGGTGTGACAACTGGTCGGCCCGAGTACCAGAAGCGGATCTTTGGGAGCAGGATTGGATACTTCTCCGCCTTGTAAAGATTGGGGCACTTCGGCCCCGCCTTGGCCCCGCTTTTTGTGTATCCCGAAACCCCTGCTTCTGTGTGCGCTCTTGCGCTCCCGGCACAAACCCAATTCTCAGTGGGACATTACGGGTTGTCTTCTGTGCACTCATCAAGGTCAATTGAGTCTCAAACCTCTCGACATGAAACCAGATTATCGTAAGTACCGTCCTGTTAAGCCAAGGGCTGGATGGATGCATTATTGCTGAGTGTCTAAGGAGATCATATTAGATTAGACTAGAGCTAAATCAACTTATCTCCAGAATGTTGGTTTTTTTTGTAGAACCTCGAAAATGTCAAGAAACCCTGACCTGACAGAGTTGCCGAAGAAAAAAAGACGTCCGGCAAGCTAGTAGCATACACCAAGAATTGCCCTGATTCCAAAAGTATACGGTATAACAATTCCTAACAAGAAAGCCAACAAACCAGAAATAGCCCAACAAGCTATTGATCATCACCAATCGACTCCTTCACCTCTCGTACCCTTCCCATCGTCATTTCCAGCACTAGCATATTTATAGTGCCCCCTTCCGCTTTCTCCAGAGCCTTAAATGTCTCCATCATCTTCCTTACCGGTTCCAAAAACCTCCCCTCAACCTTCTCCGCAAATCCCGTCTCAACAACGCCTAACCGCAGCCTCAAATCCTCATTTAGTAGCAACAGTAAGTAAAGATTCAAGGTTGCCGCAAAGCGTGGATGAATCTCTTTAAACTTATCCCACGCCTTGTCGTCTCCTCCCTCCAGCGTGGTCTCCAGGTCTGGAAACAATACGTCAAAAATCTCGGTCAGGCACAGTCTGGTTCCAAATATTGAGTTCGGTGTGCTGGGGGATGAAGCTCCCTCCTTGGCAACTGGTGTTGTAGCATGGATAATTTCGTCTTTCAAGACACCCACAACCGCTGCTTTGACGCTTTCGAATGGACAGTGTTCCAGGGTGTCTCTAACATACGCCAGTCTTATAGCCTCGTCCGGGTGTGCGCGCAGACACCGTGCCACATGAGAATTTGCCAGGAATCTGCACTGTGGACTCGAAGTATTTGTAGAGATGACAGAGAAGACCTGAAGGTAGATGAAAAAGCCTTCTGTTAATTCTGGGATGTCGCCTAGGCCGCCGGTGTGGAGTGCTAGCATTCCAAGGAATAGAATCGCATCAATGACAGCGGGTTGGGATTGCCCGGGACCGTAGATCATGAAGGCTTCTGTAATGGCGGAGTGTTCAGGATAGATCTTGAAGGCAGGTGTCTCTGAGATACCCGAAGCTAGATGGTTGGCGAGGAGGAAGAGCGCGCCGTGTTTGGATAAAGGTACATCTTCGGCGGCCTTCGGTGCTGGTATGTCCGATTCGTCGTCCTCGTCGTCCGAGTGAGTATCTACACATCATTAGAAACTTTCCCCTCTGGCATCCTCGTGGAGAAAAAATACCAGCTCCAGCCCGACATAAGTACAACAATTCTTCGGTTTTGACACCTAGTCTTTCGCAGATGAAAGAAACCTCATCCACCACTGCTTTGATATTTTTGTGCGTAGCCCTTTTCGCTCGCTCTTCATCAATGAGTGTTCGTCCACCAGGAACTTTGCTCTTGTCTGGGCGCAAGACTAGTTCGTCGTACTTTCCAGCCCATCCAATCTCCAATCCTCTTTCGTCGATATCGTCAAAACCACCGAATTCGGGGTGTGAATGGCTATGACCTTCATGTTCGATTGGCGGACTCTGCGATACAGCGGGCCGCCGAGTGCGTAGAAGATATCCGCTCAACACATGGGAGAGAAATGATGCTATCAGACGTGCCTGTAGTTGGTCCTCTGGGTCATCCTGCTCCGACCCCTGGTCAGTTGTTACAAGACTGGCACCAGTGCTCACCCTTGGTGGCAGAGGTGGCCGCTCAAACGAGCTCGGTCGCCGTCCCTGTTGTAGCTGTGGTCGAACAACTTTCAAAAACGCCAACAGTCGCTCGACGATACCCGTCACTGCACTGTTTTCCACCGTCTCTACCGCATTCGTAAATGCTATTAGAAGCGTCGATAGCTCTGTCGAGAGGAACTTTGATGGGAATTTTGCCGATATTCTAGGGTGTACTGTGCAAAGCGCTGACAGCAAGTTGTTGAATCTATTCAGCGCACGCTTCGCAAATACCGTAGAGTTCTTCTTTTCGCTGTACTTTGATGTAATTATTGGCCCGTCTTCGTCTCCAGAATGCTCTGCCTCTTCGTCATCTTCGTCTTCGTCTTCCGAATCCGTGCTCGGGCTCCAAGCTAGAGATGAGAGCCCCTGAAGAACTTTGATGTAGACCTCTCGCGGGTTACCGTTTCTGGCGGCTGAATCAATCAGAGATTCTGCGATTTCGACCGTTTTCGGGAGAGGTGAGTCGAGGTAAGGTAGAAGGACAATGATAAGATCCCATGCGATAGATCGAGCCAGGTCTTCCTGCGATGAAGGGAATTCCCCTGGTCAGCAGCAGTTGGAAGCAGCACGTAAGCGTTTCGTACATGAGATGCCAGGACGCCTTCCAGGGCCTGTAGAAACTCGTATTGGTCTTCGGGGGTGAGCTCCTCTAAAGACCAATTGATGTGAACGTCAAGAATCACCGAGTAGTCGATGAATTCGTCGGACTAGAAAAGTTCAACTCAATCAGCACACGCTAGCGACGACGTCATAGTATCGCGGTTGGGGTGGGGGTAGCGAAACAGCTCACCGAGAGCTCGTCGGCGGCCTCGGTGATGGAAGCGATTGCCTTGTCAAGAGTTACTGCTTCCTTCGACATGATGTATCGATTATTTGCGTAGACAGTGGTTCTGATAGAAAGAAAGGAAAAAAGGCTCTAAGTTGATCTCAGACCAGTTTGCCTCTGCCCCTCTCTCTGCACCCAAGCAGGTTATATTCTCTCACTCTCTTTGGCGAGGTGTCACAATAACCCCGCAACCCCGCAACCAGCAAGTAACGTGTTGGCATGAGCATCCCCGGCGAAGGACACATCTGTGCCCGTCTGCTACCTCCATCCCGTCTTGTCCTCCCCTCTCTCTCCTTCCAGTATCCGCTCAAGCTCATCTCCTCCTCCGTCCCCTCCTCGAAATGTCTAACCGTGTTTATCCTTTCCTATGGCGGTGGCCTCGTCTCCAACGATAAGATTAACCTCACAGTGATCGTTGAAGACTCGGCAAAGCTCTGCCTATTAACGCAAGGTAGTCCGTGCCCGCGCGCGCCATCAATCACCATTCTCACCGAACCGCAAAGGCAGCACCAAGATTTTCAAGCTCAAGTCACCCGAGCACCTCACCACTCAAGTACTCACCTGCACTCTGCACCCGAACGCTTCGCTCCTTCTACTATCAGACCCGATACAACCATTCGCAGACTCCGCGTATAAACAGCATCAGATCTTTCATCTTCCGGCAGACGACTCGGCTTCGTTGATAGTGCTAGATTGGGTTTCGGAAGGTCGATCCGCGCGGAATGAGCACTGGGACTTCGCCTCTTTTGTTTCCAGGAACGAATTCTTCATCCCCCGCGCTTCCAACGGATCCAAGCGATTATTACTACGGGATACGCTTATACTTGAGCGAGAAACGGATAATGCGGAAGGGCTGAAACGACGGATGGAAGGGCTCACGGTGTTTGCGACGCTGATGATCCACGGGCCCAGGTTCACGAAATTGACGAATTGTATACTTCAGAGATTCAGGGATGAGCCTAGGATTGGAGGAAGGAATTTCGACAATAGAGGCGATTTCAAGAAGGATGAGAGCAGGAAGGGAAGCGTTATATGGACGGCGGCCAATGTACGAGGGTTCGTGTTAATCAAAGTCAGCGGGAAGGAGCTCGAGCATGTGAGAACGTTCCTGAGGGACTTGTTGCTCAGTGGTGAGGAGAATGAGATTCTGGCAGAGTTTGGAGAGGGTGCACTTCTGTGTCTGCAGTGACAAGTTTATAATCTTGCAAGAGCTACAGGACATGCATCTTACGGAAACTGCTTCCTCTGTGCTCTTGATCCTTTTGCATGAGCAACTACCCTTACGGCGAGTTTCTTGCTTGAGCTGTATCTCGCTCCAGGAACGTGTCTTCCGTCATCTGAGAACCGTAGACTTCATTCCATGTGTTACACATTCGGGTTAGACATCTAGCACGATATGTGTGAGCCAACCGTAATAAAAGGGTAAACGAGGTTTACTGACCCTCGTGTCCCTATATCTCGAATTTCTCAATTTTCTCCATCTCCGATCCACCGGCCCCCGTGCTGAGTAAAGAATCGTCGCAGCGCGGCAGATTGCCACTCCATGGCCCGTATATGCTAATGACCGCATCTGCATATGATTTGCCTATGTGTTGGGTCGCTAGAGGGAGATGTGGTGCTTAGTTCTGGTGCTAGTTGATTTGTTGCAAGAAGCTAGCCAATTTGGAGTCCGATTCGGTACAGAAGGAGTTGAGCTAGTACTGAACTGCTAACGAGACGGTGCTGCTACTTGGCTTGCTAGCTGGCTGATTGGGGGGATTCCCATGGGTCTCTGGTAGTTCTAAGTGAAGGGTATCCTATCCTGCTGAGGCGCGGACAGCATCAATGAAGTCGGACTCGGCAGTGCCGGGTTTCATCTTGCCGCTTGAAGATGAGGAGATCTCAACAAGGTGGTCGAAGAATCTTCCTGGATCTCATCAGAATTTACTCTACCCAAGCTAAGTATTCCGGCGAAGTACGGACGTCAATAGAGACTTTGGTCCTCACCAAGCCATCGATGAGGCAGTATATACTTAGTAACCTTGGTCTTTATTCCGTGAAGAAATTGTTTGCTGCTACTCGGCCAGTTGAACGGGAGTTTCTGTAGGGTGAGTTAATAGTCGCGGTAGGGGTAGAAGAATTCCCATCTCATCTTGATTGGTAACAGCTGAAGCTTTGTGGTTAGATGGGCAACAGCAAGTAGGTTAACTACCCCCTGCAGATAACCTGCATGTGATAGATGTCTGTAACAGACGTCATCGTCGCTAGAATTGGTTCGAGCAGTCCTGGAATGTGGAGAAGCGATGGGTATGCTGCTGAACTTTTAAGCGTTGTCGATGGTATGCTTGCCCTATCCACTATACAAGACAAGCAAATTTGCCTCCTGCTAGAACAGCGGTGGGTTGTGGTATTCAATTTCTTCTTGGAGAAGTATGATGGCGAATGGAGCGTCGAGTAGAATACCCGCCATACTATCGGCTACTTGCCCAACCTTCTGAGAGATTAGTCCTGAGCTGTGCAGATATCTTCTCCGGCTGACTCGGTGGTGTCCTCAACAAGTTCGATGAGGTCGTTCCAGTTGGAGATACAAGATTACGGTTTGCAGGATCCCTCTGGTTTTGGATTGACTTCAACAGTAAGATCTAACTGCTTGCGAAATTTGTGTTGCCCGTGCAATATTCGAATCAGCTGCTGCAGCTGGTGGAGGTTTGGAATGGAGAGGATTGACTCCGCGAGCCCAATAAATTAAAGATTGTTGAAAAGACCCTGATATTCTTTGATACATCATCCAGTGTGAAAAGGATTCCACAATCATCTGCAATGGTCTTTCCTTCCTAGAAATCATTCACCATTTCCTGTTCCGCAAACTGCTTGATCTAGCAAGTCGTGAATACTCAAAATACTCCACCGCTGTCAACTGCTCTGCTGAAATCAGGATGAGTACAATCATACAGGGAGGTCCAAGTTGTTTGTCTACCATGCAGATCCTGGGAGTTCTTTCCACATTGCAGACCATTTCCATAGTCCACGCAAGAGGATTAGACAAAAAAGTCCAAATAGAAACTAGTTTAGGTTCTGCAGGGGGTTCTTGAGAATTCCAGTACCGTTGCACGTGATAATTTCCCAATTCGTTGGCGTGACTAGATCTCTGCTCAATCCGGGAACGCTTATTTGACTTAAGGATGAACCGCTAAGGAGTCATCCGAGAAGACTTCGATCAGACTCGTGACTCTCCCAGCAATCAAGCTTTAGCCATCATCATCACCGCTAGAGATTACTTCTCCCGCCATGCGACATCGCCGCCGCCAGAACCAGGTTTTCACATGAGCAATCAAGTTGATGTTTTTTCCCTCCAGATTCTCTCCGCAAGACTGCAATTTTCGTCCCAGGCTTCGTTGTCGGCTTCGTGGGTCTTAAAAATATCCCAGGCGGTTGCGTGCAGAGTCTCTCGGGCGTTCCCCTTCCGCAACGTTGGTGTCGGATTCCTCAACGCTGTCACCGGCGATGTTGGACTGGGAGGGAGGTATAATCCTTGATTCTCTTCTGTGCATACTATGTAGATCCCGGTCTCGAGGAGGTTTAGCAAGAGAGAACTGGGAGATGGCGGTAGGACCGTAACTACGGATAAAGTATGGGGGACCATTTTCCGGAGGTTGATGTCTGAAATGGGAAAGACATTGTTTGTGTGGAGTAGGTTACAAAGAGTACCACTTTGGGAATCACCCACAAAGTCCCCAAGTTCAGAATTGGTCCAGCTGGATCTAGATTCTGAGTTCCTAAAGACCAGCCCGGTGGTAGGTGGTTGTTGCTGTAATCATATTGCATTTGGCCACTTGTAGCAATGGGATCAATACATCACTACTGTCCCCACTGCTCCTAATACAAGTATCAGTCCAAGTCACAGCCTCTCTTCCCACTACCCTCATTCCCTAAAGAGCGCGTTGGATATGCGGATATGATAGTCAATGCACGGTTCGCAACTAGGCTTGGAAAAAGCAGTCGAACCACGGAACCAAGCGCAAAAATTGGACCCGAAATGGTAAACCACGGAGTGTGTACCGACCGGTTATGTAGATCATTGCAAGTGTAACCAAGGAAGTGTTTGCAATCCCCTTGAAACTCGTCTAGGCGGTATCTGTTCATTCTCCGCACTGTGCGGACTTAACAGATTTGTGCCATAATAAGTAGTAGTAAGCCCATCTCTAGAATCACATTAGAATAATCTTGATCAGCTTCTTTCGAGAGGCTTGCACAGCATGGTAGATATCTACCTTCCACAGCTGTGCCTTTCCCTAGCAACCACGGTGAAGTAGAGTCGGGTGATTCTGAGTGTGTAGATGATCTTTCACGACCTTGTCCGTTCATTTCTCTGCTCAGTGCACATGTTCCTCTACTTCAGCAGCTGCCACCCGGGATGTACTGAGCAAATAGCCTGCTAAACGCAAATGGCAAAATACCCGCCTCACCGTAATCGTCTTCTCCAGCGTGAAGGCTAATCTAGTCTTGCTCCTGGCATACTCACAGGAATGCTGAGTGCATGCGAAGTCGTCGTATATTTCCAAGTGAGTAATCGGGCTTTCTGGAGGTTGCAAACCTTCGCCTGCATAGGAAAACTAGAAATTCATGAACTCCTGTAGATTACGCTTGGTATAAGCTGCTATCTTGTGCTTAACTCTGATGTGGTTAATGAACTGTTTCAGAATGACGCCATGCTTGCAGTTGAGATTCTTGCAAATGATATTAAAACGTGGGTCTAGATGAACATTATTCATCCTCATCCTCATCCGTCACGTTATTGCTGTAATCCTGACCGAGCTTTCGAGAAAAGGGCAATAGCCTCTGGCGACTTATTCAGTTTGATGTAGTGCATATTGGTAATGGTAGCCGACGCCGAAGCAATGGAAGAAAGTGATTGCTCTTGATCCTTCAGCGCGACAACAGGGCAGTGACGTGCTCCGCTCAGAGTTGATCACCCTTCGTCACCAGAGATGAGATTGTCGTCCTCGTCGTTGACAATGAATTCCCGTAATGAAGCTCCTTCGCTATCATTGTTTAGTCGGTAGTTGTGACTAGAATCCGAGTTATCGATAGTAGCACTGGAACCAACATGAAAGGCGACCCTAACATCAGAATCACTGGATTTTATCCCTCTCAGTAACTTGCTGTCGATGGTAGCAGGACTGTTGCAATATGGAGGGAACCATGTGCATCTAGAGACTATGGTATTGAGAAGGATTTCTGCCGCTCGGTCCAAGACATTTCTAATTTGCAAAGTTCCTAATAACTATGGGAATAGCTTTGTTGGTGTCGGCGTCTCGGATGATGCAGTTCTCGGTAGCAGTGATGACTTTCTTCCATTGATGGGGGCTGTTGGGGTAACTGAGAATAGGGCATGCCATCGGCTAACCTTCCAGTTCTCAATCTCTCATTCCATAACTCAGTGATGTTTTAATGAGAGGCCACACAGTAGCAAGGTTTCCTTCAGTCTCTTTATCGGATAGACGATATAGCTTGGTTTCATGAGGTCCAGGTGTTTTGCAATCCAGTTGGAAGATGCTGCCTCGTCAAACTGTAGACCCAAAACAGATCATGGGGGAATTTTGCGGAATGGTCCATGTAATGTCTTCGAGGGCCCCGGACAGGCACTACAAGAGATGTTCCTGATGAGGGCCCGCGGATCCCGCAGCCCAGGGATCGACTTAATCACTACGCCAGAGCTGTATAAATGCCTTCAGCGGAGACTCTTCGAGAAGCTGTTTCAACGAAAAACCTGTGTATTCCACTGATGTTCCCAGAACCTTTTCTAGCTCCTCCCATACTCGAACCGATATAATCTTCGGGACCACCTGCTGTATGATCTCCGTAGGTCGTCTTTTTCCGCGTAATCTTTACGATGATCATGGCTATGAATTGCAAAGTCCAGGGGTTGGGTTGGTTGATACTTAAGCGCTGACTACCAGTCCAAAGTGTCATGTTAATAGCTGTAAATGTTTTTTGAGACATTTGGAGTCTCTGGAACCACTCAGGCTTGAACTGGGCGGAATGATATCAGGGTCAGAGAGCTCTTAAGGCACCGAAATAACACCAGGTTTACTAGGTTACAAAACACGCCCAGCAGTACATCATGATCAATTGAGCCTCGGAGCAGTGTGGAAGGCCATTTTGAAAAAGGTGATCGATTCCACTAAGAGGGTCAGTCTTCTCTTGTGGTTTATCCCTCTTCGGTCCCTCTTCTTGTTGAACATGAGCCTGGTAGCGAGAAGAACAACCAAGTTTCGTTAGGGGTACAGCGAGTCCCCCTGAGATGTAAAGCTCTGGAAGGGTTAGTTATGTAGTATGGGATTTATACGGGAATGGCAAACCTCTTTTCGCCGTTTGATCACGGCATACCGGATCATCCATGACACTTGAAATCCATTAGATCTTATCAATGTTGTCCTAGAAGTCTACCCGGTTCCGCCTCATATACTTGTGTACCGACAACAGCCTTATCCTCAGTCAGCTCGGCTCCATCAGTTTGCAGCTAGCCACGCTTGCATGGCCTTACTTACCGGTTACCATGAAACGTCTCACATTCATCCCCAGGGATATGTTAAGGCTTGATCTCGTCGTTCAGATCGATGCCTCTCGGCAACTCTCAGCAGCGCGGCCGGACTTTGGATTGTCCGCCATACGATGGGACTCCATCGGTGCCATAGATCCGGCTTCTTTGGTTGTGTGAAGGTAGTCGATGCAAACGCCGCTGCTCCATCGTCATTGAATGAGGCCTACGCATGCGCACCATTCTTCTCCTCAGTGTCTAAAATAGATCCAATGGCCGTCATAGAGGGGGTTTGGCCCCGCACGCTCTTCTGAATTTTCTGGAACTGTCGGCTTTCCTGCCACATTTCCATGAAGGATAGACCTTGGATATACGATGGAGTTCGCGCTTCATTCGACGTCTTTCTCCATTGCCGATTCGAGCGTGCGGTCCGCTAGGACACCGTTATTGGAGTAAACCCTCGTTTCTAACATACACAACGCACATAGGTTGACGAATAGTACCGGGAGTAGATGAGGCTAACTCTTCGCAACGGGTTCTTGCACTCGATGCGGCCTATTGGAACGACTGCGTATTCCGCACGGATATTGGGCTCTATGATCGCATTGGACGGGTGGACGTCGACATATTGAGACGGGCTGAGGGACGGTGGGACGAAAGCAGTTGATATTTTGTGGCTGGATCAAGTCCCAAATGATCGCCATCGATACCGCAGGTGGCCTTTTTAAACCGCGCTGCACGACTTGTTGGGTTGCAGAAGCATTCGTATACCGTTGCCTCGTTGCCACACATTCCCATGGTTCGTGGTTGATTCGGAACACTGTCACTCTCGTATTCTAAATCTGAGATCACCGAAGGCGGTTCCATACCGGACCGCATTGCACGTTGTGGCTGGGAGCGAGAGGAAGATAGTCTAAAGGATGGCGCTGTTTGCTTGCGAATGCGCTCTCGGCTCGGTGCCTGTCCCTGAGCTGGTTTCGTCTTTGCAGTTGATGCCGGATTCGACATTGCAACCGAAGCATATAGTTAGTATAGACATATAAGAAAGACATTGTTTGTGCGGAGTAGGTTACAAAGAGTACCACTTTGGGAATCATCCATAGAGTCCCCAAGTTCAAAATTGATCTGGTTAAATCTAGATACTTAGTTCCTAAAGACCAGCCTGATGGTGGGTAGTTGTTGTAGTAATCATATTGTATTCAGCCACTTGTGGCCATGGAATAAATACATCTCTACTGTCCCCACTGCTCCTGATACAAGTACCAGTCAAAGTCACAGCCTCCTTTCCCACTACCCTCATCCCCTAATGGCGGCGGGTGGTGAGTTGGTGCGGGTGGCGAGTTGGTGCGAGTGGCAGTCCGCTGATTTTGTTTGTTACAAAGATGTTGCATTCGGCCGCTTGCGTCCATAGGTGATTCGGTAATGGTGGTAGTAATGAGTACACTTTTCGTAGCGCCGGTCTTGTGAAGTGAAGTGTTCGTCGAGCCGCCACACTTGTCGTTGCAATCCAGCATGAAATAGTACCATCCTTCGGCCTCATGAGTTGACGATCACCAATAGTCTTTCGCCATATATGTCCATTCACTTTCTGCTACCTCCACGTCTCCTTCGACCGGGGGTGTGCTCATTAACCGCGCCTTCCAGCATGTGGGCTCGAGACACGGTGTTGTTGCCTGTGGCGGCAATCAAGATAGGGGAGTTTGGCGATGTAGACGAACGGGTGGGCTGTGCCAATGCGACATAACCGGTGATGATGGCATGCTGGCGGTGTAGTTGGTTTAAGGCCGTGTGTAGAATAAACTATGTTGGACCCAGTTTGGCATTTCTTGCATACGATATACGAATTCCCGATTGAATGTGATGTCCAAATCGTTGCTTGGATTTCTTCGCATTCCCAGGTTGTTGTTGTTGTTTATTCATACTGTATTCACTCTTACTAGAGTATGACAGGACCTAATACCCCCTCCGCCTCCGGGCGAGCCGGCTAGATGGCGGAGCTCCCATCGCATTCCCAGGTTATGAATTTTAACAGGTCAGTCCCACTTTCGGCAATACCAAAGAAGGGAAATCTTCAAGATGTGCGGTAGTGGCACCATGATGAGATCTAGCAGTGCTGCGAATATGGTCCAGATTCTTCAAATATTGTATGGGGTCGATTGCTGCGAAGCAGACCCCAATCAATCACTGGAGAGGGCCGATGTCGAGAAAAAATTGATACACGGCAGTAACTGCATCATTATCTTGCCAGTAGGAGTTAGGCCGACACCGAACCCACACCACCAGGACAAGCCCGGGTATTGTAGCTCCCCGGTGCAGTAAAGACCACCAACAGCCCAATTCAGTTGAATCCAGTTCGCACTACCGGGTTTCCGCCGTTGAGCTACTCCTTATTGCGGACTTTGGACTAGCTGTAGGAACGCAACGGCTTTGGAGGGGTTCTATAAAAACTGCCCATTGCTCTACCAGTTTAGAAAATACCTGTCGTATTCAGGTTCTTCATAATCGTAGGCGGAGTCAAAAGTCTGATGTATCAAGATCCGTCATTGCTCTGCTGTCAACTATTGCGCTGGTGGGGTTTGGTAGGGCGCAGTGGATTCGATGCGATGACTCCTTCTCCTTTCGAGTAAAGCTTTCTACTCGACGTGCAGTTACATCTCGATCTTTTGTGCTGGAGAAAGATGTTGGCCGCGATTCGTCGCAGGAGTTGTCAGGCGCAACTTTCCCTGCCTTTCACCTCGACAGATTCCATGCACCCAGAGACGTTAGATGACGTGCGCCATATAAGTTATTGGCTACGCTCCAGCCGATACCCTAATCCCTGGGTGACAATTGGAGCTGGCGGGTCATTCGGTAGTTTGTAAGTGGTGCCGTCGTCAAAGCCGGAAGGCGTTTGCACAGCCTTCGAGCCGAAGATCTGTGTAACTCGGTGTTTGGGTTGTAATCTTCATCGGGGGCAAGTGAGAAGTCAAAAGTATTTCTCCAAGTTGGATGTAACTCGCGTACAACAACCTGGTCTTGCTCGTGGTGTTGGTCTTATAAAATTAAGTGCTCATTGAGCTGGCGATGTAGTTGGCTGAAAGTTGTGTGGGTTGGAAGCGTGAAAGATGATGGGCTGGGGGCGCTAACCAATCGCTTGCACGTAGTGAGATACTTGCGTAAGAGTAAGTCTCTTACAGAGACCTGTGTTACCGAATCCACCAAGATTTAGTATGAGTTCAATGTAGATTCATCATGGAATCCAAGTTGAACTTCTCTGAGCGGCAGTTCCTTCCTATAATACGCATTGACGGACGTTATAGCCATTCGATTTATGGAGGTCCATCCGTCCAGTGTAAGACCGACTTCTTTAGAAGTCGCCCCCATCGATTGCGGTATGCGCTCTTTCCAAAGTTGGCAGGCTCGCAGACAGAGGAAATCGTTAAGCCTTTCCTGAGGGATGCAGGACAGGCAGCGGAATTCTCGATTTGCGACGAGGAAGGAATAAGTGCACCGAGTAAATCGATAATCAGATACCAGTTCCAGGCCTGTTTATCGAATTCAACACCAGAAAGGTCTGGAGGTTCTGAGAGTGTCAGTGCAGCTAGACCCGCGGAATGGATGATCATACCAGAAGCAGATCCAGAGGTAATAGCTTGTGATCAGAGGCCGGAAGACAGAGCTGATACTAGTACTGATCCTGACCCTGATCTTGATCCCGATCTTCTCGAGGGTGTAAGAAGATAAACTAGGTCGATTGTTGTTGATGCAGCCTGCGTCAGTGGAACGAGGCTGTAAAATTCTACATGATACCGATTAACAGATCAAACTCTTCACAACTCTGGCTCAACATACCGCGTTCTAACAGCTGTGGCAATGCCCAGCCCCAAAGGAGGGGCTGGTTCAGAATTGTTGTTTCAAGTAACACTAGTGGCTGAAGGTATATTTTTTGGAAGGTAAAGGGGAGGAAGGGAGCATAATGGTGATGCAAATTCTGGGGCGAGACGAGGAAATATAGGGCCAGAGATTCATTGGGGACAGCCAATTTTGAATACTCCACAAACTTTCATAACATCAAGCTGCAGTTCAAAAAACCGCTCAGATAACGTTCAGAGTTTTTATCGAGCCAACCCACATCGTTCCCGCTGATAACATTGGAACTGGCCCTGAAACTCGGACGAGATTTTAATGATTGCAAAGGTTTCCCTCACTAAGTGGCCAAAACTACCCCCAAAACACGCAATCAAAACAGATTACGTCCAACACCCATCGCAGTTCTTGAAACAAAAGGCCGTAAGCTGCAATATCAAAAAAACTGTCGTTTGCTTTAGAGTTGTTGCGAGTGAGATCGTATGCAATCGATATTCAAAAACCCTTGTAGAGGAAGGTCGTACCCCCGCTTCAACTAACTTTTGTGGCATCTGCCGAGGTTCCTGGAATAGAGAATCGGGCGGACAACCGGGTCGGCCTCGAAAGTCAGTGGACTGAGCCAAAATACCGATCAGCAACTGGAAGTTTATTGAGCTGTCTCACTGGTAGAGACGGTGGTCCGTCCGACTCTCCACCGGCGTCCCGATTCTGGAGGTACTACGGTTTTCAGAGAAACCTTCATTTTTTTCTTGGATTCCCCTTCCTCAAATGGTATGCAAGACCATATCTGAATTGCCGGTATTACGTACTTGGAAACGTAGGAATATCGCAGCGGCAAACGCCCATGCATGGGTCGAGATGGCCATGTGGCATGCAATATCTGGAAGTTTTGCTACCCAGTTTGTGCCTTGTGGGGTAGTAGTGGGGCAAAAATCTTTGAGTTTTGCAGGCTTGCATGAAGTAGATAGTTTGGTGGTACGTAATTGCTCCTTGCGGGGTAAATGCGGGGCACCTCGCACTTCCTATCAAAGAATTGGAAGGTGTCACGCCACTTTATGATTGATGCTACTTGTAATATACAATGGTGCCACACCAAGCGAGAGCTTAGCGAAACACCAGTACTCCCGAGAAAGAGGTATTGATACGCTAGATTGAGTTTCAAGAGCGTGACGTTAGGGAAACATCTAGTCTGGGCTTCTCGTTTACTGGTGCATTGACAGGCTGGGAATTATATTGTGCGAGTGACTAGTTATGTTCTGTATCTATGAGACCTCTTAGCATCTTCCCTCCAAATCCCAAAAAAATAACGCCAACGAGCTTTCGTATTATATCCTTGTTTTAATGGCCTCATAGCCCGTTGCTAGCCCATGAGGGATTTGCCCAGGTTCGGAAACAGGTGACATGAAGATTTTCCAGTCTCGGACACCGAGGCTAAGGATTCTGCAAGATTGACTATGAAGGAGTCTAGACCGAGACTCGTTCACAGCAATCTGCAATGCATCAACGAGAAGGTTCCTTCCCTTCGTTGCGACTGCAATTCAAATAGTTCGCGTGAGGCGTGTCCCTGGAGTTGGACATTTGCTTAAGAGGTAGTCTAAGAGGTAGTCCATCTCCCTCCACTATACTTGATCTACCTTCGCGAGTCCTGATTCGATTCCAACAAACGAGGGCCAGAAAGTGCACTTTGTGAACTCTATTCAACGTGCCATCCCCATCTCCATATGTACCCTGGCAATAAGTGCACATCTTAATTATAGCTCGATGGAACTTTTCTTTTAGGCCTAATCTTCTGCTCTGTCCATATTAGCTCATACTCCTTCCAGTCTGTAATACAGGGAGAGGACTTAATTGATATTCTGGCGCTGAGAAAAAATTGTATCGAATATGAAGTGAGGTTCTTCAAGTTTCGAAGACCCCAAGTGCACCGGATACGAATGTCAATCTCCCGCTTTTAGCGAGAGCTTGGCATCTTCAAGTATAACACTGTCCGTGCTTTTAGATCAATCATTCTGGGTGATTCAGGTTCAAAGGCAAGTTTGCCTCATTATTGTTTTGCAGTACCTTATGCGCCTTTGTCGCTAAAGAGCGTAAATATCGATAGTTTCTCTCACTAAATGTTAATCCAAATGCTGACAAATAGCCCAGTTTTATCATGTGTCTTTCCAGATTTTCGCAGTGACTAGTACAGTAGTAATGCCTGCAGTGTTCGGTGCAGACTTAACGTTATTTCAGTACTGACAACCTTGGTTTTTGAACCTGAACAGAGCTCTTCCCGGAACTATACTCGGTAGTCTCGAACGTAAAATACTGTAGTGTCTTGACAAGAGTGGTCATTAAGAGGTAAAGGGACCACCTTTTCGGCCGTATTGAATCTCGGACCGTATTTTTGGAGAGATTTAAACATTTGCAGGACCAGTAGTCGCACAACAACCAACGCTTTCTAGAGATGGGTACAGGGCAGATTGCGGTTTTCCTCAACAGAGACTCTATTTTCTTCTGCCCAAAAATCAAACCTTCCAAGAGCGATCCATAATGTTGAAGGGTGAGACTATGCTGTTCCAGGACATGGCCTTGACTGCTCGTTTTGTCCTTGCCGATCTTGAGAGAACAGCCAGACACAGTGTAAGTAACCCAAAGTCCAACAGTAACGGTGCCGGTCGACGTAATGAGAGCGCCCATGTGTGCAAAACCCGGAGGAGAGTTCTGAATCCTATGGCCGGTTTGTTCGAAGAAGAGAAAGGAGTAAAGAGCAAAATGAGAGTGAGGGTGACATACCCTTGGCCATGCAAGCGGTCATACCGACCCCCGGCTACTCCCCCGGCTATCTATAGATCCATTGTTAAAGCCTGGATATCTGCCGAGTTGTTCTGGTATCGAGAGAATTAGACGGCGTTGGGTCTATTAGGGTTATACTGGACGAAGCAACCCGAGAGACGCGAAGTGCAGTCGAGTCAGTGCAAAATTATGGGCCCATGGTGCCAATTGAGCGTTGTAGTTCAAATCCAACCGAACTTAATGCCGTCTTTTATATTGGATTCATACGGCATTTTGCCACATATATCTATACTATACAAATATCTACAGATGCTTTACCTTTAGCTGAGAAATGATGGATACTTATGGTTATTTAGTAAATTAGTAAATATACAATTAGGGACCGTGGGCCCTCAGTAAATCTAAGTGAGAATTCCCACTCTTTACCGTCCAGCTGCTAGTATATATACAGTCAATCACGCCCTTTATTGGCTAAATCGGTGAGAATCCTCGAACGTGAATTTTGTATTTGCTGGGGGCCTACGGTCTCTGTAGAGGTAAGCCGCCGCCACTACTCCTTCTGCAAGCAGCTGCAGGGACTGGTTCGGTAATCCACATCTGCAATAATCTGTAGACCGGCAACCGGCGAGATGAGGATTTAGCCGGCGTGGTCAATATCTGACCACTGTCATGCAGGGTGGAGAGCAAAGCAGTTCGAACCGTAAGGCGGAAGGCAGAAAGGAACAAAGAGGAACGAATCAGGTCTTGTTGATCGTGGTCGTAATATCTTTATCGTAGTCCCCTTTTGTTTATTCAATCATGATCATGGGTTGAAGGTGAACCCATTTTATGGTCCCTCTTTGCAAGCTTCGAGATTTAATAGCATGGAATCATTACAAGCAACTTTGCCTGCACAATAGAAGTCTTCGAGCTTGAGGTGATATAATTAGCTATTGGATCGCGATGTTCGATCGCGATTTCGATCGTTCTCATTCGATGTTGCGATGCGCTTGATGCTGAGTCTAGCATATAGTCACGTCATAGCCGGGGGCGAGTATCCCTCTAAGCTCTAACCCCGCCCATTCTAGGAGCAACCGAACGCAAGCAGCCAAGAACAACGTTTCCTTCCCATAAATTCGGCCCGCCATTTACTAAGTGCTTTTCGATCTCGATTGTATTCGCCCAAAACAACAACAGACAAATCACTACTAGACATGGGAAAAGACAAGTACCGTTCCTCGTCGCGATCTCCGGACCGCCGCTATCAGCACCGTGGTTCAGATAATGCGGGTGAAGAACCAAGCCGCAGAGAGCACAAGGAGTCTCACAAGTATCGCAACCAATCCGAGGAAGAACGAAGCGACGATGAGTATGATAAAAAGAAGGAGCGCAAAAGACGTGAGAAGGAATTGAAAAAACGGGAGAAAGAGAAGGAGAGACGCAGAGAGCGGGAAGGGGATTACGGGGAAGTGCAACAGCAACATGCCAGTCATGGTGGGGAGCGCGGAACCTCTGGATATGACTATGGAGGACCGGGGGAATACCGACCTCAAGCCCCTTCTAGATACGACGGCGCATATCGGGGTGACGGTCAATACTACCCACCTCCTCCGAGTAGTGGATATGGCGTGGGTGGCCAACAACACTCTACGCCGCCGCCGCCACAATCTTATAACCAGGCTCCACCGCAACCTTATGGCGCCGGGGGAGAGTATCAGAGGCGAGAAGAGTATGCTTATAACCAACCAGTACCTTCTGCACAGTACGGTGGTCCACCGCCTGGTCCACCGCCTGATGTTTATAGTCCTCCACCAAACACATATAGATACCAACCTCCTCCGCCTCCTCAACCACACCAATTTTATAGTGGACATGGAGTGTATCAAAGTCAATACCAACCGCCTCACGGTTCTTTTCAGTCTCAAGGGAGTTACCAGGGTCAGTACCAACAGCCTCCTAGCACTGACCCACCCCAGGGCAGCTATCAAAGTGAGTATAAACCTCCAGGCCCGCCTACTGGCCCGCCACCATCTACATACAGCGGAGGAGGAAGCAATCTTGGCTTTTCCTCACGTCCTCAATATTCTACAGCTGGCGCTCCTAGCAGTAGATACAAACCACAGGCGCACTCATCCGCACAGGATTATGGCGAGGGGACAGGATCTACATACTTCTCTGGCGCACCCACACAAACAACATCCGGGCAAGGTGGAAGCGTGCTGGACACGTTTACGAAGGGACTCAGCTCTTCAATTCACAATTATGCTAGAACTCTGTTCCCAGCCACCAGCACCTATTCACCTGCTGGCATAGTTGCCCCAGAAGCAAAGACTGGGAACAGATTTGAAAGTTTCGCACCCGTTCGCAACGGAAATGGAGCCAAGTGGTATGTTGACGGCAAGGACTACATGTACGCGGTATCGATGGCGCTGGAGAAAGCTCGTGAAACTATCTGGATTCTGGACTGTATGTGGTCATTATATGATAGCTTGGGTATGATAGCTGACCCTAGTCAGGGTGGCTGAGCCCTGAGCTGTACTTGCGGCGACCCCCCAAACTAAACGAGCAGTATCGATTGGACAGAATGCTGCAAGCTGCGGCCGCAAGAGGGGTGCGTATCAATGTCATTGTCTACAAAGAAGTTACACAGGCTCTCTCACGTAAGTTCTTAACTTTTATGTCGACCTGTATATCATCTCTGATACCTGATTCTTCTTCTCCCGCACTCGATGCACTTTCAACTTTGGCCACTGGGTCCGCTCCATTTGTCTTTTCGTGGCTTGAAAGATAGGACCCTAATTTTCCGGGGCTTTACGCTCGTGGCTGTGTCTCTACAGTTGATTCGCATCATACCAAGCATGCTCTCGAAGACTTGCACCCCAGTATATGTGTATTTAGACATCCGGATCATTTGCCAGATCGTGATAACGTTATCCGTGACACCTGGACGAAGTTAAAAAGTGGCAATTATCGGGTTGGCGATGGTCTTAAGGGGTACGTTTTCTAGGTGGTATAACCCCAAAGTTGTTGCTTATAAAACTAGGATTTATGGCTTTAAAGACGATATCACCTTGTACTTTGCGCATCACGAAAAATTGTGTCTGATTGACGATGAGATTGCCTTTATGGGTGGTCTGGACTTGTGTTTTGGGAGGGTATAATTTGCCCTGCCCCCCTGACCCGGACTTTGCTGAAGCGGCGACTGCTTAGTTTGACACAAATGAACATCCCATTGCCGATGCTCATCCTAGTGATCTAAATGCGATTATCTTCCCTGGACAAGATTACAATAATGGTACCATTTTGCCTTCTCTTTTAGCCGAATTTTGCTAAAGCAGCAATTGTTTAGCCCGCTTCCTTGATTTCCAACATGTCGACAAATGGGAGGACAACACAGTTTCTCGTCTAGAAATTTCCAGAATGGGTTGGTCGGATGTTGCTATGTCTCTGATGGGCCCCGCGGTGGAGGACCTAAAGGCGCACTTTATTCAGCGGTGGAACTTCATTTACAAAGTTAAATACGACGCCCGCCAAGTTCCACGATATTCCCCCTTGGACGAATCATTTTTCAGAGGCGGTCATGGCTATCATCGCCGTCATCTCAAAGAAAAGGTTAAGCAACATTTACAAGAGGGAGACTATAATGACTACCCGCAGGAGGAGTATGAGAGACGTCCAGAACCTGAGGGAGTCCGTCTGCAGATTTGCCGTTCTATCAGCAAGTGGTCTCATGGAACAGTTGAGACAGAACATTCCATTGCCAACGCATACATCGAGATTATATCTGCCGCCAAACACTTCGTGTACATAGAGAACCAGTTCTTTATCACCGCAACGGACCCCAACCAAAAGCCAATCTTGAATATGATCGGGCGGGCAATTGTGGATCGAATTATACGAGCACGCAATGACGCCGAACGCTTCAGGATCGTAGTTGTTATTCCGGCAGTTCCAGGGTTTGCAGGAGATTTGCAAGGTGATGCTGCGCTAGGCACTCGTGCAATCATAGAATTTCAGCAAAGATCGTAGGTAACCTTGAGCGGGAGGTGCAATTGATTCCTGCTAAATGGTAGTGCCTACATAGAATCAACCGAGACCGCGGATACTCGATTATGGAACAAATCGAAAAGGCTGGAATTGACCCGAAGCAATACATCCGTTTCTACAATCTTCGCTCATACGACCGCATCAACTTCGCCGGTGCAGAGGCTGGAAAAGAGACCTCCGGTGTCAATTACGAGAGTGCGGCTCGGGCCCATGACGAAGCAGTGGGTGGCGGCGTTGGTTACGGTCAGCATGGTACAGGAGCGTATGGATCTGCGATCAGAGGAGATGAGTATGAACGCTATCAAACCCATGCACCAAAGCTTAGGTCTGGTGGACAATGGGATTCTGTCGCTAAGTGTGTGATGTTGGGTGGCGGGGACATTCGCCGAGTACCATGGGACGGGGACCCAGACCGAGAGATTGAAGCCCTCGTGAGTGAAGAGCTATATGTCCACTCGAAGGTACCTTCTCTACCACACACTGGTCCGGCAAAACAAATTGACAAGTCTCTCCTTAATAGCTCATGATTGCAGATGACCGCATTGTCCTCATGGGCTCTGCAAATCTCAATGACAGGTCAGAATTAGGTGATAGGGACTCAGAGATTGCATGCATCATCGAAGATCCCACGCCCTTGCCATCCCGCATGAATGGCCACCACTTCACCGCCTCCCACTTCGCCGCAACGCTCCGCCGCCAGATATTCAGAAAACACCTTGGTCTCATCCCCGCACAGAACTTCGATACGGTAGACGAGAATATGCAGCCAATCCCAGTCCCCAATATTTACGACTTTGATTCTCCCGAAGACCGTCTGGTCGAAGATCCACTATCCGATGGGTTCTGGAATTTCTGGAACCAAACTGCTCGGGTTAATACAGTATGAAAAATCTACATTTTCTACATTTACATCCCATACTAACGCGTGAATCACGCAGGATGTGTTTGCAAAGGTTTTCCATGCGGTGCCTCACGATTCGGTTACAAGCTGGAAGAAGTATGACGAGTATTGGGGAAAGCACTTTGCCGTGCCCAAGAATAAGGAGAAGAAGGAAGGACAACCGGAGCCGCAGGCCGTCGAAAAGTGGGGGCATGTGGTGAGGAGTGAGTTCTCGCCTGGGGCCCAGGGTGCTAGAGAGGTGAAGGAGATTCTTAGTGCTGTGAGGGGGATGTTGGTGGAGATGCCGTTGGACTTTTTGAAGGAGGAGGATGTGGCAAAGGAGGGGCTTGGGTTGAATGCATTCACTGAGACGCTTTATACATGAGGGACAGCGGTGAGGGCGGATATTTTGGGCTTTGTTTTGGGCTAGCACATATAAATGGATACAGTCGGGCAGACTAGAATGGACATTAACGTACAGTTCTATTGAATATTTACAACGCACTATTGATAGATGAGTGATCGCCCCACTCGTTATCCTACTCCCAGTTAAATAAATGATTTTGCTTACCTTCTTTAATCCATAACACAGTCATCATCAATCCCCAATTCTCAGACTCCCCCTTAATCCTCAATTTTTAACAACACGGTCTCTAGCCACTGTCCCCTCATCGTGCCAGTGGTGGTGGTGGTGGTGGTGGTGGTGGCGTTGTCCCCAGCTGCGTCCTCTTGTGCCGTCGCTGTGACATACGCCGCGGCCGCGAGCTGTTGATACTTCCCGGCTAGCTCAACCAGTTGTCGTTCCCCGTCCGCCATGAACTCAGCAATCAATTGGTCCATATCCGCTTCATACTTCATCGCGGTCCGCCGCTTTCCCTGTCGCCGCAGGTTATCTGTTACCATTCGAGTTTCCGAACGGTAAAGAGCGGCACGCTTGTCGCGGAACTCTGCGGATATGGAGAGTGCGTGCTGGGCGGCCTGTAGGATGGCTTGGGAGATGATGTCCCCGCGGGAGGGTTTCTTAGAGGAGGAGGTGGGGGTGGTGGTTGAGATGGCTGGTGTGGCGGAGGAGGAAGTTGTGGCCCGTGACGAGACCGGAGTGGTGGTGGTGGTGGCGGTTGAAGAAGCAGACTTTGGTTTGGGTTTGGGTTTTGATTTCGAGCTGCTCCTATTGCGGACTTTGGACTTGCGGATTCTGCCCTTGGTGCCAGTAGAAGGAAGCCCCTTGCTAGTAGAAGAAGAAGGAGAAGAAGAAGGAGAAGAAGGAGAGGAAGAAGGAGAAGAAGAAAGAGAAGAAAGAGTGCCTGTTGCTCGCCGAGTTTGTGGACGGCCCATGACTACTATATTGCAATTCGAAAATTTGTGGGTTGTTTGGGAGGAACTATATTAAGCAGTTCAGCAAAAAGGCTTCTTATTTCTCAGGCTTAGGGAACACACTTACACTTTTTGAGCTTTGAGCCAATTGCAATCTCAAGTTCGATTTGGTGATGGCATTCTAACTTAACAAGTAGGGAAATGCCGCTTTATGTAAGGTGAATTGCGCAAGTCTCCCTTTTTGCCGTTCGATTCCCGTTCCCGCCACCTGCACAACAGAAAATCTGGAGTCCATTGGCCGGAACTCTCTTCCACCCATTCCCCAATCCCAACGAGGGGACGTCAAGCACAACTGATGGATCTTGTATCACAAGTGCAGCCAGCCGCAGCCCCAAAACAAACGGCCGGTGGGCTGCATCCCAGCCAGTAGAGTGCCTTCAGTCTGTCTGAGGCTTATGCACGTCTTCGCCGCACTGCAGAGGCCAACCAAAATAAATCCCCATACACCAGTGTCAGGTTAAAGACCTGTCAAACCCAACCTCGTGGCGGAAGGACCGCTCGGCATAACTAGCCTCCACGAAACCCTAATTGGTTCGCTACCAGTGGGTAGTTGGGTCGATATCAAAACGACGAACGGTCAGAAAACCAACACATCACATCAACATTACACCGTCTTCTGCAGTCCCCAAACGGATATCGCGAGATTCACGATTTAGCACAATACCTATGCCCGAAGTGCAAACCGAGCAACGCACCTCACAAGGAGCTATCACATCCAGGCCGGACTTGCCGGTGTAAGCGCGGTGTGGTAACAACGCACATGTAGTTGACCATTCCCTTCGCCGGTCACCAGATATCCGCCATTGCGTACAGTTGCTTTTTTATGCTTGCCGGGATCGGGAATTTGGGTGTGCGGACGAAGGTCCTACATTTCGAGTCAGGGGATGAGCATGGTATTGGCTTTCCGCCCCGGACGCGCTTAATATCATAAGAGGCGATCTAATAATCAAATCTGGCCTTCGTTGGCCCCCAATGGCAAGGGCCGTCGGCGCAGCGGCCGGAGGAACTCTGTCTTATTATCAAGTACGCTCTATTGGCGCGATCCCAACGGCTGCGGTGCGTCCCCGAAGATCGCTGAACACGGTTATGCCGATCGGAAGTATTGTTACGATTTGATTTATGGGCTAGCTTTCTCGAGTTTAGGGAGAGGTGGTAGAGAATCTCCATCTCGCTCAAGTTTGATATCCATAGTTGTGTGGCAGAGTCTAGTCCAACCTTTCAGGGCGCACGGGGAAGAAAGCAATGTTCTATTACAATCACTCCACATTTGAGCAGCCAACATCATGAGCCCACAGCGTCGCTGTAGAAGCACGGGGGGAAGCAGAAAGTTGTCGTGGAGCTGGCTAGCCGGGATTCCCACCTAACGAAACTGCAAACGTATGTCGGTGTGAAGGTTTCAAAACACGCAGGCGCCACCGACAAGTATAGTAATGCGGTAGAGAGGTGCTCGGGTGCTGCTGGGGTTTCGAGAGGTGACAGCCTAAGCCCTCCTCGTAGCCGCAACCGTGGGGGGATATGCGTGCTTCAAAAGTGCACGTGTTGTTTATTCTCCCGTACTTCAGAAGTGCACTTTTTGCTGATCCACAAAATATACCAGATATATCTCGTCTACCAACTTGTCCTCAACATCCCAACATTAGGCTATTCCGCGCCCTGTGAGTTGCAGCCGTTATCTTCTGCAACAAGCAGGAACCCCTGCGCTAGGCTTCCAGACATATCTTCTATCTTCTCAAGGCGTTGCCGGATAAGGATGAACTTTACAGCCCCCACTGACTGAGACTTAGATCCTAATCCTCTCCGGCAAGTGAGTGCTAGCGTTGAACAATACGGGCAGTGGTTGATCTTACCCAGAGTGATACGCTGTGTATGTCATGCCTGTACAGAGTCGAGGACGGAGTGTTGTAAAGATGGAGAACCAAAAGTGCAGATCATGGCTAGCTTATTACAGGTATTAGATATGGATAAAAGCACACTGTAACTGACTTACCTATGTCGTCAACACTTCTTTCTTCTATATATCACTCGTACCGTATTAGCTGGATGGATTAGTCTTAGTAGCTCGTGTAGCTTACAGAGCAGGCTGTATATGTTGCTTCTATTTGTCGGGATTCTGGCTTTGCTAGACCTCAAAACTTCAAAGACGAATAAAAACCGCTGTTGAACTCAGGCATGCAACCTACACGAGCTACATAAAAACGGATCCATCCAGATAACACGGTATTGTGCTATATAGCCGCACTCCACTTCATGCTCCAACAATTGCCCATATGGAACTTCCTTAATGAAAACCAATAGCATGTACCCCAGATACGTTAGGTGGTTCACTTCTTAAACCCTACCGAACGCTACTGCCAACAGATAACCTTCCACGCTATTTTATGATTTTTCTTTCACTTATAGACGATGCAGTACCTCCTTTAAAGGCGGTACTACAAATGTTTATCGACGACCGAATATCCGGAATTCGAGCATTTTTGGAAGTGATCCACCCTATTGCTGCCGCAAAACTCAGCACATTTCCCGTTCTTGTTGACCTCACCCCGCTGGCTCAACGAGGTGAAGGTACGTTGGTAATTCCACAGGCGAGGATGGTGGGGTGCGATCATACGACCAGAGATTGCGTTGGATGGTGTTGTGGAGAGGGGGAGACTGCAAAGACAATAGGATGAAATTAATTAGATGGACAGGTTTGAAGGTTTGAAGTGGTGGCACTCAATTAAGGCCCATCATTCTCGGTGAAAGACGAGGGATGTTTGTGATATCGATATCAAAGATATGTCAACTTCGGCCAGAAAAGGGGGAGGGAGAGGTAATGTAGTAGAAAGCCTCCTCGGACACCCGGTCACTCAGACATCCGGACACTCTACTCACTCGGACGCCTTCTTATTGGTGACACGGAAAGAAACCGGCAGAATACTACTGAGAAACCGTCCGAGCTGGCTGGCGACATTTGATTTGTGTGAGCCCGACATGGTATGGAAATTCTGCACTGGGACGACGAGTACATTAGCAGGAAGTACTAAATACTATACATGACAAGTTATTACTACTTCTTGAAAGGTACTCGTAAGCACTCATGGGGACTCGCCTTTGATTGACACATCAACACCGACCTATGATGGCAGCGATCATGATATCATTCTCCGAATATCGCTACTTGGTTCAAGTCTCGGATCCATCGGTTTAATGGTTGATCAGTTATCGGTATCCAATGAAGGAGAAGTTATACGGTATCCATAAAGTCCAGGCCGCTATGTATTTAATATGAAATCAATCATTTTCAAACTTGACGACTAGCCGCTCGAACGAGTTTCCGAATGCGCCAACTTTCTATTCGAGTAAGTACATAGTACTCTAAGCCATTCATTGATCTCGGCCAATTGTTCGTCTGACCTTCTCACCTATCACGAAGGGAATTACAACCACAAATTTTCCGTTTACCAAACGGCCGTCATTGTTCTACTACTAGCGATCGTCGTCGAGTCAGTCAGTCACTTGAACGGATATCTGTAGGCTGATTGGCAGAGCAGGAATTCCTATCAAGAGGACAGCAACATTGTGTTCGAATACAACAGCGTTCCATACGACCATCCAATCACTGTGAGATCAGATCTTTCCCCGCACTTTTCTCGAATAAATTTATGCAAGGATCCCCACATCATCAAAAGGCGGGGTTACTCTTCCAGAACTGTTGTACAAATCGGCATGGCAGCTGCGGGCACCATTCGTGCATACCCCATCGCATCTCTGGGATGAGCTCGAGCAAATGGAACTGAAAATGTGATATGGAGAGACGTAGCTACCATCAGACTACCTGCCGTCGAACGACCCTAATCATGTGTTTGATCTGATCGAACCGATTTTTAGCGGGTGGACGTATATTTCAATGACATCCAGCAATTACAATTGCGTACTAAAAGGACCACCAACACAATACATCAGATGAACCTCAACTGGCCTTTTAATTTTAACGGCCTACAACGACAGGGCAGCCACGGATATACATACGCAAAGTTGGTATCCCGTATCCAGCCAACGGCATTTGCCAACGCTGAAGGTTGTGGTTTCTGACAGTTCTATACAGTTCTCCAGCTCTAAACACGAGAATAGCGCTATCTGAACACGAGCCAGGTATCCAATATTGCGAAGTATGTCGGCAGTGTGGGCTGGGTTTGATGCGTATACTAACATTTTTTCATATGAAGCACCTAGAATACGCTCCGGTCAGTATCTTGCGATATTACGTGCGTCGTATCTTTCATGGGTTTCATGTTATCCTCATCGATTTACCGGCCTAGAATACAGAAGGAACCAACGCGATATCAAAACGTTTCTTTCTAGCCTGATTGATCGGCCACGACACAAAACCTTCCTGCACAGCAGCAGCACCTTCATGCACCAGCGACCAGTTCTCCTATCTAATCTCTGCTCTAGGAGTTAGATGGTATTTCCTACACCTGGCCAACCTCTTCATTCTATCCATTTCCAGCGTCAGCATCATGCACACGGCATAAAGGCTACTCTTATGTACCTACTTGCCGATGCTGCCCCAACAACAACTGCGTGGGCAAGACGAACGACAATGACGACGTGTTCATACATGGACTACAAACCTCGAAACTGCAGAAGGGACAGCAGTCACACGATTAGACAGGATCGAACACACCCCATTGGATCCATATCGCCAAAGTTCTGGTGGAGATACGTTCATCAACCCTAAACCACATACCCGACATCCCCTCATTTCCCCCCGCTCCCCCGCCATCTGCAAGACTGGTCAGGTCATGAGACGAACTCCCGGAAATTTTCGAGAGCCCAGTGGTAGCTGAAACCATGACTGCCTATCTACCCCGCATCCCATCCATTAACCCCACCCCTGCCAGCTCGTTCGAAACAACGTGCCCCCCGATAGCGGGTACCCCATCGATTTTACTTGCCACGCCCGTTTTTTTCTTTCTCGATGAACCCGCACTTGCAGGAAGGGAAGGGAAGGGAGGCGCCGTTCGCCATAAAAAAATCTGGGGCCGCAATTGACAGGGAATCTGTAACTTTTGAATATACTACTCCCCAACCTACATAGAGACGCTAGAAATAGTGTCGATAATACTCGGTACCAGGGGTTGGATGTACTGTAGGCGCTGCTCATATACCTACATATCTTTTGGTCACTCCAAATAGTACCTAGGCGCTGAGAATGCTGCCGTCAACTACAGAGACTTGTGACCTCGGAATGTCAAATTCTTTGGTTGGCTTCACTTCACATGCGGGGTAGAACAGATTGCTGCCCTGATGTATAAAATTGTATGTGGAAAAATAATCAGCTCCAATTAAGGTAGCCACGAAAGCACGAAAAAATAACCCCACTCCATCCTCATCCCGCTTCATCACTAACCTCCAAAAGTTACTTCAAAAAACATCAAAAAAACAGTGAATAAAAAAACGGTTAGTACACACAGCTCAGACTAAAAACTAACACACTAATTTGTGGTACAATAAATACCAGAGAGGAGAACGACCATAAAAAGGTGGTAGGTAGAAAAAACAAGAGTAGAATCGAATCACAAGCAAGCACAAAGCAGCAATATCAAGAACCACCGTCACTGAACCAGAGCGACCTCAAAAACGAACAAATGCAAAAAAACAGAAACACATGCAAACAATGATGAAGGGAGAAGGCAATAAAAACAAACGCAGAATAACAAAAAGCAAAAGAAATAAAAACATAAAACATAAAGCAAACCAAGCAAGAGCTTTCCCCACCCAACCGACCAGAAACCGACCAAATCCGATATAATCACCAAAAAAATCCCATCCAGTCTTTAATCGCAATAAATCAGAGAAAGCAAAAAGCCCATATAATAATATCTCCTCGAATGGTGGCCAAGCGAATGGCAAAGGAGGAATGCAAAGCAAATAAGAAAACGAATTTATAAAAACGCTCAATCCATGCATTCAATGAACAGAGCCAGACGCCTGAAAATGAAAAAATGAACCGCCCCAAAAAGCCAAAGTATAGACACACGTCAACGACGGATGAGAATAACGAATAACAGTGAAAGAAGCATTTAAAAAAGGTTAGTAGGTATTTGTTTTTGGTCATAACAGTCATTAGGAATTACTCTATTAGGCGATAGAGGAGAAATCGAGAATTATTCGAGTTCGCTCTCCATGTCTTCTTCCATCTCTGGAGAAGACGAAGGAGAGGAAGCGGAGGATGACAGCGTCAGTCCTGCATCATCATTCAACGCGAGTGTGTGCGAGTGAATTTTGAAAGATTCACCCAAGAGGCTAGTGACTCTGTAAAGTTTTGTTAGTTATGTCTCAGAAAGTGAAAGGAATTGCTTTTCTTACCCCCACACCACAACCTCATCCACCATCCCACCCCAGATGCGAGCAACAGCAGCACTCAATCGAGATCCGTAAAGCTCAACGGAATCGTCATCAAAGAGCGAACGGATTTTGTCTAGCATATGCCGCTCCTCATCGGTAGGTGGGATAGTCTCCATTTCGTCCTCAAGCTTGTACAACCACAAACTAAGAATCAACATGAGATCGAACCCACAGAGTGGGTGCTCCACACTCCAATTTAATGCGGAGGTTCTCGCGACCCAACGGATACCCATCAACGCTGGTATTTGGAAACACTCAAAACACAATTGGATGACCTTAGTCATGGATTCGGATCTCGAAAAGGCCTCAGTTGCAGATGTCATGCCGGCGGCAACCTCTTCCGGAATGTGGTCCCGTAGTGCTTTTTGAATCGACACAAAGTCGACCTCAAGCCGAGCAGCAGTAGCCCGGTACATGGCTAGGGCGTTAAACACCAATGGGTGGCCTTTCTGGGGTGCAGTTAATGGCACAATCATAGTCTCTGTGGTGCAAGAGTCCAGCGCTCTATGCCACGTGTCTAGCGCGGCACTAAGCTTCCCTCGATACTCGGACACTACGGCCTCAACAATCTCGGGACTTCGCTTAACGCTCCAGACTTCAAGGAATAGGGTATTGATCATGACACGGGCAGCAAAGGCGCTGTATTGTGGGATGTCGCCCTTGAACAGTCGGGAGTGGGCTTCATTGAAGGCAGGCGTGGGCTCGTTGGTATAAGCCTCGCGCCAAAACTGGTCATCAGTTACTGCCGAGTTCCACAAAGTCTCTGAACAAGGCAGTGAGATTGCATCAAACTCGTTGTAACTAATGGCTGGTGTGTAATTGAACGTCAGAGTGAGTAATCCAAAGAAGATGTACACTGCAAAGTACGTCCGCTTGCTGCCTTCATCCACGATCCATTCGTCTCGCGTGGGGAGTTTCCCCCCACGACTCTCGATCCTCTGCTGCAGTTCATACCGACCACCAGCAACCATCTATGCGAGTATATGGTTAGCATACAGTCAGCTGTCAACGCTACCGAGAGTGCTTACATTTGCAAGGAGACCCTTGATTGAACACGCCCATTCCACGCCTTTTGCATCACCACTCCAACTTGCAAACACCATGTTCAAGAGCAAAGTTTGGGTGGTCCATAAAGGACAATTCAGGGAGCTGAACTCTTGATTTCTGTGTAGAAAATTATTGACCAAAACTTTCGAGGAGAGGTGCAGGGTGTAACTAAATTCCACCAAAATTAGTAACAAAACTGTCTCAGAAGAAAAAATGACTTACGCTTGTTCTTTCTCGAAAGTGTAAAGTGCACCAACCGACAAAACTGCTAAAAGCAATGGTGGCGCAATGCTACCAGGCTTGAAAGTTGCCATGTGCAGAAACGGAAGATGGTGATGAAATAGATTGAAATATGCTGTCAGATATCTATTCAGCCCACTCTTGCTGGGTAATCGAAATCTGTCCAAAACAGCCCGTTCCGCGTCGATTTCTCGAATGTTGTCGAGGATCATATTCCGTTCATGGTCGTTTTCCACAGCTGGAGGTGTTGGCGGTGGGGTAGAATGCGTGGGAAGTCCTGATGGCGATGCAAATCCAGCAAAGTAAGGGTTAGGAGACGCTGCATAAGACCTTGGGGGCTCGGCGGAAAAGGAACGTTCCATTGACGTGGGGTGGCCCGAGGGCAGCTGTAGTGTGCTCGCATTCCAATCCTGGGATTCTGAAGTTCGCGGTAGATCTGGACCTGTGCTGGACGAAGGAGTGGGTGGATCCCATGTAGACATGTTCTGTACTGGAATTGCTCCGGGCGTGTATGGCATCGAAGGATCAAACTCAGACGACATCGAACGACGCGATTTTTCCTGTAACAGCATTTGCTCTTGATCCACCATAGCTGCTGCCGCCGCCTGATGGAGTTCTGTCATCAGAACTGCAGCCGTTTCCATATCCACCAGACCATCATTGCTGCTGCCATCCAACTGCTCGATCGCCGGTTCAATGGCAATAGTGGGTTTCGACGGACCGGCCGCGGAGGAGTTCTTAGTTGACCGCCGTTTCACTTCGCTGTGTAGAGGAATTCCACCATCTTTAGCGTGTACGGTTCTGTCGTGTCGCAACAGTAGATCTCTTCGCACGAACGTGCTCCGACATTTCAGGCATTTAAATGGGCGCTCTTTTGTATCTGAATTGCGCTCAACACGTCAGTATCTACAAATTCACCAGCGGAAGACACAATATTTACGTGATCTCTCGTGTCTACTCCTATGTTCTGAACGACTGAAAGCCCTTGCGCAATATTCGCACTTATATTTGCGCTCCTGAACAAGAGGCGTCTTCTTTAAGAATTGCGTTTGAGCCGTCATGGCTTCTGGCATTAAGTATGGTCGGAAGCTGTCCCTAATGGGTGGGAATCGATGTTGAAATCGTCCTGAGGGTGCTGAACCTACGGTGTTGAATGGGAGTCGCTGTTTCAGCAGTGTATCCGGTTGCGAAAATGCTCTTTCATTGACTGCTGTTTATTGCAAGGAGAAATCTGGAGAAAGCGGAATGTGTTTGGATCGCGATTTACGATCTATCGAGTAGGAAATGGCAGCAACGGATTCGGTGAAGCAGACGGTTCCTTAAGCTCGAGCTATAGGGCGGAAGACAAGCTTCGTATAGGCGGCGGGGTGGTGAGGGGGAGCGAAAGACAGAACGAGAGACAAGAAGGATTTCTGATGAGAGAGAGGGGCATGGAATAAAAAGGGGGGGTGGGGAGATGGATAGAGGGGCTCGGTCGAGGGAGCCAAAGGCAAAAAAATAACAACAATATTGCTTCTGAGAGGCCGAGGATAATGAGGCGGGGGTAGGAGGAAGTGAGAAAGGCAGCGCGCGTTGGAAGGGGGCCGTCGAATGGTGGGTAGTTGCCAGTAGTTGGGGTTGGATGAGTGAGAGGGAGTGAGCAGCCAGCAGCAAGCTCCCACAGCAACCGCACGGATCTCTTCAGCGATCGTGGTTGTCTCCGGACAGCTGCACCGAACGCTACTGCACGACCAATCAGGCCTAGGGGAAGCCCCAGACTGTAGTGAAGGTGAGGGATGCGGAGAGCCATCTAGAGAAAATGTGGTTGGTATACCAATACAAGCCGCAATTATGATGATGATGGAGGGGTGGAGGGGAGGGAGGGGTGCTCTCGTTTCTCGTTAGAAGGAGGAGGGCTACAACATTCCCGCGCTATTTCTGGGGCCGAGAAGAAGGGAGGAAGCAATTACCGCCCCGTCTTTTTCCTTGTGCAGGAGACAGGAGCTGCCACACCCTTCCTCCTCCCTGTCCTACTTGTTCATGTTGTGGCTATGATGCTGATGCTGATGCTGCACCACCACCAGTCTGCAGCTGCTGCTGATGGTTGATGTGTGTGGTTTGGGTTATGGACGCAGTTGAGTGAGGGGTGGTGGTGGTAATGGTGGTGGGCTCTTCCTCAACGAACGATATGTGTCCTTTACTGCGCCCTCGTTCTCCTCATAGCATCCATCCACCTTCTCCCAAAACGTCGAATCGTGGCACTTCACCGTAATCTATTATCGTTTCGTTCAGCACTCTGGCTGGTCCTTACTGTTGAGGGGGCAAACCTCCATCCTCACTGCCACAAGAATTTTACACCACAAGCTTTCCACCCATCCCTTCATCCCATCCATCCCCATCCATCATTGCTCCTTGACAACGCAACATACCCGCCTCGCATACAAATTCTGGTGACTGGCCTACAGGCTAAGCAGTTTGGAGGCCTCGGAGAATGGCTGTCCCCACCATCCGTTGCTGTCTCTTGTGACCGATGTGCAGCAGCTTGTTAGGTTCGTTCGGCTGTTAGAGTACAAGGCTATCAAAACAAACGACTGCGCCTGACCCGAACAAGATTGGTTCCACCAATATCCCAAAACCGGCAACGATAAATTGATGCTAATTTGCCAGGTTTGTCTTTGATATAGACTGGAGTAATGACACTCGAACCAACGTTTGGCTTCATCAAGTCGCTTTTTTTCTACCCTTGTACCAACTTCTTCCGTACACTGCCATCCGAACCTGGTGGAAAAAAGTTGACCAGGTTTCACTATGGTGCATTCATCTAACGGTGGATATTCGGCTCATTCTCAACTTATCTACTTATCTCTGATGTTTTCATGCTTACGCGGCGTGAGCTGGCTGTGCTGACAGCTTCTCCTGGCCACTGCTTGGTGGTTCGCTCTGCCCGACCGACAACAGCCAACCAGCCAGAGGAGGATCAGCACTTCCGGGCCGTTTTCGTTGATTGTTCGCTGCGTTGTGTTGCATCTTGTGACATCCAAGAAATTTCGAAAAGTCCGATTACTGGACGCCAGCAGCAGGTTTCTAGAGCTCATCAATTCCGCCAAGACCGATACGCTGCTAGACTAGTGAGTGGGCGGATGGCAAAGGATTTGGGAACGTCTAACTCAAACCGTCGACGGCATTACCAGGAGGACGGTATTTGGCTTACCCGAAAACCCATGTTGGTAGTGATGCGAGCGAATGAAACCTCTCCTCGGTCAGCATCGACCTACCTGGGATATAGCTTCGTTTCGAAACAGGGGATATAGGAAATTGGATTGTTGCATCCAGAGCCAAAACGATCTTTCGGGATGGCTTCTTCAAAGACCGATCGAATTAACTTCGAATTATATTCTGTTTTGCTAGGAACCGCACCTTTCGTGCCTTATCCTTACAGCTTCAACTCCGAGCTGAGGAATAGTCGCAGTTTGCGAGGCACTTACCTTATGCAGTAGATACTTATGCGGCAGCCCACCGGATGCCTTTAGCTTTCTCGTGCACCTTCATCACGCACCATCAATCTCCATCGCAACGGCCTTCGATCTTTGGTACTTTTACCCGGAGCCGGCGCTCTATAAAGTACATGTCAAGAAGCTTGAAGACAAAATACGCACTAGCAATAATTTATTCGTTGTTCAACATCATCTGCTTCATGGACAACACCCTGCGGGATTGGCTAATGCGCATAGAAGCAGTTTTACGAGGAGATAGCCGACATCACGCCGCAGACAGGTCCTCCTCGCACACTCGATTCGGATCAATTGGACAACAAATCTCGAAAAGACCCCCCACCTGTTTACGATGTCAAAAACCCCACGTCTCCCGACATCCCCACCTTCCCTCTCGAACCAGAAACACTACCTCCCCGACGGGAAGATAGGGATCTAACATGAGGTACATACTTGATATCCGAGATCTGGAAATGCATTTCGAGTTCCCGATACGCACCAACCCAATCACAGTATGATGCATGCCATATGGTACCCATAATTGATTTGATTGAAACAGCACATCAGGTTCCACATCATGTAAATATAAAATCCTGACTCCTATTTCAACTTATCAGACAGAACGGCAAAAAAAAAAATTTCATCCTGCACGTTTCTCGGAGATAGGTCTACATTCCACCATATTGAAGATCTCAACCTCTCTGCAATTGATAAGATCAATCCCTCAACAAAACAAGCGGTGAACCAACGTGCATGGCGAGCACAGACCGCGCCTGTTTTAAAGGGCTTACTTCTGATTTGCTGGCTTCTGCTGATGCGATGTGATATCTTGGAAGGAGGACCAAGCGGGTCGTCGCGCATGGCGGCGGCGGCTGGGGGGGTTGGGTTTGGTTGGGTTGGGGTTCTGAAAAAATCTTTCATCGAGGCGGCTCCGGTATTTTGGTTTCTAGCGCACAGCACCTGCTTCATCCTTACTAGACAGGGGGTCCCTATATTTGCCGGTGGCTTGCTTCAGTCCGAGGAAGGGCAGTTTTTTGAGTGAGAAAGAGACAAAAGGCCCACCTCGGTGATACCCGAGGTGCAGAAAGGCGCTGAAACATTCTTCAAGAAGGAGCAATATTTTTTTACTCGAGTGATTGCAAGTGCAAGTGAGTTGCAACCGGGCAAAACAGCGGTGAGATGGGTAGATCAGAAGAGGTTAAGCATGAGCGAATTGTTGCTTTTTTTCCCTTTCCCAGTGACCCAGTGTACGCTTTTCCTTCCATCTGTCCTTTCTTCCATCGTTCCCTCTGTTCCTCGAGCCGAAAACCTCGCTTGTGAAGTTTTTGGGAAATTTTGAGCTGAATGTTTGGGTTTTGGGTAGCCATTTAAGACCGTTTCTTTCCCTGCACTTTGACACCACCCACCAATTACCGAAATAGCAAATATTTTTTAATTCATACGCTTTTTTTTGCTGTGCTTGATCAACGATGAGCGAGATGAGGGACGTGACGCGGGACGGCGGGATGTGATGTGATGTGGATGGGATGAGATGGCTAGTTGATCGATGGGATCGAAAAGAGCGGGGCACACCATCCTTTCCCATCCCCGCATTTTCGCGTGCATCTGGTTTGGCCAAGCTTCCTGTTGCCGGCGGCGAGTACCAGAGGTTAAGTACCCAGTAATCGCAAAACACGCGACAATCGACATTGCTACGTATCAATGTGATCTGATCCACTTTCGACCTGGGTTTTGGAGTGCTTAACATGCACCCCGCAATTTTTACTTGGAGTGGGATGGGATCGAAGACGAGAAGGCGATGCTCGCGATATCACTCGACAGAATTGCACAGGGCTGCGAACCATTGTTGCTAAGTGCTGACGTGTGAGAATATCTCCCACGTTTTCATACCGATACCTCCGCACCCCCCCCTCTCCCCTACCCCCTACCCCCCCGCCCCATCCGCCCCACATTTCGTTGTGTCAGTTACGTTTGTGATATTTTTCCCGGCCTGTAATCTCCTGGCTGTGTGACAGAGCGGAGAGAAAGGCGACAACGTGGAACGATATGTGGAGTAACGTTTCGTCCACAGCGTTAGGAACAGGCGGTGAGAGGCTCCTACTCGAAAATGGATGCAGGAGGGAAGTTAAAGTGTCATGCGAGTAGGTGTAGGACAGGAATTGAGTATTCTCCACACCCAATTCTTTGTGCCACGTTTGTCTCCCCAACCCGGGGTTCGAGGTTCGAGCGAACTCTCAAATAATGTACCTGGACCTGGTATCTGCTTATTGCCACAAATCGGGATGATCCACGGTGTATATGCGGTGACCACGGTATAAAGTTATGCAGTGTTCTTGGGCATAGTTTAGAACCTTCCGCACGTCCGGTTGTGCGCGCGCGTAGCGGGGCGGACGAAGCTCAGCCAAAGTGTTGGTGGGAGGGTCAACAACCGGAAAAATTACCATGCTATCTTGTCCCACTGAATAGGTGTCCCACTTGCCCGCCTTGGCCCTCTATCTGCATAAATCCTGGTCCGTGGTCCCGCAGGCTATCTAGGGTGATCAGTGACCGTTGCCCGGTCCGGCCAATCGGGAGTACTGGGATTCGAGTGATATATGGTGCTTTTGTATTGGGTACCAGACGATAGACCGTTGTTAGTGTTGGACGTAGCAAATAAAAAAGGTGCCGTCGTGTGCTGGGATTCTGGGTAGGTGGGTGGAAGTGAGCAAAGATGGGATGGGATGGGATGGATGAATGTTTCGACTACATCAGGTGTTGATGTTTCCTAGGACTTTGCTCCGCGGATCTGCCGGCTGCGTCGGAGATTTGCTTTCGCCTCGATTACCGGGCGATCTGCGCGCTAGACTCGTCGGCAACGGGCTTCGTTGAAATGGACGTGCTAGCTTCGCTGAAGTTTGCGGCAAGGCTGAGTCTAGGCACGTGCTATCGGGGCGAACAGCGAGTGGGAGAGTTCTGGTGTCGTCACTGCTGTGTCTTCTCATGAAATAGCGAGAATCTGTCAAAGTTGTGTCTTCTTTGCTCCAATTCTAATTCTTAGCCAAACAAACTTACAATTTCAAGACAATCCAACCCCAATCCTCGAACGTTGAAGGATCTGGAACCGACGTCCACTGCCTCACATCTTACCATGCAGATGCTCGTCATCGCCTGTAGGGCTACAAGTCGACCGACGAAAAAGATAACACTGTTGTCATCTTGAAAGTATTCCTTGGGTTCATCCTGGGACTAGGCTCGGGCAATATTCTGGAGGATATCAAGCTATGGACCCTAGTCTCGAGTTGGGGCCTGGTGATGATGGTGCCCTTGCCAGCGATCTGGAGGCTTATCATATTATACTTTTCACTTTTAGAGATTTCAGTGAAACTCACGTAAGCACTTTCGCGTTTGCTTATGAAGGATCGATATCGGGCGTGTTTGGGGGGCTATCTTTAGGTGCTTTCCCATGTTGAAGGCTTACAACTCGGATAACATTAATGGCACACGCAGCGGCACGATGCAAATTTCTATCCACCACGGGTTTGGAAAATTCAATATATGGTTTGAGCCATCACCTGTAAGCCCTCCACCCTACCCATTCAGTACTACCGGGTTCTGGTGATCTTGCAGGGTAAGGTGAATGAGTACTGCATCGAAAACTTACCGGAGGTTGCTAGATACGTGTTCATTGATTACCTCCCAAAGAATAGGATTATCAATCTCGTTAATCACTTTCTAAACCATCTATCCTCGGGATTTCCGGAGCTCCCAGACCCCTCATATCTTGGCCGCACATGCAGCAGTTGGCAAAATCTTGCATGTTACTGGTATAGCCAGATATATCGAGGAGACACTCGGTGATACTAAGGATCTTCGCCATGCCCGATGATAAGACTTTGGACTTGGCCCCACATTATTCAAGGATGAGTCGGATGAAGAATGCGATGCTTATTGAGCGCCTCGGCTTTAGTGATATCAGTTGGTCGCAGAGTTAGGCTCTTATCTTTTCATCCGTTCTAGGAAACTTAGAGTTGTGGATTTCGGAGTGACACCATGGGCATTTTGAATCCCGGTAGCAGCACATCAAAGGAGGATCTTTGGGTCTCGACGTTGTATATAGATGATCATGTATTTGTCAGGGAGTAGAGAGGAAGAGGGGTCCCATATGTATTGAATACATACCTTAAAGATTAAATTAGTAATTAATGGCTCCACCGTCGCTTCTGGATCTAAAAACATCACGTAGAGGAATAAATAATCCCTTTTTTGGTAAAACTTACTCTGAAGAAGTTTTAGCTCTATGCTAGACGCATATCAATTAAGACTTCTAATTGGCTAGAACACGGTCTAGTCAAATATTGACTGTTACGCTGAGAAGAGTATAGTTACTAGACCTATTTGTGCAACACTACGACTACGAAATTGAAAGCTATCAACACTCTGTAGAGTTCAAGAAAAACTATAGTTTCTTACATTCTAAGGCCATTTTCAACTGTCAGGAAACTGGTATTTCCTCTACCGCCAGGTTGGGGTCGAGAATGCGGTGGAATTGTAGCCCTGACCCCCTTTACCAGTTTTCTATGAACTCTCTACTCGGTTTATAGAAGGTTCATAAAACCTGTGACGCTTTGTCTCTCTTTCTTGTTCTCTTGGTGGTACTATCCTCCGTCTGCCTCTTCTGACCATTCTGGCGGACTTCACGTCAACACAGCCCTCCCTCGTCCATGGGGTATCCTATCAACGGCCATCATGTTCCATATACTAGTGCAAGACCCTGGTCCCATCATTGGCGGTCACTGGCATTGATAAAGCAACTATCATCCCTACATCGTCGTGGAGTCATTGCCTTTCCGAGTTCTAGCTTTGGAGGCAGAGCAGAGGAAGTAGTTTATTAAGCTACCACGGGTGAGTTTGGGGCGGAGCTCGAGGTTTCGGAATCAGGGTTGATATGGGGAGAAGTTTGATATGCCCGTGCCTGCATTTAGTCCGCTTTGCTTTTCTCGATAATGCGGATGTGCTTTTGGTGTTATATGCCGCTCAAGAAGACGGCGATGATGGATGCTTTTCGCAACTAATGATCCTGCCAATAGGATACAGGCTGAGCATATGGGTTGTGGGCGTTTTGGGCGTTTTTATGATTGGAGAGTGTTTCATACAGGGCTTGTTAGCGTTATGGAATTCTTCAGGCGGTCACGGTGGAGTGGGATGTAATTGATGGATGTTCGCCGATTCTAGCACGAAAGAATGGGTGCATATGAACAGGAAGTTTCTTTTGCAGAAGTGCCAAAACCGGATCAAAAAACAATGGATATGAAATAAAGTGCGGCTCAAAAGGGCTGATTTCCCAATGGCACTAGTATCATCAGCAACCCATGTGTAGAAGCCACACTATGTCCTTAGTTAACATCTTCTGGGCAACGGTGCAACCTGTGAACCATAAAACGGAACAATCCGATCTCTACCATCAGTTAGGGCTTCCTCCTCATCAATCACCCAAAATTGGTTCTGGAACCCGAGGGTGGATGACTGGCTCATATGGTTGGTTGCGGTCTCAAGCACCACATGAGAGACCGGGAGAACTAGATGATCACCAAGCCTCATCTAGAATAATCCGTTCGTTGTGTTTGTGGAGCCTGACCAACCGAAGAGCTTTGTGTTCTGCGAATTCGTTACGAGTCAATCTGTACCGGTAGCAGTTCCGTTAAGGTGGTTTGACACCTTCAGAATGTCAACGAGTCTCGAATCGATTGTCGTGAGGACCTGGTATATAGTAAAAACACGAAACTTTGCGAAGTATCTTCCTCATGATGGGAATAACGATACGTATCTCCGGAGTTCCAGACGCTTGATAAACCTCTTCAGTCCCGCCGAGTTTCGTCTCGGATCTTTTTTTTTCCAGTGCATAAGGGGGGTTTTCCATTAGTGACAAGAGCGAGGGGCTGAAAACGATAGAAGGAATGAAAAGAAGGGAATCACCAATCGCGTGAAAGATGTTGCCAAGGATCGACGCTAGTGACTTCGCGTATCTGAGTTCTAGATAAAGTTGGGTAGCGCAATTTATATCCGGTTCCACGGCTCCTAAGAGGGCTCATATGGCAGTGCTGCGAGCTCGAGGTTGTAAATTATATGCTATCCTAAGGAAGTACTTTCGATTTGCCTCTGCTATCGATCCGGTCTACATACTACCCGTCCAACACGGCTCTTACACGCCTTTCAGCTCCCGGTACTTATCAGTGCGACTTATCACCGTCATCATCGTCGTCATCATGACCGTCACCGTCATCACTACCACACGGAACAAGGCGTCACACCCGCGCGTAGGACTGTGCAACATTGGAAATCTTTCAGAATCATCATAGTCTCAATCTAAGTCAGAGAAGTTACACCCCCTTGCCGCTATCAAGGTCTCCAGACCATGTTAAAAACCTCAACACTATAGAATCAGGATTTGGAAACACCACCACACTTTCCTTCAATTTCCCCTGTAGGTAGTTGTAAGGAAAATGTGTGAGAAATATTTATTTATACGGGCAATGATAGGGCAAATACATGGGATATACTTATTTATATGGGGAATTGTGGGACAAATACACCAGGTATTGCGTGGCAATTGTACCCAAGCATTTCCTTCGGCTACTTTGCTATAGGGTAAATTGCGGGCCATGATTCCTGTGGCCCGTAGAGTAGGAGGATATCTGGCCGAAGTTGCTGGTGATATTACAAGAGAGAGGAGTCAGTGAGTGGGTGAAGAAGTGAGGGAAAGGGCAGATGATGAGTTACCGGTGTTGGTGTAGATTGCACTCAATTTAGAAGCAGTAACTTATTTCTTTGATTTCGCCGCGGCTTATATATGGAGTTTTATAATTACGGTAGTCGCATTAATTTTGGAGGACCTCAAATTCGAGTTTCAAAGGCTAGAAAACGGTCCTATTGGGCATATGCATATCGGGGTGCACAAATTTTTTTGGATGTGCAACAGATCGAATATCTAGCATAAAACAGCTATACAAATGCTTGCCCTACTCGTTTATATGCTGAATCATTTCTAGACAATCAGCACACAAGACAATGACGCGCACGGATACGAGTGATCCGCCGCACATACAGAGTACGTGGAATATATCGCGAGATGTTGTGTAATTAAGCCTACTACAGCTGTACGGTTAGGTGTTATATATTTGTTTTAGCGATACTTACTGCAGAGTAAAACGGTGCTGCTTATTGCCGGCGCCCAGTGTCATCGTAGATCATCATGTCAGTCGGTTCATGCAGAATCATTATTGGGATGGGGTGGCAAATGATCTCAGCGGATCCTAGGCGTCAACTGGTCGAGAATGAAGTATTTCGTATCACGTCGATGTTCAATCACCCGAGTACGAACGTGGATAGATGAGGTCGACGCCCGGCCAGCTACCAACAAAAGTCAGCAATTTCAGACGGCAATGATGCACCAAAATCCAAATTGCTGTTAACTGCTGCTGGTGTGGATTGACCGTCCATGTATGGCCTTGGCAGGAATCAGCTCGTCTTGCTTGCTTGCTTCTTTGATAGAGGAAAAAGGGTAGTTATCTTGACAGATGATGGGACGACATATGCACATTCTTCCGCGGGATCAGGTCCCCAAACCCCGGTCAGAGATAGACAAACCGTTATCGGGAATAAAACGGCGACCCGGAAAATTAGAGTAGACCCCCACCTCTCTCACCCCACTTGTTCATCTAGATATCCGCGTCGCATCGCGGTAAAAATTATGCGTGCTGGCGGTTCCGTCTAGAAATAGGAGAACACCTGCTTAAAAGCCCCCATTCCAGGCAGGCCCGAAACCATGCAAGTTCAATTTGCCCATATGGATCAATATCTACCCCCAGTAACGACATTACGCCTAATTGATCTTGGTTTGCTTCAAATAAAGCGCAGTATGCTGCTGGTGCGGGTGCAAATAATCTGGTGTGTTCTGTTGAGAACCTTCGAGAAATATAGTGGCAACAATGCGGACTAGTACACATCTAATTGGTGATAGATGTAGGTCGCCAGTCGCCTCTTTTCTTGGATAGACTGAAAATTCATCAGAATAAAGATTCAGTGAGCGAATGGCAATAGCTCGTGGAACGGATGCTGCGAATGCAGCACTATCTCATACCATTTCCCATTCCAAAAGCCTGAAACTGAAGCAGGCCCGAGGTTTACATCGAGACTTGATGGTGGAATTGAAAGTTTTGAGATGTGTTGCAGTCTTCCGGCAGAATTCGCAGGGTCTTTGTAACCTCACTTGCTGAGCGGCCGGTATTTATTCCCGCGGAAAAATGCAGGCATCAAAGAAGATATGAAAAAGCAAATAATCATTACCACGTTTTAGATGGTGAAACTTCCAGTATACTTAGACAATACGCCCTACAGATATATCCGGAGTCCCTAATCCTACACGTAGAGTACGTGTAAAGTCAGTTCTGCGACATCCAGAAATGAGTTTGTTCCGAGTTCGCCATTTTGATGTTTTCTCCTTGGGTGGTCAACACACTGTAAGAACATTATGACGGTCATGTTAGTGCTGGTCTTCCCAACTCCTGGCGGAACAAAGCACCACAGAACGTCTGCACTCGTCAGCAGCGAGCACGGTCCTCCTTATATTATCCTAGCACGGGTGAGCACGGTGAATAATGGCGAGTATGAGTGGTATGTAGCCTGGCTGTGAGGGATTTTGAGTGGTGGTCCTAAGTTGAGTGAGTATTGAGTTCAGAAATAAAAAACTATGGAACAATGACACCGAATGGGTGGTAACTTTTGCATGGCAGCTTTTGCGCGGCTCGCTCCTTGTGAGATACATGTGCTCGTAGTCTATGGCTTGGGCCAAGGCGGAGTCGGTACATGATCGGAAGGCTGTTGCACTCTGAGGTGAGGTGCTTTTCTCTGCCTGTTGGTCGTTGGCCAGAGAAGAAACCTTGTGCGTGTGAGGGGTTACACTTTCGGTACTCGACCTATCAGCTACTGCGCTTTGCACTCACGGTGTTGTGATGAGATATCTGCGTGCGTATCTGCAGGAGAAAGGCCATGTACCTAGTTGCTTCTGCTAGTACCTAGCGCGAGTGCGAGCGATATACTTACTTCAGTAGATATCGCAGAGAAAACGAGAGCAGAGGAAAGCTGTCGATTGAGTTTTCGGTAAATAAGAAGAGGGATGTAGAAAATCAATTAAGATGCACGCAATGGCAATCGCGCTGCCTGAGTGTCATAAGCCGCTCGGGGTTGCCTAAACCTAAGCATCTACCAATTGTGAACTACACGCATCACGAACAAACGAAACCAGACTCCACCTGTTTTTGCAACTCTTTTCATCATCGAGAAGTCGACATCGACATCAGCGTTGACATCGACATCTCTCTTTGTTCCGTTGCTTTTGCTGGGCGTTTTATTTTATTCCCGGCTATTTTCGCAGAGGGAGAGCGAAGACGAGGCCTCAGACCAATTATGTAGTACCTGCCCCTTTACCCCTCTGCCCTTCCTCCACTTCTGGGTCATTTGCATTTGCCTACACCATCATCAGCTTACTCTACGTCCAACAGCCTCTAATTTCCAACTGGATTTCTCTCTTTTTGCCCACCCCGTCACCATCACCATCCTATCCCATCCAACCATCCAACCATCCAACCATTCACCCGTCCTTCCATTTTCGCGATCGATTTCGCCAGTGCGTACCTAGCTGTGCTTCGAGACTGCGAACCCCGCCTAACTCTCATTGGTGCCATCCCTATCGGTCTCTCTGGATACAACGACACCAACAAGCCTCGGTCTCCACAACCTTCGCTTTTACATCGCTGTTTGTTTCCCAGCGTCGTTGGTTAAATCAACTTCTTCGCCAAACCGTCCGCGCCTGCCAGGGCCAGACAGTCTGTGTTTGTCCCTCTGACACGAAGAGTGGAACTTACGAACAAGACTTTTTTTGTTCGCTGTAACTGTTATGATCGCAACTGCAACAGCTAGTCATTCACACAATCGCTTGTTTACTGCGGGATCATCGTCATCCTCTGCCGCGCACATCGAACGATCTGCTGGCGGAAGATTGGCGAGCGGCTACGAAACGGGATACAACTACAGCAACGACAACGACGAAGACGACGACGATCGGGATACGGATAACAGTTCAAACGAATTGTACTCCACGGACTCAGCAGCACAGCGCCAAATGATTATGACTAAGGCCGAACGCGAGCGATCGAGAATGTTTGTGCGCGCTTTATACGAATACTCGACCGATGACCCCACGAGCTTAAGCTTCCGTGCTGGTGATGTGATTCAGGTATTAAAACAGCTAGACAGCGGCTGGTGGGACGGGATAGTGAATGGGCAACGGGGGTGGTTTCCTAGCAATTATTGCATTTTAGTTCCACCAGGGGAACAAAATGGGGGTCTACTTTCTGATGACAGCGAAGATGGGGATGAGGATGATTCGTACGACGAATATGACGATGGAAGCGCATCAAGCGACTCGGAGCGTGAATTGGCATCGCCAGGGTTACCTATGGAAGGAACAAATATAGGGAAGAATGATGTTGCCGGATTGTGGGTGCCACAAGCGACTCCGCATGGGAGGCTGTTCTATTTCAACCTGGAGACTGCAGAAACAAGGCAAGAGCTTCCACTGGAGGCTCCGACTTCGACGACAGAAACTGGACCGAGGGATAGAAGCAAGAGTATTCCGGATCAGACGAGACCACCGCCGGAAATATTGGCTAGGGGCTATGAGCGCGAAGAGCCGCCGTATCGGCCAAAAAGTGAGGACGATGATTCGGCATCAGATAAAGACGGGGAGTTGATCGTTTTGAACGGAGCGAATACCGCAGTGGTTAGTGCTTTCGACCAGATAATTTTACCCTTGCGATAGCTGTTAACATCAAGATCAGGGTGACAAGCGCAAGTCATTAGGCTCCGTATCGGAGGCGGCTCCGCTGGTGGGAGGCGTTTCTGTGTCGGCTGATTCCACAGTACAAGCGCCAGGATTGTTACATTCGACAAACTCAATCTCTGCCGGCGCAAAGCGGAGGATGGATATGTACCTAAGCACACCGAAACTGCGCGCCATAGCATACGAATACTACAAGGACGCCGGTCCACCTATGCCCGAAACCTGGGACGAACTTATTGAGAAGACAGGTATTGCGGTGGAGCGATTTAGACGAGTGATAACTAGCTATCAACATGACAAATATTCACAACGAGCCGAGCAGATAGCTGATTGGCTATGCCTCGTTATCGCAAGTGGGTCAGGAACTACAGATACACACTTCGTGCAGCCGTCTGTGATTGCTAGAAAGAAGGAACTGATGCCTCACTTCCGACATTTTATGGCAGCGTTTTCAAAACTTATACTATCATCATCCGTAGCATCCACGGATTGCGGCCCCCCCGATACCGAGACTAAGTGTTTGACGGAAGCGGATGAGGTTTTGGTTGGTCTGTATGGTTATGCCGATGTCGCGAAGGCGATCACTGGGGAGAAGCTTCCACGGATCAGACCGGGGTTTATCAAGGGAAGCAAATTGTCGGAGGGATGGAAACTACCAACAAAGGGCCTTGCTTCGCCCGATACGCCAGGAAGTCCGAAATCCCCTCAAACACAGCTCTCGCCTATTGAGCAATCACCAGTCGGGAACAAACCTGGACATCTTGATTCTGCTCTTGTGGAGGCGATGGAGAAATTGGATGGGATCATCAGACCTGTAATATTGAAACTGGAGAGCTCTTTGTCGTGCGATCAGCAGTTGGTTACGAGCAGTCATCAACAAGTCATTGGAACAAACGTGGTGCAAGCAACACACAAAGTCTTTGATGTGATGCGAAGATATTTTGCCCTTCTGAATGGCGTCAACATGGTTCCACAAGCAGCATCAAGTCCCACGTTGGTAGATTTCGAAATTCAGAAACAGCGTCTGCGAGACTCTTTCGGAGAGCTAGCTGTTGCAAGCATGGATGTCACGGCGTCATTAGCAGACGAATGGACCAACAGGCGAGGGGAAACACTGGAAGAGAGACTCAATTCCGTCCGGCAGTGTATCAGAGATGTGGAAAGTGGCATTCGGTCCCTTAACTTTACCACGCAATTGTTAGTGGGAGAGCTCGAGAGAGAATCAGCCAAGACTGTTGATGATCTGCGATGGAATCAACCAACAGATCTGTCACCAGGTGGACGAGCGTCGGGACATCAACGAACAGGCTCACGACAACTGAAGCTTCCTAGAGGTTCGGTTGGGAGTGCGTCGCAAAATGCTCCCTCATCCAAGGTTACAAGACTGCTTGGAGAACAGCTGCAGCGGCCGGAACCACAACCGCCACGAGAGGCTATGAAGTATCTCCAGTGTGATTACGACAATGAGATCGTATACGGTGCAAAGGGACAGGTTAAAGGTGGAACGCTTGTAGCTTTGGTGGAGCGCTTGACCCGTCATGACATGTTGGATTCAGGCTTTAACACAACATTTTTACTCACTTATCCTTCCTTTACCAATTCTTCGGAGCTGTTTACTCAATTGGCAAAACGGTTTACGATGCAGCCTCCGGCGGGAATTCAAGGTGAAGACTACGATTACTGGGTAGAAAAGAAGCAGAGATTGGTCCGGATGAGAGTCCTTAGTATTCTGAAGATTTGGTTGGAGTCCAACTGGATGGAGAACAACGACAACGAGTCCAAGCAAGTGCTGAAGTCGATGCACAACTTTGCGAAGGAAGTGATGCTACTAGTGCTGCCTGGTACAAGTCAAATTCTGTTACTTATCGAGACACGACTACGAGGCCAGGAGCCGGAGAATAAGCGTCTGGTTCTTACCATGTCACAACAACCACCGCCACCAATACTTCCTCGGAACATGAGGAGACTCAAGTTCCTTGATATTGATCAGCTCGAATTTGCACGACAGTTGACGATAATAGAAGCCAGGTCGTACAGCAAACTGAGGGTTGTCGAATGTTTGAGCAAGGGGTGGAGTAAACCGCCGTCGGCTGGTGCCAAGGACCCTGCGGAGAACATTAGGGCCATTATCATGCAGTCCAACCAGCTCACCAATTGGGTAGCTGAAATGATTCTGACACAGCAAGAAGCAAGAAAACGGGTTGTTGTTATCAAACATTTCATTGGTGTAGCTGAGGTATTTCAATATTTTTCTTTCTTTTCTTTCTTTTCCAATTGAAAGGGATTTCGTTACTCATACAGTGCAAACAGAAATGTCGCACACTAAACAACTTCTCTACGCTCACAGCTATCTTAGCCGCTTTACAAACCGCCTCCATCCATCGTCTAAGAAGGACATGGGAGCACGTCCCGGCAAAGTCAACGATCACTCTCGAAGGACTTAATAAACTCATGGGAGCTACAATGAATTTTGCGGAGTACCGTGAGATGCTACACATTGTCAATCCACCATGCGTGCCATTCTTAGGTATAACATCTAGAGTCCAGTTAGCTATATGAATTCACGTGCTAACACCTTCAAGGCGTGTACTTGAAGGATCTCACCTTCGTTGCAGACGGGAATGACGACTTCATCCGGGGTACAGAGCTCATAAATTTCGGCAAGCGTGTGAAGGCTGCAAACATCATCTCGGATATTCAGCAATACCAGGCCGTACCTTATTCTTTGACATCTGTGTCCGAGCTGCAGGATTACATTATATCGAGCATGCAGAGCGCCCGAGATGTTAACGAGATGTATTCCGTATCACTATCATTGGAACCTAGGGAGAGGGAAGACGAAAAGATTGCAAGGTAGAACACCTTTCACTACCGCCCACTCACCCACCACTCACCATCATCACCACACCCATTGACCCTTATCCTATTACACATGCTTTGTCGCCGCTATATTCACGTTGAGAATATCTCTGACAACCGTTGTTGCTGCAGATTGCTTACGGAATCGGGCTTTTTGTGACATTTGGGCCGCGTTTGGAGGTCTCGGGGTAATTGTTTGGGACAGGAACGGGGGACGATGGTTCTTGTACTTTTATTTAGGTGTTGTGCATACGGCGTCCACCACTATCATCGGCATCATTGGCATCATCATCGTTCATCATATCATCATTGCGGTTGGTTTCGGTTTTGTTTTTGTTTCAGGCCTTTCGTTTTTTTGTTTGGGGCGTGTCATTCTATACCAGTTGCAACGACATTTATGATAGGGCTGATTCTTGTTCTCCTGCTGTGCTGCATATGTTCCCTCTCTTCATTCTATCTGGTGCAGGTTGTGTGACTTCGTTTGTTGAAAATTTGCTTTTTGTGATGTGCGCTCTGTCGCCGTTTTTATTGAAGGAAGGAGCGAAGAGGGTGTGTTTGAGTTTTTTCTTGTGCTCCGCCCCGTTATAAAATATACCTGCTTTCTGTTTTAGTGTTTTTGCGTCACTACTACCTGATCATGAAACTGCTTGGGGATGTTGATTGGGTCTAGTCATGAAGAACTTACAGCCTTTAGAGCTTATCATAGAGATGGATAAGGCTGGGATTTATCCAGTGTTCCTGGATATATAAGCACAAAAGTTTATTGAGAACAAGCGCCCATGGGTGGGCGTGGGCAGGCTTTGGTTTTTCGGAGTGGGGAAGTGCTAAGAGGTAATTCTCCAGCTTGCAGTTGTATCACGGGTGGTTTGGGTAGATAGAATTCCCACTCATACCGAAGATGGCATTCTAACAGCCGAGCAGTTCATAGAAACACCTGCTGTATTGCGGATACATCCTGAAGAAGTAGGTATGCTCGCTATATGCACAGCATAGCACATCATCAGAGCGATCGTCGCACTTTGCTTTTTGCCGGGACGGGAGGGAACACGTGCACGTGTTACATCTACCCGTCAATGGCGCTGTTGGGCAGCAAGCTCAGCCCAACCCTAACCCTCGGGGTTTGGCTTCTCAACATGTCACTTCTCTACCTCCTAAGCTCAGCTCCCACCCTTCACAGCAACGTAACCATCCTGAAGATATTTTCCTTTCTACCTCCTAACAACACAACAGGTTCATTTTTCTGTCAAAGCAAACCAGGTGCGTTCAACAATCTCTAGCTATCTCTTATTCATCCTCTACACTGCATACCTATTATTATTTATTCATCGTGATCACTTCCCTTATCAACAAGTATACCTGCCTTTTTGGTTCTTGCCAACGCAATACAACTTTGACTCACTAGTCGACTAGTTTCATCTATCAGGTATGTTAAACTGAGGATTGAACTTCCATTTCATGTTGAACTCATTCTTCTGCTGCTTTCGGGATTCATTGTTATCGGCAAAGCTAACCAAGTCGTCCTAGGCAACTAGGTAATCATGTCAATCTAAGCCATCATTTATACAACAATCGATGTTCACGGTCTTGCGAGCAACCTTGCAGAGGGATAATGTAGGAACAAGGGAGCGATGCAAAACTCTGAGGGCATAGGCTACTCAACCGCATCCTTGCTTTAGAGCATAAGCAAAAACGCCAGTAATCAGATATTAGCTCAATCAGATTTTCCTACTTAAGCATGTCGATTATGAGACAGCAGAGGTTCGCCTGGGATTGCTAAACAGCTTCGGACGAAATGTTTTGGGAATACCTGTAAACCCACAAGCCGTCCAAAGAGCAAACAAGATCCGTCACGAAGGGAAGATCAGGTTAGATTCTATAATCCTTCGTCAATACCAGTGTTAGGCACAAACGTCCCGGGTCCAAATCTACCGGCTAAATTTGATGGGATGTCCCGTGGTCCCGAGACTTTCACAGCAAAAATTCAGTCCCGGGACGTCTCGTGCCTAACACTAGTCAATACAAACACTCCTACTTGACGAGAATCTCTTTCAAGAATACTACGGGATTCCGTATAATGAAACGCTTGATTTGGAATGCAAGTACACTAGTTCTGACCTTCCGAGATCCAAAGCTAACTTATAGCTTTTCCGGGCTATCTGGATATGCTATCCCGTTTGGCAATTTCCAAGGGAAGTTAGCGATGCCAGGGTTCATTGATATGCGGCAAAGAGCCATTAACCTTGACCGAATCCCAACGACAAAGCATGGCTCGTCCACGCAGAGCTACCACTCAGGTCACCCCTAGCAAATCTCCTGTATCAACTCGCACGAAATCCCATGCCGCAAAGACCCCCGAGACACAATCTGCAGCACAGGCTCCACCGGCGGAGAAACGCAATACTGTCCCGTGGCACCCTCGACACCCATCACCTCAGGCACCAATAAAGAAAATCCCCTCGACGGATCAGATCTCGAGCTGGACGATAATCCTGGCTTAGATGACGCGGCAGGAGACAATGTAGACGGCGGTGTTATCGACGAAGAGATGAGAAATCTCGGGCTCCAGCTCAAGAGGGTCACAGAGAGTGTGCGAGATAAGAGGGGCGCTAATAAGGAACTCGAGAAGCAACCGGAGAAGGAACCCGAGAAGCAATCCGAGACGGGAGATCGTCAGTAGGGGAAGCCCTTCTTCAATACCAGTATGAAAAACCCTAAACAGGTTGGTCGACATTGCGAATACTAATAACTACTAAATGGACTATCTGGAAGGACACCTACTCATCGTCTTAATACTAAACAGTAGCAAAGTGGCAACATTTGTGAGAGTGATAGTTCTTTGAAAAAAGCTGCACGAATTGATTGTACATCCGCTTTTTTTTAATATGGTTTCGTGCATTTCGTGTACCATAGGGTGCATCTGGTTTGCTGCCCAATTACATTTCTGCCTCCCAATTGCATTTGCAACGTAATCACGATATTAATTGCATTTAAAAGCCACCGTTGCAAAAAAAAAAGAATTACATGTCACTGGCATAACTCCACTTGTATCGGCCTCAAACTCAAATTCACACCTAGATACTTACCTACTGTACCAAAAAAGCCCCGTTTATTGATGCCAAGTTAATGCTGTATTAAAGTTGAATTCTTTATAAATGTATACATTGGCTGAACTTGTGGGGTATTTCGGAATTTGCAACAATATCAATTGTTTTGAATGTGGGATCAATTTCACACTAATGTAGCACAGAAGACCACATTAGGTGGTATTGATAGCACATTGATGCTAGATTGCTGTCATATTCAAAATGATGTGCATTGAGTTAAATAGTAGAGTTATACTATATTACTTCCACATGTGTATATTTCGCAATTGCCTGCACACGCCCGCACACGCCCGCACACGCTCGCGCATGCCCGCGCATGCCCAGTGGTTTGCTGCCAGCTGACTGATGTATGGTAAAAAAATATCTCTGGCATGATTGGAACCTGTTTTAGTGGGTATTGTACACACCCACTAACCACTACACTATGTAGTTTGCTGAACATAACATCATGTTAGGGCTATTTGTAGGTATACTGGTTTATTACTGTCACATCATTGTGACAAGAATGTGGAATGCCTGCCACATCTATGCAAATGCTCAATGCTGCTCAATTGACCAATATTACCCCATTCAACTAAATACTCAATCATTTACAATGTCATATTTGCTGGTATCTTGTATTACTGTGGTATTTTGAGCTATTCCCCAGTAATTGGAATCTTACATTGAGTAATATGCTACAATCACTGGACTCTGGGAGTCATGCTGCACTCGGGTAAATGTGGCACTGCAGTCACATCAATAAACGGGGTTTTTTTGGCATAGTAGGTAAGTAACCATTCGGACTTTCGGGATCTAAAGCTAACTGTCATATGTTATCCAGACTAGTAACTTTCTAGGTAAAGTATCCTCTGTGAGGCCCCACGGGTTGTAATAGTATCTACTAATACACCCTAGGCTTAAGGTTCGGGTCAGAAGATGAGTAGAGTTGTACTTTACAAGACCATGATCTACTACTGTTTTTTTCGTGGCGGATACCTAGAGATACGTATTCGTCTTTATAAGGCGAAGCTGATGTATTGTTGAAGTATGCTTTAATACCGTTGATGCACATTGTGTTTTTTGCTGTCAAAAGGCTGTTTCGTTAGGTACTAGCACTCGTTTCACCTCTGACAGGGGTTTGGAGATATGTTCTATTTACTTGTATTATGTTGTGATTGTCTTGCGGCTCATGACGTTATCAGTTATGGATGGGATTTCAACATCATCGTTTCGCTGAGTTCGAGATTGTGCCAATCAGAAATGTCCCCAACGCACCCTAGTTATTTTTTGATATGATAGAACTGCTTGGAAGGATATTCCGAGAAAGATGGGCCAAGGGATTCCTAAAAAAAGATGAGGTACGTTTGATAACAGCACACGAGTTCATTTCTTATTCTAGTTACTTAACGCTTGCTTTGTCCCGATTTAGGTATTGTGTGTCCGATATCTATTTAAGATCAGGGATACATCGATCATGACGGGATACGCCGACACGATCGTAGGGAGTTAGTTGGTCAGAATATTCTCATTGTAGTACTCTGGACGCCTTCGCGTATGCATGATGAGAACGGAGGCCCGGCCTGGGATCGTTGTGTACGTAATAGAACGGTGAAATCATGATAAAACCATGATGCAAGGAAACATTTGCAGGATCTTGCTAACTTGGCTATATACTTATTTGAATGTCTATCAGTAACTCAAAAGGATGTGGGGATCCACAGCTTCACCGCCTTTCTAGGAACTACCTACCTGCCGGCACCGTACTCATGACACCATTGGAGGAAAAGAGTTATAACATTGCCTGGTCGCTGTCGAAGTAACGAATACCAGGGAGAAGGAAAGACAGACGGACATGATCGAAGTGGTATCGTCCAATCACTGTTCGGGGAGCATGAATGGACTACGTATACTGGGACATGATGGCCTGCCTGTACGCGCTTCAAAAAATGACAGGTAAATTTCGAGATTACAATATAACTCTCCAGGTTCGGGCGTCGATGTGACCCTAGCACGTCTTATTTGGACCAAGACTGCAGGGGGGGGCATGATTTACAGGCCACCCTGAGCGGGCGGATCACAAGTCATCACTCCCATTTGCCAATTGGCCTCGGTGCTAACGAGATGGCTGGGATTCGGATTTAACGATACTCCCAAAGAACGTACTCTAAACATGGATCCTGAATCCCCATCCCCTTTTCTAGCTTCTCATTCACTTACTTTACTCGGGTATCGATGGATATAAAAAATTCGATATGCCTCAATCCCTGTTCTCAAAAAAATTTGTATAGATTGACCCCAGGAAACCACCACCACAGAGAAATCACGCAGATTGGGATGAGATCATGGACGAACCATACAATTAGAGTGAAACATTTTGCCATCCCAATTCTTCGAGGCGAAACTAAACGGCGATAAAGAGGTAGTTTGGGTACGTAAAAGTACTCCAACTAAGGTATCCTGCGGGGTGGAGTTGAAGGCTGCTTTCTATACGGGGAATGCCGGTTTCGAGGGATCTCGAGTGGTGAGTGCCCGGTCATGACCGAATGCGGGTGTGGCGGCAGGGAAGAGGATCGGTATTAGATGGGCATGGGCCATTAGCTGGGCCCGTCCAGCTGGATATTTGGGTTATCAATGGCATGGGCTGTCAATTGCATAAAGTGCAATCATGGTGCATGATGGTGATAGTGGATTCTAGCCTATACCGTTGCGTGGAAAGATAGCGTTATGGGATCTTGAGCGTTAGAAGAAACATGAAACAGACCAACAGGTTGTGCCAGGGTTAGATACTCAGGAGAATCAATTAGGGTCGAAAGCGCCTAATACCCTATCCACTACCTCGGGGTACTCCTGGGAGTGAACCGGGGCAGAAATGGCTAGGTGATGATATTCCAATACTGTAGAGTGTCGTCAAATTGTAGGGGATACCTAAATAGCCCAATCTCTGCGGGTCATGTCAAGCACTCTTCTTCTGGAGACGGATACCTACGACTTATAATTTCAAGCCTTTGTGTGTCTCGATAGAAGAGAGGGATATTCTAGGATAGCTTTCCTGATTAGTGCCCGCGTACCGACAAAGTAGCTTCGGGCGACATCCGAGACTCATCCGAGAAGAGACATTGCGATACATGGGTAGCCGCTGAGCACGTGCATGTACTTTGCTTTCTTTTTCAGTTGCCATGCAGACCTCACGACCTGAAGTTGACGCAAACCGCATGAATTCCATCCAAATGGTGTGTAGTGCCCCAAAGCAGTTGGAGAAACAAGCTATCTTGAACGAAAACGATGGGGGGGATCGGGCAAATCCGAGAGCTATACTCGCGGCTCTACCAGCCCCAAGCGGCGTCTAATTCTTCTCTTCAACCCTTCGGACAACTGCGAGAGAGTAGATTGATATTCACTCGTGGGTGGTTTGTTTGAAACCGCAAAGCTCATGTAGTTTATATCTGCCGATCTGTATCACCATATGTGCGGCCATTCCCTGGTATCACACATTCCGTGGTAAACAGGTCAGGAATTCTCTTCTCCGGATCCGTCAGTCAATACTATAAAATCGGACTACTTTCCCCAGAAATTTCGGGGCCAATTCAATTTCAACCATCGTCTATCGTCTACCTGGGACTCCCTTATTTCGCACGCGCAAGTCCACCGTACATAATACCAAGAATACTAAGACCTCTTGATATCGGTCAGCCGCATTGAAGTTATCATCGGCAGCCACCGCCTCCACTGCGTCAGGGTTGTGTTGGTAGTACACAGTCTTGCACTCGCAGGATAAATAACGAAGTTTGTTCTGTTCACCCCCCCCGGGCCCTTCGCACATCAAACACAGACAATGGCAATTTCAGAGCTACAGAACAGCATCAAGCCGAGATCGATACAGAAGATCTCGTTGCACAACTTCTCCGAACGAAGGGACGAGATTGCAATGCAGATCATCGATGCAGCTGAGAATAACGGGTTCTTTGCATTGATTAATCAGGAATCTCCCTCGCCCGAAGAGATTGAAGAGGTCTTTACAATCTCGTGAGTTTCTATGTCTTTTTTCTTTCTTTCCTTTAGTGAGGGTGATGGGAACTGAGAGACATGGCAGACAGAAGTTCTTCTCCCTTTCAAACGAGATAAAGGCGCAAACACCATTACGGAAAAGCGAGAATACGGGCTGGGAGTCTCGTTCCCAGATCCGACCTTCCACCGGTGTTGCCGACCAAAAAGGTATTCGCCTACCATTTCTTGGTATTGGCATCGTCTGACATGCATTGAAACCTAGAATCAATCCAGCTCCAGTACCACCGCCGACACGACTCATCATGGCCCAGCGACGAAGCCCTCTCCCCGGAATTGAAAGGAAAGCTCAGTACTTTTATGGAGAAGACGCACAAGCTTTCACAAGAGATCCTATCTATTTTTGCTGAGGCATTAGGATTCCCCACAGATCACTTTGCCAAGGCCCACCAAATCACTGCAGATGACGCTCAAACCACACTCCGATTGCTGCATTACCATGATATCCAAGGGATCGAGTTCCCGCCGCAGTATTGGCGTGCCGGTGCACACACGGATTTTGATTGCCTAACAATGTTGTTTCAACGTACAGGCGAGGACGGACTAGAGGTCTGCCCGGGGAGGGAAGCACACTCGGGTTTTGCGAAAGGCGATATGTGGACTCCCGTGGAGCCGATTACTGGGGAAATTGTGTGCAATATTGGAGATATGTTGATGTCGTGGAGTGATGATCGGTTTAAGAGTTTGTTTCACCGTGTGCGATGTCCAAAGATTGGAGAGAATCAGAAGGAGAGATATAGTATTGCGTATGGCTCCCCCTCCTCACCCTCCCTGCATATGCGAGCCTTGTGGCTGATTGTGTGCGAAAGATATTTCAACCAGGCGAACAAGAAAGTGGTGGTGCAAGGACCACAGAAGAAGTACCCTCCATTGACAGCGCATGAGTATATCATGAGCGCTTTGCAGAGAAATTTCGCTCAGCTAAAGACTTAATTACGTAGCTCAAAAGGGAGGCGGATAGGGAGGCTTTGACATTTGACGGGAGTTTTGGTCGTGGTTGTTTTTGTTTTGCGATAATGGTATCGTCTTCTTTTTGGATGTATTTTTTGACCTTCTACCGTTGTTTAATCAGTACCTGCTTGCTTCATCGCACTCGTATCTGTTACCATTGTCGTCATGCGAGATAATCTCTGTGCTAAGATTACTATCCGAAGGACCCTGACTGTGATGTGCCGCGAACCTTGGGAGCTTCCGGGTGCAACAAAGCGACATCCAGGTGCCCACTAACAAAACCCCGTCCGCCGCATACCGTCTTCACCAGCTACATAAATCTCTGAAGAAATCCCAGCGAAAGTTTCGCCTCTCCCTCTCCTCCCCGTCGCAACATATTCACATCAACAATGTCAGAAAAACCCGCCGCAACAAAACATGGCTTCTCTCCCAGCAACATCCCAATCCCACCCTGCACCCCACCCTGCACCCCACCCTGCGGCTTCCACCCGCAATCCCAACCCCTCTCCGACCACCTCCTCCTCTACATCCTCCCCTACCTCCCCGTCACAACCCTCCTCCAGCTCCGCGCCGTAAACCGTCACTGGCACTCTCTAATCAGCACCCGCCGGCCCTTATGCTCTGCATGCTTCACGCTCCCACCCACCACCCCACCAATCGGGGGTACCCTCGAGCTACACCCCGTCTTTAAGAAACTAGACTACTGGGGATACGACCTACATCTTCCCTGCACACCGCTCGACGGCCGCGCGCAGATCCGCGGGCGGAGCGTGATGGGGGAGGTAGTGGGCGAGGGTATGGCGTGCAGACCCGCCGTGAAGGAGGTGGGGGTGTGGTTGTGTGGTGGGGTTCACACGGTGAGGAGGGAAGGTGGGGTGAGGGTCAAGGATTTGGTGGAGGGGTTTGATGCGGTTGTGCAGGAGCGGCGGTATGCCACAGAGGGTCAGAGGAGGTTTGTGTGGGATTATAAGACCTACCCGTGAATTCCCTTCCCCCCTACACACCTTCCGGGTAATGACTGATGGAGGTAGGTTTGCGGGTTTCCGCACGATACCGCAGTTGTCGAGTGTTGGCGAGTCGAGGCTGGTGGTCACGCCGGTGTTTTTTGATACTGCTGCTATTGTAGCGGAGTTGAGGGAGGGGGTGTGGACGAAGGGGTGTGCGGGTGTGGCGTTTTGTTTTGAGTTGCCGGGGTAGATGGGTTTCGTGATGGTGGGGTGGCGTTTTGTTTGTCGCGGGTGTGTTGCGGTATATTTGGGGCGTTGTTTTGGGTGTTTTACTAGATTCTATGTGAAATGAATAGGGAGCCTGCATAGGGGCAATCAGTGATTAGAGGGATCATGCTGTTTCTTCTTCTTCATCCACGTACACCTGCTATCGGTCTCTGAAAACCTTGGTGTTCTCGTTCTCGCAATCGTTTACTTTGCTCCGTCATACTATCCTCCGGGTCTTTTAACCTTTCTCTCTCGTCTTTCCGCCCTCGCGCCTATCTCCGACCACCTCATGTTCTAAACCTAACCCTGCTCGTACCACGGCGTACTCTACATATTGTCTATATGGACCTTCTCATTCATCTGGTATCCAATCAGGCCTGTGTGTTCTTTTAATGGTATAGGCTGGAGAAAGGAAGAGTAGTAGTACGTAGTAACTGACCACAATAGAAAAGTTCAAGGACGCCGATCCTCTTACCAACCCCCGAATTTGCCATATGCAGATTTTCTTTTCATTTTTCTACCTTGTAGCAACATGGACAACTTTAACTGCAACATGGACATCGATGTTGGCCTTTGCCATTTTCAATCCCTTTCTATCTCCGCATCCCTTCAAAACCGGGGGATCAAGACTCGTAGCATAGCGGTAGTACCCACAAACCTCAGGCTCCTTAACGAAGCAATCCAGGATAACCCGAGCAGTGACCGGTCCCGCCGTGAGCAAATCTCGGAGCATATCGGGACCCATAGCAACGGCAGAACAGACTAGCCTCAGCACAAACCCCACCCACCCACATGCGTACCGCGCCAATCTCCAGCGTCCCCGAGTGTTGCCGGAACTCGCACGTTTTCTTCCCCCCCACGTTCACCAGCGCGAATCGGTGCGGTGTGTCCGTAGAAATGAGGCGCTGGATTTCGGCGAGAGGGGAGGTAGCAAAGATCGTGCCGAATACCTGCGCGTCGGACAGGAAGGCTAGGTGGGGGCTGGAACCGGAGCGTTTTGTTGTACGCCCGCACGCAGCGACGGGACTCGGGGTGGAACCGGTCTAGTGCTGGTTCGGCGAGTATTACTACTGCTACCACTTTCTTTATAGCCGGCAGAGGGAAGTGGGTGCCGGAGGAAAGTCCGACGTGCACGTGCATCCCGACTGTGTTGTTGACGGTGCTACGGAAGTTTCCACTGGTCATGAGATGTAGTACTTTCTCCAGCTCGCGGTCCCACGGGTTGGAAGAGTTTAGAGAAAGGATTGGAGTTGTAATCTCCAGATCTGAATGGACAATTTGGTTTAGGGACAAGGGGTATTGGTGAGGTTTATGGAGCATACGGTAGATCTCTTGTGGATGGTAATCAATGCTCAGGTCGTTTCTTACGCCCTATTTGCTGTAGTCGGGAGTCTTAGTGACGTTGGGCTCGTATGGCTGCTCTACTTGCTGGGCTGGGAATCTGTGGCTTGATAATATTTCTACTACTTTAGGCTGTATTATCTCTTGTGTGAGGATGCTTTCTTCTTGAGGTTTTAAATAACAAGTAATCATTTCGACCTCGACCCCGAAGGTGAGCGTGTTCAGAGTGATCTGCAGCGTGTTATCAATCGACGCTGAAGGTTCCATGGTGTAATCGTAGGTAGCCGCTTTTATACAAACATATTGCTTCCTCTGGATTACTGTCTCATATAGTCTGCAACAGAGCGGGAAAGTCTTTCATCTCGATCTTTTTTCATCTTATGGTTGTACTTATTGTACTTAGTCAATTCGAGATGAATGGGAATGGCCCCGCCAAAATGATACCAGACCGCTTTTTGATCGCCGAGGCTCTGATCTGGGCTCTTGTAAAATCAAAGTACCGGTACTCCACCGCAGGGAGGTAGCTACAACTTCATGTTTTGTCAATACTAGCCTTTGACAATAATCTTAGAATTACACATACACCCTCGCCAGCTGAGATCCTTTCCTTGGGCTCCAATCTCAGCATCCCGGGCTCATAATATACGGTGATAGAGATGGAACGGTGATGATAACCATAAGTACAGCGAGTAAATTGTAACTGACATAGAAACGAGATAAGAAAACTAACTAGCAGCATGAGTGATCAGTGCTGACTTCCAACAGCTAGAAACGAGATAGAACGAAATCTCAATAGAGCCCGAACGTCTCGTCTCGTGGTATGTTTGGTCTTCTCGGTCCAGGACGTTTCGTACTAGGGATTATATATACACACTACTTAGTCCTTATGTCTTCCCCTCTTAGTCGCCAGTGCCCAGTCCTCCTCATTGAGGCAGTGTTAAATTGAAGAGAGTGATTTGAAAACGAACGATGCCCCAGTTAACATCCGGAATCATTATATCGATGCACTTTGGGTCTTTGCCGTCTTTCTTCCAAATCCCAGGGATTGATAGATAGGCATTACCATCGAGTATTTTGTTCAGACCTCGATAGAGTTCAAAATAAAAACTGGCGTTTTTTAGGTAGCTGAACTCTTCTTGGCGCCAGGACCTGGACGTACTGAAGAATCTGTATGAGATGGTCGATGCTGTAGAAGATAGGCTCCTTTTTGGCTTCGGGTTCCGCGTCAACACTACCAGATAGTGCTCATGCAGAAGAGCTGGTCGGTGGAGGCTTTCACAGTAGCGACGACGGGCGAGGAAACCGGGGAAGTGGCGAGATGATACAGGCCTGAACTTAGCAATTGCGGCCACGCAAAGCCCGTCTGGAATGGCAGTGATTAATTATCCAGCTTGGTAAGGTACATGAAGTAATACCTGCGTCAACTCTTAGTACATAGCTATAACCGATACCAAAGGTTGTTTTTACCAATGATGACTCCAGATTAGTGTTCGCCACGGGACAAGACGAGACGAAGCCCGGGACATCTCGTCGACCCACGAACTGAGGAATTGAGGTCTCAAGACACCCTTGGCAGGAACTGAGTCGGTTGTAGTCTGAATGTACCATTGAAGTTTACTCTGGGAAAGATCGAAAGCCTTCGAAACTGGACTAGACGCTGCTGCCTGGAGTACTCTCGTTCCCTCCCACCGTTCTCCGCCCCCTTCTTCCACGGTTGGAGATGTAGGGAAGTTATTGATATCCGTTGTCGAATGGCGGGGCGTTGGCGCCGTAGATAGCGTAAAGCTCGCTTGAGGGAAGTCGGTGTGACCCAAGATGTAGAGGAGCTTAGTGCAACACTAGTCTCAATGGTGACATCTCTAACAAGATCTGAGCCAGGGGATCTTTAGCAGAGAAATCGAATCGTAAATACAAAGAAATTCACAGTACATACTCTACTGTTCCCCTCTTCAAGATGAGCTTTAATCACGATTCACAATGGATGGAATAGAGGTTGCACGTTGTTAGTGGTTCATCTAAATTCTTGGCATTACTGTCAATAAACTTCTTCTGCCGCATCCCACAACACACCTCAAATGTCGACCTCAATTGCCCTTCGGTTACCGCGAGCACGGTATATCTCTCGACTGTCCATCTTCCGAAACCGTCTCTTCACCACCTCTACGACTTCCCACCATGCCTCAAACACAAAGGCCCCCGCAAGAACCCGATTCGCACCTTCGCCAACCGGCTTCCTCCATCTCGGATCGCTACGGACTGCATTGTTCAACTACCTTCTCGCGAAGAATACCGGGGGCCAATTCTTACTGCGGATAGAAGATACCGACAAGGTGGGGCTGTTACGGACTCAGCGAGGAAGTAGGGTGGCAGCTAATCAAATGAATGAAAGAAAAGGACCGTCGAAGGTGCGGAAGAAAGTCTAATGGAAACATTACGATGGGCAGGGTTGCAGTGGGATGAAGGTGCGGGACCACAAATTCAATCCCTCATATCCTCTGACATTCCCTACAGGCCCCGATATCGGCGGTTCCTACGGCCCATACCGGCAATCTGAGCGCTCCGAACTCCACCGAAAACACGCGCAGCAGCTAATCGACAACGGCCACGCCTACCGCTGCTTCTGTACGACAGAACGCCTGGAAGCCCTCTCCATCGCACGGAAGCGCTCCGGACTCCCAACCGATTACGATCGTACCTGTACCTCGATCCCCACTGACGAATCTGCGTCGCGCGCCGCGACGGGGGAGGCCCATGTTGTCCGCTTAAAGACCCCGGATCAGTATCCTGGCTTCCACGACACTGTATACGGAAACATCGTCTTCACGGAAAACAAGCGGGCGCACTCTCTCGGCGCTTTCGAAGACCCAATCATCTTGAAGTCTGACGGCTTGCCGACATATCACCTCGCCAATGTTGTGGACGACCACCACATGAACATCACCCACGTGTTGCGAGCAACGGAATGGATGCCTTCAACGCCGAAACATGTACACCTGTACAACTGCTTCGGATGGACTCCGCCGGAATTCGTGCATGTGGGTTTACTGCAGAATAGCGAGAGGGGGAAACTTAGCAAGAGGAACGGAGACGTGTTTGTGTCGGAGTACAGGGAGAAGGGGTACCTTTCGGAGAGTCTGAATAACTTTGTTGCCTTGCTGGGATGGAGTCACGAACAACAAAGCGATGTGATGAGCCTCCAAGATATGGTGGAACGGTTTGAAACCAGTCGCTTGACCCAGGGTAACACGATAGTCAACTTCGAGAAACTAGACTTCTTACAGAGGCAGCACGTAATGAATGTTACAACCGTGGAGGAAATCCTTGAGCGTGTCCAAAAAGTGGTAACTGATATGTTCGGAGAGAAGTGTGTTCCCTCCCGACCGCCGCTCGACGAGAAAATGATGTGTACTGACATATTCTTCGCAGACTTGAAAACGGTGACAAAATCACGAAAGAATATGTCCGCGCCATTCTCGATGCTAATCTCTCAAGCTTTGTCCTGCCAGAATCTTTTGTAAAGACGCGGGCCTACTTCTTCCGCGCGCCTGTGGAATTCAAGCCTAAAGTTGTTAAGCAAATTAACCGCTACCTTTCGGAGAACAACATGACATATTTCGAATTGATGGAATTCTTTATTGCTGGCCTAGAAAAACGCTGCAACGAAGATTGGACGTACGAGAATCTCCACAAGTACGTCGAACTGAAGGAGATGGAAAACCGAACGAAATGGAATAACAAAATGCGCCTAGTGAGATTAGCAATAGCTGGCGGCGAACACGGCCCGTCAGTGGCACAGACGATGGTAATATTAGGCAAGGAAAGGACCATGAAAAGGCTGGCGCAGGTTGAGGGTATTCTACTGGGAACGGTTAGAAAAGTCAAGATTGTCTCTGAGCCTACAAAAGAAACACCAAGATCTGCGGTGGAAGCAATTAAAGCTGCATGATGTATATGTTGAAAAGGTGGGTCGGGGGGTATTGTTGCGGGTTACTACTGTCCACACTTCGGTCTTCGGCCGTATATACGAGGTGCTGCGTTAAATAGTGCACATGTACGATAAAGGAGTTGTATATATAGAGTAGTCGCTGAGAGCAAGCGAAATTGTACTTTATAGCTAAATATGTCTCTAACAAAGCGTGGTCCCCCGCTTTTGATTAACCCCAATTCCCTGAAATTTAAAGATAATTGACCGCATGAAGCGGGGGAGAGTGAGTTACGATGACCGCATATACCGTGCAGTTATCCAAACTCCAAATTCAGTTGCAGCAGCTAGTAGATACGCTACGACTCGGGGTCCGCAGAAAGAGGCGGATGGAATACCCTTGATTTGTGATACCCTGAGTTACCTGACGACAGAGTGCAGTAGTTCGGGCGAATGAGATTGAAGCTTTTTTGTCTCGCAGCCTGTTCCCTCGGTAAGGTAAACAAGGAAGGGGAGTGCATTTCACGCTTTATGTGCTTCAGAATCGCGGTGTTGTTATAGGATAGACGGAGAGCATTCACTGAGGGTAGGGCAGAGACTGAACAGAATTCTGCGGGAAGATATCATTTTGCAGTGAAAATCGCTAGATATGATAAGGTGCACTGGTGTTTGTTGTGGAGCGCTCATCGTGTCTCACTCGCGAGGTTTTTCAGCCCCAGCAGGGGCGAAATTTGAAAGGCTGGGAGTGTTCGCAATTTTGATGGCGCAGCAATTGTTCTAAAGTTGTTGCTATCGAGTTCCGAGGTTGTTCCTTTTTTCGTCCTGCGAAGTCATGTATGGTACCCGAGAATATACATGCCTTATCAACCGAAGTTGAAATAGAGATAGAGCAGAGTAGAGTGCCCGCATCAAGGTGGAAGGATCTAGAGTACCTGTAGATGTTTTTTGTCTGTGGTGTGCGCTGTCAACGTGTATATTGAGATGCAGAGAAATTTTTCTTTGACATGGTGGGGAAATGTTTTTTCTTTTTTCTTCTTCACTTTCATGTGATGGTATGATTTGCATGCCGGAACCGTTTTTGCAATTGCTCGACGACTCGAAAGTCTCGAGTTTTTGCTGCGGGCTACCAGCTGCGGGCTTCGTTTGAACTGCATTGTACGCTTTCCTGCCTTCCTGCCTGCTCAAGTGCCCCCTGCCCTATCTGAGACGTACCGACGAGAAAAATAGCCGTCTGACAGGCAGGAACTGTCATACTAAACCGCAAATGGCGACTCCGGGCGTTCGGGATCCCCTGCCCTTCTCGCGAGGCTACCGAAGCACTTCAACTGTTGCCAGCGTCTAATTGCCGGTAATGTTTACCGCCAGAATTATGGGCCGATTTCGATAGTGCATTTTGGAGAGTGACATCATTTCCTGAACGAGCCGATACTGTAGCGTAACTATCCCCAACCTCTGAATATTGATACAAAGCAGAGCCGAGGTGAACCCCGGACTACAAGCTTAGTGGGGACATGTTACTTTTTCTTTCCCGCAAGGCACTGCGCTAATATTAGTCGTAGGGGAGTCATCATGTAGCGGCCATGGAGGTAGTACCGGTCATTTCAGTTGAAGGTGGTTCCACGCGGAAGACCACATAGGGAACTTCAAACTGGGAAGCTTGTATCATCAGCTTCACATCCTCGATCAATCCGGAGGTACTCTTACCGCAGCTGTTAATTTCGGACGGGAATGATGTGGGGAAGAGCTTTTCAGGTTCGTTCTGCCAGGGGAAATGTTTTTTAATTTCCATCTCATCTTAACTGGTCGATCGATGACTCTACGATGAGTGATACGATTCACAACCACTCTAATTAAAAAAGTTTAGACTCATACTTACCATTGAGGCTTTCTGAATAGTCAGATGCGGTCAGGTTCCAAAGCCCTTGGAATAGACTGATCTGGTCAAGTGTTCGTGAAGCTTGACTCTAAGTCGACATTTGTAGGTCTGGCTATTGGTGTAGATGTCTAAAATTCGTGGACGTCTAAGAGCGTCTGCCTTGAGTGTCTACCAGTGAATGTAAGTAAGGCTTGCACATGTCTATTGCGAAAATGTCGTTAGTTTAGAAGAATGGATGGCTATAGATGCTGTGTCGTGTAATGAGTCGTCGTTGTTTGTCCTAGTCGCATGACGCAAAAGTATGTTTTCGATGCACTGGCAAACGTACTGGTTAAATCTTGGCGACCGCAAGATCGATGTATATACTTGAGTCTCGAGTAGGTATTTCGGGCCTTACGGCAACGGCCAAAGAAGAGAGCCTTCCGGTTACCCATATCGAGTACTCTCCTTGGGTTCATGAAATCGAGCAGGTACCCGATTTCTCAACTTCTGGGGAATCGGGCCTTTTGCTTGATGGGCCATTCCTAATTGATGCTCCTGCAGATTTCATGGCTGAATCGGATTGGCAAAAAAAAGAACGCAGAAGCTCCCCCCCCTCTGCCTAGCCGCGCATACTTAACTGCTGGGATTAAATGTGAAGCCTGGGTGTATGATACCCGCTATGCCGCAAGCCCAGGAGAAAATTCTGAAGTGTGTGCGTGTGTGATGTGAGGGAGGGTTAATATATTTAAGGGAAGACTCATCCCCTTGGATACAAATACGAAACTTTTCGATATTCCTTCCTTTGAACGGCGACTGATAGGTACGCTCGCTGCGTAGCCCATTTATACCATCTATTCCTTCTTCTCTGTGCTGCCTTTCCTTCACGCAAGAAGGTTTGGGGCCGACTTTTTAAGTTTCGTTTGTTTGCGACCGCCAAACTTGCAATCAACCATCATGGGGAACTGTTTCAGCAAGGGAAAGGGAGGGCCAGGGAAGAAGAGTGCAAAGTCGACGATTTCGGAGGCGAATTCATCGGATGCGGACGAGAGAGCTGTTCGTAGGAAGGAAGAGGATAACTCGAAAAATGGAGATGTTGTGGAACGGCCGATTTCGATGTTGCCAAATGCATATGCAAATGCAAAAGCTTCAACCTCGCCCGACTTCGATTCTTCAAAGCGCATGTTGACTCCGTCGCAACCGGCGACAACCAATATTCGATCAAGCACCCCACAGTCTCAGCAGTCGCGACAGAATGGCACAGCTACCCCTGTTCCTGCGCCAGCGACGACGACTACGACGACTACGACGACGACGACACTGATGAAAACACCGGTACCATCTCATTCGTCAACACTAATTCGGCCGTTGTCGCCCACCCCACAGCCACGATCGCTATCGCCTGCACAGCCAAAACCACCCTCTGGAGATGTGGCCGCAGCAGAACAGCGCGCAGTATCTTCTCCACCCAAATCGGCTGACCCGGTTGCAGAGCGTAAAGAGGCGGCGCCGGCGAATGGGAACGCGGTATCAAAATCTCGATCATCGGCAATCCCGGAACCCAAGACGATAGGATTGGCAGAGCGACGAGCCGGTGCAACGTCACTTGCTCCGGTGTCAACTACAGAAAATCTGACGCTGGAGCGCAAAGTAACACCCACAGATAGAACTGTGGCTGCCACACCTCCGCCTCGAGCACCCACACCACCACCTTGTGCGCCGACTCCTCCTCCCATGCCACCAACACCGCCACCAATGAGAGGCAGTATGGCAACTATATCCGAAGAGTATGTGCACTATCCTACACCTAAAACGTTATGTATAGATGATGCTAATCGGGCACTCAGTGCGCCCCTCCCTTCTCCTGCCTCTCTCACCTTTGGCCGCCGATCTACTGCTTCTGGACCTCCACGACACGGCACATTTGGGTACACGTTTAGTCCATCATCTCCTCCACCTCTCGGCGGAAGCAGTCGTCCTAGCAGTCCAGAGGATCTGGTACCATTCGGCTACACCTCGTCCTCAGCGCCCATCAGCAGAGCAGCCTCACCACCACAGGGTCGTGGAACGCCTCCTAGTAGCCCCGGCGAGGCTACTTTTGGCTACACACCATCTTCGGCACCAATCAGCCGGGCCTCTTCTCCACCGCTAGGGAGAACTTCCCCTAGGTCACCAGGCGATGTGACTTTTGGATACACCTCAAACTCCGCGCCGATCAGTAGGGCGGCTTCACCTGCGCTAGGAAGAGCTACTCCCCCAGGCGATATAATTTTTGGGTATACACCGTCTTCACCGCCGATTGGGAGGTCGTCACCACAATCAAGAACCCCGACAAGAACGACGTTTGGATATACAGCAGCTTCGGCGCCGATTACAGGGGAAAGTAATGATTGATGAGAAAGAGGGAAAGATGGATATTATGATGATTATGGATGATGGATTCTACCCACTGGGGAACAAGATACGGATTGTTATACCTGGACGAGTTATGGAAGGGTTAATCCTGTCGTTCAGGAGAAAGATCTCTACTCCGATAAAAACAACGAACGAGTCGACCCGACCCGACCACCGAGGTGGACGTGTGGTATATATAATAATGGGAGATGGTCGGGTTATCACGAGCGATATATCATGACGCGCACACGGCAAGGGGCGGAGTTTGACTTGCGAAAAAAAAACTCTTGTTTTTTTTCTCTAATCTGCATGCATGGTATTTTTGGGAGTTGGGATATCTGGGTTTTTTTCATGCCTATCTCGTCTCAGCATTTGTTGGCTTTGTTGATTGGGGATTTCGGCTGGCGTTTCGATCGATGCATGTATGGGGTTTCGAATTTCTACGGTGTTTGGGTGTTGGGATATGCTTCTTATTTTTTTATATTTTTTTAATATTAGACATGTACTTTCGATTGATTATTATATGTACCTTATATTACCTACCCCCCTTCTTATTCCTCATTGTCATCCTCTATTTCTCTCCTCACTTTTCATTAACCTTGTATGTAAGTTTTTGTATATGTTCATTGGTAGCACCGGGAAACTTGTTTGAAACCCCCCTCCCCACTTTTGTTTTCGGCAGCTTGCTTCTCATGTCTATGTCTATACTACGAATACAATGTCTCTGTTGTCCATACCGCAAACTTTATAAGCTACCAACCTCGTGCCTCTGTCCAGAAGAAACGAAACATCCCCCTAGTGACCAATCTCCCACCCACGTTTATATGTAGGTAAAGTACCCATCATAGCACTCTAAACCCCCAGCACCCGAACCCCGGTCCGAAGTAACGTATCGGAGAATATTTATCCAAGTCGAAGATCTCGGGATCTTTGTGGTCCGTGCGGTGCCACGTTGTGGATATGCAGATCATAGCATGGGGCGGGTGGACGGGCCAGGAGCGTGCAATTACGGCAAAAAAAAGAAAAGCTTATTCTGACTTCTTATAAGACCATGTTCAGGTTTAGGAGGGGGTTAGAGGTGAACTGGTAGAGTGTGATTCATGCATTCTCACTCGGGGGAACCACCGGCAAGTGATAGTATGTGAATTTGAGAGCGGGAAATGGGGGAATGGGAAATGGGTGTGCACCCACTTTCTTCTTGGGGTTATATTGTAATCACCCTTCTTTCATTCCCTGTGAGAAGCTCCCATCAAACACGAAAAACCAAACTGTCAAGAAAATTTTCGTAGAAATTCAAAAAGCGGCTCTCTGGCCTTAAGTATTGATCATGACTATCGTAACACCTATACCAAGTAACAATCCCACATCATAAACATAAAATCATGATATCTACGCCCCGGTACCTTCCGCCAGGAGCGCCGGTCCAAACCTCTCCTCATCCAGCAATGTCTTTGCTTTGATACTTTCATCGATCCAGTCTGTGGTGACTATTCTTGGTATTCTCCCACTCCTATGGTAAGGGTGAGCCTGAGTTGAAGGAGAAAGAGGATGAGTACAAACCACTTCGAGATAACATCTCTAATTTCCTGCAACTTCTCTTTTGTTTTCACGCCCACGACCACATGTGTGATTCCTCCCTCGAGACCTTTCGAGAATTTGCCGCCCGCAAAGTCTACTAAATTCCGAGTAATTGTAAGGCTGCAAAGCAAATTTAGCACAGTCCAGATGATAGTGGGGTGGATATACCAAGCACTACCCATTGTCTCATCGGCATAAACTATACAGTCTTTAAACATCCACCCTGGCAACATGTCTACTTCTCTCTCTTGAAGATCAACGCTATCTCGAAACGGTAACGCAAGACTTCTATCAAAGTCTCCCTGCATATGTTCAAGCAGTTCCCTCAAGTCATCGATCTCAACATCCCTGGCATAACTGTCACCCCACTGGTCAACATTTTTCAGGATCTTTTCCTGTGTTTTAGGAGTGGCATGAAACATATAGCCGGGTTCCAGCGGAAGTATGTAACCGCCTTCCCACCCCACCTTCCGTTCAGCTTCGTGTTGATGGATGCAATCAAAGATCCAAGACGGCCGGACGATATCGTAGCCGCCCTTCTTTTTCAAGGCGGAGACCTTGACGGTATTTCGATCACCGATGATGTGCATTTGTGGCTCTGCGTTTTCATTCTGATAGAACTTCCCACCATGGGCTTTGACGAGTGCCTCTATCTCTGCTTTGGTCTTTTTGTTTGTTCTCGCTGCGGTCTCGGACATAACACAGAACGCATGTCCTTCAAACAGTGGCTTTCCCGGGGGTGGTGGCTCCAGACTAGCTGCAAATTGCGGAGCACTATCATCTCCTGCAACGTTGAATTCTCTCTTTAATCGTTTCCGGCCGTCACGTCTCTGCTCCACGTTCAACTTTTTGCCCTCTGCTTCTTTCAATGCCTCTGCTTTCAGTTGGAGAAAGTCCTGGATACTGAGGGCAGTCTGCCAGTTTTTGTCCGGTCTTAACTTTTTAAACCGCGGGAACCTTAGGGTCATATTCATGCGGAACTGATCCGTCGCAGCTACTGATGCAGCCTTGGCCTCGACCACAAAGGATTTCTCGGGGTGAATCCAAACATCTGGTCTTTCGAATTCGCGACTGCCACCGGCTAGCTCGATAAATTCCGGTGGGTTTTTGGAATCCCACTCAACCCAGGTACCCTCGGTTTGGTGCGCAATGGTCGAATAATCATTCGCTGTGAAACCACCACCGACTCTGAAAAATGAATAAAATTTCATTGGGTTTGCTCCAGGGGGAAGGGCGTTTCCATCGACTCGCAAACCACACAGATAGGAAGAGAGGATATTGCCTCTTCTACCAGAACCCCAGTAACCGCCGATGACAAGGCAGTCCAGAGATTCGCCGAACTCGGTCATGTACTCAGGTTTGACTTTGACCCAGTCGTCGTTACGATCATTTAATTGGTAAACTGAACGTGGGTTCTTGATCACCAGACCTTCGGATGAAGTGGCAATGACCTTTCGCAACTCGGACTCGATCTCATCCACTTTTGTTGCAACGAGATACGGGTGTATTTCAAGGCGACGATAGACATTTTTTACAACGCTATCTAGAGCACGGCGGCGATCTTCGAGTGAGTAGCGGAGGAGACTTTGCCCGTTGAGGTAGAGTATATCAAAGACCCGATAGACTGGACGATGCTGGTTTCCATAGGGGTTGTTGCTGGTTTCAATAGCGGCTGTCTTCAATGTTCCAAAGCCCACAATACAATCCAACTTGGGATCCCAAGTGATCATCTCCCCGTCGAGGATGATACTGCTGACCCGCTTATCGAATGCATCCTGAGTAAATCTGGACAAGCTCCCATTTTCCCACGATGAACCGTAGAGATGGGTATACTCCTTTGCCTTTCTACTCCACCATCTAAACTCACCATTGTCAAAATGCATCTGCATGCGCTCTCCGTCCAGCTTCTCTTCAATCCAAAATTCTTGCCCTTGCATCGATTTGATCACGTCGGCCATAGATCTCTTCTGGAATTGTGCCAGCTGAGGTTGAAAACATGACATGAGGTTGACACCTTTGGTGTCATCTTCCATTCGAAAGTTGGGGTCCCATAACTCCCAGCATACACGGCGCAGAGAGGAGGAAACATTGAAGAGAGCGTCCGCATCGGGGTGCCAAGCGTCGAAGAAAGTCTTTTCGGTAGCGCCTACTTTCATTTGTTTGAGGATTATGCGGATTAGCCACAATATTTCCTCCGCACACATGTTGTTATAGAATTCCGTCATGATGGGTAGCTGTTTGTCTCTGAATTCTCGTTAGAAGTTCACTCTAGCTATAGGTGGACTGACAGAACTCACTCTCCTTGAGTTTGAGATAGACGATCTAGCATGTCGTTGACTTGAGTGATTGTAAGGTCTCCGGGAATTGTACGCATAGGTCGCTTCTTGATAACATCTGAGTAGCATAATCAGCAGATAGTACGGCAGTGGGCCAAAACGAAGAGACAACCATAACAGCGCAGTGCAAAGTCGCCTGCACTCTTCGACCAAGACCCAGGTTGCTTCCAATGAATCAGAGCATACCCATCATCGCTATCTTTATTAATCTTCATCACTTTGACTAGTAGCTTTCCTATTTTCTGCTCCTTCAAGTGGTACCTAACGCAAATTTAGTTGTAGCTCGCCGTAAATACCACAAACGTCACATACACATTCCGATCTCTGTCTTTATCGCAGAGAATCAACCTAAAAGCCGGGAAGATATCAGGACCGACTTCGCCCCTCCATCTCGATATGAACTCATCGATAATGTTTCGCCGAATCTCATGTGGCTTCAAGTCTTTAGTCCCGCGTAGTCCAATGCCGGATTTCTTTTTGTTGTTGGCCAGCAAGGGCTCAAAAAGCTTTGTGTAAAGGATATGGAACGGAAAGGTCTCGTTCTGGTTCCGTGGACGGTTGGGAAACTTCTTCTCAAGCTCTTGCTCCGTTGGAAGATCGAGATTTCCAGCGATGCCCTCCGTGTCCGAACTTGCATTATGGTTTTGGGGGGGAGGAACCTGCTGTGCGACAGCAGCGTCTTCCATATTGACGTCGTCTTCGAGGACCGGCATATTAGTGGTTGGTTATCGCGAGGGAGACGCGACGCGTTACAGATGATGCATCGTTTTGGCGTTCAGGCTCCCCGTCACGTGCAGTTTAAGTCCGAGTGACCCTCCTCAGTCTAGGGCGAGACAACGCTATTACTAGAGAACAGAATTTCCACATAATAAAGCAGTTTTAATGGAACTCCCATCATATTACACAACCCGGCACCTTCAGCTAGGATCATCTCTACGAACCGTCACCACCGAAACTTGCTAGATACTCCTCCTGCAAACAATACCCGTTGCAAAAGAAGAATAATTAATTCAATCCTCACAACACCCCCATAATAAATTGGACAGCCGAATGCATAAAACTTAACCCGCTGCCAAACCGTAACTTTTCCACCTTGCGCTGCCTTCAATGGCTTCCATCTCCCCCTCATATCTGGATATAGCTGGCGCTCAGCTTCGCGAGATGTATTCCAGTATTGGCATTGCTCTGCCCATAGATCTCTGCATGTGTCGCGGAAAGTTCTGGTAGCGGGGCCCTCGTGCAACGGCGGGCGATTAAGGATCCCGCGGCTTACACGTGACATGTCCAGGGCCGGGTAACGGCTGCTCTGTATAGTCGTCTCGTGGCAAGCCCTAGATCTTTAACGGAAATCTTACTCTGTTGCAGTGCACGTTTGCAACCGTATCCTATCCATTCACATACGGGACCGTACGTAGCGGTACCGGCCTTTACACCCAGAAGTGCTCCACCCAAAGCTGGGAAGGATTACTTTGCTGCGGCTGTATCCACAACCGTGTCACTTCCCCACGTACATAGAAGCAACCTCTCTCAGCCACTGCTTGCTCGCATTCGCTTCGTTTCGCTGCATCTCATTCTCATTCGTTCAAATGCACTCACTATCCAACACCTTGGTGCTCGCATCCTACTAATAGTCAATACATTGGCCTCATCTTAGTCGCCTGGCCTCGCAAATGCCGGCCGCAGCTCAGATCCCTGCCGATTCCGCAGCTCTTCGCGCAGCAGTTTTGAGCTTTGGCAAGAAGCTTCCTCCACCGTCGTCACCGAGTGCCAAATCCCATGCTCGACCAGTTACTGTTTCTACATCGGAATCCCTATCGCCAACTGCTCGGCAGAACGCATCCAAGAATATTGTCGGCATTCCACCATCGCCCAAGATCCCAACGCATCCGCGCTCTTCGTCTAGTATAGCAGCCTCTATTGTTTTCACACGGTCCAGTCCCCCCAAGGATCAGGATATGGTGGGCGAAGAGGGGCCTTCTGTGCGATTGCGCAGGAAGCTATTTCAAGATGCAAGAGACGGCGAATCACCACGGTCCATGGAGCTTCCGCCGCCCTTGTACCCGACGACACCGGAGCACAACCGATCTACAAGCCCAGAGAAGGGAAAGGTGGATTCGTCATCGATGGAGGATATTTCTTCTCTGAGGAACATGTTTGAGCGCAGCTCTACTCCAACAAAATATCCATCACCGGCGATTCACTCACCAAAGGCGAATAATCCATCACTAACAGCGGCGATTCTTGCGACTCAGCTTTCACCTCCGGGCTCATCCCCAGGATCTAGAAGAGTCAGTCCGAATCGAGGAGTCCCTCCGTCACCAACTCGCAGAAGTCCAGTACACAGGAAAACACAATCTGAAAGTCCCCCAAAGCTCTACCTTCCACTACCTGTCCGAAGAAATCCTTCCGCTATATCATCAAAATCTTCACGCGAATCGCTGGTTTCTGGTATTTCATTAACGGATATGCGCTCTAGTGCTTTGACAGCTGCAACAATTGCACATGCATCATCTGCTCGGACGAGTCCTACTCGGTCTCCACAAACGACTGGTCCCCAGGTGTCAAAGGCTCCGCAACCTCCCCCACCGCGAATGACCAAACCAGCGCCCACAGACCGTTCTTCCATCTCCCGCAAATCCTCTCTCACCTCCCTTGTTCCCGCGCGTACCGGCGATTCCGCCATTGCTGCCTCTCTTGCACCGTCTCGCACTCACACACCAGGCCCCCGCAAGCCGCCAGTAGTCCCTCCTCCTCCTCCTAACCGCCGTCGTCGTTCCCTTCCTGCCCTACCAAAAGCTACCCTCAAGGAGACACTGCGTCCACCTCCCAAAAAGCAGTGCCCTCCCTCCCCTAAGCCGCCTCGCGGGCGAGTACCACTCCCTCGCAGAAGCAGCCACCACGCGGAAGCCCTCAAGCATAAATGGCGCTGGCACATTACTCCCAAAGAGCGGCAGCGGTATGAAGGTGTATGGGCTGCTAACAAGGGGATACTTCTTACTCCTCAGGAGAAGGACGATGTGGTGAACGTGGTGGTGAGGGATATTTGGAAGCGAAGCAGACTAGATTTTCGGACCCTCGCAGAGATTTGGGGGCTGGTAGATCGGGGAGCGAAGGGACGGCTGTCAAGAGAGGAGTTTTTGGTCGGGACTTGGCTTGTGGATATGGCCTTGGGCGGCGGGAAGGTTCCGGTGAAGGTCGAAGATAGTGTTTGGGATGGAGTGAGGAGTCGTGTTATATTACCACAGCCCAGAGATAAGGGGAAGGGGAAGCGTTAATGTCGCAGGTTTTGGAGCGGGTTTGTTTATGTCGACAGGAGTAGTAGTAATTATGATACCCATGGTACAAATGAGTTGCTTTGTGTTATATACCCTCAGTTAGAACTTAATACTTAATGATTATATGAATTACTCTGCGCAATGGTTTCTACACATGCCTTGTATTTGAACGTTGTATCTGATCTCCGTATGCCGCGAACCTGACTTGCCTCAGAGAGGATATTCTCTAATTTTGAGATAAGGGACGTTTCTTCACGCAGGGCCTCCTTCTGGATAACCCTTCTCTGGAGTTCTAATGGCATTTCTACGTCTGCGAAACCACGCAAAATCTCAGCCTCCGCTGTTGCGCAATCGAGAGACGTCCGTCCATATCATATCGCACAACGTCATGGTAGGTCCAACACAAAGACCATCCTTTTCCCATAGTGAGAACTTGCGATTCTGTCATATAGCAGCGACGGCTGTGGTTCCACTGGCGTAACTCTTGATCCAAATGCTTTCCAAAGCTTCCAGTCCTGCGCCCATTGCTGAGACAGGACTGTGTTGAGCCTGACGGTAATCTTGTTCCAGATCTCGGCGTCAAAATCTGCTAGATACACCGTTGTATACCTTCCCAGGCATTTTTCGGACGAGAGGATGACAACCGATGGGGTGGCTCTGATGATGTAGCTGCTGTCTGGACCGACCAGGAGAACGAAACTTTTCCACTGCAAGCTTTGTGTTTGTAGGATGTGTTCACCTGGGTTCATTCGTAATGCCACGAGACTCGAATTGAATCTGCTCTCCGATATCTTTTTGTAATTGAAAGGGTGCATATAAGGTAGTGGATTGCCATAAAAATTAGAGCCCATCACCTTTCGTCACTCGTGTATGGGTTTCCTGCGATGCCGAAATATTGAGGGAGCCGTGTGCCTATATGTTGACTATACTACAGAGAGAAGAGGAAAAGGTCTCGAGATATATGGTCCGTCGGATGCCGCGGTCCATTGCCACCATCACTACGCAACATGAAGTGGCATAGCATGCCATCGGTCCACGGGCTAGCCTACTTCAGTCCTGAAGAGTTTGGCCTTCCGAAGTGGTCTACCGTCTCCACAATCGCAATATAGTCGAACGGGAGATCGACGTATGCGAAACTGTGCTATTTTGATATCGGACGATCATTTCTCGCACTTTTCATGGATCAATCCGCAGATCTGCTAGTCAAGAAGTTCCTATTGCATGCCCTACAATTACCAGTCTTAACAGATCCATAAATACGAAGGAAAGACGACACACCAAATAAAACCAGGAAGCGCCCAATATGAAAAGCTGTCTGCTAGACTAAAATACCGAATGCTAGCTACGCGAACTCCTTTCGTCCAAACGAAATCATATACCCAAACAGCGTTCCTTCCCTTTCGCACTCCTGTCTCATGCTTTTATTATACCACCACCACGGTAGCCTTCCTGTAATAGTCCCTAAACTCAGTGGCTTTAAAGACTCCCCATAAAGCTCCCGGTAGTAATGCCGTCCTGCTTGCACCATCACCTTGGTAGCATCTTGCTCTTGACCTCCACCTTTCCCTACCGCCGGCAAAGCAATCTTGCAAGTTTTTATTTCCGTAAAGCCCGCAACTTCAAGGTAATGTACTCTCTTAGAAGGATTTACGACCAATCCCGAATCCTCGATACCAGGGAGTAATCGAGAGTCTACCCAGGACTTCAAGAGCTCGCCTTGCCGGCTGGCTACGGCATCCATAGATTGGATTTCCAGCCAACCACCCTTTTGAAGGCACCGATGGCATTCTTGTAACACTGGGAACCAACTTTGAGACTTGACGACGCTGGAAAAGGTGGATGAGGTTATAACGTCGAAGTGGTTGTCCGGGAAGGGAAAGAAGTCATCCGCGGCGGGGATATAGACCATGTGATGGTTGTGCGGAGGAGGCCAGTTATGGTTCTGGTCGGCAGAGGCATTATTGACGATAGTAGTGAGTGTAATGACTATGCAAGAGGGGTATTTCGCAGCGAGAATCCAACCATCCGCTACTTCGACGTCAGGATTTCATGATCATAAATCATGTTCACGCCGGCAAACAGGAGTAGAGTTTTCTGACCTGCATATCCATAAAGATTCAAAATCCGCCTTCCGTCTCGTGGCTTAGAGGCGGTTAGTAACTCGTGTGCCGGGCACTGTAGTGGCTTGCCCCCAGTCAACCATTGTCTTGCTGCCAAAGCCCAGAGTTTTTGTTCAAACAATGCCTCCTCGAGACCTTCCAATTCACTGCATTTACTCCAGTCTTCGCTCAGTCGTTTAACCATGATTTTCAGCGCTGAATTTTCTATTCTCGCAAGAGCTAGTTGGAAAGGGGATTTTGGGGTTGGTGAAACTCGCGCGCCCGAAGCACTTCGCTCCCTCATTTGGGGGGTTTGCGGAAGGGGCTTAGAAGAATCCGTGTCTTCTGTATCGATTGTGATTGGAAGACTACCGGGCTTGAAGGCTTGGTCATCATAAGATCTCAAAGGCCAGTCAGGACTTGTAGCTGGAGAGGCTTGTGTTCTCATGTGATGTTGGCGTCCCGAATCGTATTTATTCCCGAAGTCTGGACCGCATGTGCTTGTTAAGGGAAACAAATTGAGGACGCTATTCTCGCCGTAGTTGTCTTCGTAATATGGGTCCGTCCATTCGATTTGCCCTCGTGGCGGACGGTACCTATTGTTAATATATCAGCGCTACAGCTCCGATACAGTATCCCATTACAACCTATTCCTACCTCTTTGAACCTGCTGATGCTTTCGGCGTCCTCAGGCTTAGCTTTTCCAGTCGTTGCGTCACCGAACCGTCAAGGTCTATTTCAATGCTGCAGGCAGTTGCCCTAACTGTTGCAGAAGAAGACGATGAGGTACTCGAATGAGTTGAATGAGCCACCTCACGAACAACCCGAGCTGTTGCGGGTTCAGGCGGCGTTATTGATAGAGGTGACGCTCTCCCGCCCCTGGAAGTGGAGGTGCTGGGCCTGGATACTTCAAAATCTCGGCTGCTTAGAGTCCATGTAGAAGCCGATTTTGGCGTCCCATAATTGTTTGATAGCTTCTTGTAGGATCCGAATCCGAGCCCCCCAAATGCTGGATATCTCATTTTGGAACTCGATACCCCAGACCGAATTGTCGAAGAATATGTTCGGTCGGAAGAGCGGTCTGAGTTCATGGAACCTTCTCGTTCTATGGCCTTTCGTTTCCTTCGCTCGCCAACTGTTTCGGTCGCTCCGGATCCTGTAAATGCAGCATCGTACGCAAAGAACATTGGTGGCTATGATTCAGTTATTTACTGTAGATACTTCGGGCACTGGGTGAACTGGTTGTGTGGCAAGGCAGGAAAAAAAAGGCGCACCCCTTTGTGGTTGAACCTGATATGGATTGATTCAGTGGCTCAACCCAGAAGGAGGGCTGAATGCACATCCGATACTAAGATTCGTCCATGGTGGGGTTCAAAATATTATGGTAGGGATTTATCCACGAACCCGGGCTGGTATGTTGATAACCTCTAGCTATAGCTAGCCCTGCATCCATCTAAGAAATACAACATAATTAGCATGTAGAGACGTGTGGATCTACTAGGGACAGATACTCCTGTTTTGCCATCGAATTTTGCTGCGAGCAGGGTGTTGACAACTAAGTAGCTGCAGGGGGGAAACTGAAGCAGAAGTACTTGTTGTTTCTGATGAATTCAAAAACTGTGGCGCTCCCCTTCCTGTCAATCCGGTGTGAATTGTTGCCGAAACAGGAGCATCCCCCCCTTTTAGGTACGCACCTCATGTAACAGGTACGCTGCCTTTCGACAAGAGGGAGAGAATAGTGTATCAAAAAAGTGCCTTATAGTGGCCGTATAAAACCTGTAAGTCCATTAAAGGATTTATACCATTGTCACCTTATACAATCATTTAAAAAGGGCTTATTCCCAAACAAAGCCCTTCCATAAGAATGGTATAAGAGTTGTAGCTTACACGTTTATCAACCCATCTATAAGGTGGGTCTCGGAGTGTTAATCACGTTCAAGACTAGTAGGGTGAATTCCCATCACGGTTAGTCCCATACTTATGATAATTACTAGTTTGAGAATTATTATGTATAAACTCCTGATGATAGGGCGGCAGGAACAGGACGATAGTATGGTGAGCAATGTATTAATGAGTGCGATGGATTCTGTCCACTGTCAAACTACAAATTGCCCTTGTGGCTTCACGACCTTTTCAAAGAACTCCAATTCCAAACCCTCTGACGTCCATTCACAGTCAAGGCAATTTTTAATGGTTTCCCTATAGAAGCAACACATCCAATGCGCAAGATCTGCGTTGATACTGATGGCAGTTATGATTGTTTTATTGGCTAGAAGCGCTACGATTCATGAGATAACTGCGAATAATATGAACATATGAAGCCATTAATATTGTGATGTGTACGCTACACCAAAGTTTAAATACAACAAGGACACCAAGAAAAGCTCGCCTTCCCTTATTCACAACTCTCCAAACGCCATAGAAGAAGTTGATCTGTGAACATGCCATTTCCAAGCAGATTAGCAGCCTATTTGAGCTAATCGTGAATAGGGGTCTAAGGGATATCAGCTACTTCAGCACCGTATGCCCATCGTTGCTCTAAGCGCTCAAGAGGCGCGGTCTTCGTCCAACATACCCGGCAAATTTTCTACTTTACTTGGCTGGGCAACAGCCACGAAACGAGACGAGATCTCAGTAGAGCCCAAGACGTCTCGTCTTGTGGGGATTTTAGTTTCGCGCTCCCGGAACTTTTGGTAATGTCCCAACGGTAGTCCCGAGACTAAATTTTATATACAAAATTCCTTCTGTTGGCTCTCTCAATGTCCACATATAGGCTGTAGTAGTATCTCCGAGTTTTGGATCGAACCGCACCTTAAGGCAATGGCAAAAATCGTACGCTATCTAACTGACCATCCCCTCTTTGCAGCCCGTGAAACACTACCATGCTATTTGCAGGCCCAGGTGAGCACCCTACCAGTTGATATATTACACACCCGAGAGGTATCGCCGGTCATAAGTCATCACTCACAGAGTCCTAGTAAAGGTGTACCTAAAAGTTTGTAAATCCACCAGAAAAACAGTGCCAAGGCACCAAAAAACTAGTCTAAGGTTGTCTTTCTTGGCCGTTTACCAACATTGACCTTACTCTACTTCTATAGTTAGAGTAAGTGTGGAAATCTTAAAGCAGATTTTCAGGCGTTGAATCGATCCAAAAGCTTTGATCTCGGTGTTTCATAGCAATTTAAAACGTTTTCTCCGATGGCAGGGAAATATGCAAAATTAGAGCCTGCATGGCTAGCGAGCAACAGCCGTCGACGGGGGTTGATCAATCGGCCGCGGCTGTTGATCGCCACCCCCCACAAACAACTGTAAATCGATGACAGTTGAATATTTGCCACGTTTAAGAATATTAATTTGTGTGCCTTCTGGAATGTTTGCGATTTTCCGGGATTTATTATTGTGTGATCATGGCTAAGTACTGTCATTTGTGGGGTTGTTTGACCTGAAGGGCATGTACTCATAGCCAATTAACGATTCTCGAATATAAACTGCCACCTTTGCTTTTATTACATACCTATAACCCATATCTGCTTTGAGAATTCACCAGCTAGAATGGGCTCCAACTAGCCCAGAGATCTTGCCTTCTCTGTCTTCCGTTGCGCCTGGAAGTAATACCCGGCTGTAGCCGGAGATTTTGGATGGAAATTCTCTTGCAAGATGGAAGGAGTCGCCAATCCCAACAAATAAATGGCACCGGCAGCGCCGAGATTGAGACTGAGGAGGAAGACAGACAATTCACCGCTCATGATTCGCTTACGTTGGACGACTCTTTTCGCATGGTGTACCACCTCCTTGATGAAGGTAATCCCCATTGTGGAGTAACCAAAACGTCTGTCTGGCTGATACTTGCTCAACCTGGCGATATGGTTCGAGTATGTTTCGGCCAATTGCACGTTTTGGCTCTAAATGCTGGCCCCGGGTTCACTTCACATGCAGGACATACCTCGGGTGTTGTGGTCAAGAAAACTCTGAGGCGAAGGGTGAAGCGCATATATAAATTAAGATTCTATCTTGTTAGAGCTTCATCTTTATCATCCCGGTATCACATCCGGTCATCGACCGACACAGAAGAAACGTCACTTCTTTGGTTGAAGGAGTATCAGTGGTGTTGAGGCCTCGGTGAGGATTACCGGCAGGAGAATGATCAATCAATTACAACGATGCCATCGGAGATCCGAATCATCGAAACCGATAATCATGTTCGTGGTTGGGCAGAAGCAGTAAGGCAGGAAGTCGGTATACTCCTATTTTACCACTTCTAATAATTCCAATTTATTATTAATACCAGACTACTACTGTCCAATGGCTTGCACGAACTTATCTTTTTGGCGAAGTGGCAACCCTACCATTTGGCGGGTTCTACAACCGGTGGAGTTGACATCATAATTTGTATTATCCACAAGAAAAATTATCCCAGGACTGAAATGATGTAATATGGCCAAGGGACGAGTTATCTCGGGATTCAGTGGATGATTCTCAATGATTCGGATGGATGATGACCCGCCGGATAACTGATAACCCAGGCCATCAGATAATCAACAGCCCTAGTAAAGACACGAGGGTTTCCTTCTTCAATTGCTCTCACCCCCCGCACTTGAGGTCAACAATGCCTGTATGTAGTGGGGAGGTTAACCATCGATTAAGCCACTGGAACATCTTGGTGTATGATATCTCAGGATCCCAGGGCAAGACCTCCTCCAGGTCTTAGGATGACAAGACTGATATCCAAAGGACGAGGTGTCCCGGGACCGTTCTGAGATCCCATCCCTATAGCACCCTAGAGTTTTAAGTGTGGGGTACCTACAGATGTATAATACTAGAACTTCCATCCGAACCGAGCACACATTACTGTGTACCTTGGCGAAGGGGACGAACTTCGCATGACAGAAGGACCAAAGGAAACCATGGCACATCGGTGGCGCAAAATCAGCTTCAATTCTTGGTCCAAATGAAAGAATTGAATACTGAAAGCGTTTACATTTGCGTACACAAATCTAGGCCTGACAATAGGAAGACAGTCATGAGTGGTGCGAATGATCTCGTTTGGTACAACCGGCCCAACCTCAACGACTGACAACTGGCCATTAGGGCTTCTTAGATCTGCTCAAAGCAGTGTTTAAATGTTAAACTAGGTGATTATTTTGTCCGTCAAAGATCACTGCGATAATCTGGGGATGGTATGGACCGCTAATGATACTCATACATACTCACTCATCGGAACTCCATGTTTTATTAGATTCTAAAACATAAACGCCAGCAAAAAATTGAGACAGAATACGGAGAATACACATCAGATATTGAAAACTGCAACCAATCCCCATCATATGCGAGAAAAAGCCGCCAGACAGATTACTTAGCCCCCGCATTCTAATACAATCTCCCCAGGCCGCCTCTTCCAACACCACCACCCCCACCAATATAGGGATACCCCATTTCCTGTCTCAACTCATCATTGTCTCTCTTATACCCATCAAGCTTGGTTAAAAGTCTCTCTAGCCGTATCCTCAACAGTTCGTTCTCGCGGCGCAACTCCTCTAGTTCTCCTCCGCCAGCGTATTGTTGCAACTGGCCATTTCCACGACCGTGACGCTGGTCAATTCGGCCACCGCCGTATTGAAACATGTCTTGTAGGTAGCGTTGGTAGCGGTCTCGGTCTCCGCGTCGATGGCAATGATGATAGTCCTGAGCAAGGAGATCGTACTCGTTTGTGGATTTCGGATAGACGGCACCAGTGACTTCGGCTTGGAAGATAAGGGGTTGCATGGAAGGCAGGCAAGCAAGCACTTGGTTTTTTTGTGGGTTAATGGAGGAGATGGTGAAGATGGGCAGGGCTATATATGCTGTGGGAGGTGAGTGTGGTGGGGATGGATGCAGCTATCCAGCCAATGCTATAGCTTTCGAGTCGAGGGCACCAGCATACAGAAAGACGGAAGCGTTTGTTGTGCACCAGCGTACGTGGTAAGGCTGTAAGAAGGGCACAGGGTGTGTTGGTGTGGATTGACTCGTTGATGGTGCGTGTATGCTGTACAAATGACGATGAAGGTCATGCTTCGGAGTCGTACATAATATACGACTTTGTGTTTGATTGGGTGTTGCTACCAAATGGTTGTTTGGCCGACTTCTTCCACCGAGGGTGTCTGGAGTTTCGTATGTATAGAGTATGATACTGAGCTTCTGCACATAGTGCACAGCTTTGATGTGAGCAGTAAAGCTGTGAACACGCTGTCCAGGTCCCGTTTGTAAGGCTGCAATGTTAGAGAAGCGTCCTTGTGGACACATCAAAAATTGCGATTATCAGCTAGTGAATCTTACTAAAAGAGTATCCAGGTAAACAAGTTGCCAGTCCGTACTTAAACTTCAAGGCAGAATACCGGTTAGAAGCAATACAAGGTGACTGGGGTGCCGAATCACCAGTCTCACTCGGCCGTCGTCATCAGCACAACTGTCTCCGAAGGTATCTGTCATTAACTAGTAGTCACAGCCTCACCAGCTCTTCTCCTTAACTCAGTACTGCTCAACTTCTCACCCCCATCCATCAATAAATCCACCACCCCCACTTCTAGTGGGCTCCACCCCTTCTCTTCTCTCTTCTTATTCACCGCAGCACCTCCGCTCTCTGTTTCCTTTGTCACCACCAGTGCAGTGACATCCTCTTCAGTAATCGTTGGGCCAAACGGGTCACTTAGTACATTTATTTGCACGAGTAGCTTTTTTGGCACTTCTCCATCCCGCCATTCTGAGAAGGTAGCAATAACTGTCCCTTCCTCATCCTCACTCGTAGATATAGGTTTGCGGCAGTCATAAGGAGTGACATCAACAACCCCTCGGATGAACTCAAGCGTACGCTCAGCTCTTAACTTCCACGACTCCATATGTTCAGCGTGTTTCTTGGTTTTTAGCATTTCGGGACCTGTAAGGCCGACAATGAGACGCGTTGTAGGTGTTTCGGGAGCACACATGTACGCGGTGCAGGTGAGGAGAAGCTTGTGGCCGAGGTGAAGATGGTCAAACGTGCCGCCGACTATATACTACCATCAGTAATCCTCATCTTTAAAAGCCGGAAAACATACCCGCCACAACCGAATGCTCCCGCTCTCCTCGTTCCTCTATAGCTTCTTCCGCGTCCTCTACCCCGCTCATGGCGAATGCTCCCGGCTCCACATAGTTGATGCGCATGCTCGGACTCCCAGTCGCCGCCAAAAACTGCCCCTGAAGCTGGTACCCCAAGTCATTCCGTGAAACTAACAACTGATCCCATTCCTGGAGGTCCGCAAGCTGCTCCACGCTCATGATCGGTCCAAAAGCCGCATCATGCTCGTCCAGAAACACAATCCTTACGTCGACGGCGTGCTGCACATCCAAATTGTAGGCGAGGGCATACAGTGCCGTTAGAAGCTTTTGCGCAGCGACGAAGGAAGCGCGACGAGAAGATACGGCGAACGGAGGGAAGACACCGATGTAGAGGAGGGATGGAGGGATGTTGGGAAGTCGCGCATAGGCAGCTCTAATTGAGGGCGACCAGAAGTTTATCGCCGAGGATATTGGGGCGGTTGAGGATGGAACAGGTGGAAGAACGAGCGCTATCGCGATGGTGTCGGTCGATGTTGTTGCCATTGTTGTCGTGTGTCGTGAGATGGCGAGGTGGGGAAGCTGCAGCTGTTTCGCAGCCGACGTGAACTGGAGCAGATACACCTAACCCTGGGCCGCTCACTGTACATCATTCATCAGGTTCAATTCAAGCTGGTTCCGTGGATTGGGATATTAAGGGAGATCATACTTGTACCTTGAACAGTGCAAGATACATCTGGGAAGCACAGAAAACCCAAAAGACATCTGGGGATTGATAGCAAAAATTACTGTTATAATACAAACAAGAATGCGAGCTAGTACATCATCTAAACTATTGCTTTAATTTCTCACAGGTGATTAAAGGAATTCTATTTTAATTTTGATGCCTATTCATTGAACCCACTCACAGCTTTGAATCTCGTGGCATATGGCTCCTCGTGGGAATGGTAGTCCTCTCATCAAAATCCTGTTCAATCAGCATTTACTCAGGTTACCAAGAATCAAGAATTCAGCTCACCGCCATAACACTCATCAAACCTCTCCCCGCATCTTTCGCCAGAATCTCCACTTCTTTCATTTCCATCTCTCCTAGACTGCCCTCTTCTAAGCGACACTTGACGCATGCCAGTTTCCCCATCAACCGTTCTACCTCCATTTCCGCTGGTGGTTTCTTTCCGTAGCGTTCATACCCTTCGAACTTGACTTTTGACCCTGCAATAGTTGTTCCACTCCAGGTCCACACGCCTACACTCTCAAAATTTCAACCTTTTTATGGTGGAAAGTTGTGAAATCTCACCTACAATGTCGCAGTTGAAATCGACAGGGTGCCCATGATCATCAGTTGCGTTGCGGCCGGCTTTGACGTAGGCACCAAAACGGTAACTGTTGCCAGAGTCAACACCAGGGGTGGAGGAGAGATCGACAATGTCGTCGCTTCCTAGAGAGTATTAGATAGGTAGGTCATTGAAAAAGAGGCGAAAGAACACATACCGGCCGCCAGCGTTGGTCCGCCATCCCAAACTGTTCTCCCACCCGCGGAGTCTTTGATTAAGAAGTGAATTACTGCTGCACCATTATTGCGGAGCTTGAAGTAGTGAATGGGGGTGTCGTGGCTATGATGGTCTCCAAACATGATGGCTGCTGCAAGCATTCGGTTTGCATTGTTTTTGTAGACTTGAGACTGTCCTTAAGTAGGCGTGTATAGTTTTGGAGGAAGGTTGCTGTAACCAAATTCTGGAATATTCATACTTCTATTCATCGTTGACGTTTGAGGAATAGTGTTTCAATCCAAAGCAGCCGGGACGTCAGTGCTTGCCACGGATACTAGCAGTCTTGAGCCTTGAGCTTGAATCATGTACTTAGTAGCCATTGCGAAACGAGGCTACATGTTGATACCAAAGTGCAATCAGCCTTGCACTTCTCAAACTGGGCACGCATATTTACCCCTCCAAGCGTCTTCTTAATACTTCAAGGCGTCATCTGCCGAGAATTAGCACCGTCAACCAAAATCCAGAGGCAGCCATCCGGAGATTGGGCTCGCTACTGCGGATCTGAAGTCGGATAACCTTCCAACCACGATTCATCAGTAGTGCATTAAATTCAATCCGAAGCTGTATGCAATTACTATACCAAGATCTCGATCAATAGTTACGGGAGGTAAACAGAAACCCTTCGAGGAAGCCGAACCCAATAGTCAATTCCACCCCAGTTGCACGAATCATAAGGCTTCAAAGTTTGAACGTTGTCTTTCGGCCAATCATATCCCGCCACAACCCAACCCTCCACCAGTTCCTCATCTTAAACATACTAAGCACTTGAGGTTACATCCGCTCCGCTCCACTCCACACAACTCTCTCCGCTCCACTCCGCTCCATTTGTTGCTGCGCCCATTTTTCCTCTTGCTGTTCGTCCATGCAAGGGCCCTCTCTCCATGCAAGCTAAGAAAGTTGAAACGAATGTGGCGATGAGTTTGAGAAGAAGAAAAAGACATTTATGGCTGCCGGGGCCGAGTGGTACGCTTGTTATCCGGGCATTGCAATTCTAGAACGTACTAGCTATCGGCAGATTCTTGTCGGCTTCTATAGAGTTAACTACTATAGGTACGGTCTCGATTGCAATTGTTGCTCATGTCATATCATGCATTACGAGTTATGAGTTCCTGGAATGGTGGTTCATAGCCATCTATTCTGGATATCGAACTGCGATGGCGGATCAACTCCTTATGCTAACAGCCGTAAGCCATACGCTGCAAGCCACCGCTTGTACGCTTTCTGCTCTGAGGTGCACATAGGTCATTTCGGACTCTATCATAGGAAAGTTCACACTAACAACGACAGCGGCATTACCAACAGTGTCTCCCACTATCGATTGGACGCCGTTGGGCAGCTGCAAGTCATAGCACAACCTTCCGCATGTATGGTAGGACTTTTGCTCCTCCTGTTGATAACGCAACTCGCCACGGAAATCGACAGAACTGTGGGGTATCGGCCGTCCCTCGTGGCCTGAGAACAGAGGTTTCAAACGAGTGATCACCCATGCCGCGATGAGGCCATCCAATTTATCGGGCTCGATGGTATGTATCGGAGCTATTAGGTATCGTGGAGCATGGAGACAGTCCAATTGGTGAGGTTAAGGCATGACAGTGGGTCCGCTTATATGTCACCAAAGACAGACGTCCCGATATGCAACAAGTAACTAAACCGGTGGTTGTACAACCTTCTAGATGAGACGGAAGACGGAGATCCCATGACAAGAAAGCGGTCCAACTGAAATGGGCATGAACATAGACGCAAACGGACTGTATTTTCGTTGGACGTCTGGGGAGATGCAGTAATGTTAGCAGGCATCTCTATGGATGGCAGCAAGGGACGAGTAGGTGCGTATCCTCCTGTGCGTTCCTTATGTGCTCAGCAACATCCTACATCTCAAAAAGCCACATTCGACGCACTTATGATCTATCAAATCACGATTTCTCGTGGCTTCTGCACTTTTCTCTAACAGGACACCGAAACAGTTCTAGGGCGAGCTTCGGGATGCAGAATTCGGCGACAAATTATTAATGGCAGTATCACTTACCGTGTTTCAGAGGCTTGAATACAGCTTTTGAGCGTTTACACACGTGGTTCCTGAGATGTCATTCACGGCTTCATGTTCGTGTGGCCGGTGATGTTCGTGTGGCAAGTACTCTAACCTAATCGCCGCAGGGGGTATCGATAGACGGCGCACGGTCCTAATCACAATCTCTTGACACTTCTGACCCTGGGACTTTCGGCGTTTACATGTCAAGGGGAAAGTACAGTACGCATTTTCATCTGACCGGTAGTAATATATCTATCCAATTTGCTCGGTACAACGGTAGATCGATACGGCCATCCACGAAACTGCTTTTCGGAGTGCAAGATCCAGCGAATCGTAACGATCGGGTTTGCCATATGGATGTCATCCTCTCGTTATTTTTTGATACAAACATGTTACCGGTACCTGAAGATATTTGTCCAACCACATCTAGCTGACCAGTGGAATGAATATATCCCATCGCATCTCGAAGGCAGTGTTCCTGTTTGGCTGCTATATTTTCCATTCGACCTTGTTTCAACGTCCGCTGCCTTATTTCTATTATTGCGCATCTATCATAAACACTAAGAACTTATTGACTGAAATAATTGGCCAGCTATTCCCACCAACTCTGGGTCGTAGAATATACCATAACAGAAACTAGGCGCTGTTCATAACCCCCCTTACTGTAATCGCAGCGTCAGTAACGGTGGTCCTTACATCCTCGTTCGCAGGTGCACGTACTTACGCCTTACGTACTTGTATGGCTTACATGCTCACTGTCATACATACAGTTGTCACTCGTCGTCCGGATACCTGCATATAACCTGTCGTGTCAAATTCCAATCGCAAGCCACCATACCTCTACCAGCTAACTATTCCAAGTACCTGATTCTTGGGGAATGTCACCGGTTCACGCAAGTAGGTGCAACGGGCATGCGGGTACAAGACCATACAACTTTGAGTATAGTCAACAGTTCATGTTCATGTTCATGTATGTATTCGGCAGTGGCTTGCAGTTTTTGTGGAGTCACCAAGCAACGCAGCGGCACGTCAACGTCAAGCAGAAGGAGAAAAATGCCTCAATCAAAACAGTACTATTCCGTGCAATCGACATAGGTATGTACTTAAGTAGAGAGTAAAGACGACATGATAGACGAACATGACAAAGGAAAAGAAAATAATAAAGAAATCCTGCAATGCCAACACATCCAGACATGAATTATAATTATAAGCTGTTAAGTACCGAAAGCAATATCCAGAAGCAGAAGAGTTCCTCCATAGCCATGAACAAAGCAAAAGCGTGCAAGCATGTAAAATAAATCCATCAACACCATTCCAGTCTTTCCATCCGCGGGTAATAGAAGCAGAAAAAGCAAAATCACCAACAAACGAAATAAAAAACCCGTCACGTATGTATCCCATAAGGAAAAGACCAGAACGAACCCGATATCCACAACATCTGTACAAACGAAACTTAATGAAACCCATGACAAACGAGACCCTAAGTACCATTCTCTACCATACTCTCCTTCCTCCTTCCTTGCTCTCACTCCCATACGACACCAACCCTCGCGCTTCGTACCCGTTATTGAATGACCCTGGCATACTTGATCGCTTCGTTGTGTTACTCCTCCTCACGCCAGACCTTCTGTCCTCCATTCCGTCACTGCTTTCGTAGTCGTAATCATCTTCCGTGCGTCTTGAGACGTGTGATCTTGGTACAGAGTCTGTAAACGACGTCGATCTTACCGGTGGTGCTGGTCGTGTAGAAGGTCCAAACTTCACCTCAATATCGTACGTGTTCTGTCTATGAATCTGCGGGCGTGCAGGCGCAGGTGCCGATGCCGGTGCTGCGGCAGCGTAATTCCTTGCAGCGTAATTCCTATCCCCAACAGGCGCAGCAGTAGGAGCAGCAGCGAGAGGGTGGCGGCCCCTGGCACTCTCCCCACTTCTTCTCCTCCTGCTCTGGCTAGAACTGTTGCTCTGTGTTCTGCTTCCTCCCAATGGCGCCGGCTTCCGTTTTGGAGAATAGTCAGTCATGCTTGTAGCGGAGCTACTACCGTAGCTACTAGTGCTATCGTCGCTGTCTTCGTCGAACCACCCTCTACGCTCTCGGCGAGGAGACGGGAATCCTCGGGGTGGTGAGTGGTCTCGTGCCATGAATTGGCTGAGATCAATGTCGGAAGTCCTGGTGTAGGGTGGGAATGGGCCAGGACTGGTGGATCGACCAGCTGCGGGATTGATTGGTTGGGGGATTGGGCGGGTATATTGGCGAGTAGGTTTTGCCGCGGTGATAGTAGCAGATTTGGTGGGTCCCTGGGTGATCTGGCGAAGGGCGGGGGCTTGGGGCGCCGAATATGCTGACGGTGCCTGACCTGATTGCATAGAAGATTGCTGTGGCATCTGGGGTTGTTGAGAGCCCTGAGGCCGAGACTGTGGGTGCAACGGAGGTCGCTGCATCTGCTGCTGCTGCTGCTGCTGCTGATGTTGATGCTGTTGATGCTGCTGCTGATGCAGTTGGGGTTGATGCATTTGATGTTGCTGTGCATGCAGTGGCTGTTGCTGTTGCTGCTGATGTGTTCCGTACACCACAGGTGCCCGCTGGGCCTGAGAAGTAGGTTGATATTGAGGAGCATGGATTTGATAGCTCGATGTTGAAGAACCGCTGACAGAGCTCGCGGGTTGAATGGTTGCCTGTCCATATTGAGGAGCCATTTGTTGCTGCTGTTGTTGCACAGGAGGTGCCGGAAGGGCCAACATTTGCTGTGGAGGGGGTGCTGGAAGCATCATTTGCTGGGGGGGAGGCAATGCTTGAACTACCGGAGCAGGTGGGGCGGCTTCGACGATCTGAACGGGCTCGTGATGTACAGTAACCTGTGGCTGAAGTCGGACCTGTTGAGACTGTTGTGTGCTACTTTTCCTCGAAGTCCGCTGAAAGATAGCCCAAAATGTGTGAGGGGTGGACCTGGGCTTATCTCTCAGTTCTCCTAGGGCTTCAAGTACCCAAGACCAGTTGGATGGGTCAGACTCTCGACTGTTGAGCTTGTCTTCGTACTTCCGGACATGTCTCTGGCGGTATACGCCCATATTCGTGAGGATATTAACAAGGTCATTACCTGGGAGATCGTGGCATCGGATTTTGCGTTCGAGCTCCTCTGGGTTCAATGCAATTGTGATGTGCTCGCAATGTTCCCATTGTTGACCGGGTTGGTTGAGATGACGGAGGTTCTTGAAAGTGACAAACTGGCGAATCGGTGTCGTGACATCATTCTCGGTGGCCTGACGGGGGGTGGCGTGGATAATCCGGGTTTGAATAACGGCAGGTTGTTGTTGCTGTATTATCTGCTGTTGCTGGTATGAGGGCTGTGCTTGTTGAATAACAACCTGTTGCTGAGGACCTGGGCGTTGGATCTGGACTAGGTGTGTCTGCTGTGGCTGTTGATTCTGAGTGGGGGTCTGTACAACGTGATATTGGGTTGTATATTGCCCAGAGGCAGGGTTGTTGGGGGTGATTATGGCCGCCATATGGCAGTGTGCTTTTGTTGTAAGGCTTTAAGGGGCAGAGTTGATATCCGGATGTTTGTTTGTATACAAATAATGGAAGATGTTTCGCGGAAGTCTGTCAGCTTGATAGTCCTAAGGCTACAAGTAATGTCAAGTGATGGGAAATAGTAGGGTTGTTGACGAACTGCGGTATAGAGTAAGCTCTTGGGAAAAAAAAAACGATATTGGGGGGAGTTTTTGGGATCTTATAGTGAAGTTTTGCACGATGAAGCAACGACTATTTGACACTTGCTTTGGCATCGGCGTGGCGAGGCGCCCTGAGAATTTGCGTCTGCTGGCTGAAAATAATAATCCAACCAGAACTCTGCATATGTTCGAGTAGCAAGCACATCCATCAACAGCGAGGAGATCCGTATGGACTGTGCCCGCTTGGGTAACAGCTATGGGTCACAGCCATCGAGTTGTGCAGGAGTTAGAGTGTAGGGTCCGGTCTCCAATGAGACGAGCAGTTTCCAGTATTGTCAGAACAGCAAGCCGGAGCTGGCGTCAACACCACCTCTCATCCAACTGCTTGGTACGCTAGTTCCAACCGTGCATTTTTGATTATGCGCTCAGCATGAAGTGTATGTATTGTATCCCACATCTACCTATCGTACCCTGACCGACAGCCTCATGTTTCTTGCTGCAGTGAAACCAAAACAACGTGAACAACATGCGGGAAGTTTCGTCTAACTTGCCATTATTGGCTGTTTAAACGTGCGAAGTCCCGAATATAGGCTGCAGCTTCATCGCATCTCAAACAATCGGACACATCTGCAGCGGGAACTGGAAGCTCCAACCTTTCCAAAACTCCGGATATCAAACGCGGTATTGTAGCTTCGGCGGTTCCCCCCGGAGCGTTTGATCTGGAATTGCCCATTCGCAAACCCGACTATCCATAGGCTCAAAGATTCCGGCACCTACCGCAATCCATTCGACACTCTAATCCCAATAGAATTTTTGTATGCGTTGCGTGGCGGAGATTCCAATTCCGTCCGGGGTTGTATAGCCGCCTCTCCGGACTTAGAATAATTGTGACAATTGAGGACCCCGGAATTCTATGGGGTTTCGCAAAGTACCATTCGCATCTGCCACAACAGCTTCTAACTCGAGACAGCCCCAGCCACATCATGCGTGTCCAATGACTTGTCGACATGTTGTCTCGGGACTCGAATTCGACCAACCCTTCATGAAGTCAGTACGGCCGTTGATTGATCCACGACGCGTGTCAAGTAACTAGTGTGTGTGTTCGCGATGTTCGTTGATCCTAGTGGAGTAAAGACCGGCAATGCTTTGCCCAGTTCGCAGCCTTCCTGAATCTGCACAGCCGAAAGCGCACATGTTCGTGCGGGGATATGCATGCATGCAAATTCAAGCTTGGAGGGGTGTCCTGCCAACGAATCCAATACCCCAAAGCCGTTTCTGCATTGAAGCCGGTTTCTTCAGCACAATTGCTCTAGGTCGCAGATCCCAGCAATGTACTGCTAGATCTGCTAATAAGAGATTTCTAAGATTGACAGCACCACGCACAATGCCAGAAAAAGTGCAATTGCTGTTATTTATGTTACTGCTGGTACGGGAAGTCCAGGCAGAGGGTTAGCGAAGAGGCATCACAAGGCTGAGGCGAACATTGAGGGATCATCCAGCTCTAAAACATTGCATGAGCGAGAAGACACCGATTCGCCAAAGCACAGTCATCGATTCACCGATAGAGGAGATAGGCAACTGCTGCTGCGGCTGCTGCGCATGGAGGCGAAAATAAAAAAGAAACGCTTCAAGATAGCTGGATCATCTATGTACGGAATCGAAACGTGGACGTAGACGTGGACGTGGACAGAAGATGGATGGATGCGATACCCGAATAAGGCAAAGAAGGAGAAGGAGAAGGAGAAGGAGCCCTCTGACGTGGAGAAACAACCACTCATATCACGCATCATATCATATCAGAGGTATCGCTGAACCTTCCATCACCATCTCACCTAATCTAAGCCAGCTGCAAATATTCTGTCACCGATCGCAGCTGTCTTATTGAAACAAAAAGTGAATATGCTGCGGAACAGCGAACGACACTTCATCCCACCACACCTCCCTACTCCACACTCCCCCTCAATATCCTCATCCACAACCCACACCCCTCGCATCCATCACCCATCCATCTAGGTATCAATCCATTCGATCCCTGCCCTGCAGCATCGCATCGCGCACATTCCGCAGCAATTATCCTTCAAAACGCCCGTTGCGATTTCAATTCTTCCTCCCGTTGGCTCCGTCGGAACAACCACCTCGCTTTCGAACAACCAGGCGATGAAAACAACATTCAATCCAGTCCACTCCAATGCCAGCACAGCATTTGAGAGGGTAAGTTCGAAATGTCGAGTCTATGCGAAAAAAAAATTATAATGGAGGGATCTCATCTCGGTTCGGCTTCCAGTCTGCTCCTTTTCTGGATGAACCTAACCGTTGGTACCCGCATTTGCATCTAACCTGCAGAAGCGGCATCCCAAAGGAGCACACTCGAGTCGACGAAATCGACAACGCAGCATCGCAAAACACAGCTTGGATGCTTCTTCCCAATCACCTGCTATTTACTGCAAGTGTCATTTGAGTGAGATCATCCCTTAATGAGCTTGCCAAGCATTTACCTAGGTTGAAGGGTGGTTATCAACACCCCAAACACTGCGGAGGATGCCCGACATACAGTTGGTGCCATACTCTACACGACCACCTATACCTCTGAACTCAAGATAATCGGGCCGTCTGCAGGGAATGGAAAAGCAAAGATGATGCGTGGTTCGGCTGAGCAGCCAGCAGTAGTTCATCGATAACATATGGTAGCGAATATGGTGAAGTGAAGGAGTTCGGTATTTCTATGGTCGCGACTCCATACAACTCCGATATCATGGGTTGGTCTGAGCCTTCTTATGAATCGGTAGCTACTTCAAGATGGTACCATGACGAAGCAATGCGTAGGAATTGAAGCTTTGTCTCTGTGGAGGAGCTGCGCTCGATCACATCTCATAACTCGTACCAGACAGGATCAAATAAACAGGAACAAGAACTTATTCTCGCAACCCAGCAGAGTTCCTATACAGACACAGCGTAGTACCTAATCAGATAGAGTACCTCTGATAGGTATGAGAGCTGAAGCGCATAGTTTAGTAAACCTGGACTCTAAAACAAGCGAACGGACCTCTTTCTGCTTTCATGCAGAGATCATGGGCTAATGTGCGAGATTTTTAGAAACCCTTGTACATCTGTCAAAAATCGTCTGAATTCATTCGGAGATCATCCCAGGGAACGCCACTGGGCAACATATGCCGTCTGTATGATACAGGAAATCTTGATATTGCAGTCTAGCAACAGCTTCTACCATCCTTACACCACCCCTGGAACCCGCTACAGACTTATACGCAGCAAGCAGGAGTTGAGGATTTTCATGGCGGTTCTCGCGAATATGCAGCTGCAGGGCCGATTTGTACTTGACCTTTGATCTAACCGCAGAAGTAGACACAGAAAACGGCTTCATGGTTCGCATAACATACTTTAAGTACCTTGCCAACGGAGGGATGAGTATGCTATACCTCTGTTGTAGCTCTCTGCTTCAAATTCATGCACCATCGATGAATTGCAGCAGTGGTCGTTTCTCTCGGTATACGGCGGTGCCGTATTCCTCCGAATTATCTGCCCAAGAAAACGGCCCACGTTGCTCGGCTTTAGGTCGAGCATTTTAAAACCTTCTCTTGGCTGTTTTTGCAATCTGGAGGGCTGATGAAGGCGGTGAGCGATAGCAATCATATCAGGGAACAGAGTTTGAAGGGCCACTATCATTACTCAATGTCCGCCATCACCACCGCCACTGCACTCCCACAAGGATTAGGACCTTCTGCACAGCACTACTGCGTGGGAATGCAAACTCGTCGGAAAGCTAAAATTAATTCACATGTTTGAAAGCATCTCGGATCTTGGGACGCAGTACATGTCTTCGGTCGGTCTTTGTGATTCTGCGTGATGCGCTCCATACATGGGCACCGCAGACCGCCAGACTTTGCGCAGTATTTATGCCAGCTAGATGGGAATTTGCCACTCCCATCACACAAGACGGGAATGCAAACCCATGGACCCTTGACAGCAGCTGTACAGTTCAGCAATGGACCTACTCCTTACCATCACCATCCCAATCAGTTGGTTGAAATGCGTGCCAGCAGCAAGAGTCCCGAATCCCGAGAGGAGGGGCTACAGTAACCCCTCCTTTACTGCAAATGGAAGATCTGACGTGTGCATTCTTGATTGTTTTCGTAACTATCTACAGGTTAAGAGCCCGGGCCTTAACGATATTGGAATTAGTGGACCATGGTGGTTCTATAATCGGATATACCTACCGATAAATGGTGAGACGTATTAGCCATTTTGAGAATTACAGGTATCTCGGGACTCCCTCCCCCCCTCCATCCAGCTTTTGTCGGAGAGATTGTGGTGTAGGCGGAGAAGGAGGGGGCCCGTAGGGTCATCTTTTCATTGACCGTCTCGGCAACAGATTGTGTCTGTCAATTGTTTGTCTTTGTCCCTTGGAGAAACATCGTTGTTCTCAAAACGCCAAGTATAGACCCGCGTTTTGTTTATATATAAATACGCATAAGTATCGTGCACCTGTCTGTACCTGCATGTTTATTGCATCACCTCATCGTATGCATCAACGGCATGAAACATCACAAGTAGGATATCTGATCTGGCGAACCAGCATCGTTTCCAAAACAAAAACACATTCCATGGCGTTTGCTTTTCCCCGTTTCCGAATTGTCGATCCTCTATCCACCTACCAGACGAGACTGTTTCCCTTTCCCCTCTCCCCTCCCTCCCTCCATCTACCTTTGACACGTTTACATACCTTTTTTTCTCGTATCTGGCCACCATCATTACAGCCACTAAACTCCACACACATCCCCCCACGAAAACTGACAATTCCTACAGAATCACCCTATCTCGGGCTCACTCGGCATATCTAGGCTTTGATGATTCCCAGAACGCGCACACGCACGTCAAAAACCCAGAAGATAACGAAATCCAGAGATCGTAAAGCGGTTCCTACGATCTCGATGTTATCAGGATAAAGTAGGCTTACTTACTTGCTGTGGTGGTGGTTGTGTTTGCTTGGACGCCACGCAATGCAAGTAAAAAGTGCAGGTTCGTACGTGCAGAAAATCGCGGCTAGCTACATGTGCTGGTTGATACGCCATGATCCAACCATAACTGAATTGACTTGCAGTAAGCTGCTGCTGCGGCGGAGGGTCGCGGACGGCAACGGATGGCCGCGGCAGGTGGCTGCCGAGTTGCCTTGTCCCGCTGGTGCATTGTGTGAAATGCTATGGCTTTGCAAAAAGGGAGGTAAGGCAAGCAGGGGGGTTATGGACAGCTGCAGATGTGGCTTTCTTGAGAATTGAAACTTGAAACTGGTGTATCCAGCCGAGTCAAGTGATAGATAAACATACAGGTGGATGGATATCATTGATGTAGTCCAAGGTGGGTAAAACTTTTGAACCTGTGATGTTTGTGTGGTTGAAGTTGTCATTTGTCAACGTGGCAATGTTGAACCGCGCGCAAATATACATCTGGGTATCATGGCCACCAGCCTGTTTCTGAAACCTTCTTCAAAATGTTCCACCGCTGATCACTCGTCCAGTGGAATCACAAGTATCGAGTGCGTGGCCTGTCAATTCGACCTTTCTGGGGTGCAACTCTGATCACCATCGTACGGATGCTCTCTGTTTCAAAGATAGTGAGTGATATGTTGCTCAGTAACTTGTCGGTCAAGTACCCGTTTATGAGATACCTATTCAAGTGACGTTCACATGCGAGTACCAAACGCCTTCTCTCGCCTTTTGACATCGCGCATATACGCACCAATGTACACGTCCAGATTAGATGCGTCGTGCAGCAGGCGGTAGTTTCATTGTTTCACAAAGGCCATATACGAGCATTATGCGAGGATGGGAAATGCGTCAGATTCTGGCTCCCGGGACGTTCTGTTTCTAGTACCCTAAGGCGTTCGATTGTGAAACCTGAGGTACTCTACACATGTCGGTTACGCACCTGAAAGGGAATTTGTTCCTGGTCTCTTGGCACACACCTCGTCCCGCGTTCAGGCAGTTCTTGGCAGTTTCCCAATAGGTATTTCAATTTCCGTCGACCTTACCTTCGAACATCCGCATACTGCATACTACCAACAACCCAAACCTCATCCTCCAACATCCCCGCTCTCGCCAGAGTTGATAGCTTCGATCTATAGCATACTAAGCTCGGTCAAAGACTAAGACCGGCCGAGTCGCCAACAAACACAATATCATACTTTGATTTCAAACCTTGAGCCTTGCGTCGTCAATGATCCGGTTTCCCGTAAGTCCGGACCGTTGGTGGGTTTCCTTGCGATTCGGGGTTTCTAGAAGTACACTTCCTGACTCAGTCACAGAAGCACATGCAATGCAGTTGATCTGAAACATGATCGGAGAAGCACCGCCTGCTTAGCAGTCTTGAAGTAGTACCGGGGTACGAAACGAGATGTCCCGGAACTCCGTCTCGGGACTGAGCTTAGGACCGACGAGGCTCTGATGACGACGGGATGGGGAATCCCGGGGTGATATTTGAGGACACGGATAACTCGAGGTTTCGTGAGTGATGATCTATGATCGATTATACTAGTGATTTAGCTGAAAGAAATCGACAGTATGGCTATTGGTATGGCATTGTAGCACCACTCGCTACATATGTAAATGGCGCAACAACCTGGCCTGAAAGGTCTGAATGGGCGCCCTCTCTGCTCAAGCTGGTACACAAGAGATGGTACAGGACAGATAGAAGTAGCGTATCGGAGCGATCCAGATGGCTACTGGACTTTTCAGCGGGCAAGAGAACAGGCTGGTCCACCTACAATTTTTATCAAACGCCCTTGACGCAGGGACAGCTAGGCTTCGTTTTGGAGTGCCAGTCGCTTTCTCTGCTACATTCAATCTGCCTGGTTCTCCACCCGGTTCTCCAAATTCAGTCTACTTGATCCTCTATATCTTACCACAACGAAGCTCGTCTTTGCTTGCTCCTCGGTTATTTCTGGTCTACGGCCTCGTCCGCACTCCATCAACCCTTGATACCACTTGCCCGCACCGCTCGTTCTCTATTCGCTCACCGTCACCTCCGATTACCTCCACCATATCTGCCAGTCCCGTCTGGTCCACTTGATTTACCTGTCTGCCACCTTCCACCATCTGTAGAACCTGTACAACAGTGAATTTCATCTTCGGCTCAATGTCCTGGGTTCCACGCACCTGTCGGTTTGCACGGTTCTTTGTACGCCCCCATCCACCTCCACCTCGGCCTGTTCCTCCTGTTCAGCCTCTTCCGCTCTTCCCAAAGCTTCCCTTCAAAGCCATCTTCGCGTTTGGACGTTGATGCCAGGCCAAGGCTCATGACCTGATACATGGATCCGTGGCCAGTGTACGTCATTGAACTGGCCACTTTTATCATCTGGGTGGTGTTATATTTGTTGGTGTGTGGATTTCAGCTCCTAGTTGTCAGGTTGGTAGTGGTGTTCAGGGCAATCACAGAGTCGGCAGGTGAATCCATAGAGCCAGTTCACACGTGCATCCTGGTTTCATGGGTCCATGTAGCCCTGTGGGTGTTGCGGTGTCTGGGTAGGGCTACCACAGGCATTACAACAACAAAGGGACAGCTCTCCGCCACCTCCGCGTGGTATTTTGCCTTCACGGCAGTGGAGCTATCACCGTTCTGAAAGTGTTAGCATACCACGAGGCCAGTGAGGCCTACCGCCTCATAGTCACCAATACTTTGATCGGCCTGGTAGGGATTCTTCTGATCAGTCACACTGTCATTGGAGACTCGTGCGGAGACTTGGTGTTGAGTGTTGAAAGTTTTTCCCCTATATTTTTACTTATAAACTTGGTAGGCATCGATACCTAACATGAATATGACACATAGATACCAACTGCATTATCCTAATTTGGAAAGAACATGCCAGAGAAACTCCAGTAGTGACCTTTCTGGCACGTCTTCATCTTCGGGCGGACAAGGAGACACCAGCTCCAGGCGGGAGAACTTATGCCGTGTGTGCTTGTTAAAACAGAGCCCCGCCTGGCCTATGACAAACTTTTGCAACGCCTTAACCTCTATCCTACAGTGGCTATAGCTTTCGGGACCGAAAATCTTCCAACATAATTGGTCAATCCCCAAGAAAGTTCACCTCATTCTCGTGCTGTAAGTAAACCTTAAAGCATCTACGCTAAAAATTGTCATGATACTCGCTGGTTATGCTGTTCTTCTCAGCCTTGCACAAAGGCTGAAGAAGACCCTGTTGTCGATTCCACTCACCCTGGGAAATAGTTTTCTAGTGTCCAGACAGCTAGTATGCGCTGCTAAGCAAAGAAGGACGTGAGTGCTGGGCGAAATATCGGAACCAGGACTCTCCTGCTGATTAGAAACCGCATCGACCGTCGTCATAGGTGGCATGTCTAGGATCTCTGAGGTCCTGTGTCTTCAGCTCTTTGGGGGAGCGGTAATATCAACAGAAGCCCGCTGCAAGACACTGAACGCTCATTCAAGAAAGCAACCCTCATCTCATACCCCAGCTCGGACTTGGAAAAAAAGATCTCACCATGAGTGACAGCATCCAGCATGTCTTTCAGGAATTAGGACGTAATCATATGCGTATTGATTTCACATATAACTAATAGGGATAGCGGTTTTAAGGCTTCGAAACTTTACCTTACGTTTAAGCAAGAGTGAATGGAAGGTATTTAAGGCTGTATAAAGCTGCGGGGTTAGAGCGAGAGAAAAGATTTCTCGGGCCGCTCAACGGCCATAGTAGTAGAAGCCAAAGATGGTAAGAGTGAGGTGTTCTTTGGACGGCAACATCATGAACCGAATACAAAGTTCGACAATTGTCTTCAATATATCAATGAAGTGGTTAAGTAAGGGTTTAGTTGCCGAACCCATCTTGCAAAAAGCCTCAGTACCCACCACCAAATTCGTATAACACGAGAGATGTAAACTCTGCCAGTTCGCGAACGTTAACAGGGTTTCAAGAACTCCAGTGTGAGACAAAGCAAATATACTACGACAGCAGCAGTAGCAGTAGTAGAACAGCCGTGAGGCCCAAAGCCCGCGAGGAGTGCTAAACCATGACAGCAGTGATTCATCCCCGCTATGTCACAGGCCACCCAGTAAAGTGTTCAAACCAACCGCTTCTTTTCTCTTCCTCCTCCTTCTTCTCCTTCCACCGGGGGGAGGGATTGGTAGCTCCCCAGGATGTCCGGCTCTAGCTCCTTAGTTACACCGTAGAATGTAAAGCATTTGTGTGACGGTGAGAAAAACATCAGGTATCATTCGAACCTCAACAAAGTCCGTGCTCCTTTACCGTTTCCCAACAACTCCGCTTCGTTACAGCCAGGGTAATGTACAGAAATGTAAGCACTAGATATGCATATATCCATCTAATTATTTGTTATTATAGTAGGGTAGTAAGTAGTAGGGTGTTAGGGAGAGATATCCTCCCTTCTATGTAATATCTGCACCCATCGATAGCACACAAACTCCATCCCTTCCTGGCATCAACACCGTCCCATCCCATCTGTACAATCACATCTTCCAACACTTACAACAAAGGAAACCAGCTCCCAATCTCGACCCAAATATAGACCTGCTGCAGAGGAAAAAAAGCAAGGACGGATAAAATCGAACACGAGATATTACAGCAAAAATGCTCAACACGGCCGCTGCCCTTCTTTTCCAGAGATCCATCGAGGAAAGCCTCGATTTGAAAAGAACAAGAAAAAATAAAAGCAAATAAAGGCCCCTAATGGTATCAGACAAGAAAAGTTGTACAAAAGCCCTCCGGTTTGAACCCACGCCCGCAAAAACCATAAAGTTGCATATACACGGTGTATCGTTGTTATCATTAAGAGGGCAGTCGCTTCAACCAAGGCGGAAAGTAAAATGAAAAACGCCCTGCAAAGTTGGCCAAACCCTCTTTCCTTTCCCCTTCGCACCCACAAATCCTCAGAAACCAGCCAACACCTAGTACCATACCAAATACCCCCCAAAATCGGTTACCGCAAAGCTTTTTGGACGTCATTGACACCGCGCTTGACGACCTCTTCCAGCGGCCACCTCGGCGGCACGATCTTGCGGGTTCCTTGTTCGATCATCAGCTTTTCCATCTCGGGCGTGATACCAGATGGCAATGGATAGGCACCTCCTGCAATGCCGCTAGAAAACTTCAATTGTAAGATGTCTCCAATCTCATCACAGGCGGCAAGTAACCGGTCGAGATCTTCTTTGTTATGAGCGGCCGAGACACAGAATCTCGCTCGGGAAGTGACCAACGGAGTTGCTGGGTATCCGACGACAACGACGGCGATCTTCCGCTTCAACATCTCGTGGGAGAAAGCTGGCATTTTCGCGGGGTTGTACAACATTATTGGGATGATGGGGGAATCATCATGACCATAGACAATGAAACCAAGTCTCTTCAAGCCAATTCTGAGGTACCGTGAATTGAAAGCTAGGCGTTGAAGACGTTCTTCGCCCTGTCCAGGTACAAGTTCACCGGCAATAATCCGCAAGGATGAGGCGATTTGAGTGAGAACAGGCGGTGAAGGTGCTTCGCCAAAGATGTTGCCAGCGTGCGTGGTACGCAATTTGTCGATCATGTGCTTCTCTGCCGCGATATAACCACCGTTTGCCCCAAAAGACTTGGTGAGAGTTCCCATGAGAACATCAACTTCGTTAGGGTTAATCCCGAAATAGTCACATACTCCGCGACCATTTGGTCCCAAAGCACCAACCGAATGCGCCTCATCCACGAAGAAATGGAATTTGTACTTCTTTTTGAGTTCCAGGATACCTGGCAAGTTGCACATTGTCCCTTCCATCGAATACAGTCCCTCGACAACAACCAAAATCTTCTTCCATGGACGGTGGCTTCTTGGTTGGCCTGATGCAATTTGCTCGCGTAGCAATGCCTCCAAGCTCTTCATATCGTTGTGCTTGAAGGTCTGAATCACGGCGCCCGAAAGCCGGACACCGAACCGGATAGATGCATGGTTGAGTTCATCGGAAATTACCAAGCATCCCTTTCCAACAAAGGCTGAAAACGCAGTTGCATTTGTTGCATATCCCATGGAGAAAATCATAGCTGCAGGTTTGCCCATGAAAGAGGCAATGAGCTTTTCAACATCTGCAGTAAGATCGAGGGTTCCTGCATCGGCTCTGCCACTCGCTGACGTCATTCCGTATTTCCTGGTCGCCTCTTCGACTGCGTCTGCACAAGGTCCGTGAGACTGGGCAAATCCGAGGTAGTTGTACGAACTCAAGTTGAGCGTTTCAGTGGTCGTTCCGGTGAATTTGAAAGACGAATTGTAATCATTGGACACGCGATCGAGTAGGTTGATATATCGACCAGGGACACCAGTGAAGGGGCGGGCAAAACAGTCGTTTATTCGGACTTTAAGTCGTCGCACGTAGAAATTGTCGAAGTCATCATTCAGTGGCGCATAGCCCTGAAACGTCATTTTAGATACTCATCACGTGACGCGATATGATTGGAGAACATACGTTTTGAATTTTGAGATGGCTGTACTTCTTCTCCTTAAATCGCTTTCCGAACCAATCCCGTACGTGGCCAAAGATAATCAAAATTAAGTAAGAGATATAAGTGGTAACGAAGTAGTACTGTGGCGGCTCGTCTTCCACTGGAACCACAACAGGTTGACCTTTCGGATGGCGTGAGACATATTTGTGACTGGGATGCCCCAACTGCGCGAACTGAGCGTGTTGTCTCGCAAGCTTTCGCGACTGTTCCGGTGAAGGCGGAGAGAAGAGCATTGTCGTTGTAGCAGGATCAGATGATGTATCTGCTGTGGCGGTCGATAACGAAATTGTTGGCAACGACGGCGATGCTGAGATGAGACGTCCGTTGTTGTGTTCCTGAGCAGCAAGCAACGCTTTCGAGGCTGTGAGTTGAGTGGTGCTTGCTTTCGGGGACGACGAGAAGAATTGAGCAATCTTGATGGCCGCCCCACGAGAGTTGAATGATGGCGAGCGACGACGATTGCCGTTGGCAATGGGCATAGGGGAGGAAGATGTTGAGCTGTTAGATAGCGGATGGGGAGACATGCCGCGGTAGTAACCAAATTTCGGTTCCAGATGATTGGAATTTTGTAGCAACCAAAGGTAAGAACTTTGTCCGTAGAGCGAGCGTAGCGGTAATTAATACTACGGTGTTATGTGTAATTAAGAAGTCGTAGAATACGAGAAGGCGACGTAGGTGTTTGGGGCAGTGAGTTGTTGTTCCTTTCCACCATCAATCAACACCAGCCTTAGTTAGGCTAAACCGCCGACGCCTGTAGCTGAGACGACGACAACAGGCGACGAGCCCGGGGAGGTGGCGATAATGCTGATGGGTGGATGAAATGTAGGACGGAGGTTTGGAGGAGACAGTGATGGTGGTTGTGCGGTACTTTAGGTAGGTAGAGGGAGGAAACGACGAGTCAGATTCGGAGAACTTTGATGGATGTGTGGCGCTAGTGAATAGGATAGGGGAAATTTTAGGCAGAAGAGAGACTCTGAGAGAGCCACTGCTCGAGACTGATGCGAAAGTAAAGCAGAAGTCGGAACTTGTCCTGCTCACAAATACATAACAAGCAATAATAATCAATCGTCGGGATCTCGGGGTTACTTGGTTCCACTCTCACCAATGCACGCAAGTGATAATATGGCAATGCGCATTAACTGTCCAATCAGCGTCAGAATCAGAAGAAACCAGAACCCAGGATTTGGGAGCCGGAAGCCGTGCAGCTAATTGACAAAATATGTTCAAATTTTTCCCTAGAGGGCAACTTCTGAAAAATTCAAGTTCAGCGCATAAGGAGGGTGGTGATGATGATAGTGAGTCGGTTCTCCGGATGCCGAAACAGCCGCTCGGGAATCAGAGCTACCTCACAGCTTGTACCTTCTTTTCACGTCCATCGTCAGACATACCGAACGCTGGGATGAACGACCGCCGAGGAAACGTCAAACACTCGCACTCGCACGATCGATACTAAGCGACGGGCAGATGGCTAGCCCACATAACAAGAAGCCCCGCAATGACGTCCTCGCGGAGTTCCTGATCATCGAATGGGCCATTCCTCCGTCTCCGACCTCTCGAACATACCGGAATTTGGAAACGCCGAAAATAAGCGCTTGAGCAATTAACACACCAATGACTATATTTCGGCCCGCAATATATGGACGGGAAGCCTCGAAAAAGCGATAGGATGACTCGATATTTCCCCACTGCCCATCAGTCTCGATTTCATCCACTGGACAGGGCGGGTAAGTACCTTGAGCTCAGCAAAGAGTCTCTTTGTTTGAGATCCTTGGTATACCGGTATCTTCCGCCATACAAGTTAATGCAATTCACCCCAGACAACATGCTCTCGTGCTCAGCCAAAGGAATTCCGCTGCGGGTCTGCGGCGACGTTCGTATTAAGAGGAGTAGTGGGGTAAGGGTTTCCACAACAGTATATCCTGCATAGACGCTCCCACCGTTGTTGAGTGTGAGACATGCTGACATCAGCGGAAAAGTGATTCAGCCTTATCTTGTGACAGAGTGTTTCGAGGCATGCTTATGACAGAACAACGATTGGTCGCTTGGAATCGTGGTCCTCCGGCGCAATTGCTACCGCTTGTTCGATGGTGAGGTGGTTAGACAGTGAAGTTCATCCTTTATTTCTAAAGATATTTTACGAACATGTTAAAGCACTCGGAAAAGGATTTCATTGAACAGGAAAGTTAGAAAGATGATACCCTCAGACCTTAGGTCATATTGAACGGGTTATAACAATTTAGTTATCGGCAATTACTTTTGGAAGTTCGGACTCTTCAATATCCCTCAGTCAAAATTCAATACGGATTCTCCCAGCCGTCTTCCGGAGTTTAACATAGGTAATGTGTGCCAAAAGACTCTGGTCAACATCAAGTCTCGCTAGCACAATCGGTAGAGCGTGAGACTCTTAATCTCAAGGTTGCTGGTTCGACCCGCTTGGGGCTTTTCACTGTGATTCTTTTGGCGGGGTTGTGAAACAAGTTGCGGCTCTATCGCTTTCTCCCAACCATACCTCCTACTGGTTAATTCGAAATTGCTTCTGCCACATATTTTGCTTCACCTATCGAACCGATATTGCTAATTCGCCTGCTGTAAAGAATGCATTGGCATTAAAGTCCTCCACGACGGTGATCCTCATTTAGGCGCGTTTCTGTACGACGTGCGTAGGCAGACCGAGGACCCTGTATTCATGAAACATTTGGTGTTTTGCAACTGAGCAAGTTTTTGTCATTTTACACCGTTACTAGAAGCTAATCTGCTACCCGACTCGCACTCGATATCTTTGCAGTACATGCGGCGACTAATGCCTCTGGTGAGGATAACAGCAAAAGAAGCTTTTACAAAGCTTTTGAAGCGGAGGACATACCTATCTACCTGAATAACCCAACGTATCCCAAGTCCACAGGTATCAGAGAGACCCAGTGTTTTGTTTGTTTTAATCATACTGCATTCACTCTATGTAGAGTATGGCAGTGCCTGATTCCCCTCCCCCTCCAGATAGCCAGCTAGGTGGGGGAGCTCCCCTCCTTCCCCAGGGTCCTAGTGTTCCGAGGTAGTCGGTCCGACTAGATATGATCCTAACCGGGGCCAGCCGACCTGCAGAATGGGACTTGAGCTGACCCAGTTTGCCGAAAGCTTCTCCTCGATCGACTGGGACTGACCCGACCCCTCAGACAATCTTCATACCGGTTGCTAGCCGACCTGGCCGCTTCTGAGCCTCTAATAGTTGCCGCTTTAATGCTATCGGGAATATTCGGGACGTTCTGTTAGCCCATGTTCTAGCATAGAACGGCAAACAGGTATGGATGTTGCTACTCGGATTGCCCACCCTTGAAATGGGCTCGATTGAGGATGCCGTCCTTATTGACTCCCATTTAGAAAGACCTCTACCACTAATACCAGGCGTGCTAATAAGTATCCGGCCAAGGGAAAGAGTGGTGCTCCTAAGAATACTAATTCCAGCCTTACCAATATTGCAATCGCGAACCTGCCTACTGACGTGTAATCCACTCTGGTATTGATTTTAATATCAAGTAGGTATGTACAGACTTAATTCGAGGCTAAGGTTAAGGGGAGAGACGAAAGTAATTGGTTAGGAAGGAAAGTGCAGAATCATGTGCTGACCGCCGGTAGGAAAAGCCATTCGTGAATACCGAGTGATGTTCAATTTTCATCTGTCCATTTAACCCGTTGTTTGTATATATGATGGTGTGGCGTGTTTCCTGCATTTTCTAAATCTTTGTATACGGTGCAATAGCGTCTATAATCGAAACGCCTCGGGAGCTAGTTTCGGAGGCATTTTAACCGTGTTGTTTTGGCGACCATGTGGTGTGGTGTTGATGGATGACACGGCGGAGTGATGGATGGCTTCGGTGGTGGAGATGGGAAGAGATGGGAGGACACATGCACCAGCCTTTTTATTCCGGTATCCCATATATCGATGCACATCAAACGCCTATATCAAACGCCCATTTTAAGCTTGCACCCTAATTACCATGCCATGTCTTTCTTCGGTGAACCAAGCAACATCAGCTTAGTTAACAGCTAATAGGAGCTTTGGATATCAATTGAACACCTTGCTCCCTTCCAAAGAATATGTGGCACCTCGAGTGCTGAGTCCAGCCTCTGCCTCTGCGTTCTTTACTCAGTAGTAAGTAAAGCCGCGCGGCTTATTCCAGCGGGCACTGGCAACTTTCGGGTGAAGCCAATAGTAAGCAATGGAAGCAAATTCTTCCCCGTAGGGGGCTCTTGATATTGAAAACGGCGTGTAAATGTGATCAACAGTTTGGCAGCTTTCTCCAGCAGAGATAACGGCGGGTGCGGCTTATTCGTAAGTGCGGCTTATTTCGCTCGGTGGAGAAGTCCCTGGTACCTTAAGTACTCGGGCACATCTGCTGTGTGAGCTCTCGAGATTCTGGATCGTCGCGGCGTGGTGTGGTTGGCTTTGGCTTTCTGGAGCCGACGCCTGGGAATAGTTACCGAGCTCGATAGTAGATTCACCTGAAGAACCTAGAGGTTCGAGAGCCGTACTCTGCGTTCTGGTGCGCCCGTCTCCGATTTGCGCTGCTGTTGCAGCTGCCCTGGACATCTCTCTCAGGCCCTAGCTGAATTCGCTCACGATTTGATCTGGCCCGGCGGATATCGTGGCCACAAACCCCTGTGTAATTCCTGCCACCATCTCCTCCTCCTCATCCACTGCCACGACCCTGCCTGCGAACTGTCCTTCCTTTCGATATCCCTCCCACCTGCTCACTTGACTTGTCCAACCACTTCGCTGCTCGCATTCCAGGGAGGCAGAATTTGACGTCCAGCTCACCCCCAAACCACCCGCGTGGATAGATAGATAGATAGATAGGTCCACATACCTTCCTCGCTCTTTGCTGCCTACCTGTTCTGCGCCCATCGTCGTCTCGTCTCGAAAGTACATATCCATCCCATACCACCCTAAGCAACCCACTACCATGCTGCCGGCGGGGATTGCTGCTCCGGCCTCCCGATCCCACACTACCGCTTCGGGCCCGCGAACAAGCCGACTCCGCGGTCTCTTCCATTCCCACAGCCACCAATCCTCTCCCGCTAGTACCACCATTGTAACGACTACCACGGTCACAAACTCCCACAACAACACCACTACGAGTCTACCGCAGGCAACCACTCGGACGCGGCAACGTCGCGCGACATCTCCTTTGAATAACACCGCGTCCAATTCATGGATCCCAACAGTCAGTGGTATCAGCGGACTATCGCGTGTTGCTACCCTGCCAGCCGCAGAGCTTTCTAGGAACTCGGTTCACGCTACAAACGTTGTCTCCTCCCCCGCAATTCAACAGAGCTCCGACTTGAGCATCCCTGTTCGGTCCATCGATGAGACTATATCGACGACCGATTCCCCCAGTTCGTCTCAGCAGCCCCAGTCTCAGACGCAGCCCCAGACGCAGCCCCAGACGCAGCCCCAGACGCAGCAGCAACAGCAGCAACAGCAGCAGCCCGCCATGTCTCGTAACCTGAACAACAGTCCCCTACTACCGCCTCAACAACCCCAGCCGTCGATACGCTTCACCCCGTACACGGACCAACGATCAGGCCGCCAGTCGCTATACTTTGCGCCCATCGAGAGATCTCTGCGCCACAAAGATGACCGGATCAAAGTTGGCCGGGCCAGTGAGCGTGGCACCAGCGACCCATTTGCTCCGGTGGGGTTTAGCTCCAAGGTAGTGTCGAGACGGCACTGTGAGTTTTGGTGCAATAATGGGCAATGGTTCATAAAGGACATCAAGAGCTCGAGTGGGACGTTCTTGAATCACATCAGACTATCGCCGCCAGGAATTGAGAGCAGAGAACATCCCTTGAAGGATGGGGATATATTACAACTTGGAATAGACTTCAAGGGCGGGGAGGAACAGATCTTTAGATGTGTCAAGATACGGATTGAGCTGAACCGGGCATGGCAGAAGGCGCTGAACCACTTCAAGTATATGACTCTTCTCACAGTGTAGTTTTGAGTTTCCCTACTCACCTTATTCCAGCATGTCTGCTCACCGCCGGTTACGGAATCTCGCAAAGGGTAAAGATTCGGATGCGTGCTCCATACACTCTTCCGAATGCGCAATATGCCTTCTCTCGGTCGCAGTAAGCTCATCCCCCCATCACCCTCGGTATAAATCCACATGTACTTACAATACATGGATCACTAGCCCTGTCAATCCTTGTTCGTTGCGCCGTGCTCTCATGTCTGGCATTACAAATGCATTCGGCCGCTAGTGGAGAAGGACTATCCAACATTCCTCTGCCCCAATTGCCGGGCAATTGCCGATCTCGAGCGTGAAATCGACGAAGACGAGTTCGGAGATGGATGGGAAATCCCCACGGCGGAGGCCATGAGGTCACAACCACGCCTACCGCCTCCACCACCACCACCACCACCACCACCACAACAACAACAAGAACCACCGACAGCAGCTGTAGGCGCAGGCGAGCCAACAACAGCTACGGCAGGCGTCCCCTCTGGGGCTGCATCGATACCACCGCCGCTGTCCGGAACCGCGGAGAAAAGTGATTTCGACCCAGCAGCTCCCGTCTCGAGACAACTAGAGCCGATATCGGAACCGACACGACCGCCACCATTACCACCCACCACCCCTCCTCTCCATACCAATAACCCATGGCGTCAACATCTGGATGAAAATGAGAACGATGCTGAGGATGAAGAGGAGGACGAAGAGGATGAAGAGGACGGGAGCAGCGGCGGAGAGACGGGCCAGGACGGGCCTCTGACACCTATGAATGACGCTAGCCCGTTTGTAAGAGACGGCAGAGAACGCGTGGACAGGAGGAGAACATTGTTTATGCCAATGAGCGCTTTTCAACCTGGGGAAACGTATTTCTAGGCGGCCCCCAGCAATTAGACTACGCACATAAAAGGTTTAAGAGAGCGACATATCATGCCTGGGCATGGCATGAGCTGCTAATGGTGGAGGTTTTTGTTATACGTGAGGTGCGGGGCGGCATTGCCCCTCTCCTCTACTTTTCCTTTACGTCCTTAAACGAATTTATAACATCTGCTTTCTTTATGCATAGCAATGGGTAAGTAGGTGTTTTCCCTTTGTTTGTTTTCCTTCCCTTGTATTTTGCTGCTGGGGTGTTTTTGTCGTTTATTTAAATTTTCAAAGATGGTGTCTTCACAGGCTGTCACTCGACTCTGGGGGGTTTTTTTTCCTGCTCTGGCAAGACACATTATGCATTTCGTGAAGACACACAACCCGTATGTAAAAACCACGATACAAGCCATTTCCATTTCCATTGCACCGACCCCTCCAGGGCCCATCCACCACATACACAAATAACCACCCACCAACCCTGTCATACACCACAAAGCACACAAAAGCAAAAAGCAAAACGAGTAGTACGCAAACCGGGGAAAGATAGATAACATGAAAACACAGGCTTTTAAGGGGAGGGGAAGGAAAAAAGGAATATTTCAGAGGGGAAGAGGGTGAGGTGGGCGATGCACAGATTGGTTCGGGTGGGTGGGAATTTCTAGGAGGGATGAGGAGGGGAGGAGCGGGAAGAGGAGGAGGGATAATAATAATGAGTTCGTGAAAAATACGGGCACATCACCATCCATTCATTCCACACAGGTTCATCATCATCAAAAGGGTTACATGGGACTAGAAAACGATGGCAACAGGGACAACCAATTTATCCGGGGACATAAGAAAAGACAACAAGATAGATGAAGAGGGAAGTGCAGGGCCTTGTAAAGAAAAAAAGTTAAAAAGGAAAAGGAAATAACCGTTTAAACCATCCCCAAACCGCAACCAAGGGAACAAAATACCAAGGCCCTAGACGACAAGGAGAAGAAACCAGCACGAATTCATAACCCACATCAACCTCCAACAAGAAAGAAGGCATGCGACCAACAACCCCCCAACGAAACCAATCGTCTACCATTTCATTCGCTAATAGCTTGTTCATGATCGCAATAGATATTTACATATCCATGTGATCTCCACTACCATTGGCAAAGCTGAAACCTCCCTGCTGGGTCTGAGCACCGAAGCTGAATGTTCCACCTGTCTGCTCCTGCGCCGGGGCCAAGCCCTGGATCTCTGCTCCCTCCTCGTCCTCATCCGAGAAGTACTTCTCAATGATGTTGTACGCCTTCATGTAAATCTCCTCGTTGGCGTTGTTCTGGCAGTTGTGAATCTTCTCCATACCACCAGCCTCCTCAATGTAGACAGCAAAGCGGTTCAAGTTCTCATGTTCGGGAACCTTGTCCATATCACCCACCCTGAGAATATTCTCAAGACCATCGAGAGCAACCTGGATGATCTTGTTGTCCATGCAACCAAGAAGATCACAAAGAGGTCTAATGCAGCCCTGGTTAACAAGATAGCGAATCTGCTCAGGCTTCTGGAGTCCGCCGGAAGTGGCATTGGAGATAGCCCAACAAGCCTCCTTGCGGGTCTTAAAGTCACCGTGCGAGAGCAGGTTGATGAGAGGAGGGATGATGTTGGCATCTATGACAGCCTGGATTTGAGTCGAGTTTCCAGCCGTGATGTTGGAGATTGTCCAGCATGCTTCCTTACGGATACCATCCTTAGGGGAACCGAGGAGAGAAAGAAGGGCGGGTAGAGCACCGCAATTGATGATGACCTGGGTCTGGACATCATCACCAGTGACAATGTTACCAACAGACCGGAGTGCGGGTGTTTGCACGGAAGTAGACGAGTGCATCAAAAGCTCGACCAGACGACGAGGGATACCAGCTTCAATGACGGCCTGGATCTTATCATTTGAGCCGTCCGAGAGGTAAGAGATTGCCCAGCAGGCATCAATGAGTACTTCATCATCAAGTGAATAGACGAGCTTGGCGAGAACTGGCAGAGCCGGAAGAATCTAAATGGCGTCAGTACCTCAGAAGCTAAAAGTATATAGCTTTGTTTGTCTTACTGTCTGCCAATCAGGCTGGGGAGTCTTTCCACGGCAGAAGTTGCTCAAAGTCCAGGTAGCATTCCTCAACATGCTAAGCTTCCGGCTATCGCCAAGGAGATTCAACAGCGGAGGGAGAGCGCCCGCTGCCAAAACATAGTCTCGACATTGAGGTGAGTCACCGGCAATGTTACCCAGCGCCCAAACTGCCTGCTCCCTAACATCGGGCTCGTGGCTTGATAGCAACTGCACAAAGATCGGTACTGCGCCAGCCTCAATGACTACTTGTGTTTGCGTGGCAGAACCAGACGCAATATTGGTCAATGCCCATGCAGCCTCGAACTGGACAAGCGTATGGGGAGAGTTGAGGAATTCGACGAAACGGGATACGACACCGCACTCAATGACCTTCTCGATAGGGGGGTTGCGTTCCTTAGATAGCAGTTTGCGGAACTTTGTTGTTGCTTGGATCTGCTGGTCGATGGAATCCGAGAAGACTCCCTTGCACATAGTCGGGAGGTCCTCGTTCAACTATACAAAATCACATGGTTAATGAATATTCCTTTTATCCCCAAGCAATGTAGAAACGAATAGAGAGCCATGGTATCAAACTAGCGCGCTGCTCTCGTCTGGAGTATCAAAAAAGCAGTTGAGACGAGGCACTTGAAGTTTGATGATGTTGTGCTTGTGATGACAGCATCCTTGTATCTCGGCAATTTGAGTTGACGTGGGGAATACAAACAGAAGAGCCTCGTATTGACTGCAAAACATACCTGAGATTCAGTTGCGCCTTCATCGTCACTGTCCACTGCACCTGGGGCAGGGCTGGTGGCAGCCAAGTTTCTTCGCTTAGCCAAACTCTCTTCTCTCTTTGCCTTTCGGATCTCCACCAGCTGTTCCTCGCGACGACGCCTCAACTCATCGGGTTTGAAGGTTTGCTTGGCTTTAAAGTTGCGCCTGTGTTCGGGAATGTAGCGTTCCGACATGATTACAATATGTTATCAAGAAGTGACAATAGAAGAAGCGATGGTGTTTGTTATTGTCGTTGCGTTGTGAGTGGGGTTGCCTGGAATGAGGGAGTCGCAGTTCAGAAGACGGTATATAGCGGAGATGGCAAAGCCAACAGCGGGGCAGTCAGGATAGGCGATAAGCAGTAACTTACAGACAAAGCGGACAAGAGCAATCCACGCAGGGTGAGTCAAGAAAGGGGGCGTTGATGATGATGCTGATGATGTCTTTCTCTCTTCTTTCCTTCTTTCTTTTGTTTTCTGTGGATGGGGGGTGGTGGATGGGATAATTGGAGGAGGGTGCAGGTGGAGAGAGGGTGGCAGTTTGTGGAAGGGAAAAGTGAAGCGGCGGTTGGCTCTGGCTCTGGCTCTGGCTCTGACTGGCGCTCTCTGTCCTCCCCAACCAACTGTGCCTTAGATCCCGCCCACCAACCAGAGGCCTTCAAAACAGAGAAGGCTCCTCCGTCTACCTCTATCAAATGCAATGTACGGAATGCCGCAAAAGCTCCTGCTGTCGCTCATTCCACTTCCAGCAGATCCTCTGCACTGAAAGGACCTACTTTGATGCAAAAGGGCAGGATGCTCCTATCACTGAAGGAAACGCGTGAAGTCGCGTCGTCTTGACCATGTCCCCTCTACCAAGAAACAACTGCCTTCGCCTACACCATCACCAGCAAACATCAATTCCGGCATCCGGCATCAGGTCTACCTTCGACCCCTTAACCAAAGGGGCTATCGTCGACCTATCCGAAAATATGTCGATCAATCTTTCTCTCACAAAAAAGCTCACCCTCCTCGCAGATGTGCCAAAGAAATCCGGCCACCTCATCACCGTGATGGGCGTGGTGGTAGACCATAGGCCGCCAATGATAACCTCAAAGGGAGGTGAGTAGAGCGCAAGCTATCTATCCCGCAGATTTGACACCACTTGCCGTCAACCGAATAGACAACTGACGGTCCATCTTCTCAGAGTACATGGCAACTATCACCCTATGCGACAGATCACAGAACTCAGTTGGTGTTAAAGCTCGATTCTTCACACTAAACGAACGCATACTCCCACAGATCACGTCCAATGGCGATATCATCATCCTCTCCGCCATGAAGGTCACCAGCTTCAATGGTGAAGTTATTCTACTCGCAGATAAATATAACTTACGTTATATCTTATCCCGCCCCGATAGCATTACTGGAATACCTTCGTCGGTCTGCTACCCCATTTCCATGTCTATGTCGCCCGATGACCTGAAGTGCATGGCACAACTGCGGGCATGGTGGAAAACTCTGGGAGCGAACACTGCGCACAGTCCAACACAAAGTGTGACCGCTGCGCCTTGGGATAAGCGACGCAAGTTCTCATTCGTTCGAGATATGGAACACGGCCATTTTTACGACATGGCCGGCAGGGTGGTCAAGATATTCGATTCGGGCCGATGGTTCACCGTGTATATAACTGATTTCACGAGCAACAAAAGGCTATTCCCTTATGACCCGTCTGGGCACGATGAAACGAGCGAACGGAGATGGAATGGGCCCTGGGGACAATATACACTGCAAGTACTGTTATGGGATGTCAATGCACAGGAGGCGCGAGGCCAAATCCTAGAGGGTCAATACATTTTCTTGAAAAACATGCACGTCAGGGAAAATAGGGATAGTGCGAGTGCAAAACCGTGTTATGAAGGCGTTCTTCATGGCGATAGAAGATATCCGGATCGTATCGATTTTACAATCATCAACAATCCAGACGATTCTCGGGTACATGATATTAAACAAAGGGAAAAGGAATATGAACGACGATATACGCAAGAACCTACAGCGGAGTTGCAGAAGATTTCTGAGGCTACGGCGGCTCGGCAACAGAAAAAGGGAAAGCATGTGTCTGAAGAAGAACTGGGAGGTGAAGGCGTATATGAAGGATGCGAAAGCAAACCAGAAGGCGGAAACGGCAGAGTGAAATGTGAAAGGGAGTCACAGCCTATCGTCTCAATTGACTTCATCAAGAAGGGATCGTATTTAAAACCAGGGGAATATTACACCAATCGAAAGTATCACCTCTTTTGCAGGGTGGTTGACTACTTGCCCCAGAATTTAGAGGACTTTGCGAAGCCCTACGTCGACAACAATGATGACGACAGCAGCACCCTGGAAGAGAAGGGTTCCGAACAGAAGTGGTGCTGGAGATTTGCTCTTTTAGTGGTAGGAAGGTATGGTGCACAACTACCCATCATTGTAGAGGGTAAAGAAGCGGAATATCTTCTCCAATTTCAACCCACCAAGTACGTCACCGTGTACATTTGAAAGAAATTCAAACAATAGCTAATATAATTTTGCAGCTTGCGTGAGAATGCGGGGGCCCTTGCCACTCTTCGCGATAAGTTATCCATTCTTTGGGGTGGCCTCGAGGAGAAAAAGACGGCCCAGCTTCGAGCTCTTCAGAAATCGACCAATTGCCAACCTGCTGCAGAATCGTTGCCACCACCAGGAAAGGGAAAAAAAAAGAGGAAGAAAAGGCAAAAAAATAAGGGCAACAAGAAACCTAAGGTGGAACATACGGATTCTAAGTCAGAGCGTGGGGACCTGTTGAACTCAGACCTCGAGGACGACGACGAGGAAAAGGAAAAGCTAAATACTAAGGCGGAATTTTTTAAAGCTGCCGTCATGGAGTTCGGGTATGAGAAGGAGGATGGCACCATAGAGAGGAAGTGGAAGCTTTTTGGGACTACTATCCACACCTGAATTGGAGATCTTCTTTGACGTTTATACGCGTCACTTGAAAACCTTTTGACTTCTCTTTTGACATTCAATTATCCGGGACGAGTGCAGCGCGTTTTGGTGATGCTTTTGGATTGGAGGGTTGCTTGTACATTGCAAATGACTTTCTGCTTCTGCTTCATTAATTGGGTACGGTGTTCTGATATTCTAGAGGGTTGGTGTTTTGGCAAAGCTTGGAGTTTTCTGGTATCATTGGGCTTTTTTGCGGCGAGGCTTTACTGGTTTTAATAAACAAACTTAGTGTTTTGGTAATCGATGTCTATTCCTCACTCGTTCCTGTACAACTACTTAGCTCCAAATCCTCACCTCGAGCATTATCCATCCTGTCCAAAAGGCTCATGACTGTCCCGTCGACCTAATTCGCTGCAACCTTTGCATCTATGCAGACTGCATGCTGACGGTTTGGGTTGTTATCCAGCACGGATCTTGTAGTTTACGGTCGGAGTAAATGTTGCACCAAGCGGTGATGACGGTATCATAATGATTCGGAGCTTTCGACGGGCGCACCCAGACACCGAGACTGGTCGTAACGTGTTTCGGCTCTTGAGTATTGGTATCGACCGAGCAGTTAGATGCCGCAAATCACTCCAATCCGGCCGGTCGAGTAAAACAATCGCGGTCTAGTCACAGATGAAGCTGTGGTTGGTATTGGGTGGGTCTGGGATCACGAGTATGGATGCATGATTGGAGCGGGTCAGGGTAGGGCATGTACACACTCTCTCGGGAGACAAGGCTCCAAGGTGACGGTTTTGCGATGGCTTCAGACCGTCACTTTTCTGCAGCGTGTATAGAAGAATTTGGCTTCTTTCGCCATATAGATAAACCGCTCAAATGGTACGACGGGCCTTCGTTTGACGGTGTTTACATCTAGCAGCAGCTCCGGGCATCCGCATAAACAAGCTACCTCAGAGTTTTCGAGTACACCATTGCAGACGAAGTTTTGATGGGCTATCGCAGATTTCCAAAAAAAATATGGTTGCGGAGCGACAAGTTTCTGCTAGCTGGTACGAATGATATACCATGACTCTAGTTCTGAAGTTACCAACATACCCCCACCAAGTCAGCTACGATACTTAATTTTGTGCCTGCAATGTCCTGACATGACAAGTATCACCCCCCCTTGTCTCCAATCTCGTGCGAGTGCTAGTCGATGCAAACATCACCCCCGTCCCGCCCCATATAATTAGCCCCACGCCGCAAACGAAAGCGAGCGCGCGTCGATCAACACGGAGATTCATAAGTACAACTTATTTCATTCTATGTATACTTAGTACTTATGTTGGCGCCCGTTGTTGGGAGGTACTTGTGAAATTACACCTCGCGTACTGGTGGATATGGTAGGATGTTCAAAACGAAACGAAATATGCAACAAGTAGTAGCGCGGCTTGCGGAAGGAAGGAAGGGAAAAGGGAAAAAAAAGGGTGCTGCGTGGTAGTGGGCCCGGCGTTTCATCATGGACTGAGAAAGATCATTTCACACAGTATTCCCCACCGCCTCTGATGAATCGAAAACGCGGTAGATACCTTGGGTAGGTACGTGGGACGTAGTGATGGTGGCATATCAAGGTAACATAGGCTTTTTATCTCGAGAGTGAAAAGAAAGAAACCCAACATATGCACCGAAGTGCAGTGGACCAGGGGGAAGGGCAGTGCACGAATGAGGGACTAAGATATAGAGTGCATATCTATCCATGATCACTCGTAAGGAAAGACATGTGATATGGCAGCTCATAAAGAGAAACGCCCTTTTCCTCGATTGTTAGAATGGAAGCGAATGGAAGACCGCGCTTACTGACACTGATGAATTTACATGATCATAGTGCGGTGCAATTGCCTATACGTACCTCTTCCGGAAGGAAGTACCAGGCGAGGGAGATTCCCTATAGCTGAAAAGATATTATTACACTTCCCATGTCCCATCTCCATTCCGAGGTATGAGTTCCCACCCCTCCCCTCCTCCAATCGCCGAGTCTGGTCAGTCTGAAGTTAAGAGGAAAGTAAGAATATCGTCTGCGGGGGGAAAAAATAATCCTGTTGAACAAGTTCCAGTGCAAGTCATGATCCCAGAAAGAAAATTTCGGATATTTCGACGAAACGCAAACCACCCCCGCTTGCCTGCCTGAACCTGTATCATATCAGTGAACTATCTCAAAAGCCAGGTCACCCACCAAGACAAGAGGCAGCCACTTACAATGGCCTAAGGTTCAACAAACACATTACCAATTATTGTAGCCCAGCCGCTATTTTTGAACAGAGTTTCCGTGCGTGCCGTAATGATCAGCCAGGTATGCTAAGGTTGTATAAAGCAAATGTATATTGGAGGCGAAACCAATAATGGTGATTATAATGATGGGCTGGCTTTGGCTTTGGTTCATGCTTTCAGCTACAACCTACTTCTACTGGATATCAAGGAATCGCAGGAATCGCGGAAATCGCCACCCATAACCATGTCCCCGGTTACCCTCAAAGAAAACCCGAAGTGTGTTTTCGGTGCTATGAAACTATGAATGGAATCCCGACGAGTCCGTAGATATTAGCGTGGTTCCCAATCTACCTGCATCAAATCACCGCTCACTCCTCCATGGCTATTACATACCTCCACTCTTCTGGATGGGGACAAGTTGTATGTATAAATTTTCCTGAGGTGCTCAGCCGTGATGGTCATTCTGCACAAGGCACAGCACTAAAGCAAGGATCATGGAGGCACTCTAAGAAGTATATTTACCCCATTTTCTTCTGTTTTTCCCGAGGCATTCAAAATAGCCTGGCGAGGTGATAAGTATGGATCCTGATGATCGATATCGTAAGGAGCATGTTCTTAAACTGTGGCTTTTTCGTACTCTAGTACACCTATCGTACATGAGCCAACTGACTCAACAACTCACCGAAGCAGGTCCGGAACACAGGCTCAAATGTGGAACTTAGACCTTAGTATAGTGTCGTTATTTCTGAAAAAGTGCCTTTCACAACATCGAACATCATCATGAAAGAAAACCCGCGGCAGCTACACTAGTATGTACCTTAGGTTAGACCGGGCCCCCCGATGTATGATGTATGGAAAATGTGCAAGTTCCAACCAACAACGGTTTGATCCACATGTAAAACGCATGGTAAACACAAATCGTCGGACAAGCGATCGCGAAATACAGTTTCCGACGGTCTTGTTCGCCGACGGCTGCAAATGGATGTGTGGCATTCTAGTTTGCCGCTCAGCGAAGTTTCTGAAATACCTAGCATCCCTAGTGAGTATGGCGGCGATAACGACGCTTGGGCAGAGTGCATTGCCTCACTTCGTGTGAATAGGTGCTTCCAATGGTAATCACACTGAAGAATCGGAATGATCTTATCCGGGCTAGGCGCCTCCTTCCCAGGACTTCTCCGGAAGTCTACAACTATTGCTGGCTGTAGTACGAATACGACTAGTTACGCCAAACATAGTGAACCTTTTGTGCGTTGATAAGTGGTAGCCACAGGCTCACAACAAAGCTAATGAACGATCTGGGTGCGGACTCCAAAGAAATCCGGTGACAAGGAAGCCGCATTTGCGTTTGATATTGTTCAACCCGTGATGAGGCATCATCTACCGTATTGCCCCGGTAATAAGGCGGTTGCACGGCTCCAAAGTATCGATTTCATGGTAGTTGATTGGTTCGATGGAATCAGTCTTCACGTTTTTACCAGACGAAACCTTGAAGTGTATGGGAAATCCATAGAATCAAGTTCAGATCATGAGAACTGCTATACAAATGTCCTTTGACGGCGCAACTGCCTTATTGCCGGCATAATACAGTAACCATCATCAAACCAAGACGATTAGCCATGCTGCGGTTTATTGCATCTGTAACTCCATGCGGTGAGGAGCAACACACAATATACTCTCTCTTTTACTTAGATCCTCCCTGAAAATAATGAATTGCGCGACGTTTGTGCGCACAAAAAGTGGGGAAGTGATTTCACATACCGGCTGGCGTTGCCTGCACTTGATTATTATCTGCCTGATCCGACGATCTGAACTCAGTATCATACTACATTTTGAATTCTTCCCCACACCAGGCACCACGAACAATATAAACGGCGATATTGGGTACAAAACGGCAATGCTTGCAGTTCGGGTACGAGATTGAAGTGCTCTGGTGTCAGACCCCACAGAAATAAATCTTGCTTTATCCTGATGATGATGATGGTTTGATTGATGAGTCGCGCCGCCTTTGCCATGCATAGGATCAGTCCGCGATCCTCAAACCATATCGATTACCGCTTTCAGAACCGATAGCATCTCGTGTTCTTGACCTGAGGAAAGCTAGGCACTTGAGCACTTATACATAATCTTCTTTAACGGAGCTGCGGCCATAACCACCTGCTGTTCCTGAGGTCAAAGAGTGAAAGAGTGATCTTTCGATACGATGTTCCATGTCACTGCCAAGTGTAATCGTTCCACGAGGGTTCGATGCGATACACTAGGTGTTCTAGTTTGCAAGGAAATGACAAACGAATAGCATGTGTGATGATTGGATGGGATGCAACCTCAGTGCCAGCCTTCTCATGTATGCAGATGATTCAGCCCCGGACCCTACGAAGGCATACGTACCCTGGGAAGACCCGTGAACAGCTTGTTGTTGCTATGTATCCGAGAGTAAACCGGATTTTGATTGTTTGATGGAGCACCGAGATTATGTGCGAGACAATAATGCGCGGCGAATCATCTCTCCCAGACAAATAGCGGTGATCCAGAGCGAGCATAACGCCTGTCCAAACAAAGAGCCGTGTGCAGCTTTTCTTCCCTTGTAATTCCAGATTCTATGGGTTTGGCTCAATAGTAACCCCTGCTTGACCTGATCCACCTCAGCTTGAGGCCGTCTGTCGATGATGGTGTGATGTATTTCATGGCAAACAGATTCATAAACCCTCACTCGAGCCCGTGTTCGGAGCCGACAGCTTTCTCAACCAAAATATATCTATTATTAGTGGTCCGTTTGATTGGTTGTAAAGACACGTCGACAGCAAATCCTCCACCTATCTGAGTCACGAAAATAATATACTTTGGTGGCAATAGAAACGAGTAGATATGTGAAAGCGCATCGGACGTCGCAGCTATGTAAAACCCCGGCTGAAGAACCTGTGTCGGTACGTACGCAAGCCCCTGCGTCTCTGGTGGTGGTTGTGGTCCTAAGTAGGGGTGGTGCTCCCCGCCTTGCCCATTCCCGCCGGCAACACCGGGGCTTGTATTAGAAACCCAAATCAGAGGTCATGTTCCGTAATGTCGCAAGACATGTAAGAAACGGTATACGGAATCGATTGGTATCATATGGTAGGGAAGACTAGAAAAGAGCAATAACACCCGATACATAACGACATGATGCATGCTTGGCCGTTTTCCTAGGCGCCTTGACTGTAGATACTCGTTAGTGCTGCGCTTTTTGTCGTCTTTCTGGTTGCCTCATGCTCATCGTGCGGTCGGCCAGGTGGATCAACTTCCGGGTGGATGATGAGCGGGTGTTGGTTTAGCTTCCTTGTCTGGCGAAAAAATAATCTCTTTGCGTCTAGGCATGCAAAGAAGAAGGAGCTGATGAGAAGAAAGGGAAAAAAGGAACGAAGGGGTGCGTGATTAGAGCTGCACCAAGGGTGATAGAGTAGGAACTTACTTACCTACTTGATACTGAGTAACGGGGGCAAAAAGGAAAATTGCGCCATCATTTCTGTTGAACGGACTCTACTCTGTTCTTACTGAGTTGATCGTTGATTACGGTCACTGGATCCATGGTGTTAAAGCAACCTCGAACTCGTAGGGAGATCTTGCGAAACGTCCCACTGGGGATGGCACAGCGCGCACCCATGGAATGATCTAAGAGAGACGCATAATCATCATTATTTCATTATCTCTTGCTGGTATGAGGTATGAATCGGCAGGTCGTTCGTTCGTTCATCATGCCTAATTCTGAATACTGGGAATCATATTATCCCCCACGCCGCTCTCTCGCTATCATCACATCACGGACTGCCTATTCAAAGATGATCGCGGCTGGAGCACAGTCGAGCCCCCTCAAACAGCATGCAAAATTTACAAAGACAAAAGCAATCCCGCTACGTTTAGGACCTATGATTCAAGATGGGTTGGTTGGTTGGTTGGTTGGATCGCTGGTTGGTTGGGCGAGTGGATGGATGAATCATGGGCACAGCACTAAGAGCGTCCAGAGGCTAGAGCAGAGCGAGTTGCGACGCTAATCTGCATATTTTTCTTGTGCTGCACAAACAACGACCCAGCAAGCTGTGATCATTTCTGCCCTCACTTTTTGAGGTGGTTTGTTTCCTCCTTGTTTTTCATGATTATGTGTGGAGCGACAGCGACAGGACATGCGGTTGGTCAAACGCCATCGAGAATAGGAAAGCACGAGCAGGTAACACGACAATCGCAGCCATCCAACGAAGACTCGCCGAACGCAGCCCCAAAAGCAAGCAGAGCGACCATCATCGTAGAGGAAGTCAGTCAGTCATAAGGCCGGCTGCTACTTTTACCCAGAATATTCTGAGAACGAACCTTAGCGCAAGCTAACTGTTGCAGGCATGGCTGCTGGTGGCAGAGTACCACACGAACTCTACCGGCGCCCACAGGTCTCGGTGACACGCGTTGCTGTTGCCCAGCAGAATGCCCCTCTCTCGCCCACACCACCTCACCAACCGGACTAGAGGACGCGAAGGTGGTTAGCGGAGCGGTAGTGCAACGCACATGCCTTGATGCTGATGCTGATGCTGATGCTGATGCTGCTGGTGCTGTGCTGCTTCAACATCCTCAACCCAACCCTTCACCACACTCCAACTCAGTCCTCACTCATTCCCACACGCACACACGCACACCCGCAATTCACTCATCACGTACTTCGCCCCGGCTCGCACGCTTACTTTGGGGATAAGTGGCAACGCCTCTTCGCATTATTGCATCAATCAATCAACAGACCCGACGATGCCCCTCCCACCACCACTCGCCGCCTGCCCTTCTGTCGTGCTTTGTTCCCCCGTCCCCCATTCCACCCCTTACCAGTCCACCCCTACCACTGCTTCCCACTGCCCCACCCCTACCTTTCCCAATGCGACATGACATGACGCCAGTGCAACCCGGGCGAAGAGTCCTTCAGGTCAGCCATCTCCTGGGCCTTGAATATCCGTTCCTTTCAATTCCCGCTTAGCGAATCACTCTGTGTGCGTGTGTGCTGTATGATAGATAGTAACTTCAACTATCCTGACTATCCTGACTATCCTGCTTCCAACTGACGAAACTGCCCTGCCCAACCCAACGCTACAACGGACTGCCCCCGGTCCATTTCTCTGCCGGCGTCCTGGGCCATAGCGAGCTCGAATTACTTTTTACCACCGTTACCCACGCTCCTTGCGGGGCCGATCCGGACGCGTCTTTCCTGTTCGACCATACAAGTACATGCTACAACCTTACCATATCGTCGTCCGTCGTCTTTCTTTATATTTCCTACACGAGCCATGATGGAGTTTGCGTCTAGACCTCCTATACGTCCGCCTCCCATGTCCTTGCACCCTCCGCTTGTTGGGTCTACAATATCTCTCCCTCTCCCACTACCACTCCCTCCCTCTGGTTCCTTAGGCCATCTTTCGGACTTTTCAATACGACCGTACGCTGCCAACACCCAGAGTAGAACGATACTACCAATAACTCATGTAAAGGACGGGATCCGCGGACTACGGGCTCCTCGGACTCCTCCACCTGAAATGACGACTACAGATTCAAGAATATGCTCTTACAATAGCAATATCAACCATGGCTACCCCAAGCCATTCAACCATCCCATAGCTTCCTCGGAGATCTCATGGACGTTTGACAGCTTCCAAAACACAGCTCAACCCAAACAAACGTACCAACAACAATCACCTCTCAGACATGCCTCTGTATACAATGCACAACTGCAACAAGATCCTCCCCAACCAAAGAGACGCCGTAATTCAACTGCTCGGACTGGAGCAGCTATGATCGTTCCTGCTTCGATTAACTCTACCAGAGGGAATTTGGCGGGATTCGCTGCTCAGGTTTTTCTCACAACCCTAACCCTGAGATGACCCCCGAATTTAACCCTACCGGTTTGTAGATAACATGTTTATTTTGGTTTGAATCTGCAAATCTCCTTCATTCGATAGCGGAATCTTCAGCTCCTCCGTCGCCGGCGCCGTTACAACCACTTGCACGTCACGCTGTCCCGCAAGTCGAATTTATGAAGTGGGTCACAACTGTGTTGTCGACCACTCAGGTTTCCCAGAACGTAGTACTGTTGGCGTTACTATTCGTCCACCGGTTGAAGAAGCTCAATCCAACAGTCCAGGGAAAACCCGGGAGTCAGTATAGGTTGTTTACTGTTGCCCTAATGCTCGGGAATAAGTGTACGTGGGGTGCTTTCAGTTTTATGGGGTTTACCACTGTTGTCTAACAGTGGTCTAGATTTGGATGACAATACCTATACCAACAAGACATGGGCGGATGTTTCTGGTATTAATGTACAGGAAATACACATTATGGAGGTCGAGTTTCTCAGCAACATGAGGTACAGCTTGTACGTGGATGATCGGGAGTGGAAGGACTGGCACACGAAGTTGGGAAGGTTTTGGGCATATTGGGATAAAGCGTCGAAGCAACTGCTGGCATCTACACCGCCAACCACGTCCAGCGGAATATCTTCTCCCCTCCCCTCTCCGCCCTATTCGAACAGTGCCTCGCCGCCGACCACCAACTCTCTCACGCCTCCACTGCTCCCATCGCACTCTCTGTTCCTCCCGGCACCTTTTGCGCTAGATCCTCCTCATAATCCTTCAATGCCGATGCCACAACCGGACTTTGATTTATTTTCAAGGAAGCGCTCATTTAACTACAATAACGCGATGCAGCCTCCAAACAAAAGAGTTACGAGGTCGTCGGTTCCAAAGTTGTCAGTGAGTGTGCCGCAGTTTCCTGTCTCAATTCCCTCCACAATGCCACTGGGAAGCATGGCCCCTCGACTACAACCTTTGGAATATCCGCCTCAGTTAAATCAGCCTCCCACCCGAGCCAACATGTCCGTCATGGATAATCTGCTCGTTTCCCAACCCCAACCACAATTGCATCCGCATCTTCCGCTACCGTGCACGCGGTCGATACCGATGGTTCACTCCCAGTCACCTGTAACCTCCGACCCAGCCACTACGGGACCTCCGACCCACGTCAACTTTTCGCCTTACAATACACGGCAAACGTCACCTTACTCTGCGCATCACTCGGTGGCCTCATCTCCAATCACTCCGATCTACAATTCTCAACGCTCACCCACCTGGATTCTTGGGAATCGGGAGTCACCTTACAGACCGGTGCGCGGAGTCAATACGTTGTTGGTACCTCCTCATCCTCACCACCTGGATGCTCCGCAACAGATCACCTACGATCAAATGCAGTACCAACCATTGGCGAAGGCTAAAGCCGAATACAAGACTGGTGTGGTTCCTTACATGCAACCAGAGGTTTCTTGGTCACATCCTTGGACCGACAATCACTTTTTCGGGTGATTTCCTATGAATTATACATTCAAATCTTTTTCTTTATTTTGATTTGTCGCGAGTTAGTCTAGGCCGCGGCAATACGGTGTTTAATGGAGGGTTTTGACTTTACACTTGGGCGGTATATACTTTTTTTCCAGCAAATATTCAGACGAACAACCGTCGCTAACGATGTTGTCTTTGTATGTTCATTGTACTACTAGTTTCACTTTTTTGTCTTTGGGGTGGCTCTTTGTTTCTTGCTATTTATGAGACGGTGTACATTGATCCGGCGCTTTGTTTTACTTGTTTGTGGCTTCTGGGATTTGGCATTCACTACGGAGACTTATTTGTTTCACTCTTTATCTACCTCTTTTTGTTGATGTGTATTATACGGTACTACTACAAGGGGGTGTTTGTTTGTACGCTTTGGCAACTTTTTGCTAGATGAACAAGATTTGAGAGGCAGTCTTGATTGCCTACAATTGCTTCTGAGTTTTGTTTGATCAACCAACCGCTTCGTGACTTGTGATTGATACTCGGTGAAACTCCGAGCCGGCTGCATTGTGACGTGACAAGCTGCTTTCGGAGATGGCTAATGCGGGGTGATAGTTTATGATTCTCACATGAATCCTAACTTAGCCTCACTTCAGGCTCACATGCAATTCATCGAACGAATTTATTGACGGCAGCTGCAAGAATTGAAGACCTTACTCAGCCTCACCACTCCGCGTCCCGGTACTCTTATCGGCCGCAGAGAAACAACACGTGGGAAGAACCGGATGAGGTGAGAGGTGAGAGGTGAGAGGTGAGAGGTGAGAGGTGAGAGGTGAGAGGTGAGAGGTGAGAGGTGAGAGGTGAGAGGTGAGAGGTGAGAAGTGAGAGGTGAGAAGTGAGGGGGATGGGCTTGTCGGTCGATGACGACAGAGCTTCGGCGGTCGGAGAAACGACGGGGTATATTTTTCTCTCGGCATCCCTACAGTCGATGATGGGGAATTCGCAGTTGCGAAAGTAAATCTTGTGGCAGTTCAGACTTGCAATTGCCGCTTATCGAGGGTGTCGGCGAGCTCCCAAGTGGAGTTGGGCTGGCCTGGCTGGCCTGGCGCCGCAAAAAAAAAAGGTGGTAGATTGAGCGACGCGAGAAACGTGTGAGACAGGCAAAAAAAAAACTTTTCGGCAACACGAGTTCGCCGTGAGACGAGTTTTTGTAAGAACAGTACTTAGTAGAGGTGTCAATTCCCCCTCTCGTTTCTCTTCTTTCTTATCAAACTAGTTTCGAGCTCCAACATCCCCGCGAGGAATTATATTATTTCTGTCATTGCGATCTGCCATCATTCCTTGCTTTTGCCAAGTAGTGGGTAGGTTATTCCTGCTCCGCTGTCCGCCGAGAAAGGTTTCGTAGCCGCCATATACCCACCAGCGCTATTCTACCGTGACTAGACACCATCTACCACTACTTATCTAAAACTCCACCACCACCAGCAGCCGGGTTCAACTTTCACCACCACTTCATTCACCCTACTCCACGGGATCACCGGATCTCAACTAATCTCTCACACAATGGCGTCTTCGGTGCGGATATCAATGATGTCAACTGCGATGCGATTGAGACCTCTCCCCTCAGGATTCGCGCCGCGCGCATCACAATTCATACTCCCGCGTCAAGCCTTCCGGCCATCGATCGAGAGAACAGCAATTCAGGCTTCGTTCCGGAGAGCATACGCTGCCGAGGCAGCGCCAATTGCGACGCCGCCGCCGCCGCCGCCCAAAAAAAGGTTTCGATTCATTCGAAACTTGTGGAGAGTGACACGCTGGAGTGTTCTTTTGGGGACTGTATACCTGGCGTGGAGTATCTATGAGACGAGATGGCCACAGGAACAGATTGAACCTGATGCATCGAAGAAGACGCTGGTGATTTTGGGTATGCAATTCTATCTATCGACTGCTCGGGGATAAGATAGTGTGTTCTAACTAACACCGGGTATATAGGAACTGGTTGGGGAAGTGTGGCTCTCCTCAAGAAGCTCGAAACCGAAAATTACAATGTTATCGTCGTATCGCCACGGAATTTCTTTTTGTTTACCCCGCTGCTACCCAGTTGCCCAACTGGTACGGTTGAACACCGCAGTATTATGGAGCCCATGCGACACATCATCCGGCACAAGAAGGGGACAGTCAAGTACTACGAAGCAGATGCCACCAAGATTGATCATGAGAGACGGGTGGTTGTCGTCAACGATAATTCCGACATTAGAGGCGATGTCCACCAGACCGAGATTGCCTTCGACTACCTGGTAGTTGGTGTGGGTGCGGAAAGTGCCACCTTTGGTATTCCGGGTGTGAAGGAGCACGCTTGTTTCTTGAAGGAAATTCACGATGCACAAAAGATCCGAACGAAGGTTATGGACTGCATTGAGAGTGCAATGTTCAAGGACCAATCGCCAGAAGAGATGGAGCGTCTTCTGCACATGGTGAGTGTGCTATCTTCCATGTGAGATTGTGGGGCTGTCATATGTCTGACATCCGATGCGTTAACCTAGGTTGTTGTCGGAGGTGGACCAACTGGTGTCGAGTTTGCCGCGGAACTTCAGGATTTCTTTGAGGACGACCTGCGGAAATGGGTTCCGGATATTGCCGACACTTTTCATGTCACCCTCGTGGAGGCACTTCCGAACGTGAGTACATGCGGAAGAAAACAGCAGCACCAGCTGTCACATGACGTCATTTCTAACTATTCTCTTGCAGGTACTCCCCATGTTCAGCAAGACCCTCATCAACTACACAGAGAAGACCTTAAACGAGGAGAAGATATCTTTGCGAACCAAGACCATGGTCAAGAAAGTTACCGACAAGTACATTGAGGCAGAAGTGACGAATCCGGATGGTACCAAGAAAACACAAATCCTTCCATACGGTTGTCTCATCTGGGCTACTGGTAATGCTCTCCGACCGGTCGTTCGTGAATTCATGGGCCAGATTCCAGCTCAGAAGAACTCTCGCCGTGGTTTGGCCGTGAACGAATACCTAGTTGTTGATGGAACAGAAGGAATCTGGGCCCTTGGAGACTGCAGTGCAACTAAGTACGCACCGACTGCCCAGGTGGCATCCCAACAGGGTGCATTCTTAGCTCGCCTTTTCAACAACATGGCTAAGACCCAGATTCTTGAAACAGAGCTGAAGGACTTGAAGGAGATTGGTGCCACGACCCAGGCGCCAGAAGACCGGGAGAGCATCGAGAAGGAGGTAGCGAAGAAGACCAAAGCGATCCGCAAGGTCAAGCAACTATCACCCTTCGAGTACACCCACCAGGGTTCGTTGGCATACATCGGAATGGACCGAGCTGTTGCTGATATCAGCTGGTGGAATGGTAACTTTGCATCCGGAGGTGCTTGGACGTACTTGTTCTGGAGAAGTGCGTATTTGTCCATGTGCTTTTCTACTCGCAACAGGATCTTGGTGACGCTGGACTGGTTGAAGGTGAAAGTCTTTGGCCGTGATGTCTCCAGGTTTGTAATCCCACTGTTCCACCCCCAGCCTTCTTGCAATGGCTACAGTAGCTAACCCATTGTCTCCAGAGAATAAACTCTCGATACCGAAAATTTTCCGGGTAATCGCTTATTATCATTTCCTATATCCAGTTCGGTTTTATTGTTTAGGGCGCAGGATATCGTGAATAGAAACAAATATGGGTGTCTTGTGGGTGTTTGTTTGACTGATAGACTCGTTGGTAGAGTCGGATGGTTTCCTTAGAGGTGGTTCAAAGCCGGCAATAGGGCGATATGTACAGCTTGTTGAAAAGTAAAGTAGATACCTATTGATTATAAGTTTATATACCAAGTCCATCAAATGTGACGAGTGACAGTGTCATGAATGTGAACGCAGGTAGGTGTAATCCGAGTTTCCTCCAAGTTCCGCAAATAGAACAGATCGAACAGAGCACCTCGTTCCTGCAGTAAACCGGGGTGATACACAGATCTCGAAGGCCGGGGAGAGGTCGGATGTCTGAAAACAGCGTATCGGTCGAGACGTGGACTAAGTGGCTGGTCGTCGTCAGTAGGAGAGATTCGAGTAAGCTGGATGCGAAAGGGGGCTGCGAAGTCATTAGATTTGCGGGGAGCGAACGAACAGCCAGCTAGAGAAATACTCGGGCACACGGAACACTTCCGGAGAATCCTTCAGTCTCCCGAGTTTAGACGGAACAATTTCCCCGTGTTCATAAATCAGCACTCGAATAAACCTAGCGGGGGACTAACCTCATCCTTGCTGCTACAACACCAACCCTCGACCTCAACATGGTACGTCACACCGTTCCGCCAAACATTCATTGCTAACCCCCCCACGAAAGCCGCCAAAACGCCCCTCAAAACTCGCCAAGTCCCTCGACCTGAGCGCAGCCGAAGAGTCAGAAATCGCAGAAGCATGGGCGCTCTTCGTTGACGACCCGGCGAGCGAGGAAGCCGGCGAGCCCGCGATCGTGAGCGGCGACGTGAGAAAAGCTTTGATGTATGTTGTGACCCTCGCCCACCGGCCTCGCGCGCTGAACAAACAGGGCGCTGGGCCTTGAGAGCTCCCGCGATGAGCTGCAGGAGATCCTGGAAGTTGTCGACCCGGAGTCAGACGGATATGTGGTCTGGCCGCGGTTCCTGGAGGTTGCGGCGTTGAAGCTGAAGTCTCGCGATACGCGTGAAGAGGTCGAGAATGCGTTCCGATTGTTTACGGGGGGAGGGGAGGGGCCAATTACGCTGGAGGATTTGAGGAGGATTGCGAAGGAGCTGAAGGAGGAGGTTACGGAGGAGCAGTTGGGGGATATGATCGCTGAGGCGGTGGGGAGTGCAAGGAGGAGCGTTGATATGTGAGTGCGATTATTGCTCCCCCCCCACCTGTGTGTTTAGTGTTGATGATGACGAGAGGCAATAGACAGGCCTTTGAGGGCGTGATGAAGAGAGCAGGGGTTTTGTAGATGGAGATAGGTGGCGTTTTTGACGTCTAATGGTTTCATGGGCGTTAGGTTCACTAGAAAGGAATTCGATGGGCAACGTTTGTGCTCTGAGAACGGGCACTCCATTCGTGGTGATGGTAGGTATATCTCCACTAGAAATAGCACATGCCCAGTAGCTTCCTCATATCCAACGTAGCCAATACGCACAGCACACAACACAAGAACATCCAAGTAACGCCATTGTTTCAGAACAGAGAAAGAAGAAGATAAGCCCTCGCGCGTTCCGTGTAAGTTTTATCGTCGAACCGGTGAGAAGGGGAGAGTGTAGGAGGGTGACGGAGGTAATAGTATCGAGATTACGACTGCGCTTGCGGAGATATTAAAACGACCGAATCTCCTGTTCATCTATTAGCCTATGTGCAGCACGGCAACGCGACGGTATGTATACCCCGAACAAACAGCATCTCCGAACTCTTCTTGACAGTCTATGCACACTCCGTCAGCAGCTACCCAGAGGGTGTAGCTCCATCCTGCCATCCTACCTGAACAGTCTCGTCGTCGTCGTCGTCGCTCACAATATATATCGTTTCCTCGACCTCTCCAAGCACTAAATTGCAGTGCGAATCGTATGCCTGGAGGCATTCATTAGCGTCAACCCACATACCTATCTCTCCAGAACTTACATGCAACCTTCCCCTCAACTCACGGTCACCGCGCAGCTTGACAAAGACTTGCTCATCTAGCGAAAGGCGAACTAAATCGAGGGGCTCCGAGATGGGGCTGGTATTGTCGGAATCAGCCATTATGTCGTTGGGTAGCTGCTAGAGTGGGATGTGTCGAAGACAGTGGCTTGTTTTGGTGTCCCCTCGTGAGACGTGGGGTTGAGGCTCAGAATCGATCCTTGGCAGCTCAGTGAAAGTTCCATACGAAACGCTCTTTATTGCTGGTACAGATCTAGATATTAACCTCAATTCTCCGTCCAATACATACGGGAATGCCCCATTTTGTTCTCTTACAAGCTCACAAGCCCAAATAACCCCCAAAGCTCCCATGACCATAATCGTCGTGATACTGGAATGCATGAATGTCCCTAAACTAATAACAAAGTGATAAAGAAAAGGTGGGACAAGGTGGGAAGTACAAGAAAAACGAATGAAAAACCGGCCTACAACTCCAAACAGCGATGGTACGTATCGTTAAAACCAAACAGAAAAATGCAACCAAAGGTATCCAACCATGAATGCGTAATCAGAGAAAGAATATAAGAATGATAGAGGCCAGGGGCTCCGTCATTCCAGGTATATGCATACTCAACCCTCACTCATGCTGAATCATGCACTCCCAAGTCATTAACACCTCATTCCAAAAGTCCAAAAGATAAGAGACTGTGCACGCTCTAGTACCGGTCACCATAATAGCTCTGGCTTAGCCTATTCGAGCTCGAATTATGGTAAGTAGTACTGGATCCGTAATCACTACCTGGGCCGGGACCTTGGTCATAGATAGTTGCTCGGCGATCGCTATCGTCAAGCAATGGTTCCTTGACCTCCCAAACATTTGTCTTCGTTCCAACGCTGAACTCAAGATCCTCCTTAGTGATAGAATCCCAGTACTATTCCCAAAATCAGTTAACCATCATAACGCAGAATGGGGACGCGGGATGTATACCTTGTAGACCATCATCACTGCCAGCAGATTGCAGACCGATGCAAAGAAAAGACCATCTAGGTAGTGATAAACCCCTTCACAGATCCTTGCACTGAAAACGTAGAGCAGCACTTGACCAACCGCAAAGAAGAAAATAGCGAACGCAATATCTCCCAATGGCCACCGTTCCTCCAAGGTCCCCAACACCAACAATATTTGGCAGCCCACATATACCAATAGGAATAACCCGTTGACGATATACAAGAGTACAAACAGCGCCATTGTCTTCTGTGGTCCAAGGCCGGCATAGCCCTGGAAAGTACATAGTGCAATGCCGCCGGAGAGAAGAAACATGATTAACGAGCATATGCGCATCAGCCAGACTGAGAGCGTCGTCCCATCCTCATAAACTTGGAATCCGATGAAACCGTTAATGAGGAGGCAAGTGCACGTAGCTGAGGTCAAGCCGCACTGAACAGCAACAAAGTATGCATATGCGGTGGAACCTATCGGAATAACGCCGGAGTCAAGGCATAGCGAGCATATGGTGAGAAGCATGAAGAGGTAAAAGAATGTTGTGATCTCCTTTCGACCTGCCACATGTCAGCACTGCATTCGCACCACCAAACATTAGCAGGCTCCCCGCAGTACGTACCAACAGCTGTAAACTTTGAGCGCACATGAAATACCATTATCAAGCACATTACCAGCGCTCCAATGTGCACAAAGTCGCTAGCTGCCTGGAATATTATCGTGTTTGCAGCTTCGACAGTTCGAGAGTAGCATCTTGCTTCTATCCCTGAGCCGATGGACGATGTTAGGTCTCCGTATGGACCCACCAAAGCACATAGTGGCAATGGGACGGTCTCGCATATTGACTGAAAGCTTCCGAACGACATGGCAGCGGTGAGTGTTCAACGCTGTAGCGTAGCGCCTCCGCTGTCGTCGTTGCGGTATGAGGTAACTATGAGATTCAGGAGAAATCGCTAAGAGCGTCTGACCCTCGGTGGATAGACTGTCGAATTCACTGCAAGGTTCCCGAAAGAGTGTTTAGTTCTTGGAGGTAATCGGCGATGGAGTGCCTCACGGAAACCCAGGCGAAATGTGGGGGATCGTGGGAGTGAGAAGCGGTGGTGATAGTGAAGGTTGGCGTGGTTGATATGATATGATTGTAACCAAAACGGGGGGGCGGGCAGGTTGGCTTGACAACGGACAGTCGGTCACTCGCTTCAGTCTAAAATTAGCATCATCTGGAAGGAATCGCCTTCGATCTCGCTCTTATTCCTTCCCACCTTCCTCACCCCGCCCTCGCTTTCACTCTCATTCTCTCCTCACTCTCATCCTCACCTCACACAACTCTTGCTCTCATCGTCTCAGCTCACATTTACTCGGTACGACCGTCATCGTACAAAAAGCAACTTGATGTATCGAGTATCATGATGTATCACACGCCGGGGTGCGAACGACGACCTCAAAACTCTAAAGATAAACCCTCAAGCGGCCGATTCCAGGGTTGATATCTCCACGTTACTCTCTCTATATTACCTCATATAGAAGATGAAGATATAGGATTATCATGGCTTCAATCTCAAATAACGACAACCGAGCACTTGGCGGGTTGAAAATCGGGTTCTCTCCTGGGCAATCGATTACAACCAATGGTAGCAGCCACCAACCGAGTTTGATCGGTTGAAGGTCCTGCCCATATACAATGCATTGAATTTGTTGTTTATGATGGGTTTTCAATGACACCTTGGAGATATCCCATCATTTCTCAGTATATTCTGGACGCCTGCATCGTCAGTCAGGCGGTTCATCTGGTCTTCTCCGCCTTCATCGCAGTTCCTTCTGACCCACAGTTCGTGGCGATGAGGATTAAAGTCGGGTCTTCCTCCGAGGCTGAATAAACCCATCTATGGTCTCCTTATCTGCCAAGTCTGCAATGCAGTATGGCACACTGGAAGGCAGATGCCTGTGGTTCTACTGCCGCGCCAATCCAAGCTGCTGGCGACCCAGTGGTACATAGGACCAATCATGGGCACATGGTAATGGGTTAGCTAGGACTTTACTGCAATGATACCTGCAAACCATTCCTCCTCGCCTTACGCGGCTACATGCTGTATCATTGGCTACTGAGGATCCGAAGGCTGGATTGTGGGATTATCTCTCATATCTGGTCACCCCCACTGGCAAATCGAGTAGGCGGTGTAGGAGCTGGTATTTAGGCCCATGCACCTGCCCATGATCGCCTGGGATATACTCTTTCTCGACCTCATTTGGGTGGTCACAAGGGAAGACATCGGCTCCAGGAAGTTCCCCAGGTTGTGAGAAAGTTCCTAGCAGCAACCCATGGCATATTGTTCCACATTGTTCCCTACAACGTGATTACAGGCATAGCATAAATCCCGCCCCACGCAGGCTAGTGAGTATGTAACATGAAAAGCAACGTTCAGTTATCCTCCTAGTGAAGTCCCCCATGTTTGTCTGTAGACTTTTGTGGTAGAAAAGTACATACAACGCCCACTACCCGTCTGACCCAAATAATTCATCCATCAAGCCAACAGGTCTCTAGTGCGCCCTCTCTTGTGCTTATAGGAGAATTCAGAGGTAGATGAAGTCTCGTTTGACGACTCACCCCACCAACAGGATGGGGCATTGTGGGTCTAGAGGTGTGGGGGGGAGGGGGTTGCTTATTGGCATATATATTCTCGTTGGTCTTCACCTCGTTCTTCTTCCTTCCTCCAGGTCCATAGAAGCAAAATCAGCATCTTCGACTTCGACTTCTCCTACGTATACATTGTCCGAACCGGAGTGTCTAAGGTGATCAAGACCCAACGAAACTAGTTAGTTATATACTTAGGGTGCCTTTCGATGCTGACAATACATGCTTCAGACAAACTATCCACCCATCCACCACCACCTCTCCCTTCTCCGCCTCCTCCTACACCTTCATCCATCGAGATGTGCGACATTATCACATACTACTACTGCTATCGAAACTGCAGAAGGCCAGAAAAACACGCCCATAAGACCAGTCAAGGTGGAAGCTCAATAACGCCCTGCAGCAACGGCCCGCATACAGAGTTCATGTACGAGCCGGGAGACTGCGCTCTTTGCAAAACCGAAATATAGAATTATCGAAGATACGATGGTTGTAGGAGGAAGGAAGGGAGTATGGGCGAAGTATGTAGAAGGATGAATGAGGGCGGCAGTTGTTGAGGTGTATCTAGAACCCAAAGCTTAGGCCATGTGGGGTCATTGAAAGTAGGCAGACAGCGTAAAACATAGCGTTTGTTAGCAGCAGCGATGACTGGTCCCAAGAACGCGGAAAATATTGTGCATGGTACGGGTATACCGGCACGAGTGCCTTGTACATAACCCATCACTCGGCACCACGACCAACCGTACCATTCAATCTTCCATCCGAAAACCTGGTTCATGCTTTGCGATTGGGTAAAGATAAACACTCTTCACAGCTCAATTCCCACCGATCCCATTATCAATACAAGATCGGAGGTTATGATAGATAGATCTACCAGAAACATCAATGCTTCGTACCCATGCCTTCATCTCAGCTTCCACAAAGGCACATATCTTAAAAGACGGAAGCTCGGGGTTTCACCATCTCTCGAAGGTTCTGGGGGTTGTTGCGTGGGGGTCGCAAAAAACTGCAAGACACATCGAGTTGATCATCTGCATGCCTGGAGATACGTGCTTACAGTTTGCAGTTCGTTTCTCACTTTTGCAGTAAGGACCCCTGCGGGAAATTTCCCGAGACTCGGGACCTAACCAACCAGCCAGCCAGCCTGCCGATGCAAATCACGAGGAAAGCTCTCTACATCGCGGTACACCGTAGACCGAAGACGGATGCGTTGGTGGGGGGAAAAGATCTGGGCTCATCTGGCGTAACAACTTGAAGATAGGCTTCGATGAGTGTTGATGAGTGTTTGGCTGAAAGAGGGAGTTTGACCCCGTGGGTTAACTGTGTTTCTCCTTGAGTTCCGTTGAGAGGTGAAGGGGCGGAGTGCAGCCTTGAATTGCTGCAAGGCAATGCAATGCATCAAAATACCGAAGGAACACATTGTGTAACGTCTGCAGCCTGTCACTACGTGCACATCCGGAAAGAGTCCAGACCATGGCTCCATTCTCCTCCTATTACAACAGGTACATACATTACATTATTACTACTGACCACTCAAGAACTAAGCCACGAATTAAAAGAAACCCTATAGTATGATTAAATCCTTCGGCTGTGAGAAAAGAAAAAAGGATGCAAAAAACGGCTTCTAGTCTATCAATCCAAAATCCTGTGCATAGCTACACGGTTGGCGCCCAGGAACCTGAGATACAGCATCTTCTTCTCGACCAGGAACATAGTGGGGACGAAGGGGATATCGTAGAGATCCAGGATATGGTCAATTACTTTATCTATTCCGAGTCGGTTAGTAAGTAGCCCGAGCTGTCTATCAAGTAACATACGAGATGCCACCCGCAAGACCTCGCCGGTGGTGGGTACGTCAGTGGGATAATCGCCAGTGAAACGTGGAAGAATGCGAAAGGGTTCATCCAACTCTGTGACATGAGCTCTGTTCCAGTTTCGGTGCTGAAGCCGCATGCTGTAAATGATATATCAGTTTTATTAGTAGTGGGGCGTGGGGGAGAACAAAACCATGTACCCTTCGATCGTGGCCGCAATTCCGCCATCTGGCTGTCCAATGGTTTCGATTCTCTTGAAGCCCAGGTTTATGAAATCCTTCATCTCGGTAATCTCGTTCTCCAACCTCTCGAGGTACGTCATAACACCAAGAACCAGCGTGGTTTGGTCCTGGTGCGAAGAGTAGCGGAAGTTATCAATTGGTCTAAGATCTTGCTGTGCGGATGGTTGCTGCTGCTGCTGGCCATGCTGTTGCTGCTGGCCATGCTGTTGCTGCTGGCCATGTTGTTGCTGCTGCTGCTGCTGCTGCTGCTGTAATGATTGATGGTGCTGTTGACCCAACGTTGGATTGAATGACGTCGTCATGTCGTGAAGAGCTGGTACAGGTCCGTAGTTTGCTAAAGTTTGTGCTATTGACACCGGAAGATGAGAATTCGCCATGACGCCGTATAAATGTCAGAATCCGCAACCTAAATAGGATATCAGCTATAAAATGCCGGGTCGACGAGGGTCTGTTGACACAGCGTGATACACCGAGGTTGGAGTAGATTGCCGAGCCGTAGAGGCAATTGAGCACTGCCGAATGCTAACGAGCGTGGTAGAAAATTATTGCTATCCAGTCAAAACAGTAGTCGTTCCTGTGCCCGAAAGAATGAAGGGTGATTGTATCTAAAGATGAGGGAACTCCCAGGATTTAAACACAGGTTGAAGTACGAAATATCGGTTATGTGCCATAATTTGTCCAGTGAGCATGCATGGGCCGTCTGGTTACGGCAGTGCGATGGAGGGAATAATATCCGTCTTACACTTCAGTCTTCCCCTTCTCCCCTTCTCCTGTAGCACCGCCGTCGAGAGCGAGTTTCGAAGGCAGGTATATACCTGTTTCATCGATACCCCTCCTCCCCCCTCCCCCGCGAGGTCTTACGATTAGCGACTAGGTCCTGGGATCACTTCCCGAAGGCGGATGTGGCTTTCTGTGTACTAGTCGTACGTGGTTTTGGACGTATATTTCTTTTGTTGTATCTGTTCTCTGAAGGCAAGCGGGGGTTTCGTAATACGCCCTACATTATATTAATCAATGCTTTGACAACTTTGACAAATGCTTCGAATATAAATAGTACGCGGCACACTTCTGGTAGTAGAGCTGGTCGAAATCATCGAACAAATGCATCGAACAAAGAACCCAGCAGGTTACAACAGCGCATTAGATCTTGCAAGGAATCAATACCTGGGAAGTGCAGGCAGGATCCAGGGCCACCTCGGTTGAAACCGCATAAACCGAATCCGATAACTTCTGACAGATAGCCAGCCTGATGATGTAGCATGGCCGCGAGTCTCAATCACCAGTCTGCTTGTCGGCACATAGCAGCTGGAATTGTCTTGATTCAGGTGTTATAAACTATGTGGAGGTTAGGAGTTGGAAACCGAGTCAAGGGTTCTTTGTTTACCTCGTACAACTCGTACCCGCTCCTAATTCCCATGAATCGCAGATTCCAACATTGATAACTTTCGCAGCCACCGATCGGATCTCGGAGAGGGGCAACAGAAAAAAAAGTCGCATTTGACACAAACAAGAGGGGTAGAATTGATGCGGGGAGTTTGGAATCCAGTTTCAGGGTTAGGTGTTGCGCGACGTCTCGCTATGGGATTACTGTCTTCACTGACAGCATCGCTAAACTGGCGGGAGGTGAATGAGCGCACGAGTTTGGAGGACCCGTGTGTTGGAGCTGGGCGGATTGAGGATCCGGTGCACGGTGATGTTGATAGATGACGAGTGATGCTGTAATTAACTTAACTCTGCCGGATTAAAGTTATTGCGAATCGACATCATCAGCTCCACTGCTTCACTGCAACACAAAAGTTGCACCCCCGGTTTCACTGTACATACCATGATACCCCGAGCGCACCCGCGACACCAATTCCTTCGGCCACGGGATCTATATCGACAATTCGTCCAAGCCGCTCTTTTTTCTTCCTCCTCTGCCCCCGCACCTCCGAAACTCACATCTCCAGACTCTGCGCGCTCCTATTGCCTCGACCTCCTCCGGTACCTCCTCACTGTCCATATGCATGTAACACCGTCCCCCAAAACACCAACTAACATATCCCAGTCAGAACGACCACTCCTCCCACCTCCTCACGACGTTCCAGCATCCCCGAGCACGAGATGCTCACATCGTCATCCGTGCCTTCAACATCAACGTCGCCAGCATCGACAGCCAAGTGAGCAACATCACAGTGGGTAACATGCGGATGCAATTCTGGCGGGACACGATCGCGGCGGTATTCCAGGGCTATCCACCGGCTCAGCCCATCGCCGTGCTCCTGCACAAAGTCCTTTCCGTCGACCAGGCACCCCTCAGCAAATCCTTCTTCCTCAAGGTCATCAGTGCGCGAGTGTGTAAAGCCCCCTCCTCTTCCGAGGTGCAGTGCGACGGCTGATGAGGATGTTAGGATCAATATCTCGGGTCGCTCCCGTTCGCCACCTTGGATGCGCTGGAAAAATATGCAGAGTCGACGTATGGGAGTTTTCACTATCTCTCGCTTGAGGCTGTGAACCTGCACAGCCCCACACTCGACCACATCGGTAGCCACATCGGAAAGGCTACTGGCATAGCGACAGTGCTCAGGGGGATACCGTTGATTGCGACCTCCGGATCGGGGGCGGTGGTGCTCCCTCTCGATGTATGCGCCGAGTTCAATCTCCGGCAAGAGGATGTGCTCCGGAAAGGTGGAAATGCACAGGGATTGAGGGATGCAGTTTTTAAAGTGGCGACTATGGCGAATGACCATCTCATCACCGCTCGCAAGATGCTTAGAGATGCGGGGAAGGATGCGACGGGAGTTGCATTTGCGACTTTCTTACCTGCGGTCTGTTTTCTTTCTCATTCTATGGTTGTAGTGGGACTAATGAATGTAGGTTTCCACGAGTTTATATCTTGAAAAGTTGGAGAAAGTAGATTTTGACCCCTTTAACCCTTCACTCCAGCAAAAGCCATGGAATCTTCCATGGAGAGCGTACCGGGCCTTTGCAACTAAGAAGTTCTAGACACGATGAAATGAACTATTGTACCATATTTTATGTTATAATTCGAAAGGCAGGCTCAAAGGCGCCCCATGACTGGAATTAATGACTTTCTCTGCCTAAACAGACTTGAAGGCCTATTACAAAAAGGACGATTCGCATGGTAGTTTTGTACAGTATAGAGACGATGCAACAATCCAGGTCCCAACGCGAAATGAAAGAAAAACGCCGGTATAAGGGAAGAGACAATAAAATATGGATATGTATAGGAAATAGGCCTGGCGAAGGAATGTATGCAGGTGTTTTGCCATTGTCAAAACGCAAGGAAATTTACGCGACGAGTATCCACAAAGTTAGGAATCGAGGAAATATACAACAATTAACCAAGGCATTTCGAAAACTGGCAGAATTAGTGTCCCAGGGGCGGTGCCTGTGGTGGTACCTGTGCTGGTGCTGGCACGATTGGAACTGGAGGAGCTTTGCTCTTGGCCAGTGCGCTCTTCATAGCACCTAAAGATTTCACAAGAGTCTCCTCATTAGGTGCAGCAAGCCGATATGCTTTTGCCTCAGTAATGATCTGTAGGCAGTGTTTTTTCGATTTGGAGGCGGGGTCAATCTCAACCGCATCTACAATACTTTCGAGCGGTAATATCTTGATGGCCCGGTATTCCTAAACGTCATCAGGTCCTGCCTCGGACACTCACAGCAGGGAGAGCAACTCACCTCTTCGGTTTTGTAGAATGCAATGTTTATGTTTCTCACAACGACCCAATACTTCTTCCATTGCTTCACACCTCCCTTTGACTTCAGGCAGTAAAGATATCCATGCCAGATGACTCTCGGCAGTTGCTCCGTTGATGAGAACCCAGACCCATTTCGTGTAATTCGTGGGGGCTCTCCACTAAGCCGACGATCTGGAACCTCTGTGCCGGAAACAAAGCCGGTCTCTTGATGCGACAACGAAAGTTGGGATATTCTCGCAATATCCGACAACGATGATACTGAACCGACCTCTGGTCCGGAATAGTCCAATGTTTGCGTAGACGTTCGCCTACCGCCGAGTACCTTCGCATGCGCATGAGCATGTGATCCTGTTTCCGTTGGACTAACTAGCCTGGAGTCGTGTGGTATAGCACTGAAGTGTGCTGGAGTGATCGGTGAGCTCAACAGCATTTCCTGTTCAGGAACCTCCTTTGCAACCGCGGCCCAGATCTTTTCAGTCCAGTCGTTTGTTTCCTCCTCGGACTCGGCTCGAAAGTGAAAGTTCTTCGACTGCGAAAATATGCCGAAAGAGTGCGGCTGTTTAGCATCCTTGAGTGCAGCTACAGCAGTAACGTCGGCGAGGTATATTTGTCGGTGGATCTTGTACTCCTTCTGGTCTTTGTAGCAAGAGAGACGATCGGCACGTAGCACAAACCAGCGGCGTTTCCAGCCCTATACCGATACGAGTCAGTCCCACCAAACTATTAGATGAACCACTAAGGAGGGTATTCAAGTAGCACCTTGGTCTTCCGCGTCCTCTTCGACAACCATCCACTCTTGATCACCTTGTCTTGATGGAAGGCACCATCCTGGTCTACTGGAGGTCGTGTCTGTATGTGGAGATTGTGGCCGCATGCTGTGGGCGCCGTCGCCAGAGGAATAGTCACTGCAGGAGTGGTAGACGAAGAGACGGGCGAGGTTGGCGAGGTTGGCGAAATAACTTTAGTGGTTGACATTCTGGAATATTGTGTGATTGTGATTTGGATTGATCGTAGCAGTAGATGGACGATTACTCAAAAGCTATGGATTATTACAAGGATGGCGAGGCGATGGGCTCATTCGAGGACCAAGAATATAAGTAGTGTGAGTGAGCGTGTGTCAGAATGATGAGAAGACGACGAATGAGCGCAGCTGTTTGTAGATGCCAGGGGTGTTGTGTGGTTGTTGTGGAACTGTATGTTGTATTGTAAAGAATGAATGATTTGAATTGAATTCTAAGTTGATCTGATTTGATTTGATTTGAATTTGAAGTGAATTGGATTGATTTCAGTGAACGCTGGTAACGTAAGTCGGAAGGCTCAACAGCAGCAGTAGAAGTTTGTTGTCGTTGTTGACGGGAGCTGGGCGGACATATAGTAGCAGGAAAGGCGCATCTCAGATAGGGCAGCAGAAGAGGATAGCGAGCGGATCAATTCAGTGGGCGTGTGCGGTGCTGCGGAGGTGTTTGGTTTGGTGTTGTGTTTGGTATGTGCGGTACGCTGGGTGTGCTGGCGACACGGAGAAGTCGTCGAGACAGATGGAAATGGGAGAGGGAATGGCATTGGCGTGGTATCCGTATCCATATTGGGCTTCGGCTGTGGTTGATATATGGAGGCGAGCGTGACAGGGTTAGCAGCAAGCCGTTTGGGTGAAACGGCCTCACTGGACACCTAACCCTACGCCAGATCATAAAACGTCTAAGCAATACTCATAAATTGGGAATGACTTGGTGGCGCCTGGAGTCAATTTGTCATTGGCGCCCGCTCAGGGATGGTCCTGAAGAAAATGTCCGGATAACTCTGAATCAATAAGTGTAAAGGAATGTAAATTAAAATAGAATGCAGAGGATGACTGAGAATGACTTAGAATGAGTGGAGAAGAGTCATCCAAGAAACTTACAGAGAACCCCACCACACTTGAAATCTGAAAAAAAAACTTCCGCTTTAACTTCAATCTCACTATCTGCTACTACATATCCCTCACTCTATCCACGATTAATTGTCCACTGAGAGAACTTGTCAATCTTCACCAACTTTAGCACAATGCCTCCAATTACCCCGGCTCAGATTGTCGCGCTACAGCGGAATAGCGACCATATCCGAAACGTCAGTGCATCCTAACCCCAAATCCCACTACATCGCCATTCATCGTCACTACTACTGCTGAACAGACAAGACAAATTGCTGACTGCGCGTAGATTTGTATTCTTGCCCACGTCGTACGCTTCGTTCCTATACTATGTCTTTGCGCTAGAGCAGTATTATTAACTCGCCAAGTCAGGATCATGGAAAGACATCACTCAGTGACTGTCTCCTCTCTACCAATGGCATCATATCAGCAAAGCTTGCTGGACGCGTTCGATATCTGGATTCCCGACCGGATGAACAACTCAGAGGAATTACCATGGAATCATCCGCAATCTCACTTTATTTCCGCATGATGCGGCGTGTAGCAGAGAGCGAGGATCCGCAGTTGCATGAGTACCTTATAAACCTGATCGATTCGCCCGGACATATTGACTTCTCATCTGAAGTGTCTACGGCATCCAGATTATGCGATGGAGCAGTTGTACTAGTGGATGCGGTGGAAGGTGTATGCTCACAGACTGTCACAGTACTAAGACAAGCATGGATAGAACACATCAAACCAATATTGGTCATTAACAAAATTGATCGGCTCATTACTGAGCTTCAGCTTAGCCCAGATGAGGCTTTCGACCGGATGACAAAACTTGTTGAACAAGTGAACGCCGTCATGGGTAGTTTCTTCGCTGGAGAGCGCATGGAAGAGGATCTCAAGTGGCGAGAAACATTAGAGGCACGGATTGCGACGGCAAAGGAACTGAAGTCAAAGGACCTTCCAGAAGACACCAGTGAGGATAACACGCCCGCAGAGTTCGAGGAGAAAGACGACGAAGAAATTTACTTTGCACCTGAAAAGCATAACGTGATCTTCGCCAGCGCAATTGATGGATGGGCCTTTACAATACGTCAGTTTGCGGATATATATGAAAAGAAGCTAGGCATCAAGAAATCGGTGTTGGAGAGATTTCTATGGGGCAAGTTCTATCTTGATCCTAAAACCAAACGGGTTCTTTCCGAGAAACATCTAAAGGGGAGGAAATTGAAGCCGATGTTTGTTTCGTTAGTTTTGGATAATATCTGGGCCATTTACAATTCAACCGTACTGCAACAGTACGTGAAATCTTTCTTCATGTTGATTTGTACCAATTCAAGACTACGAATGGAAGCTCATGTGTTGTAGAGACCAAGAAAAGGTCGAGAAAATCGTTAAATCCTTGAATCTCAAGATCCTCCCTCGCGATCTTAAAACAAAGGACTCACGGGCGCTCCTGCAGTCGATTCTGACGCAGTGGATTCCACTATCGAAGGCTGTTTTGGTCTCCGTTGTAGAGCAGCTCCCACCACCACCAACCGCCCAACAGGAGAGGATGCCTCATCTCATCGAATCCGCACCTGGCAACAAGGCAGTATCCGAAGGGGTTAAAAATGCCATGATCAACTTTAACACATCACCAGATGCACCAGTTGTTGCCTATGTCAGCAAAATGGTTTCCGTACCAGAATCTGAGCTGAACAAGCTACGCCGTGTGCAATTATCAGCAGAAGAGATGAGAGAAATGGGGCGAATGAAAACCATCGAACTCGCAAGACAGATTGCAGCTAAAGCAAGTAACCCAGAGGGGGCGCAAGATATGAACTCGGAAGATGAGGACGAAGCCGATAAGAAGGCCCCAGAAGTGTCCGACAAGGAACGATTGATAGGATTTGCGAGAGTTTACTCTGGAACAATCAAGACTGGACAGAAGCTCTACGTTCTTGGACCTAAATACTCTCCGCTTACTCCAGACCAGCATATTCAGGAGGTTACAGTTAAAGATCTGTATTATATGATGGGTAGGGTCCTAGAAGCTCTCAACGAAGTCCCCGCTGGAAACGTGTTCGCTATTGCGGGACTGGAAGGCAAGATATTGAAAAATGGTACCCTCATCAGCGTTGAAAAGGGTGGTCTCAACCTTGCGGGTGTCAGTCTTGGGTCTGCACCGATTGTCAGAGTCGCTCTTGAGCCCAAAAACCCCAGCCAAATGGGTCAATTGATTGAAGGCCTGAAGTTACTTGAGCAGGCAGATCCTTGCGCTGAGTACATCGTCCAGGACAACGGAGAGCATGTCATTTTGACGGCTGGAGAGTTGCACCTAGAGGTGTGCCACTTCATTCCCATCGTGAGAGTCTTTCATTAATGGGTCATAGCGGTGCTTGCGAGATCTCAGAGAACGTTTTGCAAAGATCGATATACAATCTTCGTCTCCCATTGTTCCATTCCGCGAGACAATTGTTGCGGCGGCAGAGATGTCGCCTCCAAAGGATCCGAACCTTCCGCGTGGTACTGTTGTGGCAGTTACTCCGTCAAAGCACATCACTGTACGGATACGTACTAGACCTCTGCCACCTGCCGTAACAGAATTCCTGGTCCAGAACAGCGTATCTATCAAGTCATTATATTCAACAAAACGTGGGCAAGAGCAACCAGAGAGCAGCGAAGCTATAGAGGGATCAAACGAGGAGGATAGACTTGCCCAAGCCAATCTTAAACTCATGGAAATAGAAGAGGTTAAGCAAGGATTGCAGAAAGCTTTCAACACTGCACCCTCCAAGGAGCGTGATGTTTGGGCGGGCGTGCTGGATAGGCTCACCGCGTTTGGTCCTCGGAGAATCGGACCTAATCTCTTAATTGATAATACAAAAGAGGGCGGATTCCGGAAATTGTGAGCAATTCCCTCGCTTTTGCCAACACTTCAACTATGCTAACGACTTGAAAGGCTGTCGGATAATACAACTTCTGATGAAGTCCATTCAGAGGCGCTCTCTTCTCGCGACTTCGAGGACAAGATCACACATGCGTTTCAGCTTGCCACGGCCCAAGGCCCTCTCTGCAACGAACCCGTCCAAGGTATTGCCTGCTTCGTCGAGGAAACCACGGTAATCGCTTCCAAAGAAGAGCTGCAAGTAGCACGAGCCCGCAACTTTGAGGTCATAACTACCGTACAAAACGCAATCCGCCAGGGCTTCTTGGATTGGTCTCCTCGTCTTTTACTCGCTATGTATTCCTGCGATATCCAAGCTCCTAGTTTGTTCTCCGCTCCATTCACAAGGTCTCAAATACTGACATGAAATAGCGGAGGTCCTGGGTAGAGTTCACGACACCATTGCTATGCGGGGAGGACGCACCATTGCGGAAGATCAAGAAGAGGGAACCCCCTTCTGGAGCATCAAAGCTCTCATCCCCGTTGCAGAGAGTTTCGGCTTCGCCAGCGAAATTCTGAAGAACTCGAGAGGTGCGGCTAGTCCCCAGCTCATCTTCTATGGGTATGAGATTTTGGATGAAGACCCATTTTGGACCCCGTTTACGGAGGAGGAACTGGAGGATCTAGGGGATGTGGCGGATAAGGAGAATATTGCGAAGAAGTATATGGACACTATTAGGAAGAGGAAGGGTCTGTTTGTGCAGAAACGGTTGGTGGTAGGAGCGAACAAGCAGAAGACGTTGAAGCGGTAGACTTTGTGGTGTAATATACGCCGGTGTAGAATAGTCTATTCTATACTTTTTGGTTCATGAGCGCTTGGAGAAGAGAATCGATCAACAGTTCACCTCGACTTCCATCTAACTATGATGGATTTGTCGTCAAAAGAGGTCTAAATAGTAGTGTGCCACCTGCAGTCTCGAACGCAATAAGCCACACCCTAAGGCTACTCTATGCCTTGTCTCGTACCCGCCGGCCGCGTTTTCACTACGCTAGCCGTCTGGTAGTAATCGGCCCCGACTTGGGAGAGTGTAAATCAACATCACCAATTTTCTTGCGCATTCTACAGACAATAGATTATGGTAAAAATTTAAGACTCGCATTAGAGCGACTTTAACAGCTATTGTGGTTATTGAATGCGTCATGTTGATGCTCCAAGTTCAGTAAGCTAAAGGATAATTTGAAGAACTTCAAGACTTGCAACTTGCCGCATTGGATTACAACAGCAGCTACAGCTCAGCAATAGAGGAAGGAGCTAGTGAATATGTTGCATTTCCTCCCTCAAGAAGCGCTAATATGATAGTGCAAGAACAATTTGTGGAGGTGGAAGAAAGTTCATTTTTCAGCACTCAACTTGCAATATCATCAATTATCACTCGCAAGCACGAAATGATGATGCTTGAACTCTATAAGCCTACTGACTGGAGCTTTTAGCGCATTAACATATAGATCTGCTTAGTCGCTAGAAGTTCGCACTACTGTGATTACAGCGCATTTGTTGTGTCTGGAAAGCGACCCCCTGCTGGAGATCCAAGCCGCTCTAGCTCAATTTTGCAATTTATGTTATCGCAGTACCTGGTGCATTCTCCGCTTGGTGGGCTCTATCACAATGCACTATGCGCTGGGGTTATGAGAGATATCGATTTTTGATGGTTTGTCGGGGACCTTTTCTACCAGACGGAAATTGAGTGTTACTCAATACCAAGCACGTGACTCCATTTCCGTCTGGGCTCGAGACAACTCTATGTCATCTGTAAAATTCTTATCGCTCCCACCGGCTCCCACAAATCAACTGCCGGCCATAATTTGTGCGGGAATTGTGCTTGCAGTTTTGTACTCCCATCATCTCATATCGCGATTCCAGCGTTGGGAACACCTCCGTGTTGCCAGTACAGTGTAATCTCTTACTAAAAAAAACTTAGTGTAGTAGTCTGCGCTTAGAAAAAAGCATAGTGAAAGTGGAATGCAACTTTACTCTTTCATAACTCAAGCGTGCGTCCCCTTTTAAACGTTATTGGATTTGGATGTAAACTTAATCCGATCTTCATTAGACTTGAGTGATATACAGATTTTCCTCCCCCGTTGACGGCTTCTCGAACTATGACATAGGGTCACTGACACTGATAGATGAGAAAATATTTGGACTAGACAGACTAATTCTGCTGCTGACGGCTGACGTCCGGAAGTGGATGGGCGTTGTAGCCATATATCGCACAGTACTCAACGGCTTCGATTATACAATGTCTAGTATATGCAGGAACCCGAAGGTAGACTGCAGAGTCCCCAGGTGGCGAGTCCGCCGAAGGAAATCGGACTCAGATATGTAGCGATAAGCTATACCGTCTGATGTAGAGTATTGAAGATTCTAAAAACGACCGTATGATACGCCAGAACGCCAAATTCCAATGCATATTGGCACGCTACTCATCGTCCCCAAACGAAAGCTTCACTCTCCGCTTTCCCTTAGCAGGCTTCCCCTTTCCACTTGCTTCTCGTGGCTTCTCATTCACAGTTGCACTCTTTTTGTCATCGTCCTCCTCGTCTCCTCCGACTATCTTCGCCGCTTTCCGTTTCTTCCTTGCCCCAACCTCTGCAACAAGGCTCGTGGTCACCCCAGCCACAGGCGTTTCCTTCTCCCCACTGGGCATAGGCGGCGCTTTTTCTCCTTTCTCCCCTTTCACCTCCTTCCCTGAAGCCTTAGCAGAAGTTTTCTCCTCCGTTTTCTCGTCTTCGTCTTCGCTTCTGTGGCCGCCCATGCGCTCAAAGTCCTCCTTCGAGATCGACTGGCCGTCCTCCAGCACATAGGCGGGCGCATCCTCGCCATCCTCAACCGCAGTTTTCTTGTTCCGAGGAGCTATGTAGCGTTCTGGCTGTCCCTGACCGGTGGCAGCATTGCGCATGCGGTGGAGAAAGGCAGGCTCTTGCATTTCTGAGCTGGGTGTTAGCATATCTCGGCGGAAGAGCTGTGCGGAATGTTGGCATGGCATACCATAGCTAAGCTTTTTGGCCATTGTACTTGGCGGTTAGGTGCTGGACCTGGGGAAGATTGTTTGATGAAGCTTGAACTGCTAATGTCTTCTTGGCTGCGAACGGTTGTTGGCAGATCCTTGTGGTCGCGCGGGTGGAGCTGTCAAGTCTGTCACAACCGGATGGCCAATCGCGACGGGCCCTGGGTGATGGTGGTGAGCGTTCGCATCAAACTCGAAGTTTGCAGTTCTTCGGCTATCGCGGCTATGAACTCCATTCAAGGCAGTCTCACAGCCTCCGTGAAATGCAGAATTTCTCCGGCCGCTGCCTGTGGAATGTTTATCGATAATCCGAAATTTTGAGTAATCTTGGTAGGCAGGGATCAACAGGTTGCCTCCAAGTCCCTTTCCCCTTTACCGCGAAACCATTAGTTAGGTTGTACTTACCGACTCTCCATGCATGCCCGTGTCTACACTACCATTCGATCGAAAAGATCCAGAGAAAACATCATCCTAATTACCCCCTTCTTGCAGAGTAGTAGTGCTTAGTATCTTCTTCCTTTTCTTCCGACACTTGCATCCACCTATCGCCACATCGTCGTTCTTGCCCCGGAAGCTCGTCTTCCAAATACCGGGCGTCCCTTCTTTCGACATTTGAGAAATTGAGGAAACGAACTGCCTGGTTGCCACTCTAGAAGTCCCCAACACCGCCACGGAAGTCAACACTACACGTCCAGTTCTCGGTGTAAACAGTCGCTGCCGACACGCTCCGACTCCCAGATCCTGTTTAGTTATCCCACCCCACACGCAGGCCTTCCCCACGACTCTCACGATATCGTTGCAATCATCTCTGGGACCTTCGTTCGTCTCTGGAACCTCCTCCGGATAGACGCCATTCCCGTTGGCCCCTTATCTCCGACATCATGGGGTTGGTACAGCAACTGTATCAGCGGCTTCCGTCGCGAAAGAAGCTTGATGAGATTTCTCAATACCACCGGTTATCGCCCCGGTTAGCATTCCTGCGGCGGCGTATACGACTAAAGGGGAGCTCGACGATAACGATGCCTCTGGGTGTTGTACTGCTCTTTCCTATAACAGTGCTTTTACTCATACTTGTTCTCTTCCTACGGCACCCCGATTCACCTGGACGGAAGCTAATGCCCTCGGGGTCACCACCATCAGTAAGGTATGGATTGAGTCCTATCTATCCTTGTCCGGCTTTCCGCGAGAACGGTCGAGAGTATTGGGTTTAGCAATTGCGAGATGGATCCTGATCTATATGGTATAGGAAAATAAGCGAGAAATACGATCGAGTCTTCGCTACCGGCTGTCTCGAGCCCCAAACCGATGCCCCAAGAGAGAATGCTGTGATTGTGGTTTTAGCAAGGAATAAAGAGCTTCCTGGTGTTCTTTCATCTATGCGATACATGGAACGGCATTTCAACAGATGGTTCAACTATCCTTACGTGTTTCTGAACGATGGAGTGTTCAACGAGACCTTTAAGGAATCAGTACGGAATTATACCCAAAGTAATGTGGAGTTTGGCCGAATCGATCCATCTCATTGGGGGTTTCCTGAGTGGGCAGATCTAGAGGAGGCACAGGAGGCAATTGCGAAGCAGGGAGATGCAGCCATCATGTACGGTGGAATGGCCAGTTATCACCACATGTGCCGTTTCTATTCCGGGTATGGAAATCTTGGTAGGTGCCTTTGCGGTTTGGCGTCATTGCTAATTGGAGGCATTACAGATTCTTTTATAAACACGAGCTTTTGGCGAAGTATGAATGGTACTGGCGCCTGGAGCCAGACATTAAATTCTTCTGCGATATGACTTAGTATGCTTCGCTCTTTTCACAGCACTCGTGGGGCATGTCGCTTACAATGTTTCTAGCGATCCTTTCGTTCATATGAAGAGAAATAACAAAACGTATGGGTTCACTATTGCAGTCAAAGAGCTAAGGGAGACAGTTCCCAATCTTTTCCGTTATTCGTCTGCGTACAAGAGAACGAACAACATCACGTCTCAAGGATTGTGGGAGATGTTTGCCGATCAAAAGCCAGCAAAGAAGGAGGAGGGGAAAAAGCCGGGCGAAAATCTTCCCGACGATGTTCTGAAGTTGGAGCCTGGGAGGGGAAAGATTCCGGAAGTTGATCCGACAGCTATGGAAGGCGAAGACTATAACATGTGCCATTTCTGGAGTAATTTCGAGATTGCGCGCCTTGACTTCTTCCGCAGCAAACCATATGAGGACTTCTTTCAAATGTTAGATAAGAGCGGCGGTTTCTGGTCAGAGCGGGTATGTGATGCTCCCCATATCGGGCCTGGTTTATACTTTTACGATTAATGGCTAACGTCATGAAGTGGGGAGACGCTCCGGTTCACTCGATTGCAGCAGGTGTCCTCTTGGGACCCAGTGATATTCACTATTTCCGAGATATCGGCTATCGGCACACTACCATTCAACATTGCCCGGCCAATGCACCTGCAAAACAATTGCCACGAATACCATGGATCGAGCCTTATTTGGATGAGAAGAAGGCCAAAGAGGATGATCAATACTGGGAAAATTGGGATTCCGAAAAGGAGAATGGAGTTGGTTGCAGGTGCAAATGTGATACGGATATTGTGGATATCGAGGGCAAGAAGGGCAGCTGTCTGTCAGAGTGGGTGAAGGTTGCTGGCGGTTGGGCATCCCCATGATAATAATATGCGATGAGGAAACGACTCTAGGCTTGTTGTAAGGTGGCGCAGGAGAGCATCGGACTTCATATGAGTTTCATCGGGGAGTCTTGCGTTGCTTTACGGTTTTTTTGCTACCATTTTTTGGTTACTTCACCCTTCATCCTTTCGCCCTCATTGTTCAAAACTCATCTTTACTATACTGATACTCACGCTTGCTTCGATTAATTCTTTCGACGGTGGTTTGGGACTTTTAAATGGCCTTTATGTTTTTTCAAATTCTTAGGTTTTATATTTACATTTTATTGTGTTCTTTTTTTTTGACGGCCTGGATGTCAAAGATTGTGCTGTGGCATGGTTGAGTTTGATGTTCTCTTTCTTTTTTTCTTTTTCTTGATGATCCCTTCGGTGTTCGCCTTGTGTCGTCTGAGTTTCTATGGCAGAGCAGCTAGCTCTTCAGATCGAAAGTCTGAGCATATGCCAATCCATTGGACAGGTTCAAGAACGGAGCCGCGATAAAATTAGGGACGGACGTGTTCTGCGAGTGATTTGCAGGAAAGTGGAGACGGGCGGTATTTGTTGATAGTGAGAGTGAATGAGGCTGGAGGAAGTGCGGTTTGGGCGGGGATATGTGTATAATATTTGAAGAGGATGATTCTGGATATGTGCATGAGGGTGGGGCTGCATTGGTAATTTAGAGGCTTCCAAAACGCCACAGTCCATGTTCATTTGAGGGAGCAATTGGTGATTGACTTGCTGTTGAGGAATGTTAATAAAGAGACACTCTACGCGCACGATCAATAGAAGGCCGTAGCGAACAGTTGTTGCAGTTGCTGCTCAAGTGTTCTGTTGTGCTTGACGAAACAGTTGGCCTGTTCGTTGAGACATTCCATCAGAGCTTAACACATTGCGCGCTAGTGATGTAGTCACGCAAGCTCAGCTTCAACCAGGACAGTGATTGATTGCCCCTCACAGCTCCCACACATATCCCCGCACCCGCACACCTCACACCACCACCACCACCACCACCACCACCATCACCACACACCTACCTCTTCCTCCACTCACCTGCACTTCTCTTCTCAGTTCACTCACTCCCATAGATCCTCGAAACCAGCAAGAAACAAGGAAGGAAAGAAAGATAATAACAAGTTCACTCAGCGCTGCTGTTGGTGCTGCTCACCTCCTCGTCGTTTCGTCCCTGTGAACTCCTTCCCGTGACTCCGGTCTTCCTTCTACTTGACTCATCCGCCGACGTTTGACTCTGGGCTACAACACTCAACGAACGTCAGTCAAAGTCAAGCTTTTAGGTTAGACAAGACCTTCCACCTTTCGAACATAGCTTACAGCTTCGCACTGATGAGAGTAGCCTCGTCCTCATTCTCGTCTTCGTCTTCCTGCTCGATTCATTAAAAGTGCTGCTCCCCTTCTAGAAGTTTCAACTCTGCTGCCCCTCTATTTCTTTTGTGCTTACAGCAGAAACAAGGCACTACGACAACAACAGCATTCCCACTCCTCTGCCCCACCTCTACCTCTGCAACTTGCCTGACCTGCTTACTTACCTCTCTGTCTTCGCAAGCCTTACTTCAGCTCCTTGAACCTCCCGTTGCAATTCTACACCCGATCGTCCGGACGCTTGCCCGCGAATCGCATCTTAAACGATGTCCACTCACTCGGAAGACAGTGATGGCATGGGGGATAGCGGTTACGAGATACTCACAGATTCTACTCTAATGACGGATGAAGAAGATGATGGTGCTTCTTCCGTGGCTTCTATCGACGACGACGATGACCACCTCGACGACAACATCTCCTCGATGGTTGGTAGTACAGACTCTCTATCAAGTCGTCCCGTGGATCCAGAGCATGACCCGCATCCTATTCCATCATTTGGCGGCCTCGATGAACAACATCTTGACTGCAGCGGCATGACTATGCGAGAGAGAGATTCTTCGCCCGAGGAGATTGTATTCAACGAGCCCGATGACATATTTGTAGACCAGGTCTCCGTTTGTCATAAACTTACGGACTTCGGCGAAATAGAGGTTGCTGAAATATGTCGCAACCTATGCCTGAACGTCGCAAGTCCTCCCACTTTCTATTCTACTGTACGTCAGACCATGAGCAAGGACCTTCTTGAAATGGAGGAGCCTTTTCGGGTACTTTATGTTGGTTCTACAGCCGCCAAGGACGAGATACAACATAAACTTGCTGCTGCACTGGCCGCTGCTATTTCTGAGTCTACGAGCTCTTCGAGATCTTGGGATGGAGTCAAATCCCCGAGGTTTAACATCATTCCCATTTCATCATTTGGATCTCGGAGCATTTCGCCGGAAGTCGAACTTGTTGATAGCTCCGGATTGGATATGACTTTTGACGTATGCACCGCAGCCAAAGCTGCCAAGCATGAAGGACAACCAGATACATTTTCATTATGGCTGAACGGTAACCAAAATATAACCTCCTTATATGGTGAGAAGGGCGCCCAGCTGGATAGTCCAGGATGGAAACTCCCTCACCTTACCGTTGTATACTGCGCAGATGACGACAATGGCCAACGACGGATGACTAGAATCTACGCACGAGCATTTATGGCAAGACATTCCGTTCCTACTCTTGTAATTTCTCAAAATCCCCACTATCACCAGCCTACAGAACAGTACACGCTTGATGCACGAAGCGTCCACTTATGTATTGAATCCGATTCTCCAAGACAAATCCATAAGTCGATGCCGGTCGATCTTTCGACCTTTCTCAATCTCAACCCCCGTCAGCTCAACAGGAATCTTGGATGCATAACTGGATTGGCTTTGGCGAGTCGCCCTAAGATGCCAACACTCCCGACTGGAAAGGCTCAAATTGAATCAAATCCATTATTGCGGGATGTGGAGAAGGCACCCCAAGACACCAAGGTCTCCGGCAGTTTGCATTGGATACGAGAAAAGAAGAGGGATGAACTTTTCAAGCTCATCTTGGTTGGATGGCTCTTTGTTTGTGGTTTGGCAGGAGCAGTCTTTGGAGTTGCCTATATGAAATTTGCAAATATCCCCGAGTCTACTTTTCCATCAATTCCACCGATAGTTGCAATTACAACACCAAGCATCCAGCTATCATCCATGACATTGCTTCTCACCTCCTATTCAACCCCACGAGTATCAGTGACGAGCGTTTCATCCGTCGTACCAGCAGTCGACTTCAAGAACCAACTGGTGGATCCAAAGATAATGACATTGAACTCATCCGACCAGTTCCAGGCTCATATCATTGGAAGCAGCCACGTCATCATTCGCCCGCCTCAAAAGTTTCTTCTTCTCCGAAAGCCACCTGTTCTCTTCGTCCGTGTCACTCGGAACGGCGCTATTATCAACGCGGAGCTTTCTACCCTTTTCGACGGTGTCTATACCTTGAATATCGACGAGCATGACGCATGGGGGGTGATGAATGTCTCTATCTGGACGAAGACCAAACCTATTCTTAAGGAGGACCTCGAGGTTGATTTTGGCACGCCATGGGTGAAGGTTTCTCGGTGGATGAAGGTTATGGAGGAGCGACGAACAGAATTGCAGACTCTTATCGATCAGGCTACAACAGACGCGAAGGAAATCGCATCCGATCTTTCGCAGACTGCAGGTCACCAAGCCGCCGAAATTGGAGCCGTCGTCCTAAACAAGGCAAAGGAGTATTCCGGCGATGTATCGGACAGTCTCACCAAGCTCTACCAGAATACCGTATCGTTTACCTTAAACCTGGTACCAGCGAAGGATGGCAGGTATGTACGAAAAGCGCAACAGCAGGCCAAGTTAATCTGGAAGCGGGAGAAGAGGGCGTGCTAAGGGCTCAACAAGAAGAGGCGTCACCTTGTAAGAACTAATTCAGGTACAAGAAGGGCAAAGCATGAAGTATCGATTTTGTGTCGGTTTGTTGAAATCTCCTTTAAATCTATTATCCTGTTCTTTCTTCTGTGGTGCTAGAGGTATATTGCTGGAGCAGAAGCCTGTGATGGTATTGTTGTGCTCTGTCGGTTTGGTGTGGGGGATTTCTTCTGTTTCTTGAACCTTTTTTGTCAGTGCAAGGCTGTCTGCGTAGGATTCTGATTGCCCTTCTTCCCTCATATTTGTCTCTGGATTCGCATCGGGATTGTCTTGTGTATGGTGGAGTAACTGGCTTTGTGTTTTCTTTGTTCTCTCCCTGGTATTCTGTGACCGCTAGGAGCTTCAGGTACTAGTGTTGATATGAGTGCGGAAACTGGGTAAAGGATGGGGGCTGATTGGGACGGGGTCAGGAGGCAGGGGCGTCTTGTTATTTGGTATTCTTTGCTTTGTTTTAGTGTTTATTTTGTCACATTGAATTGGTGTTTTCTCTTATCCATCCGGGACAGAAATGTGAAGTACTGGCCTGGGAGAGTAATAGCACTGGCAAAATAGAAGGGATTTGAGTGATGTCGCGATATATGGAAAATCAAGCGCGAGTGATATTTCATTCACCGATTGCCAAGACCTGGATTGTACAACGTGACTAACAAACAGCGTCAAACGCGCCCAATCATCCCACCGCTTCTCTCCACAAGCTACTCTCCAAGGCCCGTCCGTTGAGAATACCGCTTTCCCACCGCCAGACCCCCCAGCCCGGCCTAGTCATCTCTAAACTCGAAGCCAGCCTTACGACACCGTAGTTCGAAGATGTCGGAGGTATGTTATTGCTTTTGTGGGTTGGACGTGGCCCGCACCCCACCTCAGCGCGTCGTCGTCGTTTTCTAGTAGAACAGATGATGGATAGCAACGAACACGCATAAGCTAATTGATGCCTATGAAATTGTAGGTCACGCGAAAAGTTAAGCTTGTCACCCAGCAGTCGATCCTGTACGTTTCTTTCGTGTGAATTCTACAGTCCCGCTGCTGTTGCACCAAACCTTCCCCGATGACCCCGCGTCCGATAAAATACGCGCTTGGGTGTGTCGCCTAGCCGGTTATGCGATATCATACCTGGGGACCTTGATGGGTCGGAGTGGATTGGCGGTTCAGTGTGGTTATTTTGGATGGCTGCTGAGCTTTTGTTGTAGTACCGATGTAGCGCCCGCCTCTGAGGGATACCCGATGCGCGAGTGGTCCATCCGTGTCTACCTCCTAGGACCGAATGGTGACGAGCTGCCAGCGACTATATTCGATAAGGTTACATACAAACTGCATCCAACTTTTGCGAACCCCACAAGAAGTGTGCTGTCCTCTCCGCGATGGCTGTGGGGAGGTAATGAGCTAATCGTGGGTGATGATGGATAGTCTTGAAGAAACCACCATTTCTTCTTTCTGAACAGGGGTGGGGTGAGTTCGATATGAATCTTGTGCTGCATGCTATAGATAAGGGGGGCGACCATAACATCAATCATGACCTGAACTTCCAAAAGAATAAGTATGAGAGCGTTCATAATGTGGTGGGTTTTTAGTTCCTTCTTGTGTTGCGGCGGGCCGCAGTAACGTGGCGTGTCTTAGACCTTTGTCAACCCGCGCCCGAACCTTCTGAAGCAGTTGGCGTTGTCAGGTCCTGTGCCGGGTGGCGATGCGGTGCCGGAGGAGAACGGCATAGGAAAGAGGGACAAGCGTAAGAATGACGGCGAGGAACGGTCCAAGAAGAAGAGCCGAAGCGAGAAGGGCGTAGGTTTCACCTTACTTTAGCGACCCCCGTCAATAACTAATGTGGAATTGGTTAGTTTGATATGGAGAAGCTGGCAGATGGGCTGCAAAAGCTTGAGGAGGAGGATCTGTTGAAGGTTGTGCAGATGGTTCACGACCATAAAACTAGCGAGACATATGTCAAAAACGATGTTGAACGTAAGAACTACCTTCTTCCACCGAGTAACTCCCTGTTCACACGATAATGCAGAGGGAGAGTTCCATGTCGATCTTTACACCCTTCCGGACCACCTGGTTAAGATGCTGTGGAAGTTTGTGCAAGACGCTGGAGTGTTGGTATAACGCCCTAACGCCGGTAATCCACACATTGCATTGTCTCTTTTACGATTGGGTCTGGGTGAAAATAAACCATTTATCACTGAGCTAGCTGTTGGGGTGAGAGAAAAATATCTTGCCTTCTACTCCTGCCTTTTCTTACAATCATACTGCTACTGTTTGGTTGTCGATTTCATGCTTTGTTACGGGGAGGATATGTGAGTATGGATGGAGCAGGATCAGGCAAATACAATCGCTTACCTCAACTCTTTCAGCCTGGGTGTTTTCTCTTATTTCTTTGTCCGTTCATGTTCTTGTGTTTATGCTTGTGTTTTGTGATTGCTGGATCTTTGTCTATCTGTCTGTCTCCTTTTGGCGAGTCGTGGAGTCATTTTGATCCTGTGTGTGCGATGCGTGCGATACGCCAATGTTTAGTGCTTTTATATGTCGATGGCTTGGAGAGATGTTTTCGTCTGATCATGGAGGGAGGGATTTTATGTCGTGGTTCATGTACTGTATTATACTTATCCTGACGTGTTTCACCAAGTTCTCTCCTGGGACTTTAACTCATGTTTTGCCTATTCGAATGGGTCTGTGCCTCGTTTATGGTAAGTCAGGTTAATACCTAACCCTGAATTTTACTAATGCCGCCTCGGCTTGCCTTTACGTTTCGGATAGCCTTTAAGAGCCCTGGCAAAGTTGACACCCCGGATGAAACTACCTCTAAATCAGATTTTGGTGCCACTGGATGGTCTATTGAACGACCAGGGGATATTCAAAAAACCCATGCGGTGATCAAATATATTGACATGCAGAGCTGTATAAAAAAAATTTGTTCTTTCGTGAAGGGGATGTTAACCTCATCCGATAACGAGGTTCCCCGCACATCGCTCTACGGGTATCCCCCGCTGTATTCTTGAATAAACACCGGCAATTCCCATAGTGCGTATCGATCGCGCGATACTGCTACATACAAACGGAATTTCATCATCTCTGGCATCAATATCAAGTTTTTTTTTTTTCTTGGGTGGGGTGCGCACACGACCTGCAGGCAATATCGACATATATGCCGTGCAGTTGGAAATATATAGCACTGAAGAGAATTCGCCGGAAGTACTCTATAGGCTGGGAAGTAGGTCTAACAACACTACCGACTGAAGTTATTTCCCGATGTCAATTCTGGAGATTCGTTGGGGGTTGAATTTCTAGTGGGCCTAGGTCTATTTGGTACTTTGTATAGGTTAGTTGCATAGAAATTCAGGGAATTGCTGCTTGTTGTCGTCATTACTAGTTTCTTGATTGATGGTGCTGTAAGATAGATATCGATGATGGATAAACCCAACATACACACATCAAACGTTCATGTGGCTGACTTGTCTGCTCTCACGGTAAGGCGGTGATAACGATGAAGACTTTAAGACAATGTATACATTCGACTCTATTCGCCTCTTTCAGTATCTCCTAATTAAACTACTCACATGTGAACCTAAAAAAGCACGCTCCAAACGCCAAAATTCCACAATTGCTCTCGTAAACCAGGCAGCCGTCTGTATTGGCAGGCGGAGGTGGTTTGGAGAACGAGAGCAACCCACGCTCACAAACCAAAGTTAAACAAATCGTCATAGGACGACAACCCATCATCGCCCACACTATCACCATGATCATTCTCACCACCGTTCATGCCACCACCATTACCATCCCCGGGTGGTCCAAGCATTGGCATGCTCGCCATAAACTCAGCAAAGCTTCCCTGTGGTTGTGGCACAGGGTCTTCCATTGACATTCCTGGGATTTCTGGATGAGAGTGGGAAGAGCCAGGGAACCCCATATCCATTGAGAACTCTTGGGCCGTTGCAGAATCTGGTGCTGGGGCATCTTCCATCCAGAAATCGAAAGTTCCCTCTGCACTCACTCCTCCGGCCGAAATCTGTTGCGCCGACAACGGTGGTATATCGTCCTGAATTACTATTGGGTCCACCTTCCTTGCTTCCTCTTGTTGTTTCCTGATCCTCTCCGCTGCCGCTTCCCCCTCCTTTCTCTGCCGCGCTGCTTCCTCCTCCTCTTCCGCTCTCCTGCGCTCCTCCTCCTCAGCTGCCTTCTTCCGCGCTTCCGCCTCCTCCTCAGCCCGCTTCCGCGCTTCCTCAGCTTCTTCTGCCTTCCGACGCTCAGCTGCTTCGGCTTCCTCTTGAGCACGGCGCTGCGCTTGGATTCGGTTGAGGTCGCGCCGTAATGCGGCTTTAGCGCGCACAATGTCCATTTCTAGTAGATCGAGGCCGAAGTGGAAACGGTCGTGCAGCGCTGGGATCGAGGCGTTGAGTTGGGCGTTGGTGTACATTACTGCGCGGCTGTGCTGACGCGCCGGCGAGTTGAAGACGTCGGCGGTTTGGCATAGCTGAGGCGGATTAGTGACGGTTAAAGCGGGAATTATGGTGGTCGAGAGAAGGAGGGAGGTCAAGACGGCTTTAATAATGCACAAATTTGAGGAAGATATACGGGGCCTTTGAGTATCACGTGAGTTCCAGGGAGGGGAGGGGGATGTTGGTCGCGGGGGTAACGACTTGTAGGTGTCATTGTAGAGGATAGAAATGAGAAAACCTACTACGGCATGAAACATCGAGGGGAGAAGTAGGAGAGGCGACTGTGGAGGATGAGGGTGTTGCTGCTGTGACTGCGGCGGAGGCGGAGGCCGCTGTTGTGGATCTTGCTTTTGGCCATGCTGTTGTTGCTGTTGTTGCTGTTGCCCAAGCTGCGAGGCACTCGTTGGAGTCCCTACCGAGGGCGGGTGGTGATGATTGGGCGGTGGTAGTCGTTGCGAGAGCTGTGTTGCCATGTTTATCGGAAGTTCAAGTCCGCGAAGCTGAGGTCCCGAGGCGTATGGTTATACTGCTGTTACCCGGAATTGGTGGCACCATTGAAGCAACGTCAGGTATTCTGTGTAGCTGGAGCTACAACAGCTCGGTGGAAATTCTATGGGTACTTTATGTGAGAGCCAAAGCAGGCGACAGTTCCCAATTCCCATTGCCTCTTCGCTGAGTGGGGAGCCACATTCCTTCACCACTGATCACTCACTTTCTTCTATATAGGCGTGGCAAAGCACTAGTGAGTAGAGTATGGCACATTCAGCTCGGTTGATAGACTGTTCGGTTAATTGAAGGCTTAGCTGTGGGGATGGCGGAAAGCGGCCGCTGAAAGGAAGGAAGCTGGGCAGAGAGCAGCCTACCAGTGCTACCATTCACTACCACTACCACCAGGCACCTAAGGACTGGGCACTACTAGGGTGCAGAAAAACACGTCTTCTCCTTTCTTCAGGCCCCAGATCGACTTTGTCTGCCAAACAAGACTGACGAAGACTGCGCCCAAGCACCTAAGAAGGAGTAGTAGTAATGGTGCTGCCAGTACCATGTCACACAGTACCGTTTTCCACCTACCGAGACATGTCACAACCTCTCCCGCCGTCCCACGAACGATGCATGGCTCGCAGAATTCGGCCGTTCTTAGACGCATACATATCTGTAGAGCAAATCGGACGTCCTCCCAAGAAACAGCTGCTCTCTCCTCGCAGCAGGGCGGAGGGAAAAGATCGCGAAGGGCGAGACATGCAGGCAACTCAGGCCTCCTCTGTCAAATACACGCCCCATCATCCCCGCCACGGCGCACCACCCACACCTAACCAACGCTCAAAGCCCCCCATAGGCCCATCCCTGTATCCTACTCAATTTCTCAGCTAAGCGCCAGCGACCTTCCCCTCCTCTGTCGCAGCATCCGTCGTCTTCTCCATCTTCTTCACCTGTCCTCTCCTCTATCTCCACCCTATTTCTCTTTCCTACCCCATCTCCCTCTTCGGCTTCTCGAAGCGCTTTTTCGTTAATTTGTAGTTGGGAGCGGTTTCCTTCTAGTTTCTCTCTCCTCATCCGTCTGTTTGCTCGTCGCTTCCTCTTATCGTCTTAACCTCTTCATCTCTTTCGGTTAAACAAACGGAGGATTTGCTCTGGTCGGTAGTTTCGGGTTCGGGTTGAAGTTTCTCACTTTCAGGAGTCATCCGCATCTCTCTACGCATCTGAGTTTCAGCAATCTGCGGTCGGCTCTTCTGTTTACTTCGTCCTCAATTGATTACGAGGCCCTCACGTTGTTATCTGCATCCTTATTTCATCACCATCAGTTTTTCTTACTTGGCAGTATAGTCAACCGCTTCGCTGGATAAGAAAAGACCAGAACTCAACGAGTTTCATACAATATTTTCTCGATCGCGTCATCGTCAATAATCGTCCCGATTACAGACAAAGTTGTGCTTTATCCAAAAATGTCTGCTGATGCTCAAAACTCTGCGCCCCCGGGACAAGCTCCTGCGACCTCAGCGTCTGCTCCTGGACAGAATGTTTCTGGAACCAGCAACCACATGCCCCCCCCACCGCTCGCACCGGTGATCATCCCGCAAAACACCAACCCGATCCCTACCGCGATCACTTCGCCTATGTCGGTCTCAGGTGTCACCTCTCCTACGTCGGGGGGTGGTTTCGTGCGGCGAGCCGCACCCGAGCCTAACAAGCGAGCTCTCTACGTCGGTGGATTGGATCCGAGAGTTACGGAAGACATCCTGAAGCAAATCTTTGAGACCACCGGCCATGTCCAGAGTGTTAAGATCATTCCCGACAAGAATGTGCGTTCCCCTCTAAATATGCCCCTACACAAATATTTTATATTATGTAGCGGTATACCCTAATCTACCATATCTAATTTAGGCCAAGGGTTACAACTATGGCTTCGTGGAGTATGATGACCCTGGTGCAGCTGAGCGTGCTATGCAGACTTTGAACGGACGGAGAGTTCACCAATCGGTAATCGCCGTCGTCATATTTTGAGGTGAAACAAGAGTTCTAACTACTTGAGGGGTTCGTACAGGAAATCCGTGTCAATTGGGCATACCAGTCCAACCAGTCCAACAAGGAAGATACTAGCAATCACTTTCATATCTTCGTCGGCGATCTTTCTAATGAGGTCAACGACGAAGTTCTCACTCAAGCTTTCTCTGCCTTTGGATCGGTTTCCGAAGCGCGTGTTATGTGGGATATGAAGACTGGACGTTCTCGTGGATACGGATTTGTCGCTTTCCGCGAACGCGCAGATGCTGAGAAGGCTCTGAGTACTATGGACGGTGAATGGTTGGGCTCTCGTGCCATCCGTTGTAACTGGGCGAATCAGAAGGGTCAACCTTCTGTCTCACAACAGGCTGCTATGGCTGCGATGGGAATGACTCCCACGACCCCCTATGGACACCATCACTTCCCCACGCATGGAGTTCAGAGTTACGATATGATAGTCACTCAGACCCCGCAATGGCAGACGACGGTGTACGTCGGTAACTTGACACCCTACACGACCCAAAATGATCTGGTCCCATTGTTCCAGAATTTCGGCTATGTTGTTGAGACTAGGTTCCAGGCGGACAGGGGTTTTGCGTTTGTCAAGATGGATAGCCACGAGAATGCTGCGATGGCTATCTGTCAATTGTCTGGGTACAACGTAAATGGTAGACCGTTGAAGTGCAGTGTGAGTGTTCAAAAAACCCCATCCCGTCTTACAGATGGCTAACGTTTTTAAAGTGGGGTAAGGATCGTCCCCCAACTGGTCAGTTCGATGGTTATTCTCCCCAGCAACCCCAGACCCCGCAATACCCTCCCAATACCCCTTCCGCCTACTATCCTCAGTATGGTGGGCCGATGACCCCCCAGGGACCTTCTGCAACTGCCGGTAGACCTAACGCTCTTCCAGGTCACGGGCCCCAATCTCCCGCCGGCCCATCCCCTGGAGGCAGATGGCAAGACAGTACTCAAGGGTTTTCTCCCCAGGCAGCAGCTGGTTACGGTGGTATGCCCCAAGGAGGGATGCCACAGGGAGGAATGCCGCAGAGTGCCGGTGGATACGGACGTGGCAATGGTCCTGCTACTCCTGGTGGTTGGGGAGGCGGTGCTGCAGGTGGCTTCGGCGGTAATGTCGGAAACGGCTTCGGAGGATACCAGTAGTAAATGCCACTTACCGATACGCCGGACGATCTCTTTAGCGATCAACTGGAAGAGTGGGATTATTGTTGGAGTAAAAGCCTTGCGAGCTTTGAGCAGTTCGACGGTAAAATGAGCATTGTTCAAAGGTTGGAGATTTGGGGAAAATAATTACTTTCTGTTTTCATGTTGTTTCTTGCTTCTCCCGGCTATTTCGTTCATTTTACCCAATGTGTTATGTGTGAAGGGTGTTTTTCGTCTTACGATGACCATGACCAAATATTGTTCTAGGTTCTTTTCTGTTGTTTCTTTTCTGTTCGTCAGCTTTCCTGACGGTGGTTTTTGACATTTTCTTGGATACTGTTTTATTCTTGTTGCCTCTCCGGCCATCATAACTGTTTCTTGAAATGATGGAGTACGACTTTCTCTCGTATTTTTGGGTCTTCTGTGATAAAATTTTTAGGCATTTTATCTCAGTTACGTTTCGTTTTGGGTTGGTTTAATCTTTCCTAGTATTACTTGCCAGTTTGTCGTTCTACGGTGAGTGTACTTCTGGGAGGAGCTGCGACCGGTATATTTGCCAAATACCCATGGAATTTGCTTTCGTTTAGGAGTGGACGATTCGATTGACACTCGATTATGTGGGAGGCTATGTCTTGTTTTTCTTTCGGTGTAATTTGGGCTGTAACGACGATACGAAGAGAGGCGTTTGACTGCTCTTTTTATATTCCGGGTTGTAATTGTCGGGAGGGTGTGGGATCGTGTTCGTTGGGTGGTTACTTGCAGATATGCAGGTTTATGGGTTTGGGACGGTGGGCTGCCATTGACATCTTCCGCTTGGATAATATTCTCATTGTAGATACCTGTACCCATTACCAGTTATCGATAGCAAGGGGGGCTCCTGTGCCCGAATTGAATCGTTATCTGGTGAGATCTGACGATGAGAGGACAGTTGTGATTGAAGCCAGTGATGGTCACCCAATATCTGCCGAAAGGGCGTTCCTGGGGAGAGGACCGGAACGGACGTCACGGAGCCGAGTGAGGGGCTGTGGATAAATTCCGACGACGTCAAAAGTGGCAGCATCCTGCGCATGTAACGGAACAATTTCTCCGGTGACATGTCAGGCAAGGATTCGAGAATCCCGGCCGGCGCAGACTGCAGGTCAGTCGTTGAATGCGGGAAGTTCAGTCCCCAAACCCTGTTCTGTGTAGCCTCGCAAGCAGTGCAACCGCTGATGTTTATTCCCTCCAATACCATCCGTTTGATGCTGTCCTAAACTCCTTGGGTTCGGAGGGGAGACTCTTCTGTTTTTGGGCGAGGACGCCGAGTGAGGCCGCATGAGTGACATCGGAGGGAGGATCCCGCAACATTCCGTGATCGCGCCACTAACTATAAGAGCGAGGCGCGGACCGAAGTGCCGAGCCGGCGCGAAAACTATGAGCCTTTGCTCCGTCTTCTTAAAGCTCGCCAGGAGTCAAACCAGACCCTTAGAAGTATATCGTCTTTCCATCGCAATTCGAGTCAGCAATCATGATGATGTTCAAGCGCTTGCCGCCAGTGTCCAGCCTAAAACCAGCAGCTTCCGCCTCGGCCACAATGTCTTCGCGCTGCTGTAGCCGAAGTTTGCATGTGCTTACAGCAGGAAGGCGAAACGCGGGTGTATCACGCGCTGCTCTGCTCGTTATTCCCCGCACGAAATTGTTGTATACAAATTCCCTTGCTTCCGGCCCATCTTCTGCTTTCCCCGCTCTATTCTCGACAAGCGCTTTCAAGATGGTATGTTTTTGGGCCCGTGTGTTTGGTGCTTGCGCATTTCCCTTGAGGTATGGTCGCTGATAGTTATTTGCTGCAGACTAGTGGAACTAGAATCGAACGTGATGCTTTTGGCGAGATCGAGGTGTCTTCGGACAAGTACTGGGGAGCGCAGACCCAAAGGTATGCCGTTGGATCTGTCCCGGAGGGGAGCGGGAGTGGAAGAGAGTAATCAGCTAACTGGTACTCGCTACAAGGTCGCTCACCAACTTCAAGATCAACCAGCCTTTCGACCGGATGCCCCCTCCAATCGTCAAAGCGTTCGGTATCCTCAAGCGTGCCGCGGCCACCGTCAACATGACCTACGGACTGGATCCCAAGCTCGGAAAGGCTATTGAGCAGGCTGCCGATGAGGTCATCTCTGGCAAGCTTCTGGATCATTTCCCGCTGGTTGTCTGGCAGACCGGTTCCGGTACCCAGTCTAACATGAATGCTAATGAGGTTATCTCGAACCGTGCCATTGAGATGCTCGGTGGTGAGATGGGATCCAAGAAGCCTGTCCACCCCAACGACCATGTCAACATGAGCGCCTCCTCCAACGACACTTTCCCCAGTGTCATGCACATTGCTGCCACCATCGAGATCACCGAGAAGCTCCTCCCTAGCCTGCGAAGCCTGCATGCTACGTTCGAAGAGAAAGTGAAGGCTTTCAGCCACATCATCAAGATTGGCCGAACACACTTGCAGGACGCCACCCCGTTGACTCTCGGTCAAGAGTTCTCCGGCTATGCCACCCAACTTGCCTACGGTATTGAGCGTATCGAGGCTACCCTCCCCCGCCTGAAGCTTCTTGCCCAGGGTGGTACCGCTGTTGGTACGGGATTGAATACCAAAGCCGGCTTTGATGTTGCTATCGCCAACGAGGTCTCGAAGCTCACCGGCATCGATTTCAAGACTGCCCCTAACAAGTTTGAGGCCTTGGCTGCTCATGATGCTATCGTGGAGGCTAGTGGTGCTCTTAACACCCTTGCCTGTTCTCTCATGAAGATTGCTAACGACATCCGATACCTTGGGTCTGGACCTCGGTGTGGTCTTGGTGAGCTCAATTTGCCCGAGAACGAGCCTGGTAGTTCTATCATGCCTGGAAAGGTCAACCCCACTCAGTGCGAGGCCCTGACTATGATCTGCGCACAAGTTATGGGTAAGAACCCAATTCAATGCCGTGAAATTGAGTGATCCGAAACTAATGATGTAATAGGTAACCACATGGCCATCACTGTCGCTGGTTCCCAGGGCCAATTCGAACTTAACGTCTTCAAGCCTGTGCTCATCCGCAACTTACTCCATAGCATTGTCATCCTGGCCGACGGAATGAAGAGTTTCCAGGACAACTGTGTGGTTGGAATTGAAGCGAACGAAGAGAAGATTCACAAGCTGCTTCACGAGTCTTTGATGCTGGTCACTTGCTTGAACTCCAAGATTGGATACGATATGGCTAGCAAGGTTGCCAAGAACGCTCACAAGAAGGGTTTCACCCTCAAACAGAGCGCTCTGGAATTGGAGGCGTTGAGTGAAGCAGAGTTCAATGAGTTGGTTAAACCAGAGTTGATGATTGCGCCTAAAAACTAGAAAAGTGGCGGGCGAGTGGGTGAACGGCGTCATGATTTTTTGCTTTGCTTTGCTTGGAATGTTGGGATTTTGTAGCATATATATTAAGATTCAGCTCTTTTCTTGTATGTTGTTTCGGGGTTGCTTGAGGTCAATCGACTCAATGAATGAAAAAGAGAGCCGGTGGAGCCCCAAACCCTAAATTGGGCTAGAAATATTGTTGTTTAGAACGCTTGCGCTTGGACCTTTATACACATGAACAAATTACCGCTTCTCGACAACGCCTTACCGCCTCCTAACCCCTCCCCCACGCTTCAGCCACTGGGCATCCTAACAGAAGTGGATGTTGGTCAGCCATTTACCCAAAGGGTCACTTCTCGCGTTCACCACCAGAAGTCACGCGCGTGTACACCTCATCCGTCTCTCTAATACTACTCGCTTTCTCCACGCTCCCTTCCATAGACGCGGTCTACAATCCACTCAATTTGCGAATATGTTTTCGCGCGCCATGAAATCCCACGACTTGTCCCGACCACCCGCTGCCATAGCTCGACCACCCGCCGCAACAACAATACAAATTTCGTTGCAGGACGCGTTTATCACTAAGAAACCTGATATCCTCAAACCTGCTCAGGGGAACAACACCTCATCGTACCGGCCAATACAAGAGAGCAACATGTCAGTCACACGTAAACGTTCATTCAGTCAACAGAACGGTAGTTTGGCTACCGTGTTCAACGCCAACTCTGCATTTCAGGAAAATGTCCCCCCCCAGACAATTGGTGACCCTCCATCGAATGGCGTGTCTGCATTGCACGATGCTGTATACTTCGACGACGCAGACTTTTCGGACGATGGTGATTTGGACTTTGATACCTCTGCTCACATCCTCTATCCTTCACTATCGAAGGCAGCGGCTGCTCTGCCTTCTCCACCGCGTCAACCACAGCAGCAACCTCAGCAACGTCAACAACAGCAACAACAGAAACAGACATCCGGCCAAATATCTCCTCCCAGACGTCAGGCTGTTGATACTTATGAAGACTTAGAGTTTCCACCCCAGCGTCCACAGCACCCTCAACCTCCACACCAACAGGAACCTCCTAGCAGTGCTCCGGTGCTTTGGTCTTCATCACCGGTGGAACACCTACAACCTGCTAAAAGACGATCGAATCCTAAATTAGAGGAGGTGGTGGAAGAAGCCGAACCACCCAAGAAGAAGCCTCGTACCTTCCCCTGGTTGAAGGGTCAAGAAGTGGTTACGGAAGAAACGGCTCCAGCTAAGCCGGCTTCGACTGGCAGGAAGGTTGGTAAACGGAATAGCTCGAACGATCTACACCAACCGTGGAACGAACCTTTTTCGAATATTGAGGCTGGGAAGAAAGAAGCAAGAAAGCGAAACGCGGCTAAGCAGCAGAAACGCGCTTTTACCACGGCATCCGATGACCCAGAGGAAGTGAGGAAAGTAAGGAAGGGCAAAGAACCAATAGCGGGGATATTCTTGAGCGATGAGCAGAAAAAGGTTGTTGACCTAGTTACAAACTCAAAAAAACCCCAGAGTGTTTTCTTTACTGGATCTGCGGGTAAGTGCTCGCAAGTCCTTGGCTCCCTTTCGGATCATAGTTTCTTGTTTGACGCAATTATTGAGACGGTGAGATGTAAGGGGGTGGATGCACATCATTATATGATGATGGGTGATAATCGGGATAGTTGCTAATTTGAAATGCGTTAGGTACCGGGAAGTCTGTTCTACTCCGAGAGCTCATCTCAGGTCTCAAGAAGAAACACAGGAAAGATTCGGATGCTGTTGCTGTCACTGCGTCTACAGGTCTTGCAGCATGCAATATCGGTGGTGTTACTCTTCACAGCTTTGCCGGGATTGGCCTTGGGAAAGAGCCTGTCCCCGATCTTGTTAGGAAGATAAGGCGGAATCAAAAGGCCAAAACCCGTTGGATTCGGACTAAAATCTTAATCATGGATGAAATATCTATGGTTGATGGAGATTTGTTCGACAAATTAGAGGCCATCGCGAGACAGATTCGAAACAATGGGAGCCCGTTCGGTGGAATTCAGTTGATCATTACAGGCGACTTTTTCCAGCTACCTCCGGTGCCTGAAGGAGGTAAAATTGCGAAGTTTGCATTTGACGCGAATGCTTGGACTACGTGCATTACGCATACCATTGGATTGACGCAGGTCTTTCGTCAGCGAGATCCTGAATTTGCTCGTATGCTCAACGAGATGCGTCTGGGAAAATTGAGTCCAGAAACCATCGCGACTTTCCGCAAACTGAACCGCTCGATAGAGTATGAAGATGGTATCCAGGCTACGGAGCTCTTTTCTACTCGCAGCGAGGTCGATAATGCAAACAATCAGAAAATGCGTCAGCTCCCAGGTGAGGCCATGCGCTTTACCGCCTCCGATACCGGGACAATTGCGGATCCGAATTTCCGCACCAAGCTCCTTTCCTCCTGTATGGCACCTCCGATTATAGATCTCAAGGTCCATTCACAGGTCATGCTCATCAAAAATGTCGACGATTCCCTTGTCAATGGCTCCCTTGGTCGTGTTGTTGGGTTTATGAGCGAAAAGATGTTCGATCTGATGGGTGAAGAAGGCTTGTCCGACAGGGAGAAACATGGCGGCAGTACTATTGACACCTCGCAACGTTGGCCATTAGTGCAGTTCGCGATGTTGGATGGGACATCGCGACAGCTTCTGTGCCAACCGGAGCAGTGGAAAGTGGAACTACCCAACGGCGAAATCCAAGCTGCACGCAGTCAAATTCCCCTTATACTCGCGTGGGCATTGTCGATTCACAAAGCTCAGGGACAAACGCTAGAGAGAGTCAAGGTGGATCTTGGGAGAGTGTTTGAGAAGGGACAGGCCTATGTTGCGCTTTCCCGTGCCACTTGCAAAGAGGGACTGCAGGTGTTGAGGTTCGATGAGAAGAAAGTCATGGCTCACGAAAAGGTGCGGCAATTTTACAACAGTCTCTACACTGCGACGGAGGCTGCAAAGAGACTGGGGACTACCGCCGCCACTGTTACAACTGCAACAACCACAAAGAAGACGAAAGCTACGCTCTTGAGCAAACCCGCTCCAGCGAGAAATAGTCGAACTGAGGTGTTCGAGATTGATTCTGACGAGGACGACTTAAGATATAATAGTGCCGTGTACTGACCATGTCTTTTGTTCTGGGGAGTGGAGCTATCATCTTAGACAAGATTTATCTGGGACAGAGGCGTTTGAGATTATATTATGGTGTGGGAATTATTTTTTTTGCGTACATTGTAGACATTCATGGGAGTTTGGGGGGTATTATATACTTAGTGGCCGCAGTGTGGAGGGGATGGTGTTGATCATTCTCTACTACACAATTGTATGTACTTGTATAGTTAATCCAGTTAAAACAATGGTGGGACGGAATTGAAATCCATCAACTTGACACTGAGGATCACTCGAGATCCCTCACGAGGAGCTTCTAGAACATTCCGGGTAGCTTTATAAACCCCAATTACCCTCTCAATATCTCATCCAGCTACTCCACTGCACTCTCTTGAACTCCAACCATGGCCACCGCAGTACAAAACCCATCTGGAGCTCACAAAAGCACCCACGCCATTTCCTACGCCGATCGCATCCTGAGCCCTTCGCCGACACAGAACCCAGCGAGCGGCTTCGCATTCAACGATTTCCTCCGCAAAGAATACCGATTCGGCCTCGATCCGTCGCGCAAGACATGTCCACTATTCGTGCAGGGTCATTGTCCGATGGGCAACAGCTGCCCAGATAAACATGCCGTCTCATCAACCTTCAACAATCTCGTATGCAAACACTGGCTACGAAGTCTCTGCAAAAAAGGCGAAGGCTGTGAATTCCTCCACGAATACAACTTGTCCGTCCTCCCCCCCCTCCCCTTCCTTTCCCCCGACCGCTAACCAGGAGTAGAAGAAAAATGCCCGAATGCAACTTCTTCGTCCGCAACGGCTACTGCAGCAACGGCGAGGAATGTCTGTACCTACACGTCGACCCGGACTCTAAGATCCCGCGGTGCCCACACTACGAAAATGGCTTCTGCCCCCTCGGCCCCAATTGCGCAAAGAAACATGTGCGGAAACAGGTGATGTGCAAGTTCTTCCTTGCCGGCTTCTGTCCGAATGGACGTGCGGCGTGTAAGGAAGGTGCGCATCCGAAGTGGACGCCGCCTGCGGTGTTGCAGCCGCCGACGTTGAAGAGGCCGAGGGAGGAGGTGGAGGTGGGACGGGAGAGGGAGTGGGAGGATAGGGGGTTTGGGGGACGGGGTGGTGGTGGCGGGTTTGGGGCGGGGAGGAGAAGGTTTTTTGGGGGACGGAGGGATCGGTAGATGCGAGGGGGACTTTGGTTTTTCTTTTCTGGCGTTGTTATGGCTGGCGTTTTTCAGGATATTATGAGATTGCTTGTTACATTATCAAGATACTACAATATCGATGACTTTGCCCGTTGGATGCTTTGGAGTGGATCCCTCTGGTGGCAAGTAATTGTATAGGGTGCAAGGACTCGGAGAATTGAAGATTTGAACTGTCCTCACTATTATTCATGCTTTTTGCTTTTTGTAACTAGATGTAACCAGAATACCATATGAACAATGTTGCAGAATGGCACCAGCGGACCGAGTGATCAATTGTGATATATAAATTAAAGGAGTACCAGACTCCATCTCGGGATGCTCGGGGGTGCTCGGGACATCCATCCCGTGCCTCAGCATTGACAGTCTAATCGTTGTGATACTCTAATCCCCTCGTTGGGTCATCAATCCTCAACAACAATTTCCACCTTCTTCTCCTTCTCCTTCCCCTTTCCCGCCGGCTTCTTCCCGCTACTAGTCTTGATCAGCCCCATAAACTCAGGGCTAACCACATACTTCCCCTTCACCTGTCCCAGACTATACGCCACACCCTTGGGACGTCCCTTCTCGTCCACATCCTGCTCTCCATACGGACTCTGATCCTTCATCACCACAACCTCCTGCAGGAACTCGCAGGGCGTGCCGCGGTTGACTTCCATCTCTATTACTCCTTCCCCGTCTTCGTCGGGATTGCCCCACATCATGCTGATGCGGCCTGATTTGTGGACGCGGAGTTTTCCGATGAGACCTGGGGGTGGGGGAGCGGTGAGGAGGGCGAGTTGGTTCTTGAGGAGGGCTTTGCCTTTGAGGATGGATTTTTTGGTGGTGAGTTCAGGTTTGACGTCTGGGTCTTCGGCCTTGGGTTCTTGTTTTGCGGGGGTGATGATGGGAATGAGGTGTGGGAGAAGCGGTGGGAATTGGAAGAAGAAGATTTGGTTTTCAGTTTCTACGTTGCGCGAGGGTTCGGTGGGCTGTGAAATTGTTAGTGGTGAGGTGCCGGGGACGTTTGGAGAAGGGAGGGACACACAGAGAGCATATCGACATCCTCATCGGTATCCTTCGCCTTGCCTTTGCCATCCACAGGCTCAGCCTGAGGACCTCCCAACTCGCTGAGTGCATACACCTTGTCTGCCTCCATTCTCTCAAATTCTTCTTTCTCTTCTGTGGTTGAAATGATCGGCTTCTTCTTGGGTCGAGGTTTCTTTGGCGATGTGAATTCGCCGGACTGCTTCTTCTTCCTTTCCGGTGACTCGGAGATCTTGACTTTCGATTTTGAAAGCTCGGGCGAGCTAGGAGGCAGCATAGCATCGTCGTCTTCAGGCTCATCCTTGATCTTGATATCTGTCTCAAACGTCATTTCCTTCTCCTTCATCGCTTTCAACTCGGCCTTGCCCTTCTTCGAGCTCGAGTCGGTATTAACCAGCATCTGCCGATCCATATGTTCACTCCTAGGAATTCGGATTGGTGCTCCAGCACCCCACTCATTACCCATATTCTTGTCACCATCCTCATCTTCGGACGGATTATCATCTAGCAGCGAGATATACTCTACATCCATCCGCTGTCCGTCAGACTCATCGGAACTGCTATAATCCGCCAACTTGCTATCTTCTCCCGTGACACCTTCCGACTTTATCCGCGACTTGTAGCTGCTGAATGACCGCGATGACTTCATGAAGTTGGGCCCACGCTCGGCCATAACTTTCTGCCGCCCAGCAGTGACGATACTTCCAAGAGCGAATGGGCCAGACGCTCCAACCGGCATATCGAACCCTCCACGCCCACCACGGCCTCTTCCTCTTCCTCCCCCCCTAGTGCCTCGTGTGGATTTGTCGCCGCGGGGTCGGACCGAGCCTTCGGCAGCGGCGGCAGCGGCGGCGGCAGCCTGCTCAGCTTGGAACTTTGCATCGAGGTTTTCGCGTTCCCTGGGGTTTATTTGTCAATCACACCAACCAAGTGAGAAGGTTAAGGTTAGAAAACTGAAACCTACTCTCGTGTCCGCCGCTGCACGACTTTCGGTTGGAATTTCAATTTTGATGCGCCGCCGCGAACTCCGGCTGCTCCCCGTGATGAAGAAAGACTGTCGAGCCGTCCCTTAGGAGGAGGTATCGGTTTCGTATCTTTGGTTTCTGCTCTGACTTCGACGGGAGCAGGAGTAGGAGTGGGAGCAGGAGCTGCTGGTTCGGCTGCCGGTGATGGTGTTGGAGGTTCTGTTGGTGGTGCCATTGATGCTACTGGTGCCATTGGGGCGATGGGGGCTATGAATACTTCTGGCGCTCCGGAAGTTGTGCCTCCATCATTGGCGGTGGTGGAGGTGGTCGCGGCATTGTCGGCGGTGGGGGTATCTCCAGCTGGTGGTACAGCTGCAGCTGCACCTCGACGTGCTACCACCTTGGGCTTGGCTATCGGTTTCTTTGGTGGCATTTTGGTCGAGCGAGTTGATTCGGTCGAAAAGAAAGTTGGGGTTGGAATACACTCGGAGGGAATGGGGTCTTTCGGGAAAGCAGAGCCTCACAATCTGCCGGGTAAAAACCCCACAGAATAAATTCGCGCATATCACCGTGCATGTGCAACAATCACGCATCATATGCACAGCATATGCCAGAGTGTATATAGTATTTACACCAAAAGGATATGCCCAAAAACCACACTAGACCGTCCACTAAACCTCTCCATCCTCATCAGAAGATAGCGACACCGGCACAGTCGCCGGAGTCTCGTCGTCGTCATCGTCCTCGTCAGAAGACTCCTCGTATTCCATAGGCGGATCACCATCCTGGAAGTAACCTCGCCTTGGTCTCTTCAAACCAACATCCTCACGGTACTGCTCTCCCTCCTCCCCCTCCTCCCGCTCCTGCCTTTTCCCACTCACTGCAGGCCTCTCGGACCCTTCCCGGTGGTTCCTCTTGAACCGTTTTTTCACCTCCACCACCGCCTCATCCTCGTCATTGGAGAATCGGCGCTTGGTCCGGGTCTGGACGGGTACCATCGCCATCTTCCGCTTCTTTGCGGATGAGGGCGAGGGCTCCATGTGCGTGCGCTTTTTGGGGGTTGTATTGGTCGGAGAAGCGGGGGTCTGGATGGGCATTGTGGCGATGGTGGAACACTTCTTTTCGACTATACACTGTCAGCGCTGTAGTTACAATCCGCGGTGGTTTTGATCGGAAGCGCACGTTTGCTGATGGCATTGGCCATCTTGCTCCATGCCTTTGCATCGCCGGGGGTGAAGTTTTCGCTGGCAGCTACCGTGAGTAGGTCCCGCATTTTCTTGTTGAGTGTTTCTGCGTCGCTATAGACGGGTCAGTTTGTCCCAACAGGAGGGATTGGGTGAAACGTACCGAAAGACTTGATTGATGTATTTGATCATTTCTGGGCCATCATCGGCTTTGTTCTCGGAGGAAGGGTGACGCTTGGGGGGCATAATTTCAAATGGGGCTTTGATGCGATGTTATGATGCCAGCGAACAGAGATTGTAAGGTTTGGGCTTGGCAGGAACACGATCTCATAGAAGTTGAGTGGGTTCCCCTAACCCTGCGGCGGGGATCCAACGAGGTCACTCGGTGTGTGATCTTGTATTTGTAACGCTGAAGGTGGCATATACAAACCGGATAGCAGCCTAGAGTTGTATAGTTGCATAAAAGACAGCATGACTGGAACAATGGACGAATATGGGTGACGGCTTGTGACAATACAAAAAGATCAGACACAAGGTACTTCACGGATCTATACCAGTTCTCTGATCCATGTAAACGGGTATGCTGCGGGAAGCTGCATCCATGAATCATATGCACAACTACATATCGCTATTGGGGCTTTATCCGTATAACCGATATTCGATTTCCAGTATCATAAACTCAAACATTACCATAAACAAAGTGCCAAATAAACATCACCAACCGAAACGCTAACTCTAGAAACTGAAAACATTAACTATAACAGAAACCCCCCCGGGTGTCTATCACAACTCAAAAAGGGTATCCCCAAACGCCAAAGATCAAAGCCAACACTTGACAACCAACAGCAAAGTAGCGACAAGGAACATCAACGGCACCTTGTACTCGCTGAAAAAGTTCTTGCTGACCCTTTCGACCTCCAGTTGCGCCGCAGGAATAGCCAGAGTGGCGCAGATGTCGTCGAGCTCGAGAACGAGTCGCTCATTCCATTTAAAGATGGCTCTCGCTTCCTGGATGATTTCTGATTCGAGAAGTTTTAGTACCCAGCCCATCGCTCCCGAGTCATGAATGGGAACAAACCTGTCTTCTCCTCCTCACTGAAACCCCCTTCTACAGTCTCCATAGCATCCTTAAACTTCGCCCGCAAAGACTCCTCCTTGCCCTTCTCCACAGGAAACATAAACATATTAGTCCCAAATGCCATAGCCTCCTCATAGGTTCCAGCCGGCGGGTTAACTGGAAAAAAGTCCTTAGTAGCAAAAAGCTGTCTCAGCAGGATCTTCCCGCCCGCGAACAGCGCCATAAAGTAGATATGCGCATACGCTATCACCAGATGCGGCTTCTCCTGAAGCGTCTTCTCGATGTGTGCCACGCATGCCTGCACCTCCTTCGTTGTTGGAGCGGACTCGGGGTCGAATTCGTTGGTGCCGTACATGTAGGTTAGGTCCAGGGCGATTGCGGATGCGCGACTCAAGCGCGGATCATAGAGCGCTTGGAGAGCGGTGTAGACATGCGGCTGGATGCCGGAAGGGTTGGCGAGGAGTTTCGCCCAGGTTCGCTCGAAGGCAGAGTAGACATGATAGAATGAACGGATTCCTTCGCGGTAGAGACGGTAGTCACGGAGACCGAGCATGAACCGCTGGACGACTAGGACGTTGACGCTATCGTGGAGGTCCCTGGAAGAGTTAACGGGATGTTTTATGATGTGAACCAGAGGAAAATACTTGGTGGAGGCGTTTATGGCCTGTGATAAGGAAGGCTGGTGAGGAGCTTCGGGAAACACTTCCGCCAGGCGTCTCTTCTCGTCGTCGGCTGCTGAAGACATGTTGATGCTGTTGAATTAAGGTAGATGGGTCTAGGAGGGGCTAAAGTGGGGTGATAATAGAAGGAGAGGGGGAAGATAGAAGAGTGCAAACCACCCCAAGCTTGCAGGGCCTTGGGGGGTCGCCTGAGCGCTGTGCCTGCTGTGCCTGCTGTGCTAGTATGACTGGCTTGTTGTTGCCACCGCTATGCGGGGTAGCGGATCCAGCCGCTGCTTCCTGAAACCGCGAGGCTGCTGCTGCGCCATGAGGTCCGTGACTAGATACAACTGTTCCAACTGTTCCAACTCCTCTGGACACTCCTTTGTCAGGTTAGAGTTCGCGCACAGTCGAATGCATCATGCAGCTGAAAATCACACAAATTCCATAAAGTGGCGAGAACTGATGGAATAAATGACGGCACCGCGCACCAACGTCCGAGACTAGACGGTACCATAGGTCGGGTGCCACTGCAACGCTGACTCTCGGCAATCGCCGCTTGACACGTGATGTGGAACGTCATGTGCTAACTCCTGTAAAGAGATCTCGAGAGCTTAGTGTTCAACGAGAACAGAGGATCGTGTGAATTTTAGACAGACGCTGCCTAAATAATCCAGAGCTAGCAAGCTGCAATGGATATCGCACAACAACTCTCAGACAATGCGACAAATCCAATCATAGGAAGAGGAGCTTCTCTGTAAGACAGCCTGGACAATCAAGGGCCCACCGAAACGGCCACCGAAACAGCCACCAGAAACGTGGGCAGCATTTCTGCAGCCCCGGTAGCAATGGCCATTCCAACTTCTCCCCCCAGTCTATCGTGCCTTCTTCTCCTCCGCCCTCTTCCCTTCCATCATCAGTCGATAAGCCTCAACAATACTCCTCCTCTCCCCCGCCAGCTCCTCCCTCTTTGCTAAACTCCCCGCACTCCTCGGCACACCGTCCACATCCACCGCCGCCTTCGCACCGGCCATATACAGCAACGCCTTCGGCTTCTTGAGCACCGGTGGCGCCGGCGCAACCTCCCCAAACCTAATCGCCTCCCTCTTCCTCCCCAGATCCGCCCACGGATCCGGCGAATCGCCCCTCTTCCTCCCCCCCTTCCTCCGTTTCGCAGCCTCAAACCCCTCCCGCGCCTGCCGTAACTGTTCCTTCATCTCATCGTCATCATCACTATGTACCTCCTCCCCCTCCTCAGGCTCTTCATTCTCATCCACCACCTCCTCCTCCTTCTTAAGTTTCTTCTTCTTCCCCTCCCGCACGCTTCCATCCCTCTTGGGGAAATGCACCGGTATCGCCGCATCAACCCGGCGTCCAAACTCCCGTAGCGATTCCCCGGGCTGGATTTTCAGTTCGGACCGCGTCTGCTTCAGCGTGTCGCCGCCGCCCGAGCCATCCCCGGTAAGTTTCCGCTTTTTTGCCAGCTGCTTCTTTGTCTCGCCGTTGTCGAGGCCGCTTCTTGGTCGCGAACCACCAGACATGAGCCGTGCGAAGGCTTTGGGGGTGTCATTTTCAGCTTCCCAGGATTTTTTGGAGGAGGAGGTGCGTGATTTGCGTTTTCGTTGTTTGGTGGCGGAGAGGTTGGTGGTTTTTGCGAGTGCGGATGGGGGGAGGTCAAAACTATGCGCACTATTTGTTAGATGCGATTGGGGATGGGTAAAGGGGGGGAAGGTATACTCGAGCTCTTGCGACTTGTTGCGGGCTTTTTTGTTGGCCATTTTTGTGGTGGTGGTGGTGGTTGGAGTTTTGTGCAGGGAAAATTTTGAGTTTTAAGCTTCTGACGTTTTGGTGTAACACACTCTGAGACTAATATTTTGGGAAGCCGCAGAACTCGACGCTACTTGGTGCAATATTTCGCCTAGATGAGCAATATTCAATTCGGCAGGTGGTTAGCATGCAATCACAATTCGCCAGTGGCTATTCAGTTTATGGATAATCACTCGACGCACAAATCTCACTAAGGCGCGCAAAAGATCCACCCAGCCGTATCAATCATCTATTCTGCTCATATCTATATGCCCGTATATCCTAAACATGTTCATAAAAACCACACATCTGTATGTACTCCATCCAACGCCACCAAAGACATCTATAACTTGCTGTCTGCATAGACTGGATAGTCTGTGTAACCCTCATTCCCAGAAGAGTAGAAGGTATTCCTATTATAAGGCGCCAATTCCAGTCCCTTCGCCAGTCTCTCGGGCAGATCTGGGTTCGAGATAAAGTATCGTCCGTAGACAATACCATCCGCCTCACTGTTCTCAATAGCCGGCGCAGCATTCGTTGCATCAAATCCACCGTTTGTAATCAGCGGAGTGTTCTTCACGATCTCCCGGAATGGGCGGATGCTAAGGAGATTATCCTCCGATATTCCACGCTCTTTCGCAATATCCTTCAACCTCTGAATTTTCGTTACCTCGCTGTTCTGCAAATCCTGCCGTGGCTCGATAACGTGGATATATGCCAACCCGCGGGTATCAAGCTGTTCCATAGCGTATCCATACTGTCCGATGATATCACTGGGTTGGGTGTCCTGGAAGAACCCAAATGGCGAGAACCGGATTCCAACCTTGTCTGCGCCAATCGCCGCAACAATCGCATCGGTGACTTCAAGGGTAAGACGCGCGCGGTTCTCGGTGGATCCGCCGTAGGCGTCGGTACGCTTGTTGATGTTGTCGCAAAAGAACTGGTCGAGGAGGTATCCGTTTGCATTGTGGATTTCTATTCCGTCGAAGCCGGCTTCGATGCAGAGTTTAGCAGCGTGCACATAATCTTCGATGGTGTCCTTAATGTCCTGGAGTGTCATCTCGGCGGCCTCAACGTGTGGCTGCGGTCCCTTATGGGTGAAGAAGACCGCTCCGGTGGGGATCTTTCCGGCTGAGGGGGCGAGAGGCTGACGGCCGCCGAGGGAGATAGGGTGTGCGGCTCTACCAACCTGTGGGTTTATCTACTTAGTATCTAGAACGATGGTGGAATCGATAGTTACTTACGTGCCATAGCTGAGCATATATAAATCCGCCTTTCTCATGTACCGCATCTGTAACCTTCTTCCAAGCCCTGCGGTGCTCTGGAGTAAACACTCCAGGAGCGCCATGGTAATTGCCTGCCTAGAAAACCAAGGCGATCAGTTTCTGTTCCATGTGATATTGGCTGGGTATGGTTATAGGTACCATAACAGAGATATGTGCCGCTTCAGAGATAATGAGACCTCCCTCAGAAGCTCGTTGCCGGTAGTATTCCACAACGTTTTCGTCTGGAATGTGTTCGGGAGAGCGAACTCGGGTCAAAGGTGCCATTATCACTATTACTCTGGGTTAGCAAAACACAGGATCATCAATGGAGAAAACCGTAGTATCTTACCTCTGTGCTTGAGAGTGATGCTCCCTAGCTTGAGGGGAGAAAACAATTTTGTAGATGCAAGTCCGGTGGTAGAAGGCATGGTTTCGGATAGGCTGAATGGGAGTACGGATGGTATTAATTGAGTGTACAGGTGTAGTTATGGTATGGACCTTCCGGAGGGGAAAGCTGGCGTTTTTATATTGTCTACGGCTTCCATTGTGCTAACTTTATCACTATAACCAAGAGTTTTTAATTTCAACTCGAGATTATGCCTAAGTCGAGATCCTCAAAGAAAAAGTTGCTGAACGCGGAATCTGATTGGTAGCCTAGGTGGGACTCTAGCCAAAGGAATAACATGTACGGTGTCGGAGATTAGGAATATCATAACCCCGCTATCCGCGATTGTTTGGGAAGGAGAGGATTAGAGTATTTCCTCTCTGCTGCGGGAATTGCATAAGGAGCTATTGATTACGCCTTCTCTTGCTTGATAATCGATTCCTGAAGGATTATCTTCTCTTTGTCTGAGGATCTGAGGATCCGAGGATCCGGAATTCACCCGGAGTTCCGGCTTGCGGTAGCTGGCTCGGATGGTGTTGTGACGTCGGAAGATTGCGCATATCTAGTTTGTAATGAGTGCGGTGGTCGTTGATCGGAGATACAGCTATAAAAATAAAAGATCAGGAAACAGGGGAGGAGTGCAAGGGTTTGGACGTGTGATTAATCTCTTCAGGGGGATTTCAGACACTAGATCTCAACATTTGGGTTCGAGTAATGACTCCTGCCAAGGAGACCATACGCAGGTGGCCAACCCCGAACAAGTGGTGTGTTAGCCAGGACGGGGAATTCCCGATCTTTTCTTTCAATAGCTGCAAGTACCTAGGTACCCGTGCTCTAATGCAAGACGCGTCGATGATATAAGCTTAAACCCCCTCCAGCCGATGCACGCAATCCCTAGCTTCCTGGAGCTCATTCGGTTTCCGGGTCCGCTGGGCCTAGAAACTTCGTACAAAAATTAAAAAAGCTCACTCAAGCTATATAGGACAAGTTAGCCTTACTGGCCGACGATGGCGAAATGGAACAGAACAGTTTGGATGTTGGGGTAGGGATTGTATGGAAAAAATAAACCTCATGCAGATTACAACCATGTACTCTACATTCATGTATGACATCAACGTCGACTAAACAAGAGAACAGGACTGTGATGAAATCCATTGCCACGCTTTTTAACAAACGCCATGCAGAACTAATCCAAATCATCAAGTATATGCCCAGATGCCGAACCAAAAAAACCACCCCAGAAAGGAAATGCCTAGCGAGTAGCTGTAGTTCCTATTTCCTGACTGTACAGCCGTCCGTGTCCTCTTTTGTCTCGAGTCGACTTATCCCTCGATGATTTGTCTCTCGAGCTCTTCTGCCTCGAAGCACCGCCTCCGCTGGACGATCCACCACTTCTAGTTCCCCTGTGTGACTCAGGATCATACTCTCCCCGCGCACCGGAATACCCCCTCGAAGAACCACCGTAAGTGGGCTGTAGCTGCGTAATTGGTTGATCGGAGACTACGCCCTCCTCTATCTCGACATCACCCAACGACGGATCAGGTTGTTGCGGGAGCCCTGATTTACGGAGATTTTCTCTCCCGCGCCGACGGAGGTAGTCTTCCAATAGGACTGCATTGCGCGTATTGGCCTTTTAGAATTGGTAGGTTAGAAAACAGCACGATTCGATTATGGAGAGCTTACCTTGTAGGCCATATCTGCAAGGTCACCAAGAACGGGAACCAGCCCGATGACGAAATCAAATGCAACGTTGAAGAGCATATGAAGCATGACTGAGGAGGGCAGTCCCACTTCGGAGGCGGTGCGGATGACCATGAGAGCGAGGAGAGCTTTGATAGGTTAGAAAACAAAGGCGCAGATCTAATAACGGTGAATGGAGAACTTACTGTCAACCACGTCGCCGATGCCGGGGAAAATTCCAATAACACTTCCCCAACCTAAAAACCCATTAGACCACGGCCAACTTTGAGGGGGTAAAGTCGTACCAATTTTGAACCCGCAAAATGTGCCTAAAGCCATATCAAGTCTATAAGCACGCCGCTTCACCTTTACCAGCGTCTGCTGGTCTTCTTCAGACAGACCAGGAGGCAGCGCCTTCTTTCGCTTCTTCATCTTGGGCTTTCCGGAGAAGGTTGATAACTTCTTGGTAGGTACCGACTCGAAGTATGGATCCTCGCGGCCCTGGTTGTTTTCACGAGTCTCCTTCAAAATGCGGTCGAAAACTAGTTTCCCGACGAATCCGGACATTTTGAGTGTTGATGTAGCTGCTCGAGGGTTTGGTGATACAGAAGCCTGTCTAGGTAGTGCTGCAGTAAATTGGTGAAAGAGCTCAAGACCTAGGCGAGAAAGAAGCTTGGGCCAAGCTTGAACCTATCCTAGTAGAGTGTTGTCACAATCGATAAGCCGCTTCTGGAGACGAGATTTGAAATTGTAATCGAGAGTAAGACGCTTGGAGGACAGGGTTTATATATGTTTCTTTCTCCGGTAGCAGATTGCCGTCGAAAAGGAAGAAAGAAACTGGGAAGAATTGCGTACATGAGGGTTGTTGGGAGGTGGTGGCGAAATACCCAGGTTCTGCGGATGAGTGCGTGGGGACGATCTGAGTGATAGATAGGACGTCATGGCATGTCGCTAAAAGCCTGCGAATGCGTGGCTATGCATAAAGCCACTACGTTGGATGCGCAGCCACTCTCAACAACAATCTGCTCAGCAGAGTTCACCTCACTCCAACGAATCTACTCTATGCCCTACTGCAGTTTGTTCCCCTTCCCATTGTTCTGCAGTTAAGAATCGATGGAGAGGAGGGTGTCGATTAGATCAAGATCGAATTAGATTAGATTAGATTAGATTAGATTAGAATGAGGCTGAGAGACATGTGGTTGGTATGCTCGGGAGGAGAATTAGCAGCACCACTCGCTACATCACCACAACTAGTTGTTATCGAAACAACCCACCCCTTCCTGATACCATCTTCTTTCGTTAACTCAGGGGCATACGCCCTTTGCTCTGCCTTCTCTTTTGTACACAACGATAGTTTCTGGCTCCAACACCAACACTTCAACACTATAACTCCACTATACCTCGTCATCCTACATCCATCGGATTTGATCGGGTTTATCTTCCCGTAATTTTATTGTATCAGCCAGATTTAAGGGATTTGCACGCGCTCTGCGTCAGAGACGATTGGATGGATTCTTCGGTCGCTGCTCAGGTGGGTTGTTTACCTTTGGTCGATGCGCGGTGCTAATACGACGATATCTGTAGGTAATCAGCAATTCAACCTTCCATGAAATTCTCGATGATCTATGTGTGAGGTACTATCAGCTAGCTTGTGGTTACTATATGGTGGGTAGTGGTATTGACTGGGACGGTCTACAGGTTCCTCATGTTCCTCCCGGAGGAGGAGTTGAGCTCTATCGAGGTATTACTACTCCACCTTCCCCGCTATTGTCTGTGTGACCACAACTAACGGGCTATGCCTCTTCAGCGTATATGTTTTCAAATTGAAGAAGCGCATTGGTATTATGAGGACTTCATCCGCGAAATCAATACCAGCGTTCCAAATCTGCACCTTCGGCCCTTTATCCACCAGATTTTGAGTCATGTTCCCAGGTCGTTGATCGCACATATACCGCTATGGAAAACAGAAACTGCGTTCACCGATTTCATGACCTACAAGACGCGCGTTCCAGTTCGTGGCTGCATCATGCTTAACACTAACATGGACAAATGCGTGTTAGTCAAAGGATGGAAGAGCGGGTCCAGCTGGAGCTTCCCCAGAGGGAAGATTGACCAGGATGAGGATGATAGAGATTGCGCCATCCGGGAGGTACATGAAGAGACGGGATTTGATCTGACGGGAATGGTTGAGGCGAACGATAAAATCGACATAAACATAAGGGAGCAGGATATGAGATTATACATTGCACCAGGGGTGCCCGAGGACACCGAATTCGCCCCAAGGACGAGGAAAGAGATTAGCGTGAGGCAAAACCACGTTCCACTTGCTGGTATGTGATGCTGATTCGATTCTGTGTAGAAAATTGCCTGGCACAAGCTGTCAGAACTTCCCGGGTACTCGATAAAGAAGGGTCATCGAGAACAGAATAACGTCCGCCAGGGGAGATTCTTTTTAGTTGGACCATTCATTAGAGAGCTTCGCAAGTGGATAGCAACTAGAGGCAAGGAATGGCTTGCTCAACAAGCGAAGGCGGCAGCAACGAAGCAAGCGCAGCTAGCATCGGCAGGCAAAACCCTTACCCAAGTTGAGAAACAGCGGGCACAGGTCGAAGACGATTCTGCTGCGGGGCTGAAGAGCTTGCTAGGCATTCAGAAACCAGCGTCAGACATTGAGAGCCACATAAATACAGCTGAGCAAGACGATGCGTCAAGAAGATTGAAGGAGGTGATTGGAGGAAACCCACAGGCTCCGGCTACTAATGGCGCCCAGCATGGACCGTCATCACCCCTACCGCAAAACCTGGACGCGAAAACATTACTTTCAATGCTGCAAGGCGGGCCTACATCATCTTCGCCTTCGACATCTCATCATTCGCCCCCATCTCATACCTCCCCGCATCCGAATTTCATGGCATATCCCCCTGCTGGTATTCAACCTAACATATCAAGTTCATCATCATACCAAGCTCCTCAACCACCACAAAACGGACAACCTGCTGGGCCGATGTTTCAAAACTCACATCCATCGGCGCAACCCCCTAGCGGATGGCAGCAGGAAGCTCTTAATTTAGCCAACCGGTCGAACACTTATCATTTGCCTTCACCCCCGCCTACTTCCCGCTATGGCCCGCCTCCAATGATAAACCAGCCACCTCATCACTCGCATCAACGTCAAGGCTCTTTTCCGCCCATGAATCAAATTTATCCCACCCCTCCTGTAATGCAGCCCGGAAGTGCGATGCCTCAACGATACGGGCCACAAGTGCACCACCCCCCGCCTACCCCAGTGGATGCATTTCCTCCACAGCCGCCTATTTTGCGCTCAAAGCCGCAGGAACCAGGACAGGCTGGGGCTCTACTATCCATTCTTAAGGGTACCGGCCCGCTTCCCGTGGCAAAATCTCCACCGCCACCAGTGCCGGAACCCAAAACACCATCTCCACAACAAGCTGCACCTCCACAACAAGCTGCACCTCCACAACAAGCGTCGCAGCCACCGCCGAACACCGCAACACTGCCAAAGCGTACTGACCGTACAGTTTCGAATCCACTACCGGCCAATCCCATATCTCTTCAAGCGCCTCCCCCGCCCCGTGGTCCTAAAGCCCATACCCCACAACGCCACACTTCCCAACGCCAGAGGGCCAGCATGTCTGGTCGTCCTTCTACAACTGCGCCGCTACCGCAATCGTATGCCCCACCGTCACGTCCTACAACCACGCAGCCGCCTCATAAATCGCCGCCGCCCCCTCTCCGCAGAGGTACTCCAGTCAATATTGACCACTACGGTGCTAAAAAACCGCAAACTCTACCTACTACAAATTTTGATCGCAGGACGTCCGTCAGTGGCGAGCGAGCACAAACTCTACTGGCGATGTTTAAGCAGTCAAGCAGCCAATCGGGGTCGCCAGTCACTCCCCGTGCTATAATGGATGAGGCAGTGATGTCGAGTCCCGAGATGGAGAATAAGAAGCCTGTCGTTCCCGCCCCCGCAAGACTGGGTACGCCATCTGAAGGAAGAATACACAAGGCTAAAAGCCCAGCTGGGAAGGACCGCGCTGGTCTCCTGGCATATTTGGAGGATGTTGCGAATCAAGGGGGAGGCGTTTCGATTTGTTGAAGGGGTGAGTAGTGGCACGCATTCAACGAGAATGATACTTGGACGAGTTATGGCTTCTCGCATGCCTATGAGTACATGTTTACACACTTCCGCGCTCTTCATTTTCCCAAGGAGGCGGATCAGGCGCATATTCTTCGCTATTGCTTTTTTCCTAGTTAGAGTGGTCTTTTGTTGGTCAATTACTAGCCTTTTTTATAGTTCAAAGCCTCTTTGGATTCACAGTAGTCACAGTTTGTTTGGCTCTTTCGTTTCCTGCTGATTTTGTTTTTTTGCTTTTGTGCTGCAAATTAGTTTCGTTGTGACTTTTGTTTTGTTATTGGATTCATATTTTGGCTCGTGTTCTGATAGGAACTTTGTGTCAATGGGCCGGTCATCTTTTCTTTGGAGACTTGGAGTACTATTGTGATCTTATTACTTTCCTTTCTTTTTGGTGGATGTCATCATTTTTGTGGGTGGGAGTGCGCTGCATCAACATATCATATCATATCATATCAACGGTGGTGAATATCCTCCACCACATTGGGGATTGGCAAGTTCTTTGGACTGATGGAACGGAGTTTATTGGTTTCAACGGGTTTCTTCTGGTGGTAAGGTTACAGACTACTACAATGGAGAGCGGTTTGCATCGGCAGGGTTTGTGATGGCATGCACATACCGGATATCGATGAGGATGTACGTACTCGGCCCACCGAGGGTTCATGAAAAATGCGCCCACGAAGCGACCACTTTTTGGGGTGTCAATCTAGCCTTGGAAATACTTAAGTATCGATATTGAGCGTTAAATTTATTTACAGTTCCAAAGTGAAACCCAAAGCTCTCTTCACATAGTCAAGCACTCGTGAATCCGTGTCTCTTCATATTTCCAACGGAACGCGATAAAGGAATTGCATGTGTCTGTCCATCAGTCTAGATACTCAAGTAAGTACCTATATTGTTTACCATACTGTTAAACTATCACCAATCCTCGAAAGTTCATCCACTTACTAGGGAAAGTCCATCCACACCAAGCCAAGAACGTCAACTCTCACATCACCAAATATGGCACCCTTCAACCTCTCAGCCACCGTCAATATCCTCCGCTCCCTCAACAACCCAGCGCTTTTATACCCACAATGCACGATCGCCTCCTTCGACCAGCTTCCAATCCCTCTCTCACGCGCTTTTCCGGGCGAAAAAACCGATATCCGCGCCGTTATCCTCGATAAGGATAATTGCTTTGCCGCCCCACACGCGTTGACTGTGTATCCAGCCTATCACGTTCGTGTGTCGCGCGCCCTATTTTTTCCGACGGCTTAGGAAGACTAAGAAGTGAGTGGGGAGGGGGGTTATGTAGGAGACGTTTGAACGCCTCAAGGCCGAGTATCCGGGTGATCGGCTTCTGATTGTTTCCAACTCTGCGGGAACAACGGGTGAGGATCTGGGGGGTAAAGAAGTATATCCCCCTCCCAACTCCCACGAAAAACACAAATCCAAAAGGATTAAATTCAAAATTTAAATAGGCAGAGATTCTAGAGCGCAACACGGGCGTAAAAGTTCTCCGCCACTCGACCAAAAAACCGGGCTGCTACAATGAGATCTTTGAGTTACTGAAGCGCTCGCCGGATGCGGGCGTTACGAGGCCGGACCAGGTCGTGGTCGTCGGGGATCGTCTGTGCACTGATGTGCTGATGGCTGGGATGATGGGGAGTTATGGCGTTTGGATTAGAGATGGTACGCCGGCGAGACCGGCGGCCGGCACGTTGGTGAGTTTTTGTTTCCTGGTTGGAGACATGGGGAGGAGGGCTGATATTGTGGCAACGGCGGTGTAGTACGGGAGGCTTGAAAGCGGTTTGCTGGGTTTGCTGCAGAGGAGGGGGTATACGCCTTTGGTTCCGTCGACGAGGACATTGTGAGGCGGAGGAGGAGGGAGATGGAAATGGTGTATGATTTCATTGCGGCCTGGCTTTGGGGTAGCGGGTTGAGCGAAGCATGTAAAAATGGGATACATGATACATGAGTGGGTGGCCTATTCAACCTGAGAAGACCGACCTCGAGAGCACCTACAACTGAGGTGGTAGAAAAATTCAAGCGATGGCCCGTGAATAGCGGAACAAATCTGACTTTGAGCAGCACAATGCATTGTCTATTCGTTTTCGTGAGAAGGGGAAGAGAACTAAATGACATCACAATCATAATAGAAACAGCCACAAAACTTCTTCATCTTTGATATTGATACCCTCCGTTTCCTACTGCTTCTGATCTTACTGTTAGAGGTCCCTTCCCACCCCCCTACTAACAGTAAGATCAGAAGGCCCCTAACGGTATCAAGGCAAACGAAGAAAACCAGATAACCAGATTCGGCCAAACAGCAGGGGGAAAAAGTTGGGATGGAAGAACATAAACTAAAAAGTACTTAAGTATTCAAAAGCAAAGCGGACATCATCAATATAAAGCAAATATAGTAAAAATCTGAACTCCAGAAATGTTGGGAAAGAGCCAATAACGACAACCATCCATCTCCACCACAAAGCACATCCACAACCACAACACACGTATGTCGCACCATTTTTGAGAACAAACAAAAAGATAGCCAAGGTATCAAAACCACATGCACAACCAGATATCCAGGCCAAATTTTAGGAAGCACAACATCTCCAAATACGAGCAAAAGTGTATGAGAGCATATTCTCAGAGAGCAACATGTAAATAGAAAAAAAAGGAAATGACTCGTAGTAAGATACACAGTTGGCTAGGTCGTCGAGTTGGTCGGCGATATTAACCAGTAAGAATGGGAAGAAACGAAACAAGGAACGGAACGAGGTAAGTGACAGGGACAGCAACGCATTCATCCCTATCATTTCCATCCCGTATATTTAACCCGCAAGACTCCGATAGTAACATCGCGCAGGCTTGAGGGCAACATTAAACATGGCAAGCTCTCACACATCTCACAAAACCTCCGCCGGCAAGAGAAAGGTACATATTATAGGTTTTCGATATTGGCCAGTTCTTTATGCCCAAACCTTGAGCTGTTAAAGTGTAAGCTTGACTGTTGATATGGTTGACGAGCAGACTTACCAAAGAGTCCCAAGAACCTGTACACAAACTGATTCCATCATTGCTAACGCCCAAGCAACTAACTCTGTTATCGTGCCCACTAAGAGTGCCTACTCTGTCGCCGCGTAGTACATCCCAAACCTGTCACGCACGGCCTCCCGTCAGCGCTGAGCCGGAGCAATACCTCATACAAGGAAGCAAAGCCAGAATCTGACTCACTTTGCACTCGAAATCATCGTATCCTGCAAACAGTAACCGACCCGACACTGAGAACGCTACTGATGTAATTCCGCACAAAATTTGATCAGACTACAACACAGAAATATTAATCAGCATTCATAATTTATGTTAGTATAAAAAGTGCTCTATGTATCAGCATACCGAGTAATTATTTAATTCTCTGTCGGCGCGGATGTCAAACAAGCGGCAGGTTGCATCATCCGACCCGGTACCAAACGCATTACCATCTGGGAAGAACTGCACAGCGTTGATATCGGACTCGTGGCCGGCGAATGTTTGCACTGCCTTGCCGGTGCGGGCATCCCAAAGCTTTGCGAAAGCATCACAGGCCCCAGAAACAAAAATATTCTGATTTGTAGGATTGATGCTGAGGCTCATGACATCCCCCAAATGGTCTGAAAATTCCGTAATTTTAGCTCCAGTATCGATATCCCACAACATACACGTCATGTCGCCGGACGATGTAAGAATCCTCCTGTCGTTAATAAAGCGACAGCATGAAAGATAACCGGAATGACCCGAAAGCTCGCGGGCGACGCGAGTAGGACCCTCCCTGGTAGACAGGTTGTAGACTGAGCAGATGTTGTCAAGACCACCACAGGCAACGAAGTTGCCACTCGGGGCATATGCACAGGTCATGACCCAAGACGAACGTAAGGGAATCGCGTGAACTTTGTTCGTCGTGTAAGCATCCCAGATGATCAGTTTTCCATCTTGCGAGGCTGATACGAGATGTCTTCTATCCGTTGACCAGTGCATAGCGTAAATTTTTGCAAGATGGCCTTTAAGGTTCTTTTTCACCTTCATATTGGTACGGGGTAAGGGCTCCAATGTCTCTCTCGCGACCTGTCGCACTGCATGATAACCCGTCACTATCAGTCCAACGCTTCCCAAAAAAGCAGAAAGAGATGTAATTCATTCTGTTGCGTAGGATTAGTTTTGGTTGCTCACAGTCTGCATCTGCCAACTCTTCCTTCTTAGCCTTTATCCTAGCCTTCAAATTCTCCGCCTCTCGTCGCGCCGCGGCGATGCGATCTTGAATGTCGGACATGATCGTTGTCGTTTAGGGGGTACTCAGTTTATCGAGGGAGGTTGTTGACAGGTAATGCGATGTGAAGCGACGGCTGATGCTGTCGATGTCGACTATTGGTGATGTGCCGCAAAGAGCTGCTGCTGAAGTAAACGAGAGAAGCGAGTGACCCGCTGCCAAACACTAATTTGCAAATCACTTCCTCTTCCTGCACTGGCTGGGAGAGTCGGCGACGTGAAGATAGCGGCGGGCGGTGGAGGAGAAGGCGGGTATGTGGTGGGTTGTTTGGGGGGGGTAAGATATAGGGATGTGCGATGGGATGGGGGAAAGGGGGACAACGGTAGGCGGCGGAGAAGCACGTAGCACCGACTTGACATTGATAGTTACATGAGAGCGATGCCCTTCGGCGCCGAGACTACTATGGACATAAGTTAGGAGGTCCTAATACTCCGAATGAGGCAAAGAAACTGCAAAACTGTCGACTTGCACTCGCTACAAGCAAGTGCACACAGAATATCTAGTGATCTGACGGAATCTCAAGTCCGTCAATTGGCCGTCAGTCAGACGGCCAGGCAGACAGACAGACAAAAAGGTTCCATCTGCAGGACGAGAAACAACAGATGCAACCGCAACAAAAAGGAACGAAACGACTAAATAAGGCAGTACTCCAAATTTGGTCAATTAATAAGATAACTACTTACCTCCACAGTATTCTTCACACTTATTTAGCTCATTTAGGCTGTACGGGACAAAGTTGAGAGCTTACGTATGTTCAGGCTCTGTAAAAGCCTTTGGCTTGCAGAGGTCCACAGGCAAGCATACGATGACAGAAAGCTGCCTTGCAGCTGTTTGCATGAAGAATTTTGAAGGGCCCTGAGAGTCGCTTTGGGCATCATCACCTGCTTCGCTACCACGGTTCCTCGGCCGGAAGCTATACCACTAAGGAAAATAGACGAAGACGACGCGCTAAAGACCGCAGTAAACGATTTATCGGCAACCGTTAGAATTCAGCCAATCTGGAGCTGGGCTTCACTCACGTCAAGAATCAAGAAGCCATCACTCGGCCATTGATAATGAATCGTACGACAGAAGACAGGGCACGTGTGCTACCCCGAATGTGTCCATAGAGTAGAGTAAAGAGGGGCCGGAAGAGGAGATTTTGGACCGATTCTCAACAAACAGTGCAGGTATGTATCAGTGAGAGTACTTTACTTATGAAGTACTTGAGTTGCACTCGGTTGTGCATAGAGTTATAGAATTGAGTGATTCGAGATGAGGGTAAACCGCGGCTTGGCAAAAGCACATCAGCCACTGCAACAACCATCATAACTTTGATCCGTACTGACCCACCAACCATCCACTCCCCCGAAGCCAGAATGAATTGCACATAGCCATCAACCAGCGAGGTCTTGCTATCAGCAACCTTCAATTTCTAATCGCAACAAACTCGCCAAACCGACATGAAGGACTTCGAATTCTCTCATTACAGTCACTCCCGGACTGAACCCAATGTACATACTGGCAAAAGGCTCGATGAACTGGCTCCTAGGGTAGTTTGAATGCCGTTACAACAATAGTTGCTCTAGAGCATCAAACTCTAGAAAAACATCCTCTGGTACAGGTTTCTGACGTCCTAGACACACCCAAGGACGAAGCTACCCTCTGGAATAAGCTTCTCGAACTCGGTGCTGTCACTTTCCTTCATGAGTTTTCTCCGATGACGTAATGTTTGAAAAGGTGTTCGGCCTCCATGAAGTCGCAAAACCGTACGGATGGTACCGCGTTGCGGGTGACGAGATGACACTGCCACTGTCGTGAAGGTTATTTCGCATTCGATAACCACGGATATCTTCATACGGTGTTGGTGGCGGAGACCCCGGATGGTGTTCTGAAGTGGGTCAATGACGAAGATGATAAAACGGAAGGAAACTAGCGTCGTGGTGGCCAAAAATATGGCAAGTACACGGAGCATCAGCTGGCGGATCTTTATGGTCCCTGAGCCTTCAAAACCACGGCGTGGTTGTGACTGTTCATGAAGAGTTCACGATTTGTACGGCGTTAAAATTTCATACATGAGGGTTTTTCCTATGCTAAAAGGGATTTTTGCCACTCTACGTGCGTGTCAGTGTTCAACTCAGAAGTCTTACAGGTGTACTCAATTCATCCAATTCTGCCTTTGCACATAAATAGGTGACAGTATGGTCTTCCTTAATATGCTCCGCTCTCGTCTACAAGTCTTAACGGTAAGAGGCCACATAATTTTTCTGTAGTACGCATACTTGCTGAATGACGGTGTTCTCGAATAACTGGGTTTTTTAACTCTTTATTTACTCTTGTGTCGCCTGCAACCGTTTGTGACATCCTACCTTCTATAACCCTGGAGCTCCAAAATCTTCCACAAACCACGAAAACGTCCCTTAAGCTGTTCAATAATGGTCCAGAAATGTTCTCCTTCGCAGTACGCAATAACGCAAGCCTCAGTATTCCTTGGGTATCCAAGTTTTTTTGGTTGTTCAAAGCCATCCCACTGGTAGCAAGCGGTACGGATTATCGTGCAACTGATGCGTCCGAGAAATTTGGGACAAAAAAAGGCCAAATAACGGGCACAGAGGCCCGATTAACAAAGCCAAGTACCTTCAAATGGGACAGTTTTCGTTAGGATATCGTTAGGGCGAGATTGATGTCACGTGCCTAAAGTTTACCTCAGGGTTTGGAGGGCTAGGGTTATTCTGACGTTTTTACCCCTAACCTTGGAGTTACCACATTTGTTGTACTACTGTCCATTTTTTTGTCGCTAAATTCCTGTTTTTGTGATATTAGTCTCTCACTCTTGCTGTTGCGGCTCTTCTTTCTTCTGCTTTGCGTTGTCTGGGTGCCCGTCCCTCTTCCTCTTCCTCTTCCTCTTCCTTTTCCTCCTTGCTCTCTACTTATTTATGTAGTCACCAACCCGTCGCCATTCTTTCTCCGATTCTGCAAAAAAACTAGATTATGTAAACGAACTGTAAACTTCAGGTTTGGGCCTGAGCGGAGCTAAGCTCGTATGATCTTCGGGATAGGGAACAGCCGATTGGTGGAGTACCCTAACCCTTAATTCAGACGCTGATCTCGTAAATCAGCCCTTTGTAAGCGAGCGGAGCGAGCGTCAAAGTCTGGGCACGAGATAGTTTTAGGGAGTAATAATCGCAAATTTTAGTGTAATACCCCCTCAGAAACTTCAACCGCAAATTCTCCATTATGGAATCAATCGAATTAGAGCACTTCTCCAAAAAGCTACCTAAAATCGTAAGAGTAGTTTCACAAGCTACCGAATTGCGCCAATATAATAGCTGAGGGAGATCGCGGCTTCTTCGGGGAAAACTTCGTCAAAATCACCTGCTATTGGGATCTAGTATTTTCTAGACAATACGCTAACGGCTTCCACAGGAACTTCATGCTCACCTATCAGGCAGCATACGGCGTCAGACCCTCCATGAGTTATGGTTCAACAAGAAACTTAAGGATCCCCAGCTCTCCCTCGAGGATCCTTTGGAAGTGATACCTGCCGACGGGCTAAAAGATCTCGCAGCTTTCGTATGTTATCACTCTCCTCCAAAATATCCGATGCTGAATCATAGCCTTTAAAGTTCACATTGTTTTCCAAATACATCTATCTCCTCTGCAACGACGTTGAAACCGTTACTTTCTCTACCAATACCGTTCTCAAGGAATTTGACGAGGATGGAGTGGTCCATCTTGAGCTGCGGACAACTCCAAGAGATTTTCCAGAGACTGGGTTGACGAAGGAAGAGTATGTGGAAACGGTGCTCAAGGCAATTGAGACATACGAACGGACAACCAAGTCTGCAATGAAGACGACATTGATTCTCTCGATTGACCGGAGAGATTCCCTCGAGAAGGCACAGCAGTGTCTCGACCTAGCTCTCCGATTCAAAGACCGTGGAGTTGTAGGAATGGATCTCTGTGGAGACCCGTGGGTAAGATATCATATACCTAAACCCTATTCTACTTGGACTAAGCGTGGATTCTTTCTATCCAGAAAGGCGATATCTACAGTTTCCGCGACGTATTTGCCGAAGCCAAAGCCGCTGGATTGAGCCTGACACTTCACTTTGCGGAAGTCGCAGAAACTTCGAGTGACGATGAGCTGTTTACCTTGCTTTCATATCAGCCAGACAGACTAGGGCACGTTATTCATGTCTCTGATGCCGTAAAGAGCGAGATTACCCGCAAGAGGATTCCCTTGGAACTATGCATATCTTGCAACGTTCAGATCAATATGCATCCGGATGTCAAGTGTCATGGGGATCATCACTTTGGCGAGTGGTGGAAGGAGAAGACTTGCCCGTTGGTTATATGCGTGAGTGTTAGCGGCCTTTAGAAGTTTGAAACTTTCTGATCATTGGAATAGACCGATGATGTAGGCGTCTTTTGCTCTACGATCTCGAACGAATACTATATAATAGCCAAAAACTTCGGATTGTCGAAGAAGGAGTTATGGGAGTTGAGTTCTGGGGCTATCGAGGCGATATTTGGCGATGAGGCAAGGAAGGAGGCGTTGAGGGAGGCCTTCCTAACTTGGAAGATCAACGAAGGTCTTTGATTGTATTCCTGAGCCGGAGAGGCGGGACCTCCCTGAGGTGAAGTTGATACATTTTATTGGTGGAAATTGCGCCTGTTAGAATTTCGATATACTGAACAAACTGAGGAAGTAGAGAAAAGACGGTACTGAGTTTATTAGTGTTCAACGAGACAGACCGAAGTAGAGCACGGTGATGTCTATAGCCCAGCCATATAAACTTAATCCTATTAAACATACCTTCCTTACTGGACTATGCGGTACTTTTTACAACTGCTGCATGATTAAGTAGAACTGTGCTGAGCAGAATGGCTTGGCGTCATGGTAGTTGTTACACATGATATCAAAAGGTAGCTCATATATTAAAATTATAGAAGTAGACTTACCGGTCGGCCTCGGCGTAAATGAATCTGCCTCTTGCCTTTTACCAGAGACAGCCATGTTCCGGGCACTAACGACCGTTAATCAAATCTTTGGAAACCCTTTGCATGAGCACCTTGTGTTCGAATCCCTTTTGCGTCATTATTTTTAACAGAAGCCCCAAATCAACTTCAGTTCCTTAAATTTGTTTTTACGTCTGGAAATTTGTCCTACATTATCTCCATTTCCTCAAGTGAAAGGCAATTTCCGAAATTGATGCATAGGCACTCACTCGCCCTGGCCTTCAGCAGCTTGTAATCCACTATCGGCCCAGCCCAGCGCTGATTTAAGCATCTTATTGCCAGCAGATGAATTTGCCTGGTATTTTTGTCTGGCAAAGTCTTAAATTCCTTAAGATCATCGCGAACTTTAACTACATCACTCACTATGCTGTTATCGGTTCATTCTTTCTCTTCCTCCCCGCACGCTTCCCCGCTTATGACCGTTAGCTTTGTTATCGTCCACTTCCCAGCCGGCACAAACCCAGCCAACCACGTCCCCTAAGCTGGGGAATTAACCCTTACCCAATGAGACTCATGTTAATTGTGATGATATACCGACTTTTCTGGACGTTTGGTTTAGATGATCCGAACTAGCAAACACGATTTAGGAGTTCACTCGGTACGAACGGCTCATACAGCTCAACAGTACTCCCACTTGCGAAAAGACTACAATATTCGGATTACTCGAACGCAGGGCCACTTACAACACTCTTAGTGGGGGTAGTCCGGGATGTAATTGCTTGCTAAGAGGGATTCGACAACTATTCACAAGCTGCGACGGTATTGTCTACTAGCCCATCGTGACGATGCTTGATGAAAGGCAAGATAGCTACTGGGACTTGCTCTTCTAGAAAGTTGTTACAGCCACGAGTCGACCTGGTACTCGCCGTGCTACTCTCATACGGTTGGGGGTGACGACGCGAAGAAACCGCTGAAACCGACAACTTCTCGGCGGATTGCCTTACACCTTACAGACATAACCCCGGCCTACTGTTGACGCGCATTATTGGCCGGTAGCAATGCACATGGAACGTTTCGTCCCCCTGCGAAACGTGAGACGACCGTTCCGTGTCCATCACTAATCATCACCCGACACTGGAGCCCGGAAGGCACTTCAGCAGGGTGTCTGTCCGGGTGTTTTCCTGCTTCAGAGCATCGGTCGGAGCACACCCCATACGCAAAGTGGCCTCGAATCTGGCCTCGAATCTGGCTCTCAGTTGTGTACGTGTGCACTAAGATGAAAATGGATGCGACAAAAAGGGAATAGTGTGGCGAGGGAACGAAGTTGTGAGAGAGCCTGGAGACCTTGCTCCACACAAAGTTTCCAGGTCAACCCGGTTAAAATTTCAACACCACGGGTTTGAGCTGGGTTTGCACGGAAAGAAGAGTTTAAGGGAAAAGAAATTGACTTTATATGGGGCACTAAGCAAGTCGGACACAATTTGTGGTGTAAAGTGATCGAGAGTGACTGGGTTAAGCTGGTAATGACCTGGATCAAGCCCGGATCAGCTTCGGGTTAAGGCTGTAGTGAGTCCACATGTAGTAAAATTCTTTAAAAAATACTCGGTATTGACTCAGGTAGATGTAACCCAAAGCTCAAGTAATTTGAAATTTTGGTGGAGTAATGTCTCCAGGCTCTTTCACCTCACTTTTTTCATGATCTCAATTTGGGTCAGACTCGCCATTTCGGTTAGTATAAAATCACGTGAGATCAAAGGGCCGGGATACGAGGCCATTCGCAAAGGTTGTCAGAACACTGGATATCCAAGTTCAGGTTGAACTATGTTGGGGGATTGCAATTCCCGAGACCGTCTTCAATCCTCCTATCCTGCTACGCCTCTCAACCCACGCCATGCTGGACCCAATTCCTTCGCCACTCTTCTTCAACCTTCTGTATTGTAGTCAGCCAAATTGTGCCAACATATCTCAAAGCTGACAACAGCGGTCGCCCGAAACAAAATTGCCATCAGCACTGGACAGCGTCCCAGTATAGTATCAATCGATGCGTATAATGATTACACACTATAATTGAGGGATTGGGCTCATATATGAGTCCTGTAAACTAGCAGATCCAAGACGATTCCGCAGCTGCGGAGCGTACACCGAATGCAGACATGCAGAAATAAATCATTTTGGACTTGCTATCTGGCGACCTTCGGAGAACAGTTCCACGGCTTGTAGGGGTTCTTCTCTTTGCTGCTTTGTCTTTGAGCTTACGAAGACTTACCTTCAGCGGAGTCCTTTTCTCTTGCCGGTAGGTAAACTAGGTCAGAATTTGCCCTTGCCACAACATATATGGTATCTTGCACCGTAATGAGAATGCTTGCCGTCTGTTGCGGTAATAAGTTCTCACGTTATCCCCGTGTGTCAAATAACAGGTCGTGGTATTGTCGTTCTGCGCGTACCCTGAACCCTCACAGCTTTGGATCCCGTACCTATAGAGAGTTGAAGTTTCAGTATCTTGTGGACTAGTGTATCCAAAGATATTGTGGTTATCGCCGTTCTGAATTACACGGCTTTGATCCCGTATGGGGAAAGTTGGGGTTTCAGTACCGTGTGAACTAGTATATCCAAAAACATTGTGGTTATCGCCGTTCTGAACTTACACGGCTTCGATCCCGTACGGAAAGTTGTACCCGGTTCCCCGGCAGCCCCCAAACTGATGCTGAGCCTAACTCCCCCATTTTGGAATCCCGTACAGATCTCTCACCCCGTGGAGCACCGCAGGTCTCCAGTCCCACCTCAGCTCCTACTCGCCGTAGCTTCAATTATACCTATCATCCGCTTCTGATAGCATATTGGCATTCCGAGACTCCACGAATGTCTTTCCCCTTAGGTGTGAACCCGGGGCTATTTAAGCAATCAATAACGGGTACTCACAGTAATTTCACCTAGACGAAGTGCACTTATAGCGTAGCTGCAAAGAATTCCAGATATTCGTAGCTCGAAGGTATTTGAGACAGGGGGTACTCGAGCCCAATGTATCAATCCGCAAAGTTTTATATCAGCAAGACACCCGTTTTTAGTTCCAGTGGTTTTGGTGATAATCGAGCAAATTCATCTATGAAGCAAATCAATACTTCTGTACTCATACACGCAACTTGCTTTCCTACTAAGAGAAACACACGCAATAGTGAGGCGAGCATATCGATGAATAAATGGACTTGTGGCAGTTTTGATTTTGCGGATGGAAATCGCCGCCAACTTCCTTACATCAAATACCCCTTTCCGGATGCCCACAGAAATCGTGGAGGAAAATCCCGCTATATTTGACAGATATGAGCAAAAGAATGTTAGTATAAAAATACCTACGTAGCTGACCACCGCCTCTGGATAGCTGAAACTCATGGCGAACGATATTCACCAGCCATTTCGATATTCGCAGGATAGATATGTGTAGATAGGTTGACGAATCACTAACTTCTGGAGTACACATTCATTACCAACATCATAAGCCTGGAAGCCTGGAGCCTTCCAAGGTTGTTAATGTCAAAAAAGTTCGCTGCGACCAGGCAACCTATCGGTCGACATACAACATCCAACATCTCGGCGCTCCTCATCTCGGGAGTCTGTGCTGGATTGGAACCGTCATCATGTCGATCTCGGACTGTGGGGTGATTGGTACGGGAAGTTCCTTTCTGTCTCCTCTTCTCCTAATTTTTCTGCAGCGCCTGGAAATATTCCGATTCGTAGAAGTGAGAACACACGCAGACGACTTTTTTTATTCTTGAGGGTTTATTTACGTTTTGGGAATGTAAGCCCGTTGTCATCCTTTATGCAGCTCTAGTTGGACAACTGGACCAAGCTTCCAAAGGCACCCGATCCGCCCCCAAAGTCTCTCCCTAACCGCCGTCCAACAGCAATGGTCCGTGTGCAATTCCTCGAATGAAGTACGCATTATGTCGGTTTATTTGCTTGACTCTCGTTCGCATGACCCAACGTCATTCTGCAGACACAAATCAAAGGAGACCGAGGCCAGCCAAATTTTGAGGCTGAACATAGCTGAACATAGCATGAAACGTCAAAAAAAACCCCTTGATATCGATTCAAAGATAGAAGATAAGCCACCCAAAATAAACCCTTCTTGCTCCCAGCCCTTCTATAATGGTCGTCGAATGAAATCCAGATCGTTAAAAAGCACATCATGAAACCCCAAAACCCGAACCAATAAACAGCACGCCGTTAAAAGAAAAAGAAAGAAAGCCTGTCATACAAGAAAAGAATATGTGAAAATCCGAGATAGATCTGATGAAATGAGATAAGAGCAAAACGACCAAGTCTCCCAAAGAATATCCGCAAGAATCGAAGTAGGAAAATCGCTCGAGCTTTCGGGATGGAATTAATCTTTGTGTAACACGTTTGCCCTAGAAATGACCTGTTAGCAAATCTCCATTTGCATCAATGGCGCTGTAAACATACCGTCGGAGGACCAGCTCCAAGCTGTCGGTGCTCAGGTTCCGTCCAGGAGGTATCTCGTCGACAATGCGTATGATATTGGCAAAAAGCTCTCCACCCTTGTATGCCAGCACGGCAGGTACAACCGAAGCTTCCATCTCGGCTTCTATGTGATGCAGCTTCACAAATCGGGTTGTTGTGTACCGCCTACACAGAGTATTCAAACAATCTTCAGCGAATCGTGACTCATCCGACTATATTTTCACCAAAACCATTAGTTTCAAGTTCATTGCAGGCATAGTAGGGCAATAGGCACCTCGTCATTGAAGATGGTGACCACCACAATAGTCTCAGACGAGACTCTCTCAACAGCATCTAAATATCCCGCGGCATCGACAGTCTCCACTCGTCCGTACTTCCGCTTGCTCGGCGACCGTTTTCGTGTGGTAGCTACTGTTCGCAACTCTGCAAGTCGGTTCTTGCGCCAGGTCCGAACAAAGCTCTCCTCATCCCCGCTTTCGGGGTCGCTGTTGCTTTGGTTGAGCGGGGTGCGCGAATCCAAATCCGCCGGTGTAACATAGCCGGCAAAGGCGTAATGCTCTTTTGGCCTTTGCGTCCTGCGACGAGCAGATTCGAATGATGTTGCATCAGCTATTACACCTTTCACACCCTGCGATGAAGAGGTTAGCATCCTTGCGAATGATGATGCATGTGCATGTAGGGGGATAGGATGAAGACTCACAGTTTGATGTGAGCCGGTAAGCTTGGTTGAATTCTTGAAGAAAGGCATGTCTTTAGGACCAGTTCCTGGAATCTCAAAGTCGTCGTTATTATTGTCGATGTCGAAATCGTTGATACTTGCGTTGCTATCTATATCACTGCCAATGTCCGAGTCCTTTCGGTCCTCGGGATGGCGGTGGGAGGCCTCGTCTTTAACTGGGGCGAAAGAGTCCATGCTTGGTCTTGGTTGCCTGGGTGTTGGATGTTGGTTGGGCAGTTGGTTGGTTGGGAGGGGGGTGTGGGTGGTGCGAGTAAGAAGATGCACTGACAGGGAGAATGTGGGAACGTGGGAACGGGCCCATTAACATTTGGTATCGCTTGGCCGCCCGAAACGTGGCAAAGTGCAGTTTACGCGCCAAATTGAAAGTGGAAAGGATCCCTATAAATAATTGATTACTTGGCTAGTATACGATACGACCTAGGGGCCATTGATTGTCTATAGGGCCCAAAGAGGTGTCGCTCCGCCGCTGCGGGACGTTTCGGTTGAAACGGTTGCAAAGGGGTTTCGGTGGTGACAAGGGACTGGCAGACGGGTGTAGTTGGTTGGTTTTGAGGGATGAGGATGAGAGACTGGATAATCGTGGACTGAGTGAATTATCTAATGGATGAACACTCTAGATCTGATACCTCACAGGTGTTTTGACTGTGGAGGAGAACAGGCGAAGCCACCAACGTCGCTGTCAGCATCAAATTTCCGGTCATCGTAACAGTCTCAGATATAGCTAATGACCTCACATTGAGAACCCTTCCTGAGGAGAAGGCGCCAAAGTATAAAGCACAAATACATCGTGCTATACTTATTGTAACGGCATTCCGCAGGCCTTAAGAAACAGGAGGATACTAAAGTCCATGCCGGCAACGGAAATCATATATCGGGACTCCGGCATGCACACACAGACCTTCTGTGGTTGCAATTGCACTTTTTGGAATGGACGACAGAAGCTCTAACTCAGTGTAGGATTCAGATTCAGATTCAGATTCGAGAACAAAGGAGATCCCAGACAAAGGTCTACATCAAGAGCTCAATTCCCAGGGCATATCCTAGGTCCCTCTTTAGACTACCCCGTTTGCGTCACATATACTAATTGGGTATCTTCAGATGTTTATGCGTGCCGAAGATGGCGTCCGAAGCTCAATATAAATAACACACAAGCGAATTCGTAGGAAGCTCACATGTTTTCATCCAGGTCTGGTTTCGCCTTCTTTCCTGGTCCGTGCCTCAGGTCTAAAGTATATATCTATCTCACTCGACTCGACGGGTACCCTCTCCCTGCACAATTCACAGTGTTCTTATGTTACCCTAGCCCTCAGTTATCATTGACAGTGCCAATTAAATCCTATTGTATTAACCCAATAAAAGCGGCGACCATCCAGACAGGGGGGTAGTGTCTATCTCCGTATATATCTCCTTCACCTCCAGCTTCTAGCGTTGGACGGGTCTTCAATTCTGCAAAATTGCGTAACCTACATAAGATATCATTCGATGGAAGTATGGAAGGAGGGATTCTGAGCCGATCTCTTCCGCCACGTTGCGATCTCCGAGGAACATTTTGTATTCCTCGTACAGGGTAGTCGAAATAGTGTGGGATTGAACGTGGTTAACCCCAACCTCATCAGAACAACGTACGATCGGCAGTCAGTACATCTCCACAGTATTACAAGTGATCGTTCTGGCTTTTCACATCTGTTCCCTTCAACACACTGATTCAACCCCTTGCATTCCCGATCTAGCCTCAACCATAGAGAAAAAACAACCTTAACACCTACCATGGTTTCAGGATCCAGGCATGGAAAAATAATACACCTATCCATGGTCCTACGCGCGTCCCAACTGCCGTATAACGTGGCCTGTGCCTCGCACTATTGGGTGAATCCTGTAAGGGTTGCTAACGACCCACCGCTATCGGGCGAGAGAGAACGCCTCTGCGTCTCTACGCCTCCACGTCGCCACGCCCCTACGCCTCTACCGCTAGTCCTACATAAAAATGCCGTCATTATTATCGACGAGCGTTTGTCTAGTACGAACAACATGAAATGCGGCTACGAGCTTGTACTCAACTAGTGGTATTATGTCGAGCATTTTGTGTTCCGTTTAAAGGTTTGTTCGAGATTCCCAATCCTTGCACCTATGCTATAAGATTTGTCAAACTGTTCCACTGTTCCAGGAGAAATGGCCGGTAATCTGGATATCTCCAGTATGTTACTTTTGCAACATCCTGTCTTGTCTGCGCGCAGAGCCAGAAGACGCAATTAAGCTTGTGGAGTGGGTCCCCAGGTTTTGTGAGAGAACCTTTGTTGCACTGCAGGCTTCTCTCTTCGTGTACCTACGTACAAGAATTTGTGTTTCGTGCGAAACAGACTAGAGTTGATGGGCCACTCCTCTGCAGACGCGGTCATATATACGTCAGACTCCCGCTCGCGCGGGCTCCACGTGCTGAAATAACGGTGAGTTTCAAGACATTCATGCAAGCCAGACGTTGGCGCCAGGTAAGGCGTTTAGCGGAGTGATCTTGTATGATATGATGCCATGACCGTAGAAGGATCGTAATCTTGTATGTTTTGGGGTTTCTCTCCTTATCCTAGTGCAAATCCTGTAATCCGTCATCCGTATCCGGAACACATTCCCTGGTGTTGAAGATGGCTCATTTTGTTTTACTTTCATGCACCCGGTGCGAACGGCATAGCAAACTCACATGATTACCGGAGTTGGGAGCGGGAGGATGGGATGCATTACTTCTGTTATCTTTCTTTTATGCGTACAACGCCTACTCCTGATGATATTAGATATCTTTCCTATGGGGGCCGTATTACTTTCATTTGTACGGTTGGTATTCCGCACGGCTGCTCTGGTGGCCAGGCGCCCCGCCAATGCCCCCACTGTTATCGTCAGCATTCAACCAAAAGTAATGAACGTGCATGCTTAACGAAGACCCGCATGAACCCGGCCGCTCGGGCTTGCCGACGGTGTGGTATACTTATACGAGGTCTGGGGCCCTAAGGTTCGTGATTTAGTATAATCTCCACGGGCTGAGTTGATTTCAGTGCGCTATGTCGATTTGCAGTATGTGAAGGGTTTGAAGGCCGTCATTCATACTCAAGCAGGAAAAAATCCGGGTTTTGAGCCGTTTAGTTGGCCCAGATACCACCAATCATTTCTCCTCACTCGAAAGTTGAACCTCCGATGCCGTAAACGCGGCGGAATTTTGCACAAGCCGAATTTATGACTAGTACCCGGAGATTTCTCATGTATGGGTATGAAGGCCTCTAAAGTGGACAGAGCTAGTAGACTTGTTAGGTTTGTGTGCTCGGAATTACTATTTGACAAGTGTGGGGTACCTTGCTTAATGTACGTCTGAGCTGCAACAACTTTTGCTTTTGACATGACTTGACCAATGTTGCTCGATGACCTCAGAACAAAGCTTTGAAACAGCATGTGGAATACGAAGGTACAAAACAGTGCCTTTACATACGCTTAAACCAGGAACTTTGCTTTTGATGCGAATAAACGCCGAATGGGTGTCTCACTACGACCAATGCTGCGTTTGAACAAACACTAAATGACGACTTCTGTTAGTGAACTGAGCTAAGTGACATATCATACTATGAATGAGTAGGACGAGTGTCTAGACCCACTACCAGTTCCTAGAACAGCAGTATACATTCATACTCTGAGAAATTGGCAGTTTAAGAGTCTAGATGTCATTCCTGCACATGCTGCAACCCCGCCGCGGCATATATTCGACGAGAACCCTGGCCTGCCTCAAAGGAACCTTCTTTGAGGGACAAAGCGCAGGGTGCATTTTAGAACCGGAAATTTCAAATAGCAAAGTTGGAGGAATCAGCGGAGGAAAAGCGGTAAGTGTGAGATGAAGACCAGGAAGACCAGGAAGATGAGAGAAAGAGTAATACAGGGAGCAGGAAAAGAGCAGCAGCAATACCGGAGAAACGGCACGGAGAACTTGAGGGTGGTGGTGGCTGTTAGAGGAGCGTATTGTATTTTTAGGCTGTCAAAAATATCTAGTGGACGGGTTTCTTGGCCCCGCGGACACAATTTCTATTGCTCGAAAGTGATCCCACCTACCACCCTCTCTACATTGCTGGAGCCTGGATGGCATAGGTGATATAAAGTGCATCCGTCTTAGATAGCATTGTGTTGTGAGAGTAGTGTAGTATAATATGTTACGGAAATCTTCTAAGTACATGAAACGAGGTCGAACCTCGAAGCCTTTTTGTTAGCTAACTTTTCTCAGGTGACACTCTCTAGACTACTCACATATGTACTAGAGAATCTGACGACTGGTGACGGTCGTTGTTCGTCTGCCGGTAGAATAAATATAATATTCCGGTTGTTCCCTAAGCGAGTGATGATCATGATCAGAGGAAAAATGTCAGAAGTTCATTCAGACATATATGACCGTACATTGAGATACTACGCGTTAGGTATAGCTAACTACAACCTCCGCATGGTTATTGTTAAAATCATCAGATTAGCAAAAAACTTATCTGGCTGAGCAGGTGCTAGAAACACCCAGCAAGCAGATTCGAACCCCGCAGTGCAATAAACACTCAAAGTCTCCAGGCTCGAAATCTGGAGTACCCAGACAATTGGTGCTAGAAACACCGGCAAGCAGGTTCTAAACCTGCTATGTTTAATTGGTGCTGTAAACACCAAGGTCATAGGCTCGGGGCCCGTGGTTCTCACCTTTTTGCTGTTTTGCGTGTGGCTATATTTTTGCTGGCCGTGTCTAGGCCGTATGACAGGCTACTTTGCTCTCGTTCCCAGGTTTTCCCGTCGCTCGCAAGCGCTTGCCGGAGGCTAAAAGAAGGGGCTGGATTTCGAGTGCAAGGCTACTTTGCGTGCACCGGTGGTTCGACAATTTGAAAGCTCGGACAAGACGATTTCATGCCAACTTTTTGTAAAGCCCAGCTGGTTTCTGGTCTGTGACAGCAATCTTTAGTGAGACTACGACGGACTGTAGGTACATGCCTTTGTGAAGACATAACGTTCAGACCTCGAAGCATCACACCATATCACCCACGAACCCCAACCCCAAACAAAACATCGCCGCCTTCTCTTCTCACAGACAATAAGTATTCCTCACATCATTTGTAGCTCCTAGATTGAATATACTCCCTTGGTAGGAGGCTTCAACTTTTTCCCAAGAATAAATTACCACCAAACCAACCAAAAGAATAGCGCGACTTCCACTCCCAGAAAGAAGAATCAAGAATCAACTCCGTATGCCTTGGCCATGGTATTAACTACGGCATCCCCATCGTGTAAAGAGAAGAGGAAGTAGTAGTAGTAGTAGTTGGTAGAACAGAAAGAAAGAAGTACACCGGAAGAAAGGAAGAATGGATATACTTTCATGGCCAATAGAAACACCCAACAAAAAGAAACTGAAGACGAAAAAAAAGAAAGCGTAATGAATGATGGTATACCTGTACCCCTCCGCAAGAAAAAAAAATAACATTTACAAATCCGGTAACCTATCGGGGCCACCAACAACCAGTGCCAAATCCCAGGGTATACATTTCCGATCTCCTCAAATTCAAAACAAAAAAAGGGACTGAACCACCACTCCCACCTAGATCATAACCACAAGTAGCAACAACCTATTTGCGTAAAACATTGCATTCCATTCCATCACTCTACTTCACCCTATCGAAATCCTGGTCTCCCACCTCTCCCCTTATTCGCTATTGGCAACTCAAAATCCGGATTCCCTGCTAACCCTACGCTTTTCCGCCCCGCCCCTCCCCTCGACTGCCCAGGGCCCAATCTGCTCTGTTCTTCCTGCCATCGGGGGTTTATACCTCGCTGCGAGATGCTCGTAAACCCGCTGGCTGTTGACATAGTCGGGCTTTGTTGCCCATTGTCTATATCATCTGGAATTGGAGGAGGTGAACCCCATGTTGCACCAGGGGGTGGAGCATATGCACTGGGGTTTCCGGGAGTGAGAGCTGTTGGATGTGGCGATGTAGTGGGCAGTGGTGGCGTCGGAGAGCGTTCATGTGAGGTGTCAAACTGAGGCGCAACATCTTCGTAATATGAATCTGAAGCGCGTTTCGACTTTGACGAACCACTTCGCGAAGGTGGTCCTTGCCGTGGCGTTGACGTTGGTAATTCTGCGGGACTCGGCATCCCTTTGTTTTCGGTAGATCCATTTTCTTGTTGCCACTGTGGTCGGAGAGGGATGTACGAGTCTTCTTCATATGTTGGTCGCGTTTCATTCACCACTGTCAACTTCCCACTTCCACTTCCACTTTCACTCGCTAAATTACTGTTCTGTGCCCCATCTCCACGCCCATCAACTGAAAACGCCCTACCAATCGCATCTGGATTCACTGGCGCAAGAGTCTGTTCAAATTCTCGGCGCTCATCTGAGTGATTATTTTCAATACCAGCCGGGTATTCACGGTCATCGTATCCTGGGCCTGGGGGAGGAACTTGACGTCGCGGGGGTGGTGCACGAAGTCCTGTTACCATCCCCATCGCAGGTGGGCCTGCACCTCTCGGCGGAGGACCATAGGTTCCAGGTCCGTAGTTGTTGGGCGTAGGTCCACGACCCGGCCCAGGCCCATATCCTGGGTACGGGCTTCTCCGAGGCTCAAACCCACCGGGTGGTGGCCCCCCACGATACGCACCTGGTGGAGGTGGTCCGTATCTACCTCCCTGTGGCGCTCTGTCGTATGGTCCTGGCATGGGTAGAGGATCGCCGTGTGCTCTCTCTGAAGGGTATTGTCCATATCCAGCCCCCCCCCGTATTGGCTGTGCTGTCCCGTAAGGACCGGAAGATCCACTAATAGAAGACGGCAAGGTATGGTTGGAGTATTGTGATGCCGCCATAGATGCATTGCCCCCCATTGGATTATGTCCTGAGCCTAACGGACCGTTACCACGATGTTGAGGACCGTAGTTACTCCTATCACTGCTTTCAGTCCTCAGTGTGTTTGAACGATGAAATCCTTGATCGTCCTGCTGCTGAACTCTGGGATTTAGTGGAATTCTTTCCCCCTCCTGTGCAATGGGAGTAGCTTTGTTAACCTCGAAGGTTGCAAACTCAGGGAACTGGTCTCGAGAGTCCACAGGTGCTATATCGGGTCTTGCAAGATAGGTATTCTGATCACCCATCTCTGCAGATGCTTGAATTCTCTTACTCCTGGCAAGGCGGCTTACGACCTGTCTGCGTATACCACACATCACAACACCACTGGTGACAATAAGAATTGTTGCAGCCAGAACTATCCATCCACCCCATTGTACGTGCGGAAGAAATATTAAAATATCGACCAGGAATGCCAACAGAGAGACCATCACAGTCGGTAGGCAGAGGATCAATAAGGCAAATAAATATTTTGGGGAATGTGCTGGTCTATGCAGATGGGCCAACACGCTCAGGACGAAGAGAACTAGCGTCATGAAAGCGGCAATTGGATGGACGATGAGTAGGCTCGTGAGCGAGATTCGTGCCTTGCTGGGTAGTGTAAAGTCGGATCTCCCCTCGTTCACGAGGATTGTGTCTAAGGGAGTATGATATCAGGACAGCCCCAACTACACAACCTCCACTGCCACCAATTCAACAGGATGCCCGCAATTCGCAAGACGACGTACCCATGTCATATCCGAACGACACTCTACTGCATTCACCTTTACTATTCGGATTATTCGGATTTTTCGAGCACCACCCGAACACTCCAAATTTGACTTCTCCAAATGTCGCAATGTTCACAGTCTCAATTATTGGCGCGCTCAGTGTGCTTAGAAGTAGCAGTACGAATGCTACAAGTAGTAATACGCTCAGAGGTGTTGCCGGCCGTAACGCCATGTTGGAGAGATTCGACGCCCAGGTCGGGAATTAATCGTTGGCGGTCGTAGTAGTAGTAATGCAAGAACGTCGGCCGCGACAACGACAATGTCGCTCTTCAACGCGGTGTCGCGATGGTAATTGGTGTAAGGTTGTTAAATGAATGAATGACTGGAAGAGGTAGGACAAGCCGATATGAGCGATATATGTAGTGTCGACTGAGAAATGAATCCTATTTCCTGCGCCACAAAGCGAAGAAGCGAAGAAACGAAGGGGAACTCTGGCATGAAATAATCCAAGGTATCCCGGTTGGCGGGCAGCGGCGAACTGGGTATCGGTCGGTGGACAAAGGGGGACGCCGGGTCTGTGTCGCCTCGAGTCGTTACCGAAGAACGACAATATGCCGCAGGCAGTGATCCACCATCACTTAAAACGGGGGCATCTTGGCAAAGCTTTCCTAAAGCTTGGCGAACAAGAGATATGACGGGCTGAAGTGAAGTGGGCAATTTTGACTTTCTAAGGTGCATATTTGCCCAATGGTGGTGGCTGGAAACGTTTCTCGCCCATTCGTGGAGACTATTGGTGTTTGGTCTTCCTTTCCGCGCTTCCAAGTTAACCACAGTGGGTCCCGGTATTTTCATTTACCAGTATTCCTAAAAATAAGTACTTATCTATACTGGCGCTGCTCCCCACTGGAGAAAGTACCTCTATCTCTAGAGCGCCAAAATGACGGATCCTATGTTTCTCATTGGTTGGTTTATGTCTTGGGCAGACAAGGCTTACTCATAATGCGGGGCTTCATATTTCAGAGTCTTGCACCGAACTTTTTTAACTGCTCTAGATAGAGCTTTTCAACTCCGGTCTCCCCATCTACGAAAATCCAAATGACATAATTTTTGTGCAGTGAGTGGTAAGTGGCGCTTGTGGAGGCCTGGAACAAGGAAAGTTCAAATGCTTTTTTGAGCTTGGATGCTAGCGGGTTGTAGGGCTGACACTGGCTTTGCACCTGAAGGAACAGCGACAGCGCGGTGATCTGGGTTATCGGGAAACTCCAACGTTTAGAGCACGCCCCGAAGCCCACTGAGGAGCAATTCCATTCCTTGCGAATACCCAGGCTACGTATCCCAGCGTTCGAGACTACCAGCCTACCCAATTGAGGGTATCAGATCAGGGCTAGCGTTTAAATCACCCCGGATTGTGGGAGAGCTCTTTCTTTCTCCCTATGATCGAACATCTGGCTAGTGGAGAAACGGCGACATTCGACCATATCCAATAATTGGGTGTCACTCACGGAGTCCTGGGACAACTCGTGCCGTGGTCGTTTAGGTCTCGTCCAAGAGCCCGGATATCTCGTCTCATGTTGAACATGGAACCCAAAACCCGCTATTTCGCAGCCCCATCTGTGTCGAAGACATTACCCCTGGGGCCGTCCTGCAACAAAACAAGTTAAACAACGGTGCCACTGGATAAAGCTCAACGGGGCTTCTAGGGCGAGGAATTCTGGCTAGCACTCATTATGGTTTAGGGCAATGAAAAATACGGCCCATACATAGGTCCTGTATTCATTGCAATTGAGTAATAATCCGGCAACCGAATACTTGGAAGGATCGACACCCGTCCATCCGGAGTATTTCGATTAAACCATTTCAAATCCAAGGTCATCGAAATTGAACTCTTTATACCGAAAAGCAATGTATAATACGGATTGATGGAATGCGGGAATATCCCAGGCCTAAAATAAGGATTGTACAATACATATGAAAATTTTAAGTGGACATTTAAGGGCGACCGATGGTAGCACTACCTGGATATTCAACTACAAATACAAATCAGCATTGTTAATAGTTTGCAAAGGTTCCGCGGATGTATTAAGGACGGAAACCAGTCGATTATCTATGGTATGGCTATCTAAGCCGCTGAAGCTTGGTGTAAAGGACCTCTACAATTCCGTATAGGGAGCGTCTTGCATATCACGGATTTCTCAGTTAAGGAATCTCTCAATTGACCAGGTACATCATCATCATCTGAACCGGAGGCATAGATTCGGCAATTGCTAGTATCACTGTATGCCACTTACGATTCAGGGTTTCTATTACAGGCTCGGGGAGGGTACCTTACTCACCCTCAACCAACTTATCTGCCGTCCAACTGAACGGCAGAGCCGACTTCGGGAGCTGAGGAGGCCATTTTTGCCAAGTTAGAATACCGTAAAGGTAGCATGCTCAACGAATGATGGTGCATGGTTGTTGTGCTGTTCATACCAAGGTCCACGAATCTAAGTCGATATTCCAGCCTCGAAACAACCTACCAAACAGTTACGGCCAGGAGTGGTTTAATTATAGAGCATAGTAGCTTTTCACAACTCTATACCTGCTAATTGTTGAGGAAACTGGACGTTATAGTGGAGATATAAGATCCCAAAAACGTGATGTCTAATTCGTCCGCGGTCTTCGAGTTGCAGGTTTGGTTTCTCTGCCTTAAAATGGGGTATAATAGACGTTAATGCTGTCTTTCTATGTCATTCCTGATAATGCCCTATGTTCCAAAGACCTGTTTCACCAACTCCGATTCACAGCCGCAGCGACGTCATCCACTCGATAATAAGGCGTTTTTGTTTCACGGGGTGGCTTAGAGGACCTATGGCGCGGTGACTTTGCCACAACGTTTGAGCAGACGCGTCCGCCTCATTAACAAGCGGATGGCATTAACTACTGGTATTGTATTTCTGACTGACAATGAAATGAAGCAGGTGGGGTAAACCGCACAGAAAAGCCAATATCCCACTGATGACAAGTCATTTACAGAATCAAGGCTCTGTCATGACGGGTTTGGACCGACGCCAGACGCCACTAGAATCATATCCAAGTTTTGGCAGCCTTCTTTAAGTCACACCACGAGCAGTAGAGTTTCACGTCCAATTGCTCTCACTTTCATCCTCATTGAATCTCGGGTGGAAGCGTCATCCCCTGGTTGCCTTGGGGTTTAAAACTTCTCCTCAAACTGACGATATCTCCTCTAACAGCCTATAGAAGCACTCACTCATACTGTTCAGTTTCTTTCCGGTTGCATTCTGGTGGTGGTGGTTGGAGTCTGAATGGTGGTTGGACATCCAGGCTCCTGGTTTATTGGGATGTCTTCGAGACTAGTCTCTCGAATAGAATAATACCCAACAGGATCGGCGATTTAACTTTTCATACATCTCTATTCAATATACTTATAGAATTATGCTTAAATATAACTATATTATTTAAAGGTTTATTTGTCTGGGGTACTTGGTTCCTTTCTGCCTGTACATATGCATGCTTGAAATAGGTAACTTATGACGATATGGTGATGCACCCTGTCCACCTACCATCCCGTTCTCTCCTTCTCCCTCAACGAACTACACCACTACACCACCACCCCGCAGACAAAATAATACTCGATCGCTTTAGAGTATCTACTACATACGACGCTACTCTACAACCCGTAGCTCGAAGAGCCCCCTTCTTCGACGCCCACTCCTCTTCACACACACCATCCCCCCCTCGCACCCGGTCATCCCTCCGCATCCTACCTCGTGCTACCCTACCAGGGATCTCCAAGTTTGGCAGTTCATCGTAGCATACATCCTGCATTACCATCACTATACCACACCCCGCGATCGTCGCTCACAACCCACCCGAGTACAAAAAGCTGGCAGGAAAGCGTCGCTCAAGTTCCGGCGGTCTCTTCGCTAGGATCAGAATGTTTGGAAGCAACAACAACGGTTCAGCAGACTCCTCCGCTTCCATAACAAATCCGCTCTCTCCGCAAGACGGAAACCCATCGCATTCAACTTCGCTTTCCCAGCCCCGTCGTTCATCGGTTTCATCAGCGCCAGCGCCCCCTGCTATCGATACCAAGTCTGCTGCCGAGAAATCTAGCAACGCGAACATCCCAAAGCGGAAGGGTTCGAAGGCAAGGGAGCTTATTGCATCAGCAAAGAGTTCACTCACCAACATCAACAGCCCCAATACCGAAGAGAAGGAATTTCTCAAAGTTCTGAAAGATGATCCCCAGATTCAGTCTCCGGGCTCCAACAACAATTCTGCAGGCGAATCGAGACCAACTCACAGGAGCACCTTTAGGGTTGGTGTGACAGAGGACAAGAACAGAAAATGTCGAAGAACCATGGAGGATACACATTCCTTTGTGTATAATTTCCTACCTACCCCTGACGAGCTCGTGGATTCTGACAATGGATACTTTGCCATTTTCGATGGGCATGCTGGTACATACGCAGCTGACTGGTGTGGACGGAAGCTTCATGTTATCCTCGAGGAGACTATTCACAAACATCCCAATACGCCCATACCTGAACTCCTTGATATGACATTTACAAACTGCGACAATCAGCTTGAGAAGCTACCCGTAAAGAATAGTGGATGCACTGCTGTATGCGCGATCTTGAGGTGGGAAGATCGTCCTGTTCACAGCCCTAGTCCCGCGGAATCGGCGGACAAGAGCAATTCAGGTAACACAAGCAACGAAAACGCAAAACCCAATGCATCTTCGCAACGCACCGAGAGACAGAGAATTCTATATACTGCAAATGTCGGAGACGCACGGATTGTTTTGTGTCGTAACGGCAAGGCATTGCGACTCAGCTATGACCATAAAGGGAGCGATGAGAATGAGGGAAAGAGGGTCGCCAATGCTGGCGGTCTAATCTTGAATAACCGTGTGAATGGTCAGTGCTACTGTAAATTTACGAGATTGGGCCACTCTGATGTGTTATCTAGGCGTACTGGCAGTTACCCGTGCACTCGGCGATAGCTACATGAAGGATCTAGTGACGGGACATCCCTACACCACAGAAAGCGTTGTCCAGAACGACCTTGATGAATTCATAATTCTCGCCTGCGATGGTGTATGTTTGCTATTCCTATATTACTTCTCTCGCTGACAATCTCGCGATTTTACAGTTGTGGGATGTTTGCTCTGACCAAGAGGCCGTGGACCTCGTTCGCTCTATTCCAGATCCCCAGGAAGCCAGCAAAAAGTTGGTCGACCATGCACTAAGTCAGTTTTCATCAGACAACCTGAGCTGTATGATTGTTCGGCTAGATCCGACTGCAAAGTTTGAGGGGATCAAATCCGACCAATACAAGGGTACGGACAGTAATGACGAAGTTGCTGTTATAGAAGGTGGTATTGCTGCAAAGGCTACAGATGGCGCAGGTAGGACAGAAGACATCATAACCACTTCATCTTCGGCAAAAGAGAAAGCGGAGAAAGGTGCGAAGGGATAGTATATGGAGGATGCGCATGAGTGGATTGGGCTGACGAGAGTTTCAAACCCTGCCAAATCTAGCATATGATTCTAGATGGTTCCAACAAAAGTCGTTGGATGGACAGATTACTCGCTTCTACTTCTCCTATGATAATTGCGCTTGGGGTATCTAGTTTCTTTTGTCCGGGGGTCTTCTTTCGATCGATATTGTCTACCGCTTCCCTGTATGATTTGTATCCCCGCGGTTTCTTTTGGGTATTTGCTGCTGGACTGTTTCGAATAGAAGGTTTTTATTTTTGTAAACTTGGTTGAGAATCGGCTTGCTTGACCTCTACTGAGCATGTTTATAGCTTTCATATCCGTTGGTAGCACCCATTGTCTGATGCTTCAATGTGCATGTTGATAATTAGGTTTCATATCTATATGTCTTTGTTTGTTTATTGGCCTTATATCGTACAGTACGTGCTGTGTCGTCATTTCGCTAAGTCAGGCTTATCGGAAGATCGCCCCGTTACACTATCTGGTTACTAGGGCAACCGTAAGGCACCTCCATCACAACAACAAATATCTAACTCTTTCCCATCCACACACAACAACTCTGCTGGTACTTAGCCACAAGTCGGCTTCTTAACTGGCTCACCTTCGCTACTCTCTCCCCTCATCCTCTCATTCGCCTCCTTGCTCCTTACTTGCAGAGCATCGGCGGTTGAGGTAGTGGTTAGCTCCACTCTATTTATCCTTCGACACATCCGTTTTGTCGCGCACCTTCAACTTCAGTCTATCTTCGCCACGCAATAAATACACGGTTATAGACCACCTGAACCGCCTTTGCGCAATAGAGAGGCATTTTTTCTCCCACTGCGCCGTCGGTTTCATTTAAACAGAACAAGATCGCAATGACAATGGACCACCCACGGCAGTCTTTGCTTGCAGATGAGCTCGCCAATGTCATTGATACCTTACACAGCCTCTTCGATGAGATTGGTCTGGCTCGACATGAGCGCGAAAGTCGCGAAGCAAGTGTCTATGCCGCTATAAGTGCAGCTCTTCACGACCAACTGCGTGTGATGTCACAGTATGTGCTTCTTCCAAGCAGTGTAGTAGGCACTAGCTAAGCTTAGAGTGTAGCGAGAAAACCAAGATGGTAGACGAATGCCATCAGCTAATATCACAGATAAAGCAAATGGAACGATCAATGGCCGGTGGCAACAATGATTATGACTACAACGATAACAACGACTCTAACATCACGACTCCGCTACTTAAGTGCTTGCAGGGACTGAAAGAGAAGCACAAACTTGTAAAGAGGCGCCATGCTGAACGCTATGATTCAGTGAAAAGTATGTATTCAGGTCGCTCACCATCTAGATCGACACTTTGTCTAAGAAATGTTTGTAGAATTGGTACATGCGCTAGATACATACGCTTCACGACTCGAACCGTCCGTTGTCCAGATCCATCTCCCTCCCATCACGAACGATCCAGCTTCGATCGCATCTTTCGACTTGTCAGAAGCATATTACGACCGGCTAGAGCAGGAGTTCAACCGAATATACGAAGAATTCACGCGTCGAGTATCCACAGTGGCAGCACTGGCAAAGGAGATAATCAACCTCTATGCTGAGCTGGGTATTCCTAAGGCACAGCTCGACAGGTCAATAGTGGAGTATGGTGCAGCAGAGCCAGAAAGATTGGGTTTGAGTAAGGACGATATAGACCGGCTCAAGTCAAAAAAGTCGAAACTCGTTGACGAGCGTGAGCGCCGGAGGTCCAAAGCGGAGGAACTTAAAAGGGATATCCAGGAGTTATGGATAAAACTTGGAATTGAAGAGAATGAAAAAAAGCTGTTCCTGGCAAAGCACAGGGGCTGTGATGTGAGGACTATCCAAGAGGTGAGATCCTATGGACCGTGAGATATTCGGATGATGTTAACCTTTACGCCATAGCTGGAGGATGAACTTAACCGACTGCTAGAACTGAAGAGGGAGAATCTCCACGTTTTTGTTGAAGATGCTAGGCAGATTCTCCAAGAGCTGTGGGATAAACTCTACTTTTCAGAAGATGATATCATGGACTTCTCCCCAGCACATTCTGGTAATGGACCTTCAGAGGCAACCACCTTGACTACGACTAATACCGTCTAGATGTTTACACTGATGCGCTTCTTTCTGCCCATGAAATGGAGATTTCTCGCCTCGAGGCCCTTCTGGAAGAGCGCTTACCAATCCTTGCCCTCATCAACAAGCATCGCGACCTTATGGACGACAAGGAGCAGCTTGCTGCTTCCGCTAACGACTCTTCACGATTGATGGGCCGTGGCGGCAATGGAGCTCGTGACCCCACTCGCTTGTTGCGCGAAGAAAAGATGCGGAAACGCATTGCTAAGGAGCTTCCTAGAGTTGAGGTGGAACTGAAGAAAGCTCTGGAGAAATGGGAGGACGATTACGGAGAGCCACTTCTTGTCAAGGGCGAAAACTACCTTGAAACGTTGATGCGCCTCTCGCCAGTTGCGCAGTCCAGAGCTACCTCTGCGAAACCTTCCGCAGCCGCTACCAACACCAGAGGGAGATCGAATACCATGTCATCCCTCAGTTCATACAGTACCCAGAGCACACAGCGCGCTAAATCACGCCCCAATATCAAGGAATCAACACAGGTGAAACCCCCTGTGCGATCGAAAACCCCAACAGCTCGACCGAAGACACCTGCTGGCGGGCAGCTGTTCAGTAGCGGGGCCTCCACGCTTGGCAGATCGACTGGGAGGAATTTGGCTTCTGCAATGGGTGGTAGAAGCACTCCTGCCTTAGGGGGCAGAATTCCCCAACCAGCTAGTGGGAGTATATCGCCGACCCGTATCAACAGACCTGCCTCCAACGAACGTATGGGCCCACCAACTACTTCTACCATAGGTAGAAATGCTTCCACAAAACGCAAACTTGGTGCTGGAAATGTGCTTGGAGCAGCCCCCAAGATGCAGCAACTACAAAACGAGCCTCAGAAACTGACGCCATACATGCGACATCAGCTTGAGCAAGAGCGACGAGAAGCTGAGGAGATGCGGTCGTCCCAGGGAAGCAGGAGCATTCGAAGCGTCAGCCCATATGGTAGCGAGGCGCACTATAGTACCTATGGCGACTCACAGGAAGAAGAGGACAGACGGGATACTCCTAGAGCAAACACTTACCGACCAAATTCTAAGAATTATAGCGAGTATGATTCTTCAGCTAGAAGCCAAACATCTGGGTCTAACTCGAGAAACTTTAGCTCCAGCACAATCAGCACAATCAGCAGCATCAGCACTCCAGGAAACAGCGGCAGCGAAAACTGGGAAACATTTGGCGAAGAAAGCGAATATGGAGATGACGCTGATATGGATCCAAGGGAAGCATACTATCGTCAAAAGGCTCGGGATACTTATTCATCTCACGATAAGAGTGTGGGCCTTGTGCGGCCGAGCAGCCATGATGATGAGTGGATGAGTGAAGCTGCCTTCTAGGCGGGAATGCGGAAAAAAAAACGGCGTGTACTGGCTGGGTTTCATTATGATATTTCAGTTTCCTTTGGGTATAACTAGTCTTTCAGCAACTCATTTACTTTTGGTATGGCTTTCTTTGTAACCTTGAGCTCACTCTTCCTTTTGGTATAGTTTCCTTTGTAACAATGGGGTTCTCTTTTCCTACATACTTGTTGTTTTCCTTGTGCAGCTGTGTTTCTCTGTAGCTTCGATACCCCAGTATATTTGTTAACCTGTCCAGATCTTCTCGTGCGACGATGAATGGTATGGTGAATGGCGTTAACATTTACCTTACCAACGAAGGCACGAGGCAACGAACATCTTGGAGCTTTGTATCCGCATGTTTATGTTTTTCTCAGGTATGTGTGTGGCTATTCGGGCGGGCTCTCTTGAACTACGAGGAATGAAATGTGTCATGAGTGTTTGTTTGTCACTTTCTTCTTTTTAGCAGGCCTTTGGTTATTCTTGTATGTCCTCTTCTCCGTTGTGTATCTTGCGACCTTATCTGTTTAGTTATCTTCTTTCGAGTTCCTTGCGTTATTGCGTTTGTGGGGGTGGAATGCTACTGCTTTCCTGCCATGTATATCATAGGTCATGAATCGAGTGTGTCGTTCTTGCACAGTGACTGAACATCAACGTCGGTACTGATGAAACCACTCATACCCGGGTCTTCTCTGCTTGTTTCAGGAAGTGTTTGATGACAGTCATCACAGCTGCAATCAGCTTGAGATCCCGGTCTGGTGCTTCCATGTGACTTATCGTGAGCGCAAGCGAGGGGAGCGTCTCCAGGCTATTGGGACCCATGAGCTGTGGTTTGTAGGGTTAGGTGTGTACATTTTGTGGCCTTTTTTTATTAAGCCGCAGATTTTTCGCCGACAAAGAACCTTTGTCTCTAAGTTATTTTTTCCCTATCCTCTTCCATCTCCACTCCACTCGACAATCACCACTCAGAAATGAACTAACCCCACCATCTGCTCACAGCAAACCAAGAAACTGGTACGTTCTTATTTCCTGCTACCAGCCCATACTGCACAACGAACACAAACTTTTGCTATGATGATTTTATACAATTCAATGCATAGTTCAACTGAGGTCTACTAGCCAATGTTGAGAAAAACATCATCATGTCTTTCACCCCTATCTGATTGCGTAGTTGTGTTTCTTGCTTTTTCATCCACGTCGTTTTCGAGGTGCGGGGCAGCAAGCTAACGACGAGTGAAAAGATTCTAGATGCAATTGCGCCAGACGAAAGGGAGGGGTGGAGATGTGTGGTTTGGTGATTTAGATGAATATAAATGGATTTTTACCAGCGACTTGATGCTCGCGTGATGTGATTGATGCCGACTTTGAGATGCGTTTACTCATCCACTCATTGCTAATCGTACTGCTTCCCCAACGTTATCGTGTTTGCGTTGATTGATACGGAAGCCGACATCGCCTCGTATCCAGGAAACAATGGCGGGCGGGCCGCTAAGGTCGTCGGCTGCGAAGACAGATGATTGGTCGTTCCGCCACTGGGTGTGACGAATCTGACTACGTAAGACTCACTTGCCCAAGTCCAAACATGACTTACCCCAGCCAGACTAAAATTTTCCTCCAGGCTCACCATGGAAAAGCCACTGGATTCGGACGCTACGTTCTAGCAGAGAGCTACATTCGATTCGCCAATGGCTCTGATGCTGCCGACTGACATCGAGAAGCTCCAACATCTCCAAAATGAACCATCAAACACCCTCTTAAACACTACCTCTGGCTCCGAGCTCCCGCCCAACAACCCCGAGAGCGCCGACACAACCCTCAAATGTGAACCCTCCCCCTGCAATTCCCACCCATCAAACCGTGAAAACTCCCCCCCTCCTCCCCTCCAACACATAGGCTCTACCCTCTCCCCCCGACACTCCGGCGGCGATTTCCCACCCAACCTCGAAAACGCCGACCCCAAGCCCCCGACCTCCCCCCCACCAAACTTCACACACATCCATGCACACCTCGTCATCTTCAGTATCTTTGGCACGCTCGCGCGGTTGGGCCTAAGCGCACTCACCGCATACCCAGCCTCCCCCATCGGCGGCGTCGTATGGGCAAACTTTGCGGGGTGCGTGGTGATGGGGATCCTCGTGTCCGACCAGGCACGGCCGCTCTTGGAAAACACCAGGACGCTGTACGTAGGCCTGACCACGGGCTTCTGCGGATCCCTCACGTCCTTCTCCTCCTTCGAGTACGACGCCTTCCGGCTCCTTGCCAATGTCTCCCCCACGCACGACTGGGCGTCCGCCGGGAGCAATGTCATGGCACTGTTGGCGTACGTCATCGCCACGTTCGCGCTCTCGCTGGGCGGACTACAGGCCGGCGCACACATTGCTAGCTTGCTCCCGCGCGAGAAGCTCCGTCTTCCGCACACGGCCAGAGCCGTGGTGGGCTGGGGCTGGGGCTGGTTCATACTCCCGCTGTCTCTCAGCGCCTGGGTCGGCGCCGTGGTCATGTCCGTCTTCCTCCCGCACTGGCGCGACGGCGCCCTCTTTGCGTGCGTGTTCGCGCCGGTGGGGGTGTGCGCGCGCTTCTGGATCTCGCGGGTTCTGAACCCCCGTGCGCCCCAGTTCCCGGTGGGTACGTTCTGTTGCAATATCTTGGCGACGGCGGTGTTGGCGGGGATGGGGGTGGGACGGGCACGATATGTTGGGGTGGGTTGTGGGGTTATGAAGGGTGTGGCCGACGGGTTCTGTGGGTGTCTCAGTACCGTTTCGACGTTTGTCACTGAGCTGAGGGGACTACGGGTGAAGCAGGCGTATGTGTATGCCATTATCAGTATGGGGGTGGGGTTGGGGGTTGTGGTGGGGGTGTTGGGGGGTTGGGTAAGTTTTTTCTGTTGCTTGATTAGGGAGATGCTGATGATGTGAATAGACTTGGGCAAAGGGGGGGTTGACGGAGTTTTGTTAGACGGGGAACTGGGATGGATGGGAATGCCGCTGGATAGAAATGGATTGATGTCCATAGATTCGCCTCATAGATACAGACCAACAGCACCGTTACGGGGCGGCACAAATGCACCTAAATCACCACTAATTACTCGCATGGGCTGAGACAAAGTAGTGGCATAATCTAGATGAACCGTCAATTCACCGGATCTAATGCAATGCACAATTGAATCATTTCCATAAATATTATTTATGCTCATCACATTCCACATTCCATTCGTACAAAATTTCATCTCTCCCCTCCCCCGGTTTCCCTCACCTACATCAACAACTTCCTCTTCGGTGCTGGCTTCTTATTCGGCGGGTTCCTCATAGTAACCACAATAATAATGATAATAAGTATAACCATCAAAATCACTATACCGATAAGTAAACACCACCACTTCTTCCTCCTCGCGCCCCTAGCCGAATCAACACCTTTATCCAGATTCTCAACCGCCTTCTCCACATCGTCATTCACGTGCAGAACCGCCTCGTCGATCTTTTCGGTCAATGGCTCCGAGAGCATCACTTGCTCTTCCATCTGCTCGAACAGCAGCACTAACTCTTCCAGAGTCTTTTCGATCCGGGCGATATCCTGCTGTCGCTCCCGGACTGCGGTGGCGACACTCTTGGCAGACGCGGAGCGGTTGCTGTTCAGAAGTGCTTGCGAGAAGACTTGCGTTTCGCCTGAGGAAACGGCGTGCTCGATTTCTTCTGCGGTCGCGGAGGGGTTGACGATGCGGTACTGGCGCGCGAGGAGCTCGTTGTAGCGTTTGCGGTAGACTCGTTCCGTCTATTCACCCCCCGATCATCAGCATGACATCCAAAAAAATTAAGGTATTAAAGGCGGGTGAGGTTACGTTTTCAAAATCCCTAACCGCAGCCTGAAGATCCCGTTTCGCCTTTTCAAACTGTCCCACCTTCGTCCTTGACTCGGCATAATCCCCATCTCGCCCGGTCAGCATTACATCGACCTCCAGCGCCTTCAAAAAGTCCTTCAATGCCTTCGCCTGCGCGGAACACTCCGCGACTGCGGCCTCGAGCCGTGCCGAGGCGCCGGAGGTGTATCCGGTTGCGGATTCTGTCGAGCGTAGTGCCGCATCGTGAAGACTCGAGACGTCGTTGATTTGTGCGGAAAAGGTCTGCAGTTGCGTCGTGAAATTTGAGATCTCGTTGAGGAAGTGTTGAAGGGCAAGCGGGGTTTCGCCGGTCTGCGGTAGTAGAGGAATTGAGGATGAGCCGTAGGGCTGAGGATGGGAAGGTTAGCTAGCTCGACGGTAGGGCAGAATATGGGGTGGAGGGAACCAACACTTGACATTGCTTCAGATTCGGAGATGCAGGTAGAAAAGCTTCTCTTTGCAATAACGTCGGTTACCTGGGGGTTGCTATAAGTTTATGTAGGTAGGGCTGAAGAGCTGAATTGCTGCGGCTGAATGGGAGGTCAGTCGCCTATAAACTTTGGGTGACACCTGGCTGTGCTCGACAGGATGCACCCAAGTGGAGTACAGTAAGATAAGCCAGGCTACTGAGGGGGAGGCCTAGCCGTCGAATGTCAGCACCATACATGTATCCCTAAATAGATGGCACTGAATATGATACTGCTGAAGATCCACCATTGTCAGCAAGTGTGATACCTCTGCATGAACCCTAACCTTTGCATGATAAGCGCTGCTGCAGCTTCATTATCAAGCTTCCCACGGTCCTGGTACAGCCAATGAACCCAGCCGATACTTTCAAAGCACATGCCGGAACGAAGTACTCCAGCGCAAAAAGCATGCAACTGCGGAGAAATCGAATGAGGATTTGTTGGATAGGAATGTCGTCCCGCCACTCGATGCGAACATGTGCCTTCTCTTCAGCTCACAGAAAAACGAATTGGGCAGAATCTATGGCTGCTTTAGGTGTGGAAAGAAGTTGTAAAGAGGCTCTAGAAAACTTACATCCACACCATTTCTACTTGCACTGTTATCCGCTTAGTTTCTCTTTGGTTAAAACCCATAGATACTCGTCACCAGCATCTTCACCACTACCTCCGCCACTACAACTATTAAGCTTAATTCGGCAACACAACTCTAATAGCGAGCCAACCTCTTATACCGCACCGCCTTTTTGAGCGTCGACAATGGTCGACAATACTAGTACCTCAGTTTCCTCATAAATAACATTCAACTCTCCACCAGCGACATGGACGTTGTGGCCGCTCGGGTGAGGAGGTGTACTCTACACCGATATTGCGCACACACTACTGGTCGAAGGATATGGAGGCGTTTTGGGTGTAGTGTATATCAAACTCCTGGGATCGAGGATAGCCCGCACCCGTCGTTGGAACTGTCGCGGCTGGATCCCTACAGGCGGTTTCAGATGTACCTTGACACTACTAACGATAACTCAGTTTTTCCGGCAAGGCGGCGGCGGGGACATTGGCAGGAGTTAACGGGATGGCAGGACTGCTTGTCAAAGTATCATATTGTGGGTCTGCTTTCGATATCGGGCAGCTGTATGCATCCAGGCCGGTTTTTTTTGCGACGGGTACATGCATAGGAGCCCGCAAAGCGGCTGGGCAATATCTCAACAACCCCTGCGGTGCTGGTACGTTTCGTAGGCTTAAGGTTCACTATGCTTCAAGTATTTTCATCTCGTCTTGAGACAGTCTCAGCCCACCCTTTTCAAACAACCTACTCTTTCAGATTCACGCCTTCCTGTCGCTTCTTGCCATCTGCCTTAAAATACTCTGACTGCTTCCCCCACTTGCTCCCCAGCGAATGTTAACTTCAGAAGAAGCTTGTCCTTGGTCCCCAGAGCGGGTGATCTATGATAACGCTGGATACGGGTAGTGCTTCCGTCATTGGTGCCGGCGGTGGGTGGAAATGCTTGTTGATGATAACTCCTGTGGAGCCGCGTGGCAGTGGGTATGTGGCCAATGTCAATTCCGGATGTCATGTGTGGCATATGGCATCTGTCTGTCGAAAAGAAGACCCACTGTGAAAAGACAGCTCGCCGTGCGGCTCCGGCTTTGTTTTCAATCAGGTTGCTGACTGTGACCAAGGAGGGTCGAGTGATATAAAATATCACAAAGGTACCGAGCTCAAAAGAAGTGATGGTAGGGTAGCGGAACGATCTCGAATGGATTGCAAACGAAATATATCGAATGAAGTATTTGTGTGATTTATAAATAGGTCCAAGTAAGGTGATGTATAGTACTGCAATAATATAGTACTCAAGTCTGAAGTAATGTTGGTGTTGAGCGAGCTCGGGACCGCCGAAAACGAAAGCGACTCCGAGGACAGCATATCATTTCACCCCCTTTCTCCTTCCTAGCATCCACTCAACTTTAGAATAACATTGCTGGTGATTATCGCTGAATAAACCCTAACCTCTCAAAGTTTTTGTGGGCGAGGCTGTAACTCCCTGGTTGAGCATTGAAGAGGCACTTGTGCTGCTGTACCGGTATACACTTCTTTTAGGAAATAAACAATCAGCAGCCTTAGATATGGCACCGACCAGGATGATAGGAAAAGGCGATGGCCAAAATGTCGAGCGATAATCGGTGCGTCAGCATTACGAGTACACGCGTACTCAGGAACATATCGCGGGCTCTGCAGCACCTCTATTCCCACTGACTGGCTCTATTCATCTCCTCGACCTCTTTCCCTTTTAGCGCCAACCATCGATCCACCAGCATCTGATTCTCCTTCTTACACTCTTGCTCTCGCTGCAAAACCATATTCAGCTCCATCTCCTGCGCCAACATCTCATCCTGAACATTTTGAAACTGCCGATCCTTGATTCTCGCCTCGTCGGTCAGATCTTTGCACCGTCGCTCCAGCCGTAGTCTTTCCTTCTCGGTTGCCTCGAGTCGTGTGGTCGCCGTTGCGAGCTGCGATTTCAACGTGTCGTTGGAGGAGGCGAGGGTCTTGACTTGGGCTGTGAGTGATGATTGTTGTTGCTGTGCGAGCGCGAAATCGGAACGTAGTCGCGAGAGCTCGTCATTCGCGGGGGTTCCGGAACGCGCATTGAGGGTGCCGCTGCCGGTTGATATCGCCAGAGGGGCAGAACCCACAGAGGGAGATGGTGGAACTTGGGCGGTGGAGGACTGTGCTTGGTAGAGTCTTTCGGCGAGAGCACCGTCTGCACCAGAAAGAAAGGTTAGTGGTGCTAGTTAATGCGAAGGAAGGCAGGATGGAGAGGGGTGGTGGGATAGAGCAGGAGCTATGAGCATACACGCGGAGATGATGTCATCGAGAGCTTTCTCGCGGCGGTCTCGGGTTTGGAGATCGGATAGGAACGAAGCTTGCCATGGAGGTCTTGTCGATACAGACGCGGAGGAGGCCATTATCGGTACTGTTATTGGGTTGTATGTGGTTCAGAATGATCTGGGTCGCGTGAGCACCGGGAAGTTACAGTTACATGTGCCTAGGGTTAGGGTAGTGTCTGTTTCGACGTCGATACTGATACTTATAGTATCTCCTCAAACGCCAATACGGTCCTCACCATAAGTGATAGAAAGCTCCACCGGCGACTATGGAAAACCCCATAAGAATAGATGTTACCGTCTCCAGTCTGTCCCCGTTTTTCCTGCCACATTGCTACTCCTCCAAATGGACAACTTTACTGCCGGGGCAGAGTATCGTCTAATGACATTGACTACGAGATTCAAGGCTGCTACAGCATGGAATTCCCAATGTATATAACCGTCCTTTTAATATGTTCCTTTAGCATCGCTTGAACCGCGAATTCTTCTACAATCTATCCATATATCACTAAGTCACCAAACCATCACCAAACAACAAGTCCACCCCGACAATTCCAAGTACACTCTCAACGAACGCACTCTCCACCAGCTCCATACCTAACACACCTCCTTCACCGCCATTCACCCGCTTTCCCATTCCGAAACCCCTCTCCATCAAAGCCCTCTCCAGCCCCTCCCGTCCAATCTTTCCAAACCTCCCCTCCATACAACGCCGCCTATAAAGCCCCCAAGTACCCTCCAAAATCCCCAGAAAATACCACCCCGCCTCCTCAGCAGCCAACGTCTCCTCCAGCCCCATCTCGCTCGCCAACACACTCACCCTCAACACCGCAAAGAAGCCATGATAGAATCCAGACAATATCTGCACCTCCACTTCCTTCTTATACGCCATACCCTCGAAGAAGTGGACAAGCCCTCTCATTAACCCCATTCTCAGATCAGCCACGCATTTCCCGAAAAGCACGGATGAGGATGTGATCTGGATACGCTTCAACACCGCCAACAGCAGCTGAATCACTGCAAGAACACCCTCGGTGCGCCCCACCGACGGCGGAATCTCTTCAAGTCGCGAGAGCTGCGTCGTAAGGACCACGGTGACGAGGCTGCAGAGCGGCGTGTTCCCACCAGCTTCCTCGTTCCCAAGCTCCCTGGTTACTGCTGCGGAAACACACGCCATTGCTGCGGCCACAAGCTGCGGCTCGCTCACGAAGAAGAGTGTTCTAAGACACTTCAACACCTCTCCTCCAGCTACCCCGCTTTGCTCGCGCACCTTTTCCCATTCCACTGTGTTGGCCTCATCTCTTTCTTTTGCCACCACTGCAACCTTCCGTTTCTTCTTCGTCCCAATTTCAGCAGTAGCGGCAGCGGATTCCAGCTGCTTTACTTTCCCTTCAAGCACGAGACGAGTCCGCTCCTCCTCCTCAGCGCGGGCACGCCAGAACCCTACTGCGTCGAGGTGAAGATCTTTCACCTCTCGCGGACCAGAAGCGACATGGTTACGTAGGAGCTGGATATACTCGCGGGTTGACAATGTTGCGGGTTTGGAGCGGATTATTTGAAAGGCCTGGGGCTAGTTAGTGAGTGTGAAGAAGGGAGGAAGGAGGGCATTACGAGGGCGAGGCGGCACTTAGAGGCGTTGGGGAAGGCAGCTGCCAGTTCTGCTGGTAGATGATCCATCAGTTTAGCGGTGGGAGATGAGAGGTGGAGAAGATGGCACCTTGAGTCACTCTCATCGATTTCCACCGAGATGCCCTAGGGGTTAGAGAAATAGTGTCTCGACATGAACGAAACTAGGATCAGGTAAATGGCTGTTCTAACTTCTGTATCTAACCCATTTATTTATATAATCAATCAGGAGGTGCGATGCTTTGCTTTCTCCTATTGTCAATCCTACTCCGTCCAGGTACTGTACAAGCCCGCAGCCCAAAAACAATATCCTACCTTCAGATCTGAAGGGAAGAAATATCAACCGTAAAGCAAGTTACCGCGCCTCAAGCTCCGAGATAAAACAAGTAAAACAAAGAAAACCAACCCAAAGGACCGTTAAATGTTGTCGGTAGCGCGCAGGCTAAGGAGGAAACGTGCATGCAGCTCGATCCAAACCGTGTAAAGCGATACAGTAACCAACTCACCAATCTCAGTCATCCCGAAATAATATTCTAAAAGGACACCTCACGCCGCTTCCAAAACGAAAAGCAAGAATGAAAAGAAACCCCGGATATGCAAAAACTCTATAATTTACTCCTAATTCCCTCAAGCCGGAATTTGACGTCCTTCAATGTCTTTGATGTCGGTTTCCAATTCTTAAACTGTTCTAGGAGGTGTTCACATTCGGCGGCGAGTTGAGTCCGGACAATCGTTTCTTCTAGCATACCCCTTAGGCTCCAAGGCAGGAAATAGGGATTGCTATTGGTTGGTATCTCAAATGATGCAACTCTTAAAGGAACCCCTGGACAATCTGTCGTCTCTAAGGCATGGCGAACACCAAGACTATAGCAAGATGTTAGCTTGGGTTCAGGTTCCGGTTGTGGCAATAGGACTCACTCATATACAGCGCCGTCATTGTAAATCCTTGAGTGGCCCTCTCCACCATACAGACTTCCTGCCAGTGGTGAACTTAACTCACGAATTAATCCGTGGTCAGAAACGCCAAGGTTCCTCAACTTCATGGCGAAACCCACGAGATGACTGAGGAAGTCTGGCGCGTGAACCCTTCCATCGACGAAGACAGCTCGATAAATGTAAGGATGCGAGATATTTGTCATGGTAGAAGACTCTAGGGGAACTAGCTGATCGTCGATACTACCGACGTAAAGGATTCGTACGTTGTGAGCCAACACTGTTCTGAGAGCCTGAATGTACTTCTTGGATACTGTGCTCTCCTGTTTCTGAAATTCAAATAGCTCTCTGGCGGAACCAGTCAGAAGAGTTGTTGGAAGGTGACCGAAAGGCCCCAGATTTATTCCAGCCATAGCCGTGAATCCAATCCTAGCATTGTCCACATATCCTTCTTCTATAAGTCGAGCCAATAGTTGCATGCCCACAACTACACCTTGCGAGTGAGCGGCCATAAGTACGAAGTCTGCTGAGCGAACATGATCCATCCAATTTTGTAACAGCTTCCAGAGCATTTCTACACGGTCTGCCACTTTTCCTTCACCTTCAAGGGCAATCTTTTCTACCTCCACCTCCACACCATTCTTCTCAGCCCATCGCTTAATTGAACTAGCGGCGTGATTGGCAAATCGAATAGATGTTCCTGTTGGCTCGCCTAAGACGGTGCGAACAAGCCTCATGGGAAAGAAGCCATGCACTCCTATGGCCACTGCCTTCTTTATTCGTGGGGTTTGTTTTGCTATGTATAAATTATCTTTAGACAGAGGTGTGTGTCTAAAAATCTTAGTGAATTGTTGCAACATAGATGGTTGGCCAGGACGACGGTAACATGTCTCAAACGCTGGTAAAAGATGGTTCTGCGGTAGCATCATCTTCTGCAACTTCTTCTTCGCTGCACTGGTTTCGGCTGCTGCTACCTTCGCTGCACTGGTTTCAGCTGCTGCCACAATTGATGCATTGGATGGTAGCAAAGCAGGAGAAACTGTTCTATTGGTCTCGGCTTTGGGCGGTGCTGCTGGTTTCGCGGGGGCTATTTTCGAGGTGGTTGACTTTGACTTGGATGACCTGGGAGTCTCTGGCCGAGGGTCCTCTTGGAGTAACGAGACAGCAGATGATGATTTACTGGGGGTTGACGGCATTTCAGGCTGCTTTACTTTGGCCTTTTGTGGGTTGGATTCTGATGGAGCACCAGCTACAGCAAGCTCCCCTTCGGTAGACGTGGTAGTGTTCACATCTGCTGGTTTTGCCGAAGACCAAAAAGCCCATGCATATCCCCTGTTGGGGGGCGTGACTGAAGCTGTTGCTGGTTCGGGCTGTAGTAACACATTCGCAGTTGGTACAGGTGTCGATGCCGGTTCAGCAATTGATGGTGGAGGTGTTGGTGCACGAGGTTGCGATTTCGGTACCTCTAGTAATGTCTCGTCCGCAATCTTCACATCCAGTGTAGTTATTGGTGTTGCTTCAAGATCGCCTCCCCAGAAACCGAACCACGACCGAGGGCGCACCGACTTTATCGAATCTGCTGAGCCGTCAATCCCTGAAACCGAGCTCACTTTATTCTCTTGTTTCGGTTCCTCTGGCGGCGGCGGTTGTGTCTCCGGTTCTTTCACGGGCTCCTCTATTAAAGGTACCTCTGCCACAGGCTCCTCTGCCACAGGCTCCTCTGCTACAGGCTCCTCCTCTATGGGTTCCTCTGTATGCTCCTTTGTGGGTTCCTTTGTAGGTTCCTTTGTATCCACAGGTTCTGGAGTAGCAGGCGCTGCTTGTGTACCATACCACCACCCAGATAGAGGAATCCAGGAACTTAGTCCCTGCCCAGTCGAAGGATTTGATTGAGCAGGAGCAGGAATATCGCCTTTCGGAGGATCTACAGGCGCAGGTTCTGGTTCTGGCTCTGACTCTGATTCCGGTTCTGGCTCTGGCTCTGGCTCTGGTGCCGGCGACTCTGATCTCGACTCTGGGGCAGGAGTCTCTTGCGGTAGAGCAGCCATGGGAGGTACAAAATTCATTAGCGAAGGGTTAGGAAATGTAGTTGTCGAAGCGCTATGTTGTGCATACTCCTCGTTCAGCCTCGTATGAGACTTCTTGTCGGACGGAAGCTTGTCAGGTACTGCGAGAGTAATTGTAGCTGTCGATTCTTCAACTGCTGAAGAGTTCGAGGATTCCCTAGCAACATGCTCCTGAGCAACTTGAATAACTGGTGCGGACTTCTGACCGGATCGTGGCCAGGTACCCTTTTTACCAAACCATGACGTTCGCTTGCCATAGTCCTAAAGAGGCGATCAGCTGAGTTACACACCGAAGTTAACAATCCCATGTCTCACATACATCAGCATCGTTTGATGTCGTACTTCGACCCTGCCTGCTCAACTGTGAAGTTGTCGTAGAAGGCGTCGACCGTGCCGCAGCGGAGGCGAGAGACGTGGTACTCGTCTTCCGAGCTGGAGTAGAAGGGCGAGATTGTGTGGATTCGCCCGCGGCGTGTATTGTCGAAACAGCAGGCAAGGGAGCACCTGTAGGAGGAGTGGTGGTGGTTAGAGTCGAGCGAGGACCAACGTTTCTCTTGGAGCTGGTCATGGTGCTCCTCCGAAGGAAGGCGGCAAAAGAGGCAAGTTGAGAGATCTGGCGAGAGTACGACAGCACGCCAGCCGTTAGGTATTTATGAAGGCGGGGATGATGGCGTTGTCCAAGATGCTGAGCTGGTCGAGTGGTTAAGAGAGAGGTAATGTAGTTGGTTGGCTAGTGACAGGTGGTTGGAACCTGCGAAAAGCGAGAGCTACCTTGTCGTCCACCCCTATGGTTGGGGTGGTAGCCTGGCGACTAGCGTACTGAACCCATCGATGGGTTAGGGTTCACAAGTTTAATCAGTTAATCGCAGCCGAGATATTCAGAAAGGACTTATGAAGAAGACAAAGAAGCAGAAATCATCGCTCAGTTTCATTTCTGGGGATTCAGCGGCAATGCTCAGACTTAGACACTCTTCACTCTGGTAGTGAGGAGCAGCTCGACTCAGACCCTGTGACGCCGTCGATGCATCACATCCCAACAACTTGGTCTTGAGTCTGAGTCGGTGACACACAGTGAATGGTGGAAACCTCGCTGCGGCTGTTAGGCGTACTCTTGGTCCTGCTTAGCACCACGTAACCTTCCATTCCACGCTCTGCAACGCTAACAACGAGAGCAGCTGGGCAGCCGGCTCAATTTGTTCCATCCTCAAAACTACTAATTGCGTTGGCCAAAGCTACTGGCCGCGAAAATGCACTCCTTTATCGCTCGCGGAGCCCTGCTGCTATCTTCATTGTTTGTCGCAGTCTCCTATGCCTCATCTGAGATCGAATCGAAGCTTGTCCTGCCCGCCAGTTTCACTCCTCCCCCAGTCTTCAAAAACACCAACCTCTTGCGAACAATAGACCTTACTAAACCATACTCGAAAGAGATCATTGCGGTAATAGCCGAGAATATTTCTGGCAAGAAGCAAAGCGAGTACTTTGTTCCTTTTGATAAAGATGTGGTGGATCGAGTGAGCTACGTGGAAGCAACGGACAAAAAAGGACCTCTCAGAAGGTTCGAGGTATCGAAAGTGGAATTCAATCCGGAGAGGTATGTCGAAAATATGAATTATACACCGAAGCATCTGACGCAATGTGGACAGCCCTACACAATACTACCGTGTCCTCCTTTCAGAACCTCTCGAGCACGGAAAGCAAATCACCCTGCAGCTTGCAATTGGAATCACCGGCGTCGTGTGGCCTGTTCCAGCCGAGATTACGCAGAGCGACAAGCAATTCCTCAAATGGACCGGAACGAAATACGCCCCCAGCGCATACGTTACGGAGAAGCAGAAGACTAAGATCAAGCTTCCCAACAATGAAACGCCGGAATTCACTAAGCTTTCTCCCAAAGCCGACGGTACTTCGGACCCTGTGAAACTAGGCTCTACCTTCACTTACGGACCCTATGAGTCTGTCAAACCATCGCAGAAGGGCGGCGAGACTATCTCAATCCGATACGAGTACACTAGTCCTGTCATCGGTGTGGATAAGTTCACGCGCGAGATTGAGGTCTCGCATTGGGGCGGCAATATCGCCTTTGAGGAGAAGTACTCGATGACCAATATTGGTGCTAAACTCAAGGACAACTTCTCGCGCGTTACATGGGCGGCGACCAGTTACTATAACCCTCCTACAGCTGCGATCAAATCTTTAACTTACAACTTGAAGGTTGGCGCATTAAACCCATACTATACCGACGAAATTGGAAACATCTCTACCTCACGCTTCAGAAGTAATGCTCGTGAGGCGCACCTTGAGCTCAAGCCGAGGTTTCCCATATTTGGTGGCTGGAACTGTTCCTTCACTCTCGGATGGAACCATGATCTTAGGGAGTTTGTACGAGGCAAGCCGAATGGTGAAGACTTTGTGCTCAGGGTTCCGTTTTTGGAGGGACCTAAGGAGCCTGTTGTATTTGGAGAGGTTTCAGTTACTGTCATTTTGCCCGAGGGCGCAACGTAGGCTCCCCGTCCTCACAATCAACAGGAAGCTGGCCTAACATGATTGTAGTGATGTTAAATACTCTGTACCTATCCCTATCATCAAGGAGGAACGCTATCTCCACAAGACTTTCATGGACACTATCGGCCGGACTGCTCTCAAGCTTTCCCTCACTAATGTTGTTGACGAGCAGCAACACAAGGAATTGATCGTAACCTACCACCTCCCAAAGATGGCTGCCTATAGAAAGCCGTTTGTGATTTTCACAGCACTGTCAACGCTCTTTTTGTTTTCATGGGTCGTCAGTAAGATTGACACGAGAATTGGGAAGTAATGATTGGGAGAAGAGGCATGACTCGGTGTAGTTTTAGGACTGGGACGGCTTACCTTTTTGTGTATCCCTTTTTTTTTCTTTTTTTTTGCTCGCGCTGCGTTTCCAGCAATTTGTTTCTTATATGGAAGGCCGTGATTCCCCGTGTATTCTCAAAAGTCAATGATCTTGATTCCACATGCAGGCACTAGATAATGCACCTAAATGGTAGACCATTTCACCAGCGGAGCGAGAGGCTTGATGTTGATACGATGAATCATGGTGAATCATGTATGCGAGTGATCAACGATCATAATTATATTGTGTTGCTGAACCCATGAAACTCTATTCTTAGCATTTACCTCTCACTGCCATGTCTACTTCATCCCCCACCCTAGCAACCCACATTCACAATGAAATCCCACCTCTCACGACCATTACGACTCTATCATACACTCCCTAGACGAACCTATGCAACTATTGGAACGCAGCGGCTAAAGCAGTTCCTCAAGATCTCAGATGAAGTTCAAGCCGCAATCTCCGGGGGAAAACCAGTCGTAGCTCTGGAGTCGGCCATCTACACCCACGGTTCACACCCACCCCTACCTCTGCACACTTCAATGCTAAGTAACTGAATTACAGGATTCCCCCACCCCCAAAACCTAGAACTCGCCCAAGCGATCGAAAAGACAATCCGCGACAATGGCGCAGTTCCAGCGACAATCTGTCTCCTCAACGGAAAGGCCACCATTGGTCTCAACAAGTCGGAGCTGGAACAGATGACGGATACCGCGGGGAAGAAGGAGGCGATGAAGATTTCTAGGAGAGATCTAGCATATGCTACTGGTGTTGTGGGTCCTCTCTGCCTGAAAGACAGAACGCAGGTTAACATTGCAGTCTTTTAACGATCCTTCGCGCACCTTCGTCGGCGGTACTACAATTGCAGGAACAAGCGTCCTCGCGCACATGGCGGGGATCAGAGTCTTTGCTACCGGAGGATTGGGTGGGGTACATCGAGGTGTTGAGAGGACCATGGACGTATCCGCGGACCTGACGGAGCTGGGGAGAACCAACATTGCCGTGATTTGTGCGGGTTCTAAAGCGTTTCTGGACCTGGAGAGGACCTTGGAGTATCTGGAGACCGAAGGGGTATATGTGGGCACGTTTGGGAACCGAAATTCGAAGTTGCCAGTCGAATACCCCGCTTTTTACAGCCGGGGATGTGGGATCAAGAGTCCTAGTGTCATAGCGGATGCGAAGGAGGCTGCTGCTATCATCTGTAAGTAGCCCTGCTGTCGTTGGTAAGTATATAGGGCACTGATAGGTGTTGTAGACGCAAGCCATTCATTCGGCCTCACCTCCGGTCAGCTTTTTGCGAATCCAATACCGAAGGAGTTTGAAATCCCGAATGAAGAGATTCAGGACATCATCAAAGCGTCTATTGCGGCGGCAGAGGGAGTATCAAGCGGAAAAGACGTCACGCCATTTATCCTCAACGACATCTTAAAACGCACACAGGGAAGAAGCATTAAAGCCAACCGCGGACTAATTATCAACAATGCCGTGATGGGAGCCAAGGTTGCCGTGGAGCTAGCTAAGCTTGAAGGGTCCGGTCATTCTTATGGTTTCTAGGACTTACTGGAGTATACTTCCTAACTCATACTGTATATATAGAACCTCCCATTCTAGCATTGCAATGCCTCATATCCCTACTGTCACTACAGCTACGAAGAAGGCAGAGACAGTTATTGAGCCTGAGGAAGGAAACATCAACGTAACAGAGAACCCAGAAGTTCTAGTGATTGGAGGCGTGGCTGTAGACTTATGCTGCGACTACACCCCACGTACCTCCGACATAGCACCAACTCTCCACACTTCCAACCCCTCCCGCATTTCAGAGTCTTTAGGCGGAGTGGCGAATAACGTAGCCTACGCCATGCACCTCTCTGGTGCCAAAACACGTTTGGTATCTTCCGTGGGCGATGACATATCAGGCCGCTGGGTGCTTGAGCAGATCCAGAAGCGAGGAATGGATACCTCTGGCCTCTCAATATCTTCTGCCCATCATACAGCACGCTATGTAGCCATAAACGATGCTAAAGGCGGTCTGTTCACGGCAAGCGCGGATATGACGGTGATCGAGAACATGGCTGCATCGACGATAACAGACGCCATCACTCGCAGTGGTGCAGGGTGGGTTGTTATCGACGGAAACCTCTCTCCAAAAACTATCACAGCGGTGTTGAGACACTGTAGAAAGAACAATATCAAAGGTCCCACCTCTCCCCACTACCCACTCCGTTTGATCAATTACATTGGAGTTCCTAAGTGGCCCGTCACGGCCATTTAGAAACACTGGATCGTTACATGGCTGACGGAAACGAATGGGAACAGTTATCTTCGAACCAACCTCATCTGCAAAATCCACCGTCTTTTTCAACACGCCAAAACATATCACCTGCTACCCCTCCGCGGCCGCCTTTGCCGCTGCACCCAATACCCACGAGCTGGACGCAATGTTTTTGGCCGCCGAGGCCGCCGAGTTATTTTCAACCGACCTCCCGTGGTGGAAAATCATTGATTCCCTCCTTATCGAGTCTCGCTTCCGTGATTCCCTTGAGGCTCTCTCCCGCTCGTCTGGCATGGACCTAATCACTTCTGGCATACTGCAAAAAGCAATAAACCTGATCCCGTACATTCCCAATCTCTTTATCAAGCTTGGCGAAAAGGGGTGTTTAGTAGTCCGTCTTTTGGCGCCAAGGGATAAGCTGTTAAAGACGAGGACGGAGCGCGGAATATTGGTGCGGAGAGCGAGGGAGGGAGAGGAGGTGGGTGGGATCTACATCCGACACTTTGAGGCGGAGGAGATGGAAGGGGAAATTATAAGTGTTAACGGAGCTGGAGATACGTTTTTGGGGGTGCTTGTTGGGAGTATGGTAAAAGGTGGTGGTGGTGAGATTGAGGAGGTGGTGGAAAGGGCGCAGAGAGCGGCGGTTTTGACGTTGCAGAGTCAGGAAGCAGTTAGTAAGAAGATTCGAGAGTTAGTCTAAAGCAGCTGTATCAAGAAAGACCGCATGACCGCCGGTGAAGATTATTATAGTGCATCTGCAGCAGACACCATGTATGTACAACAATTATCTCGTTCCCAGATTTCTCCTCGCCCCAGGGTCGCCATAGTGATGAAACTGCCGGTCCTTATTAGGAGGTAAGTACAACGCCCTATGAAACCCGCATGTTGAATGAACCACGTCTAACCCCAACTCCTACAAACGCCGACCGCCATAAGAGGCAAAATAAACTCCGTAGAAAACATGCTGCAAATGACTTAAAATACCCGGCGATGTCCTCAGCGAATCCATAGATATCACACTTTCGCACTTCGTCAGCATTTTACCAACTCCAAACATCAGCATGCCAACTCACAATTCACTCCCGCGCTCCTATCCAACCTCTCCACGTTGATCATAGTCATTTTGAAAGGTATGAAGCACAGCACCGCCATTCCCATCACCAAGCCTACGCCCACCAGCCTCATCACAACTCTCATAGTCCTCGTCCGCGCAACCTTAATCTTCTCCAGGAAGCCACCCTTAACCCGCAAAACAATATACACTACCAATCCGATATTTGTGAGTGAGACGAGGAAGGCGTAGGTTTGGCATGAATACCAGAGAGCGTACTAGACACAACATCAGTAATTCAAATGAGAAGTTTTGTGAGCGGGAGAAATGGGTTACCCAAGCCAGCTCTTGGTGCATAAAGTTGTACCCAGAACTATTCGGATCCACCGAACAGACGATCGAGAAGTAGCTCCAGACGGCGCTGATGAGGTTTGCGAGCACTATTATCAGCGCGATTTCTTCGTCTGCCCACATTATTGATATGGCGTTTTGTTCATGGTAGGAAAGGAAAGGAGTGGGAGATCGTAAAAAAAGACATAGGTTCGCGGAACGATCAACACGGGTTCAACGCATGCTGTGCCTGGACCTTTTCCTTTTTCCCCGGATTTTGATGCAATAATAGGTAAAAGGATTGTTAAATTCTACTTGGCTGAGGACGGTTTCATGTTGACCGGGGGCCTATCGTGTTCGTGCTAGGGCGCTTGATGATGACCGGTTGGTTGCTGCTGCGCTGTCGTTCACCCAACATATGTTACTTTTAGCTGCGGTTGGGATTGGCCGTCAGAGTTCCGATGACGTAGGTCCGCAGATATGATCGGAACCTTGCGTTGGTGGTCCCTGAGTTAAACTCTGGGTATATAGTATGCCAGCTCCCAGCATCAAGAGTGAATGAGCATTCCATCTCAAACGACTAGGGAAGCGCCAGTGCCGCGGTCCGAGATGCCTAGGTACTCTTTCAACTCAATCGTCTCGAGAGTTCCTTTACTGCATTCGGGCGCCGGAATCGAGCGATCCGAGGGCCGTCACGCCGGTAGGGATTGATAAGAAGCCTGAAGATACGGGGGAAGGGGATGGCGATGTCCCGCAGGAGGCTAAAACAGAAGAGATTGTCTCCAGGCGCAAGAGTAGTTACTGGCGAAAATGGAGGTTCTAAACTGAACATTCCACGAGGGTTTTCTGCAGAAGAATTGCCTGTGCAGGCATGGAATGAAAACAATAGAGTATTAACCCTAACCCTCATGTGAACTTTCGCAACCACATTCCTCCTGAAGTCTTCCTTTGCATGTCTCAATTTACAACCGCCGAAACCTGCGGGCGAGGTAACATGCAAGCAAGTTCACTCATTCCAATAGCTTTAGAGTGGCAGAAGGCATTCGTTCCAAGGGTTAGGGTTTTTACACAAAATGCTCACTCACAAAACAACGAAAACATCCCCGCCCTCGCTGCGAGGAACCGCAAGTCTAGACATCGCCATTCTCTGTCATGACTTTGAAACGGCTATTCCGCATGCACTAGTGCCGCAAGAGCTGGGGTGACAGCCCACTCTCGTTTCAATGGAAGGCTCCTCCGTATCGGCCACCGATTGGATTATTTATACGAACGTCGCACCTGCCCCCGCCCGCAGAAGCAACAGCATGAAGTGAAGTGCGCTCTAACCGCCTTTCCTTTTATCCACTGGTGGTGGTAGTACACCCGGCATGCCGCCCACGGTATTTCCTAATCAAGCCAGTACACACGTCAAAACAAACACCGTATCTACACACCGATATCGTATTGCAAACAACAACAAACAACCGCAACGATCCTCAGCTGCTTCGCCCATCCTACCCCCCCTCACGCGCAATTTTTCTCTCATCAGGCTACTGCACGCTCCATGATCCAGCTGACCGACCATTCGAGTCAGAAGCATCACGATGCTAAATAAAACCTCCAATTTTTTCCCTAGCGTAAAGCCCAGTTTCCACTTTTTCCGTTCTGCCTAGATAAAGGCGGGGTCATCCGCCAAAGTGGAGAAGCATACGTCTTCAAGTCCGATATTCCACGATCCTTCCCCGAGATAGGCTCATTAGGCACAAGTACGAGTGGGTGAAAAGGGCATATTATTCGATAATCAGTGTAAATTCCTATCACGGTTAGGCTCATGCTTATCCCAGTAATGTTGGGAAAGGGACCAAAACTGGAAAGCTTCTGAGGAAACGGGCGCGCGTATACACACGCGCAAGGATTGGGGAAAGCGCTTGTCGTTACCGCATATATCTCTTTACAGCAATGGGCATTAAGATTCTATTTGACACCTCGAAAGGCGGGCCCAGAGCAGCTCTGTTTGTAATATTGGGAAGGAGTGGTGAAAGCGAGTGGGTCGGGCACTTGTGCGACTTCCAACCTTAAATTCTACTTAAGGTTGCACGGAGTGAGGTTGACACCCGTGTAGCCTTGTTCCAGATGAAATAACTTTAGGTCAAACACCGTACGACATCTAGAGGAACACATACCCTCCATCAGTCCTCCGGAAGATATCGATGTAAAATACAACATACTACCCCTATATTCCATGATTGATCGTGCTGACATGGTCAGGAGTAGCTGTCTATTGCTGCCTCTTTGGATTTCAGTGGCACGATACTCGTTGGGTGTTAGACCTATCATTATCAGTGTTTTAAAGCGGTCAGCCCAACAAGATCTGGCCTGACCGGGGCCGAGTAGCTGTCTATTGCTGCCTCTTTGGATTTCAGTGGCACGATACTCGTTGGGTGTTAGACCTATCATTATCAGTGTTTTAAAGCGGTCAGCCCAACAAGATCTGGCCTGACCGGGGCCGACCTGTGGCATGGCAGACAGGTGAAAATAAGGCTTGAATTAGCCTAGGTTTGCTGATACCAGGCCGGAATCGCATATGATGGACCAATCTGCAAATCTGTAGACCGTTCGACGGCCGGGCAAGCGTTGGTCGCTACTATGGATGTGATTCGTGGCCGACTTCTTTAGCATACAGATGAGACCGATGTCTCAGTGTTTGGACCCCCTTTGCATACTCGATTGTTGTTATTCTAGGACAGCTGTACGTACTTTGACCAACTCTTCCCGCTCAGTCAACGTTCTCATCGTATGTACTGACACAACCCATGGCAAAGTCGAGGAACGCTAGGATATTGTTCACGCAACGCGCAATGCTATTGTACGTTCTGCGGAAGCTTTGTACGTATTCCGCCTAGATATTTGTCTTGCTATTAACATGTTTTCCCTAGGAAGCTTATGGGAAGGACCAAGGCTTGTCCGTGTGAGGACTCTTCCTCCATTCCAGACTGTATGTATTAATATAACCACTTTAAAGTCTTGGGGCGTTTCGGTTTCTTTCACGCCACGGATAGTTACCCAATGTTGCTACCTTCTCCATTTAGGGTGTGTCCAGTCTTTGATTTTCGACCATATGCGATTCGTTCGAGAAGGATCGTCATCTCCTAGCTTTAAGGGTTGTCGAAGGTGCTTGCTGTCCCTCGGGACAGATTGGCGACTATCCGTGGCAGTCCTTCCATACCATTGCCGTCTCCTCCGTCGGCAATGTCGGTCATGCTATCAAACCCCCTTCTTTATGTCGAGGATGATGTGCGACACTAAAAACCCTCAAGAAGGATTACAAACGCTTCTCACTATCCGTGAGATTCGAGTTTGCTTTGTCCTTGTTTGTCTTGGGTCTTGAGGTGTCCGGGCGCCTGGGAGCGGTGCTGGGCTTAGTGAGATACATGGGTCGGTCCATTCTGCGAGGGTTGGGGACAGAGAAAATGAAGTCCGTCCGCAGCGCCCTCTCCCTCTCAGGTTCTCCGAATATCTCCAAGGAGACGAGGCAAAAGACCAATTGAGCTTCTGTTCTCTATAGTAGTTGTTCTCTGTGGTGGTTGTTCTCTGCGGTAGCTGTTCTCTGTGGTAGCTGCTAGGAATACCAAGTTGTGGGCACTTATGGCCATTTGTGAACTGCGGGTTCAAAAATGTGTCCATATGTATCAACATGGTGCCAAGGGTGGAAATGCGTCCCGATCCCACCAAATACAAAGATACTTTTGTTAAGTTAAATACTTTGTACAATGCAAAGTACTTGTGGTTAATAAGTGTACATTCCGTATTCCCATTCGTGGCGTCATAATAATAAAAAAAGGAAACCTCCTGCTGGCTACATACATCTACTCTACAGAAAGTACTTACCAAAACGTTGATAGCCAAATAAAAAGCAGGAGCAATTCACATAGGAATCAACGAACGAGGTATAAACAAAGCAAAACCCTCCCAAAAGCCAAAAAGACGCAAGGAAACGTATAAAACAAAGGAAAAACACCGATCCGCCCTCCTTCAAAAATAGGAGAGGAACAGGAGGCTGGGTAAAGTAGAGCATAAACCTATTCATCACCAAGAAGGAGAAGTATCCATATCATTTCTCTGGTGTGCATCGCCGGAATCGCACCCACCAACCTACCACCACAATCAATGGTATAACCAACCACATCCCGCCCAGATCTTTTTTTGTTTTTGCACACAACATCTTCTGTCGCCATCCCCTTTCCGCCCCGACGATAAAGAAACAGTAAAGGAGGGACATAAAGAGTGCATATCGAGAAGGAGGAAGACTGCCACCCAATAGTGCTGCAGGAACCCAGTGTCGAAATCCAAACAGAAGGGTATCAACCGTTCCAAGAGCATGCAAAATGGAAGCCAAAATGGAAGATAGAAGACTCCAGGAAAATCCCAATAGGAAACAAAAACGAACCGAAACTAAGAACAAAGGAAAAGTTGTTGTGGTGGATGGCGTATTGCCATTCCGTGATAAGACATTGCATTGGAATGCCACGTGCCTTGAAACATCCACTACCAAGGGGAAGGCGACGCTTGGTGTGGCAGGACTTTGTCCAGTTACGAATCGACGCTCGAAGATCCCTCGGTAGTCATCCAGTTGGCGACGTATAAACTTGCTCGTTTGAATCGCCGATCGGCGTACTTTTTGTACACTGCATTGTGATGGCTCTTTGGGTTCTCGCAACATTCGACTAATGTCTGAACTAAGGGCTCCAACTGGGACGCGGTATAACCAGAATAAAAAGTGTGAGCGGAAGTCTGCGACAAGTTAGTGGTTGGAAAAACTATAATTGCATCGGAGTATTTTACCCATTCGCCCTTTTTCAACATATGCCTCGCAAGGCAGTGTGCACCAGCAGCCAAAAAGCTCGGTGGGCTACCGACAAATCTCTCATCCATAATAGTAACTTCCAGAAAGTACTTTGCAAGAGTGCGTGTCTCGAGATCGTAATCATCGGCTTTGCTGACTCGTCTCAGAAAACTCATAGGGCCGGGCCAACCAAGCTCAAAGTTAAGCATTGATAACATGAATCTCTCGGCTTTAAGGATCTCCTCGGCAGTATAGCCGTTGTCAACCATGTAAACGATTTCGTGGACCGAAGGACAGTTGATTTCCTCATACTTGGCGGCGACAAATAGGGCCGTGGCTCCTACCAACTGAAGCTTTCCCAACGAAACAACTTTGGATGAGAGAAACCGGTCGATGTAGTTGGTGCAAAGAAACATCGTTTCTGGCAATAGGTTGAAGCGGGTGTGTACTTGAACAAGCCAATCCATGAGGATAGCACGCATAGACCACTGGATTTCAGATTGGAAGTCCATGTATTGTGCATTTGGAATCAACTTCTTCTGGAGTGGATGTTAGTGCCAAGCAAAATCCGTCTGAAGTAGAATTCTTTACCTCTAGTTCACGCATGTACTCAAAGATCTCATCACCGTACTCAGCGACCATAGAGATATCAGCCTCTTCATCCTCATCCTGCAGAGTCGCATATTCCTCATTGAGCTTTGAAATCTCCTTCCGAGCCTTGCTGGTCCATCTTGGAACCAATACTTGAGTGGTAACCCCAGTGGTATTGTCCCCTGCGCGAGACCGCGCTGTAGCGTAATCGGACTCGTCGTCGTCGGATATATCAACCTCATAGTCCGAAACAGCCTCGACATCGGCATTGAAGCGTGCCTTCTCGTCAAGTCTAGGTTCATCATCCTCTCCATCAGTCGCATCGTCATCGTCGTCATCGACCTCGGCACCATTTTCGTCCTCGTAGTCAACATAATCCTCATCGAAGAGATGAGGCTGTTGATCCGAGTATACTGGCTCGTCTTCTTTAATATCCTGGTGCTTAACACGACTAAGTGGCCGTGGTGGAGCTTGATTGCGCAACCCATTCTGGCGAATGGCTGCTAGCTGGGAATCCCGCTTGGATATTGCATCACGAGAAACCTTGGGACTGGCCTTCTTGGGGCTTTGTCGCCTGGGGCTGGGCTTCTTGTCTTCATATACGGTGGTTCTTCGCGGCATCCTCCGAGGTCCGGCCTTCTGGGAGGGAATGGCTTGCTGGGTGGTGACGGAAGCATTTTTAGTACCAGAGGCTCGTTGTGCGGGCTTCGATATGGCCCTAGTCTTTTGCGACACATTTTCTTGAACGATAATAACGCCCCCTTTTGCCTCTTTGCCAGCGGTGGTCTTTGAAGTTGCGACCTTGTTGCTCACATCCGCAAATACCATGCGCCGAGCAGCGGCCTTGAGACCTCCGACGGGATTTTCACTCTTAACGACAACGCCATTGTTCGACTTTGCCTGGAGCACAGCATGGTTTTCATCCTGGCGGGCACGCGTAGAGCGAGTGGGACGGACCGGCTAGCCAAAGATGTTAGTAATCTGTGCAAGAAGCATAATCATAATCTAAAGGCATTGGAAGAGTGGATTGTCATTTCTGAGATGAGAGCAAATAATCCACAATTCACCGAATAGTAAATAAATACAATGCGAGCACATACCTTCACATCCATTATGATCAAAATCGGATTATAGGTTCGAGAGAAGGATCAACGCAAGAGTTGAATGCTGCAGGTTTCTATCTGAACAATCGTAGTATTCAATGCGGTCACCACAATTAATGAAGAGAGGGACGATGAGGAAGAGGCCAAATAAGGTGAATAGATTAGGTAGATGTAGTTCAAAAGGAGGCGGAAGAGACGAGAGAGGTACTGTCTCTCTGTTTATGTAGACAGATCTCGAATTGTTGAAGTTCAAGCCGCTGTGGATTGGATGTTGTTGATGAAAGAGAAATGGATGGGAGTGAGTTTGTTTAGAACCTTTCGGTTTCGCGCTTCTTGGTTGCCATAGTAACATCGGACAAGGGTTGTTGCATGATCGAAGATGTCTGGGCACGACGACGTCGCGTCTTCTCCCGTGAACAGATTCATGGGAATTCTGACGGAGCTGTCGATACCGGCCCAACCATGGCATTCTATGAGGTTTATCTTCTTCAGAAACGCATTCGAGCAACCCTCTAGGTATATTTGGTCTTTATTGGTCTTCTATGTCGTCCTTCAGCTGTTATCACGAACGCGTTACCGGGAAACACGAAAGCACGTGCTCATTATCGGAAGTTGGTAGCTCTGTCTTTTGTATGAAAGTCAGTGACTTGAATTGCAACTTGCCGACCTTTTCAACCTCCTTCGACATGCTTTATACCCATCATGTCGCTTTTGCGACGATTCTAAGAAGCTTCCTCCGCTTGGTTCTCCGAGCGCCTGCTGGTGCTCCGATGCGCCAACCGTTGTTTCGTTTCCTGTTCAGCGGTTCAGCGGTTCCGCATAGCCTGCATCTAAACACCCGGCAGCTTGTTCAATCTTGTGCCTAGATGCTAAGCCCTCTGCTTGATTTGGGAATGCCTACTATATGCACCGGAGCATCGTCATCGCTTTACCGATGGAGGTCGCGGTTCGGCATTGTCGCCGCTTGAAGAAGCAACGATCAATTCCTTCAGTGATACTTCTTTTCTCTGCACACTCGAGAGTAGTGTTTAGACCAGCCTGCCCGCTGCGAGTACTTGCTTGGTAGACAACGTTGCCTTCGTTATAGCATCGACTCTGGCCGGGTGTTTCCACGGGTTTCTTACATCACACAGCGCTCGCAGGATAAGCACCACTCGGCTCACGCTTGATTCCGATTCTTTCTTCCCGTATACTTCCCGGAGTACATAAGTTGGCGCTGTCCACCACCATCGCCGGTCGATGCTCACATCCCTGGTTTATCGTGCTAAACCCAGACACCCGCTTAGCATCCGCAATTCGTTGTCCAGAAGTCCTAGCGACTGGATTTGTGGCCAACCAATCAGTGGTTTGCATGCGGGTTCTGGATATGGTGCACCGATTGGCATTTCTACGGGTGTACTTACCATCTTTTTCAGACTACACTTTCCACCTACTGATGTGATGGGACTGCTTCTTAGGACAGGAAATGTACGTGATGTAGGCTGTTCCGGCATTGGGAACTTATCGTGAACAGAAACAAAGGTTTTAAAGAGCGCTCATTACCGTTCTGTCTATTCGCTGACAAAGTTGGCGAACCGACGGACGCTGAGCTTCTGATAGGCATTTTTTAAACTGTACTGTATTCTGTAAAAGTTGATATCTACTATCTATTTGTAGAGAGAGAAGTGCGTGCTGTAGAAATTTGAAGACCGTGCGCCAGACCAGACGGCACAAGCAAGATTAGCTGCAAATATCAGCTACATCACTCTCGTCTTACGGTATAGAGAGCACTTGCTCACTCTCACTATTCACTCTTAGATATGAAACATAAATATACAAATACAGGCCTTTCCGCGATATGAGCGCCCGACGTTGTGTTTGGTCTTTGAAGCGGTAAATAATAGGCCGTGAACTGCTGCTACTGTACATATAGTAAACGGTGGTGCTGTCAATCAATTCAGTCAAATCAACTCACACCTTCAACTCCTCAACAACCGACACACACCAAACTCCCTCCGTCCAGCTCCCCCATCGCCCTTTCCCCAGTCTCCTATTCCATCTTTACTCCCTTTACTCCCTTCCCTTCACTAGAGTATTTCGTATTCCTCTTCCTTCCGACCGTTTCTTCGTCCCTTGTCGCTTGCCGACAGCCACTACCACCACCACTCTCCAGCGTTCCACCACGATACCGCCATTAACTCCCACTGAGGACTCCCACAAGTCGCGACCTATTCCCCACCGTCGTCCCCACCGTGGCGAAACTGTTTGCGACTGCTCTCATACCTCCCCGGCTTGGACCTATAGCTGTTCGTCTCCAACCTAATCGTCAGACTCCCACCTTGTCGCCTTTGACCCTTGAGGACTGACTTGATATCAGACGTAGTGGCTTTCTGTTGATCTGACATTCCAATACATCCACCGATCAAATAGTCACTGCGTGGCTTGTGCGCATTGCTGAAGGTTTGTCTGTCTCCTTTCTTTACATACACGGTCACCGCATAGTGCGCATATCCCAAACTATCTTGTCAACTTTGCATGACTGCTACAATGTGGGAGCTGTCGTTCAGGAGCAAATCATCCTTATGAATGGTGGTGATGATGGAGTCGCACTGACTCTCCTGTCTTTTACATTGCCCTTCGCTCATAGTAGCTTGCTACCTTTATTGATTTAAAGTGGATTCTGTGAACATGATGATATGGCAAATGGTCAGCTGGCTAAATATTTACTATAATGATAGATAGCCATTTCAAGTTCCCGTCCTATCGATCTTGCGACGCTCCGAACCATCTCTAAAAGTTAGTGAGGCATTTTCGGCAGGCTTGTCAAACCAAAGACCCCTCACAGTGTTCTCTGCTACACCTTGATCAACTACGACGAACGATTGATATCACTGCGTGGACCTTATTGCGATGGATCTATCATCACTTTTGACAACGAATGATACCCCCGCACCAGTACGGGGCAAATCCTTCTATCCGCCCTCAGCAACCGTTTCAACCCCTCATATCAACGGTTCTGCGATGACGCCAAAATCGCTTTCGCCAAATGGCGATTGCAAGGCGGTCAGTTTCCGACTGCGCGATGCGCAGTGCGAGCCCAAAACCTTCTACATTAGGCCACACGATACCACCGATTCGATCATGGATACTGTCAAACATTTGTTTGGCCTGTCACGACATTTTGATCTAGGAATATCGTTAGAAGATTCCGAAGGCGTGTCTTTCATTCCAAGCCATGAGAACTTCGCAGATGGGATGATGGTCTTTGTGCGCATTGATGATAGTTTACCGGCCAACTTAGCGCACCGTCATTCTTACGATCTGCGAAGATCGCAAGGCATATCCAACGGAACGTCCAGGTCTTCAGCGTACCCTACGAGTAGAAGCGTTTCGCCACAGAGCCGTGGACGACGCAGCACTAGTGCGACAGCGATGCAGACAACCCATGGTCGCCCGAGGTCGTTGAAGCGTTCGGCGCTGTATCAAGATCCTGAGACAGAGCATGACGTGTGGCAGGATGGTCAATGGTATTCATTGCCGCACCAATCCTTATTGCCAGATGACGAGGAGGAGCCGAGGACAAAGGCGGCATCGGTTGCAAGTGCCGACATCAGTGTCGAAAACATCGTTGAAGGATCGAGGAGGAAAAGGCCTAAATTCTCTTCGGATGTTCGTTTGAATCAGTATGCTGTTTACAAAGCACAAGTCTAACATGAAGTGCCTAGGAATTACCTCTTTTTCCACCACCCGCTTTGCCAAAGCAGAATGGCTCTGTGTCATCTCTCAGTCCTTCGCGCCCAATCCCTCAACTTGCTACGCCCTATTCGCATCGCAATTTTAGCTTTTCGCACCCTACACCTCCATCCAATGCAGGGGATTATTCCATGTATCGTTCAAATGGCATACAAACGCAGTTTGGACATTCAGCTGCTGTCCCCACTCCTGCACCGACCGTAACATCTTGCATATCCGATGAAGATGTTGCTATCCAATTAATGCGATTGGGAAATGTTAATGCAGGTTCCAACACTACCTCTACTGTGGATGATTGCAGAGACGGGTTTATATCTGATTGCGGGGAATACGGCGACGACGGTCGCAGTGATACGACCGAGCTTCCAGATCCTCTTCCCTCATCTAGCCAGGATAATCTTCCCGACAGTCCTATCCTTTATCCCAAAGGCCAAAAGTTCAAGAGCCTGGACGAAATTTTGCCCAGCTTTGACACTACGGAACCCAGTGATGATGAAAACCAGCCTCCGGACCAATCCTTTTCAGTCCCTCACCCATCCCACCACTCACATCAATCCCAACACACGTCGCACTTAACGGCCATACGACCTGCTCGGGCTCCGTCGGATTACGAAGAAGACAATTTCTCGGATGAAGGGGACGAGACATACATCGCCAAAGAAGAGAGCGATCACGGCGACGCGGATTACGAAGATGATTTGGACGATGTGCCCCTCAAGATGCGTCGTGAGCGGAAGATGTCCGCAGCCCCTATTATGAATTTCAAGCCAAAGCAGCCATTGTCGAAGGGAATTGCGAAGGTCATCAAACGACAACCCATGTCCCTTCCATCGAAGCCTCGGCCTCTTGTAAAGCCTCAATCAGAACCGCACTACCCAATATCTCCAGCATCACCCCCTTCGAGCCGGAAACCATCTGTGGCATCTTCAGGAGGGAATAAGTCCCGGTCAAACACTATGCAGCACGGACCTGGCACACCATTTTCTCTAGACCAGCCGCAACTGTTCACCTCTTTTGGTGATCAGTTACCAATTGAAGAACCGCGACCGAGATGTCAACGGTGTCGCAAATCAAAGAAAGGATGCGATCGTCAGCGACCATGCCAGCGTTGCAAAGACGCTGGGATACCTCCAGAACAGTGTATATCAGAGGACGAAGCGGGTACCAGACGAGGGCGTCAAGCGGCTGCAGCTGCAAAGAAGGCCGGAATGGCAAATGGAATGCTCAAACCGAAGGCTAAGAAGAAGAAGAAGGTTTAGGCAGCACACGTGGTACCGAATACGTCCCAGATCTCCCATATGGTTGTTGGGTTTCTGACGCCATTGTTAAGTTCTGTTGACGAATTTTGCTTTCTTGTTTATTTTTCGTTTTGTTTTCCATGATGGCGCAATATGGTGGATGGTTTGGGATATGGTAGCGTGTGAACAAAAGTTGGTCTCTTTTCCTTCCTTTACGTCTGCCGTCTAGGGGGGTTGACCCTTTTTGATTTCTTTGATTCCGTGATTGTTTCTTTTGGGAGGAGTGGCGGCGGAATACGGTGTTCTTGTCTGCATTTATTTGTGTTCGTTCATATTGAGTGCTTCATTGTGCAATTTGCGTTTTGTCTTCAGTGTTTATTCTGAAGACAGGTTTTGTGGATGACCGGCCTGTTATTGACTAGTATTCACAGTTGTGACCAGGTGATGGATGGGGAATGAAAGAGGGGCTTCGGGCTTTGAGGAGTTTGGCATCAGAATGTTTGCATTGTGGCGATGGGCGGGCGGCATGGTTTGTTTTGTTCGTTTCCTCTTGTAATTTCCTCCTCCTTTTCCTTCTCCCAATTGTCATGTTCACAACCGAGTTTTTTCCTCCATCTGTACGATTCCGCTCTTCTTTTGCTTATGGTCAGGATTGATTTTAAGGATATTCTGCTCTTTCTTTTTAAACACTCTGAACTGATTTGGTGAGTACTGGTGTTCAGTGGGCAGTGCTTGTGTTCATTATTTATTGGGATTTTCCTTTTCGTCTTCTTGCCTTCGTGCGTGGTGTCTTCGTTCTTTGGCTTTGTGTTGATACGAGCGTGATTGGCGAGCGAAACCTCTTGAATGCCGCACCTGTACTTGGTATATATATCTGTCCGGGGGGTAGGGGGCTTGTATTGGATTGCGATCTCTGCTCTTTGAACCTGTTGAAGATGCATCATTTGTACTACATACCATACCATACCATACCTGCAAAAACATACTGCACATATCCGTTTGCTGTATTTGCCGTGAGAATCCTCCTCGCGAAATGTGCAGTTATTCTTCACCGTGCACTCTGCTCATCTGCAGGCACTCTTACCTACCCCGCCTGTTCCTCCTTCCACCCCGCTCTGGAGCTTGTGATACCGAATCCATCAAGTGACCAAGACTAACGGCGTCTGTCGTCCGTTTCATCTGAGCTTTCTCCTGGCCACTATGGCATCATATCAAACCTAAGGGTTTAGTAGTAGGGAGCGGCGAAAGTGGGTTTGCGTTTACTGTGAACTCAGAACTATTTTTTCTTCTAGTTGCTTCGATCCGAGTGATGGAGCGATGAGACCTCGGAACCCAATCCCCGAAAAAATAAAAAACGTTTGTACCACCACTCCGAGGTGAGGGTCCGTGCAGACAAGGTTAACCTTAAATTGACAGGGATGTTCCCGAGCCTTGGCGGGTAGTTGCGGCTCTGGGGCCGGGTTCAGGCAATAAAAGGAGGCTTTCAAATATGGCGATGACGGCGACAGTAGTGGGCTGGGAGCTATGGGTGAATGTAGGAATGTTCAAGGTGCACAGCATTATGGGATTATAATCGACAGCACATCGTGCAAGAATCTGGGTGCAGACCTCCCGACAAAAATTGAATGCAGCCGACGCTCCAAACGAATAGACTCCATAGTAGAATGGGGCAAGCGCGCTTGCCCGCTAGTGGTACAGATGGACGCAAACAGACCCCAGCAGCAAAACAAAAGCAAAACCTCAGAACTAGAGGTGTCGGAGGAGGCGGTGGCGTAAGAACAGCATTCGTGACACTACCTTTCACTAAGATATCAGTGAATTTGAAAATCCATTCCTGCTCCATCACTAACGTAAAATCCACCGATCGATTCTATTAAATTTGTTTCTAAGTTAGGGATGTGGGGAGAGGATATGGCAATCTTGGAGAAATTGTGGTTGTTGTTTCAACTAATTAAGTCTCGATATCTGGATTGATATGGGTATTTTCAAACACTATAAAGCTGGGGGGTACCTGCAGATACCCAGAAGATAGCCGATGATATTTGGAAATGCCCGGAGATATCTACAGACTGGTAAGATGAAGGTTCGAAAAGCCGCCCAGGTGGGGATCAGGCCGTGGAAAGCCTGGGTTGGTCAAATTGAACATTACTCCCTGCGTGCTGAATATCTTTAGCCATTTCTACATAAGCCTTCAAACGAGTCAGCGGGTTCGTGCAGACGAATGATGTTAAGACAGACCAAGTCATTTTGTGAAGGCGTTTTATCGTTCCATGGTGGATTTTGGTTTCGTGTGGTAAAGGCCTTCAGCAGCTGGGGAGCGTCAGTCATCTCGTTGAGGAAGATAAGACCCGGATCGGGAGGAAGGTGGTTGTTTCCGAGCCGAATTATTGAGCAAGCTGTACTGGCAAAAACATTGTGGACCGACTCTTGAGGCGGTTTAGACGCCATTACAGCGGTCCTAACAACCTTAGAAATTGAGAACGTCGAGTTTCCAAACTGAGTCTCGAACTGGTTGTCATGAGAATCCTATTCTGTTAGCATGGAAGGACTCCGACGGATCAAGAAACGTGATTCGGAAATTACATTGCATTCATCCGAGTAGTTTGAGGTTTGGAACCAGTCAAATGAGTAGCGTCAATACAACCCTGGTTGTACCATCTCGGACTCTAAGACTACCCATGTCGTGCCGTCATCGGAATTTCATTTCACACCTCGATGGCGCTATCAACCAGGTCATCATCACCAACAGAGATAACGTCCTCTAGCTTCCTTGGCCAACCCGTTGAAGATTTGCTTCTCCTGCAGTCACTGAATACGCTTCTTGCCTCAGCTTCCCTCCCTTCTCTCCGTAACATCCTCGACGCGACGCCAAATCTACTGATCATACTCTACGAAGCCCTTCCTCGCCAAGCTCGAAGACGCAAACGGGTACCGTTTGTGAATCGAACAAATACAAATGGGGGTTTTGGAGTAAGGCTGAAGAATCTGAAGCTATTGGTAGGGAGTATTGTGCATGATGAGGAGCTGAGATTGAGTCGAACTACGACAAGGCGGCTGGTAGAGTTGGACTTGGCAGGGTTTTGCGAAAAAGATCTGGAGGCGACAAGGGAGGTTTTGGAGGTGTTTGTGGAAATCGTTGGAAAGGGCGCGTCTGAAGAGAATGACTACAGAGACTCTCTCAGCGTGCAGTTTGATCATAGACGCTCGAAACCACCATTAGTACCGACTTTGCGGGACATTGACGATGCTTTACGAGAGACACGACCCGACTCAGTTGCTACATCGTTGCTGGAAGAGATATCTATCAGTGTTGGGTCTATGCTGGCACAACCAGTTCCGGCATCTTTGGGGACTGCTCCACTCAACTCCGATGAAGAGGATGAGACTCCCGGCACAACGCGCATCGACAGCGGGTTTCTAGATGTAGAAGACAATGCGGACTATGGAAGCTCATCGGAGGAGACATCTTGGTCCTTACAGCGCTATCGCTGCCGCCATATGCGTGCACAAGAGAGAGAAACACCGCCTCCACCGCCGCTGCCACCTTCAAGAAGTGTCAGCCCAGTAGAGGGGGGTGATTTCTACGACGAAAATGATGTCAGTTTATTACCGCTACCACCGTCTCCCCCTTCACAAACGAGGTATTTGAACTTGAAGGGCAGTGTCTATTTCTCGAAGCGGTCTAATTCGACACAAGTCTCCGTGGCAAGGAAAACCACACCGCGGCGGGAGAAATCTGAGCCAGTAGTGGAACATGCTCCCTTCCGGGCTGAAGTGCCGAATCAAGCGCCTTTAGCGAAGGCACCTTTTTCTAACGAACGTAATGTTACCGTTAGACCGGCAGAGGAGTGTGCGAATCCAGAACAGTTATTGAATAGTGTCAAGGACGATGACGACGACCACACCTCCCTTGAGTCTGTATCTCCCGCCTCTTGGAGCTCGGACTCGCTTTACACTGCAGCTCTTAGGAAGAAACGGGCGGAGGCTTTACAAAGACTGAGGCTTGCAGAAAAAAGATTTCAGGACCAAATTGATATTAGGAAGGATTCGGCGATTGTCACTGTAGCAGCTGATCGCGCCGAGGATGAACACGGGAAGTGGGATGCGATTCTTGGCTATGAAGACGTTGAGGAGGATCTTGAACTTGTTGAAGAAGACGGAACCGTCCAGGTTGAGAAGCTGGAGGAACTTGTCAAGGCGCTGCTGGTTAGGAGGGGCTATAAGGTCGTTGGTGAGCCTGAACCTTAGGCGAAAACTATGTTTTGAATATATGGCGGCAAGTTGCACTGCCAAGTAACTCTATTGTTGCCTGGTGGCACCGCTATTGGGTGAACGAAAGCATCGGTTAACCGGGAGAGAAGGAGCAGCTCCGTACTTGGAGAATACTAAGAGATAGAGAATATATCTACTTAATGCAGAGCAAGACAACGTGTCTGGCAGCCGCCAGTCCAATTTACAACACGGCCTATATAAGTAAAGAAGTGTAAATGTGACTCTGTATACTTTATTCTTTTTTAACACGCGTAAAAAGTGTTTCTAGGGTTTATTTGACTCAATAGATTTTAATTCCTGGATCCGTGAAGCAAACTTGGCATTCCGTCACAGGATAGCACTCAAAAAGCTTTGTGGGGCGGGTAATAGAATTAACGCCAAGCCTTGACGCATCAGAAGTCAAGCTTTGAATATCTGCGTGTTTTCTTGAGCTCACCCTCCCCTGATTTCACCACCTGTTCCGCCTTGTTTCAGTTAACCTGACTGAACGGATTGACCCGTGACTGCCAGGGCTGCTGCCTATAAAGTCTCATCACATTCCGACTTTGTTCGCCACCGCTCCTTCCTTCCTTTCTATCACGACCATTGCCACGAACCACCAGCACCAGCACCACTACAAATATCGCCATGGACTACCTTGAGCGCGAAGCTTCTCTCGACGTGGAAGACGAGGAGTTTAACGAAGAGACTGGAAAGGAGCGACGGAAAACGGCGAATGGGAAGCAGAAGATCGCGGAGGATTTCGAGGACAGCAGCGAAGAGGAAGACGACGATGACGACGAAGAGGCGGCTAGAGTACGAATGCCCATGACCTATCGCAACTGGCGTGCTCTACTGACACTGGGTATAGATCCGTGAAGGCTTCATAGTTGACGATGAGGAGGAGGAAGATGAGGAGCTGGAGGACGGTACGATGGTGAAGGTGAAGCGGAGAAAAAAGCGCAGACGGAGTCATCGGGACGAGGAAGAGGACGAGGTACTAGACGAGGAAGACTTGGATCTTATGTTGGAGAATACTGGAGAAGGTATGAGAGACACTAAGGTAGGTACATATCTTTCTGCCTGCGCCGGTGTTGCTTGGTAGTTTTGCAGTGCTTACGCATTCGTATTCAGAGCAAGTTCAAGCGTCTTAAGCGTGGACGCGAGGAAGGGCGCGGGCGACAAGAGTCCCGAGGATTGAACGACATTTTCTCGGATGAAGAGCTAGACGCTCCTGGAGACCTTGACGATGACGAGCGCGACATGTATGGCGGCAACAACCGTCGTGCCGACGAATTCGACGGTTTTATCGAGAACGACTCCTCGGATGATGAAGATCGCCGAATGGGAAGCGGCGACGAGCTTATTACTCGTAGAAGGGGTGGCGGGCGCCAGGTTGACACCGAAACCCTGGGACTCAGGGCTGGAGCAATGGGTGATATGGACGACATCTTCGGTCTGGCAGACTACGAAGACGCTCTAGTGTTGGAAACGGACACTGCCGAGATGGAGGAACGGACGCACGAGCTGCAGCTCAAGGACGTATTTGAACCTTCCGAACTTCAGGAGCGACTCCTCACAGACGAGGATAACGTCATTCGGTTCAGGGATGAGCCGGAAAGATTCCAACTCGCGCGAAAGCCCTTCGAAGACCTCGAGATTACACCTGAGGAATTGATTGAGGAAGGTAATTGGATTGCAAATACTCTACTTGCTAAAAAACGATTGGATCAAGATCTCGAGGAACCCTTCACCGATGCCATTAGGAATGTCCTTCGGTTTTTCGTCATCGACAACTATGAGGTGCCGTTCGTTTACCATCAGCGCAGGGATTACCTTATCCACGCCGTGAAGATTCCCAGAAGGAACTATCAGGAGGGCGACCTGCAATATGATCTGCATTCTGAGAGGTTGCTTTACGAGAAAGATTTGTGGATGATTTTGGAGTTGGACCTCAAATTCAAGGCATTTTTGGAGAAGCGGAATAACTTTAAAAGGCTATATGAATCACTGAAAACGAAAATGGGCGTTGAAGAGGATCCAATGGTAGAGGAGCGTCTAAGGTTATCAACTATGACTGATCACATGCAAGATCTTCTCGACTACGTACATTTCCAGTACCACACCCTGATCAAAGATCTGGCGGCTGCCGATGGTTCTCGTGCTGGCCATCGACGACCAGGCGCTGGGAAGACAATGTTCGAGCGCATCCGTCAAGGGGCGGTCTACGGTCTTGTCAAGGCCTTCGGTATCAGTTCAGATCAGTTTTCTCTTAACGTTCAAGTCGGAAAGAAGCGCGAGTTTGCCGATGACCCAGACCGACTTCCCTATGAAATGGCAGATGACTTCATAGACTATCCAGATTTTGCTACTGGTGACCAGGCTCTTTCCGCGGCCAAGAAGATGTTGGCCGAGGAGATATTCACAAACCCGAGAATGAGATACGCTTTGCGGTTACGATGGTTCACGCAAGCTGTTATCCATGTCAATGTCACCGAGAAAGGTGTGAAACAGATCGACGAACATCACCAATACTACGAATTCAAATATCTTAAGGATCAGTCACTACCCGCCATTGCAGGAAACCCCGCCAGATATTTGAAGATGCTCAAGGCGGAAAGTGACGGCTTGGTCGAAATCATCTACGAGTTGCAAGATTCTGGTAGGCTTATCAGGGATCTATATGAGTTTATCGTGTCAGACAATTATAGCGAGGTTGCCGACGCTTGGAATAGAGAACGTAGGGAGGTGATCGATATGGCGATGCAAAAGTTTGAGTCGTTGTTCCGGAAGAGTTTGCAGGATGAACTGAGGACAGCATGCGAGGATGAGATTGCTTTGGCTATCAATTCGATTTACTCCAAGGTAGGACCGTTCCGTAGTAAATTCTAAGATAGACAGGACTAATTAGATTTTAGCGGTTAGACCAAGCACCATACAAGCCTAAGGCACTAGCACTGGGCGAACTTCCCCGGGTTTTCACCTTCTCCAATGGACACGGTGAATGGGGCCGGGATGCAATTGTTGGTATATTTCTTGACGAAGACGGAAGGTTTCACAACTCGATCAAAGTGGACGACCTCAGAGATGAGGCAAACCGGGAGAAAGTTGCGGAAGCTCTCAGGGAACGACGACCAGATGTCATCGGTGTTTCTGGCTTCAGTGTTCAGACTAATCGCCTTTTCGAAGACCTAAAGAAGCTGATCGAAGACAAGGAGATTACCGTTCAGGGCGAGGAGAAGGAGGAGAGATCCCCCATCGAAGTTTTATTTATCAATGATGAAGTCGCACGGTTATACCAGCACAGCGAACGCGCAAAACATGAACATCCTGACCTTGCGCCTCTGACCAAGTACTGTTGCGCCTTGGCCAGATACGTGCAGAGCCCTGTACTCGAGTATGCTGCATTAGGCAAGGATATTGTGTCCATTTCATTCCACCCGGCTCAGAATCTCTTGAGTGAGGAGAAGCTGATGAAAACCCTGGATATGGCTATGGTTGATATGGTCAATCTATGTGGTGTTTACCTTAATGACGCCGCCAGCAAGCCGTACATAGCAAACCTGTTGCCTTACGTGTGTGGTCTTGGTCCTCGAAAAGCGGCCCATGTCTTGAAAATGATGAGTGCAAATGTGAGTGTGTCGTCGCTGTGCGGTAAACTAAACTAACCAATCTTACAGGGCGGAAAAATAGCAACTCGAGATCAACTGATGGGAGACCCCGAGAAGGGCTTTCCTCAGATTTTTGGTCCAAAAGTTTTCGAGAACTGTGCGAGTTTCTTAATTATTGCGCACACGAAAGACCGAGATGCAGAGTATCTTGATAACACCAGAGTGCACCCTGAAGCGTATGAGTTAGGGCGGAAGATGGCTGCAGATGCTCTCGACTTCGACGAAGAAGACGTTGTCCAAATCACCTCTCAGGCCGGAAAGGGTGGTGTTATCAACCGATTGATGAAGGGTAATGTGGATAAGCTCAATGAGTTGATTCTGGAAGAATATGCCGAGGAGCTGGAACGTAACTTCAACCAGAGGAAACGAGCCACATTGGAAACGATCCGGGCGGAACTGCAGAATCCATACGAAGAATTACGTTCCCCTTTCCGACGGTTAGGTATAGATGAGGTTTTCACGATGTTGACAGGAGAAACCAAGGAGTCTCTTGATGAACATATGGTCGTGGCGGTCAAAATCCGACGGGTCACTGATCGCTATGTCTCTGCGCGGTTGGACTGTGGTGTTGAGGGTAACGTCTCTGCGGATGAAATGCCGATGGAAGCTGTCAACGCAAGGCCGTCTCACTACTATCATGTCGGACAGACAGTGCAAGCCAGAATTGAGAGTTTAAGCAGGAAAACTTTCTATGCCGAGCTATCACTCAGGGAGGACAAGATCCGACAACCTCGTCGTCCGATCTTGGACGCTCCGCAAGAAGAATGGGACGACGAGAGGGAGGAGAAAGACAAGGCGCGGCTGGCAGTCACAAACCAAGAGCAGACACGAACAGCCAGGGTTATTAAGCACCCCTTGTTTAAAGCGTTCAACAGTCGGCAAGCGGAGGAATTCCTGGGTGGGAGATCTCGAGGAGACGCAGTTATCAGACCTTCATCGAATGGCCCAGATCACATCGCCGTCACCTGGAAAGTGGGCGATGGTATCTACCAACACATCGACGTTCTGGAATTGGACAAGATAAACGAGTTTACAGTTGGAAGGACGCTTCGAGTTGGCGGAAAGTACTCCTACAGTGATCTTGATGAGTTGATCGTAAACCATGTCAAATCTATGGCGCGAAAGATCGATGAGCTATGCATCAATCCCAAGTTCCAACAGGGCTCACGGGAAGATGCTGAGAAATGGCTCGAGAAGTATTGTGAGGCGAATCCAAAGCGATCGAGTTATGCTTTTGCGTTGGATGCCAAAAAGCCCGGGTACTTCTTGTTGCTGTTTAAAGCAGGAATTAGAGCATCGCTAGGCTGTTGGGTATGCGCTATATCCTATCCAGATTGGTGCGTCTAGTGCTGACTTTGTGTAATAGCATGTTAAGGTTATCCCCGGTGCATACCAGCTCAGAGACACGAGCTATCCAGATGTTGTCACTCTCTGCAATGTAGGTTTTACTGCACTCCAATGCTAGCTACATCCCACTAATTTGGTCGTCAAAACAGGGGTTCAAGACGATGTTTACACATATGTCGCAGCGTGGAGGACGGCCAGGTGGATCTAGATAAGTTATGGAGACGTGCGGATATTGCATTATGTTTGTCAGTTTTGTATTCCTGGTGGCATCGGTTCCTGTTAAATTTGGTTTCTTTGAACTGTTGAAATTATAAGGGAAATTCTTTTTGTGATTTTTTGTATACTATAGCTGCTCATTGTTTTTCCTTGAGAACGAAGGATAGTTTGAGAATCCCTTCACTGCAATCTTGTCTTGAGCTTTGTTTCCTTGTACCTATCACGCTTTATGAGATTAGGACGGGTTAATATGCTCTCGTTCCCAGATTTTCTCGTCGCTCGCGAGCTCGAAATAGACATTGGGTTTCGAGCGCAAAACTGAACGTGACGGAGTGATATACATTAGCTTTGTAACCCTAACCCACGTCCCATTCTTTTCCACTTTCATGCAAATATAGGCTAAAAGTCCGCCAAAAACACGACCCTTGAACCCGTAGATGAAATTTGGTTTTTGGACGGCGATGTGGACAGAGCCTGAAATCCAGACTTTATCCACCGGGGCTTTTGGAGGAAATCTGCAGTCGTATGAAGGGACATTGTGAGGTGCTATATGAAGACACAACTTCACTGCGAAAGATCATGTCCCATCGCCTCGTTCCATACCTACTTTATAGACGAGTCGATAAAACATACAGACAGGCCTACTGAAAGGATATTTTTGGCTATGCTATTCAGAATTTATATCATTCTCATAGAAAGGTTTTGTTGGGCATAAGTCTTTTTTAAATGATTGTAAGAGTAACGTTGGAATAAATCTTTTTAATAAATACGCTTACAAGTTTTATCCGGCCTGCTATAAGGTATCTACTACAAATTCTGGTTCTATAATTTCCTAGGATGGATCAACTAGCTGCTGACTTGAATCAGTACTAGTGATGAGAAAAGTTTGGGTGGGTTTAACGACCAATAACACGGTGATGCAACGGCGAAATATGACCTTATGTATGTATACTGTCTCTATTCCCCGTTATCGTTCTACGAAATCCCCTTCTGCGCTATCCGATCACCCCAATTCATAGTGCGCTTAATCGAATCAAACCAGTCCTGATTATCCATACGGTACTGCACAGCGGGGAGCGGATACTGCGACGCAACAATCGTCACATAGTCCCCCTGGTGCAGCTCTGCGCGGTCACGTCCATCAAAACTCACCCATGACGTTGTGCGCGCATCGTAGGGCACGCCAATACGGAGTACCATGCTGTCCGGGAGGATTATTGGACGAAAGGTGAGAGAGTGTGCGCAGATTACTGTCACCTACATAGGGGATTAGCAAGCCCTGAGGGCTCACGGGAGGACAAAATATATACCAACATCCCCGGCAGCGCGGGATGACACAATCCCCCACCTGCGGCGAGGGAATACGCCGTCGACCCGGTCGGTGTGGCAACACAAATACCGTCTGCGGCGACCGAGGTTAAAAACTCGTCGTTTGCGTAAAGCTCTGTAGTGGCCATTGTCGGGTTCGGCCCGCGATCAACTACGATCTCGTTCAGAACCACTTTGGTCCCCCGGTGAGAGGGGTGGTGTGTATTCCGTCGCTCGGGCTGTAGTAGTTCCTGTCGGAGGTCGCGATCTTTGCTGTTATCGCAAGGGATAGACTGCATTATTGTACCTTCGAATCGAAGCCGCAGACCGACAGTGACTCCGTCGTCCCCAAACATCCGGCTCAGTGTTTCCGCATAGTTTGTAAAGTCGAATTTCGTCAAGAAGCCGAGAGAGCCGAGAGCGAATGAGAGGACGGGAGGGACGACATTTTGGAATAACCAGCTGGCGTAGAGAACCGTTCCATCTCCGCCCAACTGTGCGTATCAGCACCGCATCCTGCGAGATGCCCGGGGAGAGAAGGTACCGTGATTACGAAATCGAACCTTCCAGGCTTGACTGTACACATCTCCGGCGTCCAATACCCCAGCTTCCCCGGCTCCCCCGTTGTAACATCCAGCTCTTTTATCAACGCTTGCGCATCAAACTGCGGCTTCCCGTCAAACGAGTCCTCGACATACCTATCATGCATTAGCAGGGCCAGGGACAGAAGGATGAAGGGAAAGGAACATACACGTACACATTGTATCCATTCTCTAGCAGCCATTTCGTAAGCTGGCGGGTCTGCACGACCAAGTTCTGGTCCCAGGGCTTGGTAAGGATAAATACATCCTTCACCTTCATACTAATCTGAACATTTGCTTCCCCTAGTTATTAGCCATTACCCACCCTCGTATATCACAGACTCTCACTCACAATATTTCCTCCCCATTTCCCTAAGCCCCAGGACCATATCATGTAGCTGGTTTCTTGTCATTTTCTTCAGATATCCCCGGTCCTCCTCGTCTGCCTGTTCATAATCAACAACTTCATTCACACTCTCCCAGTTGCCCAAAATTTTGTGCAGGAATGCGCTGCCGGCCTTCTGCGAACCCCCAATGTTTCCATCGTGGATCGACGATTTCCGACGGCGCGCGGAATTAACGTGGGGATCGAAGCGCACTTGGATATAGCTGTCGTTGTCGTGGGTTGGAGGTGGGTCCTCCTCAATGCATGAGCGTATGTGGTTAGCTGGGTCCATGATGTGCTTTGTTGGTGGTAGTGGAACGTACAGAGATGGAGGCAGTCTCCGAGTCCGAGTTTTGTAGTGAGGCCGTGCTGAAGTGGACTACGCGCTTTGATGCGTCGCTCATTGTATGGACAAAGAGACGTGGGAAGGTGTTGTTTCGGCTTTTGGTATACACTTGGGGTTTGAAATGAATGTGACAGAGATTGGAGAAGCGAGATAGCAGAATGAAAGGACGGAGAAACGAGTAGATCCAGGATACGATTGCTTAAAGAACGCACTTGAGGGAATTCCATGGTAGTGGCTCATGTATATCTGCAAAGTATACCGACGTCATCTCGCTGCATATCATAAAAACTCCCCTAACCCCGACGAACCTCTATCAACCTCGGCTCCAATCTGGAGTAATGAATCCGTCAACCTATTGTACACAAAAATGAAAAAATTGTTGTTGTAGCACATAATCAAAAACCCCGTCTTCGCATAGTACTTGGGGTATTGGGCCTCTTGACGACACTGTTGGTCGCCATCCTCTTCTGCGCCACGTTCGTCGGTTTCCTCACCAACGACTGTTGTGCTAACGCTGCGGCATCAGCATTCCTTGCTGCCTCCTCCGCCCGCGCTTTATCTTCCGCCATCTTTGCCTCGATCTCCATACGCTTGTTTATTTCGTTCTCGGTGGTGCGGCGATCGCGCGCTGAGTATCCCTTCTCCTTGACCGAGTAGAAGACACCACCCAGTTCTGCGAGCCATTGGGGGTCGACAGAGGTGACGGTAGACATGTACTCTTTACTTGTGAGGATGAGCTCATGGTAAACTATAAAGTTCATGTTAGTGAGAAGCTTGGAAGGTGAGAAGGATAAAAAAAGTACTTACCGACATAATCAGGCAAGTATCCTAACCCGTACAAGCTCGAAGTGGGATGAAGCTGTACGGTGACACTCGTCCTAAGGTTGATATACTCCCCAATGCCCTTCACCTTCGCAGCCTGGTGATAGTATCCCGCGCAAATACACTTCCGGATAATGTCCCAATCCATACCACACGAGTTCAGTTCCATTTTCTGGAACTTCATGATATCAGCTAATTGCTGTCGAATCTCCCTTGCTCTCCGCAGCGACTTGGGCATCAAAAAGTGCTGCACACACCACCGATCCTGATACCCATTTGATTTCCACTGGGAGTAGACATGTAGCAGCGTCAAATGATCCGATTCGGGGACAAAAAACTTCTCGCGAGCCTGGTCCGATTCTTCCTGTCGTTCTTTCGGGCGCGAGAAAACGTTGGGTACTGACAGCATGGAGACGATGGTGAGCATTTCCTCGCTGCAGCCATTCTCTACCGCTGTGATGATTAGTTTCGACAGTGATGGTTCCATCGGAAAATTCGCCATCGTCTTGCCCAGTTTTGTAAGTTCGCCAACGTTGTCCAATGCTCCCAAAGCCCAGAGATCGAACAGTGACGTAGCAATCGTATCTTGTGGGGGCGGGTCCATGAAATCGAATTCCATCAAATCCTTCACGCCCAAACTCTTCAGGAGCAAGACCGTATTAGCGAGGTTTGTCCGTTGGATCTCAGGAATAGTCTGGACGTATAGCTCGTTCCGGAATGCCTGCTCAGTATACAACCTATACGCCTTTCCGGGTCCCGTACGACCAGCTCTTCCGGATCTCTGCGAGGCGTTGGCTTGTGATATTGGCGTAATTTGGAGCGCATCCATTCCCATCCTCGGATTATACACTTTCAACTTTGAGAACCCAGCGTCCACCACGTACATAATACCATCAACCGTCAAACTCGTCTCCGCAATATTTGTCGCTACAATGACCTTCCTCGCACCTCCTTCTCCCTTCTCGAAAATCTTGGCTTGTAAGTCCGCAGGCATTTGTGAGTAGATGGGAAGAATGTTAAGTTTAGGAGGGTTGTTGAGCTGCTTTAACCGCTCCGCGATTACTTCGCAGGTTATCTCAATGTCCTCCTGACCCGTCATGAAAACTAGGATATCGCCTGTGCCTTGGCCCAGATGAATGGTCAAGACCTGTTTTACTGCGGAGTCGACGTAGTCTTCGCAGGGTGATTTTGACCAGAGGACGTCTACGGGAAATGTTCGACCGGGAATTGTATATTCTGGGGCTCCGCCGTAGAAGCGGGAGAACCGTTCAGCATTCATGGTGGCAGAAGTGACGATGAGCTTCAGGTCTCGGCGGCGAGCTAGGATTTTCTTCAGCAGACCCAGGAGGACATCTGTATTCAAGGCACGTTCGTGGGCTTCGTCCATGATGATACAAGAATATTTGTCAAGATTCGGATCCACAAGCGATTCACGGAGAAGAACACCATCAGTCATATCTGAAAATTTGTGAGCAGCTAAATTTGGAGGAGAGCAGACAGAACTTACATTTAATTATTGTCTCATCACTCGTGCAATCTTCAAATCGGATTGCATAGCCTACAGTACCACCCAATTTCACCTCCATCTCTTCACTAACACGTTTTGCCACACTCATAGCTGCAACTCTTCGAGGTTGTGTGCACCCAATCCTGCCACTTCTCCCATATCCATCCTCGTATAAAAATTGTGTCAACTGCGTTGTTTTTCCCGAACCTGTCTCTCCAATGACAATAATTACTTGGTTGTCCCGGATTACTCTCAACAAATCCTCTCTAACAGCAAAGGCTGGAAGATACTCTCTCTGCTCTTTCAGTGTCCGGGTTCGACTGAAGTCACTTGCTCCTTCGTTTCCCTTTTGCTCCTTCATATGCTCAGCAAATTTGGACCCGCTCTTTTCCTCGACGTAGGGCTGCGCACTCGGTGCGGCGCTATCCGTGTCTTCGTCCTTCAAACCCATGATATTACCCAGAGCTGTACCGGCTGCGTTTGTCGCCTCCTGAGCTTGTTTCTGCCGTTCCCTTTGCATCCTCCTTTCACGTACCAATGCACTACCCTTCCTACTGAAGACCGCCATATCACTCTGCGGATCCTTAACTGCTGGCACGGGATCCAACTGCTTTGTAAAAACCCTCTTACCGTCCAAGAATGGCGGCTTGAGATCATGCACCATCAAATGCACCCGCACCTCCTCCTCATCATCAAAATCGTCGTCGTAGTCCTTGCGCTGGGCAACTCCAGACGTGAGCATTCGGTTGGTTTCCCAAGCGTCCACATCTTTCATCTTTTGTTGTGCTCGCGCCGACATGCGCTTGTTTCGCTTCTTGTCGAGCATTTCTTGTTCTCGCTGTTGATCCGCCCAGCTATTATCGGTACCAAAGGGATTATGCGTTTCGTCGCCAAATGCATGCCCAAGCTCGTCCGAAGCATACCAATCTCTATCCAAAGCGGTGTCGTCTTCTTCCGTCACCGTAGGTCCATCTTCGGGATCTCTATCAAACGTCGATGGCATACGTGGTGTCGCCGCACCATATCGCGACGATCGAGCCGTAGACTGCCTTGCATTGGCAAAGCGTGGGTCGTTAGGTCGTGCGGGCGTAGGATCATTCCGACGCAGGTTTGAAGGTTGGTATCGATCATCTCTTCTCTCCCCGCCCCTATATCCTCTCTCATCCCGGGAGTCGCGGCGATCACCATCCCCACTTCTCTCGTCTCTCCAATTGTCGCCGCCACCGCCTCTTCTCACCCGATGCGCATGCAGTTTCTCCATCGCGATCCTTGAAAGACCTCCGCCGTGTGACGGCGTCTCGATTCGTCGCTCACGGATATGCCTCCCGATCGGCAACGCGGGTTTCTTGAACTCGACACGTTCATTTCCACTCGCCGTTCCCTTCCGCTCTGTAGTAGATACTGTAGCTTCTTCCTCCTCCGCTTCCACCGCAAGGTCTAGCTTAATCCTTTTCGCGAGCCTATCCAGCCCGAGCCTGCTTTCACGCTTCTCGGGCTCTTTGCTCTCCTGATTCTTCGATACCAGTAGACCTCCGGGGAAATTACCCCCGTCGCCTCCGTTGCTCTTTTCCGGCGCGCCGAAATTTCCACCCCCAAGATCGCTGGTTCTTCCGTTCTCCTCATCATAGCGCTCGCGGTGCTTTACGGTCGTAAAGAGGTCAGAGAGGAAGTCATCGGGGTACCGTCCAAACGCTTTGCAGTTTATGATGAAGCTCTTAGGACCCGGCTGGCTGCGCGCGATTTGAATAATGTTGCGAGCGAGGTATAAGTTGGGAGATGGGGTGGCTAGCTGCTGCTGGATCTGAAGGGCAACATGATGAGTGTAGCCGGGCGTTAGGCCGGGGGGAAGGGAGTCGGACATTGTTTTCCGGTAGTTGTTGACGGTGGTGAAGCTCAGTGACGGGTGAGGTTAGCAAGAAAACGGGCAAGATGGATGAGATAAGATAATGAAATATACAAGAGTGACAGAGCATGACGCATGACATGAGTTCCCGACTTCCCGTCACAGTTCGTACGGATACTCTACATTCGAACTTTACAATTACATCAGTTCTCTGTGGTCACAATGGACCTGCGGTTTCCCAGCGAAGAGGCTGTCTAGGTCTGACTTCAAAGACGCACCTACTGGTTGCCAACGATATAATACAGTTCACACCTCCATCACCAACCACAAGCACCCTTCTAGCCTAATCTCCTTGGCTTTTTGCTTCTCGTACCACCAAACTTTAGCCTTGTACTATCCGTAACCCTCCTCACCACAGGTCTCAAAAACTTTCCTTCCTGTCCCAGCAGCGCCTTAACAGCCGCCTCTCTACCCTGGCCAAAACCCCTCAGCACGACTTCCACGCCCCTTGGCCGGATGTTCTTATCCTCAATCGCCTTAAATACATAAGCGGCGAGCTGATACGCGGCATCATACGTCCCACGCTGACTCTTCTTGAACCCGAGGTTTCCCGCCGACTTAGAAACAATAGCACCCTTGTCCGGCTTCGTAAATGTGATGTGTGTATTGTGCTTGGTTGAGAAGATGTGGAAGTGGTAGTCATCCTCCTGGACTGGTGCAGAGGCGAGGGAGAATAAATCGAATCCTGACGACGAGGGGTCGAAATCGGTAGCTACCCCTACCATGGCTGCGGCCGATTCTCGTGGGGAAAGAGGTGAGGTGGGAAGCGCCGACCGAGTGCGCGGAGAGCGTGGGGAGGTCGTGCGGAGGATGTCGGCAATGTGGCCCATGGCTCCTGTGCTATTCGGTGGCTTATCGGAGGTCCCATTGTCCGGAGCGTCGGAAGCCCATCGTCGTGAGGCAATTGCGAAGCTGGGGATGGGCTTGGTGGGTACTATTCGGGGTAGGGCGGAAATAAGTGACCGCCGGAGAGCTGAGGCGGACATGGTTGGCAATTGAACTTTCGTAGTAGTGGAGGTTGTAGGCACAACAGTGGTCAACTGGAATTTTGGTATTGCCAAGCCATTGCAGTTTCGGTGGTAAGTTTAGCGTCGCAAAAAAGTTGATATTCCCTTCACAGGTATCACCACATCTTTCCCTCGCGCTCCTACAAACAACCACAATAATGGGAAGAACCAAACTGGTTTGCTCCCTACTCACAAATTCCACTATTGCGCTTTTGCTAACATGTTAACAGAAAGCCGCCCTCACGCGACAACTCGGAAAAGACCCCCTCAAGCAGAAGCGTCTAAAAGTCGCCCGCAAGACTGAGAAAGAGCGGTCGAGGAAGGCCTCGGGGGGCGACGAGTGGGAAGATGAAGACAGCGACAATGCCCCTGACCTTTTTGACACGAGTATAAACTGCGACGAAGTCAAGGATCAAACCACAAAGAGCGCGAACAGAGCAGCTATGCCCTCCAAGAAAGCGCCGGCCGTCGAGGAAGAGGAAGAGGAGGAAGAGGACGAGGAGGAAGACGAGGAGGAAGAACAGGGTGAAGACGAGGAAGAGGAGAACGAGGACGAGGAGGGGGAGGACGAGGAGGATGTTGCTTTGTCGGACATCGAGTCCGATGGCGATCTCGCAACGGAAGATGTTATCCCCTACCAAAAACTCACCATCGACAACCACGCAGCGCTTATCAGCCTTCGCAATCGCATTGCGATACCCATCGCGAAGCTGCCTTTCAGCGAACACCAATCCCTCACCACGACCGAGCCCGTAGAGATCCCTGACATCGATGACGACCTCAACCGCGAACTCGCATTCTACAAGCAAGCCCTAGAGGCGGCCAAACTAGGTCGCACACTCCTCAAGCAAGAGAAGATACCTTTCGAGAGGCCATCCGACTACTTTGCAGAGATGATGAAAGACGATGAGCATATGGGCAAGATCAAGGACAAGCTCTTGGAGGAGGCGGAGCGGAGAAAGAGGTCCCAAGATGCCCGCAAACTGCGAGATCTGAAGAAGTTTGGAAAGCAAGTGCAGGTGGCTAAACTGCAGGAAAGAGGAAAAGAGAAGAAGCAAGCAATGGAGAAGATCCAGCTTCTGAAGAGGAGTATGCTTTCCCCAAAGCCATTTTTATTACCACCAGCGCTAACCAGTTGATTACAGAGAGAGCTGGTGCGGATGCAGAGACTACCCAAGAAGATGATATGTTCGATATCGCACTAGACGAACAGACGAAAGACAAACCTCGCCGCAGCAAGAGTGACCGAAGCTCTGACGACAAGTCAAAGGCAAAGAGGCAGAAGAGGGATAGTAAATATGGGTTCGGTGGAAAGAAGAGGAATTCAAAGAGCAACGACGCGCAATCCAGTGGTGATCTTGGGGATTTCTCGTCCAAGAAAAATAAGAGTTCGTTTGGAGCAGGACCAAAGGGCAAGAAGAGACCGGGAAAGAACAAGAGAGCTGGTACTAGACGGTAGTTGAAGACGAAGAATAGCAGATTCGGTTTGTACAAAAGCAATTAATGGGTCTTCACGACTGGAATGGCAGTTATCCTTATTCGTTATTACACACAGAACCACCCATAACCCCATTTTTCCAACCCCGGAGAGAAGAGAGAGTAGACATAATCCAATATCCTCCGTATTCCTTCTATGTTTCATGCATCATACAACCCGTGCCCGAAAAAGCATCCAATCCCAAAAACGCAGGAGAAAAATGTACAGAGGTAAAGGAGAAAGGAGCGGTATACCAAGTGAAGTAGCCGGTGAGTGATAATACACGAGGTGAAATCGTTCTTAGCTTTTCAGCCTAGATTTGCTTTTGGGCTGCTGGTTGCTCGAGTATGTTCTGGGCACTGGCGGAAGTGAGACCCTGTGTCGAATGTCAGTATCTGATAAATATCCAGCAGAATATGCTGTAGCTTGTATTAAGGACTTACACTGCTAGCAATCTGCTGCGCCTGTAGGTGGATTTCTTATCAGTAACCGGACATCCGAAACTGTAAGCGGAGAAACAAACCTTCATCTCCTTCTCCATCTCGACCATCTGCTGCTCCTCACCGACGGCAAGGGCGTACGGTACACCAAGCATGATTGCGCTCGTAGAAAGAATCCACAGGGTCTTTCCTCCAAGCTGCAAACCAGAGGAGATGAAGCTGTAGGTTTGGTTAAATGCACCTGAAACCCTGGCCCGGTGCTTTGGTGGGATCATATCCTTCAACGCAACCAATCGCTCGTAGACAGTCTCCTCGAATGTGTCGTCATCATCGTCGGAATCCTCGTCGGAAGAGATCTCAGAGTCGGTATCAACGTAGTCGCCATCGTCCTCGACCTTAGGCCCTTGCTGCTCCTCCGAAAAGTGCTCGTCCTCAACTTCTTGAAGCTTGACCATTTTGAATTAGGTGGTTGTGCGGTTGGAGGGACCTGTGAATGGAAGACGTTGGTGAGGTTGAAGCGGAAGGAAAAATTGAGGTGGAGTTGGGCGGCGCTTTCGGAGTGGCGCTTCGGCTGTGGCGGTGCACGCTAACTACCAGCGGCGTCTGACGATCCCGGAAGAGTGTGGAACCATTGGTGCTTTATCAGCCCCGTTCAAGTGACAGGGGCGACGCAATCTGTCTTGAACTTCGTCGTGTTTAAATAACGCGACAACACCAAAACTCCTTCACCGACACATTATTCTCCAACATGAAGGGATTTGGAACACTTTTTTCCTTTGCTTGTCTGGCTGTTGCTTCAGCAAGCAGCAACGTCATTGACCTTACACCTAAGAACTTCGATGAGATTGTGTTAAAGAGCGGAAAACCCGCCTTGGTTGAGTTCTTTGCTGTTCGTCCTCTTCTGTCACATGTGTGCTATTTAGCTTCAATAACTGACTTTCCCGTAGCCTTGGTGTGGCCGTAAGTTTCACAACAATTTAGGTGCATCGATCACTATTCTGACAGCTGTCGACAGATTGCAAGAAACTCGCACCAATATGGGAACAGCTCGCCGATTCCTACGCATCTCAGAAGGATAAGATTACCATTGCTGCAGTCAACGCCGACGGTATGGACTGTTCCATAATGCCTTTATAGCTGTGTATATTGATTGTGAACGGTCTAGACCACAAATCTCTTGGCCAGCGTTTCGGGGTCCAGGGTTTCCCAACACTGAAGTACTTTGATGGCAAATCTGCCACTCCTATAGACTACGACTCGAAGAGAGATATCGATTCGCTACAAGCCTTCATCGCAAAGCAAGCCAAAGTCAAGGTTAAGGCCAAGAAGGAACCCCCCAGCAGCGTTGTTGTCTTGACCGACTCCAATTTCGATGCTGTTGTCAACGGAGACAAGAATGTCCTTGTTGAATTCTATGCTGTTCGTTCGCCTTGCTACTAGTTCTATCAGCTCAAAGCTAAATTGTGATACTTGCAGCCTTGGTGTGGACACTGCAAAGCTCTTGCTCCCGTATACGAGACTGTCGCGCACGGCTTTGCCGACGAGATTGATGTCACCATCGCCAATGTCGATGCTGATGCTGCCACTGGAAAAGCTGTGGCCCAAAGGTTTGGTGTTAGCGGCTACCCGACCCTCAAGTTCTTCCCCAAAGGATCTACCGATCCCATCCCTTACGAGGGTGGCCGTACTGAGGCTGCTATCATCAGCTTCCTGAATGAGAAAACTGGAACCAACCGCGCTGTCGGCGGTGGCCTCACTGAGGCAGCTGGGCGTATCGCTGCGTTCGACGAAGAGATTCAGAAACTTGTTAAGGGCGACTCTGACTCTTTGAAGACTGTTACGGAGAAGGTCCTTAAGCTTGCCGAGGATAGCAAGGATACCTATGCTGCCTACTACGTCAAAGCTCTGGGAAAGCTGGCTAAGAACGAAAAGTACATTGAGAAAGAACTCACAAGACTGCGGGGAATCTTGAAGAAGGGTGGTCTGGCTTCTAAGAAGATGGATGAACTGACTTCTAAGACGAATATCCTGATCCAATTCTATGCTGAGAAGCCAGGCTCTAAGGACGAGTTGTAAAAGAATTGTTACGTTGATGTTGTTTCCATTGCGAGTTAAGATGCGGGGTTTCTTTGTACTATTGGTCTAAGCTCTTTACCGTGGGTAATGATTTGTATGAGTACTCTAGTTCAGTATGCTATTGCGCAACACAATTGACGCTGTTTGTTGGAGATGATCTTGATTCTTGAACTTTGCTACCTCCTCATAAGTGTTCATGTGTGTAACCAAAAATAAGCCATTTGCCAAGCCACGCTAAAACCCCACAACTCGCCATCTCTAGCTCGTCATCAATAGGCAACATCATTTCGCATTCCATAAATCCATCCGTTTAACATCGCGTTTCCTTTGTCTCCTTCCATCTGCCCAAAAACACTATACAAGTAGCAAACACAAATGACGAGCGAACCCACCAAGAACGTTCCATCTACAGTCACAGCGCCACAGGCAGAAACTGTGGTTAGTCCCTTCTCCCCCGCCCACCGCCAGAGCTAATGCGTGCGATAGGAGAGCACGGAACTCACGGTAGTGGTGGACGACCTACTTGACAGTCTGCAAAGCAAGTTCGCCAGCGTCAGTTCCGAGATCTACGACAAGATCGAGGCGATGAGTAGACGCTTGGATGCGATGGAGGCGAGTTTGCAGGGTGGTAGTGGGGGTGGTGGGAAGTAGAGGGTGGGATAGATGTGGTGCTTTTTGGCGTGTGGAGTGGCTGTTTGATACCTGGAGTTTTTATGTGCGTTTTATGGGGTACAGGATCCGCGGACTCGAGTTCCGCTCGGGTTTGTCTGTGGGCGCTAATGGTGGGTAGCCGGCTGCATTGTTAGACAATATACACCTAGACATCGGCGGTGAAACATGTTCGGTGAGAGTTGGGATTTGTGCTGGGGAGGATCAAGTGCAACTGAGCCGGAAGATATCCATGCCTGATACTAAGCGGTACAAACGCTCCCGAGGAACTCCAGGAGCTTGTGTGGGAAGATCTCTCGAGGACCTATCAGTGTACTTCCCCCGTTTACCAATAATTCCTATAATATAGCGGTGGCTAAGACGGAGAGCAGAATGCACTAGAGGATATGCTGCAGATGCTCCGGAGAGTGAGGGATCGTGCGGAGCCTACCTCCTTTATGTACCTGTTGAATATTACCCTCTATTTTCGTTCACGTCTACTGGCAACAAGGGAATACGGCGTTGAGCCCGAATAGTCGTTAATATTCAACAGAAACTACAGGCCCATAACCTCACGACCACACCGATTGTACTCCTCTTCAGGTTTCTCAGTCTGTCCAGTCCAATAGAACACCAATGGGCCCGGCACCGCCTTTCCATTTGTTGTCGGGTATATACGGCGGTGATGCAGAGCAAAAGACACGGGCAGTGCAACTCAGCGCCAAGGTGTGTGATAAGCTATATAAGAGAGTGATTGTTCATGAGTTCGCGATGTCTGTTGAAACCTATCAGGATTTGGCATCACAATCGCTCAGCCTTATCATATTCTCGATTTTAGGTTGGCGTTCTCATGTGGGGGCAGAGAGAGAAGATGGTCTCGAACGCTGGTAAGAAGTGGATGACTGCTTGGCTCTTGGAGGAAAGCGGGGTCTGGAGGCAGTGGCAGAGAGCGCCCTGCAAGCCCGCAAACCTAAGGCACAACCTTTGGCGACCAGCCAACGTTAAATCCGTGCAAGAACCAAGCACCTCGAGTCTACCCCAGGACTGCAATGTGATATCTGCACCTTGTGTCTTTCCTGAGTCTTTCCAGCCGTAAACAGTTCCCGAGTTATTGCCAGAGTTGATCTGGGGTTCTGGTTGAACCCTTTTGTACGGACCCCAGGGTATAACCTCAAAGCTAGATAGCCTTTCCGGGGTCCAAATCGGAGATACATAAACCCCCGATTTCCTCCTTGACTGCCTAATCCCTTTCTTTCTTTTTCTGTATCCCACAAGCAACTGCACCAACCGTTGATACAACCAATCAACATCAGCCTTATTCTTAAACAGCTTAGCTGTATACTCCGCCGAGATCTGGGCTTGAGGACAAGTGGCCAGTCCGAAACTGAACTTTGCGTAGCGAAGTTCATCATCAAGATAAGTCAGCCAGTTCGCTGCGGTTGGAATACTAGGCAGTTTATTAACATGTATGAGTCAAGGGGATCGGTCGATTGATACACGACCTCGCTGCACGACCTCCAGTGAAGATTCTAGACATGTGTAAACGTTATTTGCTCAGCCTGCCGAACGAAGTACGCCTGCGCACGGCTGCTGTGTAACTATTCGTTGTGAAAAAATGGATTGAGGGCAGTGCAAAGTTGGAGAGCTTAAAAACTAATGAGTCTGTTTCATGTGAATCCCTCATATCAACATCGGTCTCTCACAACGCACTACACAACAATGGGCGAGTGCGTGGACACCGCCAGAATTCCCGAGTCTGTTTTGAACACTGTATATCACGGTCTTGAACAAAACTGCCAATGGCTCAAAGAAGCAGCAATCAACGCCGCCGACAAGTTACCAGAGTTTCTGCCTATGTTCAACTGGCGAGATGTTCTTCCCGCGGATGTATACAACAGCACCCTAATTCCGTGTACCGAGGCTCGAGACCATCTTTGGACTGTTGACGGCTTTTATGGGCCTGCTAGGCTGAAGATAGTTGTGGAAAAATGCAAGCGTAGCTTCTGCACAATGGTAACTGGGTCTTCAGGGAACCCTGATATCAGCGGTGTAGGTGTAAGTTACCCCCAATCCGCGGAATAAGTCCAGAATTTGACTGACAAATGTTTCTAAAAGATGGTTACTACCTATTATTTTGAACTTGCTTTTGTAACATTGTGCTATCTCGCACATGCCAGTCCTTATCTTTACAACCTCTTCAAACATGGGTCTCTCCATTATTCTCAAACAGAGAAACCGGTGAACAACAGTCCTCGCGGCACCTTTCTTCTGGCATCCGCATTAAGGATACACGAGGCCACGATAAAGAAAATCATGGATACGTTTCTCGACGCGGCAACATTCTTTGCACTTTCAATCACCATCGCGTCTCTCGCATATACCGGCATGCGAATTACGACATACGAGCGCGATATGCTGCTAAGTGTATCTAGCCTTAATTTGGGCGGGTTATATGTGGTACTATCCTTTTCTCATAGGCAACTCCGGCGGAGACGATTAAGAGCCAGTCTTGTGTCACTAGTACCGCTTCTAAATTTGATTTACTATGGCGTATCTCACACTTCCTATCCTTCTTGGTATAGACTGTGTAAGTATATGGGCACCGAATTGTCCGGGCTCTCTGCAATTCCGACTATAATTTGTGGTATGATTGAGGTAGTGGGGGTTATGACTTTTCTGTGTAACTGGCTCTACGTCAAACGTACAAAATGCAGGAGGAATTGGTCATCTCTGGAGCTTGATTTAGGCAACAATCCGTCGGTGGATGTCGGAATATTCGCTATCCTCGATGGGGCACGTACCATTGCATTAACGTGGAGGCAGCGCAAACGGGTTAAGCAAACATTACCGGCTCTACCAATCCAAAAGGATGTCTGGCAGGAACGCAGCACCTGGGTAGTCGCGACATTCGGTCTTGCTCTGACGTGGGTTTCGACGGCTGCAATTTCTTGGTCGCGCCGTCGGTCTCGGGAAGTGGCTGGGGATGACTACGTGGAGAATACGTTTGGGTATGGACAAATTCTGGCGCTGCTGATCTGGCTGCCTGTCTTGCTGGAGTATGTGTATTTTGCATATTGTGAGTTGGCGTCCTCTCCTCTTGCAATTGCATGAAGGGCTGGCTGATGACGGTAACTAGATGGCTCTCGCGAGGGTTGGGAGGGAAGGTTGCCACAAGCTGTTCACGTCACGGAAGATACCTTACGACTAACGAGAAGGAGCACGTGGATTTTGTAGAGGGTTTGAAGAGTAGGCGGCGATGTTTGGAGGCACGGAGAGGGCGTACAACAATCCATTCACTGTCGCTACTATCATCAGAGGTTTGGACTACAGAGAGCTATCCGCTTAGATTGCTCATACCAGGCTATAAGTAGCCAACGAAGGCACTAAGAAAGCATGAATATCTTCAATAAGTTTCAAATCGATCATATTCTAGGTCCACGCCATCCAACAAGATCCTCAGCTCTAAGCACGCAATGAGAATTCTTCCCGACCACCAGTCTGCCATGTATATACTTCCCCGTCTCTCCTTCTCGGCCAGTTGCATTCAACGAAGGCTTCAAGTCAAACGGCTTGAGTTGTTGCTCCCCAAGTTGGAGCCGCCACGACCAATATCGATTTCCAGGTCATACAAATGTGGAACACTGCTCAATTCAAGTCGCAGCTCAAGCCGTATGGTAGATACAAAGGTTCCGAGCAGGGAAGCTCGCAAAGGATCTAGCAGTACCTTGCATCTCCAAAAAAATGATTACAGAGGATATATTCGCCTTTGAATATAAAAGATTCGGTGCTGGACCGTATCATCGCTTATAGCAGGGGAGATGGTGGTTAAATCTGTTCCGTCAAGCATACAGAGAATTTCTAGCTACATGTCGACAATGCTTTGAATGAGGACGAGTAGACGGAATTCGATGAACTGCTAAAGGCTAACAACCTTGCATCCGGGGCCGGCAGCGGGTTGGAAGCTTGCGTTTTCACTAAGCTCCATGGGACGAACCTAGATGGGGGACTCTACGTTCTCCATCCACATAACCAAGATTGTTCGGGCTTGTCGGAATATCTGTGAGCATGTCAGTCATGGATCCACTGTAGCTACACTATGTTCAACATTCCCGCTATACCATCTCCATCGACTCCGGGAAAGTCCAAACCATGTATGCCTTGCGGTTCGGGGAGTTTTCATAACCGGGTGTATCGAGTGTGAGTGTCCACTATTTATTTATTTTCTTTTAAGAAGCTTTGTGTCTGCGTTTTCTTAGTGTTGCAGTCGTTTCTTCTCCATCTTCATCTTTCATTGGTTGGCTCGTCATAGAATCAAGGGCGAGGTATGAACACAATCACGTATACTGTGAACACCCCGTCCGCCTTTCAATCTAACTCCACCGTTCTGGAATCTGGTCACATTCTAGCGTTTAAGACGTAAGTGAGATGGGATGTGATATACCTATGGCGGTGTAAAGTGGTCAAAATACCATTTCATGACGTTGTACATGGAATTAACGGAATTGGGTAAATTCATGTGCACCAACATCCAATTCTGCCAATTCCATGCATGGCATTGTGGATTTAACAATATTGTAGCATGATGCCATATATAGCTGACAATGTTGTGCATGAACTTGTGGAATTTGGTGCATAAACACTGAATTCTGCTAGTTGGTACATGATGTCAAATAATGTTGACCACCACATGAAGTCATACCATGATGTTGTGATGTTGTAGTGCTAAATTGATGTGGTGTATAACTACTAAAACTGGGTATTGGTGTGCATGAAGTTACCCAATTCCATGCACGACATCGTTGAAATGGTATTTTAACCACTTTACCACACCATATATACTACCTTTTCACCCATAATTATGAAATCTGCGGGACTCTTGGTAGGAGGAATATCGTTACAGTTTCGAGTCGATCTAATTGGCATCGCACCGGATGTTTTGCGTCCTTCTTCCCTCACAGGGTTTATGATTCTGGGTGCTGCTGATTAGACAGTTACCTTTTTCTGGAATAGAAACATTACCTGCAACGGTGTTACTCTTGAGTAGTACACCATCAACAGGAGCGTTAGGTGTTGTAACTATGCGGTGCCCGTCTCGGTCTGTGCTGGGATACCGGCTGTCTGACCATGGCCGTGCTGGAGGCACGCAGCCTGCTAGTACGAGTGAGCGCTGGTGGTCACTACAGCACTCAACAGAGATGGACAGCAATATATCCATCGGTTCAGTGTTTGTACAGTCAAGTTTGGTTGTTCAGAACCCCACACAATTCCCATCACCTCACCAGGCACAAGAGTAATCTCCAATAACCCGTTCCCAATTCATTAGGCCCACACGCGCGCACGCAGTAAACATACATAAGCCCTCAGTCATATCCTCATCCATCCCAAAACCCCCCGCTTGTGCCAAAGAACCTATATACAAGTACAACTAAAGAATACAGTAGCAAAACTCCTAACAAATGACGAAAGCAAAAGCGCGAGTTGGTATCGCGCAAAGTGGCGAGTAAAAACCGATGTCAAAGTGAAAAAAAGCCAGATAAGATACCCAAAAGCCCCCAAGCGATTGTTACACCCCCCGTGCCCGCCAACCAACCCAAAAACAATGAAATGAGACCCATAGTGTTACAACAAAGAAAAGGTGGAAGGCATCTAAAACTCCTCATCGAAGATGAGGCCGCCATCATTCTCAGTCTCAGCCGGGGACCCTTCCGCGGCAGGCTCCTTCTTGGTCGCGGAGGCCATGACACCAGCCTTCTGGTAATCGCCAACACGCTTCTCAAAGAAGTTTGTCTTTCCGGCAAGGGAAATAGACTCCATAAAGTCGAAGGGATTGGTGGAGTTGTAGTGCTTTGAGTTTCCGAGCGAGAGCAACAGACGGTCGGCAACGAACTCAATGTATTGCACCATCAACTTCGCGTTCATGCCCAACAGTGCGACGGGGAGTGCTTCGGTCAAGAACTCGCACTCGATCGAGACGGCCTCGGCGATAATGTCGAGCACGGCCTTCTTGCTGGGGCGGTTCTTGAGGTGAGAGAAGAGGAGGCATGCAAAGTCAGTGTGGAGACCCTCGTCACGCGAGATGAGTTCGTTGGAGAACGAGAGACCAGGCATCAGACCACGTTTCTTGAGCCAGAAGATGGACGCGAAGGATCCGCTGAAGAAAATTCCTTCGACGGCTGCGAAAGCAACAAGGCGCTGGGCAAAGGTGGACTCGGTATCTTCGATCCACTTGATAGCCCAGTCGGCCTTCTTCTTGATGCAGGGAATAGTCTCTATGGCATCGAAGAGGTATGCACGCTGCTTGGAGTCCTTGATGTAGGTGTCGATAAGCAGCGAGTAGGTCTCGGCGTGGATATTCTCCATCATGATCTGGAAACCGTAGAAACAGCGGGCCTCGGGAGCCTGGACCTCATTGCTGAATCGCTGGACAAGGTTCTCGTTGACGATACCATCGGACGCGGCAAAGAACGCGAGAACATGTGAGATGAAGTAGCGTTCGTCGTTGTTCAATCTGTTGTGCCAGTCGTGCAGATCCTTTGATAGATCGATCTCCTCAGCGGTCCAGAATGATGCCTCAGCCTTCTTGTACATTTGCCAGATCTATGTGCCAACCAATTAACGCGTGAACACGTGACAGGGCGGGACGGAAGTAATACCTCATGATACTTGATGGGGAAAAGAACGAAGCGTTGCTTGTTCTCCATCAACAGAGGCTCATCCTGCTCGGTTTCCTGAATGCTTGTGGGCAAATTGACAAGCTTCTCGGTAGGCTTCGGTATGGGTTCGGTCTTGGTCTGCTCGATTCTCGTGTGCAAGTTGGCCTTGATTGTGGCAATGTCGTCAAGCTGGAGGCTGGAGAAAGCGTTGGCAGCCTGGATTGAACACGAAATCAGCAACTGAAGACGATACATTGATGTAATGGACGCGACATACCTTCTTGGAGGGGGTCATGGGAGTGGCAGACATGGTAGCAAAGCGTGGATGGGTTTTCTCGTAAAAGTATTGACTGGTCTAAAGAAGCGACAAGCAGAAAGAAGATCTTGTGAAAGCAAGAAGATTTAGCGTGTGGTAAAGCGGGGTCTTGAGGAATTGAGGGTGTGATGGTGGGAGAGAAGAGACGTGTAGAGCGGGAAGAAAAGGTCGGACTTTATAGCGTCGGACTTTTGGCTGGCATCAATCCTACGAACGCGTCGGCGGAGGAAGAACGCGAATCCCTGTTGTTTGCGATGGCTGATGCACACAATCTTCCCCCTGCATCACCCATCCGCCAACCGGATGCACAGGCTCAGCGCCCTTGCCCGTAAGCAGCCTAGCGGCGACTGAGTTTTATCAGATTAAATTGATAATCGAGTCATTCCGTGTATCGCCCTGACAACCACCCAAAACAACACGTAAATCGAGCCCGAGCTATGCCCAAACCATTGCGTCCTTGCGAACCGTCAACAACACCAAAAGGATGACTGTTTCAGTCGTGCCATGTCACGGCCTTATGCTCATTGGCAAGGATACCACCACAAACTGTCAGGCCTGCAGTGGATGTTTCTCTGATTAGGAAAGCTTCCTTGCCAGCGACTTTCTCGGACTCTCAGGCCCTTAGTTTGTAGCGTACAAGGCGTTCGAGTTAGTAGAGAGCAATCGAGAGCGGGGTGGCATGATGTCACGCAAATCTGGATCGGATATAGAAAGCTGGGAAGGCTGAGGGAACAAAGAACCTAGCCGTGTTGTCTCTTCAGCTCCAAGGATAGAGATCTGCAGACCGCCGATTGCGACACCTTCACAAAGCAAACGCGATCCAACTATCCAATCACCCAACCCCATCTTTCATTTTTCCGAGAATCCAATGTAAACAGCGCTAATAACCCCACTGCCCCCGATGACTCCAACCTCGCATATAACATTACCCCCGAATCAAATGCAAAACCCTCTCAAAAGCCGCATGCATGGTATCGTATCTCATAATAATCCTTCAAAGACGCTTGCATCCAATAACTCAAAACAGATAAGCCCAATGCACACAAGTCGATAGGTATCAGGACACTTCAAACTTTTCCCTGCTTTTTCAATATACCACCGCATCCCCTTCGTTGACATGAATTTGCACCCCCTGCAAAAACCTGCCCTTGTCGTCGACAACCTTGCGTTTGAACATTCCGAGGTCGCTCAGTAGCTCGCTAAGTCTGGTTTCCATCTCATCATGTTCTTCGTCATCCTCCTCGTCATCCTCCTCCGATTCCTCCTCACTGTCGTCGTATTCATCATTCTTAGGCGTAACCACGGCCGGAATGGGGTTCTTGAGACTCTCGATAGCAAGCCTAAGATGTAGTTTAAGCGCTTCGTTTTGGGTTTGCAATGCTTTGATCTTGCATTCCGCCACCTCTCTAGCCTCCTCCATTTTGCGTTGCATTTTGTGCACTTCCTGTTGGTACAACTCCAATTGTTCGGCCTGGCTTTCTTGCTGCTTCTGGGACATGTTAGCAGCAGACACGCTCATCTGCAGCGTTCTAATAGTCTCCTGCATAGCCTTGATCTGTTCATCACGCTCCGCTTGCGAAACTTGATCCTGGTTGATTCTCGCGCTGGTGCGGATACGCTTCGCCTGGTCTGCGTAGCGCAGGGTGGAGAGGGTTTCTTCATAGTCGGTTGGTGAAATACAGGCTATCATGGCGGTTTTACTGTTGCCTCCCAGAGAATCCTTGAGGAGCCAGGTGAGGATTGAGTCTCGATATGGGATTACATCCTTCTTTCTGCTACTTCCGAGACGCTTGGGAGTGTTATCGCTAGCCAGGGCGGCAATGACACGTCCCAATGTTGTCAGTGATTTATTGATATTCGATCCTTCTCTCAGTCGGGCGCCGGTGGCTCCAGTAGAATTAGCGCGCTCAGACCCGGCAAGGTCAACCAACCTATTTCTTGAGTTAACACTTGCCTTTAATTCGACAGGTAAACAAGGCTGGCGACAACATACCGAATACGAGCGAGTCGTTCAGTGGTTTCATCCCCATCAGTACACTCAATCTGCTTCAACACCAGTGTAAACACGGCGTGTGATCTGCTACTGGTGTCGTTCATGTTGGTGCTCGCCACCGTCCTGCTCTTATCACCCTGCTTCATCCAGTTGAGAACCTCCTGAATGCCTCGTACGGGAACCTCGGTCAGATCCTTGATGTACGGACCATCGGTCGGTGATTCGCGAACTTTGAGATAATAAGGTGGATCCCGCCGGGCAACGAGTAAATCTCGGACATGTTCATTATAGACTTCAAAGTACGAGACTCGGACAGTGTAAGTGACGTTTGGTGAGTTGTTAGCCTCTATTCGCTGGAACAAGTCTCGACAAGTGCGAGGGATAAGACCCGGATGTTCGGGGGTACCCATCATCGAATAACTCTTGCCCGATCCAGTCTGGCCGTAGGCGAAGATACAAGTATGGTAACCTTGGAAATTGTGATCCAAGAACTCTTGTCCCAATGCATTATAGACGTCTTCCTGATCTGCGTAGTTTGGATCGTCTCGGTCGATACTCCAGAACGAATTGTCGAAGGTGAAAGTCTTCCTCTCGTGGACCTTGTTGCGGGATCGGTTCTGCGCCGACTCGGGAGGGGGATTGAGGTGAGTTTCTTGGGTCTCGGAATTCATCTCGATGAGGTTCGGTGCATCCTTATGATACTCTGCAGGATCGTAAATCAACTGCTGCTAGCTCTGACCGACAGTTCATCTCTTGAAATCCTACCTCTAGGGAGAAAAGCACGGACTCTGACAACCACACGAACATTCCCGCCAGGGGCAGAATCCACAGCTGCAGGCATTTTGACTTGTGGTGGAGCGCTGCCTTCCCTGGACCGCAATGAAGCACTGGAAGCTGATGTCTTGAGCTGCGGGCGGTGATCAACTGTAAAATTGTGGAGATGGCGAGACGGGTCGGTAGCCATTTCCAAAGCCTAGGAGGATAGGATTACGAGCTTCGGAAGGGAAGGAAAGGGGCAAGGCAAGAAATTGGTGACAGGAGGAGGCTAGGGAGGCGTATGCAAGCTCGTGCTGGATGATTGTTTTTTGGCGGGCGGTTGTGTACTTTGCGGCTGCTCGCCGTTGTCATTTGTTGTGATTCTGCTACATTGGGTTAGCGAATTATTACCCGGTGCCGCAACCCAAACCCTAACTCCCAGTAAACCAAGATATCACCAGTCATATGCCAAACACTCACGGAGTCCCAGATATCCCATGACTTCTCAAAAATCGTCCCGAGATATCTCGTCCCGCAGCTGTAGAATTCTCATCCTGCCCAGCACATTTACATGTTTGAATGTTGTACTGGATACACCGCCTGACGTGCCACCGCAACTCAAAACTAAATTCCGTTCCGCGAGCAGTCCAGTTGTGATAGTTCTTGATGTTCTGAATGTTCTAACTACATTTTGTATTGGCGTTCAATTGATAAAGGCACCCAGTGTATCTAGCTTCATGGCCCGGCATCATCTCTAGGAAGCACATGATATGGACTCAACTCTCATAGATAGATTTGCGACGAGCAGTGAATTTGGAACTCCTTAAGTACTTGGCATGACTACATCACAAGCGCTCACTCACCTCCTTCCTCAAGACCCAACTTTTTTGTCGCCATCATCGGGGCCACGAATGCTTCAGTAAAAACTCAATAAAACCCCAAACTATACAGAGACTATACAGAGATTTCTATGAAAATCCCCAAAGAGTACAAATATAGCGCCGAAACCCCAAACAAAAATGAAATGACATGCAGTAATGCTATTCACAGCGTAGGTAAATGCTCCTCTCTATCGAGATACATGACGCCAGTATTCCATGCCATGAAAAGTAAGACTCAAAAACTCTTCCCGTGTATATATACCAGTTTGCAATAAAGTAAAACTAACTTTTGGCCCGGACAAACAAGAAACCAGTTTCGTACATACTACCGTTCCATCCCACTAACCCTGAGCACGCCCAACACGCCTTCTGGTGTAACGCATCCGTGCTCGCATATTACGACGGTGAGACATTCGGCTGGGGTAACATCGTACAAGAAGCTGACGACGGTAGTGTTCGGAACATCTTTCCATCCGTTAAGATATCCAGGTTGACCGCGGCCCATGTTGATGAGGAGTTCCGGCGCTCCTGCAGTATGTTAGTGTCTAACAAAGCTCAGCGGGGACACGTTCGCTCACTCACCTAGTTCATTATTCACAATGCCGTCGATATTGATTTTATCCGAGAACTTGATAGTCTCACACAACACCAACACAGGGACACCAACGCTCTGTGCCGCCATTGCCGTGACTGCAGTTCCAGATCTTGAATACAGCGCTCCATTCGCCATGATCGCGTGGGCGCCCAAAAACACCTTTGTAGCGTCCTGCATCATGTAGTCGAGAGCGTAAAGATGGATATACGAGCACTCGATTCCAGCCTCACAGAGGGCCTTGAGGAGATTCTTTCCTTCCTCGAGGGGCCGGCTGTCTACGACGATAACTCTAAACTTTCTGCCGCGTCTCTTTGCTTCCAATAGCGTCTTCTCAACAACCTGTGACTTCGAGAAGGTCACAATCACGTCGTCGTCCTCAATATACTGCTCACATGCCGTGTTGATAATCATTTCGTCCGCAGCGGTAAGTTTTTCGTGGATGAAGTTTTCGATCTTGTCGACCAGCTGCTTTTTGGCGACTTCATCAGTGATGTCGGGGGATATGTTGGAGATCTCAGTTTTGAGCCAGCGGATGGTGTTGCCCATTGCTGTCGCCATAGGGCGTGCAGAGATGAGGTAGTTGATTTGGTGTGAGAGGTAGGCGCCGGGGAGGTGGCGGTTGAGGGAGGAGTCTTCGGGTGTCTCATAGTCTTCAATAACCTATCCATACATATATCAGCAATCTAAAGCGGACTATAGCAGCGGGTGAGCGGTACTCTCTTGATGGCCAGGAGGAAGCCCATGCACCGTGCACTCGAGCCAACGATAACGTGCTTGTTAATTTGCATGCCGAGAGTCAAGATAGCCGGATGTACGTCAGGGTGCGCGTTATCAATTCCAAATACAGGTTTTTTTTTCTTCTCGTCCCGCTCGCTCTCGAGGTCCTTCAACAATCCGACAAGGCCTGCAGCCCTCGGCTGCTCAGCAACGACTTCAGCCTCCTTTACCACCGCTGGGGATGCTTTCGCAGCTGTTCCGGGTCCGCTAGCGCCGAGGCGGATGGTAGATACTGGGCCATCTTGAGACACCTTCTTTCCGCCCTTTGGATGTTGCTGCTGGCCCTTTGGCTGTTGCTGTTGCTGTTGGCCCTTTGGCTGTTGTTGCTGTTGCTGCTTTGGTGCAGAGGGGACGGGAGCAGCGGCTTTGCTTTGTTGTCGCCGGGCGAGCTTTTCAGCTTTCTTTTTCTCTTTGAGCTCCTTGGGAGTGAGCGCTTTCTCGGTGGACGGCGGAGGAGGCATCGATGAGGTGGGGGGGTCAACGTTTGAGACAACTGAAGGTGCGGGGGATTTTGTAGTGAGGTTTGGTGATGGCGGTACGGGTCTTAAATCCAATTCGGTAGTCAATTCGGGTGTAGTTGTTGAAGTAGTTGTATTCTCAGCAGGTGTAGTAGTACTTGTAGCTTCCAGCGGTACTGGCTCTACTACCACTGGTTGTGACTCCTGTACTAGGGGTGGGTTCACAATTGTTGAATCATTTTGGGGCACATTCTCGGCAGAAGAAGACATGGTGGGGGGTGCCTCGGAGGGTGCAGATGTAGCGGGTGCAGATGTAGCGGGTGCAGATGCAGCGGGTGCGGGTGCAGCGGCGTCGTTGGTGGATTTTTGTGATGATGTCGTTTTGGCGGGGTTGTTCAATTGAGTCATGTTGGAGTTTGAGCCCCACCGCATCCTTGATAAACCTAACCCGAGTTTTCCACGCTTGAACGTTCTCCAGAAGGATTTGAACTTGAATCGACCCGTCATATTGCAAGAAACTGAGCAGCACAATCACAACCTCAGCTGTTGTTTCGATGGGAGAGACGGGTGTCGGTGGTGAAGAGCGACTTCGGTGTCCACCCCTTCAATACATAAAGAGATTTATAGATTGGGGACAAAGAAAGGTTGGTTTGAAGCTGAGATGCATACTATGTCGGTACGGCTGACATATCTTTGTTTCGGAGCAGCTGATGGCGGGCGGGTGCCTTGCCAGCTCATTGTAACCATCCAATTAAACTGTGTTTCTAGTTTCTGGTGTGCAGAGTTTTTGAATGTCAAGGAGGGGCAAACTTCTGGAAGCTTGTTTGTGTCCCCGGCAAATCAGCGACTGTTTTCGGAGATGAGTAGCAGGGATTCTTGATCACAGCATAGTAGCGTGGGAGGAAGGCTTGTGGTGTGTATATGGAGACTCCTATTGCACGGAATTAATGAATCTACAATCATATTCGCCGTCCCTTTGTTCGTACACACAGCTCTCTTAATATATTTACAACCCTCAATCAAACCCTTTGAACTCTTCACTGTCCCATGTCACATCCACACCTCCTTCATCGTCGTCCGCACTTTCATCATCTTCCCGATTGCCTTCTTCCTTCCGCCTCTTACTTGCCTCCTTAGCCCCACGCCTCCTGTCCTCAAGCTGCCGCTGAGGCCCACTCTTTGTTGAAATCCTATGCTTCGAATCCTTATTCTGTCTTGCCTCAACGCCGTGCAACTTCAACTTCTTTTTGTCCCGCTTGCTCGTTTTCGGTAAGGAATTAAGTAACCACTTCTGTACTGAGCTCTCCTTGCCGGAAGTAGAAGCCGCAATAACATTTGCAACCCCTTTGACATACATAATATCCTCTTTGGTATAATACGTCACTGCCTCGCCGCCTTCGCTCCCGGCACGACCGGTACGGCCAACTCGGTGGATATATGCTGCGACAGATGTTGGAATGTCGTAGTTAATCACCATGCGCACACCACGGAAATCCATTCCTCGAGAAAGGAGATCAGTCGTGATTAGGATCCAGACTTCACCCAAGCGAAACCGTGTCATAGTTTCCTCTCGCGCGGTGTCTGTGAGCTCAGAGTGTAGCACTGCGATCCGTCCAGGAGTGGAGAGATCATAGAGTATCTCGTTGAAGAGGGCTTGTGCACGAGGAATAGATTGCATGAAGATAAGGATTGGCGGGCGGAGACCTGTCGTGAAAAGCTGGCGAAGAGCTAAGAGTTTGCCCTGTTCAGTGGCAGTGTAAAGAAGCGTCTGAGAAATGGTTGGAAGTGAGGTATCTTTAATGCCAACGACGAGGCGAATGACGTGTGGCGGAGTGGGTGTTGCGAGGAGGGTGGTCGTTGCGAGGGTTTCGGTTGAAGAGGGCATGGTAGCACTCCAGAGCGAGGTGCGGAGGCGACCTAAAGATCGGTCACGGAGAGATTCCCAAATTCCCATAGTTTGCTCGCGGAACAACTCGTCGAGAAGTACATCCGCTTCGTCCAAGATCAGACCTTGAACCCCGGTCATTGCAGTCTCTCCAGCTGATTCAATTGCGTGCTTGAGTAATAATGGAGTAGACACAATGATGTCAGATTTTATACATGGTTCTTTGCTATCGTTTGGTAGTATGTCGGCGGAAGATACTGGACGATGGCCCTTCTTGAATGGAGAGACCCTGATACCCGTCCCTTTGACCAGCTTTTTGACTTCATTGACGATCTGGCCCACAAGCTCTTTCGTAGGGGCCAGAATTACTGCCTTGATGCCTTTTGTTGCGCCGTCTTTGCGAGAGCATAGTAATCGGTTGACAAGGGGGACAACATAGGCCAGTGTCTTTCCACTACCAGTAGGCGCGCATGTCAAAAGATCTATTGGTGCACCTGTCGGTACACCTTCAATTCTAAGATCCTGCTTCATGAGAACAGGCAGTGCTCCCATTTGGACCTCCGTAGGGGTGGAATATCCTTGCGCCAAGATGTTAGCGTATACACGCTTTGATAAAGCATATCCATACGCCCCAGATTGGAGCTGAGAAAAGTCCGTCAAAGGTGGGATGACTAGTTCCAGTCTCTTTAATTTCTTCTTTGGTTCCTCCGCCTCCGCCTCCGCCTTTTTCTTCGAACTTTTCTTCTTTTTCTTCACTGGCGCTGTCGGTTCGGGAGTTGGTGTAGCGAGGATTGTGAATTTGAGCTTATGGGTGCGCAGGATGGATTTGATCTCGTCTGTTGTTGGAAAAGTTACTGTTTCCTCGCCTCCCATCTCCACGTTTTCTTCTTCAGAGTCCGAGGCAGCGTCATCACCAGAGGAATCGCTCTCGTTGTCATTGTGTCTTCTTCGTTTCTTTACGTGCCCGCCTGTTGCCTCGGCGCCCTTTTTATGTCCCAATCTAAAGAAATCAAGTTCCTTTGGCACAGAAATCGGAGCGTTCGTCACACCTGCGACAGTTATAATTGCGGGGGTGGTTGGGTCTGTGGTGCTAGCATCGATGGTAGAGGTCAAAGCAGCGACCTTGCGCTTCCGTTTCTTTTGCGACTTCGAAAGGGTGGGTTGCGCTGGAGCTGCTGGCGCAGCGGAGACTACGGGAGTCGACGGTTTTTGGGAGCCTTTGGTGAAGGTAGCTGACCGTGTAAGCAGGCGGAAAACGTCCGTCATAACGGAACATATAAATTAGCGACTGAGGTTCGAGTGTCCTTTGCGTGAGTTGCTCGCGAACCACGGCCGACAACCGTAAAAATATTTCTGCCAAGCTAAGGCAATGAGCCCTAACCCAGGTAGATAAGGTAGCGGGGTTACGGGGTTACAATCTCGGGAGAGCTCATACAGCTTTATGTGTTACTGAGCATCTGGCAGCTTCTTTCCATCGTTGCAGCATCGACAACACTAAAAGCAGGTACCAATGATGGCTTTTTGCGTGAAAAGTAGAGCATTCATCATGTCTGGCACACAGCTTTGCGAACAATTCAATTCTAGAAACCCACCGAATCTCTGAACTACCGCCTACCCTTGACTCCGCCAGCCCATCAGCATGCAGTATCGTGAGCACTTCTGGACTCATCCGCGCCACAAGGCTGTGCATTCCAATGTTGTTTGAGGGAAAGGTCCAATGCCTCAGAGGATGTATGTCGCTGGTCTTCTTTGGCATTCTTTGAAGAGCTCTTACTAAGTAGCTACCCGCCTACCTTGTCTTGGCGTGGGTCTCTTGTCCGAAGCAACTGCGGAAACACCTCTCTTTCTCCCTCAACTCAACCTCATTCATCTCCATCCTCAACAACCTCCCCCATCTCCATCTTCCATCTTCCCAACTTCATCCACCAACCGCTATCCTCCTTCTCCTGAGTTCACGAATTTTACGATCCCCCCCCACAGTCATGTCTGAACACCACGAAGAGAAGAAGAAGGTCAACTTGACGTAAGTATTCTTGCCCCACTATCGTTACATTGAAACCTCTAAACGATGTGAACTATCTACTAACCAACACTCTTCTTGTAGCGATTCTTCTGGTGCCGCACCGAAAGAAGTATGCTGTTTTACCAACTCCACAAGCTTCTGAAGCGTGTTTGACCCGGTTACTAACAACTGCGCAGGTCGATGATACCGCCACTGCTATCCTGAAGAAGAAGAAAAAGCCCAACAGCTTGACCGTTACCGACTCTGTGAACGATGACAACAGTGCGTATTCCTGAAGCGATGGATTGTAGGAGTACTTGTGACTGATCTACATATGTAGGTATTATTGCCTTGTCTAATAACACCATGGAGACTCTACAGCTCTTCCGTGGTGATACCGTGCTCGTCAAGGGCAAAAAGAGAAAGGATACCGTCTTGATTGTCCTCGCAGACGACGACCTTGATGATGGCAGTGCGAGAATCAACCGAACAGTCCGAAATAACCTGCGAGTTAGACTGTAAGCGGCTTTTTGCGGTGGTGATCACTCACTATACAGGCACTAACACGTTTTACAGTGGCGACGTTATCACAGTCCATCCTTGTCCAGATATCAAATACGTACGTTTGTCAGCTTTTAAAACCTAACAATCTAACACGTTACTGACCCTTTCCCCAGGCCAAACGAATCGCTGTTCTTCCAATTGCAGATACCGTTGAGGGCCTCACTGGTTCTCTCTTCGATGTTTACCTCAAGCCGTACTTCCTTGAGGCCTACCGCCCAGTACGGATGGGCGATTTGTTCACAGTGCGCGGTGGTATGAGACAGGTGGAATTCAAAGTTGTCGAGCTTGATCCTCCAGACTACGGAATTGTGGCCCAGGATACCGTTATCCATTGCGAGGGCGAGCCACTCAACCGTGAGGATGAGGAAGGGAACTTGAATGAAGTTGGATACGACGATATTGGAGGTTGTAGGAAACAGATGGCACAGATCCGAGAATTGGTCGAACTTCCTCTTAGACATCCCCAGCTCTTCAAGAGCATTGGTATTAAGCCTCCGAGGGGTATTCTCTTGGTAGGTCTCTGTAAGCCCCTAGCATCGATTACTACATGTCTAACTGAATTTATAGTACGGTCCTCCCGGTACCGGTAAGACTTTGATGGCCCGTGCCGTTGCCAACGAGACAGGTGCTTTTTTCTTCCTCATTAACGGACCTGAAATTATGAGTAAGATGGCCGGAGAGTCCGAATCCAACCTGCGAAAGGCTTTTGAGGAAGCTGAAAAGAATTCGCCTGCGATCATCTTCATTGATGAAATCGATTCCATCGCACCAAAGAGAGACAAAACCAATGGAGAAGTCGAGCGAAGAGTCGTATCCCAGCTTTTGACTTTGATGGATGGCATGAAAGCACGCAGCAACATCGTCGTTATGGCTGCCACCAACAGGCCCAATTCCATCGATCCCGCACTCCGCCGATTCGGGCGTTTCGATCGTGAGGTTGATATTGGTATCCCCGACCCAACTGGTCGCCTCGAGATTCTCCAGATTCACACCAAGAATATGAAATTAGCGGAAGGTGTCGACCTCGAAGCAATTGCTGCTGAGACTCACGGTTATGTCGGTTCAGATGTTGCTGCTCTTTGCTCGGAAGCTGCCATGCAGCAGATTCGCGAGAAGATGGATCTTATTGATCTTGACGAGGATACTATTGATGCCGAGGTCTTGGATGCCCTAGGTGTCACCATGGAAAATTTCCGATTTGCCCTCGGTACCAGCAACCCCTCTGCCCTCCGCGAGGTTGCCGTGGTGGAGGTTCCCAATGTTCGCTGGGATGATATTGGTGGTCTCGACGGGGTCAAGCGCGAGCTTATCGAGTCTGTCCAGTACCCCGTCGAGCACCCCGAAAAGTTCCTCAAGTTCGGTATGTCGCCATCTCGCGGTGTTCTTTTCTATGGTCCCCCCGGAACTGGTAAGACTTTGCTTGCCAAGGCTGTTGCCAACGAGTGCGCCGCCAACTTCATCTCAATTAAGGGACCTGAATTGCTGTCCATGTGGTTTGGAGAGTCTGAGAGCAACATCCGTGACATTTTCGACAAGGCTCGTGCAGCAGCACCTTGCGTGGTCTTCTTGGATGAGTTGGATTCCATTGCCAAGAGCCGTGGTGGATCTGTCGGAGATGCCGGTGGAGCTAGTGATCGTGTTGTCAACCAGCTTTTGACTGAATTGGATGGTATGGGAGCCAAGAAGAACGTCTTCGTCATTGGTGCTACCAATCGACCCGAACAGGTGAGTTTTGTACTGCAAACTTATTCTGTTGTGTACTGACCGAATCGTAGTTGGACGCTGCCCTTTGCCGGCCAGGCCGTTTGGACACATTGGTCTACGTTCCTCTTCCCGATGAAAGCTCCAGAGCTTCTATCCTCAAGGCTCAACTTAGGAATACCCCCGTTGCCGGCGATGTGGACCTTAACTACATCGCTTCAAGGACTCACGGCTTCTCCGGTGCCGATCTCGGCTTTGTCACTCAACGTGCCACCAAGATTGCTATTAAGCAGGCTATTGCCGCGGAGATCGATGCTCAGAAGGAGCGAGAGGCTGGCGATGATACCGCGATGGAAGCTGAATATGAGGACCCGGTACCAGAACTTACGAGAGCACACTTCGAGGAGGCTATGCAGACCGCCAGAAAATCTGTGTCCGATGTTGAGGTCAGGCGTTATGAGGCCTTCGCGCAGAGTATGAAGCAGGCTGGTGGAATGAATATCTTCCGTTTCCCCACTGCTGCAGAGGTTGAAGCTGGGCAGGGTCCTGGTAATGCTGGGTTTGGCCAGGCTGCGGAGGATGATGATTTGTACTCATAGATGGGATTATTTTTACGGATGAAAACACGGTGGTTGAATGGAGATTGGAATAGGTCATGATTGATGTTCTGCTTATGAATGAAGGGATTTCTTTTTTTTACTTTCTCAACTTTCTAGTTTTCGAAATAAGTACAGTTGTTTTCCAATCGAACTTTTTGAGTCCGCGGTGGTGCTATTATTAGGAGTTGTCCAGGTGGTTACCGCTAATTCTCAACCTCGCTATCACCCGGGAACTGTCGGTTCTGAGCTCGCCGCCTAAGGTGGGCATTCCATGCGTTGTACTAAGAATCTGTAATTCATTCCCCGCACCCCGCATACATATACCGATGTTTCCATCCACCAAATCGCCTACACAGAGAGAAGCAACAAGATGCCACTTACCGTAGCGGTAGCCCAGTACCCTACCCAAAAAACCACTTCACGGACCATCCAGCTCATTGAAACCCTTACACGGAAGTCTGCGTCAGAAGGTGTCAATCTTCTCGTCTTCCCAGAAGCGTTCCTTGGCGGATACCCGAGGACTTCTACGTTTGGAGCCAGCGTCGGGGTGAGAACTGACGCTGGGAGGGATGAGTATTACGCATACTGGCAGCAGGCGGTGGATCTAGGGGATGTGAGCCCCGAGGGATTGGGGATCTATGATACTGCTGGAGATGGCACGAGGCAGCGACTTGAAGCAGTAGCTAGGGAGACGGGTGTCTTTTTGGTGGTGGGCGTGGTCGAGAAGGCGGGCGGTTCCCTGTGGTGTGCTGTGGTGTTTGTGGATCCGAGACGCGGCCTCGTGGGGAAGCGGCGAAAGGTCATGCCGGTGAGTTGCTCCGTTTTGCTCTTCTGCGGGAATACTGATGGGAATCCATGTAGACTGGCACGGAAAGAGTCGTCTGGGGCGTTGGGTCTCAGAAAACTCTCAAGGCCATAGATGTAGAGATCGGCGGAGAGAAAGTTGTCCTCGGAGCAGCAATCTGCTGGGAAAACTAGTACACCTACCGTCTCCTCATTTTCCGACAGCGCTGATGGGAACTGTAGCATGCCGCTCCTCCGGACCTCGCTTTACAGCCAGGGCGTAACTATCTACCTTGCCCCGACGGCAGACTCCCGCGAATCCTGGATCGCTACCCTCCAACACATTGCGCTAGAAGGTAGGTGCTTCGTCGTAGGCTGCAACCAATACGTAACCACCGAGTCTCTCCCCTCGTATGTCCCCGGCGCCACGCTAGCGCAGCGTGAGATGATGGAGGATGACGGTGATGAGATTGTAGTTGGGGAGGGCGGTGAGGTGCTAAGTAATGGCGGAAGTGTGATATTTGATCCCTTGGGGAATATACTTGCCGGCCCGCTGTGGGGAAGCGCTGGCTTGCTGAAGGCAAGGATTGAAAACGTTGAGGAGGCTGTTATGAGGGGCAAACTCGACCTCGATACTGCGATGGGCGGGCATTATGCTAGGTAAGTTGTTCTCATCCCGCATTTTGGCGGCGCCGAGAGCTAAGCTGATGGAGTGATGCTAGGAGTGATGTTTTCAAGCTTAGTGTTGAGGGGCTAGATTTGACGAGTCGAAGGTGATGGGCTTGGTTTATTGAAGGAGTTTGAAGCTGTGCTCAAAAAATCAATCATAGTATGACACTCGATATAATATGCGGATCTGCCCAATGATTTTTCGCATAACGTTAAACTTTTCTATACAACGACTGTCCGCACCTGTGCCATTTTGGATTTCTAAGAACAATCTCCAGCATGATGTAGCTTCTAGGCAACAATCGGCATGAATTCTCCCCGGGATTTAGCTATAAAGTACGTAGAGATCAGATAGGTAGTTAAACCCCTTTCTCCAACTTTGGGACCAGCTTCATTTGTGCTTTTGGAAGTCAATTGCACTATATTGATGGCGTCGACTTATTGTCAACTCCATCAAGAGACATGTACATACAGTTCATGTCGTCAAAGCTAAGAACCTTGTTCCTTATGCTTGTTCCTCCATTAGCACAGCACAAGCCACCGCAGGGACAAATTTAAACCTACCGCAGTCTGATACTTTGCAACAAGCACGTATTCGATAACATGGCTGTGGAGGCTCCTGGATTCCCAGCGACTCGGAAGAAAGCACAACGCAAAACAGCAATGAAGAAGTAAAACCACATCAAGAGGGAACAGAACTTCCGCTTTACCCTGTCTGATCATAATCACTACTTTCTCCCCGTCCCTTTCGTTCTCTAATCTATCAACTGAAGAAACACATCAACCTACACACCCTGTCGACACACGGTGATAATGATGATGTGCTCTCGTTCCTATATTTTCTCGTCGCTTGCATATCCAGTGTTCCGAAAGGGTCCGGCCGGCGGGCTTTGACGGGCTTTTCAGAAGGCCGGGCTTTATTCACATAAGCCTGCATATCTTGAAAGTGCAGGCCGGGGAAAAGTGTATTCACCCTGGCCTGCATGCTGGAGGTCAATAATAGAATCCGGTGAGATGGAGACTGGTACGTACTCTCGAAGGCCGAATATATAAAAAGATGCTTGATGCCGCCTGGAGATAACCCTAACTGGTTCATTTAGAACCATCATAGCCGAACATTGCCCTCTGCTCCATTTACTGTCCATTCTTATTTTATACAGACTATGCTGAAATCGACTTTTCAAGTTTTGAGACATTTGATGCTGACGGATTTATGGATACCTACTATCTGGAGAGTTAGAGTAGCATATGACACTGTTCATTGCTAGCTAGTAATGAAACTATGGCTCCGATACTTAGTTTACGTACTATTCCCCTAGCCGTAGTGATCCATTGTGTAAATGCTTAGCATATCACTCGGCCCGCAGACGCCTATGGGCTTTACAGCGAACTGGCGAGGCAAGGCCCACTTGAAGAACCAAATGAGAAGATAGGTCTGTCATGATTAGGTGCTGGAAGTGTGTATGATAGAGCGATTTAGCTTTGGGGTACAGAGTGCTTGTTTGGGTTTGTATATCTGAAATGGAACTTGAGAGATCCTGTGGTATGTCATTTTGTCGGTGTGTCTTTAAATAGGTAGATCTGCTTGTTATAAGTTTGTCTGGAGAATTATAAAATAAACTATGTCTCGAATGGACCTAAGTTCGGACAGTCATGGGTGACGGCCGGTAAGTGACGGTCAAAAGTGACTGTCCGGAGTTTGTTTGTAATCATGTTGTATTCGGCCGCTTGCGGCCATGACATACATTTTCCTCCATTCTCTGCCACTTCTCGAGCCCAACAAAGGAAACAAGCAAAGTCGTGACCCCTATCCTCTATCGAAAATAAAGCATTCTCCGCCCAGGGAGAGCATGCCGAGTGATGGACATGAGAGCACGGGTAGGCCGGTGGATGCATCATCCACTTTCTTTTAGCCATGGGATAAAGTGTTTAATTCCTTCACTAAGCTCGCTCAACACGAGATTCTGCATTGGCTTAGCTGATATCCGTCCCCAAAGACGACGAACGAATCGACAAGGAAAAACAGGCCACCTAAACGCAGTATTCCCAAGCGGTCAGTCCGGTCAGATATGACCCTCAACCGGGCCGGTCTATGCCAAGGGCGGCTTTGAAAATCGTGATCTGGCCGGTCTACAAATCTGTGAATCATCTAGCCGGACTATAGATATTTACAGAGGACACGTGATACAATAAGAAATTCGTTCAATTGCACCTAAAGTCATAAACGCAGAGAGAAAGTAAAGCCCACAAGGTATCCTTCTCCCACACTTCTCCTGCCTGTTCGCCCTCTTCTTTCACCGCTGCACTGATGAAAGGTTGTTGAAGATTTATTGCCACTCAGCACGGAAATCTTGGGACTTATGAACTGTTGTATTTCCACTCTTTCTTCATAGATACCGGTAGATAGTCATGGATATCTACCATATGCACTTACGCCGCAGGTATCTGCGGTTATCCACCACTTGCCTCCTAAGCGCTAGGAATCTGTAGATGTCTGCAGATGTCTATGCCCAGGTAGATATCTATAGATATCCATAAATACCCAGGCTTTTTCAAGCATTGACCGGGTCGGTCTATGCCAAGGGCGGCTTTCTCAGAGGCGACCGAGCCTAACTGGTCTACGAATCTATAGATAACCAAGCGGTCGATCTGACCGCTTGGGAACACTGCCTAAACGTAAAAGCAAAAAACTCCTACCTCTTTAATACTGACCAGTTTGATAACTACTTCGCGAAGCTGCGTCTAACGTCACCGTGTATTCGTTGAGCTTAAGAACTATATCAAATGAACATAAGATCAAGCTATAATCACCATCATCAATTTTATGCAAATATAATACAAGAATCCGCAAACGCCGTTCCCAACCAACCTTTTTAACCCACTCTACTTCGCCTGCGACTTCTCCTCGGCCCATTTCCTCAGCAAGCCCTCGACCTTCGGTCCCCAAATCTCCTCTGGATTCTCCATTAGATCTTCCCACTCCAAAACATTTTCCTTTCCAACCTCGTAGTCCGATTGACGTGTACGCACCAGCTTCACCATATGTGCTGCCGAGCCGAGAGCTTGTCCGAGGTCGTGAATGAGTGAGCGGACGTAGAAGCCGGAGGTGACGGTCATGCGGAGGGTTACAATGAAGGGTTTTCCTTCCGGTCTTCCTGTGGAGGGGGACGCTGGAGCAATTTCTGTAGCCGCCGCAGTTTCAGCAGCGTCGGTAAGAGAAACGTCGACGGTAGTATCAGGGTCGGACTTGATCTCGGAGTCGGACTTAATCTCGGGGTCGGACTTGATTTCAGGATTACTCTTTTGCTTCTTGGCCATATTCTCCTCTTCCCCCGCAGCTGTTGGCAGGTCACGCGCTCTCTTCCCCCCAACAGCTCCCACCTCCTCTTTCTTCACCTCTGCAGATTTCTTCTCAAATTCCTCAAGCGCAATCTTCTCCTCCGCCGGCGCCTCCTCCTCCGGGAATTCATACGCATGGTCAAATGTAAAATCCATCAACTCCAGGCTAACCGTACTCACGGGTCTCGCCTGTATCGTGTCTGGCAGCGGCTTCCCTTCTCTTGCATACTCATATAGTCGCTTCCCATTCATATGCAGCGCCGAATAACTAAACACGCCCATTAGTATCTCACTGACAGCAAAAAAAAAGGGGGGGAAGGAAGAGCAATCTTACATCGGCGGAACCTGCATGATATCGCCCTTAAACTGTTCCAGCGCTTTCTCAACCTTCTCCCCATTGATACCCTCCCACGAGGCCCACTTTACAACCTTTCCCATAGCATCATACGTGTCGGTATCGGCGCCAAACATCGCAGTCGCCTCGTAGGTTTTGGTGCAGTTCAAAAACTGCTGCAGGTATTTTGTCCCCCCTCCAATGCCGGCAATCAACACACCACTCGCCATTGGGTCAAGAGTACCGCCATGTCCGATCTTAACCTCGTTCCTTACTGCATTCGGGTTCCTTCTCCGGACCCTCTGCCTGTGGCTCTCTCTCTCGCGCCTCTCTTTCTCTGCTTGCAAGGTGTCGGCAAAGATTGCGGAGGGTTTAAAGATCTGTTGTAGCCGACGCAACGCTTCGGCGGAGGAGAGGCCAGTCGGTTTGTTGACGGCAAGGAGACCTTCGAGTGGGGACGTCATTTCTCCGAAAGATCGCTTGACGTGGTAGGCTACCAGGCGGCGAGAGCGATTAGTATGGAATTTGTTTAAGAATTTAGAGAAAACGGGCGTTGGGCGCATCTGGGTTGAACCTTCGCGAGTTTTTGTGACACCGATATTTTTTGGGTCGAACATGCAGGTGCGTTTCAACCCTCATCTTGGCGGATCTAAATCACAATCTATCAATCGCTGCAAGAAAATAATTCTCTACCACTCCCACTTTGCTGTCATTCGCCTCACCGGCCCCATATCTTGTATTCTTCATCATCGACCAGCTCAGAGGCGGTGTTCGGATATAATGCGGCTCTGCGGGTGTGGTAGATCTAAGCTCAAGACATGCCGCGAAACATCTCTAATAAGCTCCACTTCCACTTTTCTTCTCCACCCCGCCCATCAACCACCCCGCCCCACCACCACAACCAGTATAAATGAGTCGTGTCCTACACCACCGTTCAAAGTCAGAGCCCATTCTACATATAAGCAAGACCCAGTACCTACACATCTCAGCTTCATTCAATAACACATTCCACCAATACACCAGAGATTTTCCCGCTTATCATACCCAGCCTGGACGAACTGGTTTCAATCAGCAATTCCTTTGGAAGCTCCGTAAATATGAGACCCCTTCATCATCTGGTAGTATGTTCCAGCAAGCAAGATCTATCTCTAGAAGCTATAGGACCAGCTACTAGTACAGTGAATAATTCTACCCTGCTTTGCAGACTTCCCCAGCTAAAATATTGCTACACAGATCCTGCGATCGCTTAGCGATCTAAATGTGAGGTTTAGCATTACAAGAGATGCTCAACCGTTGGCTCATCCAGCTGGACCCCGCTCGGTGCCCGATGAAAGTCAGTCAAGTAATCGGACTCCGAAAACCGCTTATGTGAGGAGAGCGTTTCTGCTGGCTAGGCGCAGCGAAACTAAGGCTGAAAGATCCGGAAGATGCGCACGCCCTACAAACTTTGCACAGGAAAGATATAATGAAAGTATCGGGGCCTTAAAGGCCCCAGAAATGGGTTCCGGTGCAAAGACAACATGAGTAAATGATCTCGGTCAGATGCTCTATCTAGGTCGAAAAAGCCGGTTACGAGTCATCACTTATAGAGTCCCGAGTTGCCCCCGGGCCTCAGAAAATGTCCCGGGACACCTCGTCTTATGGCAACTAAAGTCTCGTTGGTCCCGGGCCCAAGTCTTAGGGCGGGGCCCCGAAATATCTCATCACTAGAGGAAATAGCGGGTTGTCTGTGTCACTTATTTAACTGCACATCGTACAACATCCTGGCATCATTCAAGGGTGTCTGCGTAGTAGAGTATTAAGTATATCAGTATTCAGTTGCATACTATCTATCTAATTTCCTTACACTATCTGGATCATATAGGTCATCAGACGATGACAAATCGTTGGCTGGGTAGATCAGAGATTTCTCTGCCATAGACGATAGCAGTAAAAATCCCTGGTTTCGTTGGATAAGAAGGGCTGTAAGGTTCCGAAGTCCATACCCCCACATCGATACTGGTATAGTCGACCATTGATTCCTTTAGTAATTCTGGTCTCTTATGACATGTTTCGCTCGACTTCTCTCCTACTCTTCTTCTTGAGCCCTGACAATCCTTCTCGAAGGTGTCGATGAGGGGTGACAACACGTAGCGTTACTGCGGGAAGCTCTACGACCCGCAAGGTCTGAAGATCATGAAGTTGAATGCGTGGAATGTTGGATCGGACACGGACATCTCCGACAACGTGGGATTTGCATTTTAGGGCTTTGCTTCGATCTGTTTGCCTAGCTGAATAGAATAAGTCTAGTTCACTTGAAAGTAGCGAGGTTTTGTGGGAGTGAATTATGATGTCATCCCATACGATCTGCACCTTCTCCAAAGGTTTATCATACCAAAGCTCATTGCTGACCTTAGTCAAATGCATCATGTCTGTTGATATCGATGAAGATATGGAGGAATTTGTCGGAGAGGTGGGTTGAGAGTGCTGATTACTGTTTTGTGTTTATGAAATGGGAATTGGAACTGGTAGAAGGGGGCCGGTTCACGCGGCCAGGTCTGGATTGGCCAGCAATCCTCATAGAGCCACACAAGTCTTACAAATCTATAACTGCAAAAAGTTGGTATTCACAACTATTCCTTCCATACACTGACAACAGCTACAAAAATCAATTAAGCCCATGCAATCCGCATGCATAAACAGAACGACAGGAGGTCGGAATGCTGGACTTCCAGACGGCTGCTCCTCCTCTCGCGCCCACTTATATATTCTCGAGTCGAGCCAAATAATCCCACCATGAAGAGAATCCCCAATCCTACGCCAAGAAGCCACTGAATTATATAACATATGAAAGGGATAAGCAGAAGTACAAAACCTCGACATCAATAAGGGCCGAAGTATGAGGAAGCGGTAACGGTGAGGCAGGACAGGATGGGCTTCTGGCGATGAAAAGTGCCTTCTCATGCAACTTTTTGGGGGACTAAAGCAAAAAGCCAACACCATAATAATCAAAAAGCATGAAAGCATGACAAGCTAACCTGGTGAGCAAATGATATACGCGACAAAAGATAAACCAATGATATGCTGATAGACACGCAATAACAAGTAGTGTCAAGTCACCAGAAACTAGGGACTTTTTGTCCTTCTTTCACACTGCTCCATGCATATAAATAAAATTGTCCCTCGACCTGTGCATCAAAACTTTGCAGCCGTTGGAGAGGCGTAACCGATGGCCGCTATAATAGCAAAAACATGGGAACCCACGGAAGAATTTACAGCAAAAACCACACCCAATAGTGAAAAGAGAAGAAAAATAAGTAAAAAAAGAGCCCCCACCGTAAAGCGCCTTTAATCAAGAAAAGCAAATAAACAAAAAGAGACACGCCCGCTAAATGAAAGCTTAGTGTTATGGTTGTGCAGCCACACACCAATGTCGATGATAAACCCATGCACTCTTCTGACACTCTTTGCTGCAGTACTTGGTTCGTCTGCATCGCCGGCACTTTGCAAACTGGCGAGTATATTTCTCCCATTTCCCGCACTCGTAGTATGCGCACTGCCGGATTCCACCGTTCATATCATCCTTTCGACAGAGATTCCTCATAACTACGCCAGCCCAGTACTGCATATCGGGTGGGTGGTGTCGAACAGTGAATTTCTCAACCAAGGGGAAGATGTTGAAGTCATCTGGCAACAAGTATTCCTCCACCTCTTTCTTTGTATTCGACTGGGACGTTCGGCGCCCAGGTTCATCATCTAGCAGGTGAATTTCCCTGTCGATTGAAAGCCGGGGTACAAGATGTGACTTCTGAAAGTAAGTCCGAAGGTTGCAGTATTTTGAGACGTAAGCTAGGAGTTGAAGGGACATGAGAACATCCTCCTCTCGTGGCATTGAAGAAGGTACAACTGATGGTGAACCGTCCACCGTGTAGCGAGATGGCATTTGTAGGGATCCAGTGATAGAAAGTGTCGGATTGACCGTGGGTGGATTTGGGGAAAATCCTACAATAGGGTTAACTGGACCACCTGGATTAATAATACTGCCGTCAATTGGAGACCGATGGGTGATATTAAAGGTCTCAGCTACATCCTGGGTTTCAGTTCCGTGAGGAAGAGCTATATCCATGGGCTCATCTACAGACTCAAGCATAGAGTCCCGTTCCATATCCACTCCGCTTTGGATATCGACTATTGGTTCGTTTGGTACCGGAGGATTTCCCAATTCATCGGCGTTTGCGTCATCGGATTCCCCTGACATCGATCGTTGGTGACGGATTTGGTAACGACCGGTCCTTTGTGCTGGAATTCTATCGTGATAAGACCCACCAGTAGTAACTGGGGCTCCTGGGGTAGCTGGCGATGTTGGTTGAGACGCTGCTCCAGCTTGCAACATTGATGGTAGTCGGTCTACGTCTCGAACTGGCTGGAGGCCAGTGAGTTCGCCAGCCAATGTTAGATCCATAGTCGGTAAATGTTGCAATCCGTTGGGGTCGCGCGCAGTAGCATACGGCTGGAAAATTTGTCGATTGTCATGATTCCGAGTGTGATGAGGTTGTTGATAGCGATGAGTCTGTCCTGGGTGTCCTCGTTGGGAGAAGTCAACCTGACTATTGGGTAGAGGTGGAGGGATTTCGATGGCAGGTGGAGCTGCTGGACGGCGCACCCCAAACGACCGACTATCGCGAGCCCTTGTACCAGCTGCATTCCGCTTAGCGACCCTGTCCATGACCTGGATGTAATTGTCCAGTATCGTCGCTATCACAGGAACCATATCCGCCTCCACCACCCTTGTCCTCACGTTCTCTGAGCCTCGTACACCGATGTTCACCACACACTGAAATGCCAAGTTCCACTTCCACATGCTCATCAATTCTTTGCTGCGCCCCTCCTTCAGGATAACCACCAGCCTTTCAATACCTCCATCGATTGTAAGAATATCCCGAATACGAGCTGAAGAGGTGGTAAGGTATGCGAGATGGTTGAGGGAATTTATTAACGGAAGAGTAGAGGTACAATCTAAGGCCCGACGATCATAAAGGGCCGTCGTGATTCCAACGGACGCCTTGTTGACAGAAGGGATACTGAAATTGACTTCCCGCATGATTGGAAGGCTGGGTGAATGGGAGGCAGCCTATCGAAATATAAACTTGAAAGCACTTATCAGCTCACCGAAACACAGCATAGCGATTTTGTCAGTGCTAGAAATACCTGAAACTAAATTCAGCCACAGAGATGAATCAAAGGTCGGCCTGCGGTTGAAGTCGGGGGCAAATAAGCACAGCTGAAAGTTGATACCAAGAAAGATGCTACGGTGACGTTGTGTTCTGCTCCAGTAAGCAGCGCGGGAAATATCTATCAGCCAGCTGCAGGTGTCTTTATGAACAACACAGCGACTGCAAAATAACGCAAGGTCAGAGTCCGAGTTCGTTCCGACGGAGAGTACAGGAAGATCGTCGGTGGCTCGAGTACAAGACTTCTAGGACAAGGTGGTCGTAGCGATGGTGGTGGAGGAGGATGAAGAGACCGGGCTGGGCGATGGCGGTGGAGGTGGAGGTGGAGGTGTTGATGTTTTTGTGAGTCGGCGGTAGGGTTGGTTGGTTGGTAGTATGTTGTCAAGAGCAAGGAGATCAGAGAGAATGACAAGCGAGAGGCAAAATAGTAGGGAGGCGCCGGCAAGCCAAGAAAGCGAGAAAATGAGACTGAAAAGTGACAGCGAACACACTTAAGAGGCCTGTTTGCCTGTCTGTCGAGAGCAATAGATAAAGCACTGTTAGAGAAAGAGGAGTCGTAGTGGTGGGTTGATTAACTCGCCGCCTTCACTGGACGTTGTTCATAGGAGGAGGTGTCTGCGCGGTGGTCCAAAAACAGTGCGAGACCTGAGACTTTGGTGGGACGAAGAAGGTGAGTGGGCACGCGATATGATTGGCAGAGACTAGGCTGCAGGGTGACAATGCTAAGATTTATGGTGCGTCGAGCGAGGAGTCCGCCAATGGATCCAAGCACAGGCAGGACAATGGGTAGTAATAATAATATCGAGAGATGAATACTTCCTTGCTACAGCAGCAGAAGAACGGAAGGAAGGCAGGAAGGGCAAGGGGGTTATAATTCCGTCAGCAAACAGCAAAAGAAACGGAGCAGAAAGATGTTCATCATAGTATTCTTAATCACTCAGTATCCTTACGTCTCTTTAGTGGCAACAAGTGATGATGAGGGGACTGATGTCAAGCCCAGGCCCGATTGAGGGAATTCCGGCATTCGTGAAGCGCCTATATGAGTAAGTACAAGTAACATATCAGGTCGCAAATAATATTTCCATCACTTTCTTCTCTCTTCTTTCTATGAGCATCAACTGTGAATATTAACATCTGGTGTTTTATTTTCAAATTGGTATCATGTTAAGTGCTAGATGGAAACATCTTGAGACTTGTGCTGTGGCTACCATGCCGACAGTTCATCCCGAGGTTCCCAACCGCGAACGAGGCCTACACTCTGATAAAGTACGCAAAATACAGTCTTCTATCGTGGAAAACCGTAGATTAAGAATATCGAACTGCTGAAGATCGCGGGAAGCGTTTCACTCAGCTCGTCTGACTGAGACCACTCAGTGGAACAGTTAGGTTCTGCTAATGCCGACGAGCGGCTAGGGTTTAAACCACAGAACAATACCAAGCAGCTAATCCTCTGCATAAGTAACGTAGGATAGGATCCATAATTGAATGTCTTGAGAGCTAGTTTTGGACGCATATCCACCATTGGCGCCGTGCAAGATATGGTCACAATTTTTTTTGGATTCCGCGGTAAACAAAAGGCTTTAGCGCCCATGCACAATACGGGTTTTCCAGTTTCTACTTGATCCTTGACCCTTCCTATGGTTAAATACCTCCTGGTGTGCTTTTGTTGAAAATTTACATTGAGTACCTAGGTATGAAACAATGGTGACTCTTTACTTGCTTGAGTTGCGTGTCTATTGGCTGCTGAATGCTTTGAAGTGCTCTAAACTAAGTGAAAGTTTGGGCACGAGAGCAGCTCTGAAGTTAAATTAATTTCTACGTTACCCTGCTTTTGAGAAATTTTACATTACATCACTCGCTTTTTCACCCAAGATCGCGAGTCCCTCCGCTCTTCCTGTACCATACCTTGCTCCTCCTCTATTGCATGCTCATTCTTGCCAATTAGTGCGCAGTACTTTTGCTCTGCATGATATATTTTATAGGCTGCTTGGCCGAACAAGTCCCAACAGTGGCCGTGCTCCGGGACAACTTGGTATGAAATGATTGAATAAACAATGTCAGGTGTCATCACAAATAAAAAGAGACTTTGATCACTTCTTTGCAGTTAATATAGGTAGATAAGAATACAATCATGCTGGGTTCTCCACTTTGAACCGTGAATCTTGGATGAGATCGGCCAATGAAGGACGCTTCTCCAGGTCATACTGCAGGATTTTACGCAGCAGGGCGATAATAAAGGAGGCTTCTGTCATACATGTCGCTTGGCTTTTCGTAATGGGAATATTTCCCCGATAAATCAAAGAGAAATGGAGGTTCCCTCGAAGTATTCTCGACGCCTGACCAGTTCGAGAGGCAAAAAGTGAGGTTCCAGTAACAAATTCAAGGATAAGACAACTAAAGTTCCAGATATCGGTGCTCTGATCAAACGGTAAACTTAGTATTAGCTCAAGAGCACACAAGCCCCTCGGTGTCACTGGTTGCGTTGGTGGTTGAGAAGACTAGAACGCTACTGCACCACATGCCTGGTTATTTAACTCGACATTGGTGAAATATGATCAATAGTGGAAAGAGATAGAATCTACCTGCACCCATGTCTGAAATCTTTACAGTAAGTCCAGGCGCGATATCGACATAATCAGTAAGCGGTTTGGCTACCACAAGGCACCGTGGCGCCAATTTATCGAGCTTACTGTCAAGCCTTCAACCGACTTGAAATTCCCATCCTGGTTGGAATTCTGCTGTAATTTGTCGGCATCGAGGGAAGTCAACTGGGAGACGAATAAATGGTTGCCCGGTTGGACATCTCTATGCACAATACCGTTTTGATGAAAAATAGTCCGAGTAGAGTGTGCCTCAGTATCCTCTTTGCAATCCACATCGGATAACTTGGTGTGTTCTAATCTCAGCAGCTAGTCACATAGAAGCTCCCTAACAATGCTTGCAATGCTAGTTCCTAAAGCTTCAAACAATGACAAAGATGTACTCCATTGAGTCCAGTATGTCTGAGATTATCCATAGTGATAACGTGATTCGACCCTGGGTGTGTAGGTGCCATCTTGCAAGGTGCTCAAAGATCAAAGATATATAATTCTGTGGTCGTTGCGGACTCTCGGGCTGCCAGAACTTCAGAGCGACATGCTTACGAATTATATTACTCATCAAGTAAACAAGAATCAAATGTTTGGCGGCCTGTATAGAAACCAGGGGTGGGTTTACTGTTGATCAAATGCGAGCCAGACCGTAGAGAACGAACCATTACCAAGCTCGCGAACGACCCTGTACCAACCGACCACCCTTAAACATGTCCCCAATATGGATGGGATGAAAGTGGCCAAGACGACAGGCTTCAGCCCTTTCCATAATCTCAGTGATTAGATAGGATCCTGCGATCGATCTGATAGAAGTTCTGAAGGAGTTAGTCGGGAACTCATCGTTCTGATCGACAAACAACGAAATAGTATGGTTCTTGTCGACGAACGGCGAAATAATATGGTCTTAATTGACGAACAGTGAAGAATGTTGGCGTGGGTGACGAACTGTAAAGATGGAGGATGTGGAAGTGTGGAAGGACAAAGGAGTAAAAGGTGTGGATATTGTGTGGTGTGAAGGCCCGTGCGGAACATTACTCTAGTCCGTATGTGATTCTGATCCATTACACAGTAAGCTGTCACGAGACTACACTGCAGTTGTTCGGCCGCTCACAACCTCCGCGCCTCACATAGCTCCTTGGTAAGTGTTGAAAGATACTTAAGTAAAGCTACTTGGAAGTGGCTTCCTCGCGTTGTCACTATAGACTTCTTCAGTCATGTGTTGGTGCTGCCTTTCAGCTTAAAATTTTTCTGATTGGATGCTATTGGCTGTGCTGATTAAGGCCCGCGATTGACCTCACAGGCTCCTGGTCTCGGTGTCACTCAGTGGTCCGGTTCCCAGACGGTGAAGAAGCCGCAAAGTGACAGGTGTTAACCTAATTTTGGAGTCTTTGCATCAACATAAACCCACGAACAACAACTCAGTGTACGAAACATAGGCACCACCAACCTCTTTCCCTCCACTTTAACACTAAATACACGGAGGCCATGACATGGGACATTGAGTCCTTGGGGGTAATGTTGACTGAGAAGCGATTCTAGAGGAAACGTTACAGACCTTCTATTATATAGGCAAAAAGAATAGCATTTTAGGCCGGGTATCCCCGATTATCTTTGGTATCTGCGGTTATCTTCCAGCCTATTAATATTAGTAGATATCTACAATTATCTCCTAGCTCTATGGATACCGCTGGGTATCTGTAGATACCCGAACATATATATGCCGAGACAGATATCTTCAAATAATTACCGACTTTGCAGATTTTCTACAAAAAGCTACTACCGGCCTATGCCTAGGGCGATGTCAGAAATTGACATCTCTTATCTGACCGGTCTACGAATCTCCAGATGACCGGCTAGTTGGTCTGACCGCTTGAGAACACTAGTTGGAGGATCTTCTAACCATTCAGCAGTCTACCCTCCACCAACTTCCTTACCAATATCACTATCAACCACGAAGACGGACCTTTCCATCGTCACTCTTAGCTTTGCGTGCTTTCTGTTTGTGCTTGATGTGTTGTTCACAGGCAAGGTCATGAGCATCCTCTTTGATATTAGCGACTAGGTTCTGAAGCGGGAGCTAGAACGTAGCAGCCACCCGGAAAAACTTCAAGCCTAGCCCGAAGAAATTATAAGCGAAAGATTGAGGGGTTAGAAGTTATACAGGGGGAACTTTTGCGCCCAAGAAAGAAAGTATCCTATAGGTTCGGGCGCAGGTGAGACGTCGAAAAGAAGGGTTTGCTTCAAGTTGTCTCTGTTGGCTCACCACATGCAGTTTTAGTTTTTCATTATTTTCACTTTTCAAGCTTCCTTTTGGTTGTGCTATAGAGTAACATGGCAATTACTTGTATGCTGGGAGGGAGGTGAGAGCGGAGGGTTTGTTGGTTTAATCTTGTTTCATTGAGCACCGCATCCAGTTTTTTGAAGTTTCCACTCTGCAGTGTGGAAAATCGCAAGAACTACGCCCTAACCGCTGCCGTTATATGTAGTTCAATTATGTTCCTAATGTTTTTCCAATTTTTGCTTTCATACCCAAACACCTACAGCGAAAAAGGCTCCGAAACGAGACTCACTCGCCATAATAAAGAACGCAGCCTGTAGACAAGAGGGTACTTAGCACAGCAATTATTGGCGTCTGTATGGATCTGCACGCACTGCGGACAAAGAAGGCGGACGCGCACTTATAAACTCACACTCCGCATTGAACTCTACTCAACTCAGCAAAAATGCTACTCCTCCGGTTCGAACATCTCTCTTTATATATCACGTCAGCGGATTATCTTTTAACTTCACAAGCGTTGAATGGGCGAAATCCAGTAAAACAGATCAAGTTCATACGGATGACGGTACGGATGAGCTTCTACCGTGGTTACACATACCATATCGAATAAACTGAGTATCCTAGAGTACAGGAGAGATTTTTTACAAAAGGCCTTTGTGCCACTTTTCCGAGCCTTCTTGGCGCCCACAGTCAGTCACAACTCCCGCGCGCTATCCCAAAGTGCTTTGGTGACATCATCAATGCGGAACTCACGCCGGACTTCCCTGCATTATTGCGATGGAGATTTGTGCGTGTATGTGCTGTTAACTACCTGGAGACTTGAAGAACTGAACGAGAGCGGCTACTCGAATCTCGGTGGGTAGGTTGACCTAGCAACAGCCTAAAAAGGTAGTGGATTCGAGTACCCCTCGTTCTCCAAGTCTTCACCTCGATGTTAATTGATCACGAACCCGGGAATCCGTATCTACAATGCGCCCTTCCACTGGCGAGACATTCCAAGACCAGGGCCCCACCACTCCATCAGTAGCTGCATATCTATAATGTCTACCGACTCATTAGCTAAAGATTCCCTCCGTGTTAAGTAGTTCACCAGTTCTCATATAGTTGATGAGACCGAACTATAACACTTCAGTCCACCCCATCGCTTAAATCCAGGAAATCAAAGGCCCACTCCCTAGAGCTTCTTGATGTAATGAACGTCCTAGCGTGGAAACGGCCCCAATAGCTCAACAACTCGCGTCCGTCGGGCGATTTGTCGAAATGAGTGGTACATCGGACCTTATCGAGATAGATCTTCTGCTAATTCGAGAAGCCCTCCTCGACTCGATGCTCAGTCAGACAGCGTCGGCAGAGCCAGCGTTGGATTTGTGAACGACTCGGCGATTATGGAACTTGCGCTGGGATAGGTAGACATTGTGGTTGTAAAGTGGTGGTATGACGGTGGTGAGGTGTAGTTGGAGATGTGGATCCTTAAGGCTACGTGAAGATCCTCATTGACCCGCATGACATCAGCACTTAATGGGGCCGCAGCGCAGGATGCGGCTTTTCCAGCTTTCCCACCAATGGTTACACAAATAATGGCTGTTAGATCTAAGGGAAAGAATTCTGGATTTTGTTCGTCAAAACTTGCGCATGAATTATCTTGAGCAAAGAAACCCACCTAACTACTCCACAACAAGGCTTCGAGGTGAAGCTAGCTTTCTGTCATCCTTAGTGCGAAGTGTGTCGCTTTACTCAGTACTCCCTACCTGTCTACCAGACATGAAGGCGTTGTTGAATGGTGAGAGAGGCAGTTTGATAACCCTCTGCTGGAACATGTATCCCCTGAGCAGGTACTTTTAGGCGCTTATTTATCCAAAATTGGCGCCAAGTTGAAAACCACTGCAGATCGAACTTGCCTTGAATTCTCAGGATTTGTTGCTACCCTTGAGCACCTGCGGGCGGCGGGGTGTGCGCAAATACCGGTACGCGCATTCGCTGAAGTCTATAAGTTGTAGTGCCCGTGAGAATCCGCATCCTCCGAGCATAAAAACCCCGCGGTATGATACGGATGCTTGTTTAATAGCCCGGTTCTGACGAGTATGCATTCTGCGAGAGACAACTATATAGTAAAGTACTATATACTTCATCAAAGTTGATGTGAGCTTGGAGTGCCACAGGCCAGCTGCACGATGAGCTGAGGGTTGAAACAGGGATAGCTGGCAGCAGGTACCTTGTACCAAATATGTATTGCAGGCACTTACGCACGCCTACCACGGCTTCCTCACTCGTGCCCTCGTCCGTCGTTTCGTCTCATCACAATCAATCTACAATTCACGTACTTACCCTAAATCCACTTCACTCCCAGTACTAAAAGTTGCCAGAGTTTAGCCTTCGTGTATATTGCTTCGCTAGGCGCCATCCTCTAAGGGATAACTCCAGCTCACCACCTGCGACAAACGTACCGGTAGAGATGATTGAGTACAGGAACCTGTCGGGTAAAGCAAATACATAGCACTGACTCCTTGCTAACAGTCCCTGCTAAATCTCGATGTCGGAAAACAGTGAACATGATTCTCAAGGGCTACGGAGGGGCTTGGACAATAGCATGGCTTCAGCCGCAGAAGACTCCAGCGCATCGTCCTCAGATGTCACGTCGCCGCCTCTTCAGCCTCGAGAATCGTTCCAGCGAGTGAGATTTTCTACCGAAGTGGGTCGACCCGGAGGTCTGGATGCGCCCGCGCCTAGTTCATCTGCGCAGGGGCATCGCAATGAGGCACAGTCCGCGACAAACCCAGGATCTGCAACCTCACCAAAGAAGAGAAATAGAGACTACAGTCTTCGCCGACAACTTTTCTCCCGCAACACACATGGGCGGTTTGAAGATGGAGCGCAGTCCGGAGGGGCAGACCACGACGCTCCGGTTGCACATACTGTCTCCAACGATTGGATGGAACTCAGGAGTTTGGAAAAAACATCGTCGCCAGTTCTCAAAAAGCTTGCAAGTAGTGGTACGGATGACAGCCAGCACCGGGCCGCTTTTCGTTTGTGGGCACAAAAACACTATACCCCGTTCCAAGACGGAGTCATATCCTTCTGTGTTGAGATAAAGAAGACAATTTTGAGGGCTCATGAGCTCCCGCCCAGTAAAGACGGTAGAAGAATACCACTGAATGCTGAGCGAAATGATCTTCTGATTGATGAAAGAACGGGACACCACTATGTAAATAATACGGTAAGAAAACCGCCTACTGTGCGACACGGATTACTGACAAGTTAATGAAGATACGCAGCAGCCGCTACACTGTCTGGAATTTCCTACCCAGACAACTATTTGCACAGTTTTCGAAGCTCGCCAACTTGTAAGTTGCTGATGCCATGCATTATCAAGCTAACTGACATGATGAAGCTACTTTTTATGTGTTTCAATATTGCAAATGATACCCGGTGAGTCCTCATACGTCAGATATCTCTCACTGTATCTTGCCTAACTTAGCCTCCACCTCTAGGATTGAGCACCACTGGAAGTACGTACCCGAGTGATTCACAACGATTGGTCAAACTAATCCCGAACAGCATTCACGACTTTTGTTCCATTGATTTTCTTTATAAGTTTGTCAATGTTCAAGGAAGGATATGATGACTACAGGCGGTATAAACTGGACAAGATTGAAAACGGTCGAGACGCCCAGGTTTTTACACCTAAAACAACGGAAACCCGTGAGGCGGCATCCACCACTGACCCTCTCCCCTGGAAAACCACAAGCTGGAAAGATATCCGAGTCGGTGATATAGTACGGCTTGAACGAGACGATTGGGTTCCTGCGGATCTATTAATTATTCACTCTCAAGGCGAACACGGCATTGCCTACATAGAAACCATGGCCTTGGATGGTGAGACAAACCTTAAGAGCAAACAGGCTCTACCGATTATTGCAGAACAGTGTGATACTCCTGGGAAACTGGCAGCTTTCCGGGCCGAACTTGTTGTTGAGGATCCCAACCCGGATTTGTACAAATTCGAAGGCAAGGTGAACATTGGCGAGGACACCAAACCGTTGACGGGAAATCAAGTAATCTACAGGGGAAGTATACTACGAAACACTCCCTCGATGGTCGGCATGGTAATATTTTCTGGCGAGGAGAGTAAAATTCGTATGAAGTAATTGCCTCTCCCCTCATGATCGGTTCTAGTTCTCGAATTCGCTAACACTAATCAGTGCCAACAAAAACCCAAGGACCAAAGCTCCAGCACTCCAGGCTATGGTCAACAAGATCGTCATAATGATTGTTATTTTCGTCATTGCTCTCGCAGTCTTCAATAGTGTGGCTTATCAGTTCTGGCGGGAAGACACTGAGCAGAAGTCATGGTTTCTGACAGACAGCACCGTCGCTTTCTTTCACGTTTTCGCATCCTATGTTATCATGTATAACCCCCGGTTGCCTTCATGTCGTTGATCTAACATAGGCATAGGTTTAATACACTCATTCCCCTCTCGCTGTATGTCATGTTAGAGATCATCAAGGTTGCACAGATGTTTCTACTAAACGATATCGACATGTATCACGAAGAAACAAATACCCCCTTTGAGGCCAGAACATCTACCATTAACGAAGACTGTGGACAAGTCAGCTACATATTTTCGGATAAAACTGGAACCTTGACCGATAACTCCATGCTATTTCGTAAACTCAGTGTCGGTGGACATGCTTGGTTGCACGATCTGGATATTCAACAGGCTGCCAACGACGAAGTGGGAGCAGTTAAGCTGAAGCATAAGAGACGAAAAGCCAAGGGGAAGATCAGGTCTACTGAGGGTTATAAAAAGTCGTCTGCTGCCTACTACCGTTATGGTGATCCCAGTGGCGATATGCCTCAAAATACTCGTAAGTCAATGGGCGATGTTGCATATCCGCCCCCGTTGCCACCCCACAAAACGTCACTCGATGGACTTCTCCACAGAGAAGATTCATCCGATTCGCTGAGGCGGAAATCGTCTACGGTCCTTAGGAGGCCACAACTGTCGACTTTAGATCTTTTAGAATATTTAAGAACCCACCCTCATACATTCTTCGCGCGGAAGGCAAGGTTTTTTTTGCTGTCAATTGCTCTGTGCCACACGTGTTTACCGGAAGTGGATAAGGAAGATGGAAGCATCGAATACCAAGCAGCGTCTCCAGACGAAGTGGCACTTGTCAGGGCCGCACAGGACTTGGGATACATCGCCATTGAACGCCAGTTCAATTCCATTACCATCAAAAGCTTTCCAAATGGCACCGATGGAGAGCCGCTCATTGAAGTTTACGAGATTTTGGACGTGATCGAATTTTCCAGCAAGCGGAAAAGAATGTCAATCATCATTCGGCTTCCAAACAACCGTATTTGTATCTTTTCCAAAGGCGCAGATTCCACCATGATCGAACTCTTACAGTTAAGGGAGCTAGCTAAAAGCAAAGCCCGTGAAGTTGAGCGACGGGCATCAATCAGAAAGAGTCTAGAGGCACAGGAAGTCATTCGACGCAACAGTATGCACCGCCTAAGTATCGGAGGGCGCCCTAGTATAGGGGGCCCAAGCCGTGCGAGCATAAATCTCAACCGACGAAAGTCTGTCCGAAATGAACTTGATGAGTGGCTTAGGCACAAAGAGCGGAATGTGGACCCTACTTCGCATGATGATGAAACCACGCATTCCCGTCCTTCAGCGCAGTACGCGGCTAGACATTCCATTGCGTTTGGTGATCCTAATATGCCCCTGGATCGCGACGTCGATGAGGATATTGTGGACGAAAATCTTGCGTTAGATGATGCTAGGGTTTTCGAAAGATGCTTTGTACATGTCAATCAATTTGCTACAGAAGGGTTGAGAACGTTGTTATATGGCCATCGGTATATTGAAGAGCAAGAATATCGGGTGTGGAAGAACATTTACACAGAAGCCACAACAAGCTTAGTCGATAGGACATCCGCGGTTGAGAGGGCGGCAGAACTTATTGAACGTGATCTTGAGCTAACGGGAGCGACTGCTATTGAAGACAAGCTACAGAAGGGCGTACCTGAAGCCATTGACAAATTACGGCGGGCGGGCATCAAACTCTGGATGTTAACTGGAGACAAACGAGGTGTGTAATTTGTCTTGTTCTTTACTCGTTATGATGTCAACGATTGACCTAATTGATTATTAGAAACCGCGATTAACATTGGACGTTCATGCCGGCTCATCAAGGATTGTTCAACTGTCACCATATTGCACCAGGATGATATTTCCATAACTGAGACAATTAAGTCCGCAATTTCTGATATTTACAACCAGAAAGTGGCGCATGGAGTGGTTGTCATTGATGGCGGAACTTTAGTCATGGTTGAAGGCAACGAAGTGCTAAAGTCTCTATTCTTTGAGATCGCGGTCCTGACAGACTCCGTCATTTGTTGTCGTGCAAGCCCGAGCCAGAAAGCACATCTCGTCAAGACAATTCGAACGAAGGTTCAGAAATCAGTTACCTTGGCGATTGGGGATGGAGCGAATGACATTGCAATGATTCAGGAGGCCCATGTTGGAGTCGGAATTACAGGGAAGGAAGGACATCAAGCCGCAAGAGCCTCAGATTATTCGATGGCGCAGTTCAGATTCCTGCTGAAGTTCTTGCTTGTTCATGGGAGGTGGAATTACGTCCGTACCACCAAGTACACCCTATGTACATTTTGGAAGGTATGTCGTCCACTTAATCTCGGCGAGGTGTGCATGGACTGATCGGTGTGTAGGAAATTATATTTTACCTCACGCAAGCAAGTTTTCAGAAGTGGAATGGATACACTGGATCCAGTCTCTACGAGCCTTGGAGTCTGAGTATGTTCAACACACTATTTACTTCGCTGCCCGTACTCGTTATCGGTATCTTCGAGAAAGACTTAGTCGCTTCAACGCTTCTCGCCGTGCCGGAATTATACAATTATGGCCAGTTGAACCGCGGCTTCGGCTTCAAGATATACTTTGGTTGGATGCTTCTGGGCGCTTCTCAATCTATGCTCGCATATTTCCTGATGTTCCAGCTGTATACGACAAGGATAATGGTGGATCAGAGCGTATTCGCCATGGGATGTCTAACCTACTCTGTCTGTGTTACTGTTATATCGTCGAAGGTACAGCTGATTGAGATGCATAATAAATCCATTGTAGCGGCGATAAGCTTTGTGTTGTCGGTTGGTGGCTGGTTCTTGTGGAACATCATCCTCTCCAAGGTTTATGCTTATAATGTTATTCATAACGTCAAAGAGTCCTTTTTGCAACATTTTGGGGTCGACCTTAGTTGGTGGCTTGTGTACATCTTTTCGGTCGCGGCATGCCTTTTCTTGGATGTGTTGTTCATTTCAATACGGGTTGCGTTCTGGCCGACCGATGTGGACGACTTCCGGGAGCTTGAACAGTCAAGGGTGATGCGACAACGGTTTGAGGAAGCGGCAAGTGATGAGTTGCAGCAAGGGTGGAATAGACCAAAGAAGCCGCAATCAAAAGAAGAGGAGATACCGAAGACTTTAGATAGACCGGGGGATATAGAGGAGGGGAGGGTCAATAGGGAAGGTGGGGACGTGGAGGAGATTGTGGTAAGAAGATTTGAGTGTTAAGAGGACTTAGAGTTTTTTCGTGGGGTTTGTGAGATTCACTGTTTATGTTGAGGGCTTATTTCTTTCCTTTCTGTAGCATGCTTGGGATGGTGTTTTCGTGTCCGTGCTTTTTCTTCTCTTCTGGGTTGCTTGCATTTTGGTGATGGTGAGGATTGGGAGATGATGGATTATGTTGCATGATGCTTATGCTGACGGTGATGGTCTATGTCTGTACTATGTGGTAGGCAGCTCTTTTGCAATGAAGCTACGTTTGAGTTCTGTGCTGTGTACCTAGTTCTATACATACTTTTATGTGTAAAGCAAGGGAACTGTCGAGTGCGTTGCCGATGATGAGAGAAATGGGTGGATCATTATCCATTGTTAGTGTTTCAGTACAAGACCACCACGTGCGCCACCAGCCCGTCCCATACAGAAACTAAAGGGTCTCTTCACGGCTATCTTCGAGCCCACCTCAACCTATTAGACGCGATCTGCCTTACAACAGAGTCCAGCCTCTTTCGTACGCTTTTCGCAAACTTATGATCAGTCCTGAAATATATCAAGTAGACCATGAGATCCAAAGATAAGATACGACCCAACTCGCTAGCGAGTTCGTCCAGTTCCTTTGCTGGATTGTCTACTTAGTAGCTCACAAGCTGGAGCCCATCCGCAAACTGGCAGACTAATATGTGAGTTATTCAACACAATGGAGAATAGAATAGGAGTGGAAAGTAATGATAAGAGGGCAGAGAAAGTAGCAACACCGCCCTGGGTGGTGATAATGTGAAACCATTCATCACAATGTCTCAAGATAAAGATCTGGTGACCGAGGTGGTAGCGAAATCACAGTGCGTTAATATAGCCGGTTTTTTACGAGTGAGACCAACCCAAGCAATTGGAAACTCTTTGTCCGCATGGTTGTGCATGGTTGTGGATCAAGTAAGGCGCAGATTTTTAAGCAGTACTGCTAATATAAAGCTCATTCCTTCCCGTCCATGACCGCAAGCTCTCCAGCTTCAGCACTCCCAGCGACTGCTCACCAGTACTTACTGCATTCCCACCTACTCTATTGGTCTCCTTTGATATCGAATTCACATCCTGGAGCTGGTTCGCGAAACATTTTTCTCGGTCAGGGTTGAGAATAGATATACCCGACTCAGCTATAACAGCCACCTCCAATGGAGCCTAGCCGCGCTCCCCGCCCTCGAGCAAGCCAAAAAACCACCACGTTGGCGGACTCGTCCTACCGGCGTTACCCGAACCAGAACCAGAGCCAGAGTTAGAACTAGAACTAGAATTGCAACTGCAACTGCAACTGCAACTGCAACTAGAACCAGAACCAGAACCAAAGCCCCGGAAGTGTCCTTGCAACAGAAACGCTCCTGATCCATGCACCCGCGATGCAGTATATTTATTGGCCCTCTGCAACTCGACATGTAGCTACCACTACAGTATAAGTTAGTTATGCGCTTTGGACTGGAGCAAGTGTGGCATGATATCTGTCTTGCCGTGTGAGTGTAATACGAAGATGGGAAACCTAGTGAGAGATATAATTGATAAGAACCCGCATAGTTTGATGGCGATGAGTGATGAGGAGAAAGAGGGGTGCACTTGTGTGATGGAAGGCTAATTAGTTATTTGGAGCATGAGAAGAGTGAAGGTGAGGTTTGTGATATGGATGATGGTGATTAGATTTTAGTAGCGAGAGGCAGAGGTACTGAATAGCGGGTGAGACTCTGTGATAGCATTGGAAACCCCGAAGGAACTGAACCATCAATTGGAAAGTCTCCAATAACTGCACCTGAGTTGGAAGAAACCCCAATACCATCTGTCCACAGAACGAGGGGCTTTGTCTCGATAAGGTTCCGTACTTTGCACACATTCTATTCCTATATTACACCGCGTTATGTGGTACAGATCTGTATGTGTGAATCCGCACCTTCTACCGTCGGCTATACTCGAGTAAACGTTTGCAGATATGTATACTGGATCGTCTTGACGTAACACCTACCCCTAAGCTGAAGGTACGTCGTACGAAAGCAGGGTTGCAATACATAGGCCAATGAATGTATTCAAATATATATGGCCTCATTTGCTCCCGTGGAGCCTCACCAATCCGGTCACCTCCTCACTGCCTGATGGTGCCGTTATCGGCGCCATCTTCGCTTCAGCCTGTCCGCAATGTCCGAAGTCCGGTCAAGATTTAGACTTTTCAGGACATATGTCCTTACAGATAGAAAGACCATTACTCTCAGACAGTGTGGTTCATTTTGCCAAAGGTACCGACCAAGAATTCTCGAGTCCCCGAAAGTCCTCTACTGTACTGAAACAAACAATTGTTTGACGGAATCAATACTCGGGTATAGGTAAACCGGAAAACTCATGCGTAGAGTACGCTCTCAAGGACAGCAATATGGAATGGTATATAGGTTGTTGGTTGAACAAAGTCCCATACTCAACCATAACTTCAACCAATCGCTCTCGTTTTCTCGAGCTGGTTTCTCTCTAGGTAGTTTGATTACCGTTCTAGATACCTTCCCGATTCCCACATCCATGCTCGAGTAGAGAGAATCGGTGTCCGTATGACTCCCTGAAAAGTTTATTCTAACCATTGCGTAAGCACTAGAAACTTTCGAGGTCCAACACGGCGGTCAATACGTCATGTCGAGTTTGGCGAGATTATAGGATAGTTGTCGCTCTCGCTCCGACCTCCTGTTTCTTTTTCGACTATCTCGACTTCTAGAATCTTTCCAACGCATTCCTCGGCTGTTCTCTCACCACAGTCGTAGTTGCCATCAAAGTGCCTCGGTTATGGCCAGCCGCACCGTCCACTGGTACATGGCCAGTATAGCTGCTTCAGGCTGGTCTCCGTACATCAGCTTCCATACTGACATCAACCGAGTCGGCAACCCGACTGTGCCAGAGCTACAGTTGTGAGCCCCTGGATCCTTAGGTCTTTGTTCAGCCGATGTGGAAGCGAGCAAAGTTCAGTTTTAGAGCCTGTGTATAGAATTTGTTAGCAGACTGTCCCTAGAATCCAGAGTCCAGTCCGAGCTTGGGCAGGCAGGCGCAGTAGTCCTGCTCGCTTCCTGCCCGTTCTCACCCCAAAGCCGCTCTCCGAGAGGTTTCCTCAGCCGTTTCATCCTTCTAGCTATGCGTATTAAATAACCCCTGAGAGCCGATGCCCTAACGCTTGTGCGCAGCCGGCATGCGCTCAATCCCAGTAAGCTCTGGCCAAGAATCGCGTTGCGACGGTAAGTATTCTGGATTTTGGTTGCCTTCTAGCGACCGAAGCAAACCCAGTTTTTCCTGATGGCAACCGAGGAACGGGTTTTCACTGTGGACGGTGATGACTAGCTTGGCACTAAACGCTACCGCTAACAGCAAGCGCTGCGATGGCGATCTCCCGTTTAAGCGAGCCCTACGGTTCTTTACAGTGCGTGTAGATTGCATCCCCGACGTCAACATCTTCTATTCGCCTTGACGCTCAAAGCTAGATAGAGCATGCTCTGGCACCTGGCATGACACAGGAACAAAAGATACATTTTTGTATGTGACGTACTATTTCGGTAGTCTGGCACAATGGTCCCTACCTGACACTTGCAGATGTATACAGGACCCCGCATTTCTCCCTTTCCGTAGAAATAACGCTTCTCAGAACAGTTCACGATACCTATAGACCGCTTTCTCGGCTGTAACATGTACTTCTACGATGCTTCACACCCTGAGGTCGCTTTGGGTGGCTTCATCCAGAATGGGTCTGTTACCGTAGCGAAGTTTCTCCAGATCCTTGGGATCCTACGTCACGACGGCTCCTGTACGCGTTCAAGAAAGAAATTCAGGCCACGTCGTATCGGGATCAAACAGCCTTCTTCAACCTAGAGAGAATGATATTTTTTTGCAATGAAAGCATTCATGTCACTGATGAGCCGTACGTCACCGCCTATCTCACACAGTGTGTCAGGCCGGGAAAATGCCTTTCGTCATGGAATCCGTGCTCGTGATGGCAAATGTCATTTCAGGAGTTGTGAATAGGGCTTATAGCGGTAATTGGACCAGCTTTGAAGTGGTTCATATATTTCCCCTTGAAAGTGAAAGTTACTGGATTGAGAACAATTACAGCTGATGGACGGACGATACTACGGGAATATCGAAGATTAATTTGCATTAGAATGGGCTTCTTCAATCGAGCACCCACTAACTGTTTGATTAATACCTTATATCAGTGAATCTGGATGTAAGTATCCCCCAGTCTTCACCCCAGTCTTCAGGTTAGGTATTTGCACTGACTTGTGAAAGGACAACTACAAGATCACTGTGTTTGATGAGGATGTGTTGGCTTAGAGGGCAGAATTCTCGATCCCATCTGTCGTGATCCTACAAATCCTTATCGTGTGTCCGACCAACTTCTCAGGTGACATTTCTGCCAATCGGTGCTTGCGAATATGAGGCGCTGGAGAGCCGATCTTTGAGCATAATTTCTCGGCAAGAACGGATATAATAGCAGGAATTTAGGAAGGTCTGTATACGCAAGAAAGGTTGAAAATAGAGTTTGCGTCGAGATTAAGAGGAGTTGTGAGGATTACACAGAGAACCACATTTATAGGTTAATTGTTGTTTTACTTATACATTAGGTGACGAGCTTGACCTTACGATTAAATCTGCATTATTTTACTGTTTGAATGGGGGGCGAAGCCCTTCTGTCGGCCGAATAATAGTTGGTTTTCTGGCACCAGAGGATGTATATAGGTGGTGTTGGCGTTTGGCGGAGAAAGTGAATGTGGGGGCTGGTAGACAGATCATACCAGGGACCCAGCAGAGCTGAAAGCCAGGAAAACAAAAGCAACATATGCGGCCTCGTATACAATCTACCAACTTTCACTTGCTTTTCTTGTACTTCCACTTGCTTTTCCTTAGACCTTCGCATTTGATCATTACCATAGCGAATATTTGCACCTTACTCGTTGAATTTGTGCGAGAGCCTATTGGATAGTGCCACCCGCAAGATGAGATATCCCGAGCTAGCCGGACTTTGAAAACTACGGGACGAGATATCTCGAGATAGCTTTTGATAAGACCAAGGGACAATCAGGACTCTATGAGTGATGGTACATGACCGCTGCTGACCCGCCGAACCATCGTGCACCCACAAAATTCTCCCTCGATCAGGCATAGATTCTCACCCTTTCTTGATTGGACGTATCCCCACCACCCTTGCAGTCCCAGCTGGAGTTGAGATGGTTGAACTAGTCCCCGCTGCTGCAAATACTGTTTGGGAGCTTAAAGACCTCGGTGGACTGTTAGTGAAACCGTATCCTAGAAAGCTTGGCCATGATTTTTTGTAGGTCCGAGCACCAGTGCACCTGTATGAATTGATGCCGACTTTGGTGTGCAACTAGAACTAGACCTCCGAAGCCTCCACTGCTCTCCACTGGACGAAGCCCGCCAGGAGATAATTGAACTCCAGCGAATCAACTACTGTTTGTATGCGCGCCATCCACGTCCGACCGACTTTAGTGGAGAGACGGTGTATGTCTATAAAAGGCCGCGACCATTTAGGGTGCACTGTCCATACCACTCCACCTCTTGACTTTTATATCTTCACCGTTAGTGCATGCTCTATGCGCATGTGCATTCCCATTGAGCTTCTTCACGTCTATCTTTGGGATTACTGTAGCGGGCGGTGAAGATACAACGTCACCTGTCACTGGGAGTGTTTGTATCACAAAATAAGATATGTTGGTCACTGTCACAATGAAAATGTAGCTTCGAAAATAGGTATCACTGGGGATAGTATCAGGGGAAAAAATGACACCGCTGCTTCAAATTTGCAAGCTTAGTACAAAGTTAGCAAAAGATCTCAGTGCCCACACGGAAATCTCACAGTAGAGTTGTTTTCATACACCTTAATTCGTTTACTAAGTTTACTAAGTACTCTTATGTATCTATCTTGCACGAATCCTACCCTGTCACAGCATTTCTCCCAGTACTTTCCCCGGTGTATCTATATCTACATCTATCACGGCTTATATATACCACCCCAAAAATGTCACTCGTGTAGCGTATCTACAAAAAAACAGGACACGTCCATGGACTGTATCATCCTCACCGCCCGCTACAGTAATACTCGAGAACTTAATAGAGTGACATAAGGTCTAGGAATAGTATTTACAACTTGGATGCTAACTAGCGGGAAAGTTCCGCTTTCTCTCCTTATCGTTACAGTATTTGTTTCAATATTTGCATTCCTGGCCGGCAGCGGCTACCATATGGATGTGAAAAAGAATATACCCCGTTTGAGCTTCCGGCCTGAGAGAGTTGAATACCAGGTCTCCCTGAGCCCTATATTGCTTTGAATACTAATTGTCTGGGCCACTATCTTCCAGTCTCAACCGGACAGCGAGTGATTCAATTGAATGGGTGAAGTTTGAATGAGTGGCGATTCCCCAGTAAGTACACCATCTTCATGTCATATGTATCGTCCAAAGACAACTATCATTCGATCAAAGTGACTGTCTCACCCGCTGTCGGATACAAAGCGCCTGATCGAGGCTAAGTATCCTCACTGGCAAACGAATCCGAGCATTTGTTGCGGTAACCGCCCGGGCATTTGACCTCTGCCTTTTCTCCCGTGTCCATGGTTGAACCTGTTACGTCCTCTTTCCATGGATCTTCAACTCCAGCTACAGCTGCAGATGGTCAGCCGGGAGGACCAGAAATTACAGGAACTAATTATAAGGCTTCTCCGTACCGTTTGACTTTCCTCCGTTCCTTGTGACTCCGAGGTAATGGATAAATGTTTGCGTACTCGCTGTGGCACTCTGTGGCTCGCCGACCGAGGTTCACTTTTGCCACTTCTCTGCTAGCCCTGCTTGTTTCGCAGAGAAGGAAAGACCATGGCAAGTAATCCTATTGGTTCTTGCAAAATCCGGGTTTGATTTTCTTATGCCCAGCCTCCAGCCGCGGATGAGACTGACCACGAGAAAAACGAATGCGAATGTCTGGCGTGCAAACGGAGAAGCGGGCCCTATTCCTTTTTCGCGGGTGCATTTTTCATGAACCCCTAATAAACCGGGTAGAACTTATAGACATGTGTCAATCGGGACCGATCTCCGCTGTATTCATGGTTCTGTTGCACAAGCCGTGGGTTCTTGAGAAACGTTCAATCTCGTTTATACCCCCGGCCCATTCCGTCATACGAGAGGGATTCCAATCCTCTATGCTCACTCGACAGTAATCTCAGTGGGAAATTTCGACCATTGTGCTTCTTCTTTTCAGAGATCTCCCAAAACGATGCATACAGCCCGATATCGTGCTACACACCCTCCAGCTCAGCTTTCTTCCCTGGAATTCTCTAGAAAAGAAGGTTCGTCGAAACATCCCGTTTGCCGCAGGTCCGCAGGCCTCCTAGAGTCACGCATTGTCACCCGTGCCGCCAATTGCTGCCCCCCTGGCCAGCTGATTGCGTAGATTTCTACATTGTCGGTCTCGGCCTTGACATGCCTCAAAGACAAATACTTCAGCCCCCCATATCATCGGGTCCGTGGGGTCCGACGCAAGCTAGGTATTCACGATGTCTCCACACGCATGCGCTTTACGATCGGTTGTTGCAGGTAAAGAGGTTGGTTGACCCCATGTAATCGGAAGAGGTATATGAGGATAGTCGGTATTCTGCTAGCGATGCGATAAAAATTCAGGTACCGGTACAATAGTTAGTTTTGTTCGCAACGTCTGAAAACATAAACAAGAGGCAAAATCCTGGTTTTGACAAAAGAAACATATCCCGCTGATTTATGAAACCTCCGCCTCGACTGCTGAGTGTCGAGCACCAAAGGGCTGAATACTGAGACAGGTCGCGTGAGTCAGCCAGTACAGGGACGCATATGTGTGTACGTGTTCATATTCGCCAATGCAAAACAGAAAGCCGAGCTGATGGATGCTCCAGCCAGAAGACCGACATCGTCATCGACTACCTAATGTTTCAGGTCCATCTTGTACAGTCCAATCACGACCCCATGTTCGAGGTAGTAGGGTAAGGCATGCATCAACCGGAGAAATGGAGAAAAAGGAAAAAAAACCACCAGCTTTGCCACTGCCGCCGTCTCCGCAGGAACTAGTACCTATGCATGAAATGATGTCTTATGTTGCGCGCGCACCGATAAGGTGGGCGCTTATTTCTTTGTTCCAGCGCGTCAAAAACCAAGGAATGAGTGATTAGATGTGATGGCTTAAATGGTTTTCTGGAAGGAACTCCGTCCCTGCACATAGCCACACATTTCGTAGAGCTTTAACAGAGCTCGGTAGCAGCGGGTTGAACTCGAGACGGGAGACGGGGGATGGAGGATCCGGCAGCGGGGCTGGCGGAGAGTGCCGTAGGGTTAGGGGGTTTAGCTGTGTGACGTACACACATCAAAACGTTTCAGGCACGCGCATCAGCCTGCAGATCGTCAGACGCATCGAATTCAGGAACCCGCCCTGCGCTGGCGCTTTGCTTCATGATTGGCCCGCGCGATGTTACGATGTCCAAGCGGCTTTAACATCACGAATGCAGGCCGCCCGTCAGAGACTTAAGCCACATATCGAGAAACGAGTGCCTAAAGAGAGCGCGGGGGATGGGGATTCCAGATATTGAGTGGGGGTCAATATAAACGATCACAGAATCTGCAAGCTACACTCTATTTTAAACTCAGTCGGTGTCTTTGAAGCAGGGTAGGAAGAAGAGTCTATCCGGGTTTGTCCATCGTTTCTCTGATGCTCATTGATCATCGATATTCATATATCAAGTTTTGGTGTGGTGCGATGCCAGTTGATGTTCACGGATTTCGCGATCCAGCCCCTTTTCTAGGCTCCGTCGAGCACCGTATCACCATCGGGTATGCATTGAGTGTCAGCTACTAGTTGAGGTATCACTGGATCTGCATGTTGACACATTGTCCCCGAAACAACGATGGAACGTTCATTGAGTCTATCGAGAGGGATTGTGATGCCTCCCTATGGACGCGAGATAGAAACAGCCAGTCTGCCGAGGTAATGAGAAGCATTCTCGTCGGTGCACTCACGTTCGGGTTCTACTGAGCCTCTCATCCGTTTTCCGACTATGTTGAAGGAAAGACTATGAGATTCACTGTTCCCCCTTTCTCAACCTAGTTGAGGTTGAAACAGAAGTTACCGAAGCGTTAAAATTTTGTTCAAGATGCCGAATATCATGTTAGCGTGCAGTCTAAGCAAAGCCGAATAGCTAAGCTAGTCCAGGGACCAAGAAAATACCATTGCGCGATCGGCTGGGAAGTGTCACAACCAAACCCCCACCATTAGCACGACAAAAGAAAGCCAATTTTTCTAGGTAAGGTACTCCCGAAGGCGATAAGGGCCTCCATACTCATCCGGGTCGGTCGGATAATTTATGCTGAGCGAATGAGAGCCACCAGAACGATCTGAAAGGCGTGAAACAAGACCAAATCCCCGGGACGTTTCGCTGGACGTGGAGAAGAACAAATAGGATATCGAAACACGCTTTAGGAATGGTCGTGGCGCTCTGATGGCTGGTGGACCTGGCCAGACATCAAAAAATTATACGGAATGTGTGTGCATGCCGCTTTCGGTCGCAAAGTCGTCTGTCCTCGTCAGTTAGCAGTGCGGTTGGTTACTTCAAGATGGCAAGCCAGGCACACACAGGGGCATGCAGTGTTGCAGGGATCTGGTTACTTCTTCCAGAAACGAGAACGGTTGTGGTTGGTGCCGTCTTGTTTTTACCAGGGTGCAGCCAGCTTTTCGAGCAGATGCTGCGAGATGTGAGAAAAGGATGCAGTTGAGTATAGGAGGAGCACTTTGCACACAGATGCTGGTGCTGGTCTGCGGATATCGGAAGAATGCGGGGCAGGAGGATGGGGCGAAGGGGTGAGATCGTCTGCGGTGAGGTGGAGGTAGGCGTCTGTGGGATGGCATGGGGTGCACAATGGGTAGTGGCGGTTGCTAGTGGAGGGGGGGGTGGTCGCGGTGTGTGTGGGCAGAGGGAGGGTGGATGAGCAGCGATTGATGACCTGCGGCACTTTGAGGCGGTTTGGTTTTATCCCCCCCCGTTCGCTGCTTCTTCTTCTTCTTTCCTTCCTTTCCTTTGCTCTTGAACCTTTCTCGCTATTAGTTGAACTCCCATCTTCGCTTCGCTTCCCACTCCCCGTACTACCGGCTTTTTGCTCGCCTTCTTCAGGATACCTGCCTCACTCTTTTGGCGGTCCTAGACGCTCCTTTTTGGCATCTTCATCATTTCACTCCAGTCATTCCTTCTTTATAGAGATTTTTGTGCATTCATATTTCAAACGGAATTTACGACATTACCGTCTAAACTCCATCAACAGCTTCGAGATACTGCCTCCTGCGACACGCAATACCGTAGACGGCATTTAGACACTCTGCTGCAACAAATTAACTTATTGTTTACTGTTTTATTTTATTTTCTGTACTTCGCGCAGTTATCGCGACTTAAGTTTTCGACGTCTCCGACCTGCGCGAATTATCTGTACCCATCTAAGGCTAAATAAATATAACCGCTTCCACGGTACGAATACCACGAGGGATTGTCTAATTCCAACCACACTCGCACACTGATTCGACACGTTCAGGTCAACTGTCGCAATCCAACGTCTCGCCCCGAAAGTTCCACCCCTTCACGAGTACTTCCGCTTGAATGCAATCACTACTTCAAGCACCTCAAGACTACGAAGGTACTTGTGAAACCCCCGATTTCTGAACGGAATAGAGAATTGATCAGACGGTCTACAGCAGCTACATCGTTTCCTTCAGAAATGGCTGACAATATGTCTTCCATCACCCCCTCTCCATCACCTCCAAACTCGGGCCCAGCCGCTTCCCGGCGGCCTCCTCGGAAGAGCACCCTTACCCAACAGCAGAAGAATCAGAAGCGCCAGCGGGCTACACAGGAACAGCTTATCACCTTGGAAGCTGAATTCAACAAGAACCCCACACCTACAGCTGTAGTCCGTGAGCGAATCGCACAGGAGATCAACATGACCGAGCGGTCTGTTCAGATTTGGTTCCAAAATCGGTGGGCGATACCCTCAATTCCCCCATTCGGAGTTTTTTTGCTGTTTACTAATAGAATGAGATATTAGACGTGCCAAAATAAAGACTTTGGCGAAGAAGAGCATTGAAACTGGAGAGGACTGTGATGCGATTCCTGAGTGTATGCGACAATACCTGGCGTTACAGGCAATGGAGTCTGGAAAGGGCTTTGCGGGAGGATATATGGATCGCTCGCGGATGTCTGCGTATGGCAACGGAAACATGCTTATGCCCCAAGAAACCCAACCCCAAGGTAAAATTGGTATGTATCGAGTCGTCGGCAGGGTTTTTTGCTTGATGCTGATTCGTGTTGTCTAGTCATCCACCACTTCAACTGTCGATCTCTCAGTATCGGAACATGGCGTCGGGTTGGACAAAACACGATGGACTTGATTGTGTTCTACTCCCCCGAGAAGGCGTGCCTTACCTATTACATAAACAATGACTCTGCTGGTTACAAGATCGAATACCCATTTGCATTCATTAAGAGCATTGAATTGGAGACTCACGATGTACCCACCAATACAGCAAATGGGCAGAAGCAAGGACAGTTGGTCATCACTTTGACCAGACCGCCGAATTTCTTTATGGATTCATCGGGTTCTGGGGGGTTCTACCAGTGTGGGGATTTTACTGAAGACCAACAAGCTTCTCAAGTTCTCACACACTACCTTGGAGGACATCCGAAAATCCTTGCGGGCCAGCTTGCAAAGTTGGTAACATTGGAGGCTTTCGCCAACCGACACGCACACTCAGCTGCGCAATATCCGATGTTTGAGCACTCGATGTCCATGTCAGCGCCTGTCTCTCCGCACATTATTCGCCCTGCTTCCTCGAACGATATCCCGACCTGGCCTCAGCAAGAGGTTGCTCCTGGTCACAACTTTCATCAGAAGCATCGTCGCACTCGTAGTCGGTCCGTACCCATTGCTATTGATTTTTCTCAGATGCAGGGCAACATGCCGTCGTTCAATTTCCAGGACCCTAATGACCAAAACCATCACTTGTTCGCACCAGCACCAATGCACCCCCACGCCCTTGTGAACACTCCGCTTTCCAACCCTTTGCGGATTGACACCTCATCTGGATTCCTTGATTACCGACCCGGTTCTACGGGCTACCCTCTTTCCGCGACTACTACTGCTTCTCCTTCTGATTATGCCAGTCCTTCGATGTTAGGCTCGACACTTCACCACGATGCCAATGGTAACGGATATGGTACTCCTTACAGCCTTCCATTCCTTTCGCCCCTGCATGGTCCTACAAACGGAGCTGGACAGTCTATTTCGCCTATTTCAATGGGCACCGACCCAATCATCGCTAGTGGATCACCTCCTCTGTCTCACATGGATCGGTCGGCCAGCGCAGAATTGTTCCCCGGCTCATATGACCCCAGTGGCGGACTCCACGAAGATTTGAGCGAGTTGTACTCGAAACAATCATTGTCTTTGTCAGTCCATGATTCATCACATCAGCTAGACGACACCGAAGGCGTCGATATGCAGCAATTAATGCAGCAGTTTCCTATGACACACGGCTTATCACCGGACTCCAGTGGCATGTGAATGTGGCTAGGAGAGAGCTGTCTAAAAAAACGGATTCTGTTCGTCATGACCCCTAATACTGCGACTGAGTCCGACGTATTTCTTTGTGTATTTGCTGGGGTTTCTGGATTTTGGTCAACGATCTTTCGGGTGGGTTTTTACGTTTTCTCTTTACATTTTGACGTGGAGCCAAAGGGCTGGACCCCGGCTGCGTGAGACAAGATGACAATCTTGCTCTCTCGCGTCAGGACTTTACAAAACTCGTTATTCTCCACCAACTTTCGACGGCTTAATTGACCGGCGCTGGAATTGAAAGAATGGACAAGTTTAGAGGTTTTAAAGGGCAGAAACTGGTATTTTGTGGGCGTTTAGCGGGGTCGGATATTTTGCGGATGGGATCTTTCTTTTACTCTTGTTTTGGACGTTATTTGTGGGGTTACTAAAACCTTTAATCCTTCACTGAATACCCTTTGTTGTATTGGGGCTCTGTTGTGCATACCTCCTCTTTACACCACCTCTGTTCCCGTGTGCCCTCTCCATATTTGCTTTGCGCTGTTCTATCCGCGTCTGCATCTTGTACTACTAGCTTTCTAGTGTGTTCCCATTTGTTGTATCTGTACTGTGTGTCTGCTTTAGGTTCCGGTCTGTCTTTCTTTCCTGCATAGCGTTGGAGGATGGGAACGGTGAATGGGTCTTTTTCTTGTTTCATAGTTCTTGTTCGTGTTTTCTTTCGGGTTTTTCATTTTTTTCTATCTTGTTTCTATCTGCTTTTTCCTTTAACTGTTTGGAAAAGAATGCCCTGGGATGAATGAATACAGTTATTACCTACTTCTACTTAATAATACTGGATCTTGAGATGTTTTTCCTGGATAAAAATGCCAAACCTGTTGGTGAATCATGATCTGCTTACCTAGCTACGGATTTGGAGAGCTATACACATAACGTCCAGAGCCCAGTTTCTCGATCGATCTCTGCTGCACGCCGCCAAACGGGAAGAAGCGAAATTCTGCAGCACAAACCACTACCGGTATTATTCGGTTGTCCTGCGTACCTGCCTTTTGACGTAGAACCGATACTGGATATGTAATCATTGTATGTAGTTTGGGTGTAGGTCCTAGCTGCCTGCCAACGCAGATAGCCAAACCAAAAGCCCCTTTTGCCCCCGAGCTTTCTTTATCTTCGCTGATGGGTAATCTGTCAGATTAGGTATTCTAGGTAGTTTGGGGGAGACCTCTTTTTATGATTATAATTAGACTCGGAGAATTTTGGGGCAGGGCGGTGGGGTGTATTTTTGGATTGCTGGTAAGGAGAAGGCTTCTAGAGCAGAAGGGCTTTGACTGGGGTCTTATTCAGCTACACCAACACAGGTAGTCACTCGCATCCAAGACGTCGGCAGATTTTTCCAATTAGCCGGACAGACACCACGTTCCCTAGTTTACTGAGGTATTTCTGCAGCAGCGTTCCACGTTGATTGTGGGCTCATCTCCCAGACCTAACCCTTGCTTGCTCGCCCAACCCCGTGTGCACGCACGTGCCTCCTACCACTTCCAGGCTTGGACCGGTATGGTGTGCGGGTTCAGGATTTCATGTGCAAGGAGGCCCACATACAAACTATGCGCTGGCTCAATTCACCGGGCCTGCCGCCAATGGCAGAGGCGTTGGGGTGGGAATAAGTGCACGTCACGACTGAATACAATGACAAACAACCCCTCCCATACATAGCATCAACGATCAATAAACAACAAGCAGCGGCTTCCTTGCGAGTTCTAGAGTGGGCCGGTAAAATCACATCAACAACCCCAACTAGGGATGCCGCATCCATAAATGTTGTTTGTCAGGATGGCTCGCTTTTGTCACGATGTTAGCCAGAAGCTGTTTAGTCCGTGATGATTCTGACCCGAAACATCCGTGACTGGCACGCCCAACCCCGGATCGCTGCCACGGCTTAGTGATGGGCACGAGTCGAGTCCTGCACGACCGTTGCCGGCGAATTCGTATCGACCCACTTAAGGTTTACTGCCCAAATCGAGGTTTGGCCAAGTCGCATCCGAAACCGGAAAAACAGGAGAGAACCCCCCGGGCCATAAACCTGTATAGTACTCTATATATGGGCAGCTATTAGACTAGCTGGGTCTTTGTCCTGCGGCCGCAGCTCAGAGCGAATGCCCGCTCGGGCCGTCGCTGGTCCCGCTTCTTCCTCTGGAGGGCGGGTGCCGTCGTGTTTCCACTTCCGAGAGAGGGAGGTGTGCCGTCGCGTTCCTGCTTTCCGGGCGACGGTGTCGTCGCGTTCCTGCTTTCCGGGCGAGGGTACCGTCGCGTTCCCCAGGTACAGGTGCAAGTGCGGGTTCCCCCTGTTCCCCCTGTGTCTCCGCGGGTGGGTTGCACTACCTCTCATCTTGTATGTACGGACTTACACCCGCGACTCGTGCTGGTGGGAGAGGCTGTGTAATTCTCCCCCTCGTGGGGCGGTGCACTGCACAGGAAGTGACAGTCGGGAAGCCTTAAGTGACTGTCTGGAGTCGGTTCGTCCCGCTTTTCTAGAGATTTCTTATCTTTCTCCTTCGCCGGATACGCCAGACTCCGGGCTAGGATCTATAACCGATTGATCGTGAGTTCTAGCAGAAGCTGTTAACTCCGTTATACCTTAGATGGAGTTGGTACTACATTCTGCCTCTAGACGTGAATGGGGCACCTCAATACCGATGTCGATGGACGGCGACTTCTTAATGGCGTAGGTGGCCTGAGACGGTCCCTCCCTTTATCGCCGCTATCGCCGTATGAGTGATATACTTCCAATGGTTAGTACTCTTCCGAGTCTTTGTTTGGTGGTGTGTTCATACTCAAATCTAGTAGTACATATAGACCGGCTACCTAACCTGCGTCCGCGTGGGTAAAACCAAGTGATCAAGTGCGCGATTGCAGAAATTCTGACGAGCTAATGAAGAAAGCCTCGAGTGTTCTAAGAAAAGCTCGTGTTGAGGAAAAACGATAGTTCAGAGTTATGCCGAAAAACAGCAAAAAGCACGAGTGATGCAATATGATGGTACAGTCTCTGTACCCAGTGCAGCTTGTTATCTTCACACTATAGACCATCTCCATCACTCAACACAGTGTTGGAAAAGGCCATTTTACTCTCAGTAGTAGAAAACGGTGGGCGTGTTAAGATTCATCACAATCCATCACCCGGTCGCTACATTCTGGAAGCTAGAGATTGCAGCTTGCATCATAAAACATCCCTAGCAAGCGGGACTTCGAGAAAGTTGTTCCGTCGACCAGTGTTTGAGTTATTGATGACTGATTCAGTTGTTGGTTGACGGCTTATATGTAGAGTTCCAACGTCGGCCCGTTCGTTGTAGACAGACATAACTGGGCGGGCCGAATCGTCCACAAATCCCTGCCGCAATGACGTAGGCATCGACTCCGCTCCCTATCAGTTCCAAACCCTCCGATGAGCGTCATAGCAGAACTCTATGGAAGCCTGACAGTCAAAGGGGCCTCAAAGCAGGCTCCATAGTCCGGTTCCGCCAATCAGCCAAATCGTGTTGCCCTATTTGGGCCCAGATTTGTGCGGCCAGTTCCAAATTTTCAACTCCTGCCCTTCGAAATCTAACGCCTCAGTGCCCTAAAATATTCGCCAGTTCAAGAAGACCAGCCCCACTCCAACATCGCCGCCATGTCCGCCCCCATCGGCCTCGCCCTCGTCGGCTCCGGCATCTTCGCGCGCGAACAACACCTCCCCGCAATCCTGTCCTGTCCCTCCATCACTCTAAAAGCAATCTACTCGCGCAAGACCTCCTCAGCGACATCCCTCGCCTCCAGCGCCTCCCTCGGTAGCTCCGTCGATATCTACTCCTCCGAATCACACACCAACGATCTCGAGGCACTATTGAAACGCGAAGACATCAGTGCCGTCATCATCGGGTCCTCTCCCCCCTCTCCCAATCAACACAAGTGGTGTTAACAACCCCCCCCAGTCTCCCAATAACAATTCAGCCATCCGTAATCAAGGCCTGCCTGATGGCAGGAAAACACGTTCTCTCGGAGAAACCGATCGCACCAACCATCGCCTCCGCATGCGAGCTCCTACAATTGTCACGTCCCCTCCCCCCGCTCTGGGGCGTCGCCGAAAACTACCGCTTCCAATCTGCCTGGTACTACGCGCAGGAGGCTATCGCCTCGTTCGGCCGGATCTTGAACTTCAACGTACAGATTTCGAGTCTGGTCGAGGACGGTAACAAGTACTACCATACCGCGTGGCGGAAGATGCCGGAATATCAGGGCGGCTTTATTCTCGACAGCGGGGTTCACTTTGTTGCGGGACTACGCGTGCTGCTGGGAGAGGATGAAATTAATAGAGTTGCTGCGTTTTCTGCTTGCAATATGGAGTATCTCCCGCCTGTGGATACGGTTAATGCTGTGTTGAGAACGAATGGAGGGAAAGTGGGTTATTTCGCGCTGAGTTTTGGGACGACAACGAATGCGTTTGAATTTACTGTTGCGTGCGAGGGAGGAGTGGTTGTGGTTGGTGGTGGGGGGAAGGTCAAGGTTACGCCGAGAGGCGAGGAAGAGGCGGTGAAGGACTTTTCAGAAGAGAATAATGGGGTTGAGCAAGAGGTGAAGGCGTTTGCGAAGGCGGTTTTGGAGGGGAAGCTTGATGAGAGACAGACGCCGGAAAATGCGTTGAAGGATTTGGAGCTGGTAAGTCCTCGATGGCAGAGTGGGAGGGAGGGACGGTGCTAACAGTTTGAGGTAGATTGAGAAAATGCTTTTATCTGGTGAGAAGGACGGAGAGTCGATGGAGATCACGGGTGGGCTAGGGTTGAGCACTCATAATGTCCCTGCGGCGGCTGGTACACGAGCTTAGACTGGAGTAGTTCTGTGTAGTTAACTGTATTTGCGACTGTGAAGAAGAATACTTAGCATGCACAATTCATGAATGCGCGGTACCTCGTGCCTGTAATGTGACACAAGAAAAAAGAAAGACGAACAAAAGCAAACGCCCTGCAAAACCCAAGGTATCCAAAACGACCGTCCTTCGTCAAACAGTACAGCGCTTTACTTTCCGATCGTCAGGAACAGACGGTCTCCGATATCGCCCACACTGTAGTATGTATGTCAGAATTTTAATCCATAAACATCCCCAGAAAGATACGTACCCAGGAACAATCATTCCTCCGCCCGGACCACCGAGCTCAGCATCGATTGCTCCGACGATGATCTCGATACCCTCTCCGCCACTCTCTGAAGCGGCACGGGCCACACCTTCAGCACTACCCAGGATGCTTACCACCAGGATCTAGTTCCCCGTATAAATTAGCACAAAGACATCTCTCGTGGGCGGACGGGTGCAAACCTTAGCAACCCCCCACTCTTTCAATGTCTGAATCGCAGCCTCCGCCGTTCCGCCCGTAGCAATAACAGGATCTACAACAATAGCCAAATCACACGGCGCCAGATCCGCCTCATCATTGGGAGTAACACGAGTCGGGAGGTTGTTGTAGTATTCGACAGGTTGGAGCGTCGTCTTTTCTCTAAAAAGGCCGAGGTGATGGACGGGGACGGGTTCGGGAAGGAGGGCTTGGAAAGCTATAAACCAATTGTCAGAACAGCAAACACAAACATGGAAACGGGGAGATATCACCGTCAACCATGCCTAATCCGCTACGCAAGATGGGAACAATGACTATCCGCTGCGGTGTGGCCTTATGGATAGGAAACTTAGCGCCGAGAGGAGAAGTATCTTCACCATCGGTAGTTATACTAAGAACTCTGGCCAATGCCTCTGTGCCGAGAAGAAGCGCGAGCTCGTGTACGAGGGCTTTTGTTTCCTTCGGAGAAGTGGATTCAGAGCGGAGCTGCGAGAGCTTAGCTTTGAGACAGGGGTGCGTTGAAACGGTGACGTTGGCTGGGAGGAATGGGAGGGACATTGTTGCGGGGGAATTGAGGTGTTATGTATGTGATGAAGGGTGAGATAAGAGAGGATGAGGATGAGGGGGGGACAAGAGTGTGGAGAAGTGATTGATGAAGGAGTTGACAACGCAAGTCAAAGATGAGCGGCATTCTACTGCAAGCCACTGCAGCCATGCACGGGACCTGAGAGCTCGGAGTTTCCTGCTCGCTACTCGCTAGCTCACTCCACCACGAGCAAGCGATAGATATCATAGGTAGCATAACTAGCACCGCGGCGGGCCGAAGGCGACTGCGGGGCTGAGTGAGCGGGTGAAGTCTTAATCGGTTGCTCCTTCTTCAACCGACCAAGCGTCTCATCGGCTACCCTAACCCATATTGCTAACCTACGAGAAGAGGCCTCTCTCCTCCCTAACAAATGTCGAAGCAACAGAGGCAAGACATTTAACGTTGTAGTGAAGGTCGGTGGAGATCACATCTGAGATCAGTGAGTTTGAGTTAGTGTTGTACCGGGCGCTGGCGTGTTCTGCAAATCTCAGTCTCCGTGGCACCGTTGTCAGTGAGCTTGAGAAGCCGGTCTGATCATGCATGAGTAGTTTCATCAGTAGTCGAATAGAGTGAGACTTATGATTAGTGTAGCCGTGCCCGATAATGGTTGCGCTGACGATCTGAACTGTGAAGACCTCGAGATATCATCCGGCCGATCCATCAATTGATGAATTACCACCACAGCAGCAAAGGAGTTTCCATCTTGCGTTTTATATACAATCTGTATATTCCGGCTTCGCTGTTGTTTGACTGAGAACTGCCGAAACCTAGATGGACTGTAAATTAAAACATTCCGAGGACGATGGAACATTTGGTAATAGAGTTAGCTGTGTCATGATACTATGGCCGGAATGGAACCTCCCCTCTCGGATCGTAGTTGAATATGCAGGCGAGTTTATATTATACATGTATGTTCCGACCTTTAGGTGGATCTACTCAGAACTTCCGCCTTACGCTCCTCCATCATATATCAATCGTTCCTTTCTCATGAGCTCTCACTCGCATCATGCCTAAGTTTTGTACCCCAGCTCTGGATTCTCGGCAAAGTTTGCCTATCTGTCCGTGCAACTGGGAAGACCGAAGATGCGATGCTGAACATCGATTCTTGGTTACTGGAAAAATTGGGTATGGTTGCCGAGACCCAACGACAGGGATTAACGACGCTACTCCAGATCTTATCATAATTGTACCCTGCAGAGAAAGCAAACCACAACTTCTCTGTATCTTCCCAACTCCACCGCGACTCTCCATCCTCAACTACAACTTCACAACTCCGTCGATACCCCCTTTTTCTCCCCCGCAGAGTTGTGTCGGCGATAAAAAACAGTTTGTTCCCTTCATCCGCCAATAGACTTTAGTGCGGCTCTGCTAACCCAAAATTTCCCCTGCAGTGAACGGGTCAACAGAATCAATAGATCTATATGAGATCTTGGGCGTCTCACGTTCTGCCACTAAGGGCGAGATCAAGAAGGCTTTCCATAAGGTCCGTTTTTCTCTTGCCTCTCCTGCCTCTGACCCTCTCCGTGCTGATGTCACAACAGGCCGCGTTATCATCACACCCTGACAAAGTCCCCGAGAACCAACGAGAAGAAGCAGAGATCCAGTTTAAGGCTGTCTCCCAGGCTTACGAGATTCTATATGAGGGTTTGTTTGCTTCTCGGGGGTGAAGGAGGAGTCGCTGATGCGTATTTAGATGAGACTAGGGAACGCTATGATCGCTTCGGCATGGCCGCCTTTGAAAAGGGGAACCCAGGGATGGATGCTAGTGTAGACCTTGATGATATATTGGCTCAGATGTTCGGGATGGGTGGAATGGGCGGGATGGGTGGGATGCCTGGAATGGGTAGTCGAGGAGGCATGCACGAAGGGCAACCTCAGCGAAAACAGAAGGGAAGAGATGTTATCCAGCAGTATGATGTTAGCTTGGAGGAACTTTACAAGGGCAAGACAGTCAAGTTGTCGTCGACTAGGAACAAGCTCTGCACTGTCTGTGAGGGGTGAGCACTAACTGCCCGCCGCGTTTCGTGTTAAACTGATGAGGTGTATTTGATATCTAGGTCCGGTGGCAAGGAAAAAGCGAAACCAAAAAAGTGCTCCAACTGCGATGGCAGAGGCTGGAATCAAAGTCTTCGTCAAGTCGGCCCCGGTCTCGTTACCCAAGAAAACGTACCCTGCGGAAACTGCAAAAGTACCGGGAAGGTCTATCGTGATAAGGACCGTTGTAGAAAATGCAAAGGCGAGTGTGTGACGGAAGAGAAGAAGGTCTTGGAAGTTTACATCCCGCGCGGATCCAAGGAGGGCGACAAAATCGTATTAGAGGGTGAGGCAGATGAGCAACCTGGCTACGAGACTGGTGACATTGTTTTCATCTTGGAGGAGAAAGAGCACGAAATCTTTTCGCGCGTTGGATCGGATCTGTCGGCGAGCTTGAAGGTTGATTTGGTCGAGAGCTTGACCGGGTTTAGCAGAGTGGTGCTGAAGCACCTTGACGGGAGGGGTATTCAGTTGACGCATCCGGTGGGCGAGATATTAGAGTCAGGTCAAACGTTGAAGATCCCCGGCGAAGGTATGCCGCATAGAAAGGGAGAAGGAAGGGGAGATCTTTACCTAAACGTCCTTATCAAATTTCCGGAGAAAGGCTGGAAGCCTGATGTCGATGCTGTCCGAAAGGTTCTGCCGAACCCCAAGCCGGAGGTAATCGTCGCAGAGCCTATTGACGAGCTTGATTACATTCGGAATGCAAGCCTTGAGGAGGTTAGTGGATCTTTGCTATCTAGGGTTTTCAAATGGATCTTCTAACGACACCATTCACACAGTTCGGAGGTGACGATGCTCAATGGGAGGACGAAGAGGACGATGACGATGACGATGACGGTCCTCAGTGTCCAACACAGTAACCTATCTAACTTTCTGCCCATGTTTCCTTCTCTCTACTCTTGGGTGTCTGCTATAGATGGCGGATGAAATGTTTGGGGGTTGGTGGTACTTATGTTCCGGCGTTGGTTTGGCATACATACCTTATTTTTTTGTCGCTGGATTTTGGCGACGGGTAAAAAGTTATGTGTTCTTTTTTCGCGGAAATCTGTTGGAAGGGTTTGATAACTATACTTACCATAGGCATCAGAAGTTACAAGTATAAAATACATTATTCTTATATCTTATAATTATTTCAGCCAGAGGTTTGCATGACGGTGAACTTGGGGTGAAAATACTATACCCGTGATGTCGCGGCTTGAAGTCGACCCCAAACTTCGGCGATAGTTAACCATAAACATCTCCGAGCCTAGGGCACATGTGGAGGCCCGTGCTGGCCCTGCAATTCCCCAGACCGCCTTAAACGCCAAGACCATCACATTTTACCTATAAATTAACCCGCCATCAGCAGCAATTCACGATCAAACACTTATCAGCGCCAGACAGCTTTTCAATGGATTTTACCACTCCTCATGCAACTATGTAAGCCATTGAAACCTCTTACCCAGGCCGACACCACTCTCGAGATCTCAAGACAAGATATCCACGTCATATCTGATGCTGTGCGCCCGGACGGTCTGTCTGGCGAGCGAGCCTAGATAGCTATCGAGATAAGTTAGCCCGGGCTTATCTCATATCTCTTTGACTCAAGCGCAGAAAGGCAGGTAATATTCAGAGACTATGTTCAAGGTTGTGGAAAACAACGTCCCTGTTCGTTCGTTTGGAGCCGGTATGTGTGTACTCGCCTGCAATCGCCTGTGGTATGTATGTGGCTATTGATCTCCCGCATGCAGCATCAGATGTCAAGACGGGTGGTGTGAATATCCCCTACCCTCTGGTGCCTACCTAAGTTTCTAGCGGTCAGTTGGTCTTGTAGGAGGTTGTCCTAGGCTGGGTGTCACCAGCCGTCGTGACGTACAGAGCCCCCATAAAGCCTACGACCATATCACCATCAATAAGTCCTTCCAGGAGGTGCCGTTTCCACTGCTTTCGTTGGGTTACTACGACTTTACTAGTACAGGCAAGGCGAGGGGTACCCAAGCAACCAAAGGAGTTTCCTTTATCCACTCAGGTGCTCTCAGGAACTATTTCGAACACAGATAGCAGCAGAACGGGGCGAGATTTGATCTCGCTGTTAGAGATGCCGCCTATGGAATATGATGGAGATCAGGATGATGATGACGATAAGGATCAGGGCAAGGATGGGGATGAGAAAGAGGATGAAGGTAGCCATGAGGAGCTGGACAAAAATATTTGGAGGGTATCGATGAAAAAGAGATGAAAGGAGATTGGGCTCCACGAGTGATACCTAGTGACTATGAAGCCATCGAATTGAGCGTAAACCCATGTAGAATACTTTTCATTGAAGACGAATACTACAACGATATGATGAGACGAATTATGAGCATTGTGATCTCAAGTCTTACACTGAATGAAGAGTACAACAACCCATATGCCAAGAATCGCTCACATGACAAGCGCGTCCACACGCCAGCATGCCCAGTGCTCTTGGTTCACGCTCCTGGCCAAAAAGCAATGCAGACAGCCTCCCAATCTCCACCACTGCACCTTCGCGTGCGTACGCGTAGCTAGGCTCAGGAATAGATAGGAAGAGGGCGCCAAGGACAGCCTGCAATTCTGGTCAGGCACAGCTGATCATCCGAACTCTTTAACTCTCAGCTTTCGACCTCAACCACCTCCACCCTTTCTTCCCTCTCCCTCCCTACGCCTTCTTTTGTTTTCTTGGTGCCTCCTCCTTACCACATTCTCTTCGTCAAGCTGTGATTTCCGTTGAGCCTCCCAGTGATTAGTAACGAGCCGTTTTGTCTCTCAAAGACGAGGCGGCCGGCATGTCCAACACCACGACCACGACCACCCCTCCACAATCTTCGACACAATGTCTCAGCTGTGGCTCAGAACTTAGTGGCAATGAATACTTTCGGATAAGTGAACTAGAAGCTGAAGTGAAGCTGCTCAACGATAAAGTCTGTGCTGCTGGTAAACCCCCTCTTCCCACCACCACCTTAGATCAGCGGCTAACCAACAGCATGATAGAAAACAAACTCATCACTTATGACACCGAGCTCCGCCGTCTCCGTCCCCCGCCTCCGGGTCTCTCCCCAAGGACCGCTACATTCCAGGTGCCCGAGCGCTCTTCCTCGCCCGCAAACCGCATCAGTGCCTTCCTCTTCCCGTCTCGCTCTGGTGATCCACCATCTCCACCGCCCGATTGCTCGCCCTCTGAACTGGCCAAGGAACGGAACCTGCGGATGAAGGCGGAGGAGCGGTTGCAGCAGGTTACAAGCGAGCTTGAAGACCTCAGTGCGAGTTTGTTTCAGAGCGCGAATGAGATGGTGGCGGAGGAACGTAGGGCCAGAAGTAAACTCCAGGAACGCGTTGTGGTGCTGGAGAAGCGAGACCTAGAGAAGAGGGAGCGGCTAGGGGTGTTGGAGAGGGCAGTGGATAGGATTTCGAGGGTGAAGGAGATGTTGACTGGTGCTGTGGGAATTGAGAAGGAAGGTTGAAACTATGCCATGTGAGGTTAGTGATGACGACGACGGCAGACGGAAGGGAAATGGTTGTAAGGCGTGGGGGGCGTTTGCGTGCATTTCTTAGAATGGTGCTTTGGAGTTGGCGGTCCTTTTTTGTCTATGGCGTTCTGCTATGATGGTCTTGAACGCATTGAGAGGAAGTTGGGGAGCGTTGGCATGGCTTTTGTTTACTTGGTGTTCGATACCTTCTTAGTACCTGCATTCATAGAGTACTGTACATGAGATATGAAGTGGATCCAACAAATCATAGTCCAAACATACTCTGTGTATGCACTCATCATTCGTGGTTTCCCGAAGATCAACTCAGTGATTCCACCTAGACCTCACTCTCCCTCTAAAACCTCGAAAATGGCAACCTATCCCGTATCATCAGCATCCCCTCTCCCTCCTCTGGGAACCGGCAAACTCACCACTTCCCCCGCAACGTAATAACCGCCCACTGATTCCCCTGCTCATCAACCTCCTTCTCAACCTTCGTCGAAAACGCAATAGCACTCATAATCCCATCACCAAACTTCTCGTTCATCACAGCCTTATACGCCATACCGTAGTTCTGTATAATCTCGTAAAGCCGATATATCAGCGGTTCCCGTGGCGGCATCTCCGTCAGCCTTCCACGGTCCGGAAATGCATCGCACAGGTCGACACGGAGTGCCTCCTCAGATATCGAAAGCGCCTTGGAAAGCGCAGTGATGTCCTCGGGTGACGCCCGGGCTTGTCCGTAGAATAGTGCTGCTACGGCGACTTCGTCACGGCCGAGAAGCTTGGAGAGGTCCGCGAAGGTCAGCGAGGCGGACTTTTTGGCATCGAAGAGGATGCTGCTGATTGCGGGGGCGGGGGCGGACTACGAGTGTTAACGTGGGAGAGGAGGGGATGAGGGGAGGGCGTACGTTGGTAGACATGGTTGCAATTGGTATGTGGTGGGCAGAGAAGGAGGAGAATGGGCTAGATTTATGGAGGTTGAAAGCCGGGGGAGCGTCGGATGAATGGGATTGCTGCCTACGGTGGTGGGGAACCTACGCTGACGCTAAATCATCATGTCATACTTTCCGCTGCCACTCAGAACTTGTATCATGCCCAGCCGCCCCACACTTAGCTGACGTCAACGAATTCTAGCAATGACACCGCCCAACTCCTCCAACACCGACCGCCCCGCCGTGCTGCCCACACCTCCAGCGAGCGGGGACACAGTGTCAAATGGGCTTCTGGTACGATACGCACACCACAATGAGCCAAACCTCGCCATCTTTTCTCCCTCAGGGTGAAATCAAGGTGTTTATTACCAGATCCAGCGACGGCCATAGTGTGACAACTGGAAGAACCTCCACTGCAGAGCTCGAGTAGGCTACCATTGACGCCGCGATCCTCCTTGATAAGGCCCGAGCTCCTACTAGGACAAGCAGCTCTTGATTTCTGGAAATCACCGAAATGGTATTGGCCTTCAGAGCAGTGGTTTCTTGTTTTGTTTTAATCATACTGTATTCACTCTATCTAGAGTATGATAGTGCGCTAATCCCCCTCCGGATAGCCGGCTGGGTAGGGGAAATCTCATCCCTCTACCCTTTTTAGAATAGTGGTTTCCGGAAGCAGATCACTTCGCAACAAAGGGTTGACATTGTGCACTGCAGTTCCTTCTGCATCACAAGCTATCACTCATTTGTCAATATCCTGGAGCATCTCCTGTGGAAAACAATTTGGGAGAGAGTAATACGATATTGCTCCTGGAGTAAATGAAAGTTACTTTCATTTACACCCCCTCGTCAACTAGTTCACAAGCTCAATGTGGCAACCATGCACGCCGCATACAGAGCAAAGCCACCAGGCTAGGTCAGAATAAAGACTTCCTTTAGAATGTACCGAAGTTCAGCTTCACTGATCTATATACTCGTATCAATGATCTCCTCAGTCTTGGGATATCTCGATTTGTGGATAATAATACGGTGGAACCTGAAGTCGGGCCATGCTCGTTTGGATTAGATGCTTTACAATCCGACAGTCACTATACTATACCTATTGTCTTTCTTGATCTCCCGACTACTACTTCATTTCTCTCATTCCGTTTGTACCTCCCATTCCATCCGCATCATCTTTCTGTCATACTACCAGGTTCATATTTCCAGCACTGCATCCGCATAGCTCTTTTTATATAATGCAACAAAATGGCGAGCGGAAGGCGTTTTCGGTCATATCCACGAGGGGTGCGACATAGTTTTTCAAGAGAGGAAAGAACTAGACAGCCACTACAAGGTGCGAAAGGCTGTGCGGCTGAGCACACAAAGATACAAAGATACCTACGCTCTTGAAGCGGTTTCGTCGTATGGAGGTTAAAGTACAGGATGAAGATACGGAGGTGATCGTTCGTCAAGAAAACGGCCAGTTCCACTGCAGTTGCGAAAAGATACCTCTACCCGGACTACGCAAACAACTACCGTATAAGAAGACCTACTACTCAAAATCCGGGTAGAAATAACGGGCAGACGGGGCAAACCAGTTGACACTGTCAACACAAGGACCCCGCTCGTTCTTGATGAGGATCAGTGCATTGACCTCGTAGCTCGGCAGAGACCGGACTGGGTTTACTAATGGGCAAGGAGGAGTTTTTGTTATCGGTGGAGGGCCGTAGTAATAACGAAGATGTCGAGGGTGAAGACGAGAGTGATACACTTACTTCTGACTGGATATTTTTGGGATATAGTGACTGATATAACATAGGTATGGTACATATCTTCATACGGCATTGATTTTGGAACATTATGTCCAGAGCCTAGAGCCCAAAATCCACAATGGAAAATACAGTAAACCTCTGATATAAAGCACGACAAGTTAAGCAAGTTAGGCATCCGATCTTCTGTGAGGGTATAAGAAGACTAATGACAAGGCACGATGAAATCGGATGGCGGATGGATCGAGTGAGATGAGGTGGTCATGATCCATTCCTCTCACTAGTACCCGATTAGGTCCCCGGTCTACTCATTGAGTGATGAGCGGGAAATGGGGGATCGAAGAAAGCGGGGATCTATATCCACTTCGATCGTCAATCCCAGCTAGCTGCGCTATCAGCCAGCGCCCTATCTCCTGCGCGCGAAAACCAAAACCTAACAGTAATGCTGCTTAAGATAAAGGATCCAGAGTTCGCCGTGTCATATACTCTCCATGCCAAAAATTTGTTCTGCTCTGCTCGTCATCTCCATCGCTAAACTCACAAGGCGGCCAAAACATGTAGAGCATCTGCTTCAGCGCTCATCGTCGTCTCGGTAGTTTCTTACAACCCCAGCCCCAACCCACCCAGCGACGAGTCCGAGCCCCGGAGTCCGCCGCCTGTGGTCCGAATCATTGCTCACATATTCCGTCTAGAGTCCAGAATCCACTTACACTCTATTCGAGTCTTAAAATACTGATCCCAACTAATCTCCAAGATCCCACTCTCTTCCGAATGCACCCGTCGACCGGGGGTGAGATTATGGCCAACCTGGTCACCGGAACCCAGCAGTCTGGTGTGTGTGGTACTCGCAGTTAGGCGGCGATACATGTATATGCATAGCAGCACTTCACCGATTTCCGATTGATAAATGAATTTGCGGTAGTTCGAGGCTCATGGAGCAGATGTTCATCCAGTCTATTGCGAGCGAGCACGCACGCACGAGGGATATGTATCAATATCGCAATCAGACACAAGGCCGCGACGAGCGCTAGATGGATGGAGTAGGCACCGAACGAAGTGTGTCAGCTACGATAGAGACGTCGAAAAAGCCGTGATTCCTTCCCGCTTCTTCGCCGCTCTGACTCCTTCTCATAAGACCACTTCTGCGACCTCGCACGTATCTTGAGGCTGTGAGGAGGAGAAACCCGGGTGACACCCAGAGGCTGACTTCTCTAGTAAGCATACTTATGTTGAACGACAATGAGGGATCTGTGTGGTGTGTATATTTCCCCTCCGAGGTGTGACAATCTTTGAGTGATTCCCCATGCCACTCATCGAAGGTCAATCGGGTTTTGTATGTCCTAAAACGACCACCACACCCTCCCTCTTCTTCACTCCCTCGCCTCAAAAGGCGCAATACGGCATGACTTGGACCTTCTCCCTCTCTTCTGATCCCTCCTTTTGTTTGCTGCCGCGTCGCCCGTAATCCACCCAAAACGTAGGAGCAGTAGCGAGGTTCAGGCATTTAATGACTTTTTGAAACACTCGGATCCTATAAAAGTTAGTCCTCAAAGCACACCAAAAGAACCTAGAAAATAAGTCGTAGACCCAATCACAAACCATCACGCACCCCTCTGAGCCGCCAATCCGCATCACACCCGCACAGCTAACAAAAAAATCACTGTATGCTACTGTATACAGTAACATATACTCCATCACAACCAATTGCATCATTGTACCACTCAATTTCATGACACATACATACAAAAACTCCGAAACCCCGCCATAAAACTCTCATTCACTTTCATTTTCCCACCACCCAGAAGCTTCGCAGAGAACTACGATCACAAATCCTCAATCTAAATTATCACAGAACCTTCTTCTCAATTCTCTTGATTCTACGGCTTATATATACAATATACATGTACACATTTCGTCATCTCCCGGCGTCGCCCCTTCTCCCGTTCCGTTCCGAACGGCAGTAGCATAGACAGACACCAGACAGAAGTATCTCCTCGGAAACAGGAAACTGTATACACTTTGATAAAGAAAAGAATAAAAAAAGAAAAGAAATAGAGAATGCTCGTCCAACCAAGGTAATTCATGTGAAAAAATAACATACACCAGACCAGACCATAATTGCTAACTTAAAACATAGGAAAGAAATAAAAGCCAAACAAAAAAAAGATATCCAATGCACATAATGTTCCCAAAGTTAACCCCACGCTATACTTGAGAACCCCCAAAACCCCCATCGCCGAAAAGTACCAGTCCAAACAAAAGAAGAAAAAAAGGAAGGAAACAACGTCAGACCACTTACTTAAGGGGGTAGCCCACATGCGGATCTGATCCTTCGAAAGTAAGCGACGGAAAAAATATGATGTAAACAAGCAGGAAAAAAAAAACGCCGGATCCCGAGCCTATTGTCTAGCGATTATGGTAGAGACACATATGAATGAACAAAAGGAAGCAAGGAAAGGAGGGATGATGATCGTTGACTTGCTGTGGTGGGTAAAAATTTGCCCCTGACATGCATACCGAGTTATTGGTTTGGTCACGCAACTACATGCAGACCCAAGCCTCCCACCGACCAGGATCTCCAATCGCCCTCAGCTTGCAGGCCTGACGTGGCGGAAGCATGTACCTGGCTTTCCCCTGGGCGGTGTCACTGAGCTTCCCTTCCCGGCGCATGTTCATCTCCAATACGATGACCCTGAGGAAATCGGCGTTCTCTCGGACTTCTCGCTGTCTAACCATGGGACCACAAGCGCATGACTCCTCCTCCATTATATCCGTGCGCCCGGAACGAGCCGATTTAGAGCGTCTGCCGGTAAGGTTGTACGTCTGCATTTGTACAGCGCCAGTGCAAGGCGATTCTTCATGCAATGAGCTCCATGGGTTCAGGTACCGACGCAGCGCCGGTGTTGGCTCTTCTTCACTAGGTTTAGGTCGCTTCTCATCGGTATATTGCGGAGAGATGGATAGGATGCTGCGTGTGAGGTAGTCGTCAGGTTGCTGGATCGCTGTGGCAGATGCTGTAAGGCTGGAGAAGCTTTTTGCTGCTGACTTGAGCACCCGGAGGGAAGCGGTGAGGTTTGATACAAGGTTGAGGCGTCGCGTGACTCGCTTCACCATGTCTTCCGCTAGAAACGCCACCTCGGGTTCCTGCGTCGTCTCTTCTTCGGGAGGAGTAAACATCAACGGGTGGTTGGAATCGCATTCTATGGGAGGAGATGTCACGATGCGTGATCTAGAGTCTGATCGACGCGTTTGAACTGGTTGTGACCAGCTGCTGCTGAGGGAACATGTAGATTCATTATCTGTATCTAGCGACGGGACCGACTCTGTGGAGCTCGACCGAACTGATAGCTGGCTATCACTGTTCGACCTCTCCATAGCTGATGATTCGTAATCCTCGTCATCGTTCGGCGGGCTCAATAACACATCCAACGCAGACCTAGGTGCCAACTGTTCGGCTGAATCCTCATCTTCCTCACCCTCGATTGAAACCGGGTAGTCGAACGGAGAGTTGTTTGGGGGCGTCCGAGGGCCATAGTAAGTGTTTACCGCTTTTTGTCGGCGCACCAACTTCCTCTGTGGGATAGTTGTAGCGGCGAGTAGCGCTGCTGTTGTGGAAGGAATAGCGGCATATCGTGCCTTCTGATTGCCCTCACGGTGCTGCCTTCTCGTGGGTATGACCATAGGCATCGAGGACGAAGATAATGTTGACATGTTTGTCTTCGACGATGAGCTTCGAACATTCCACATATCTATTTTTGCCTTATCGTGACTATTAGCTACCGAAAGCATGATGAAGAGTAATGTTGATGCGGTGAAGTTATCGTGAGGTGGAATGGTAAGGAAGGCTGGACTGGGCTGGGGAACAAGGAGCAGTAGCAAGCTCAGGAGAGGTGAGGCAGCCCGGGTTTGTTGAGGAACACCAGCCCTGGGGGTAGCTGAGATAACAACACAACGAACCTAAAAAAATCGGGCTTGAATGTCTGAGACACCAAAGTTCACTAGCCTAAGTAGCTAAGTATGTAGGGTGACTCGTGACTGCACAACCAACCAGATAAAGCTGTCGGAGAAGCAGATGGTAATGGCCTATGTGAGTGGTAGCTGTATGCTGTAGGAGCGTTTTGAAGCATACGTGAGCGGTAAGTGGTGATGGCTGATAATGAGCGGTAGGAAACGGTAGAAGCCGGAGGGCTGGGGGATGATTAAGTATAGCTCGAGGAGGTCGAGATAGACAAGTTAGATGTACTGTATTTTGGTGTATGTCGCAGTAATCCGGAGATAGATAAGAGGACGGGATTCGTGGTAGAGTAAACAAGGAGGTGGTGGAGGTGGAGGTGGTGGTAGCAGTGGTAATGGTGGTGGTGGTGGTGGTGGTGGTGGTAGTGGTGGTGGTGGTGCAGTTGATAGAAAAAGGCACAAAGGTAACACAACCAGTAGAATGGAAGCAGTATTTTTTTACCGCCTCGCTTTGTTTTGCTTTTGCTTTTGCCTGTGCTTTTCTTTTCTCTCTTCGTTGCGCCAAACGAGACGCGGTGCAGGCCGATGAGTTTGAGGCAAAAGGAATGATGGCGACAAGTTGTGAGTGGAGAGCTGAAGAGAAGAGAGTACAAGCTTTTTTGCGGAGTGAATGGAGTGTGGAACCCAACGTGGACGGACTACAGGCGTGACAGAGTGAGAGTCAGAAGAGAGTGTCTGAGAGATAGGAACAACGTGGTGATCCAAACATTTCCGCACGGAGCGTTTCTTGATTTGGGTATGGGCTCTCCCCACACAGCCGACGACCGAGAACTTGTTTCCTGCCCGCCGCATCCGCGGACGCCTCACACTCGCTCGCTCTCACTCCTCCCTCCTTACTTCTCCTACAGCCTGGACGAGTTTCTTATTTACAGAATTAGAGTTTCAGTCCAAAAGAGAGCGCATTTCCCGGCAAAAACAAAGGAACTGTCATCACGCCCGAGTTCGCATCCGCGCAGTTCGTCACCGTCATCGACTCGCTGCTGAGCTGATCGTCACGCTCCTTATCTCTGGAGCGGAATAATAATCCTTCTCGAAGACAACGGACCGGAGCGCTAATCTCAATTTGTTGGGCAATGCACACAGTAGGCAGCCTCTAGCACAAATGGGCTAGGCCATCCCAGCCAAGCAGCGTCACTGCTCGCTCGTGGACTGCACACCAACCCTGGACGGCACCCCTGCCTGCAGGAGCACAACGCAACGGACTCCTTCTGCTGGTGCTGTGAGCGGTCGTGGGGAAACCCTGCAGCGCCTGAAGTGAGCGCACCCTCACGTTCTTTCCCCTTCTGAACGGCGAGATGCGAAAACCGCCTGCCAGAGATAATAGATGCGCCCTCCCTTCGTATTTCTGCTCCTTTTGGCGGCAGAAACGTCCGCAGATGTTGCCGGTTTCGCAACCAAGGACCAGAAGTGCCATTATTAACCCTCACAAATTCAACGCAGCACGCAGCAGGCAAAAAAATATCACGCCAGCACTCGTGACCTCTTCTGCCACGTCTTCGAACATCTTACCCAATAGATTGTTTGTGATTGGGTGTAACGGGCGAACCGGCCTACCAACACCAGCACCAGACCCGAACGAGTATTGCGGTGATGTAAGAACATGTAGGCACGCCCACGAAACAAGCGCACGAGCATTCATCGCGGCAGCGCGTACGTAAAACTCCAGGTCCGTAGCGGGACCAAAAAAACTCGAAAAAAAGCTTCAAAGTTCAAAGTTCGGAATCGTCGCCTGTCCATCAGCAGCCTTACCTGCGTGCTAGAGGTAGCCTCAGATGTGCCCCGCAAGAAAAAAAAACTCCCCGAGGAAATAGCTTCGTCAAAACTTGGAATCTAGGATCATTTAGCCCAAAGTCGCTAAGTCGCTAAGACAATTTTGAAGCCGTTCGTGAGTGGCTGAAAAACTACTTCTTCGAGTGGGCTACATGACGCCATTCCCCTTCCAAGGCGGGGTTGGGTTGATGGGTTGGCATCCATACTCCAACCGCAAACATCCACACATCATCCCACAGAAAAAAAAACACCCCACCACACCATCCCATCCACGTTTACAAACAAATCACGAATCGCGGGGTACAAAATCAACAAAAAGAAACCACCCCGCCCAGTAGAACGCGGGGGAGGGAGGGAGGGACCAAATCTAGGTAGCTGCCTCATCATAAAAGAAAAAACGCGGGGCCCCAGGATCTACATCAAGGTTATATCTCATCAGATAGCCGCAGCCAGCGCTGCGCGGGGAAGAAAAGTCCAGAAAAGAAGAAACGAAACAACCAACCCGAATTTCTCCCCACAATGCGTGCAAGGCACAAACGTGAGTAAATCCGCATGAAAAGCAAAAGCTGTGTGCTCGAGCCAGCAACCCTCATTCACTCACTTTCTGAAAAGCAAAAGGGTTGTTTCGTCTCGGACGTGCTTTCATAGGCGCTGTTTATTGGGCCCTTGGTGACGTTGATATTTGCAATATATGTGCAACGTCTTCCGTGTTTTATACTCTCCATCTACCGCTGCTGAACGAACGTTCTAGCCTCTCCTTCATTCCTTTCCTTCCCGCAATCAGCTAAATAGATAATAGGTCTTTGCGACTTTAACCGTTAAGCTGCCGCGTAGTTATCTATGGCGAAGCACGTAGAGTAGAGCTCATGCTGTACAGTGCACTACTGCTGTACCTGCTGCTTCATGACGTGTGTCACAGGGACGTTACCCATTTTGAACCCGGATAAAACCGACCCATGTGAGCACAGATATTGCGTTGGGACGTATGGTATGGAACCATGGTTGAGTGGTTTGTATGAAGCCACCAAGTTCATATGATGTGTGTGCAGTAGCCTACAAGGCACAGATTTGGACTTTTCCCTGCATGAAGCAGACGCATATAATATCAAGTAGGTACGGCTGATGAAGCCTGTCCAAACAAAAGCCGCCGTTGTGCAAATATTTTCACGGAGAAACTGCCGGGGGCCAGCCCTGTGGGGCATAACGTAGAGCGAATAACCTGAGCAAACAAACGCAACAAAACATACAAACAAATCAAAATGATTCTAGACGTCCAAATTCCCCCTGCAGCTCTAATTGTTTGAAGATCTCGTGAGAGCGAACGTGTAGCAGAAGCCCCTCCCGGCCCGGACAACCCGGCAAGTGTTCGCTACACAGTCCAATACGATCATTCTTTTGCAACACGCTGTCAGTAACGCACGGTACCCGCCATCCCGGAGTGAGATCTCCGAAAAAGTGAGGATATCTCGTATGTTCGCTAGAGCACTTCATACCAGGACTTTGGAAAAGTCCAGGCGGGAGTCACATTCACGAGATGCACAACGCGGATACTGCTTTCTTTTGAAGGGCTGAAGGCGTCGTGATGTTCTGCAGCTTTCTACCCCTCGTGGCCTTGACAGTGGACGTGCACAGAGTCTACGAGGTCGTATGATTCACGCGCCGGAACAACCTGGCTCTCCGGTCGGCTGAGATTGGTATTTATGCAGCTCGGAACAGATCACACATCCGCCATTTCGGGGGCCAGGGTAATTTCGCCGGGAAGTCGGCCGGATCTCGGGTCGCAGTGGTTATGTTCCGGGTGGACAGCAGCAGCAGCGGGGACATGGTATAGGAATGGCGACGTCGCGACGACGACGACGATGTTCTAGCCGGTATCTCCGAGACATACGGTGCAATTGGATGAGATGTCGGCTGTCTGGAGACAGGCAGAAGTAACTGACGCAATATCGACTGCGATTTTGAATCACCATAAAATGAACCCAAGTTGCCAGCTTCACGTCCGCCATTGCTCTTAGGATATCGAAAATGTATCCATCACTGTGCCGACTCAGGTTGATTGCCCACCATCAACAGTCCACTTTCCGGCACTGCTGGAGAAACAGAGGCCTGCAGTAAAACACCAGTTAGCCGGCCGTGTTACGAGGGTCGATAATATAAATGAGGATCTGCCATCTGCATTGCTGAATCCGTCGCTGTTTGAGAAACAACTGAGGACTCCCGACTGAATCCGGAGCCAGGGGAGGGTCCAACCGAGTGAATTTGCGGTAGGCAGTAGGCTGGTAATCTCGTGACGACGAGGTTGTCAACCGCCATGGCTGTTGAACTTGGGGTGATCTTCAAGAGTAAAAACACCACCCCTAGCCACAGTCCCAACAGCATGAGAACACTGTCCCAGCCACCCAACCCCCAAATCCACCGTCGGCGTCCTTCGGACCTGCGGAGTGCCGTTCCAGCCAATCAGACGTATGCTGCATCAACTGCATCACGCCGCGCAACCACATTTCTCCGGACAATATGAAAGCGGAAGATAAATCGCAAGGCTTCCAAATCTCGGTCCGTTTGCAAACGCAACCTAAAAAAAGAACCTCGCAAAAACAAAAACAAAAGAAAAAACGCGGGGTTTTTCCAAGGAAGAAACAATAAAAGGACGCGAGTGCCCCGGAGAAAATCTAACTTAGGGCGATAATATGGATCTGCATGTCACCATATGCACACGAATCTCATTAGATAGCCGCAGGCAGCGCGCGCTGACATGACAGCAAAAAGTAAATATGCGGGGACCCCAGATTTATTTCAGTTTAAGGCAATGATATCAGGATACATGTGGGACGTGTGGATGTTGGAGACGCAGAGTAAGGTTTGGAATGGTATGGGTAGGACGAACTGATGGGCCGCAAAAGAAATGCCTTGCTAGGTGTTGACCCTACACAACTCGACAATCTGACCATCTATCAGATTTTATCTATCGTGCTTTTCATGCACCCCACAAAATGCCCGTTTTTTCTTTTTTCTTGACACGGTCATCCAATATCCCACGACGTTAGGCTGCATACTGCAGCAGCGAGCTGGGACTTCGTCTCAGACATGTGGGTGTGTGCTGTTCCCTCTCATTCATGGTTGTTTGTATTGCTGTGAGGATGACATTCAAACACTGACACGTGCACCGTCGCAATTTAAGAGAATTGAAATGAGGAAAAACGACCGCCTGTCCTAAAGATCCACATTTCTTTTCATCTCCACCGGTTGCTGTCACTAGGGGAAGAGCTATTCGAAAGAGGCCGAAAAATAATCCACGGTCACATGGAAGCGAATTTGCCAGTAATGCTATGCACGCGACAACCAATGTCTGCCCAACATCATCATCACCATACGGCAGTCGCCTGTCCAAAGTCTAATCCGACTTCACATGGTGTCCCTCCATCGTCAACCCAGCCTACCCAGCTCAGCAGGGGATCTTTGCAGTGACAAGGAAAAGGCTGTAGCAAGCACGAAGTACTTTACGGGCCGGGTAGATGTGGTGTGGGTTTGTGCAAGATGTGTAAGGCAATAACGGCTGCAACATTGATCTGGGCTAGTCGGTTGGAGTTCACCGCATTTGCTAGCTATTTGCCTACCCTGTCCAATAGATTGACAATCCGTGGGGTGGTGGGGGTACTCTATTCATCCTCGGCATGACAACCTCGAGTGTTATCACCTTGATTAGAATGGTCCCCGGGCGGTATACAGAACACGCAGGGAGGTTTTGGCAGATGTAGTGTGGGAAAGGCGCCTGGAGGGGTCCTATGGGTGGAGATCTCGAGGACGCCACGGAGGTGCGCTAGGTAAGGGTAGAGATCATGTGAATAGTCATGTGTTCTTCTAGCGGAGATTAAATGAAAATCTTTTGGAGATTTAGTTTTTGTGAAGTTGGATGCATCGAATGCCTGCTGTACCTTGAGAGGGGATATCATACGCACACTAGAGTACAGACACATTCTTCCCATGAGTCAACTACTGGTATATATTTAATTGCCAAGCAGAACAAGAGAGCCAAATATTCACAAAGGGAGCCGGGAGACCCAAAAACAAGAACGAAGCCCGCAGCATAGATAAACAAAAAAACGACTTTTATTTTCCCACTCCCATGTAACCCCCCTCCGTCTACGCCTCTGCACCCTCCTTCTTTGCCGTAACGTACGCCTTCGCCCTCACCATAACCTCATCCACTCCCTTCTCATTCCCAATCTTCTCCTCAAACTCCTTCCACTTCTTAAACATTGCTGCCGCCTGTTTCGGCGAGCACTTTTCATCTGCCACAGCTCTCTTGAACAGCGCCCTCACACCATCAGCCTGCACCTTGCCTTCACCACCGTACTTAATCTCCATATCCAAGAAAACATTCCAGATATCCATGCGTTTATTATACGCGCCAATCAGGTTCTCAAAAAGTGTTCTTCCACGCTCGGGATCTCCTGTTCTAAACTCAAGACTGGCAAACCGGATAATGAGATCACGGTGTTGGTCCCTTGATAGCGCCTGGAGAGCGCGCTTGAGCAATTCGCGAGCAGCGACACGGTTGCTATTAGAGAGAAGGAAGTCGGCGTAATTGACCCAGATCTTGGGAACCTGGTTGAACTTCTTAACCATAACTTTGAAAAGATCGTCTGCTTTCTAGAGTGGGGGTTAACTTTGGATACGTATAGCCATATTTCTGAGGCGGGGGAACTTACTTCGGACTTGCCGCTCTGGATGTAGATACTTGCCATACGCTCGTGGATATCTTGGGCGTCATTGTACTGGACTGCACGCTTGAAGTTTACCTCAAGGATCTCGTCATCGCCATATGCACTCTCCATATTTAGAAGCGCAACCCAGACATTACGTCGTTCCGAGTCTTCTTTCTGAACGATGGTCTTGAGGGCACGTTCAGCGATTTCTCGTGCCTTCTCGAGTTCGCCGAGTTGTAGCTGAAACGCCATATATTGGATCCAGAGCTTAGAGTCGTTGGGATCACCAAGCACCAACCGCTCAAAGTCAGTGACCGATTGTGGTTCACGAGAGACCATATCACCCGTTAGATCCTGTTTGATCTCGCTGCGTCTCCTTTTCTTTTTCCGTTTGCCCTTCTCTTCTTCATCTGAGTCCGAGTCTACGTCTCGTTCCCTTTTCTCGAAGATGTTGCTTGCGGTCCAGTCGAATCCACCGGCAGAGAGTCCTTCGTTAGTAGTAGTGGCAAGGGCGTCTTCCATGCTGATGTCAGACGCAGCGTCAGCAGCTCCATCATCCTCATCCTCACTCTCAATGTCGCAAACTAGAGAAAGGTCAATCCCACCACTTTCACTTTCGCTGCTAGAATCCTCATCATCGTCATCCTCATCCTGGTCTAAATCCATGCCTCCATCCTCACTATCGATTTCAGAATTGTTGAAGTAGCTAGCCTTCAGCCCAAAGCTGATTCTCCGCCTCTCCATGTCAATGCTAAGGATCTTTGCCTTGACCGGATCTCCCTCAGCATAGAGTTTTGAGATATCCTCCACCTTTCGATCAGCGATCTGGGAAACGTGACACAGACCAGAGACATTGGACCCATCAATGGCAACAAAGACACCGTATTCAGCAACCTTCTTGATCTTTCCAGTGACGATCTGACCTTTGGCAAAGTCCCCGAGACCACTCTGCCTTTCTGGGATTTTTCCGGAGATGGCTGATGGCCGCAAGCTCATCTGAATATGACCAAGGGGATAGTCGACCGCCACGACTCTACCCTCGACAACCTGATCCACCTGAAACTTGGTTTTCCAATCCTTTAGGAATGTGTCTGCAAGATCGGAGACCTTGACCCAAGCTGTGACATTCGATCCAAGAGTGACGAACAAGCCCTTGTCGGAAACATTCTTCACGAATCCACGTCTCAGTTCCCGGTCTATTACATCTCTGATATTATGAACCTCGGGGTCCTTCACAGGCAGGTCCGAGTTCAAAACTCTTGATGGCCTTGCGGATAGTGAGACACGCTTATTCGACTTGTCCACATCTAGAATGCAAACGCGAACAATGTCATTCTTTTGGAAATTGGAAACTTTCGCTTGGGTAAAGTCGTCCGCCATTTCAATCAAGTTCACAACACCAACAACGTTGTCGCTAAGTTGCACCAGAATTTGGCGGTCCAGAACTTTGGTAACACGCCCAGGCACGACCATGCCCTTGCTCAACGCGTCAAAGTCCAACCTTTGTCCCGACGTCCTCTTCGCAGAGAGGTCTAGTTTCCCGTGTGTGGCGTCGACATTGATCACTGAGCATTTCAGAGCTGATCCAATAGGAAAGTGCTTTTCAATATTTTTTAGTTGTGCAATATCGTCGGAAATGTCGAGCAGCCGTATTCTTCCACGAATGTCGGGTGAAATATTCACCCATATGCACTCATCCGAAATATTATTGACAAAAGCCAACCAACTGGAGCCGATAACGACCTTATCTAGTGTTAAGGTTTCGAGAGCGCCAGAACTGATAGCGCTCGGCTTTGCAGCCAGTTCAAAGATAGGTGTTTTGTTGCTGGAAGTTCGATGCGAGATCGCCAGGAACCGATGGTTCCGTGCATCATGCAACCCAATCACTTTAACATCCATGATCGCACCTTTCTTAAATCTAGTCAATGGAGCCTTTTTGTCTTTGATGTCAGCCCATGAATCGTAAAGTTGAGAGACATCGACACGTCCCTGAATATTATCAGCGAGCTGCACGTTAATCTGGGTATCTTGCACGGAGATAATTTTCGCCTTAGTGAGCCTTCCGGGTTTATAGTCGTCAACGGTCTTGGATTCACTGTCGATTGGATTTACAGCGGCCCGGTCTTCCACATTCGGCTTGCCGTCGGGTGCACTTGGCTTGGACTCCTCGACAGGCTTGAGGGACAGCAAAAATTTGCGCTCCTCATGATTCATTGCAAACACCCGACCTGTGACAGACTGGTGTTTGAAATATCCGAAGCCAGGTAGGGACTGCTTATCGACAGGAAGAGCATTCTTGAGGGCCAGGCCTACAATTCCTCCCGCAAAGCTCACAAAGACTCCCACGTCAGAGGTATTCTTGACAAATCCCTTGACCACCTCACCCTCGTGGATTTGTTCAAAGCTGTGAACCAAGGAGTTATCCTTGGCTGCGCCAACCAACGACGGCTTCATACTCAAGTGGATCATCCGACGGGTGTCGCTCTTATCAATAACCACAAGCTCGCTCAAAGTTTGACCTGCACGAAACTTCCGGAATGTGTTGATATTCTTCTCCCGACTTCCATCGGTGAGTTGTCCTATCAAAATGACACCCTTCAATCCGTTTGTTCCGACATCTTCCAGTTCTACGATAATATCGTCGTGCGACCTTTCTGAGATTTTGCCCGAGACAATCTGTCCAAGCTTTAAGCTTGCTAGCGCATTCTTCTGGGTATCGCCAAAGGCACTTGGGTCTTTGCAAGAGACGCGCATCTTCTTCTCCTCTGCATCAATGGTCAAGACATGAACAGTAACCGACTGTCCAACTCGAAAATGGTCTGCCGGGTTATGAATATAGGCCTCGCTCATCTCAGATACTGGCAAAAATGCCGTAACCCCAGCATAGAACTTCACCACAGCACCATGAGCAAGGATGCTGACAAGGGTTCCCACTGACTGCGTTCCAGGCTCGACGTTGTAAGAGGCGATTACTGGTAGGTCCGAATTGACCAGAGTCTTCTTCAAACTCAAACGTAACTTCCATCTTTGGGGATTGGTTGCCAGAACCTATCAAGACGCCATCAGCTTCTCCATCCAGAAATTACAAGTGATAGAGATACCAACCCTAGCCCTAACTTCCATTCCTTCTCGGAACTTCTTCTCAGGATTCTTCAGCTTTATGTCACTGAGATGAGCCTCTTCTACGACACCACTAATTCCGTCCGCGACATTGATCACCACACCGCCTCTCTCTAGTACCTTCTCGATCTTTCCCTTGACCACGTCACCAATCTTGATGTCGTCAATTCTCAAATAGGGCTGTTCAAGAACTCGTTTCTCCATACTAAGCATGAAAAGGCCATCCATTGGATTGAAACCCAGAACTCTAGCAGGGTGGGTGGCGCCAATCTTGTAGGGACCGGTATTCTTATTCAAGTCTACGATCTTGTCCTCACTAGATATCCGGGAGATGTGAACAAACCCGGGAACACCGGGGATGCCAATGTCGACGAAAAGACCAATACTGGGCTCTACACCGATGATCTTTGCCTGATCGATGATAGTGGCGATCGGTAGTGCGGTAAGAGGATCGGTCTCGGAGGCCGGTGTGAATGATAGAACATGAGGTAAAATCGAGAAACCAACTTTTTTGGACTCGGAATTAGGAAATAGGGTGGTGATTCTGGTTTTGATCTACGGAGGGGATTGTCAGTATGGATACAAAACAGTGGCTGGACTCATTACCTTGCTTCCAATCTTAATCTTCTCTTCCAACGCCTTCTGGTCCCATCCTGCAACGTGGAAGAAATCTCCAACAGCATCCAACATTCCCATTATTTTCCCCACTACACCTCCCTGCTTCCCAACTTCTGTGACCAAAACTTCTACGCCAGTTCCAGGCAGGAACGCATCAATGGAAGGAGCCTGGCTGAGCCACCAAGATGCCTTACCACCAGCAAGCTTTCCCTTTTTGCTGAACTTTTGTTCTAGGTCGGCAGACAGCTTGACAATCTTGCCGTTTGAAGATAGACCAGTGACTGTACAAAACAACACCTGCCCTTCCTTCACATCTGCGATTGAAAAGCAACTGCCTAACTCCTTTGACGAAAGAAATCCTTTAAGGTCGCTGTCAAATCCTAGGTCCATAACCAAACCATGATCTTCCACCGATACAACTGAGGCTTGTACGGTGCAGCCAACTGTCAAGTCAGTTGCTGTCAGCCCGGTGTTTGCGAGTTTCGGGTCGATTGAGAGTGCTATCCGTTTCCTGGTCTTAGGGGCAGATTTTTCGCCCTTTGGTCCTTTCACTTCAACCTCTTCCGTAGAATGTAGCACATAAGCTCGTAGATACTGTCCAACCTTGAACATGCCCTCAAGTTTTACATCATCAGTCTCCGGTTTTTCCGCGTCGTCTTCGACGTCAGAGTTCTCGTTTTCCTCTTCGGAATCCTCCACCATCTCCTCGACCCGTTTCGTAACCTTGTCAGAAATCTGCGTGATCGGCACGAAACCCGTAAGATTGTTCGGCAGCGAAAGTGCGACATCCATACTATTAATCCTCTCGACGCTCCCCAAAACTAACGTTCCGGGAACAAGTCTCTGCCGTAACGACCTCAAATTAGTTCTGCGACGCCACCGTCATAAGATAAAAGAAGAACCGACTTTGTAACTCAATCCCTCAACTTTTGGCCCTTTATCTTTCTTTTCTTTCGCCTCTCCCTTCTTTCCCCCCTTCTTGTCGGTGCGTTTCGACTTCCTTTTCGACTTCTGCGCATTGTCTCCACCCCCAATCAAGGCGCTAGATGTAGCAGCACCTCCGGCCTCAAATAAAGCATCTTTCATAGCTTCATTGGCGACCTCCTTGTACTCAAGTGGGGTGAGCGCCGATGCGCCCCCACGAGGGAATGAGGTCTCTTCATCTGTAGATGCTTTTAGCGTTGAAGGAACCACCGCGGCGGGCGCAGGCTTGGTCGATGGTTTCGAGTCGGCGGAGGGTTTGAGGCGCTTGTTCGAACTCTCAGGTGCTGATTTCGACGTCGGCTTTAACTTTGTCAGTATTGAGGATGTCTCCTGATTCCGCTTTCTTTTCTTTTCGGGGGCCATTGTGGGTGGCGGAATGTGTTCTGAGGGCGGTGCGGGCAAAGTGTTGCTCTCGCTCTCTTCGGTTTTTTTTTGTCGGGGGGCTCAAATAATATACCTAACCCTGACACAACCGGCACTACATCAATCCCATAGATTACTACTTGAGATGAAAAGCAAAGTTGTAGAACTGTAGTGACCAAGCTCAGTGAAGTTTAAAAAGAAGTCAAAGCCAGAGTTTAATTAATAACCACAGTATTAATATAATCCGTCCTTCCAGTCATGTCTGCATTATTTACAAACCAGTAGCCCATAACCTACCCCATAAAAAACAGCTACCACGCAATCTCGTCTAAATCAAACCGCTTCAGCTCTTTCTCTCGGTCTTGCAGATCCTTCCTTGCCTTCATCCGCATATAAAAGATCGGACAATCCTTGTTGCTACAAATGACTTCGCAATGAATGGCTCCCTGGCACCTTTGACACTGCGTCCACAGCCTTCCAAACCGTACCTGCATCTCGTTGACCTTTGATAAACTCTTCTGGTACAGCTCTCCGAACCGCGGTCTGCAGTTTTCACATACCGCGCCCTCGGTTTGGCCCTTTTTCGTCAATGGTGTCTTGCAACCCATGCAAGTCTGTGTTTTCTTCGCGAATTTCATCAGGCCACCGACAGTAGGTGCGGTTACTGAGATGGTACGTGTGTGATCACCCGTTACTGGTTTCTATCAGTGAATGCGATCTGTTTGTTAGAGCAGGATTAACTCACACAACTGTTGTGCCTTTCGTTCGCCAATGATTGGCTCGAAGATACGCCCAAGAGGTTTTGCAAGCTGGTTATCCAGATAATACTTGGTATCGATGGGGACGGAATGCTCGAGCACGTAAATCGGGTCTTCCGATTTCTCATAGTTCTTCGCTCCCCCGGCACCCTTTGTGATGACATATGCCACACGGTCACCAAGAGTTGGTGCAGATCCTGCATCCCGTTTTTTCATACGCTCCACAAGCTCTGTATGCGCTTGTCTTGAGGTGTAGTCCGATTTTGACAGAGCTTTTGTGATCACCAATTGCGACATATCGACGCGGTTCTGTAGAAGGTCTGCAATCAAGTTCTTGACATAGCTGTCCTAGAGGTTAATGCGATTCGGTGGAGATTGAGGTGAATCCCGTACCTTTGCGCCCCTTCTACGTCCTGATCAATCAACAGTTTCTTCAGTACAGTCTCAATACAAACTTGCACCAGCCTGCAATTGTCTCGTCGGACAGTCTCGATACCCTTACTGTCCATCTTATCATACTTGTCTGTTCTCGTCCAATAAAGTCCGGCGTATCGCTTCTTATTGATGAGGAGATACGGAAAGTAGACCTTCTCGAATTCCAACTTGATGGGCGAGATGAACCTGGAAGACACCAAAGCTGCAGCCTCTTCTCCCAATTTCATCGCTGTTGGCAAATCTTTGGGCCCAAACTTTACCATGACCGAATCGGTGTCACCGTAGATGACCTGCGCGTCGTACTCATATCCATTGGCAATAGTGTAGTGCTTTTCAACCTCCTCCCTAGTCTTTTCAATCATCTGTCGCCCGTAACTCGTGACACTAGATGCAATCTGAAGACATGGCAACTTTCCGACGGTAGCTCCGGTGATACCGTAGACCGAGTTGGCAGAAATCTTCAGCGCCAACTGTCGACCGTTCAATACAGCCTTTTTGAACGGATCCGTCTCATTTTTCAGGTCGGCCTTGGCCCGCTTTCGGGCGCCCAACAAACCCTCTAGAATAAGTGGTATCATTCCCTTCCGGCGCGTCGCTTTAACGAACCAGTCGCCGTTCGGAGTGACAGTATAATCTTCTCCCTCCTTCAAGTTCAATCTTTGTGCCATTTCTCTCTTCAGGAGCGTAGTGTAGCATAAGTTATGGGCTTGCATGATACTGGGATATAAAGAGGCGAAATCCAATGTGGCAATAGGAACATCATAATAGCCTCTGGTTGGTTCGATGACAGTTGCACCTTCGTATTGGTCATCGGCACCTTCATGCCGCAGATTCGGAATGACGAGCCCTTCTTCGAGCGCCTTTCGGAAAATTTGGGAAAGGAACTTAATCTGCTGACCGCGAGATAGCAGATAGTTGAACGGTACACCTGTCACACGAGCCATCTCTGTATAGTTGACCAAGCACATGAGTTTGTCCAGCAATCTTTGCGGAAGATAAGCGTCCTTAAGACAATAGACGGCCAAACGCCGCCGTGATTCCGGTGTACCGTTGAAAAGTTCCGTAATCATACTGTGGTGCACATCCTCTTTCTGTTCCCCCAAGAAATGTGCCGAGACCGAGTTCAGAGTATACGAACGCAGTTGATAATCTCGCTGGATAACCTGCAGTAAATCGACTTGCAATCTTCCATTGGTATTGGTAGCCTTTGTGTCTCTGTTACCCATCTGTTTGCTGGAGAAGTTCGTGTCCTTAGCCTCCGTCTTCATATTTGCTAACCTGGTCCAGTAAGGGAAGTCAGTAGCCCCCAAATACTTCGCTCGGTCGAGTAAATAAGGCATATCGAAATTGGCAGTATTGTAACCAATAATCACATCGGGGTCCGCCTGTTGCAGGAATTTCGCCCATTCCGACAGCATTTTCTTTTCGTCCTGAAACTCAAATAATTGGGTGTTGATGATGAGGGCGCATGTATCGAGGCAGAAAACATTGCGAATGAATGGCTTATCTTCACCATATCGCGTGACCACGTTTGCGATTTGGATGATTGGGTCGTGGTTTGCTTCCGGGAAAATACCTTTTCGTCCAGCACACTCGATATCGAAGGACAAGATTCTCAATGGCGCCATCTTTGCATATTCCCCATCAGTGCCGTGAGCAGTCAAGTCTTTGTAGCTAACCTGGGCTTCGATCTGACATTTTGACACCAGATTCTTTAACAAGAGCTCGTAAGTTCCAGCCGGTGCTTCCACCCAGCTCATTCCTGAAACCTTTGTATCTACCATGAAGCGCATCACATACTGAATATTGTCGAAGGTCATCAGTTCACCATCTGTAATTGGCCACATCCCATTGAAATTCGACTCGCACTTCTGAATCAACGATCGTACTCGGCTGATATGTCTGGGATCAGTGACTGAGATTTTGAGATAAGGTGACTTTTGGTTCCCGTTGAACCCATAAAGGTTTTCTCGCATGACAATTTCGACTTTTTGAATCATTGGATCGCGGCCACTGGAAAGCCTGGTATCAAGGAATCGGGTATATTCCTCCAAATGATCCCGTGTGAAGCCGATGGGTGCAGCAACGTAGAGATAATGCAAGAAATCTGTGACATGTAGGAGTACGGAGTGCCCTGTCTAGACAAGAGTTAGCATTGCAGATTCTATACGAAAATATGAGTATTTACATCCGTAACACCGAATAACCGGATCGTAGCCTTGCCGTTCAGCATTCCCTCCTCGACATCAATTTGCTGAAACAGGAGGTTGTCTGTCTGAGGATCCCATGAAGGATCAAGATCGGGCCGAGCCCATTTCTGGTCGCGTTCGGCATTCCCATCTTTTAATTCGGCGATCTCTTGCGTCAAGTTTCCAAGCTCTTCTTCAAAGCTGCTTTTCGGCACATTCTGAGATAGCTTTGCCAATCGATTGTTCCGAACTTCCCCTTCGACTTTTCGTTTCTTCGAGGTGGCAGAATTGTCAGTTCTCGAGGCTCTTTTGGAAGTCACAGCAGGCATTGTATATATGGGATTCGTGTGGCGGTGGGAAAATCTGTTAAGGAGAGGATGATGTTATGGATACGCGGTACGCGTAAATCGTTTTTGGTGTAGTGCATTCACGCGCTTGGCTTGGCCGAAAGTACTTAGTAATGTGGATGGCGGACGTCATCGATTACGATTAGGCCTGCGTGGGTGGATCACAGCGGGACACTCGGGCAACATCACTTCACACATCCTTAATTTGAGGATGTGTGAAGTTTCCCTAACGTAAACTTGCTCAAGTACCTCGCCATGTCACAGACGCCTGCTGATATATGTAAGTGTTGGAGAATATAATGACAGAAAGAGAACTTGTGATTAATTTCCTGGGTTAATGAAAAGACGCAAAGAATGTGGAGATGAAGATGAATCAGAAGGCATTAGTACCATTGGATTATTATGTTATTCCTGAGAGTGGGTAGAAGTTCTGGGAGTTCGTCTCAAAATATACTCCTGGTACGAGTAGTCTTTGAATTGTATATGTGCAAACTGCAGCTCCCACAAAAATATCCTCAATTAGTCACGTTCCTAGCCCCTCGCAGAGGATCGTTAATTACCGACTCCCCAAGCTCTTAACACCCCTTCTCCTGCTCCACCAGCATCAACCCGTTTCTTCTCCAACTTCTTAACCCGTCTCACCAACCACCCCACCCCAATTGGCCCAGCAATGGTACATAGCAATCCCGCCCAAACTACAATGAGATACAACTCTTTAGTCGAAGTAAAGATCCCTTCCGCTTGTGCCATAGACGCAATCAAGAACGCAATCTCTCCTCGCGTAACCATTGCTAAGCCCAGGATCACCGACGGGTAGAGAGATTTTGGGGATTTGGGTGTTACTTCGGTCATTGTGGCGTCTTGTTCTGCAGGCACTTGAATAGTTAATGGGGGTTGTGGATTCTTTTCTTTCATAGGCTGCGGTAGGGAAGATGAAACAGGGTCCAATTTCTTCATATTTCGAGTCCTAGATGCTGCCGGGACCGGTAAGAGCCAGATTCCAGTGAGTAGTTCCCCAGGAACATAAGCAGCGTGTACACGAGCCCTTTCCACACCGTGGAAGCCCTAAACATTTGTGTGATCGGTATCGAGAACCCAATTGATGCCTGCCCACGGTCAAAGTCCATCCCCGTGTCAACCACACACAAAGGTTGGGTGAATTACGAAGAAAAACGGCACCAATAACCGTTGGTTCACTGATTGATAATACCATTGAACACATTGACGCCTGTCCATGTATTCCCTTCTGCGGTACCCTGAGACCGCTCGACATCGTCCCACCACTGCACGGCTGCGCCAGCAAGGAACGCCACAAAAAGGACACTCGCACCGGAATAACTGGCGGCCACAACCAATGCGATCAGTAGCAGCGTCTGCATTACCACCTTTGCTTCTCTCACCGTCATTATCGCCCCAGGCCTCTGACCCATGAAAGCTTTCTTGAACCCCCATCCTCCAACAATCACAACGACCAACAAGCCCATGCTCGCACCGACTGGCCGCCCTCTTGCTCCAGCGCTTATCTTCCCCTCATGCCCGCCAAGCGAAGAGACGACTTGGATCAATATGAGACCAACTACATCGTCGATCATGGCGGTTGATGTCAACACAACCCCCAATCAGGTATTCACAAACCCGGCAGAAGGGAGGATAGCGAACGTTGTCCCAAGGCTTGTAGCCGAGAGCGCAGCACCAGAAACAAAGCATTGTAGATGTTGCGGTTTGAGGACGAAACTCAGTGCAACTGGAACACAAATCCCAGTGAGGGCAACAAAAATGGAGAGAAAGAGGTTGGAGACGAGAGACTGGAGTGAGGTGCCTAGACCGCCTATTTGGAGTGGTTGGTAAGGTGATACTGATTGAAGAACAGAGAAGGCGGGACACCTTCGTAAACGAGTAGGATAAGGCCTATGTATCCTAGCTGTACAACAGTCATCTCGACTGCTCGGTCGAGGAAGCCTCCGAGAGGAGTTCCCCACAGTACTCCAAAGAGGATCTGGCCAACGAGACCGCAATAAGTAGTTGAATCGAGGAGATGGTTTACGATGTTGAGAAGGAGGATGAAGGATGCCTGGACTAGAATTGTGACTACAGTAGGTTCATGAAAGGGCAGCGCTTGGAAACGGTTGTCGACGGCCATTGTGGGCGTTGAAGACAGGAGATTAACATTTTCTTCTCAAGCTGTCTACTCTATGTTGTGTCAGACTAACGGCATTTTAGGGTAACTTATGAAGGACTTGTATTCCATTTCCTCTTGGCAGCCCACCAACAACAATACCGCGTTTCACTTTCAAGGTTGGAAGCACGCTAGGAGCACAAATAATTTATACAAAAGAAATTTTTTATTTTTTTTGTGATTGAAATGTTACTAGTGCCAAAGTACCATTTACCAAAAGAGACACCGCAACCAGATCCAAATATAAAGCCAGAACCCACTACCACAAGACATGCCAAATGCCAGGATATTGATGAAAATAAATTGAAAAATAAGACCGAAAACACAAACGCGAATTGATTCCATACCAACACCAACTAATATGACGAATTTGGAATGATGCAGGAAAAATGCAGCAAAAAACAGTATGCAGTCGTAAAAGTCATGATGATCGTAAAAGGGCATACGAAGCCCACCACACCAACGGCCATGTCACAGCGAATCACCAATTCCACCTTGCTCAAATAGCCTCCACCACCTCGACATCGCTTCCATCCTCTGAATTTCCATGCCCGTCCCCATCCGAAACAGCAATATCAGAGTCTCCCGTCAAACTCTCAATAGAAACCTCCTCAAAATCCGTCTCAAGAACTAAGCTAACATCGTCATGAACTGGAACATAATCCCTTGGAGCCACAAGGCGGCCGTGTGAGATATCCACGAGAATTTCCGGGAAGATCCAAGGGAATGACATAAATGGAAGTCCTTCAATATCCTCCTTCGAGAGTTGCTCAGATGGTGGATCATTCCTGTTGCGAGGCGTCATTCTCACACGGTCCGCTTGCTGTTTTCTCTTGGCATCCTCGATTTCTCTGGCGGTGGTTGCATACATTGCGGCTACCTTGCGAGGAAGTTGGGACCTCCTGTCATTGCAACTATTCGTAACTATTTTCCTGAACCGTTCTTTGAGCGAGGATGAGATTTCTCCAATCTCTTCATGGAACTTGTAGTCATTCGCGTTGCTGTGAGACATTACGAAAGTGCTCCAAACTTCGAACTCGGTTTTGATATCGTGTTGAGCCATGATCCTCTTCATGGCTGCATCATATTCAACTTTGACTTCCTTGGCCTCTTGAAGCTCGTTTTCGGTGAGTTCGAAGGCAGTTATCAACTGCTCGTCTGGTTGGGAATCGTAACATGGCTTGAAATCGATGCGTTCAACTAGATCGTACAGTTGACCGAGGATCTTTTCACTCCTATATTGGCCCTCCTCGATGGGCTTGTCGAAAAAATGCGGCCATTGTCTGACCCTATGACGCTTCTGCATTTGAGCCTTAATACCGGTTTTGGGGTAATCCACCGCGTCGGAGTGCAGTTGGGCGAGTTCGATACCTAAAGTTTCAAAGTCAGCAGAACTCGCAAAATCGCAATGAATGCTTTAAGTACATGTGTTGCTCTTTACTCCCTCAGGGAATCTGTCCGCCCATGCCAGATGTGCATTGGCAATAGCTCCTAACCGGTCATTTTTCATGTAATCCACGAAAAATTTCGTAATATCTCCTATGTTGACATCCCGGTCCAGGCCTTCCGCTTTGTTACCAATGTACGATGCAGGCGGCTCATTGATTAGTACACCGGGGGCTATCAACTCCTCATCCCAGATCACCACATAGTCATCCCCATCGAGATCACCACCGGACAACATGCTAGGAACATCTCTAGTACCGGTCTGTGGGAACACAACAACGTCCACGAGGTGATGTAGTTCGGGCCTGTCAACTGCTTCCACAATGCGGACATCACCAGGATGGAGGCTGGGATTGCGTGTAACGACACATCGGCCGGTAATAATCTTCCGCTTTTTGGAAAGAGGAGGTGAAATTTGGCAGAAAATCTGCGGAAGCTCATCTTCGGGGGCATCTTCATAGTATCCTCTCAGCGTGGCCGTCTCATCAACCACTCCAAGGACGAAAGCACCATCGTCGAGGATTATTTTAGCCTTTTCCTTGAGAGACTTTACTGTCCAAGACCTCCAGAGGCGAATTAGGGACATTACGAACGGTTCCTGGCAGTCCATAAAGCCTCCGCGCACGAGATTGGCAATGCTCAGAGTCATGTGGTTGGGATCAATATGCTTCATAAGAAGCTCGAGGGCTTTATTCGGGTTGGATTCCGCCTCCGTATAGTCGCGTAGCAGAGCCCGAAGCCTCTTCTTAAAGAATTCATCCGGAACCCCGAGCGATGACATGACTTGGATCAACTGTCGATTAAGCGAAGCAGATGCAAACTGGGAGTATCTGATTATTTCCAATTTGTCATGCGATGACCAAAATTTCTCTTGACTGTCGCGGATGTGGATCTCAAGGTTCGGAACGTTGGGATCCAAGGCTAGGACGCCTTTGCAGCCTGCCAGTCGAAACTGAAAACAAGATGACTGGTAATCGGCGGAAGGTCTGCGCTGTGGCTTGAGCATTTCTTCTGTAAGGAGGCGGGCAACAACTGGGGACATCTTGCCCACTCCATCCGTAAAATTGAAACTATTACGTTCAATATCAAGTATCTTCTTACAGTCAACCTGCACATTCACCACCATTAAAAACTTGTCACCATTTTAAGGCAATGGATTGGAGAACACGCCTTGCAAGATTTGAAGGCTTTGGTAGTCGAGAAACATTGACCAAGCCTTGAAGCGTGCTTTGCGACAGTTTTAATACTCTTGAAATCCCCCATCCAGTTGCGGATTTTTGCAGTCTTTAGAAATTAGCAACGTTTTATCACCACTACTCTCATATTAAGGAGTGCGCTTACCGTCATTTTACCTGTCGGGGCGAAAAAATACGTCCCATGCTCACGCAATTGCGAATTACCAAAGGCCAGAAACTCATAGCGTCTGTCACCGATTACGATACCGTGCTCAAGTGTTCTATAGACCCGAGTAAATAACTCATTTGAAGTAAATTTGTCGGTAAAACGAATGCGACCAATCTGTTTCTCATCTGTGAAACTGACACGGAGGAACCGATCGGCGTATCGAGAATAGCTCCGAATCACTCTATTTGAGATTTCGACACTCGGCGTCTGGAAAAGAATGCCGGTGGGTGTCACAGTTGCGCGTCTCATATAGACACACGTGTCTGAGATTGACTTGGATGAGTCGGCCCTTCTGTCACGCGGAATCGTGAATACATCCATCGGATTGAAGAAGCGCTTCTTTCTCTCCTGAACACACTCAAGAAGGATTTGCGCGCTACGCTCGGGCATCCCCTCGAGTCTGTGGATAAAATCGGGTGTTATATTGTGCTCGTTGAGATACCCGTGGGAGATGCAAACTTCTAATTGGTATCGTACCGGGAATGAGAGAAATGGCTTCTGGAGGAGATGCACGCTGTTGCTTGCGGCCATTTTGATTTCCTGATCGAGGTAATTATAGATCGGGCAAAGTTGAGACTTATTATAATTGACGCGGAACGCTTGCAAAGCCTTTGCGCGAATGTTGAAGTCCTGTAGTCCATCTATCATTTTATTGAAATCTTCCATTTTCTTGGTGTCTCCAAGGTCAAAGGAAAGACGATATGTCGTCCATCTCCCTATCGTCTTGATTAATACATATACGTATCGCGCCGTGAAGGACAGCTGAGTAGGGAGGTAGTAGTACATACCAATGTCGATAACCGGCTGCCTGTGCTTCAAGCTCACAGGCTGACTTTGTCTATCCTTCATGTTGTACTCAATGTCAGTTTGTCTCATCCAGACATCGTAGATAGTCCAATGTGTAAGCCCACTATCTCCCATACTCTTCGACCAATCCTTCAGCTGCCTGTAATATTTTGGTGGGCCCGGTAACGGGATCACAAAAGTTCTCAGCGAGTCGTTCTGGTCTTCATCGGCAGGGACGAAAAGTTCCTGCAGATGGCTGAACGGAATCTCGATCATGTAGGTCTCAGTGCGATCGAATGATGTATTAACTTCAGAGACTGGCTCGGACACCACTGAAACATTTTCTGTCTCTCCCTTTTTGAAACAGAGCTTGAAGGTTATCTCAACCTTCTTCCTTTTGAAATTTACTTCCCAGCGGATTTCGGACCCCGGCGTATTAGAGTACATGGCCATGAACTCCTCTTGTTGAAGCATGAACCCGAATTTCAGAGACTTAACATCAAATGCCTACCACAAACGTTAGATATATTTCTTAGATCCCAAGAAAACAGCCAGCTTACCATTTTAACTGGGAACGTCCTCGAAGGGTTAACCCTGCTCTGAATCACCTCGAGCCCCTGTGGCTTCTGCAATATCGTCCGTGTTGGCCCAGCACCGAAATCGATATTTCCAGATTCCCAGAACGGAACTATCACCTTGCTGAATCTGACTCTCGCTCTTCCGGTTTTGTGGCCGCTTGGGTCGACAAGAAATTGGATCATTTCAATCGTTCCATATTGGTAAAGAGTGCGATAGATGTCTCTGATCGAGACATGGGGACTTAAGCTACTGTTGAAACCGCCGATAAGAATGGATACCTCTGAATATTGCCTCCACTCTTCATTCCTGAGTAGAGGTTGCGACTGCATGGCTCTTTGATTGTTGATAAGACGCTGATGTTGGGTAGCAGCCAGTATATTAGGCTCATAGGTGGGCCAGTTCTGGTCGATAGGAGGAGTTGTAATGTTTGGCGAAGGTTGATGGATAGCCATACTATCAACAGGACTCGAAGATGGAGTAGTCCGGGTCCTTAACGAATCTAGAGGTGGTGCTGGGGATGTGAAGGATGGGGGGGAAGGTGTGGGAGAGTTTGCGAACGCAAGGGGTGTTGTTTGGTCCGCAGGTTGAGCCAAGTACGTTTGTGTTTGTGTTTGACCGTGCGGCTCAAGCTCGCCGGAACCAACTCCCTGTTTTTGCCTCTGGGAGGTGCGAGGCGACACCTTTTTCTTTGTTGGTGTTTGCACTGGTTCCGGCCGTTCCGCAGGTAAACTCCTGAGAATAGGAGCCTGTTGTTCTTTTCCGTTGCGATTGACAGCACGATAGGCTCCGTAACTCTGGCCTCGACTCTTTCCGTGATCAAACTCAAACTGCCTAGCAGACTGGCCAGGCATATGCCAGCTCTCAAAACTTGCAGGCGGAGGGTTGAGCTGTCGAGTCATTTGCTGAATCGTTTATTTGTGGATTTGATATCTAGGCAGTAGCAGGCTTGCTACTACCAAAATATCCGAACGTTGAACGGGCCTACCAGATACGCTTCGGGACGTTGACTGGTAGAGGAATACTCTAGTGAGGGGGTGCGACAAGGATGATGAACGTGAGCAAAGATACTAAACAGGCTGTGAATAGAGCGTTGTTAAAATGTCAAGTATGGTTTGTGCCAAAAGGGTTGGAGAAAAGAAAGAGAGCTCTGGGGGTGTTGGGCAGGAATGTGGGGAGTGGGTGGTGGTGGAGGTGGTGGAGATGGTGGTTGTAGCAGTTGCTTGTGTGACCGCAGTAGCTTGGAATAATGGAATAAAACGAGACTTTATTCGCAACAACCCCCGAAGCAGATGTTCAGCGTGCAGCATGACAAGTACTGATACTGAAGGAATGTACTGTGGTATAATATAGAAGTTATAGAGCTATATTGAATGGTTGATTAATCTGTATTGTCTAAGGCGCTAAGCTAGAGTAGTGTTGTTGCTGCCGAAACCTTATCATGGCTCCACGTCCAATGACTCACCTTTCAGTTGACATTGAGTAAGTGCTCTCAATTCACGTTCGCACCGGCGTCGAGCTGCAGATGCTGCGTGTTGTCTTCCTTGGAAGTGAGTCTGCTGCCTACGATCTGGACAGCGCTAGAGGCATGGTTGCTTGCAGACTGAACTTCACAAATCAGCAAGCTCACATGGCACATTCCCCCTCCGTTCCGTGAAAACAACAGCTATCGATATATCCAACAGAATCGTATGGAAACAAACACAGCATTCTGTGTGCCATCCCTCGCACAGTGTTCGTGGGGGTTGTGGCCGGCTGGTAGTTCATCGTTGACTGCTCCCGACAAAAGCGGAATGGCGTGATCTGAACAGCAAGTGTTCGCCAACCGTTGGCATTAAAAAACAAAACCGGGAAGGACAGATTCCTTGTCGCTAGTTTATAGGTAGTTCGTGTAACTTCTAGTCTTCAAGTCCATAATCCTAAACTTCAGCCTTCTATAATGTGGGCCTTTAAGTCCTCCAAAGTTCCAGAGGTAGGACATTCAGGAACTGATACATATCGATAAAGACAGCGGGCCGTCTATCCATATGACCGCGTAATATTGATGGAGCAATCTAACTGCTTAGTGGGTTTATCAATGTTTACAGCTGGCCTACATTTGTGTGAAGACGCATCCTTATCGTCTTGGTACAGTGACTTGATTAAACAGGAATGGGGCTCATTCAGGACTGTCCATTGAATTAATCAAAACTGATCAACATCTGGGTTGGGAGCTGAGCGTTCGAATCGGGCATTTCTGGCAAGAGAATGTAATCGACGTTTGCATATGGGTTAGGGATTGTAACAACCAAACTAGCTCTAGTATATATAAATGCCCCTAAGCTTGAAAATAAGCTCTAGTGTATAAAAGAGCTATGATCACAAGCCGTCATCGATGCAACACTTTCAATCACAGTTGAACTGGATGTGGTGAAGAGAGGTGAAGACTTGGTTGCTCTTCTCCAAAGCAAGCGCAGCGAGCTTTAAAGTCTAGACATAATACCAGCGAATACCCAAGATTACAATCTTTATTAAGATTCCAAACACATTAACTCTCACCTAACTAGCGAAGTTCATAAGAAAGAAGCCGGGTCACGGATAAAAATGAAAAGGCATGGATAGAAATAACGGCTTTTATGTAGGATAATCCCTTCTGGAAATTATTATGCGGAATGACCCTCGAGTGCACCGTCATGAAAATAATCACGTGCACGTCGATACCTTCAGAATCTCTACTCATATCAATGGAAGAATGCTTGGCTAGAAGCAGAAGCAGCGGATGCGGACGTGGATGTGGGTACTAATGATAATGGACTTTTAGAATCCCCACTTGATGATTACGTGCCTCACTCTGCATCAGGGGAATGGCCTATGAAGTGGAGAAAGCGCAAGGGCAATCTAGAAACTTTTAAGAAGTTCCACTCTAGTGGACCACCGGAAATTCCTAGCAGAACTCCTCCTCGTTCTATGTATCGCAAGCCGTTGTGCCAGTGGTTGCATGGGCCACACACAAAAAGTATATTGCGGCTGCGGCAGCTTAGAAGAAGCGAGGCGGGCTGGAGGGAGCAGTAGGGGAGAGCGAGTGTACAAATTGAATTATTATATGGTGAGTAGTACAACAAGCGGCTAGACTATATTGAATTGTAGCTTCGCACTGTAAAAGGAAGGGGGTTATCGTACATAAGTAAATAAAGTCAAGCCCCAAAACACGTGCGCCTACAACCCCATAGCAAGAAAAAGAGTATTCCAACAGTAACCAAAAGCACAAATATTCGCACGATAAGTAAGAATAGTCTGACAGACTAAAGTAAGAACGAAACAAGAAACGCCCAAAGCTGCACACTACTCCTCATCGATCACACTAGCCTCCGCCGCTTCCTCATCCTCGTAATAACTTCCCTCAACCTGACCACACTTATCCTCATAATCGGCGGCATCAACACCATAGTCATCAAACAGCATCTGCCGATCCTTTTTACCGATGGTAACCTTATCAAACCCAATAGGTAAGGCCTGCCTATTTCTCAAAAACTGAATTTTGAGGTTCCGAGCTTTGTCTTTTAGATTGATGTTCGTCCTTTGGTGTAGATTGGGATCATTTGTCTATTCACACAATCAGCGGCCAGGATTTCTTGACGCAAAGGAAGAATACTCGCTTGTACTATCGCTCGCCAATTGGTTCCATATCTCCCAATCATGTTTACCAGCGTCTGCGACTGTTCATCTGTCCAGGGGTTCCTGCCGGAACGCAACTTGTGGGCCTTTTGCGCCAGGGTTTTTTTATCAATACGCCCCATTTTCTGGATCAAGCTCTGGCGCCGCGCTGCACCTTCGTCCTCCGGCTCTGGGGAGACGGAAGGGGATACGTAATGTCGCGAAGGAAGACCCACGCCGTCAGGTACGAGTTCGTTTCGAGGAATGTCGCTCCGGCGGGCAGAAACACCGGAAGACCTGGGCTGAGGTTGATTGCGTTGAGGGAGATCCTTTCGGGAGCGTTTCCTGCGGTCCTCGTTTTCATCTCGTGTGTCGGGCTCGAAATCGTCATAGTCATCATCCCTGGGTATCGACCGTTTCTTGCTCTTTCCCTTTTCTGCCTCTGTCGGCCCACGACGCTCCAGCTGGGTGTCTCCACCTTGGGAGTCCCATAATAAGCGTTCCGCACCATCTTGACGATCTAAAAAGCTGCGTTTCTTACCCTTTGATGGGCCAGCAACAGGATCTACAGCGGCTCTGTTCTCCTTATTTTTCTCCCGATCTATTCGACGAATTTTCTCCGCATACTGGAGTGCCGACGGGAATATTGTGGATGGAAGGTCAACATCTAATGCATCAATTCCGGTATATTCTGGCATTTGTTTCGAGTGTGGGGGCGTATCGTGCGCCGCGGAGGAGGGAGGCGGTTGTTGCAAGGCCTGAGGTGATAGTGGATTAGTCTTCCTTGCAGATTGCTCTGCTGCGACTTGTCTAAGGCCCGTGAGCTGGGAAACAGGTAATCTCTTCGAAGCACTGTCACGAAATGTTAGCAAAGAAAAGAATAAGGTATGGATAGAGAAATACCGTTTATTGTCCTTCACCCCTTTCGCAGATTTAAACCGGTTGACCACATACTCTTGTTCCATCAGAGGGTCTTTAAACAACTCGAGGTCTTTTGCTTTGTTAACTGCCTCTTCGAACATTCGTTGTCGTTCCGGGTTTCTCACGATGCACCGAACATATTCAACCATACTGTCGGTAAAATCTTCCCACGGATACTTTTCGGAAAGAGAACTAAGGTCGATGCCCTTATCCTTTTTGCAGTCTCCAACCACCTCGAGAATCTCGGCGGCTCTTTGTGCGGTATCGTTTTCCCATCCTTGACACTCGTTTACACCGTCCCATGGGCGCAGTCTTCTGCTCTCAGAAGGTGCGGGGGAAGCTTCTGATTCTCCATCATTAGCTTCAAAAAAGAAATACTCGATGAATGTTTCGGCATGAAATCCGTCGGAATCCTGATTTGACCTAAGACACAGAAGTAGAGCGTGTGTGCGGATGTCCAATGCGAAACCAAAATTATCCTGCGAGAGCTTCTCTCCAAATATCCGTGGGAACGTCCGATCAAGGTTCTTCAGATCTTCAAACATACTATCTTCTGTTCTCTCCTGGGCGGTAAACAGGAACAGGGTCAAGACAGTAAGGTTTGCCTTGTACAGAACTGGATCAAGCGCTTCGGTTCCAACAACAGAATGTACCACTTTGGGGGAGATGTATTCCTGCGCACCATAAACTTTTTTGGCCGAACGAAAATTGTTCTTGTAATGCTCCATACGGGAGGCAAATTTAGATCCGGGCTTCCTTAGCTCTATTTGAAGGTCGTCCCACGGGCCACTTAATAGTGCATTAAGTATCTTGTCAGATACGCCATTGAGTTCCGATACCGTTTCGATGATTAGTTCTCGATTAAGATCTTCCGCTTCTAGCTGAGTCCCAGTTGTCGTGTCTGCTTCAGTGCTTTGGAATCTCTCATCGTGACCCTCTTCGACCGGAGGAACTGAGGAGTTAGTTAGTCATAGTTGAACACGTAGATCACAGGTACGCTGGCAGAAGGCAAGAGGTGGGTGAGCAATCGCTCAATAAAAACATACGCTGTTTGCTACCACCCCGTCTAGCATTCCTAGGGCCTACAGTTTCGTCATCAGATTCGCCCGGCGGCTTCTGACTCCCTGAGCGTATGGCTTTGGCAACGAATTCCGGAACAGGAGTAGGCCCTGGTTGCCCGTTCCGACTCCTCCTGTAGCCCCCGCCGAGTGATGGCTGGATAACGCGTGATTGGGACGTTTTTGTTCGTGCCGTAGCAGCGGAAGACTGCGTTTGCCGTGGCTCTGGTTCAACAGAGTGCTTCGAGCGTGTACTGACCATTTGGTCGCGTTTGGAAGGGCTGGCTTTGCGGGAGGGGGGAGACAGGATTGAGTTTCTTCAGCACGCGATGGATGTTTGCGAGACGCGACGGGACGACGAGGATGATGCTGAGGGTGATGAGACACAACAACCAAGCCCTGTCACGTGTTACATGGGGTGTCTCGCTTGATGGCGATGTGCAGCTAACAAGGCTTGTCATGTAGAACTGACTACATTTCTTCTACCTACTTAAGTTATTCACCAATTCTTCATCATCTTCTCTGTTTAGGCCTTGCCATTCACCTCTAGTTGGTCTGCAACTCCGAGAAGCCGATCTTCACCCAGAATTCCCAGCTAGACCCCGCCATCACAACATCAACACCTTATATATACTATTCTTGCATCAATGGCTGCCTCCTCCCTCTCATCTTGGTTTCCATGGGGCGCCAGCAGTACGCCTCCACCAGCATCCACCGCCCCTACGCCATCATCGCCATCACCAGCGCCATCACCGTCACCACAGCAACATGATTCTCCTCCACCCCCAGAGCCAATGAGCCAGACGAGGCGCATGCTCCGCCAACTCTCTTTGCCTCTTTTTGGATCAGCCTTCCTCCTCCTCTCTCTATGTCTAACCCGCCGCTCTACGGCCCGCCGAATAAAAGCCACCATCCCTCCATACTACCATCCCAATAACCAAGCCCCCATCAACCCTCCGAGCGGTGCTCTGGACGCCGTAGAGGCCCTGCAGCTAGCAACACTTAATGTGTTTTCGTTTGCCATGTTGCTGGTGGGAGGTGGCGCTTTCGCAATGGATGTGTCCTCACTCGAGGAACTGAGGGCAAAGTTTAAGGCCAGTGAGGTGGGCGAAGAATGGGAGGGGCAGAATAAGGCAGCCGAGGAGGAGTGGGAAGAGTGGGCTGTTAGTGTGCTTGCCAGGAAGGAGCTAAAAGATAGGGTTAAGGTACAAGTAGAGAAAGAGCTGAAGCAGAAAAAGCAAAATTGATACCATCCGCCATAAACCAGGGAATGCAGGACTTATGATGTGTGATCATTGGGAGTCTTGGAGATAGAGAACTGTGGGTTTATTCTGGTTGGGTTTGCGTGGCTATGGTTGGCAAGTACATAGAACTAGAGTCTGGTGTATAGATAAAAATAACTCTGGGGTGTAAACTCTTCTCTTGTATATTGGATACCTTGTACTCTTTCTCTCATGCCGAGTTATACTACTAAGTACTAGTAAGTAGGTTGATATTTTGAAAAGAAAAAGAACTCTTTCCCAAACTCCAAGAACTCCATGCAACAACAATATGCCAAGTCAGCACCCATACGAAATCACTCTTCGCCGTCCCATCTCAACCTCCCCGGCAAACCCGAAAGGCTCCCCTTCATAGTTCTCTCATCTTCCACCAACCTCTTGCCCTTCCTTTCCATAACAACTGCCTTCACAATCTCCCCCTTCTCATCAATTCTGCATCTCGCCTCTGTTCCATTTGCCCATTTCACAACCACCAATGCGACCTCTGTATCCCACTCCACCTGCTCAACCCGGGAGACCCATCCTTCCCCGTTGGCCACCTTTGCCGCCTCCTTTATTCCCTCCGCTATATCAATCCGCTTCTTCCACCTCACAACCCGTCTCCTAACCTCCCTCGCAAACCTCTCAACCTGCTGCCGCCCCTCTCCCTTTCCAGTTGGTAGGTACCTTCCCGCCAGCTCTGGAACACCAAGAAACGCCGCCGCCGAGTGCCGCGCTACAATCCACACCTTGCCCCCCCCCTTCTCCACCACCTTATGTTCAAGCAAGATGTAGACAAGCTTCCCAAACTTGCGTTCTCGAGCGGAGAAAACATCGATTCTGATTCCAAGGAGCTTTTCGCCCGTGATTTCCTGGGCGGCAAAGGTTGTGATTCCGGCGATACGGTAGAGATTGCTGAGAGCATGATCTGCTACCGCTTTGCTCCGGGAGAGGGCGAAGGAGAGGATCCGTGCATCAAGGCTCGGTGTTTCATCGTTCGGGGTGCGGCCGGCGTCGGGAATCGTGGAAACCTGTGATGCATTTGGGGAAGTGGAGGGAGAGGTTGATAATGCTGGAGAAATCGACGAGACTGGCTTTTGGGCGCGAAGGGAGAGGAGACGAGCTTTGATCTCTATGCGGTTGGAAGACGTGGAAATAGCTGGAGAGCGTTAGTTAGCTAGAGAGATAATATTTATATTTATATGATAAGGGAGACCAGTTACCTTCTGCTGCCAGAGCCATGGTGGAGAGTGCGGAAAGATCTATATCTCTTGTTGCCGTTGTCGCAGGTGCTGAGGTCGCCATTGTGGTGAGATTCAATAGTGAAGATCCAGAGCATCCTGGATTGTAGTTTGTTTTAGTTTGTTTAGACAGGCGTTCAAGGCTTGGCAGGAGCAAGTTATTACCATTGTGCCCCATTACCAACCATCACGACCAACCGCAGCAATGGATTCCCGCTCAATAACAACAACAATAGCGCCTCTAACACCGCCATTAACACCTTCGGCCTTCGATGACGATGTTTGGGGAGACAACTCCCGCCCTTCGTCACCGTCCTTCCCCGCAACCTATCATTCCCCCGCAACAACCTCAGCTGACCTCCAAAAGCTCCGCCAAACACATACCACGTTCGGTTACCGCGACGGGATCTCCGCCTCCAAGTCCCTATTCCTCCAATCAGGCTTCGATGAAGGATACCCGCTCGGCGGGCGCGTCGGCCTCCGCGTAGGCTGGATCCATGGAGTGGTACAAGGGCTATCTCACATCTTTCCCTCAGATGCCGAAGTTTCGCGTGCTGTTCGGGACGCAAACTACGAATTAGCTGTTGAGAAAGTTTTCGGGAAAGAGTGGTGGGATGAGGGCGGGGTTTGGAAGTGGGAGGTCACCGGAGGAGATGAAGTGTCGTTGGATGATGTGGTAGATGCGTTTCCGTTGTTGAAGAAGTGGGGTGATAGGGTGCAGGTGTTAGTTGCGAAGAGGGGGTTAGATGTCAAAGAACTTGATGGGGAGGTTGATGAGGTCGCGGGGAAGTTAGCGGAGACCACGCTATACAGAGCGTCGTTAAGTTAAGTTCAGCGGAACTGAAGGAGAGAGGCAACACGGATGCATATTAGAGCACAGTAGAGAGAACGGTATGTTATTCTTCTGCCGGTGTTTGAGATGATCTGATGCCTACAATGACCACATCAGTCGCACTGGACACCTTTGACTTAGCCGAATGATGCATGATGACTGGGCTAACAGACCAGAAGCCCCAAGGCTTCAGATAAAGTCTATATATATATCGAAGCTCGTCGCATAGAATAGACATTATTCGCTACCACCAAAGTAGAACTCCAATCATATGAAATCACACCCTACGCCCCGAGTACAGAATCCTTTTAACCTCGCATACAACATAAAAACCCTATATACAGGAAAGAACACCAGAAGCAAATAGACAAAAGTCCACATTTCTCTCTTTGTTTTGCTAGTCCTCCCACCATATCACGATTAGTTTGCTCTTCATCATACTCTATTTAAATCCTTCACCCAGGAACAGCAAAGAGGTCACGCATAAAGTGCTTCAGCCAGATAGATCACCCCAAACACCAAAAATGCGCCAGCGCCTCCCAACGTCACTGTTCACAGATATATTAGCATCACTATATTCCCACACCTTCACAAGGAAATGCTATCCAGGGAGTGAAGAAACTCACCATTCCTGACACTGATTCTGGACGCCAGCATCCTACCCCCGACCACCGCAATTCCAGTACAAATTGCGTGTCCAGAGATGGCGCCAACAGTGACATACCAATAATCCTGGCCAGCCGCCATAGCAATAGTAGCAATTTGACTGCGGTCACCCCACTCGCCCAGAAATGTCATCACAAACGTCTGTACCCACGCGGGTGACAGCAATAAGCCTGCCAAGTTCTGCATTCCATCTAATGCGCCCATTTTCTTCCCCTTCCCCATACCCCGTGCAGATGCATAGTCATCCTCATCAGAATCCGACAGTGAGGGCGAGGATGTGTTCCGTCGCAGAGAGTGGGAACGTGATGATGCTGACAGGGTCCCAGACTCAAGTTTTCGGGAGAGCGAGGACGCGCGGTCTCGAGTTTTCACCTGGAGCTCTGCTTCAACTTCTGCCATCTCGTGTTGAACGCTTGCAGTTCCTTTCTCCATCTCTAGACCCTCTTTAAGCATCTTCACACCGAATATCAGAAACAAGCCACCGGCAAGGAAGGCGGTCAAGTGCTTTGGAATGAGTGTTGGAACTGCATGACCCAGCACCGCAGAAAGAATTGACATGACGATGAGAGAAGACAGCGCGGCGGTAAACACCAGTACCCGTGGATGCTTCATTGCCATCAGCGCGGCGATTAAGAAAGTCTTATCACCAATCTCGGAGAAGATAATCATGATGAAGCTGAGACCGAAGGAGTGCATTGGCTGCGAGATTGACGATGAGTCCGGTGAGGAGTCGACGGGCGCAAAATGTGCGGGGGGGTTGATGGGAGGATCCTTCAATGTATCTGTGCCGGGTTGTATATACTCCTTGTGTTCACGATCCGGTACAGGACCGCCGGGGATGGAGGATGGCACCTTTCCATCTGTAGCTTTTTCATCAGTGACTTCTTTTGGCTTGTTCTATTTCCACCACATGCAAATGTCAGCTCACATCCATCGCACGCACTGACTGACGACCGAACCTTAGACTCATCTTCCTCTTTTGAATCTTCAAGACCAACAATTTCGTGATCTCCTGTATGAAGTGGCGGTTTCTTCAGGTCTACGTGAAGTGTCCCACCAGAGATACCAACATCACCCGTCCCCTTTTCTTTCGTCTCAAATAAGCCAGGGCCGGTGTGGGGCTTCCCATCGAGCCCGTCAACTGGGGCATCGACACTCCCTGGCTCCTTGTTGACCTCGGCGGGGTTCGGAGCTTTGATAGGTAGCGGTGGAGCACTTCGTGCGGAGGCGCCGCCAGCGAGAGTAGTGGAAGGCGAAGGAAGCTCTTTTGGACCTGCAGCGACAGGTGCAGCTTTAAGAGGAGGAACGGCGGGAACGGGGTTGTTGGCCGCGTGTGCTGTGATGGAGAGGAGAAGCAGTAGAGGGCCAGTTGATTTTGGTACAAGCATGGCAGGCGTAATTAAAGAGCGAATATGAATATAACCCAAGAAGCGAAGAGAAGAGAAAGCAGACAGAGAACTGTAAGACGGTGGTGAAGATGGAGGCTGTGGCGATGGTGGTGTATGATGGATAGAATCAGGAGAGCTGCAGAACTTGGTGGTAATTATTTGACGATGCCTGATAGGGATGCAGCGAATGAATGGTCGTTCTTCTTTGTAAGTTGTCTGAGAAAGGAGAACGCAGGGGGCACTAAGCCCACGCTACTCTATTACAGGCGGACGATCTTGACAACCTACCTCCATGAACAGCACTTTGGAAGTTTTATCAGCGATCCACGCTCATTACTGATGCACATTGCGCTCGAAAACCAGCCGTCTTGACAGACGAGAAATCCTGGGAACGAGAGCAGATGCACATGTCATTATTGTCGGGGTCTGCCTCTGGAGTACAACCGCATTACCGAACCACCAAGTGATTCCATCTTCAGATTTCGGAATTCCTCGATGCGCACCTTAGCCAAGAACAGAATATTTAGACGATAAGGCCTATGCTATTACATCAGTCTGCTCATGGGCTATCTTTTCTTAGAGAAGGGACATCAGCATCGAAAATTGGAGATGAGTTACATCAGCCCTTGGAATCGCAGCGACTTTCACATCTAGCACACGAATTATACTGGGCAACAGAAACAATCCGCCGGAACTCATAGCGAGTGCTCAAGCATTTGCAGCTGAAGAGAGAATGCGGGATGATTTGAACAGAGCAATTAAAGATTTAGCTCGAAACTAACTAGTATGGTACTTTACTTACGGGCAGTATCATGAACTAAATTTGTACTCATTTAGGGACGATCTTTCAGCATGGGACAAGATACTCTATGAGAGACTGTTTTCTGGGCCGCTTGACCGCAAGGCGTACTTTCAAGGCTAAACTCTTCAGCGGCCTTAACTCACCTGTCTGTGAGTGATATCCAATGACTAAAGCGGCATAGTATGGCTCCCGAAGAGTCATGTCCCTGTTCCCATAGCCAGGGGTCGAAGTTGTTGTAGAGCGGGAATGGGCTGATGCACAGGGAACACGATCGGGTGATGGCCGCATCTTCTGTAGCCTATCTGTCTAATGTTTATATGCATGGATCAGTCTCGGATCCTCGAGCTCCGGCGAGACTACCCCCGAAGTCCTACGAGTGTCTCGACCCGCTGTATGCGAGAAACGTTGGATTAAGAGCACCATAGGCACTGTACACTAGACGAAACGAATCCCCGCACCAGAGTAATGCCGAAAGTCTACCGCTCCTACAGAGAAAGGGCCGTAAAAATAAGACGAGTGACATCTCATGCTCTTAATATTTAGCGCTATAGTAAAGGCTACTTCAGAAAGTCCAGTGAGGGGCAACACTAGCACTACCTGCATCTTTTCTACAAGCACGAGGCTGAAAACTGCCACTATGCCTAGGGAGGTTGTTACCAATGCTAAGCCAATACAGCAGATGTATTATCCACCAACGAGAACCAATCCGAATCTATGATACACAATCATCTGTTCCTTCTAGTCTCTAAGATAGAGTAGAGTACAGTATATATAGTACACGGGAACAGAGCCGAACCCCATTAGCATAGGAAAGCATAATGGAGTGAAGAGTACAGCTATTCATATGTGAAGGTATCATCCCGCAAAAACACTCTCTCCTTGCAGCTCTACCCCAAACTCTTCTTTTGCAACCACACGCAAACGCTGCTCAAGCCCCTCCTCAAATCCCACCCCTCCAAAAACAACCTGCCTAACTCTCCCCAACCAGAATGCCCAATCTAATCCAAACACCACAACCTTAAACACAGCGTGTTCCCACCACCCTCGTATTCTCTGCCTCCAGCTTCTTTCCAGTCCCACCTCTTTTAGATTTCTAGCCAACGCGTAACTAGCCCAATTGGCGATGATTTTAAGGCGATTCACAGGGGCTCCAAAATTCTGGTTGTGTGCTTGGACTATCCGCATGTTACGACCGATGAAGACGAGCTCTCGCGGCATCTGATCCTGGTTGACTATAAATTCCGCAACCTTCTCACGCATTTGTTGACTAGCCTCATAGGCAGTTTTTGGACCACCGGCCTTGGAACCTCCCACTATCGTTGCCATTTCTTTCGTACCGCCTTGGTATGGTTTCAGCAAAGTAGCAGATGCAAAGAGATCACTATTTCCGATTCCCCACTCAGTGGCTATGCTATTAATAGTCTCGTTGTCAAAGGTGAACAATGATCTCCAGAACAACGCATACTGGTGTCGGAACTTGGGTGTAGTGGTGATATAGAGACCATGGTCAAGGAGTACAAGCTGAGGTTTACCGTTCGATAAACGTCGGACTAGGATATTCCCCTAAATCGACAAGTCAGCAATAGTCCAAAGCGATGGAGAACGCCGGCTGTATACAGGGTGCGGGTCACAATGGACGAACCCGAAGAGAAACATCTGAGCACAGAACACGTCCACCATGGTTTGCATGACATCCTTTTCCCGAACGCCCAGGCCATAAATTCGCTCATTACCACGGCCCGAATAACCTTCTCCAACACCACGAACCCTTCTGATGGGACCTTGACGGTTTGATATCGAGCGTGGGGTGTTAAGAGTATGCCCGACAGAGTTATCATCTCGATATGGACCAGTCAAAACCTGGCGCTCTGCAACACCAACGCCATCAATCCATTCCGCAACCAAAACTCTTTTAGTGGATAGCTTGTCAAATGCTTTTGGGACGTAAATTCTCCCTTTGAGAGTAGGTTCAGATGAAATAAATTCGGCAGTACGTTGCGCGTTTTGAGCCTCGGTATAAAAGTCTGTTTCGCTATATAGTCTGTAGCTCTCTATTTAGCTCCCAATATCATCGGTTGTGTTCTCACTATTGAGGAACATACCGTTCGCAGATATAAGGAGTAAGAAAGCTTAATGGCAAACCGAACATCCAGGTTGAGAAGACTGTGAATACTTAGCAACCAATACTTGTTGGAAGGAAGACCCGTACAATATGTGACCCCACGGAACACCCATAAGTCTAGTCCAACCTGTCTCTGAATCCAAGGCTTCTGTATCTTTACCGCCACCTCCTCTCCAGTAGGTAGCTTCGCTTTGTGAACCTGTGCTATCGATGCCGACCCAACAGCTCGTTTTTCAAAACTTCCCGGCACAAATATCCGGTCTGCAATTTCGCTCCCAGAGAGCCCAGGAAACCTGTCGCCAAACTCCTCTCGTAACACCTTTTCAACCTCCTTGTAGGAAGCCTGTGGAGTCTCATCAAAGAAACGTGAGAACTTCTCCTGCACTATCGGTGGAAGTATCGCTGACTGCATTGCGATTGCTTGTCCAATCTTTTGGTATAGGCCCCCATTGTGTAGGCAAAGCCCCAACATGCGATCTGCATTGCGTTGGTGTATGCGTGAAAGTTGTGATGCATCTTTGCCAGCATTGAAATTGAGCTTGTAGTCTGCGGCAATGAGACTGCAGGTCGTTATTGTACGAATGTTTCGAGTAAAGGTGGAGTAATTGAGGTAAACATCGGCGAGATAGAATGTCCCTAGTACACCAGTTGTGTAGATGAGGCGACGGACATTCTTGCGCGTTCTGGCCGAGATTTGACGGGCAGGCCTTGGTTTTGGAAGCGACGACGGCGGTGGAGGAACCAATGGCGAGAAACGGGTATTGGCGATGTAGTTGTGACGGGAAAGTGATAAAGGTGGTGGACGTAAGCGCAGTAATTGTTGTATCCGTGGTGGAGAAAGCATGATCTATCGCATGGAGCGCGGAGAAATAGTGCAAGAGCAAGTACTGTTTAAGTAGCTTAGGCAGCTCATAAACTTTGTACAATTTGAACGATTGGACACGGTTTGTCGAGCAGCCGGTCGTGCCTCACTACACTGTACGATATTTGAGTGACCTGCCCCACCTAAGCTTGCTTGAATTCAGTACGGGTTAGAACCCTAACCCCATTAGATGCGGGAGAGCTTTCCATGAAGAATAATAAATCCTAGTCCTATGCAGTACTTCTCGTAACTTAGTGGCTTCGTCTTCCACACAGGAGCCGATGGTGTACCGGGAGACGCTGTGATGGTGAAGCTTAAAATCTGGTAGTTGTGCACAGGCAAGCCACAGCTCACAGCTTAGACGGATTGAGGCTTTTCCAATAATTACCAGTGCCAGTGCCAGAAGCAAGGAAGGCTAGAGCTTTTCAATAAGAACAAAGAATACCTACCGTCAACTCAAGCGATGCCAGTCGCATCCACCACCACCATCCATCTCTTGACTTGAGAGGAAAGATTCCCCAGCCTTCTGTCAGTATTCCGCAGTCATCAAGCTGACTTTTGTCCAGAGTACTCTTATCATGGCCAGTGGTACAGTTCTCATCTTTCAATCGTATGTATCTGGCACCTGTGTGGGATACTCTCCTCTCGTATATACGGACCCAATATATACGTACAATCTCACCTCACGGCAGCTTCAATTCACAATTGTCTGTATGACAACCAGGCTCAAGGGTAACGTTTTCATTTAATGACCATAGAGACCCGGTTCTTCAGATCGCCTCAAGGTTTCGGGCCTCCGTATCCGTGGTTTCATCTTTGCAAATCTGCAAAACTACCTCTTCACGCGATCGGCTCATCTATCATCCCTTGCTCTGCCGCTCCTTAAGGCGGGCTTCCGAGATATGACCATGGTACCATCGAACCGGAAAAAGGAAGGGGCGAAATTACGGAAAACTAAAAATGATTAAAAAGGGTAATACTTACGCGAAGCGGAACGCGTACAGCTCAGGAGTAGAGCCGAATGACAAGTATTTCTTGAACCGCAACTGCGCTCCTGCCTGTATACCTTCTCTCTTACTCGATCTCGCTTTCTCGACCTTCATCAGATATCAATTGTTGTGTGTGGTGTTCCATCCTGTGGGGAAAAGGCTTGTTGCTCGTCGCCTCGATCTGTACACTCTGATTCGACAGACGGTTTGTCAGGTTCCAGGATTGTCTACCACCTTTCCCGACGCCTTGATAATTGGCTGAGGGGACCTGTTGACAACGCATCACCATTGTGTTCCAAGCCTCCTCTTCGACAAGTACAGGAACGTAGAAAATCGGAGAGAAGGTACCCAGTGTTTGGTTAAAAATCCAGGCAGACAATTCGCTTGGGGCTGCACTCTGGAGGCAGGCAGAGGACAAAACGGTTAAAGCGGGATTCTGATAGTGAAAAAGCTGCCTGTTCGCCTGTCAGTTGCAAGCATTTCGTCACATACATTTTTTTCGCGTTAGCTACCAAGACAAGCTTCACCTCGAATTACACAAGAACAATTCACAGCGGTCAATTGGTCTGATACAATTATGACAGTGGAATGCGAAGCGATTGGAGATTCGATCTATATTTAAAGGTTTCATTGGGCTTGTTTGTTGTTCATTGGACCCTCTCCAGGTATATTCCAGCCTCCTCTAATACCATGATATTCCTCATGTCAACAACCAACCACCCCGAATTGCTATCACTATGATGATGGAACTGACTATTCGCGCTGCGGACCAGTAAGGCGGTACTTGACACGCGCTCCCAACGCTCTGCAGTCAGTATCACAATCTCCCGCCATCTCTTTCTTGTGCAGCCGGTCTTGTACCTACCCTGGGACGCGCTTGTGTTCGCAGCCTCTCCATTTTTCCCACACCAGCCCATCTCAACACCGCCACCATCTTGTCTGCCTCATCAACCTCCTCTCCATCCTCGTCGACGTCTCCCACTCCGACGAGGGGAGAGTATCTACAACGCCGCCAATCCACAACTCTTCCAACTCTCTCAGATACGCTTTTTGAACAACGTCCACGCTGTGTCTCCCAGCGAACACTCTCAGCAATCCTGTACGTTCTTGAAGAAGCCCTCCGCGGACCTCACCAGCTCACTCCTGATCTGGAAGAGGAAAACGCGTCTATGTCCGCAATGATGGCAGCGAGTGCACCCGGTCCCATCCCTGTTCCCCAACAGTCTCAATACGTTCCTCCGAACGTTACTGTGCGTGGCCATCACCGGCAATCATCGACGACGGCGAGACCGATGACATCAGCGGGAGAATCTTCCCCGAGAAGGGTGTCGCAAAACCCAAGAAGCGCTGGGGCCGGGTTAGGAGAAGGCGGCAGCGGAGGTAATGGTGAGGACAAGCCCAGGGTCGCCGGCCCGACAAGCGGTCCGCAGGGGAGAGCTATTGGGGGAACCGCGGCTGGTCAACGAGTTCATGCACCTTCGACCGCACAAAGACCGTCTACATCTCATGCCGTTCAACCTTCCGCAACCGCCGCGGCTGGACCATCTGGAACGCAACGGCAACCCCAACCCACCTCTTTTCGCCCCACTGCCAATACCACTCGACAGCCAGAGCCTGCGACCCAAGCGCAGCCGCAGGCAACCCGCCCACCAGCCTCCGGGAATCCTCCCGCGGCGAGCTCCACAGCTAGAGCCTCTAGTAATCAACAGCCACAGACTGGCAGCCGGAATAGCTCGTTTCCTCATGCCTTTGAACGATGGGAGATGCTTTCATCTCGTTGGGAGGGGCTAACTGGCTACTGGGTATCCCGCCTCGAGCAAAACCGCCAAGAGCTATCCCATCTACCGCTCGAACAGGAAATGTCACGGCAGATTACAGATCTAGCTGCGGCAGGCGCAAATCTGTTTCAAGCCTTAATTGAGCTTCAGCGATTGCGTGCCTCATCAGAAAGGAAGTTCCAGAGATGGTTCTTTGAGACACGAGCAGACCAGGAGCGGGCTCGGGAAATGAGCAGTGAACTTGAACGTTTTCTACGGGTTGAAAGGCAGCAAAGAGCGGATGCAGTGGCACAGATAAAGAAGTTGGAGAAGGAGAAAACGACGGCGGAGACGATGGTAGAAGAAACACGCCGAGAATTACAGATATCAAGGGAAGAATGTAGACGAGCATGGGAAGAACTCGGCCGGCGCGAGCAGGAGGAACGTGAAATAACCACCAGTCTCAAGGATGGTCACCCCGCACTAGTCGGCGGTGTTCAGGTTACACCAATGCCGATGCCTGGTGTGCCTTCAAGAAACAACAGTCAGTCCAACAGACCTCGAACAGCAACTGGTGCACCGCCTACTGGTGCAGCAGCTCCTCTGGCAGAAGGTTACTCGGACCATGCAATGCCACCTCAGTCTCCTCCACGACAACAGCATCCTCTTTCCCAGGAGCAGACCCACTCTCGTCAACAACCACCACAGCCGCAACCCTCGCACAATGAGTCTGATATGTTCGATATTCAACAACATCCTCCTACATCTACGGCAGCCGCGACCGCAAGGACCACGACAGCTCCTGGAACGCCTTCCCCTGCTTATCCACCTCAGTCCCCTCACCAACCGCAACACCAACAGCAACAATCAGAGCAACAAGGATTCTACCAGCAAACTCCAACCTCTATTCATGATATTGGCAATTTACCGGCCACCAATCCGTCTCCCGCCGCCTCCTATGCTACAAATCCAGGTATGGGATCACCCTCGATTTCGGCCTCTTCTATGGCGTTTGAGACGGATGAACACGGCAATATAGTTATAGATGAGCATGGTGCCCCAATGATGGCCAGGAGACCAGGTGAGGACGAAGACGAAGAATACCAAAGCGGAGAATGGGGTACGTACCCCAGTTATGATGGAACCGGATACGGTAGTAATGGTGGCAGTCTAGGCGGTGGCGGTGTCGGTATCGGAAGTGGATGGGAAACTATTCCAAGACATCATCATCCTACACGACTGAGCGACGTCTTGGAGGAGGATGAACGTGTCACCGTCAGTGATGGGCGAAGATCACAAATGGGATAGACGGCGTGGTGCACAAACGCGTCAGAGATTGGGTATGTCTTGAGGTGTATATGGAGGGGGAGTAGTTGGCGTCGGTGGCATAAAATTTTCGCGTTTCTTGTTTTTTCTTTTTTCTTTTTTCTTTTCCCCTCCCAGCATCTCTTCCAATTGTCTATCTGATGCGTTGAATCGTTGGTATCCTCTCGTATCTTGCATATTAGTTTTTTGGGGTTTTGTTTGCCTTTGCAGTGTTTGTGGATTCATTTGTGAAGCAAATTATATTCATCATACCGCGTTTACACCTACAACCTAGGCTGTTATCTTTTCACTCTTGTCATATCTCGCTTTGGTGAAAAGTTGTATGGGTGCAGCTGTCTTTTGTAGATGCATGTCGGCGTTCATCGTGCATCAGTTCTGTATGACGACTATTTCCTTTCTGATTCTAGCCGTGATACCTGGAGATTTCTCAGCTAGAGCACATCAATCGTCACGTTTTTAATTGGCTCTACTTCTAATTGGTTGTAAATACTTATGAACTTCGACGACCTCTGACTGCTCTGTGCTTTGGGCGTACTTTAAATAACACCATGTGACAAGTGGAATGTGCCCTCGATACCAGACGCCGGGCCATAATCGAAAATCGGACCCAGTCGATTTTCCACCCTTGGCATAACGCCCGGGTGGGGTTTTGGATCGGTTTTCGGATACCTCGAAGAAGAAAGCCTACCCATAGCTCCAACAAAGATTGCTTCTTTATCTGTATTGCAGTAGCAGCACTCTTTATCAATTCGCAGGACTTCTAGTCACTCTGACCACCATCCAATGCCTGCGGGTGGCCTTGTCGCCTTCAAGAGATCTTTGGGAGAATATAGCTGACGCCGATACTAGCAATAATGTACCGAACGCGATGGTTCGGACGGTATTTCGTTGTGACAGATTTTTCAATATCGAATGTTCAAGAGTGAGCGAAATCCTCAACTCTCTTTGGACGGGTTTTTTGTGACGTCCGAAGCATCATGCTCGGTACAGTATTTTTTTTTTCTTTCAGCTCGTTGATCTCGATTTCTAGTCCCTGGCCTTTGTTGACCTGTCGTCAATTTCTTCTGGGCTTTGGTGGCAGAGGTCTCCAGCCCTGATTCACCCTCAGAGCGTTCCCATCGTCCACATCACTGTTCGGGTGCTGATGATTTCGAAGTAAAGGAACGGCCTCGTTGTCCATCTGGACTACCACAAGACCCTGCGAGATCCAATTTTCCAGTCCCACTTGCCATAGTTGTGGAAGACATTGGTGACCACCCTCAACTCACCCGCAACTAGCACACCGCGCGACCTCAACCGCGCAGATGAGCTTGTTAGCTTGTCAACGATTCCATATAAACGAACGATGCATGGTAGCAGTTTTATTAGCATGGCCAAGTCAACACAGCGGTAGTTCCTACCCGCAGCAGCTGTACGACTGTCTCGGCTGAGATACTTTCTTCAGGCTCAAATCGCAACATCGTTTGCAGCGCATTTTCATATGCCAAAACCTCCGCCGACCCTAATTCCTCACGTGTATCCCAATACGGACTAATGCTGTAATCACGTATTCAAGTCAACTTTGTCCTCCCATCTCCGACCAACCTCTTTCCAACTTCGGTGAAATGATCAGACCGCTTCTCCCACTTGTACTACCAGCAATCAGGAAGTTTTCCGGGGTGTGCACCATCTCCACCAAAACTTCGTCCTGTTTTCCGTCGAGCGATCTAAACAACACACCACGGCCAAGGGCGCAATAGATTAGGCAGGCGAGTGCCCATACATCAGACGGCGGACCTACAGGTTCATGGAACAGGACCTTGGACGCAGCATACCACACGGGTATGTGAAGCAACTTAGTTATGCGTTCCCTCGATAACAATACCTCTCTGAAATCAACAATTTTGATGGCACAGGCATCAGTCAGGCAGAGCTACAGCAGCTCTCGTAGTCGAGGAGAGCGAACCACATAGTCTGGTACGTATGGTGGGAGTAGTTTGTTATCAAGCCTGGTGTTGTTTATTTTTCTTGGTTTGTTGAGATATACGGAGACTTGTTCATCTGTTTAGGAGTCTACACTTGGCATGCGAAAGAGCACGTTGCCTGGATGGAAATCTGCCTTTTTTGTCAGCCATTATCTCATCCAACAGTCGTCGTGTTAACCAAAGTGACCAGAAAATGTAAAGAATGAAGTTAAGCCACTCTTTCAACTAGCTGCACAATTACTTTCCACGCGGTTTTCCGAGGTAGCCGCCCGTCTTCCAGATGGTCGACTGTAAAGGACAGGCTCTGCCCAAGGAGCTCGGTGACTATGCACTTATGCTTCCCGTTCGGGTCCATGATTTCGAATTCATCCAGAACCTCCACAATCAACTTACTCCCAGGGCCTTCATTTCGCTGCAGACCAAGATGCTGAAGAACTTGGCTTTCGGGCTCACTTAGCGCATCAGCCGTAGAAATCTTGAGGGCGGCGTAGCGGTTATGCCGGCGGTCACGCACAAGCCAGATTGTTGAATAAGAACCGTAACTAAGTTTGTGAACGTCCTTATCTTGGAATTCGTCCCCGATATTAACTAAGTAATATCCACCCTGCTCGTACCGCTCGGCGTCCCCAGTTGTGACTATCAAGTTGTAGAGAGGATCTCGATGCAGGGTATCGCTGCTCATGATTTTGTGGGGGATGATGTGATTGGAGTGCGACGGATGCGGTCACCAACTGGTTGTGACAAGCTCGGGCCAATCTCTTAATGAACGGCTCAACGGCAAGAACCGAGCCCAGGACTGGGGTCATTGTTTGTACCTGCCAAGCCAGATGCTAACCCAACACCTAGAAGCCAGCGAAGCTTGCTACAGCTTCCATAGAAACCGTGGGCCCAGCCAATCCAAAATTCACATTCGAGAATTCTCACCAATTAAGCCAATAAACGGCGTGATCGACTGTAGATCTACCAGCAGCTGTGCGGTAAAGAGTGAGAACACTCATTTAGATTTGCTGGGGGCCCATGGTCTCTATTCTCAACCTCGGACTGGTCACTTGAGTCTGCCATAGCTTCGAAGTTGTGTATCTGATTGGGCCTATCCACTTGGTACTCTTCAGCTCACGTTTATACAAACATAAACAGCACCTAGATCTTGCGCATCCCATCGTCTTTTCACCCCTCTGTAGCTCATTCTCCTCACTAGTTATTGTCATTATCAATATTTTTCTGCTCCTACAGTCTTTGCGATATTACGAGATATAAGATGTCTTCATCAGCCGTTCCTCTAGTTGATACGGCCCACCAAGGCAGTTTTGCCATCACCAGCACTAGCGGGGGGGACACGTCCCGGGCGCCCCGCTTCCGCAATTCATCCCGGGTTCCGCAGTTCTGGGACATAGATCTTGCTCAAAGGCACGAGGTCTTATAGCTGTTACATAATACTATCGTGGAGTCTCGTCTCGTGTCGACTTGTGTGCAACGCTAGTTGCCACCTATGGAAGTTTCCGTTCGAGATACCGTATTCCTACAGCATGACAGATCATACTCTATGCACCCTATTTCCAAGCCTTGTTGATTGGCCCTCGTGCTCGCTAGCATTTGCACTTCCTCGAAGACAATTATCATAATCTCAAGCTACTGCGGATCTGCTGACGCCTATCGTACGGACCAGTAACGTACATTATCACGTTCTGATGAACATGGAACTCCGTGTCGTAATCTTGGGGAGAGGATTCAATGCTTACACAATAAAATGGCCGTCGATATCGGGAAGGGCTGTCCGGGAGTATCATCCGTCCATGGGATCGCCTGTGAATGGTGCGGATATCTGTACCGGTTGTTGATGTGAACAGATCTGTCACTCCCGGCCAGCTGAACGTCGCTGTACGATATCTACATGCAGCGTGTCCATTCGGTAAACCCGTTATGCAAGGTGCAAAGCCACTGTCGGCCTAGATCCGTGGCCGCGAGCGCAAAATGCCAACTTTGGCGGGCGGCAGGAAGCCATCCCGCTCTAAGCGCCGACGCCAACCTGCTAGCGACCATCACGAAACATCACCCGTGGTTTCACAGCACCGCAAACCCCACACTTTCGGGGATCTAGATACCGCTTTTAGCCGACGCGGCAGAAGCTGTCGTGGGGGGAAATGAAGCAACAAGCAAGCCTGCTTCAGCACCGTTGTAAAAAGCACAATTGGAAAATCCGTATTAGTGTGTTGATGCACCGCCAGAGCCGAATTTGGCTTGGCATGCTTCGTACTGTATCCACGGCGTGTATTTTAGGTGCGTCGGTTCTGGCAGACACCACAGTAGCGTCTCTGAGCAACTAGCGGGTCGGGGGAGGTTGGGAGCATCGCTGTAGGGCTACCCGTACCAGTGCAGTGGTTCGTGTCTAGCTTCCGAGCGTATTTCTCCACATAGCGCTGCAGCCTAAGACTGCTCAGCTTTGGTACGCGGCCTTTTTTGCCGCGCTCTGTAGTCCGGAAGCGCTTAAAGTGGCAGCTCGGCAGTTGTTGCGGTTGTTGCTGGGGATGCTGTTGGGCAATTTGACGGGAATCCAAGCCTACAGGCATGCAGCGCCTCGCAGAGGACCACTGCTCGCCGTATCGCAGTGTAGCCGTGGGGGTTCGAATGCACAGGTATCGCGCGGTATTTGCGACCTGTCAGGTCTGTGGTGATTCTCCACACTGCGCGGTCCCCCTATTGGCGTGCCACTTCGATAGAATGCTGCACTGAAGACGCTGATCCAGTTTTGCCAGGGTCATGCCGCCCGATCCGAAGTGCGGTACGATTGAGACAGATTTCCCTACAGCCGGGACTTTCCGTGCGTTCGCTGCTATTAGTACCTTGCCTTGCCTGCCCTGCTCTGCCTTGCACAGCGACAAAGCGCTGGCACACACGGCCCATCGACAATATGGCTACTTCGTCATCCGATATTAAGGCGGCGCCGCCGACGGACGAGAAACAGCTAGCTTCCGACCCGACGTCGGTGTCTTCGTCTCGTGCTCCCGACCACTCGCAATCGTCGTTTGTCAAGGCTGCGTTTGATGAGGCCAAATTCCTGTTGACGACCAGAGAGGGATTGATTGGAGACTACGAGTGCGTATATAACACTTTTACGCTCTTTAATGCGTGGAGGGACTGGAGCTGACGCTCAATGCAGCTATGTCTATCTTCTCACCCCGAATATTCCACCCTTCAATAGAAAGTACAAGGACCGCAAACAGCCGTTCTTTGGAATTGATGACCGGATACCGTTGCTGCTGACGCTATTGCTGGGGATTCAACATGCACTTTCTATGATCGGAGGCGGTACGTGTGATGGGAGCTGCAATTGATGATTCGATTGCAATATTTCTATTAAAACAGTGGGCTTATTATATACACGCTCTAGCTGTATCACCTCCGCTTCTCGTCGCAGGAACAACTGGTGCAAATCTCTCACTCGATGAGGTATCATACCTCGTATCAGCATCCTTGATTCTCTCCGGTCTCTTCTCCTTCTTCCAAATAGCCCGCTTCAAGATCTTCAACACCGGACTCTATATTGGAACGGGAATGCTTTCGGTCGTGGGGGAATCGTTCGCGGTGGTTCCCATCGCCCAGGGCTTCATGGCAAATGAATATGCAACTGGACGATGCCCCACCGGCCCGAACGGTCAAAAGCTTCCCTGCCGAAAGGCATATGGCCAATTGATAGGAACTGTCGCTGTTGTTATGTTGTTCCAGATCGCAATGAGTCTGGTGAAACCTCGAATCCTCAGGAAGATATTCCCGAAGCTTGTCAGCGGAATGGTCATGATGTGTATCGGTGCAGGACTCGTCGTCAGCGGGATGAGAAACTGGGCGGGAGGGTCTGGACCGTGCATGTTTCGTCCTGCGACGGGGCCCTTCGTTAATTGCCCAGACAACTGTATGCCCACTCCACATCTCACTCGCACCATCCACTAACCTCACTCTCCAGCTGCACCAAACCCCCTCCCATGGGGCCACCCAAAGTTGCTCGGCCTTGGATTCGTCGTCTACATCACCATCCTTCTTGTCGAAATCTGGGGCTCCCCACTGGTGCGTAACGGCTCCGTAGCGGTGGGTTTACTGATAGGCGCAATCGTAGCCTCCGCAACAGGATATATCGACAATGAGGCCATCAATGCGGCGCCGTCCGGCACATTCCTCTGGGTGCACACCTTCCCCCTCGGAGTTTCCGGCGCCCTCGTCCTCCCACTACTCGCATGCTGCATCACAACCCTGGTTTCTTGTCTCGGCGACGTTGTTGCCACAGCAGAAGTCTCCAATATCGACATCGACAGTCAGGGCGTCGATAGCCGAGTACAGGGCGGTCTCACCGCAGACGGCGTCTGGTCCGTCCTTGCACCCCTAGCAACAACAACTCCCATGGTCTGCTTTGCACAAAACATCGGCGTGATCTCACTCACCGGCTGTGCCTCTCGTCGCGCCGGCTATGCTTGCTGCATGTTCATGATGCTCGCCGGAGTGGCCAGTCGTTTCGGCGCCTCGATCGTCGCTCTCCCATACAGTGTCATCGGCGGTATGACAACATTCCTGTTTACATCCATCATCATCAGCGGCATCAGTATCCTCTCCAAGGTAAAATGGAACTCACGGAACCGGTTCATTGCCACGGCCGCGCTGGTGTTTGGGTTCTCGGATCTCGTGGTGCCGGATTGGGCGACATATCTTCTTCCCAAGGGAGGCAGCGTTGGATTGCAAGGGTTCAAGGATGGTCTTACGTTGGTGGTCAAAACCAGTTATTGTATCGTTGCGTTTGTGAGTGTCATCTTGAATGCGGTTATTCCTGACCCAGACGCGTCGGAGGTTGTGCTCCCAGTCAAGGGAAGCGAGAAACGGGACGATTAGGTGCTCGTTTGGAACGTTTGAGATGATATGATATATATGGTAAAGGTATGGATAGGTGTGTTTACGTTTTATGTTTGGGAAAAGGGGTCGGGAGTTTTTTTATGAAAATAAGTTTGCTGTTTTTTTTTCTCTCTTTTATCTTGAGGGATGTTTGTTGGGAACGAGGGTGGTATCATGTATCCTCATGCTGTATTGCTTGTAATTTTTTGACTGCTCTACTCTAATCTATAAACCAATACACGAATGATTTCCTCGGGTTTCATCGCACTAGCTTCGCCGAAGTATCCTGCAGGATATCAGCGTGTACCAGCATAGAGACAGCCCATTGATACCCTACAATAGCCTCTAACCTTTCTCTACTATTCCTGCAGTAGAACATTCCCACCTGGGGAAATTCGGTAGCGCGAGTAAGGAGTTATAAAAGCCTAACTATATCATTACTATCGTAATTCAGATTTGAACCACCGACGGGCAGGTTTCTCACATTCGCACTTACAGATGTGGTTTTGTATATATAGAACACCCAAAATTCGGTACTTTCAGTCTATCTACCGAGACAGATGCCACACCCTCTTAAGCACGCAAGGGGTACATGGCAGCTAGAGAAAACCGACAGACTGGATGCAAAGCGGGGTACATCCTGGAACCAATAGCATTGTGGTCTCATCTCATTCTACTCTTAGACAGGGCAGTGGAAATCAAAAAGTGCAATTGCGGTCCGGAAGCACACCATCTCCTCCGCATCCACTAGAAAGGGCCAAGGTATGTATAGAGGGCATGTAAACCTACGTAAGATAACTAGATCCCATGGTTAGATGAAGGCACTGGGGAGAAACTAAGCTTAGACACCTTATACTTGGCTCAATGTACCGAGGGCGTAGAGTACAGTATGTGCTAATGCAAACCTACACAAGGATTGATACCATGGTCAAGTAAAGGCAGCTAGCACTAAGAAGAAATCAAGCTTAGATAGACGCTTTATATACATGCGTCTGCACTGCAGCTACTTATTGCACTCATCCCAGCCATGCATAACAGACGAGGTTAGCCGCCGCCGCCGCCGCCGCGCCCGTCGCGTATGAATTGCTTCTGCGGTTGCTGGGTTTTGTGGGGAAGATGAGGGTTGGAATAACGCAGTAGATGATGCTAGCTGGTATGGATTGTAAGTCAGATTGACAACTATATAAACTAACTAAAGACTCACTTGAGGCCTCGCCGAACTCTTTCTGGTGGTTGTCACCAGAGCATCAGCGGTAGGTCATCATGTAAGATGGATTGCGAAGGGAGGTGGTGGTGGTGGTGGTGTAGGTGATGGTGGTGGTGGTGGTGGTGGTGGTGGTGGTGGTGGCACATTAAGAATCGCAAGGACAGCCGCTTCGAGGACAAGTAAAGAGAGAATAATAGCAGAAGAATAGAGGCATTCGGGACGAGATGCGTGACGGTGAATTCCAGAAAAAGAGAACAGGGCCCCCCAGAGAGTGAGAATGAAATCGAGAGAGTGTCGTGCAAAGAAGGAGAGGGAGAAGAAACAAGCGGTTGAGGTGGGTGTAGACCTACTTGTATAGTAGCTCTCCACATACCCACTTTCGAGAATGGTGTGCAATAAACCGCCCAAGTACTCTGATCACCGGGGCGCGCTACGCAAACGCACGCACTCCGGTCAGTGCCGCTGTGGCTGCCACATATCTAATAATGTGAGGTGCGCAAAGATCGACCACTTGGAGTTGTTTGAGACATGAATCTGCCGAGCGTAAAGTTAAGAAGTAGGCGTTGATACCAGTGGTGTGGATCCACAACCAATCAATCGAAAACCATGATTTTCACTTCGCAAGCATCTCCCGGCACGTCAGAACACCAGAAGGGGGGGCACAACCTGTCAGCTCTTTATTTGTCTTACCGGTCGGTGCCTTCCTCCCACCCGCGAAACATCACTAGGTGTGTTAGGTGGTGGGCAGGTTCACCATGAGTTGGGACCATGAAGCCTTTAGGAATCCTCTGGTCTCTTTTCGGCACTGGCGGATAGTTTCTGTGTTCTTTTCCACCATGACCAATGGATGACGGTTCTGACAGGTAGACTGTGCCCTACTGGTGAGGACAATCCGGAGATGTAGATAGTTCTCTGGGACCCGACTGAGGTCGAGACTTTCGGGTGCTCTGTATACAGTACCCTGTGCTGTATATTAATACGCACTAGATCCGGCCGTCCCGAGGCGGCCGGTAGTTGGATATTAATGCTAGCGAGATACTGGATTCCCCCTTTCCTGTATTAGACATAGCTATCGTTAACAAGGAATTCAAATATAAGGTACTAATATATACCGCTGATATTCAGTATAGTAACAAAGCGTAGGATCGGATAGGTTCCAAAGGATCTGTGGTGCCGAGGCTCTCTTTTTTACTGTTGATTTGGTGATGCTAAGGACAGGAGTTGGAAAAGCCATTTGAAGTAGAAGCAAGTCCACGATGTATTGTGACAATATCTTGGGTAAAATATTACCTTAGCAGACATAATTAGTCTGACAGACTAAGATATAATGTATAGTAGAAGGTAAGAAAGAAAGGAGACCAGGACTATAGAAGGGAAAGGAAGTGGTGGTTTGCGCCAGAGGTTGTTTTGTTGGAGTACGGCCTAAATCACTCGTTACCAGAACTCACCACGTCTCCACCCTACATCATGGAAACCACCGCTAATTCCATTCAGCTTTGCTTCGGGTTGTGTATATACTTAGTATAAAGTAAATAGTTTGAGTATTATAAGTACCTATCCCACTCCAACCCTGCACTCATCAAGTTATCAGTCGCGCACCGCGGCACCAGCGCCTCTTTAACGAACACAACAATTCTATTCATTTTATACAATCCTACTATGTACTGCTAAACACCCGATACTGAATAAGTGGGGACCGGGAAACCCTTAGGCAATCGATACAGAAAACTAAATGCAATAAGAAAAACACCCCAACACAACTCCTATATCAATCTCCAGGTGGAATAACACGATAGCTGTAATAGTAACGCACCTACAATACAATTACAATGAAGCAAGCGAAGAATAAAATTCTTCGACAGTACGGCACGAAGCGATACCCATAAACGATGAAATCATGATATCGTGCTAATCCCATTATCTTCGGACTAGTGATCCTTACAATACCAACATTGCACCAGCAAGAGTTGATACGCCGACCAGGCATGCGAAGACTACTCCGGAGACAGATCGGCCACTAGTAGCAGCACTTTTGCTAGAACTAGAAGGAGAGGCGGCTCCAGAAGATGTGGCACTTGATCCTGACCCGCTTCCACCGGCCATAAGGTTCTGGTCACCCAGAGGCTTACCTGCACCATTTTTCTGTGGGTTCTGTTAGCATCCGTTGATCTGATGAAAGTTACATGAACCTACATAATACTGCTCGGCAGCAGTTGGCAAGTTAGGAAGCGTGTTATCGGCCTCCCAGTTGCTCGACTTCTTTGGGCAGTCTGCGGGCTTGAGGTCCTCCTGGTATCCTCCGTCTCCGGAGGGGTTCTTGGCTGCAAGAAACTGCTTCTTCAAGGCATTGAAATCATCGAGTTTCGTAACAGACTTGCGGTCTTTGGAAATTTCAACAAGGCCATAGTTATTGGGCTCTTGTGAATACTCGTATACGAGACCACCAGAGAATACACCAGTCATCAGATCGCTGTAGAGAGTCTTGACCTCGCCGAATTGACGGGGCGAAGGTTTATTGCATCCGTATTCGGAAAGGAAGATAGGAATTGAGTAATCGGTGTAGTTCTTAACCTTAGCGTCCCAATTCGAGGTTGTGAACGACGAAGCGCCGCACCAGGAGTAATCATTGACCTAGAGCAATATTAGTACTTGGATTTCCTCTCAACGGGGGCCAGGAGATACATACCGCAAAGAAGTCACTTCGGGCATCTGCGTCGTCTCCGCAATTGAGGTATTTAGCCATCTCCATGCGGTTCTCTGCAACGTCGGCAGCACTGTATCCAACAGGGATAGACCTGAGCTTCCGGGCTTTGATGTACTTCCTCATGTCTCTGGTTACAGCCTTCACGTACGTCGCGGCGGAAGTGGTAAGGGCATCATTAACGACCTCATTTGCAGAGAAGAAAGCCAAGGTGTTGTCATATTTGGAGAAAACATCGATTGTTGCAAAAACGTGTTGGAGGTATTTTTCATTGTAGGTGGCTGCAGGCTCTGCTCGGTTAATAGAGATGGTGGGGGTGTTAACATCCTAAAGAGTGTCAGTACCGACGATGCTGGTTGAGGCAAGATAATCGGACCAGCAAAAGATAAATTCCAGCGTCGTCAAGTTCCTTCATGCACTCGTCGTGGTCAGCAGAATTGTCGACGGTGTCTGAATTTTATGTCAGCCCTAATTCATGCTCCCTCAATCCGTAGAATCAAAACTTACAGATTCGAACAGCATTGAGACCAAGCTCCTTAAAGAGCGGGATATCACGCTTGCAATTCTCAACATCTGCAAGGGGATCCGCAAGCTGGCTCTGGCCACCAGGCTGGTAGTCAACTCCACGGATGTAGAACTACCATTATTGTCAACTAGCTGATATCAAATAAAATATGTGAGGTGAAAGACAAGATGGACGTACACGTTCATTACCAACGAAAAAGGCATTTCCCTTGACTGTGACAGGCTTGAGGGCTGCTGATGCAGAGCCAGCCAGGGCAACTGCGAGTGCCAAAGTAATGAATTTTTGCATTATGAAAACCCGGTGCTTGTGATTATGTTGATTACTTTATCGAGCGAGGGAAAAGCAGATCGGATGAACGAATGGGCGGGATGCGTCCGAGATGTTAGTATTATCGGTGGAGGAGGATGCAAAAGTATTCGAACAGAAAGATCCAGCAAAACGAGGGACTGGACACAAACGAAGCAAATGGAGGCTGACTGCGGTGAAAGACGGTTCGAAGGAGACAAGGAGACAAGAGAAGAAGACGAGGACGAGGGAAAAAAGGAAGAAGGAAGAAGCAGAGTGTTTGGATCGAGGTGCATCAAGCAGGGATTGGTTGTCTGCTGTACCCTGCTCGTGCGAAACTAAGACAGCAAGTAAAGCAAAGAGGACGACGACGACTCGCCCAATCCGGCTTAACGGTGGCCCATCTTCATCTCACACCTGCACTCTCCCACTCCGCTCATCTGTTTCAACGCCCAGTGCTTCGTTTCACTAAGAGTAACGGAGTAACGTACTTTAATACCCGTACCTGTTACGAGATCAAGGATGGCCAAATTCGTCCTCCCGCCTAGAGGACTATGCTAAGCATAAGCAGACGTCAAAATGATTGTAAAAGCGCTCTAGAATAAGTGTTCCATCAACTGAACAATGTTTAGATCGACAGAACCCAAGACAACTGAAAATCAATGACAACATCACTACCGAAAATAGTATCAACCATTGCAATCCTATGGGCGGGTTGTATTCCGTGCATTTTAGTGCTACGATATGCACCGGAGTAGCGTCGCAGACTCGCAGAAGATGATTGTGGGGTTTGAGAACAATCCGGTGGATGTCGTTCACGAACGCAATGGTACACGGGCTTTCTTCCGAGTTGAGAATCATATGTATTGGCCTCTGTCATAGGGCATACCAGGTATGTATTCAACCGTTTTTGGTCGCAGCTGTTCGCGGAACTAATATGCGCGAGATCTCACAGAACTCTGCATACCGCTTTTACCAACTCTACTGTGAGCAACTTCTTTATATAGGCTATTCTCTCTGGATGTCTTGCTTGGTAGACCGGTTCTCATCTGAGATTAATTAAAGATAAGGTTGGGGGTTAGGGTTTATTTGCATTTTTAGCGCCAACTCCATTCCATACTTTAGAAAATCAGTCCTCCGAACGTTCTTCTTCCTCCGTCCCGACATCGTCTCTCTGTCCTATCTGTATAGAGTGCAACCATCTTTTTCGAGATCACTAGTCACTTTTGAGGCGCTCTTTGACAACTGGGCCGCCCCTAGCCATTCTTTCGGGCACAACTGCGGGTATTACTCGGAACTGCCTGATGTCATCACAGCTTTTAGATCTTGATTTCGGTGAGATCTCATCTCATTTTTGGTCAAACTGAACACATTACACCTACCAGGTGCTTATTGAATTGCAGAACCTAATAATGACCTCAAGCCTAATAAGATCAATCATTTAGTTACCGAAAACTCCGATACCAATATCTTCTGAGAGGTCTCAGAAATTGTCTACTCTTCAGAGGAAGAATCCAGGAGAGGGTTTTTTGACTATGAATCTGAGACCTGCACTTATTATAATAGAATTGGATTCTAGCCTTGATGAAGCCTTAATGGAATTGACTACGAGACAAGGCTTCAATACGGCAGCTTCTGCTCTCAGTTTCTATAACAGCCGATAAGACTAAATTATATGCCGACTGAGTTAGTAGGCATGTATCTCCGTCCCAGTTATGCCTTATGTGATTCGGTTGCTCAGCAATACTGTGCCATCCTGGTCATAAGGCATTTTCACGGTCCGAATCAATTTCCGCAAGTGCCGAAAGACCGTGCGAGGCCTACGTCAGCCGTACTCTGTCTGATCATATTTCCGACTTAATTGAAATTTCACGCCAAATATGAGCCCGATATCCACGGAGTATAATCTCGTAGGTGGTGACGCGTTCGTAGAGAGATCTAAGCAGTAAGTTGGTTATCAACTAGTCGAGGAAGAGATAGTAGAATCGTGCAGTTTGTGGACCACCGTTGTGTCAAGACTGTTCCGGCGTTCAGTGGCAGTCGAGCGAATGAGGCTGAGAATAGTGAATTGGTGCGAAATCGAAGTTGAGAGTTGATAGGTAGATACACAACTGACGCCCTAGCAGGTAGCATTTGCATTTAGTATTTGACAAGCAGTCCCAGCCCTAGAATTTCTGCCCTACTGGCCACACAAACTAGCTTTCGCCAAGGCTCCAGCAAGAGTGCGCGAATCACCCATTCTACCGTTCGAACTCCCAGCCTGGCGATACCTAACCGACTGACCGCTCCTTCAATTCCACTACGTCTTCTCGACAGCCATTGCAAATCCCAGAATCAGAGCCCTTCACGGTTCAAATCGGTTTCTAAAACTTCAAGATGGTGAGTTTTAGAACTTGTGATGAATGTTGTCTTTCTCTCTTTTAGAGAATGCTTGGTGGCGACAGGCACGCGATCTTCTGATTCTGAGTCTGTTAACGTCGCCAAAATCCAACCCACATTTCTGAAGCAGGGAAAGAATGAGCAGAAAGGAGAAGGGAGCGAGCGAATGAAGATGTGGAATTTGCACTGACCAATGTTGCAACAATAGGTTCTCGCCGAAGATCTCCTGAACCCCTCTCCCGCCGCCGAGGCCCGCAAGCACAAGCTCAAGGTTCGTCCGGAATCCTCATCATGATCAACTATTTCAGAAAGAAAGGCGCAATCTGACCATCGACTCATTTAGACCCTCGTGCCTGCTCCTCGGTCCTTCTTTATGGATGTCAAGTGCCCCGGCTGTTTCAACATCACCACCGTCTTCTCTCACGCCCAGACAGTTGTCATCTGCGGCTCCTGTGCTACTGTCCTCTGCCAGCCTACCGGAGGAAAGGCCAGGTTGACTGAGGGATGCTCTTTCAGAAGAAAGTAGAGAGTGGCTTGTCTGCGGCGGGCGAATTCAAAAGATTATTTAGGTTTGCGTTCATGTGGTGTAACCTTCATCAAAATTCACGGGCCTTCTTCTGTTACTTTACGCTGGGTTGGGTTTTTTTCTGTTTTTGGGTGTCTCTGGGCTTCTGCGGGAAATGGATAGGGTAATAGACGACGGAAACGAATGATGGAGGTCCCTTTCGAAGGTTATCGATTCATCAGAGAGGGGCTACAACGATGCTTCCTGATATGTACCTGCGTCTACCCGTATATATCAACCCTTGATATGATGAGTGATGAACGGAGTTACCAGGAAACACTGGAGTCGATAGCAATTGAAATTTATTTTGACTCTGCACGTCACTACTAGGTTCATTCTTATGCACTTAAATTCGCCCAAGCTGATGAAGCTCTTGCATTGTAGTCTAGATAGCCCAGCCAGAGTTATCTAGTTTAGATATTCGAGTTCCGAGTGAGCTCTTTAATCATATTAACCCTCGCATGCATTCCCAAGGCTGAACTTGTCTATCTTGCAAGCAGATGGATCCAATCAATATGTCCAAAAAGGGAAAGTGAGATGTCTCTGTATTTACACCGTCAAAAACCCGGCCGCTCATTTTTAGCAAAAACCAAAACACCTACATACTTCCAAGTAAATTCCCTCTCCCTTCATCGTTTCCCTCTAATAATGTATCCTCACTCCCCTCCTCAGGACTAAGCAAACCTCTCCCCTCAGACTCCCCACTTCTCCTCATTAATCTTCCCGCCAGCCCATTTCCACCAATCAATTCCTCGCCCGAATTCATTATAAAAAACACATCTTTCTTAGTCAATAGTCCCTGTAGAGCGCCATGATTTTCAAAAAGTACATATCGCAGTCCTAGTTTTTGAAACATAGTTGTAGCAAGATTCAAAGAGCTGGTGGACGGTAAGGTTATAGGAGTGTGATCCATCCACGACCTCATATCGACTACAGTCTCTGCGGACGAGAAAGAAGAGAACAGACACTCTGTTGACCCGGGTAGGTTTTTACTATAGCGTGCCTGATCCAGTGCGAACCGGAGCTCGGAGCGAGATATGTAGCCCATCAAGCCAGCTTCCCTAATACCCGAGACAACGGGAAATCCCCTGTATGGTTGTGAGCGCAGGATGTCGGTTAAGGAGTCGATTGTGTGCCCGGTTTCTGTGATGACGACGAGGTCTTCGATCCGCGTCATGATCTCTGACACGAGAACGTCGGGTACGGGGTCATCGCGGTTATCTAGGAAGGGGTACTCCTTAAACCTGATCCAACTTTCATAGATCCCTCTCTTCCCAAAGGCGTCACCAACCCATTTCGAAATCATCACAGCTATCATAATCGGGAGAACATATGTGAGCGCGCCTGTGAGCTCAAATGTGATCACAACGATAGAAACCGTCATCCTCGTCACTCCTCCCAGCGCCGAGGCAGCTCCGATAATGGCGAAGGTACCAGGTGTAACGCACTCAATATCGGGCTCACATGATGCAAATATCCACGCATTGGGAAATGTGTGTTGCCAGCTCTGCACCACGAGGCCCATAGCGCGACCATAAAGAGCACCGATGGCCATAGAAGGCAGAATAATACCCGCGGGTATTAGAAGGCCGAATGTGACGGCAGCAAGAAGAATGCCAAAGATGGAAGAGAGTAAGAGGAGTAAGATTTGTTTTATGCTGTGACCGCCGTGACATAGGCCGAAGAAATCGTCGGCTTTGGGCCCGCATTCTTGGAAGAGATTTGCTACTAGTTCCGATGATTGGGGTCTATGCTGATTGTTAGCAGTGAAGGTAGAGAAGAGATGAGAAAAGAAACCTCATGAACACAATGGGGTAGTTTACTAAGGCCGTGGCGGTAGCGACTATCAACACCTCCCAGACGGGATATTTCTTGGCCATGGAGGACTTTCTCCAGGCGGCAATCTTCATATTAAGTTTGATGAAGAAAGCACCATACAAACCCTATTCTCATTGTCAGAGTTACATTGGTTTCTTGGGTATAACGACGGCCAGCTCACACCAAGAATCCCGAGCATGCAGAACGGCACCATCTCGAAACCATGCCAGCCCCGAGTGTACTTGGCTTGATAAAGAACGAGCTTTCCCGTTCGAAATGGGTTCATAAATTGGAGAGTTACTGCAGCGACCATTGCACAGACAAATGACTGCCACATAGTCTTATCGGGAAAGTAATATGACAGTTGTTCAAGACTGAATAGGACTCCGCCAATGGGGGAGCCAAACGCTACCGATATTCCAGCGGCGGATGCTGCAGAGAGAATTTCTCGTTTTCGAGCTATGAAGTGTGAATTTCAGTGACGAGTAGCGTAGTGTTAGTAGCGGCACACCTTCGTTCTTGCTCAGTGCACTAAATGGCTTCATCATGATGTTTGCACAACAGCAAGCGACGTGAACGAGTGGACCTTCCTTCCCTAACCATAACCCAGAAGATTCAGCCAAACTCTATCTCACCAATTAACACAGCTACTGGGTAGTAATGAGAGCTCCGAACGTACCAAGCCGATGGATTTGATGATTAAGGTCCATGTTCCCATGAATCTGCGTATTACGAATCCTCCCAACACAGTCTTTATCTCCGGAATACCACTGTGACGAGCATACGGTGCAAAGTTCTTTACCAATAGACTGGCACTTGTTGCAAACAAAATCTGATCACTGTCAGAAAGGGCGTCCCAAAATTTCGTCTAAATGTCTAGTGCAACCCACAGAAAAGAGTATATAGAAGATGTATTCAACAACAAATGACCCGCCCTTCGAATTTGACACATTCAACGCCTGACTCCACCAAATCCAATCACCACACGATTCTTTATCTACACTTGTCAGCGCCCATAGCCTTCACGCTTTCTCACGGACATACCTTCAAAACCCCAACAACAGAAATTTCGACTCAAGTAAAAGCTGCTCCTACAATACCCCTCCTTTAGATCTCCCAACCAATTTGCCACAATATCAATGGCAGCAGCCACCAATCCTGCCGCTATACCAGTCCCAATTAAAACAATCCAGAGCTGACTCGGATCTAGTAGCTTCGCAAAGTAACCTATCAACCCCGTCCGCCGCTCAAGATTCCGCTGACGTAGGCGCTCCTTCGTGTACTCGAATATCCAATCAATCGCCGTTAGATCATCGTAGAACCGTCTCCCGGTACCTTCTGTGGCCCAACCATCATCCCCATCTAATGCAACAGATGGTTCATCTGACAAGTCCATGCGATCACCGGGAGGTTGCAGGGTGTCCAGAGACGTCGCCGACTGGTTCAAAGAGCTAGTCGAGGGAGGTGCAATGCCAGGTGCAAACGTGCGCGGATTGCTGGAGCTAGAAAATAACGAATACCGGGCTTTCTGCCGGCGCTTGAAGGAAATACTAGACATAGTCAGCCGCAGTCTGCTGTGAAGTATCCCAAGGGCGTGTGCAGTGGGATGCGCAACTGGTTGGAATCCTCATCTAGCTCCCGATGATGACCTCCAAGAAAATCATTATCATCGCCTTCTACAGTCGCTGCTCGACTACCCTCTGCGGGAAGCATGGTGTTTTGTTTGAATAAATGCGCACTGTATGTGTAAATTGAGCTGGAGGGATCCGCAAGAACAAACATCAGCAGTCTCACTCTGTATGCTTTCAAAGGCGGGTAAATTCGGTTCATTGATTATTTCGCTGCGGCTCAGCTAGTTAACTACTATAGTGAAAAATTAAGGGTTGAAACACACTGCCAGAACAGAAGTACCCAAAATACACGTCGTGGGTACGTTCCAAGACCGTTTCTCCATAAGATCGGCACGAAGCATACACCAAATTCAAGTCAAATTCGGCTCTGGCAGTGCATCAATACACCCCGATTACGGATTTTTCAACTGTGCTTTTTACAACGGTAGCCAGCAATGAAGTGTTGGGGCTCAAAACTGCTTCCACCTTTCACCAACCACCGCATGGATTTCAGATATAGAACTACATAGTGTGTATGCGCATATACAGGAGCACGGTAGGGTTCTTGGGGTTAGGCAAGTCCATGCGGCTGCGCCATAGATACCATGAAGGCATCACAGAATGTATTCTGCAAACCTAGCGTCAATGGACTTGGAAGAGCTCCAACCATGGTTCGTTCATTACTAGTGGCTGTTGAGAGAAATAGCGGGAGTCTTTGAAAGACAGTAATTTAGAATAATTGGCATGATAGAACATTCCCATACTGTCAACTGTGACAAGCAGGGACTCGAACTGTTTGCCAACCTGGGGATCGGGGATACTTTAGTATTGTTCTGCTTGCAGATACCAAACTCCAAACACCAGTTGTAGAGGACCTAGAAATCCTCACCATCAATATTTTCCTTCACATATCAGTCTTATTAGCATAATTGACCAAGCAGTCATGTCTGTCGTATATGCCCCCAAAATACTAAGCAGCCATAAGCACAGTCAGCAAAAACAGAAGAGGCACTACTACTGGTGACTAGTATAGGAGGTACTCTACAACATATCCCAGGTTTTCTGGGATCTCGTCCCGTCCTATCCCGTGCAGGGTGTTGCTGGTAATCCTCGATTTACCTTGTCACCGGCGGTGGGAATATCATTATTCACCTCAGAGACCTACAACAGCTTTGCAGTAATAAGTGTGTGAACTTACTATCCGGTAACCAAGGATGTAACCAGTGGCGACTCGACCTTAGTATCAATTTTCTCGAAGTAATATTAATGACGTGCATGTGGTTGGTAACTTAGAAGGTAGAAGGTGTCTCAGTGAAATTTGCGGGCTCATAGTTATGCTCGATGCGTCTTGTAAATTGCGGGGGATATTGACCTCTTCGGTCGATTTAAAGCGGAATCGAGACCGGCCTATCTCGAGGTACAGGTGTTTTGAGCATGACCCGGACATTATTCAAGCTTAATCCAGGTAAACATCCGGCCGAAACTAAAGGCTAAGAGGCTTGAGAGGAACGTCAACATCGAAGAGGGGTTAGGGTTGCATTCTACATGGACGTAGACGTCGAAGAACAAAGGCTAAAGGTGAGCTTTGCAGCCTGTAGGTAGAATCGGCCTCCACACCAAGCCTAAGTGTTTCGGAGTGATTCATCGGCTCACTTCTCACGAGTTGTCCTAGTGCTTCGTTCGGTACCACATAATACAGCACCCATTGAGACTCATTTGCTCACCAGCAGAATTTTGAAGATGTGAACTCTCCGTCTCGGGCTGCTGCTAGCGGAGAAGTTCCTGGTCATCATGAACGTTAAACTCGAAGACACATTGATACTGCCAAGTTGAACACCCATCAATGAACACAGTGTATCTCAACATTGTTGCTTCTAGCTTGCCAACTGAATCTCACTGCACCAACGCGCGAACTAGTATCAAGTTATCATATTACACCGCCCAACAGAGACGGCAGTATCGTAAATACCGTCCCCTTCCCCGTGATAAGATCCCATCCCACACTACCACATGCGAATCATCACCACATCTACGGTGCCCCAACCCCGTCTCATCAACATCCGCCCTAACCAACCCATCCAACGGCAGAGAAGGCCCATACACACCAACACACAACTGCAGCATTAAATGAAGGGAGGAATGCCAGCCTAGCCCGTGCAAAAGGAATGAGGGGAACTCGTTCAACACAAAAAAGAAAACAGCAAAACGATGCAAGGAACCCCCGTGAACACAAGTTGTTCACAGACGTAAAAAAAATCAACACTAAAACAGACGCAGAAACAGACGAAACGTAAGAGCAAAGACAATGAATACAAAGAAAGCCAGAGCCCATTCTCGAAAGGATAGCTCTGGGAACCCCGGAGAGCGCTGCTACAAATTAATATCAAAGTTCACACAACCGGTGAAGAAATTGACAGGAGGCCGACGAATTCGACGGAGGACCACTACCAATGGTGAAAAACAAAGAAATCAAGAACAAGGCCTGTGCAGCATCTCCACCCCCTCGAAGTGCCCTTCAGGCTAAGCCCGTCCAGGTAAAGCAAAACAGCTCTAAGAGACTACTAAGAAAGGGGCGTGTCTCCTCCCTCAACCATTGAGAGATCCAAATAAAACACAAACTGTGTTCCTCCGCTCGTTGAACCATTTCGTGACTGCGGCGTGATGTTGAAAGAAAGGCCATAGCCTCGGCGGGTGCTGTTACCCGACGGCCTCCGAAAGAATGAATGAAAACCGTAATCGTCATAGGTAGAAGCCGTCTTTTGCAGCAGGAGTTGTCGAAGAAAAGTGAACCCCATTACCAACCTTCGCTGTAGGATATTCCAGAGGGAAACAGAAATATAAAAGTGAAACAGAAACAAGACGCAAAAGAGTAAGAAAATCACAAACCGAGAACTGCACAAGCCAGGCCTTCAGCACACAAAACAAAGAAACCATGGTAGCGGCCTTCCTCTTCTTGACGACAACCTTCCTTTCCGGTAATAGAAAATGGCAATTTAAAAAAATCGCCCTTAGTGATGACTACTCGTGATATGATTTTGCCCGGGTTCATTTACAGCTTCGCAATTTTTTCCCACCACTGTTTGGCAGAGTCGACAGCGGAATCTCTCAGTCAGTACCACTGTTGGGCACTAGAACCTCCGGCCTGATCATCACGCTTGTTGACACGGTATCCACCACCGGCGACGGCTCCGAAACCAGCCGGGGCTTGAGCACCTTTAGATGCCGAACGAAGCCTATACAAATCAGTATCTGATAACAAAAACAGGAGTAGAAATGAATGAAGCTTACATCCTGTCCGAACCACTCATACCCTGAGCGTTATCAACACCCATACCACCACGCTCAACTACTTTTCTTCTGGTACCACCAACCACACCCGGCTTGGCTGCGCTTTGCTGAGGATGGCCAGGACCAGCTGTTCGAGTACGTTGTTGCTTAAGTTCCTTGTCTTCTTCTTCGCCTTGTTGGCCAGCGGCCTGAGCAATAGCCTGAGCATTCTTCTGCTGCTGGAGTCAGACCGTAACTGATTAACCTCTGTCTAATACAAAAAAAGGAATGGCGGGACTGGGCAAGGAGGAGCCTTACGTATTTGTAAACAGTCCAGTCAAAGACGTAATCATATTGAAATCCCTCACGGACGAAAAGATCCCTGAAGATCTTGCGGAGGTAGGAGTAATCAGGTTTGTCATCGAAGCGTAACGACCGAGTATAGTTCAGATAGATAGCGAATTCGTTCGGGAATCCGCGGCAGAGAACCTCCGTGGGAGTAGTCATCTTCTTCTCCATGATACGGTCGTACTTCTGCTTTTTCGTGGCAGCCTTGAGTCCTTGCCATGGAAGAGATCCACGACAGAAATAAAGCATCACGTATCCGAGCGACTCCATGTCATCACGACGGGATTGCTCTGCAAAAAAATGTTAGATTGGATACCAAAATGATACGAGGTGCGGGTCTCGCGCGGGGAGTAGGATAGCTTACCGACGCCTAAATGAGTGTTGATGGACGCGTAACGAGCGGTACCAGTGAGGTTCTTGTTCTCTCTGTACGGGATATGAAAGTGCGTTTTGGGATCACGGTACTTCTTTGCCAGACCAAAGTCAATAACATTGACCTGGTTTCCACGCTTCCCGATTCCCATCAGGAAGTTGTCGGGCTTGATGTCTCGATGAATGAATGATTTGGCATGGATGTACTCGATTCGGGAAATCTAAAGCAATAAATTAGCAAGTTGATGAATACAAAATTTCACGGAGAGCAAATGTCGGGAGCTATCATGTCTTAGAAACATACCAACTGATCTGCCAACAGCAACACGGTCTTTAAGGAGAACTTTCGGTTGCAGAAATTGAACAAATCCTCCAAGCTAGGTCCGAGGAGATCGAGAACCATCGCGTTGTAGTCACATTCAGTACCAAACCAACGCACGAATGGAATACCAACACCGCCAGCAAGCGACTTGTAGACTCTAGCCTCATACTCCAATTGGGGGTGCTTGGCTTTGACGGATTCGAGCTTGATGGCGATTTCTTCGCCAGAAATTATGTTGGTACCTATCGGTGTGGCTCTTTGTAAGCTGCTGCGGTCGATGTAAAAAGACTCAAATCCTACTCACCAAGGTAAATGTCACCAAAACTACCACTCCCGATCTTCCTTCCGATTCGGTATTTGTTGCCAACCCGCAAATCCTATCGGATGTTAGTACAGTTTCGAAGAAATTAGAAGTTGAGTTCGAGCGGAGAGCGACATAGTTCAAGTCGAGGGAGAGGAGAGATTCGTACCATAGTTGCCATGTTTGCGGTTTTGCTGTTTAAGCCTTCCTGTTGCGCAAGCTAGACGTGATAACAACAGATTAGTTTCGTTATTATTCAAGGAGACGGGCAGATGAGCTGAGCTGGCAGTAGCTGCCCCAACAATAGCGATGAGCTGTGCCTCGCTGATAGAGGAGACGAGGGCAGAGAAGGGGAGAGGGTCAGGGAGAACGAGAGAAATGGAAGAATAGTGGATAGGAGGCAAGGCTGAGGTAGAAGTGGAAGTGGAAGTAGAGAGCCTGGCGATGTTGCTTTCGCTCGATGCCTGACAAACAGGGCCACGGCGAGTGCCTCAGCCCCCCTCTTAGAGCCAAGACATTCGGTTGCTCGCCGCCCGGGCACAACTTGCTCCGCATCTACACAGCAACAACTATCGAGGAAAAGTAGAAGAATCATTATGGACGTACCAGTCGTTAACCTTGCGGAATTCGATCGCGTCGATCGATGGTGGTGTGGATGCGAGGGTGAAAGGATAGGAGCTAGTCCGTCACGTTGGACTGGAGGCCGCGGGAAACGGGTTGTTGAGCACTCACTCTTCGAAGGAAGCAGTGAAAAAGAGAAAGCGGCTGATTAGAGACCCAGGAGAGAGGAGAAAAGGTTGGGAAAGAGGAGAAAGGCCTCTCTCTATCTGTCTGACTGAAAGGGCTTGGGGGGAAGTGGAGGGGTTCTGGGTCAAGTCAGGTGGTTGAAGAGGAGCGAAGCACACAGTCGGAGGTATTGTACTCAGGTAGTGTACTCCCTACGTATACTGTGGCGGCCGGCGGAGCAAAAGACGGTCGGTACTTCTATTGGGAAAGGCACATCTACCTACGTCCCACTGCGGAAAAGGGAGGTCAAGTCAAGGAGTTCGGCTGGCGGCTGGAATATTATGGCTCTAGCTGCCATAATATCACGCTATTTTTGGCGGCTCATGCCCTATTCCGGACGCCAAGCCGTTAGCAATTACCGAATCAAGTACTGCGGGGCCGGAAGGTACGAACTCAGTGGCCGACTTTACGAATTATTTAGTATCGTCTTGTAATAACTCACCAGCCAGTGAATTCGACAAGTTCAAGAATTCGGACTCAGGACTCTCCGAATAAATATATCACATTTGTATCCGGGGTGTTAGACCTCGGTTGTGCGGGTTTCGTGTTGCTCCGCTGTTAATTCTCACCATCAGAATCATCAGCCTTCTCCATGTATACATACAAGCGCCACAGATCATTTGGATACTGTTAAAATTACCCGACTTCGTCTCGGAAATCAAGATTTGGGTTTCAATTCGGCCAGGCACAAGTGCCCCACGTCTTCCTCGTTTGCCTTTCCACGTCAACGGTAAATCTTTAACCATGATGTGCTGGTCTTCACCCTCCAGATAGCAGTTTTTGTTGGACCATGAACACCTCACCTCGCATTGAACCAACCACCAGACCGGGGCTAAAACCTATCGAAGGATGAAACCGCAAGCTGCGGCAATCGACTCAACACTTGTACCTTGAGTTCTCTATTATTTACATGTTAGGCCTTGTCTTCGTAAGTCATCGTTTTCTCGTACACTCTTTCTTTAGTGCTCGGGTAGAAACGAAACCCACATTTCTCTATCTCAACGACGACACCCGCATATATTACGCTTGCACTGCCTCGACACGATACCCATTACCGTCACATGGCCCGCCAATTAACAGGCTGACGGTGATAGTCAAAAGACAGCGGAGACCAGATAAGACTAAGGTTGTACTTGCTGCATCAATCGAATTCAAACTCCCCTAAACCCAAGGAAAGGCAGTCGTTTGGATCCCTGTTTCAAGAATTGAAATCGATTCCCTATACAAAAATTATCTCAACAAAGACATAATTTTCTAGTACTCTAACCTGGATATTTACAGCTCTGGAGAACGCCAATGAAAATCTTCACACAGGTACTTTGTTGATTTGGCTGACTCACCTGTATGAGGTCTTTTTTGATGCGCTCAAACTTTTTGGCCCCTTGTTTCAGGCAAGCGCGACAAAGCATCACATCACAGATCTCACAGTGATTGGAGGAGATTCATGGAATTCGACCTTTGTGTTCAACAGCCATCCATCGACGTCTTTGCGTTTCATCTAGGGTTATGGGATATTCGCATGTCATTATTGCGATTGGCTCCTATTGTGTTGACAAGGCAACCATGGCGAGATTTGCAACATGCCTGCGGCGGAAAAGATTTCTCATTGTGTAACAGCTAGAACTGCATCCCACTCCACCCATCGTGAGATAGTGGTGCGCAGTGCAAGGCTGCAGTTCCTAGAATCCAAAGCTGAGGCTTTTTTGTCACAAATGAGGCACCTTCTTTACTTCTCAAATATAGTAACAGTGGATGCAGTGCGATCGACATCCGGCAGAACACGCATCAGAAACAGGGCTGGGTATATACTTGGAATGGAGCAGCCCATGGAACTATCCGCTCTGCCGATCTAGTACATATAAAATTATAATTCCGGCGGACTTAACCTACCGACTCGGGTGCTAAAGTCTAGAAAACCGAGTTCATCTGCACACAAAAAAACCTACCAACTCCAAAACCCCAAAGAAAGAGAAAACCTATGTGGTGTAGATTTTTTGAACTTGTTGAGTTCTATGTTTCTGTCTTGCAAGCTCGCCCGCATCGCTACCGATGGAAAATCTTCAAATACAGGGCCGGTCATCGCCGAGTGGTGGATTTAAGGCCCGCTGAGTTACACAAGTCGATCGACACTAGTTAGTGTTGGAGCGGGGAATCATGAAGCGCGCGGCTGGCGCATATCTTTATCACGCCTGCACAGAGTCACAAGAGTGATTGTGTCAGGTATCGTATTCTTTTTCATTCCCTACCAGCTGTGTGCAACTCCGGACAAATGCCTAGCAGCTAATTGGTACAGAAGACTGATGTGCGCAACATACGAAGCACTTTACATATGAGCCAGCCGCACATCAGCTAGCCGTGCTCACCTTACAGCATCCAGCTCCAAACCGTGCGGAGTGTGCAGTTGCAGAAGATCTTCAGGGGTCTGGAGGTGGTGCGCACTAGCAACACGATGCCACTGAGCACACCCCGTTCGCGCACCGTGGTAACTTGAGAGAGGGATGGATACGGACATTGGAAACTAGGAGCCAGGGTGACTCCTACTAGTGGATCCTCACTTTACCCGCTCCTACAACAGTTTCGGAGTCCAAGCCAATACACACTGATCACAGAATATCACTCACTTGATATAGTTTTCTTGGGTCCTTTTCTAGTATTTGGAACTGTGGGTGTCTCATACTGTCCACATTCTAGATGTGTACCCGCCTCAGGGTCCGAAATCTACACAAAATAGAACGGCAAGATTGATGACAAACACAGTGCTGTACTCCCGGCCGAGAAAGCTTATTAGATGGCGGCTAACCGGGCGAGGCCAGGGTGCATGTGGTAAACGAAAACTTGCCATCACCCCTCACTCGTTCTGAATTGTGATCGGACTTACAAGGCTGAGGCAGCCGCACTAAAATCTGGTAAGTTGATAAGTTGGGGGGTAGGTAGAAAGGGCGGAGGCGGTAGAGAAAAACAGGATATGGTGGAGAGTCGACCATATAATCTAGTAGCCGATAGAAGTGGATTTGCACGAAACCTATCCCCGTAATAAACACAAGCCCAGACGGCTAAATGATTATCTAGTCTGTCAGACAGCTTGGGTGTGTATTACCTGTTTCCGAATAGGTAGCATACATCAACATATCTATCATAACATGGTATTCTATGAGTACGAGTGATATAATTCATCTAACCCTCCCTACTTAAAAGCCAGAACGCTACAAAAACAGATCCAGCACCAACCCAATACCACGCTCCGGCCACACTTCCGAGTAATACCATTTGACCCAACAATGCGAGTGGTATGGTAAGACTCAGCCCCACTGTCACCACCAACGGTGTCGTAAGCAACATCGCATAAGCCCAGCAGAAATCTGAGGTCAGTGTGATTGAAGCATTGATCATGATGATAGCCCATACCCTACCTTCGGGTGGTATCTCAAAGGGCTCAATTCCCATGTAATGCAACACCAGGAATCCGGGCCATAGGAAGATGACATTGAACAACCCCACGAACCCGAAGAAGAGCTGCATATTTACTCTGCTCTCATCGCCAACGCGGACTTTTAGTAGAGTGATGTAAGTGGCATATGAGAGTGCCGAAAGGAGCGCCATTGCATCGCCAAGCAGAATCTGGAAGGGCGTACGGGTGGATGGACCGGAGAAAGAAGAGGAGGGTGGGACTAGGTCGATGGTAGAAATAAGGTAGATACCAACAACGGAAGCGATGACGGAGAGAAGCTTGGTTAACGTGAAGGTTTCAACCCCGAAGAGGGTACCAAGGATGAGGGTGAACATTGCTGCAGTGCTCGAGAGGATTGTCGCAGAGCTGACGGAAGTGAATTTCAGACAGTAGGAGTTGAAGTAGTTTGCCTATGAATGTAAGATACATAAATTTGAAGTGGATAGATTGGTAGACATACGAAAAACCAGATGAGGCAGAACTCGGCGCTGAGACGCATTGTTTCATGTGTGCTAAGTCTATCCGAGCTTATTTGCATCTCCCCTCCCCTCTCTTCTACATTTTCCCCATCTTCTGGCGTTGCGGGAAACATACTCCCCTCTGCTAAGATGTTAGCCTGTTCTCCAGCCTGGCGTTGGTTACGGTCCGACAGATATTTCCGCGCCACAGAAGGCAGTAGATACAAACAAAACATCGAGGTATTGAGGTAGGTAATAAAGTACGGTTTGGAATAGCTGTCATCTGAGAAGATCGCCTACGCACCAGTTTAATGCGGTAAGTATCTCATCACTGCTTTTTCAAGATTGGAGAACCAGACATGCGTCAGAAAGTTGCTCGAAACCCACGCAAACACCACAACACCTAATAACGCCATCCCAAAATTCCTCCTTGCCATAGCACTAGTCGGTACTGCCCTCCTCATCAGCCGCTGCTATCGCCTTATAATGCCTGTACAACATACACAAAGTCCATCCCTTCCGACCACTCCTAGGAGCTCGTTGCTCCCCGAGAAGAGGGGCATCAGTGTCACTATTCCTGCGACGATGGGTTGGATTGGTTCCGCTGCCCCCCAGCTCTGAAGCTGGCAGAATTTCCATGGCTATATCCGGAGGCGAAGACGTGGCTACCGGTGAGGAAGTGGAGGAGGAGGTGGTGGTGATGGATACAAGCTAGAGGTATAGCTATAGAGCATGTAATAACGAGCTGTTATATCAGAATCGCTAAGATCCACAGGGTAACTTCAGATGGCGCCAAAGGACGGGGCCAAGCCAGGCTTTGCGGGGAAACTTCTGCCCTTCCAGAAAAGCTTTCATGGCGCCCCCTCTAAGTGACTCCGATCATCTCACTGCGACTCAATTCTACTTGCAAAAGCTTCCTAGTGTTCAATCTTCCCCATACATATCGAAATGGTAGCTCAAAAGAAATGTGGTAAGCTCCAACCCCTCTCGTTAGCGACAAGCAATTCAGGAATCAAAGCTCACAAATATAGGTGTCCTTGGTTGCACTGGTTCTGTCGGCCAGCGCTTCATCCTTCTCCTCTCACAACACCCCTACTTCAAACTCCAGGCCGTCGGGGCCTCCCCCCGCAGCGCGGGAAAGAAATATAAGGATGCTACACGCTGGAAACAATCTCAGCTCCTGCCCCCTACCGTCCAGGACATGGTCGTTAAGGAATGCAAAGCATCTGAATTCGCGGGTTGCGACGTTGTTTTCTCTGGACTCGACGCCGACGTTGCGGGAGAGATTGAAGCAGAATTCATTCAGCATGATTTAGTCATCTTTTCGAACGCAAAGAACTATCGACGAGACCCAGTGACGCCGCTTATGGTCCCTCTTGTCAACACCAACCATTTCGATATCATCTCGCACCAGCGTAAGGTCAAGGGCCTCAACAAGGGGTTCTTAGTCACCAATGCCAACTGCTCCACTACCGGCCTTGTGGTTCCTTTGAAAGCGCTCCAGGACGCATTTGGACCATTGGAGGCAGTGATGGTTACGACGTTACAAGCAATCTCAGGAGGGGGATACCCTGGCGTTCCGAGTATGGACATCCTCGACAACGTCGTCCCCTACATCAGTGGTGAAGAGGAAAAGATTGAATGGGAAACGGGCAAGATTTTGGGTGCCATCAACGAGGATGCTACAGCCTTTACCAACGTCGAACAAACCAAAGTATCGGCACAGTGCAACCGTGTTGCAGTCATGGATGGCCACACCGAATGCGTTTCTGTCAAGTTCTCCAATGGTGTCAAGCCTTCTGTGGAGCAGGTCAAGAAGGTGATGCGCGAGTTTGTGAGCGAGAGTCAGACCCTGGGTTGCCCCAGTGCACCCAAGATGGCTATAAATGTTATGGAGGATGATGACCGGCCCCAGCCAAGGCTAGATAGAGAGACGGATAACGGTTATGCGGTTAGCGTCGGGAGGGTTAGGGAGGACCCAGTCATGGATATTAAGTTTGTAGCATTGAGCCATAACACTGTCATTGGCGCGGCTGGAAGCAGTATTCTCAATGCAGAGGTGGCGGTCGTGAAAGGCCTGTTATAAATGGCTGCTTATAGGGTTCTGGTTGAAGTGGATTGGATATATTGACAACGTAAACATTTTGGGGAATATCATAAATGTACAGTCGTGGTAAGAAGTTAGTTTGCGTTCGAGAGTTCTTTTGTGTACTTTAGCAGGGGTCCTCCGTTTCAGGTGAGGCTCATGTGAGGCCGGTAGACGTCTATTAGCCTCACATGAGGGTGACTGAAATATCATGTTGAAGTGAGGATATTTGTTGGCTCATGGTAACCTCTCAAACTTATGACTATCCTGCCACTGTCACACACAAATCATTCAGGCAGATTTGACACCATTGCAGCAGACTGCAATGGTGACAGTTGAAACACATTATCCTCAGTTGAAATTCTCATGCCACAGTAACTAGTCAGGTAGGAGGTTTTAAGTATTCTCACAATCAGCATTTGGAGATTCTTGTGCAATGCTGCAAAAACTAAAAACTCTTTACCTTCACAGCCAAATAAAACATTACATAGCAGTTATTCTGTGATGGGATTGTCATTTCTGGGAGTTACTTTTAGCTCTACAATTATTTCCTGCTGCACCCGTGATTTTGAATGTGCAGATGTGCGTGGGGTGGTGGCAGTGGCAGTGGCAGCAGAATGCTGGCGATATGGTGGTGATAGTGCATGTGGTGATGGTGATGGTGATGGTGATGGTGATGGTGCTTGTCATGGACCTACAGGTATGGTAAAGGTGTGTGCTGCTGTGTACTTAATCTACTCATTCCTGGCCTAGTGCTTAAAGCACGGCTGTGAGTGCAGCCGCAGCTACCAAAATCCTGTCAGAATTCTAACATGAGCCTGGCAGGCATGACAGACCTCCAGGAGTGCCATGGTTGCAGCTGACTGCAGCCACTGCAAATCTATCTGGTATCAACTGTGCCAGTACTGTCATGAGTATGCAAAGTCAAATCAAGGTGATTGCAAGATCAACCTCATATGCGCCTCATATGAGCCTCAGCTGAAACGGAGGACCCCCGCTAAAGTATTGTTCACATTTGGCGCGCAAACTCACTTTATTGCCACGGCTATACTTGTTTTGAGCGTATAATTTTGTTCTTTGGAAGTGTGTTGCGGCTTCACTAGCCCTGGCGGGTACTGATCCGGGTGGAAAGGAGAGTATGGTCAACGTCAAAAGAGCCTACTGACATATATTGCGGATTTACTATGCAATTTCACTAACGAAAGAGCTAGCTTTGCAATCTCATAATTCATACATTGAACCTGATGGTACAAATACACCCCAATTCTAGTGGGTTGGGCGGCAGCTGTAGCCGGCTGTAGCTGCCTCGTCAGAGAGGCAGTTGGATCATTGCCAATCACTCACTTGCAGAACCACAACCACCAACATATCTCCACCAGTTGTGAACGGATTTAGGTGTCCTCTACATGAGGGTATCTTCAGCATATTTTCCTCAAAGCTGGACATGCTCTAGAATGTTCTGACAGGAGGATGGTGCAGAGGAGGGTCGGACTCTCCTCTCGGTGCCCGTCGAATATATCAACACCAGCTACCAGCTACAGTAAAACTATCAAATCTTAAGTGATAAACATAAACAAGGGCCCAAGTTCATGGCTAGAAGTAGCTCTCTCTAGCCATGTGTTTGGTCTCAAATCTGAACAGGATTTCTACAATTTTTAACACCCTGTTAGTGGCTTGCTTACATTACTCGAGCGTAGCAGAAGCATCGGGGTTCGATGCACACTTATCTATAGATCTTGAAGAATAAGATACGCTGGCAAAGGCATGGGGAATGGGATCTCCCCTCAGGTTCATCGGACAGGAATGCATCCAACCAAATAAAACTAGCATATCTGTTATCTCAGATGGTGTTGCGTGGTCAGGGGAGGAAACCAGAGTCAAGAGGAAATAGAGAGGAAGCAGAGGGGAGAGACCGGAGGATAGCCCCACTTACTCGCATAGATCAGAGATAAGTAAGGGGTAAGAGTATAATAACCCTATCCCTCTCACACCCCATTTGCCTTGTTCTGAAGGATTCGGATGATCCGGTTTGTATGCAAATTTCAACTATCCCTATTTGCTTTAAAAGTCCAAAGCTGCACAGAAATCCCGGAAACTCCGAGCCCAGAAATACAGAAGCAGTGTAATTCACAAGCCTTCCTATGCATCCTGCATGCAACCACAGAAAGACGAATCCATCCAGATAATATGCCGAGGAATCGATATTAATCACATGCACGATGACGATGAATCGTCGATGTGGCCACACCAATTGCACTATTAGATCCCTCGATCCCTCGACCTTTAATCGAATTGCATGTGCGCTTTGAGGTTTTCCGGTCAAGGGATATCCATCCAGTAGCCAGTAGATATTCGTGGTACACTCCTCTGCAACTCCAGGTTAACCAAGGATAAAAAAACTGCTCCTGCCAGGAGCAGAGGAACTATCGACGAGGGAGGAGAAATCACACTGGTTGGTAATACGTATTTGCTTAAGCAGCTAGGCATAGATTGGGCGGACTTGTAAAACTAACATTGATTTTTCTAAAGGGTATAGAGCACTGATCCTGAAGGGACTAGTTATATGTTCAGCGTTCAGGGAAAATGAAACTCCAGAAAGAGTTATGATAAACCTTCTGAATCTCGGAACCCTGTGTACCACACTCCGAGACTAACCTTCTGAAATTGAGGCTACAACAGGGCCAATTCAAAGAAGATATTCCGTCAGTTTAATTGCGAATCCAAACGTGGTCTGGAGTGTGGACAGATAGTATGGGCGACTGTCATCTGATAAGTTAAATTATGTGCCTCGAGGCGTCTCCGCAATGTTTATGTGTGATAGACATTTCTACCACTTTACATGCAGTGAGGTATCTTATCTGCAACTTAACTCGATAAAGGAAACAGCGTGCCAAGGACCATAGTAAACGGCCGGAACAGCTACCCGTCGATCTAATCTAATGCAACATTGGTTGTTAGTATTGTCTGAAAGAATTTCTTAATAGCACTATCAACACCGCAGTTTTCAGCCCCACCCCACAAGTTTAACCTTCGCCTCAATTCCCCTCCTGCTCCTCCTCTTCCTCATTTTTCACGCGTAGGCTCCGACATCCCGCAACACGAAATCTCAACAAGCACCTTTTCAGCATGAACCAGACCTCCTCGCCCGCTGCGCAGCCTGTGCGTCGCCCTACTACGACCCGCGCTAACAGCAGTGCATACTTCCAAGGCCAACTCAAAAACATACAGGGTTCGGCTGCTACGCCACCAGAAGACGAGGTCGTCGTGACTGAAGACGGGAAAACATTTCGGATCACGCACTCTGAGCATAAATACCGGATTCCGCACGAGAGCTCTGTTGCTGTTCCCTCTGCGGCAGGCCTAGTAGCCACTCTATTCTACACAGGTGGAGCGCGTCGGAATGTTTCTGGCGAAAGCGATGACGACAAAGAAGTAGTGGAAGCCAAGAGAGAGGAATATGTCTCTGATTTGGCCATCTTTGAGTTCATTCAGACCATTGACGCGTTGATGGTGCCGTATCAAAAATCACGGGCTTACCATCGCGTTCTCGACGGTGACTCAGAGTTACCCAAGGCTGTTGAGATTGCGTTTGCGATGCCGAAGATGCTTGTCCTCACTGATCTACGACGCCACGAAGATATTTGGGGATTTGAAAGGAAATGGGGGGTTGAGGTGGTACTGCAAAAGAATGACGTGTTTCGACGATATAAGAGACTAGCAGTCTTCGACATGGACTCGACATTGATTGAGCAGGAGGTTATCGATGAGATAGCAAGGTTTATCGGTGTGGAGGACGAGGTCTCTGCTATCACAGCTAGGGCTATGAACGGCGAGATTGACTTCACCGAGAGTTTAAGGCAAAGAGTGGCGCTATTGAAGGGTGCGCCAGCGAACGTATTTGATGAGCTAAAGTCGTTGATAACGTTTACGCCGGGAGCGAGGGAATTGTGCAAGGCACTCAAGATGCTAGGATATAAGCTTGCTGTGCTTAGTGGAGGCTTCGTGCCGTTGGCGAACTATATCAAGTCTGAGCTTGGCCTGGATTATGCGTACGCTAACCAAGTATGTGTTTAATTCCCATCTATCACGGAGTATCACGAGGACGCAGGCAAGAAGAATGGGAGAGATGTTCGAGCTGTTCCTGGTGAATAATGTTGACAATAGGCGTGATGAAAATAGCTGGTTGTGAATGGGAGCGGGACAGAGCTCACTGGCGAACTCACTGGCGACATCGTCCACGCTGAACGTAAAGCTCTTTTGCTGCAGCAGATAGCTGAAGAGAATGGCATTCCACTTACTCAGGTATTATCCCCTATTATACCCTCAAATTCATCTAATCCGTTTTCTGACAATTGTCACCTGTTGCTAGGTGGTTGCTATCGGAGACGGAGCCAATGATCTCAACATGTTGCACAAAGCCGGGTTGGGAATCGCTTTCAACGCCAAACCAACGGTCCAAGCTGAGGCACCGTGCCGCGTCAACTCTAGGACGTTGCAGGATGTGTTGTATGTCTTGGGGCTTTCGAAAGATGAGCAATTACAGTTGTGCCGAGAGGACGGTTCCGCGTAACAGGGCCTGACACCGGTAATAGGGCGGGGAGGAGGTGGGGGTCTGGTCGTTTGACAAGAGAAAGCCACATCTCCTGCGGAATTGGTAGAGACCAACGAGAGGGGTAAGACAGAAGAAATGGCCTAAACACTGACTGGTAAATGACATCTTACCTGTATGCCATTATCAACTTTGCTATCCGCACTTGCCCTGGAGCGCGGTACACTTATGTGATGATTGATCAAGAGAGAGTTCCCAAAACCGGGACTAGTGTAGTTCACTAGCAAAATAACCGTCTGACAGACATAATGCATATAACCGATGGTGAGGGTCCCAAATGATCTGGGTGGGCACTGCAGGCCCCCAAATCCTCTGGCTCTAAAGTTATAGCAACATCACTAAACGACCGTATGAATTTGAGAACGCAATAAATTTTTCGCTTATACCCCATTACGATGTCTAAGAAATTCGAAGGTTGTAGCTCAGAGCTTTGAGTTTCTATGTAGAGCTATGGGTCGCACGTATAGTACAACTATGGAAACAGAGTTTTAGGAGTTATCAGTTCTCCGGCATTCGGAGGAATTCAGCTGCATACATAATGCGTCTGCTCAATACTTAGGTGGCTCAATAGGTGGCGTTTAGTTAAATAACTCACGACTCGTATTACACTTTTTGAGAAATCGCTTTACACATGCGAGGCGTATGCTGGGCACGCAATGGCTACTAAGCAGAGTCCCGACCCCACGGTTCGGTGTGCATGAGAGGCCTTCCGTCGGCCCCTTCGCTCGAGTTAACTTACCGAACAGGTCTAGGACAGTGTGTACAGGTAAGACTGTTTACTAGGCAGGTTTCTGAATCCCTCTTTTGGGAGGATCACCGAACCACTAGTAGCGTGCAGTAGTCTGCGAGGCGGTGTTGGTTGGTACCCAAGATAGAATTCTTCAGGACATGGCTGGAGGTGAAGAATCACTCCTGTGCTGGTATTCTCCTGAAGAATTTTGCTGTGAGATGGAAGTCAGTATGCCTTAGCTTTTGCCTGTCCAACAGGATTCACCGATCCTTCACACCACATCCGGATATCACCACCACAGAAACAATCCTAAAAAGGGAAAGATTGAGAGTCTTGAAAGAGGTAGGAGCAAGTGAAGTAGGTAGAGGAACCTAGATAGACGTTGAAGATATCGCCGTCTGGAAGACTTAGGTGGAGGTGTTCGTCAAGCTTCAACTACCGATGGTCTGGGACGGGAACGCCTCGCTTCCACTTTCTCGGGATATTGCAAGGATCATGTAAAGATGGAGATGAACCCCAGTGTCGGATGTGGGGTGGTGTGTCTCAGTTTATCCAACAAAGTCAAACCACCATGGCGTCGGGGTGTAGATATCTGCCTAAAGAATTCCAAACGTCCGCCCCGCCTAGGTACCCCCTTCCTCTATATATCGGCACCATTTATCCGCAACTCCGAATCCTGTCCTTCCTCCCGTCCTTCACTTTACATTATTATCTCAATCATGGTATCTGAAAACTCTTATCCTGCAACTGGCCTATACTCCTCCGACTGCTGTTCATCAGCGTCCCTAGTCCACTGTTCTATTGAGACCTCCCTCTTCGGTGGTTTCGAAGTTAGCATCCAGCTCGGTATGCTGTTCCAAAACAACAACCCGCACGATATGGAAGATACAGCTTTCCACTGCAAACTCGATTCTGAGGACTCCGCAATGACCTCATTCTCTTGCTGTGTTGAGCGGAGCTTCATCTCCGACCCAGAAGCCAGATTCGAACGACGCATGGTAAAAAGGGCGGCCAAAAAAGGGGCGTCTTTTCAATGCGCGGTCGGTAATATCCCAAGTGGAGGTGATGTCATTTTGTTTATAAGGTGAGATTCAAGAGAGTCCTGCAAGGGTTCAAATTGCTGACTGGATTGCAGTTGGGTCACGACCGTTACTCCTGCTGCAGGTAATGAAGCTCAGCTATTGGTCCCGCTGCCGGCAGAGGAAAGGGAAAGTTCATACTGTTTGCCAAATGCGAACGCGACAAGTGCTGAGTTCAAAAAGGTAAGAAATAATAATACAGTGTATTATGCCGTTGACGCTAACCCTTATGCAGTGTGCCCTCCTTCTCACATTCGAACTCGATGATCCCGCCTCAGACCGAGGACTTGACGACGACAACTACTCGTCGTCAGAAAGCGAGGAATATGGTCCTGGGACACCAGCTTTCGAACTCGTGAATCCTTTCGACGAAGACGATCGGTATAATGTCTCCTTCCAGAAAACCTCGTGGAAGTCTCTAGTCCTCGGACCGATCTCCGACGACATGAACCAAGCCATTCCATGGTCCGGTCAGGAGGAAGAAGAGTATCACTACCAATACCTGGCTCCTCCACCTGCCTGCCGGCTACATCCATTTTTGGAATCGTCTTCGGCATTCGATGACCGGTTTGATGCTGTATGTTTCTCCGGTGGCTGAAACCCCTCATGTCTGTACTCAAACTGACTTGCGAAGAACACAGCTAAACCCGGTCCGACAAGTGTACCAATGGCACGCATTATCGATATCCCAAGACATGTCGTGTCGTTAGACCATATTAGTCCAGAGCTTGAATGATAGATTTTGTTTTGTTTGCAGCGGCTCAATGTTTTTACTTTCTCGGTTTTCGTTCGGTGTGCTTTGTGGAGTTCCAGTGTATGCCATCTGGCGGCCTTTCTTCCTTCTACATATTTTGTCAGCTTCTAGCTTAGGGAGTTGTGGTCGGATTGTGTCTTTTTCTTCGGCATCCTTACAGAGACGATTTAGGAGTTGTGTTCTTGGCACCCACTTTCGGACCTTTTTTCTTTCTTTTCTTCTTCTCTGTATGTAGCACTGAGATGTCAACACGTTTTATAACTGGCTCCAGGATAGATACAATTGAAGTGATCTCAGTAGAGTCAAAAGCCGCCACTCAGCCGTACCTTGGGCTAGAGGGCTAGGGTTTCGAGCGACCCAAGACTTTCGGCTGCAAACGCACATAGTCACCCCCACAGTACCCCACTTTGAACTCCGCACAAGCGCGTGTTCTGCACCCCAGATTGGCCAACAGCAGCAGCCACACGCAATCCAGAGCCTGTTGAAACATTCCCTTGGTATACTAACCCACACTGCTCTGTAGAGCGCACACATATCGACAATTGCGGCACGCACCGTAGGAAACCTCTATCGCAATGGCTTGCGGTCACGTGAAATGAGGTGATTCTACGCCGTTTAGCCAATTTATTTCGTTACCGTCAAGTTTATCGGCACTAATATAAACCTGAAAGAACGGGGCGAAAGGGCATTCGTTCAATTGCCTCTGCAAAGAAAAAGATACGGTTGGTTGGTTTCGCTCGCTTCTTCTCATCTATACTTCTCATCTCATCACGATATGTCGTTCGCAAGGTGTGTGTTTTTGTCCAATTGACTGAAGAAGGGTAACAGTAACAAACAAATGCTGAATGAATGATTTTATGGTAGCTTCCTCTCCTCGCCCACGGTCCGCGTTCGGATCCCCCCCTCCCTACACTCTGACGAGGATGAGAAATTCTACACCGTTCACCGATCCCTCCTTAAAAACAACACAAACCTACTCTCATTCAACAGTATCAAACCACGGGAAACTCTGTGTACACTCCCCGCCTCGACCTCTCCCGCAGCCTTCGAGGCGGTTCTGGAACACCTCTACACCGGCCACTATATGCTTGCAGAAGAATACGAGTTTGCGGATGCACAAGCCGCGACCATTCCATCGCCGGTCCTGCAGGCGGCAATGAAAGGCGCAATTGGTGTCTGGGGGAAACCAGCGGCCGTCCATGACGACGCTTCGAAGCGTAATATCTCCAGCTACCAGAGCGACCTGTTCCCGGACCTAAAGAACGGTTACGCCACCCCACCAAACGAGAAGGCTGATATCCAGACCTTGCCTTCTCCTCCCCCTTCACCCCAGTTTGCGGAACATGGGCCCGTGCTCATGACCCCAAAGACACAATTGGTTGTGAAGCGCTCGACCCCCCACAGTCGTCTTGCGGCACATTTGGAGGTGTATGCCCTCGCCCGAGGGTACGCGGTAAAGAAACTCGCCGAGGTCGCATTGGAAAATATTAAGAAGGAGGTGGTTGCGAGCCCGGAGATTCTGCATGAGCTTGTACGCGTGGTTTATGGCACCAAACAAAAGAATGAAGACTTGAAGGCGTTCGTGGTTGACATCATTAAGGACCACTGGGAGCAACTGAGAAATGAGAAGGTATTCGCGCTGTTGTTAAAGGAAGGTGGGGAATTCGTCTTGGATGTGTTTTCCAACGTTAAGGGTTTTTAGGGTGGGGAGGTGTTGATTGGGCTGAGCTACTGGCGGAATCTTATGTACAATTTAATTTTATGCGGAATCAAGATACCAAAAAGTATAAAAATGAGATACCACGAATTGCAAGTATACGTTTTGTCTCGACTCAGACATGCTGCTTATATCACTTCGCTGCTTAGACCCAGGGCGAATGTGGATGCCCTAAGTCTGGCTCTCTGCACCCCACGGCTCCTGCATCTCGCGAATAGTGGGGTATGCATATATCTGGCATTCGTAATTACATGCACGTTCTGGCAGATAAATCAATAGCCCCATACTAAGAAGATAAGACCAACCATTTAGGGGATGGCGACGATAAATACCAGAGTAATGTACTATAAAATGTGCCGGCGTTTCTGGGAATCTAGTAATGTGCAGTCGATATTGTACAATATTGTACAATTGCCAGACTCACACCTTGCATAGAACTCTGTTCACCCACAACTCCTCAAGCAGACATGTGCCTTGCCTCACCTAGTCCCAAAGACATCACCAGGCCCCCACACACACACACAATCCAAACAACAACAATTGCAGCTACTACCAAAACTAGGGTTAGGGGTATAGCCTTGCTTAAAATGGATCAGAAGGGTAATCTCGGAACCCTGGCGGGCACTCCGAGACTATCAGAAGGGGAGCATGAAGGCTACCACTGTGGGATTGATGGGACACCCTGTCGGCCACAAAGAGCCACATATTTGGCAAACCCCTGCGAAACTGGTTGCGAATTCTGCGGGGTCACCTAAAGGAATGATCCCCCACCTCCCCAATAAAGCCAAGTACTCTAGGCGGACCGTCGTGGTGAAAGTGATGAATGGTGAATAGTGGAGTAGGAGCTCCGTCGCATCTTTTTTAAGGTCGTTCCAGAGTATTTTGGCATTAGTAGGGTCGTATTAATACGCTACGCAAGGGTGATTTCCGGTGGATCAAAGGCTCCAGACACTGTTCTGCGGATTCGGGCCTATCGAACTTCTAGTTATGCGTGAGATCGGCAAATCGTGGGACGGGTTCGGATACGACGACGTAATTTTGAGGGCAATGCCCGTAGCCCATGCACAGCATCCAATACAATAAGTATCGAGAAAAAATCAAATAGTTGAACCACCCGAATCCCGCTCAAATGCAATGCGTAGTCATAACTCACTATCACCACCCTTTCACATATCCAATGCTCCTGTGAGGCCTCTATTGCCGTAGTGACACGTCCCAATTCCCCACCTTCCCTTAGCTTTATGAAGCTGACCACTTCCTTATATTTCTAGTACACGGAGCACCTTACATTCCCATACTGGAACTATCCATCCTATACTCCATCGTGACCTTTCTTAGAGCTTGGACAACTTCCTCAGCCTGCTCCTCGTTCATCGCTTCAAAATCATACCGCTTCGTCTCTTTCTGCTGCCTCATCACCACAATTTTAAAATTGCTCGGTGCTCTCCTATACGTCTTACATCCAATAATCGCTGAAATATGTATACTCCGCGTCTTTGCCTGGCTCTCAAATGCATTCAAGAGCGTTTTCTGGTCTGAGGGCATTATATGAACATATTCACCGTCGATAGCAAGGATCCGTTCGTGTCTTGACATGAAGCTCATTGACGCCTTCCTCCAGACGGTGAATTTGAGGTAATCGCGTGAGGAAAGCATATCCGGTGCCCATAGCGCGGGTTGAAGAATCTTCGGTTTCTTGGGGGTCCGCGCGGCAGAAGAGGATCCAATGATTAGGGGCGCATTTGGAGAGTCGACAGTAGAAGGAGAACCAGGACGATCTCCGAGTCCTTCAGAAGCACCAATGAAACGGCGACGAACAAGGTCCAGTTCTGCGCGCTCACCTAGAGACGCCACCGTACGGTCAAGCGGAGCAACAACGTTGGCCACACCAGTTACGCGAAGTACATATTTACTCTTATCAAGATGCTTCTTTTTGCATACTTGCTCGAGTACCTCGGCTATATAGGTGTCAGTAGTGACGCAGATAGATATGCTTTGCGCAAATTCGTCGATGGTGGAGGTATGGATGCGGAGGATCTTGGACGGACCGGTGCGGGGCGTCGAAGTTGAACTTGCTGTTGCAGCTGGGGCATCAGCAGCGGCCTGGCGAGCAGATGGACCCAGCGTAGGAGCAGGAGTTAGAGTTGGTTCTGAAGGGACGAGGGTAATGGCCGCAGACGGTGCCATAGACGGTGTAATCGAGGTCGCCTTAGAAGTCGGTTGGACCGGTGTCTTAGTAGGTGTGGTTTTGCAGTTTTCGAGATCTAAATTAGATTAGTCGCCGGAACGAAAAACTTCCGAGAAACATCATACATTGCTCTTCCGTAGCTTCACAAAGGGCGAATTCGCCCTCTAATTTGGTTTCCCTATTTGCAGCAGCTAAGCGTCCACCACGGGGAACTTTTTTGGCCATATATGCTTTGATTGGCTGAGTTCTCTCAAGTGGTGGGAAATCATCATCGGGCTCTCCCTCGTCCACCATGCGAAATACCCATCGATTGATATCTAGCTGCTCGTCCTTCAAGACTGGTGTTTTCTTCTCCTCCACATACTCATACAAGACAAATCCAATAGCATCAGCCACGGTTGTTTCCTTACTCCTTGTTCCCCCACCCCCCTGTTTTGCGAACGGGCTAAGGATGACTTCGAATGGTTCGCCCCCCACAAATGGAATGTAAATCTTCAGATATATAGGCGAAAGCTCACCCTTGCCAGAAAAGAACCTATAGGTGTCTAAAGGACTCTCGGCTTCAGCCGACTTGGCCTTTAGAAGCTTACTCAGCATCGATATGGGTTGAATCATAGATATGGGTCGTATAGGCGGAGGTAATGCGTGCAAGATTGCAGGTGAAGTACGCTGCACAGCTCTAGGCGGTGGTGATAAAGAGTTCCCAATAACATCTGGGTTTGAATCGGCGGTAGGCATGAAGTCAGAGGACATGGTGCTGCTAGCGTCAGATTCATCCACAGAATCGAAGCCATGATCTCGCGGCAGTGACGAATTGGGAGAGGATCGTAGTTTGCTGACAATTGCTGAGTGAATATCTTGCTTTTTCAGAACTCCGGAGGACAACAGTTCCTCGTCGGCACCAGGTACAGAATCGTAATCTGCCGCAGATGTGATAACTGATTTGAAGTCAACATCTCCATGCGAGCCACCACGTAATCGACGGGTCCGGTTTTTTGTTAGAGATGGCGAAGTAACTAAAACCTGAGGGCCATTGTTTCGTATCGGCGATGAACCAGCACGCGGTCGATGTGGAAGCTCTTTCTTGCTAAAGTCAAACTGTATCTTCTGTCCTGATTTATCTGCACTACAAGCACATCTGGTCAGCACAATCGGCAAAAGCTATTCTCCTTGAACCTACGTCTCAAAATTCTGCTCATCGTCAGAATCGTCACTCATGTCAGAGCTATCGTCTTCTTCCCGGTGCATCTCCATTCTCCTCGTAATTCCCGCCTTTGGGGTTTTTGTATTGGTAGTGTCGAGGCTATCATTCGAGAACCGAGACCCCAACAATGTACTTGCTTCATCGCCTCCAGCTCCAAGTCCTACCGTAGCCTCCTCATTGAACGCTCTTCCCGCCGCGCTTGCAAAATACTCGCCCGCGGGACCGCATGGAATTGGAGGGGAATAGTTCCGTTTGATATCTTGGGCGACACCCCAGCCTGCGTTCTTGAAGGCAGGGACGTTGAGAGCAGTGGGATTGACAGTGATGAGGCGTTCACTGACTCCATCTTTCATGCACTGGAGGTATCGGCTGCGAATCCGATAAATAACGAAGCTAATATGGGTCAGCGGGAGCTCATAAGATGCAGTGATGAAGCCTAGATACTCTTGATTCTGAAGGAGTGACATTATTTCACCCCAAGCAGATTGCTGAAAGCATTTAACTTAACCGGTAAGTGCTGAAGTGATAGATACTGATATTGGGGCAGATCCACTTATAGGTGACGCCTCGCAGCAACTAGAGTAATGTAGAGTAAGGAAGGCGAAACACCTTCAGAGCGCAGGTACGTAGGCTCCAAATTTTTGCGGCGGTTGTTTGGCCTTCAAGGTGTTGGATGGGCGCTGAAGTTTGCCTGAAGTTAAGCTTAAGCGGGGAAGGTTAGGGGTATTTCAATCCTCCTTCCTATGTGGGATTAGAGAAATGCATCCTTGTCGCAACAGATTGAAGGACTTGGAAACAGAAGGAAATATGTGCTTCCAATCTCCAATTGTGTTCGCGACAATTTTCAAGACGGTGGTACTAGGTAGTAAACGCGGCATACTGGCCATACTGGCTCTAATAAGCGATGGCGAACTGAGATCGGTTGCTATTCAATCTACAGTACTCAAATTCCTGAACTCGAAGGATATTCAGGAACCTGACGAGGACACTAACATGTGGATCTCACATCATGTAAGTGCTGGGATTTGAGTCGCTTGTCAGTTTCTAACAACCAATAGTACGAACAAGCTACGTGTGTGCGAAACCAGCTGGTCCATGATTCTGAATAGTGTTGGCTACGAGATGAGACGCGACGAGATCCCGGTGGAGCCCGGGACGTCTCGTCACATGGTGTTTTAGGTCTTGTCGGCCCAGGACTTACAGTGAAGTCCCGCCAGTATGCCCGGGACGTCTCATACTAGGGTTTATATGTGTGTGTATATACACAAATCCTTATGTCCCCATCTCTCGATGATCGCCAATACCTAGTCCTCGTGAAGGCAGTGTTAGGCTGGAAGGGGCTTAAGGATAAAGAAGCGGCACAGAATGAAAGAACCAAATACACGGATACTATTCGTGAACTTAAGTTGGCACACCGTCTGTCGATATCTCTCGCTAGAGTGGCATCATTAGCACTCGCGAGTCCGCAGCTACAGAAGTCTTGTCCTGCCTCAGACATCTCGTTTCATGGTTAACACTAGAGCCCCATGAATATGACCTCGACGATATACTTGACGCTTGGAAGATGACGGCCGACGGGAAAGAAAAAAAAACCATTATATGCTACGCATTTGTGCGACCCAAGGGATCAAACCACAAGTGTATCAAAATCCCCATCAAACAAGTTGGCACTGCAAAAAAAACCTTTAAATGGTATCTATCTTCGACTCGCATCACCGAACACCTGAAGTTAATGAGGGATTCTATAGAGATGTCGCAGATAGAGGTGACTTCTTAGGCGAGGGCCTTCAACATTATTGTGATGTCCGAGACCGTGAGTACCTGCACATGGAGCTGTTTCTCGGGATGCTTCGCTGACAGCGGCTGACTGCTTACCTACTTGGCCAACCAGGAAGGCAAGAAGGAGGAGACTGTTGCTGGGTGGTAGAAAGGGGAGCCTCAAAGAACGTCATGTCTCCGTAACCAATAGAATTTTGCCGTTTCTTGCGGAGCATTGGTTTACTTTGACAGATTTTTTGATGAGATTTTGTTATTTTGCGAAGTATTTGCCGTCTTTGGGATAAGTTGTAGCCTAGAACTGGCTACTTCGCAACGCCGTATCTAAGCCGTATGACTAAAGAAATGCTTGTTGCGAGTTTAGTTACGGAGCACTAGAACAAGTAGACTACAACGGGCAACAAACAGAGGAACCCGTCAACACCGTTTGGGAGAAGAGGTGAATGATGTTGACGGTTTTCTTCACCTCATTAAAAAATCTATCAGCCTATCAGAAGGTCGCCAAGATGCCGTCAAAACCCCGTCAACGATGATTATTCCTAGTATGGTGCACGCAGTTTTAAACCTACAACTCAGAGGCTACCGGTGGCGTGATATTATTGTGCGAGCTGCAGCAGGCGAAATAGAGAGAGTTGTAATTATTCACTCTGTACCGTGATATAGTACTAAGGTCCCTACAATTTTATAGAGTAGTTTCTGTTCTAGTAGCCTGGTAGTGTGTAACACCGGGAGATCCCCCCTAAGTCCTAATCAATAAAAGCCCCTAATGACTTCCGGACTGATACAGAGAACAATGATAAAGCTTCACTCAGGATGCATATAAGGATTACCACACAAAGAGATACAAGGTAACTGTTCTGTTCTCTGCTCCCAATTTATAGTATTGACTAAAGAGTATTGTCTTATGCTTTCAGTATACTGATGTACATGACTTAAGAGTATCCTACTCAGAAGATCCCTTGAACCAACGCACTATCATGCCAGTTCTCAGACTCCCTTCGGACTGAAGAGTATTGTCCCAGCAACCAGCACGTATGATAGGGGTTCTCCTCTAGCAGCGGTAATGATACATGTTGGAATGAAGCAAGTATATGTACATCGGAAAAACCTTTGGTGCAACCATAACCGACATATATGATCCCTGTTACCTCTGTGATATCGTTGCTTTATAAAGATTGTGACTGCCCACCATGCACTATGGTGATGAGAGATGAGTTATGTGAATGTGATGCGAGTGTTACCAAATGTAATATTGAATTACAGAATGAAGCAAATTTCTCATACTGCATGCATTCCATCAACCCTCTTTTTTCAATCGTCACCTCCACCACCATCACCATCACCACCATCACAATCACCAGCATCAGGTATTTTACTCTTCGGTTATGCTTCCATGAAGTTTGGGTAACGCCCCTCTACCAGCTTGCTTTCAGCGAAGCCAGTTTCATGGCTAACATCGAAGCCAGATCTACTGCTACCAGTGAAGCCAGACCCACTGCGAACAGCTTGCTCCCAGTAAAGCCTGTTTCACCCCTACCATCGAAGCCAGATCCACTGCTACAAGCAAAACTAGTTTCACCCCTACCAGCGAAGCAAGATCTACTACTACCAGCTTGCTCCCAGCGAAGCCAGATCCACCACTAACAGCTTGCTTCCAGCAAAGCCAGATTGTCAGAGAGGTGAGAGTGAGCATTCCACTGCTACCAGATCAAATGCTACCAGGGAAGCCAGTTTCACCACTACCAGCGAATCCAGATTGACCGCTACCAGCTTGCTCCCAACAAAGCCACTTTCGGCCCTACCATCTAAGCCAGATCCAGTGCTACCAGCGAAGCTAGTTTCACCCCTACCAGCGAAGTCAGATTCACTGCTACCAGCTTGCTCCCAGTGAAGCCAGATTCACTGCTACCAAAGAAGCCAGGTCCACTGCTCCCAAGGAAACCAGATTCACTGCTCCCAGCGAAACCAGATCCACTGCTAACAGCTTGCTCCTAACAAAGCCACATTGTCAGAGAGATGAGAGTGAGCATTCCACCCCAACCCGCTTGCTCACAGCAAAGTGTTAGGGGTTGTTCCATAACAGCGATAATGATACTTGATTATGAGCACAAGATGCATACATATCTACAATATGCGAAAACACCTATGCATGTGGTAATCAAGTTGGTCAGTGACATGCTCTTTACCGGGAGTTCATGCCAGCCGCGCAAAGAGATGTGCAGCGCGTTATCTTTGTTCACTCCTGGATACTTTGCGGGACATGCATGGTAAGTATGCACGACAGTTGATAGTCAATATGCGATTAAGAGGACTCTTCTCCCCTACCCGTAATGGGCCAGGATACGGAGGGGCATGTTCCAGTCTGGAGACAAGTCTCGACCTTAGCATAATGTAACTGAGGGATTAATGACGTAGGCATTGGCCTGCAGCGAACACTGCTCGTTGGCGCGAGCAGTCTGGATCGCAATGTAACCTCGTATCGCATACGAGCTTACATGTCAATAATCTACGTTGGCATAGTGTCGGTTGGTCGCCGAGCAAATCTATGAGGCAATTAAATAACTCACTTGCATGAGGGATTTAAGAGGCGATAAGCATTATCAACTTGGTTGGTAGATGTTCCAACTACCGACTCATACAATTGCAAAAGATGTCTGAGTTATGAAAGGATAAGCTGATATCGCGCGATGGATGGCCTGATCATTATCAGGAGCGTAACGCTTTCAAACCACATTGCAAAGACGCGACTACCTGAGGGTGTCATGGTAAGTTATCACCCGGGCGCCAAGGGGCGGGGCCGAGATAACGCTGTCACACCTAAGGAAGAACGAAGGCTATAAAGAGCCAGCGTTGGTAGAAGGTTGAAGGGGGCAGCAAACAGATTAGCTTTCAGAGAACACCGAAGACGATCTTAAAATATTATTAAGAATTCTATCTATTCAAAATTACTTCCCTCATGCATACACGAGACTGGGCCTTATATGCCTGGACCTCAGTATACACCAGCCGAGTACGCACTACAGAAGATTGTCGAGAGTTTCAGCAACTTGCTTTCCGAATTGGCCGAGCACCATTTAACCCACACTTACGGTGTGGTTTGTCGTTTCTGCGAATGCGAGAATATCGATTACCTGGTATTGAGATATCTCAACACGGGCGCTTTACCCTTCGAGGAATTTTCCGAGGAGTGGTTGTTCGAAGGCGAAGTTTAGTCTTCGTCTATATCAGAGACGGGCAGTGGCACCGTTTCGATTTGGATAGGTTGGAGGAAGTGGCGCTAGGTTTAGTGCTGAACGAACAGATTGCTCTTGCAAGACGGGCAAGAGGTTGAGTCTTAGGATAAGACGAGGAGAGAAAGAGATTAGATAGGTGGCTGTACTTAGATTCAATAAATATTGTATTAGTTATTGGGATCTAAACACCCCCGTAACATAAAGCCAGATTCAATGCTAACAGCTTGCTCCCAGCAAAGCCAGATTGTCAGAGTGGTGGGAGTGATCATTCCACCGCTGCCAGCTTCCTCCCAGTGAAGCCAGATCCACTGCTACCAGTGATGCTAGTTTCACCCCTACCAGCGAAGCCAGATCCACCGCTGCCATCTTGCCCCCAGCAAAGCCAGATTATCAGAGAGGTGAGAGTGACCATGTCAGAGCAGTGAGACAAAGCATATCAGAGGTTGGAAAATGAATATGTTAGAGTTGTGTGAGCGAGCAAATCAGTGGGGAAAGTGAACATGTCGGAGTTGGAGTGGAAGGGAGTATGTCAAAGTTGTTAGCGTGAACATGTCAGAGTTGTGGGAGTGAGCTTATTGGAGTTATAAGAGTTAGTGTGTATGCTTGTCAGAGTAGTAAATAAATAAGTAACTCTTAAATGTATAGTAGAATCCATAAATTGCAGTAAATAATACATGTGCTACAGTTGCATTACAGTAATAATTCAGTTATACTATCAGTACATTCCAGGTGTATTATCGTGGGTTACCAAAAACAGCTCTGGGTTATTTTGCATTATTTGGTGTTATTGGTGTTACGGGAGAATATGGTAGACCATATAGCCTATGGTTGATTACACATAACAGAATATGTTTTTCCTGACGTAACTATCACAAGGAGACTCATATGCAAAAAACCTACTTGTGATTACGATAACATGTTTGTAAGTCAAATGGTTCTTAGCAGAATTACATTTGAATTGCATGTCGATCAATTAGTGACAGATACACCTGCAGTAGTAGATTGAAATATAATGATGCAATTATATTGCCGTTACTGGGAAGTGAAAAACCTTCAGCAGTGTGCATAATTATTGGCCACACCTACTATATCTTATCAAGCAGGACAACAAACAGTTAAGTTGTGATAATGCAGAATTACATATGCAGCAGATGATAATACAATATGCGAATCAATGGGATCTGCAAGCCTGCACGCTGGCGGGATTGACATGCAGCAATCCCTGGTCTACTGAAGGTCAATACCTTAACATGCAGTGTCTGAGGGATTAATGACATTGGCTAAAGATAAGAGATCAGAAGCAAACCGGCTCATTGAGTTGAAACCGTATGTATTGCAATGTCATACTTGGTAAAGAATACAAGATTGAGGTGTCCAAATCTACATTGGCAGAGTATCGGTTAGTGGCTGATTAAATTCCTGACGCAATGCCAAATAGGGAAAGTAATGGTGAGGCAATTAATCGTGAAGACCTATTAATGCATATTACGATAAGTACTGAAAACACTAAATGTCACGGCGCTGGAAGGTGCGAAGGTATTTGTGAATAATGAACGGAAGTTTGGGATGGTGTGGAAGGAATTGTGTTACGGAAAGGCGGAGATGTTGGGAGACGTGGAGGAAGCGGCGAGAGTGTGGCGGTATAATTTAGTACTATACGGAAGTGGTCTGAGGTATTGTGACGTCGGATGATATGGCGTGGTTGTACTGATAAGGAGTATTGATGAGGGTGTGTAAGATCATAGGATGAGATTCGGATGGTATATTGGAGCATGAGGAATGGTTCGAGGGTGGCAGACGAACTGTATATAAAGAGAGGTGTTGTTGGCATTGGAGGATTTCCTTTTCTTCTCTCTTTACTCGTTCTCTTGTATAGCAAAGCAAGTTACGACTTTGAAACAGCTTCAACTCTTGTCTTGTCTTGATTCACTCGAAACGAACATCGAGCCCTTTGTCTTGTTTTTTGATATCACATTATTGTTACCAATATCACCTACGCCCGACCCTGCCCGTTACACTAGAACGAGTCTTACAACATCGTACCTGATATTGAATGTGCCTACATCCCTCTACCAGGTGTAACTATTGTTCCGAGCCTTGTTCTGTTTCCTGTTGGGTTTACCTAGCACCGAATCATCGTTGGATACACGTTTGCGATGATTGCGTCGACGAGTTATTACGACTTACCGGATTTAATATCCGTCAGTACCAGCATATATCCCTATATTTGAATGCAGAAGTACGACAGTAACTGCACTTCACAAACGAATTGGTTTGATCTCACCGGAACCCCTTGCCTTGTTTTTGAACCCGAATCTGTGAACGCATTTGAGAGTATCGAAGCTATACTCGCAGCAACTTTTGAGGATGAACCCCTCGAAGCTTATTTTTGGGAACAGTCAACTGTCCCCTCCCCTTGGAATACTTATTGGACAGACGCAGCCAGGGAAGGCGGCGGACTAGATATTAATGATCCCGTGTTTGGACTGCATTGGACTCGGTATACAGGAGCACGCTCCTGGTTTCCTTGCGATCCTGAAGAACCTTGCAATTGTGAAGGACATAACTGTGTAGGAACACAGTCGACAATTGGACACGCAGCAGCAGCAACAACAACAGCTAAGTCTCTTAAGATTCCGCTGATTGTGGTAGTACCTCCGACCCTGACTCCCTCCGAACTTGACGCATATAATTGGCACTGGTAGATGTGCTTGATTCGTTGCGATGTCAGGATTGGAGGAACCCCGAGCGGCCCTGGTATCCATCAAGGACCAGGGCACCATCATGGCACTTCTCGACGTACAGAGGGACACCATAGGATTCGAAGAACTGAGGGAGGCATATGCACGAACACAGGAGGTACTGACATGGGTGGCACAGTACTTCCAGCCAATTCGGGATGTGCAGATCGTCTGCGATCACCCACAACAAATCATCCACCTGCAGCGGCAGATTACGGAGCTACAAACGAGACAGTTCCTGCCCCCGCAGTGCGACCATACCGAGCTCGAACAACAGATACGGACTCTAAGGAGCGAATGGGACGAAGCCAGGAGGAGACCCGCGGCACTAGGGACAGACGAGGACCTTCGACAGGAATTGGCGGACATGACCCAGGACGCACAGCAATCTGGAGAGGAAGTCCGCAGTTTGAGGACGCAGTTAGCGAATGCCTTGATGTTAGCAGCCATAGCGGCCCCAGCTGCTCCCCAGGCTCCGGAAGACAGAGGCCAGAAATTTCCCGACTCCCCGGACTTTTCAGGGTCGGATCGAACTCAGTTGAGAGGCTGGATTGCGCAACTCCGGATGGTCATACGACACAAGCCCGCCAGCTTTCCCGACGAACAGTCGAAGATGCGGTACGCATTCAATCGCCTGATGGGGGTAGCCTTGGGACAAATCTTGCCACACGTTGGGGAGGACGGAACAATAGGGCTGGAAGACCTACCGGCTTTTATACAACTCCTGGAAGCAGCTTTTGGGGACCCAGACCGAGTAGCCACTGCCGAACGGAAAATGCGGGAGATTAAGCAAAAGAACCGTTAGTTCTCTCAGTATTATGCTGAGTTCCAAGTTATTGCTGCCGACCTTGATTGGAATCCTTTGGCCCTATGGAACGCCCTGAGGATGGGGCTGTCTGAGGAGATGAAGGATTCCTTTACTTACAGCGATATGCCTGAGGAGCTTCCCGCGTTTGTGACAGTTTGCCAGAAGCGGGATAACCAGATCCGCCAGCGAGGGGTGGAGAAAGCGGCGCAGAATAAGGGAGGAGGGGTAGGTTTCGCTTCCCCCAGGCCCCCTCCCCCTCCGAAGGCCCCCGAAGCGGCCCCTGCTGGAATGATTGCCGGATATACCGGACCTGCACCAATGGATCGTAGCGCAGGCAAAAGGAGGATTTCGGCTGAGGAAAGGGCAAAAAGGTTTGCGGATGGGAGGTGTTTATACTGTGGTGGGTTTAACCACAGGGTGGCGGAATGTGCAGCTAGGAAAAAGGCTCAGACGTTCAAGGCAGCTGGAGCGGAGATTAAAGAAAGTAGGAACCAAGGAAGGTTCCAAGGAATCGGGAAAAGATTAGGTCAATCTCAGCAGGATGGCGCTTTGGTTGACGGAAAAAGTTTTGTTTTAAATGCTTTGAAATGCTTTGGAATTTCGCGATTATCAGTCAGCAGAGTGGAAGTATTAGAAGGATCAATGGAAGGCAAACATTTAGTTATAACCTGTTCATTGACCATGAATAATCAAGAAATACCCACAAATTCACTGATTGATTGCGGAGCTGGGGCATTGCATTTATGGATCAAGATTTTGCTCGCCATCATCAGATACCTCTTCAGGAGTTCAAAGAGAAGAAACAAGTTGAAGTTATTGACAGAAGACCTATCGAATCAGGAGATATTACCCAGGTTGCGAAAGTCGGCATGAAGGTTCAGGAGCATAAAGAATAGTTACCTATGTTCATTACGAAGTTAGGACATTATCCAATTGTCCTGGGAATTCCATGGTTACAATTACACGATGTGGCTGTGTGTTTTGCATCAAATACGGTTACATTTGCGTCACAATATTGTATTACACATTGTCATGATACATCAGTAACGGTACAAGGAGTTACAGAGGAACCCCCGGAACCAGTATATCAGGCTAAGGAAATATTCGAACCACAGATCCGACCTCTACTGCCATTTCGAGGGAATATTGTGATGCTAAATGGAGCTTCCTTCTTCTGTACAGTTAAAAAAGAAAAACTTCAAGTCTTTAAAGCATCGTTATATGATATTAATAAAGCTATTGAAGCTAAGGATTTGAAAGAACACCCCCTGGAGGAGATTGTTCCCGAACAGTATCATGAATTCCTTCCACTATTTAATAAAGTTTTGGCAGATAGGCTACCACCACATCGCCCTGGAATTGATCATGAGGTTCGATTGAAGGAAGGGGAAACACCAACGTGGGGGCACTTATATTCGATGTCAAGAGAGGAATTGGTGGTATTAAAGGAATGGCTTGAGGAGAATATGTCCAAGGGGTTCATTCGACAATCATCGTCCCCATTTGCTGCTCCAGTGTTATTTGCAAAGAAATCTGGAGGAGGGTTACGATCCTGTATTGATTACCGGGATATCAATAGCAAGACTATAAAGAATCGGTATCCCCTTCCATTGATAAAGGAAACACTAAATCTGTTAGGGAAGACCCGGATATATACTAAGCTGGATGTACGGGGAGCATATAATTTACTTCGGGTGAAGGAAGGGGATGAGTATAAGCTAGCCTTCCAGACAAGATATGGGTTATATGAACCTACAGTAATGCAGTTTGGTACAATGAATGCACCAGTGGACTTCCAGGGTTATATCAACAATGCTATTAGGGAAGCCCTGGATGATTTTGCTTCAGCATACCTGGATGGTGTACTGATATACAGTGATTCCGAGGAAGAACATGTTGGACATGTCAGATGGATTATGCAGCGATTGTTGGATGCAGGGCTATATTTGAAGCCAGAAAAATGCGAATTTCATAAGGAGACAGTACGATACTTGGGGTTGATTATATCTACGAAAGGCATTTCCATGGATGAGGATAAGGTTGAAACTGTACGAAATTGGAGTCGGGAAAAGAAGACTGAGAACGGACGGTTGAATAATCTTTTTGAAGTACAACAATTTCTCTGGTCTTGCAATTATTATCGGCGGTTTATTCCGAACTATTCCGAGAAAGCGGAACCATTGACAACGCTTACCAAGAAGGATGAACCATTCGTATGGGAAGCAGAACAACAGTTGGCTTTTGAAATGATGATAACTGCATTTACAACGGCACCCGCATTGCGACATTTTGATCATGAGAGAGAAGTAATTATTGAGATGGATGCTTCTGATTATGTTTCTGCAGGAGTATTGTCACAACGAGATGATGAAGGAGTGCTACGCCCTGTGGCATATTATTCAAAGAAACATTCACCGGCAGAGTGCAATTATGATATATATGAAAAGAGCTGATGGCTATTATTAAGGCACTTGAAGAATGGAGACCCGAGTGTGAAGGTGCCGCGTACCCCCTTCAGTTGATAACTGACCATAAGAATCTTGAATATTTTATGACAAAGAAGCCTTCAAACTGGAGACAAGCATGGTGGTCAGAATTTTTAACACGATTCGATTATGAGATTGTTTATCGACCAGGGAAATCGAATGGGAAAGCGGATGCTCTGACAAGGAGGCCTGGAGACCTCCCTGAGGGGGGGGATGACAGGTTAAAAAATATGGAACAGGTTGTGTTGAAGCCGCATAATCTGCCAGAACAGCTAAGGATATCGGCCAACGATATACCCAGACAAGAATATCCCTCGATATCTGATCTTTTTATCCAAGCATATAAGGATGATCCGTTACCAAATAAGATACTGAAAGCGATTAGCCAAGGAGATAGCTTGAAAAATATTACGGTAGCGGAATGTACGGAACAGGAAGGACAGATGTGGTATCGAGGGAAGCGTTATGTCCCCAAGGGAGATCAGTTGCGGTTACGATTAATACAAGAACATCATAATACTGCGTTGGCTGGACATCCAGGACAGGCGAAAACATTTGACCTTCTGGATAGACAGTATTACTGGAAGGAGATGCGGAAACAAGTGGATCAGTATGTACGGAATTGCCATAGTTGTCAACGCTCTAGGACTTCGAGGCATGCGACGTTTGGAGTCCTTTGACCCCTGTCAGTGCCGGAAAAACCATGGGAAGATATTTCGATGGATTTTGTGGTTGGGCTTCCAGAGTGTGAAGGGTTTGATGCAGTTTGGATAGTAGTGGACAGGCTTTCAAAGATGCGCCACTTTATTCCCTGCCATACGACAGTAGATGCGGTAGGATTGGCTAAGTTGTTTCTTCGGGAAGTTGTACACCTTCATGGCTTACCTAGAACTATTGTTTCGGACCGAGGGCCTCAGTTTGCTCCAACCATTTGGGGACAGATATGTAGCCGGTTAGGAATAGATCGACGGATGTCTACAGCATTTCATCCCCAGACAGATGGCCAGACCGAACGGATGAATGCTGGGATGGAACAATATCTTCGGGTCTTTGTGAACCATCAACAGGATGATTGGGTGCAGTGGCTACCCCTTGCTGAATTTGCTGCTAATAATGCGGTATCTGAGTCAACAAAGTGCACCCCCTTGTTTGCAGTTCAAGGTATGGATTCACAAATGTCGTTTGCGGGAGAACCAACACAGGAATGAGATCAACGACGCCTGGAGGCGGATCAGGTTCAAGCTGCGATACAACAGATCCATGAACATTTGCGAGTTGAGATGAGGCGAAGTCAAGTAATACAAGAAGAAGGCGCAAATCAAGGACGTATTCCCTTGCCCAACATACAGGTTGTGTCTAAGGTATGGCTGGATGCCTGAAATATACGAACTATCCGCCCCACTCGAAAATTGGATTGGAAATGCCTGGGACCGTTTCGGGTGCGTAAACAACTGTCCCCTTATGCCTATGAATTGGAGCTACCTGCGTCAATACAGATTCATCGTGTACAACCTGTTTCGCTTCTGGATCCGGTTGTTGAAGATCCATTGGAAGGACTGGTTGTACTCCCTCCTCCTCCTGTTGAAGTTGACGGCAAAGAAGAGTATCAGGTATCCGGCGTTGAGGATAGTCGAATGTATCGAAATCAGCTACAGTATCTGATTCGGTGGACGGGATATAATTCCCTTACTTGGAAACCAGCGAAGTTTGTTGATGGACTACAAGCGGTGGAGGAGTTCCATCAACGATATTCTAGGAAGCCTGGACTATTGGAGAATGCTCTCGGAGGACCTTGAGCCTAAGGGGGGGATACTGTCACGGCGCTGGAAGGTGCGAAGGTATTTGTGAATAATGAACGGAAGTTCGGATGGTGTGGAAGGAATTGTGTTACAGAAAGGCGGAGACGTTGGGAGACGCGGAGGAAGCGGCGAGACGGTGGCGGTATAATTTAGTACGATAAGGAAGTGGTCTGAGGTGTTGCGACCTCGGATGATATGGTGTGGTTGTACTGATAAGGAGTATTGATGAGGGTGTGTAAGATCATAGGATGAGATTCGGATGGTACATTGGAGCATGAGGAATGGTTCGAGGGTGGCAGACGAACTGTATAGAAAGAGAGGTGTTGTTGGCATTGGAGGATTTCCTTTTCTTCTCTCTTTACTCGTTCTCTTGTATAGCAAAGCAAGTTACGACTTTGAAACGGCTTCAACTCTTGTCTTGTCTTGATTCACTCGAAACAAACATCGAGCCCTTTGTCTTGTTTTCTGAGATCACATTATTGTTACCAATATCACCTACGCCCGACCCCGCCCGTTACACTAAAAGTGGTTAGATGTTCCAACTACTGAACGAAAGGAAAGCAAGATGTCTAAGTCAAAGTTATACGCTGTCATTTTGTGTGTTTGATATCATGATCATGAGGATGGCATGGTATGGGACATAATGTCTGAAAACCGCTCATGTATAAACATGATTGTTAGGGGTTTTCCTTTAGCAGCGGTATTGATACATGTTTGAACGAAGCAGGTACATGTGACAAATCAATGGGGATGATCATGTGCAAAACACCTGACTGCAAGTACGTGAACATGTTTGTCAGTGAAGTGATCCTTAATGGGATTACACTTGAGCCACGTATCGATCAATTAGTGAAAACTACGGTTACACTAGCAGCTTCAACTTTGATGATGCAATTATATCGCCATAACTGGGAAGTGAAAAATCTTCAGCAGTGCACATAATTATTGGCCACACCTACTAAACTTTGTCTAGCGGGACAATACACAGTTAAGTTGCGATAACACAGAATTATGTGTGCAGCATCAGCAAAAAGTAAATTGGTTTCCAAAAATGGATCCCACGCACCTATCCTTCTCCACATTCTCCACAAATAATTCGAGTGACATATTTCCAATCTTCCACCAAGCTTTGAAGCGTTCAATGATGTGATTGCATCGTCGCGACATCTCAAAACATGTTTAGTCATTTAAGCTAATTTATTACACTTGTTTCTTTCACGTTGGTCATCTAGATTTTAATTGTTTCGACGGTTCTTTGAACTGTTCCATTGATTTCAAGAATATTCTTAACTATTTAATCCCTTGAGACATCGATTATACACAAGCTTGCACAACTCCCATTACAAAAATTAAGACACCCAGAGGAAACACATCAGGTTTCTATATATCGCTGCAACGATTACTTCAAGGATCGAGTCGAATAATCTACATGTAAAACAAATTGAAATTATTCAAGTCAATCGTGTTGTTCAAGTACCACCGTGAGCTATCTGGCTGCGGCGTCAGTGGAAGAAGGTGTACAGCTCCTTGGATTGCACTTATAGGGACGATATAAGTGGTTCCGATGCTGAAAAGAGGCTTATGACGGTAGCTTCCATCGTGCAAGGGTTGCATCGGAGGTTGATGCATCTCCTTGACAACTACCATACCAGCAGTCTGATGTATCGGCCCTGTTGCAAACGTCTGAACCAAGGCAAGAAGCCCTTTAACGCTCGATTCAGCATCCTTGACGACGAAAAGACAATTCAACTGTGCGGGAATGCGTCCCGCAGTCAACTTAATGTGGCTATCCGGACTCGTCCCCATCCAGAGATGCACTGTATCATTTCTTGGTGGCTTACACTTTCTCCACCTTGTGGACCCAGTGCAACGAACCATATGAACTGCTTGCTCATCGCATTGAAAAGACGTCACCGGAATTGCTACTGTGTTGAACCGAATGTATTTCACATCGTTGAGATAACTGAAATACTGATCGTGATCGACGTAGTCTGTGAAGTCGGCAAATCTCTTGAAACACCAAGCAATGTGATTCTGTAGCTCCCCTTTTGGCATTGCACACCACTCGGCCAAGTCATCAAGGGTCTTGATTTCTGGTTGGGGGTTTTTCATCATTCCCTTGATAGGTGCTTTGGTTAGAGGCATATCATCGTCGCAACGTTGTTTTGCAGCCTTTGCATTCAGCTCTCGATACTGAAACACCTCCTTTTTGGCTTTCGTTCACAAAATCTTGATGGCAACCTCATGATGATTCCATTGTCGGTACGCTTGTTTAAGATCCATCATCGCTTTTTCTGGGAGTTCAGAGCTTACATTTAAGAGGTTGCCAAGCTGGTGGATATGGTTAGAGAAGTGGTTCAGGAGATGCATCTTCACAAAGTTGAAATCCGATTCGTCGACAAGATGTTGTGCAATTTCTGACTCGATCTGTGTTTTATCTTCATCAACGTGACAACGCTTTGCAGCTGCAGAAAGATTGTTCCAAGTGGGGTCACTCTCCCGTTCCTCCTGTTTGTCCAATGTAAGCTGCTTTTTCAAGGCTTCTGAGACCTTGTTTGTAGATTTACTGGTGCGGAATCCACTGAAAACATCCTTGTGACGATGAAACTCCTCCAGATAATTCTCCATGTACTCGATTGTGGCCTCAGTATGGTACCGGTACTGTGCCATAAGGTGAAAATACACTAAGTTCTTGATGCACAACAGGGCTTCTGTGAAGGAAATCCTTTGGCTCGCAAAAGGGTATAAAAGAGTCGCTGCGAAAACTGGAACAATCACACGCCTGAGTGCTTTCATCTCCTTATCACTCCATTGCGTCACCTGGCTATATGGCTTGTTGAATCGAGCAAAGCCAGGATATAGAGGCATCATCGCCCAGAGCTGGTTGAATTTATCGATCCTGGAATGTTGTTTGAGGAAGGACGTTACCCAGTCCATCAAATGCTTAAGCATACCGAGATAGACGGTATGAAGAATATCGGGTATGATAATAGTCGTCGGAGAGATGCATTTCATATTTCAGAAGACGCCTTCTGAGGTTCTAACCGCTTGATCTTCCAGATATCGACTTGCTTCCCGTCTCTCCGTCTCATCTCCCGTAGTTGCAAGTATCATTTTTTGGAAGTATAGCAGATAGTCTCTCAATTGCCACGACGATGAATTCCCTTCTCCAAATGACGATCTCGGTGCTTCGAAAACAGGGCAATGGGGCTGCTTGATTGAATGCAAGTGAATGTTTTCGAAGTAGTCAGCCGTCCATGCACAGATGACAGGATAACATTGCCACATCCGACCGTCCGCACAAAGCATAAGCTTTCCAGTGTTGAAAAGCGTGTTAAGAGGACAAAAATAAGCTCGAAGACCATCCTTAAAACCTTTCGATTGTGGATTTGTTGTTCCTTCACGTCAGTTGTTTTTCCATGTCCTTTAAAGTGATATTTCGGAGGAATGGGAAGAAGGGCAACAAGGATGCTTGCAAGATTTAAAGGCTTTGATCTAATTGTCGAGTCGATGTTTCCGAGACTCAAATATACTGGCCATTCCTTCTTGTCTGTAAGGGCGCGTACGCCGGCGCTCGGCAGTATAGGGATATGATATGGTATACGGTTGCACACGGGCGCGAATGAGATTAAGCGTAGAAGTAAGTGGTAAGATATTCGGTGCGGAGCTAAGTCTCCATCGCGATGTCAATATAAGGTTGGCGGTTACCTGGCACTGGACACCTCACGTGACCGCCCGGCAACCCTAACCACGCATGCTTGACAACGCCATTACATCATCCCACTCTTTTAGGGCAGAACTCCCGGGCTGCTAAGTACAAAATAGAAACAAGAACATCCCGCATACACGCTCGTACGATCCCGTAAGTTCAACAACTGATCAGTACGTCGAGGGTTACCTTCCGGCACACGGGGAAACTCCACCTCCAATTGACTGGATTTCCGGAGGTGGTAAAACCCGTGCCGACGCCATTTGTACTGGACCGGGTCCTGACAATAGAATAAAGAAGGAAATGCCCAGTTTGACCTCGTTTCCATTTCTCCATTCCCGTCAATTCCTCCACTTCCGAGATCCGACTTCCTTTATCTCCGTGGCTTATTCGGTTGGTCTCGGTGGAACTCATCGATTAGTTTACAAGCATTCTCGAGGTTTTCGAATGGCTCCCAGCTTGTGCGTATGTGGCTGTATCCGGCCCACTGAATGAGGTAGTGTAGCTTCCGGTAACGCTGCTTAGAGTCAAGAATCCGTTTGACCTCCCATTTCTCCGAATCGTCGACTATTACTGGATGTGGTTCCGAGGATGGTTGTCCTACGACCGGCGGTGTGTAGTGATCGAGCTGCGACACATGGAAGACGTTGTGATTCCGCATTGTTTTCGGCAAGTCTAGT